>BNJU01003603.1_pt1 | contig 197123 bp, 263 predicted proteins | sample 8539281 | NCBI WGS metagenome assembly BNJU01 (sample SAMD00202456, study PRJDB9452) | human saliva metagenome | isolation source: human saliva | place: Japan | reverse complement strand
CGCGCTTGTAAGCTCAGTCTTGCCGACGCCGGTCGACCGAGGAACGAGAAGCTGCCGATGGGGCGATTCGGATGGAAAGCCCGGCACCGGTTATGACGAATGGCACCCGCGACCGCGTGCACGACATCCACAACCGATGACGCGCTCATGCAGACAGTCTTCGGATCGATCAGCTTGGCTATCGCCCGCCATCATCTTCGTGACGGGGATGCGGTCCATGCCTTCGACCTCGGCGATCCTCTTCAAATTCTTTCTTTCAGAATCGCTGCCGTCGCCTGCTTCGCCGCCACCGCGGTTTCAGCCTCGGCGAGGCTCGCGCTGCAGGTCGGGAATACGCGCCTCGCGGATCTGGACTTCGGTGATCGCCTCCTTGCGTCGCCTGCTCCTCTTCGGTGTACGCCTGAATTGATCTCGGTCTTCAGGCGCTGGATTGCTGATCCACATCGCCTCGTTTGCGCCTTCGGCCCGCTTGCGCGCATCAGCCACTCCTTCGGCGGTAGCCATCTGGCGCGCAGCTCCTCCAGACCTTTCCTGAGATGCCGCGTCCTCTTCCTTCATGAGGCCTGCTCTTCGATCTGCATCTGCGATACTTGCGCTCGTACAGTCGATTTCCTGCAACGTAGAATCGATCTCGATACGCAGACGGCGCACTCGTCATCAGATCGATCGCAGCAATCGGGAAGGAACCTGTCGGAGATATGGCGGTTCAGCTCGGCCGCCGCGACGATCGCCGAGTCGATGCGCACGCCATGGTGGATCTCGTACTTCTCTTTAGGCCCGCGCCGGGATGGCGATGGTGTCACTCCGCCGTCGGCTCGCCGATGAACACCTGCTGGGCGGCGCTCGAGGCCGCCCGATCACCGATGCTTGCGGGTACTCGTAGGCGTCTCGGTAAACCGATATCGGAGCTCGCCGCGCGCGGGCGGCAGGCATGTGCCCGCGTCCATCGAGCTGTCGCCCGTGGAACCCGCACCGACGATGGTGTGCAGCTCGTCGATGAACAGGATGATGCGCCCGCCGACTGCCCGACTCTAGCGAAACACGGCCTTCAAGCAGTCTCGAACTCACCGCGTGCTTCGCGCCCGCACCATCTGCCCAAGATCGGGCGCGATGAGGTCGCGATCCTTCAGCTCAGGCACGTCGCCCCGCGACGATGCTGAGCAAGGCGGCTTCGACATTAAGCCGTCTTGCCGACGCCGGCTCGCCGATGAGCACAGGGTTGTTCTTGGTGCAGCAGAAAGCACCTGGATCGTGCCAGCGGATCGTCGAGCACTTGATGACGAGTCGAGCACCACTCGCCGCGCCATCTACGTCAGGTTCTGGCCGTAGGTGTTGAGCGCATCGAGCTCGAGCTTGCTCGACTGATCGTCACGCGTCGCCGCGCCTGGTCGTCGTAAACCTCTTCACGCTCTTGCCGTGACGCCCGCCTGTTGGCGGGATCTTGCCGGCCTGGCCCTTGTCGTCAGCCAGCGCGATGAGCAAGTCTCGCTCGTCGTAGCTGTCTCCCCATCTTCTCCGCGATCTTCGGCATTGTCAGCACGCCAGAAGGTTCTGGGTGGGCATAGGCATCCCCATGACGCCGCCCGTGACCTTCGGACCGTTCTCGATCGCCGATGTTGATTGATCTTCAGCTGCTCGGGTCGGCCCCACGCGCTTGACGATGGCGGAAAGGTTGTTTTTCGCCGAGAATCGAAACAGGGCCTTCAGCAGGTGGATGGGCGAATCGACCTGTTGCGTGTCAGCGTCGCCTGCGATGCCATCGCGCTCTGGAACGCCTCCTGGGCGGTGTTGAACTTGTCAATCTCGCGTCGAACGCCTCCTTTTGACATATCTTCCACAACCTGCAGCGATGCCGCGCGTATGGACCATGCGGCATATGCAGACGGCCACGTCCGCAACCAGGCAGCATCGTCATCGCCTTGCGCAACCTGGGCGTTCGCGTAAGCGCTGGGGTTAATAATCAGCGCCCGCCCATGCGACCGCCCGAGCCGCCGCACGCCGATGCCGGTCTGGGGAAGCTGCGCTGCGGCGCATAGGCGCGGTCACGTCGGCGCCTGGTACGAGCTCGTGCACGCGGTCGGCGGACGGCAGACCTTCTTATGCAGATCGTCGATCTCGTCGTCGCGCTCGTCTTGAAACGCCTTCAGATCGAGATGCGGATGACGCCCGCGAGGTTGTTTACCGCTCGTCAGCTCGTTGATGAGCTCGAGCCGTCGATATCGGCCTGCAGTACAGGTGTTCCCCACTCATTGCGCTGGGGGCGTGACTATTTTGCTTTCTGTTCGTGAATGCGCGCGGCGTCTGAGGATGGACCCGGCAAGCTGGGCAGCCTGCCGATCATGTGCAGCAGCCTGTTCCTATCTTCCATGTCCGTCTCCGTCAGGCACCGAACGCGGCACGGACACAGACGCCCGATACCTGCTCGGCTTCTTTCAATGCTTCGAGCCGCGCGCTCGGCCGCAGGCGATGCAGAGGACCGTCACGCCAGATCGTGCAGCCTGCCAGGGGACCCGCACGGGCTGCCGCCGACGTTCGGGGCGCCCTTGCCGCTCCAACGAGCTGGGCTCCATCCTGCGTTCGGCGGGAACCTTGATGCGGACCTTCGTGCCCGTCAGACTCCAGGCACGACCACCGAAACGCCCAGCGCGGCTTTGGCTCGTGACGGGAACGTCCATCGTCGTCGGCGCCATCGCGCGCGTACAGCGAGTGCAAACCTATCTTCGTGATCAGCAGATCCTGCAGCTGCCGACGCTTCCATCGCGCCCCTTGCCGTGCGAGCGGATGCGGCCGCCATCCACGGCTCCTGCAGAACGCGCACGTCGAGCGTCTCGGACAAACCGTCAGGAACTTTCACGCTCACCTTCTTCATGCGGCGGAAAGGCCTCATTCGAACGTCGTTGAGCGTGAGATTCATGTCGCGTCCGCGTATCGGGCGCCTCGGCTCGGGATGCCGAAGCCGTGCGCCGCCGCTGGCGAAAACGCCCGTCCGCCGAACCCGCCGAAGATATCGTCCAGGTTCAGTCGGTCCCAGAACGCCCCTTCGCCACGACGCATGCTTTCGGATGTCTTGTCCGCCCATGCGGCGAACGGTTCTGCCCGCCTGCGCCGTGGGGATGCGCTGCGCATCGGCCGTGCCGTAGTCGTAGAACCTGCTTCTTCTCGTCGCTCGGGACCTCATCAGCTTCGTTGATCTGGCAGACCGCGTCTCATCGCCGCCCGCGTCGGATGATGCGTGCGTGCGAGCTTTGCGAAAACGCCTTTTGATCTCGTCTTGCGTGGCGCTGCGCGCAACGCCGGCGATCTTGTAGTAATCAGGCGTCTGAGCCAGCGGCAACGCACCTCCTTCTCAGTGTTCGGACGTATGGTGAGCGGGCCCGAACGGCCCTTCCCCCTTCGATCTGCCCGGTAACTCCGATGCGTCCGGCTCGGACTCTCTCGGTCCGCCACTCGAGACGGCGACCATCGCCGAACGAATGACCTTCGATCAGCCGATGGCCCTTCTGGTACACCTGCTGCGCCACGGTCTCGTCGGGAACCGACGGATCCCGAACTGGTAACTGTTCCGCCTGATGGTGGGCATCGAACAGTTCTCCGACAGGATCGACTGCCTTGAGGCCGTGCTTCTCCCAGAACGCCCAGCAAGCTTAGCCGATGGCCTTCACGCCGTCAGTGGGCGGTCTCGCCGTTCTGCTCGGCATGTGGGAGACAACGCGCTCGAAATCGTCGAGAACAGGGGCACGTCTTCCATCAGGCGCTCGATCGCGCGCTTGCAGATCGTTCTCTTCGGCGGTGCGCTTGCGGAAGTTATCCCCAGTCGGCCTGAAGCCTCAGGTGCCCGTCGCGCGGCCGGGCCTCGCGCGCCTGCGCAACCTCCGATCGCTCGTCGCGGGCCGGCACCTCAGCAGGTTCGTCGCCTTCGACCTCGGCGCCGTCCTGAACCAGGCTTCGACCTCGACAAAGGACGCTCGGCAGCGGGAAAGCCTCTGTCCCCGGAAGAATCGGCTGTTCAGCCGCCTCATCTGCAGGTTCATCGGTGCCGTCGATGGGGTCTTGCCGGATCAGGCTCTTGCCGTCTTCAGTCATAGCTTCTTTCGCTAAGGTGGATCTTATCGGTCACGACCGTAATCGGCTTCGATCGGTGTCATCCTGGGCGAGCCGCGCCCGCGGCGCAGACCTCGACCTCGGCCTGCTGCATGAGTAGATGACCTCGACCAACGGTATCCGACCTGCCAACGTTCGCTCGCAGCCTTGATGTGCCTCGATGTCGGAGCCGGAAAGCGCGCTCTTAGTCTTCGATGGCAGACTCCGCCGACTTCGTCGGCGGAAACCTTGTCGCCCAGCTCGTCAGGCGTCTGCTGCGTGGCGTTCGCACCAGCGAGTCCGGCGTTGTTGCGCGACTCGATCTCTTCATAACGCTGGCCTCGTCGGCGGCATGCGTTCGCCTCGGCGTCCTTCACCATGCGCTCGACCTCGTCGTCAGTCGGCAGCGCGGTGGACCCGCGGTCGTGATCTGCTGCTGCTTTGCGGTGCCCCAGGTCCTTGGCGGAGACGTTCACGATGCCGTTGGCGTCGATGTCGAACAGTCACGTCGATACAGGGCGACGCCGCGGCGCGCCCGCAGGGATGCCAGCGCTGGACGCGACTGAGCGCTCTGTTGTCGTGAGCCGTCGGGGCTGCTCGCCCTGCGCACGTGGATCTCGACGGACGTCTGGTTGTCGGCGGCCGTGGAGTGATACCTCGGTCTTTGCGCGTCGATCGTGGTGTTGCGGTCGATCGTCGCGGGTCGTCCGCGCTGCCCAGCATGGTCTCGACGCCGGGACAGCGGGCGCCGACGTCGAGGCAAGCAGGATGCCTTCGGCATCGCCGGCCACAGACGCCGCCCTGGACGCCGCACCCATCGCGACGACCTCGTCGGGGTTCCGACGACTGTGTTCGGGCTGCTTGCCGGTCCTCTGCCTGACGAGCTCCTGGACTGGCCGGCATGCGGTCCAGACCGCCGACGACCCGGCGCTCGTCGACCCGCGCACGAGGCCCGCGTCGCGTCAGCGCGCGCGCGACGGGCGCCTTGCAGCGCTCAGGCAGTCGCGCGTGATGCGCTCGGAGCTCGGCGCGGAGTCAGCGTGTAGTCCGGGTGCTTGCCGGCTCGCCGTCGACGCCGTGCTGAAAACGAGTGATGTTCGCCTGGGCTGGTGGAGGACAGCTCCATCTTCGCCTTCTCAGCCGCTTCCTTCAGGCGCTGGAGGAGCCATCTTGTCAGCGCAGGTCGACGCCCTGATCGGCTTGAACTTGGTTTGCGATGCCAGTCGATGACGCGCTGGTCCCAGTCGTCGCCGCCCGAGTGGTTGTCGCCCGCGGTGGAAGACCTCGAGACGCCGTCAGCAGCTCGAGCACGGACACATCAGACGTGCCGCCGCCCGGAGTCGAAGACCGGGATCTTCAGATCCTTATCCGCCTTGTATCGAGGCCGTGGAGCCATGAGCCGCGGCGTGCGCGTTGATGCATGCAGCTCGACATCAGCGGCGATCTTGCGGCGGCGTCGCTTCGTGCCCTGGCGCTGCGCGTCGTTGCAAGTACGCGGGGACGGTGATGACGGCTTCGACAGTGATGGGTACCGCCGATGCCAGCTTCTCGCGTCGGCCTTCAGCTTCTGAGAACACCATCGCAGGAAACTTCCTCGGGCGTGTAGGTCTTGCGCCGTCGATGTCGGTGACCGCACGGCCGTCCTTGCCGCGCACCACCTTGTACGCGACGGTCTTCTGCTCCTCGGAGGTTTCGGAGAAGCTGCGGCCGATGAAGCGTCCTTGACCGAGAGAGACGGTGTTCTCGGGGTTGGTGACCGCCTGGTTCTTGGCGGCCTTGCCGACGACGCGTTCGCCGTACGCGCGAAGCGCCTTCGACGAGACGGCGTGGTGCGCAGTCAGCCCTCGGCGATTCACGAGAATCAGTCGGCTCATTACCGCCTTCCGCGAGCCAGCCATGGCGGAGTTCGTGGTGCCAAAGGTCGATGCCAGGATCTTTCCCATAATGCCATCAGTCTCTCATATCCGCATCCCGCATTCGGGACGCTGGCGGGGTTCCAGTCACGCGACGACTGGCTTTCAGCCCTGAAAGCCGACGCCATGGCTGCCGGCCTGGACAGTTCACGCCGGCCAGCGCGTTTGCTTGCGATACAAATATATGCCATCTAAGTGTGTCGCATATCAAGTTTTTCTCACAGTAAGTAATCTGACATGTTGTAACTGTCTGAAAAAGATGATTTCTACGAGCGTACGCACATGGATGCGTTATGAGGGATTCTCGCGAATATCGCACCTGGGCGGGCATGATACTCTAGCAGAACACTGGGACTGCCTCTTCCCCTGCTCGAAAAGACTGCACACATGAGTCGAGACTCGATGACAGAAGGGTCCTCGCTGCTACTCTTCGCTCGCCCGGCCTGACCGTCGAGATCAGGCGAGAACCGTCACCGGTCCGCACGAAGGACTGCACTTCGGCTAACGGTTCGAAGCAAAGCCGACGCATCGGCCTCCATCGAGTAGGACGCCATCAATCGCGGCCGGACTCACGTCTTCGTAGAAGGGCGCCAAAGGCGGGCGGACGCGCTGAAAGGTCTCGCGATGAGGAGCATCGGAGGCTCGATGCGCAGACCACTGCCTGCACGGGAAAGGGCGAGGCGCCTGCGTGCAGCCTGTTCGATGCCTGGGGCAGCACGCGTCTACCTGCAGGTGGACGGCAGATTCGCTCACGTCTGGAACAGTGCGGTCTCGCTTCCCGCTCAAATCCGATGATCGGCGGCGTCATCGGCGCGTGGCGCCCGCCAGGCGCCTCCCGTCAGCTGCGGGCGCGGCCAGCCACGGCGGCAACATGGACAACGCACCGCCATCACGACGGGCGCGACGCTCTGTTACCAAACGTCGCCTGCGAAGGCGCGTTGTTCGGATGCGGGAACGCACGCGGCCATGGGCGACGCGCGGTGAAAACTTATCGGGCGCCCGGAAGTGGCCGGCTCGCCACCGTCACGCTGGCCGCCGTCGAGCTTTCCCTGATGAAGAATCCGGTGATCGAAAACTTTTGCACGCACGCATGGCACCGCGCATCAGCCGCCACGATGGACGAAGCCGCGCGTCGCCGTGCACGACATGGTGGAAAGTCGTCGCCGAGACGTACCGACATGTCGAGCGAACCTGGTCATGCCTGTTCTCGCTTGCTCCCGCCGACGTGCAGATCTGCACAGTTCATCAATCCCGTCAGACCATCCGCTTCGCGTGCGAAGGCGTGCTCCGACCGGATCGGGTTCTCGTTCCTACAAGGAAGCTCTGACGCCCGTCCGCGGAGTCAGAACGGCTGTGCTCCGCGCTCGAGGCGGGCCGTCCATATCGCGTTGTTTCGAGCTTCGCTTCGCAGGAGTGCGCGCGTCGGCAGGCCATCAATGCGCGACATCCTCCGCGGCCGTGCCGGATCTTCGATCAGCAGCCCCTCGACCCAGCAGCGCCACCTGGCCGCAGAGGCACGTTTCACGCCACAGCACGCACCTTTTCCGCATCGCCCGCTGCTGGGCGGCCGCCAGCATCGCGAACACCGCGTGATCAGCGGGTGAGCTCCAGCGCGCATGAAAGCCTTCATCGGCTCTTCGCCCGGCTTATCCCGTTCTGCGCGAACACCTTCTCCATCTCGCAGGCGATATCGGGCCCTCGGCGAGTGCAGCGACAGGCGCATCGTCAGAGCACGGCAAAGCGACCACCGTCGACTACTTTGTAGCGTCCGCCCGAAAGCGCAATACTCATCGCGGACAGAAGGCCGGCGTTTATCGTCGCTGGACTGCTCGGCCGCTTCCTTCTGCTCGTCCGCTCGCCAGATCGAGGGTCCCCGCCCGCCACGTTCGCGGGCGGCTTCGGCAGCATGAGTCCTGCATGGCTTGGATGCCAGAGCTCGTCGACCTCGTCGAGCGCGAAAGACCAGAACATCGAGACCCTGTCGCAAGCACCGGCTTCACGACCGGGGTCTTGACCACGCGATCGATCGGAGTCGCCGGCGCGCAGATCGATCCCTGGTCGCCAGCATGCCTTCGACGTATTCATCCAGCGCTGACCATTTTCTGCTGGCGGCGGGCCCGGAATGGGGCTGAAGGGCAGATCGGCGGTGGCATTCGCTACATGCCAGTGCAGGGTGTAGATTTCGGCGCGATGCTGCGGCCGAAATCGGCGAAGAGACGCCTCAGTAGGTTTCGCGATCCGTATCGCGCATGCGGCGAGCTCGGATTTGATCCTGCTTCTCCACGCGCTTGGCGATGGCATGGAGCTGGCGAGTCGTGCTGCGGCGTTTCGCGCGAGATGTTGAGCGTCAGGTCAGTAACTTGCCACGACGCCGCGCCACGAAAGCCGAAATCATCGGGCAGAGCTCTTCGCGCTTGTCATGATCGGACATGTCCGAACTATAGAGCGCAAGGCCCTTTCTGCGATCGCGCGCCATAAGAGGTCGTAGGGCGGGCGGCTCCGGGAACAGATGACATGGCAACGCATCTGTAAGTCAGCGCGCCTGCCGCATACAGAAAACCGTGCGCAGCGGATCGGCGAAAGTCGTGGAAGTCCGCCTTGTAGAATTCGGCGCATTCCTCGTCAGTCACGTCAGGAGCGCTTGCGCTTCAAGATCAGCACCGCCGATTCGCGGTCTCGAGCTCCGTGTACTGCTGTCATCTTCCGTCTTTGATAGTCACGTCGCCCACGCATCTTCGGGCTTCGGCATGCGGGCGCGACTTCGAAGAGCCTCCCATGCGGATGGGATAACGCACGTAGTTGCTGTTCTTGCAGTAGGGGTCGCACGAGGCGCGTACTGGCTTAAGGAAGGAATCGTCAATCGGCCTCGTCGGTGGAGGGCTTGAGCGTCAGGACGACGTCGGTGCCTGCCCATGTGGCCTGCGCGCTCGGCAGGGGATGCGTGTAGCCCTCGACGCCGTTGGATTTCCAGGCGAAAGGCCTCGTCGGATCGTACGCCTTCGACACGACGCGCACGTGGTCAGCGCCGCGAAGGCACAGTGGGGCCGACGCCGAACTGCCCCGATGATATCCGATCGCGTCAGCCGGCGGAAAAGCTGCCGCCGTCGCGCGCTTCAGACGCATCGAGCGCGGAGGCTCCGTCAGCGGCGATTTCGTCGTCACCCAGCGGTTACCGGCGCCGTCCGCATGCGTCGCACTGCGCTGCTCGACTGGGATTCTCGGTCTTGAATTCAAGGCTCCCAGGAATGCACGATAGGGTACAGGATGCGATCGAGCTCTTCGGACGTCATCGCGCGATGCCAGAAGTCCCGGAGACTGGTGATCGATACGCAGCATCACTTGTCGAAGGACACGAGAATGCAGTTCATCGGCCCGCCAACTGAATGTCGGAATCGGTCAGAAACTCCTGAAGTAGAGCTTATCCGGCCACGCGTCCAGGGCGTTGGAGATAGCTCGCCGCAAGAAAGAGTCTCGCGGTTCGTATAGATCGAGTTGATCATCAGATCGAGGCTTCTGCTGCTCTGTCTTGAAATTTGCGCATGGAGGAAGCGACCTTTCGCGGCGGCATACGCGCGCCTCTGGCACCTTATCGGGTGCCAGTCAGGTGCATAGCCCGCGATTCGCGTCAAGAAACGTCGCCGAATCGCAGCCTTGCCGCAGCGGAAGACCCGGCGCCAGTCAGCGGAGGAGCCACGCACGCACGCGCGAAGAGCGACACGACTGGCTCGGTTCTGGAGATGCACCTGAGTTTTTGAGACTGAAGGAAGCTTTCCGCGGTTCCTCCAACGATTCTTGCATTTTCCGAGATCAAGGGCGCGACGCGGATCTCTCTACGCGTCCGGCCTGCGCGTCGGTCCCGTAACGCCGGGCCTTCGATTCATCGGCCTTCGCCGATCGCCGCAACTCTTCGAGGCTCGGCGGCATCGCGCCCTTCAGCGCTGTCGGGCCGCCGGCTTCCGCTTCCATATGGGCCCATCGCGCGCGGAGACTTTCGCGTTCGATGCGCGCAGCGCCTTTCGGCATCGATGCCCGCGCCACCGCCGACGGTTCACGAGCGCGGGCACGACGATCGCCGCTGTTCGAGCGCGCGCACTACTCGAGGAGTCGCCTTGCCATAGCCTAGATTCCGCGACCTCTTCGCGAGCTTTGTCCATACACCCTGCTCGGTGGACCATTTCCGAGGCCGACGCCGCCGCCTTGCGCCAAAATCTTCTGCGCCTGCAACGCGCGCGGAAGATTCTTGGGCACTCGCGTCGGCAGCCCGTCGGACGCCCGCGCAGCCGCCACGTTCGGAAAACCACCTGCGCCCAGGTCAGCCTCGGCGCTCCGGCCGCCGTCCGGCGTACGCTGCCGCCAGACCACGTGCGGATGGCGGCGGAACGGGCTGTCGATCAAAGGTCTTTCTGCATGCGTCATCGATGGAAAAGGAGCCCTCTTCTCGGCCATGCGGCTCTGCAAAGAGAATCTGCATCAGCGCGTCGCCGAGCTCTTCGTGCGCGTGGTCGGCGTCGCCCCGCTTTCGATCGCGTCGACGGCCTCGTACGCTTCCTCGACGTGTTCGCGCGATGCTCCTCATGCGTCTGCGTGCTGTCCCAAGGCACACGTTTCAGGATCGCGAGCCTGGCGATGGTTTCAACGAGCGTGTCGGGCGCGGGATGGGTCGAAGCGATGCGGATGCAAGTTCGGTCGCTAGAGTCCCTCGGCGAGACGTCAGTCCTCGACGATCTTCCGTGGTGACGCCCATCGGAAGGGAGGCATTCCTCGACGCAGATCGCGCCGCACGCGATGCACGCCTCTTCCGTTCTCGATCGTGGCGGCTACGCCGCCTTCGATGGCCGAGGACGTCCTGCGACGAACGTCACGCGCACATGGACGCAACCGGGTGCGTTCATCGATTTTCAAATACAGGATGAGACATGCAGTGAGCTCCTGCTTGGTAGGCAGCATGCAGGCCCGCACAGATACGCAAAGGGCAGGAGCGGCCAAGTGCAGAGATACCATGGGGCACAGCATTGCAGCCTCCTGTTGCCGAAATTGACTCCAGACGTGCACGTGCGTCAGAGGCCGTCAGCCAGCATCGACCTGAGTCAGCGAGGCAACGCTCAGTCGCGCTGCTTCCAGCCGATCCGAGGCCAGATCGTCGGAGAAAACGAGGGCGAAAGGCCGCGACACGGAGCCGACCGAGCGGCTGATCGCTTCCCGCATCCAGCCTGACCTGGCTGCGCGAAGCCGTGGCATCTTCAAAGGCGCGCCGCCTGCTCGTCAGCAGGCACGACGAAGCGCCACCGAGATCGAGCGCTGCACGAGCCACCTGAACGCACTCCCGCCGCGGAAAAGCCCGCCTACGAGAGCGAACGATGCGGCGTCGTATCCGATCCGCTGGAGCAGACGCACAGATCCGCGGACTGCGCATCAGGCGTTTTCAGCGCAGCCTGCGCACAGGTGGGCGTCGGGTCGCCCTCGATGGCGCCGCCGCGTAGGGCGCCAGGTCAGCGATCGCGTGCGCGGGAAAGCGTGTCGCACGTTTGAGAGTTTTTCACTCCGTTTTCGTACCTCACGTTCGTCTGCTGGTTCAGGAGCACAAATAGCGCCGCTGACAAGCGGCCAAGAGGGCGGCCGTATTGCACCAGCAGGGTCAGCACCGGCCAGTTCCGGGCGGATGATCGAGCAGATCGACGACCATCTGAAACGAGCGCCCGCGGACCCAACCTCGGCGGCCACCGCCGGGCGACGCGACAGCGTATCCGTGTCAGCTGCAGCGAAGCCATGTCCGCGGTCGACGACGTGCGCGCGCCACTCGACGAGCGAAGGATGCCCTCGAAGACGACGCGAGCACTTCCTGCAGCCGGCGTGACCGCCAGACTGAGTGTAGGCATGGGGCGCGACGCCCGGTAGATTTCTCGTCGCGGAGAATGCCGACCTTCTGAGTCGAGGTCGATAAAGCTCGTCGCCACGCGCGGGCTCGCGAGGGCTCTCCGCAGCGGTGGTGCGCGACCTCGTGCGCTGAAGCGCTTGCCCGTGCCAGGCAGGCAGCTGAGCCCGGCCGGGAAAGGTCGCGGGCGCTGACGATCGTCTTCAACCATCACGCGAGCGACGTGCGCGAAGCTCGAGTTCCATCCCGGCGACTTCACCTCGGCCAGATCATCGCGAGGCGTGCGTAGCGCATATCGACCGCAGGCTCTGCGCGTCGTGATCCTGCGCGGCGCAGGCGACGGTCCAGGCCATATCAGCCTGATCCTCGGCACGAAGGGCGTCCTGCGCGGCAACCGCGTACGCTCACCGCCACGGGCGGAACCCTCCATCAAGCCTCGACAGCGGCGCGGCGCATGGGCGCGATCGCGTCCATGCGCACGACGTCTGCAGCCGACCACGACGAAGAACGCCTTCGTGCGCGGGTTCGAGGCGCAGGACGCAATGCTGCGGGCTACGGAACAATCGCGTCCGACCAGGGACTCGCGCCCTAACCACGCGCCGCGCCGCCGTGCACATGCGAATCCGCACGCAAAGTAACTTGCGTGGAGAGGCCGCGGCCGGAGCGCTAAAGATTATGAGAAGGCGCTTGACATGCACGTCCCACGCATCGTCAAGGCGTCCGGATTTCCGTCCGTTCGTCTGTCAGGCGCGACGCGTACCTTGTCGACGGATTGGGTCTAGAACGGCATCGACGGCCGTGCGCATCCACGCCGAAGGAAACGCATCCGATCTGGACGATTTCGTCCTGCTGGAAGCTGCAGGCACGCTCCCACGCCGCATCGCGCTCGAAGAGATCCTGCTCGACGAAGTTCCGCTCGAGGCTTCGAGTTCGTCCGAAGATCCGCCATTCCGGGCAGACGTCCTCCGTGCGACGACGCTCATCTCCCCGACCATACGCGCCGCGACTGCATCACGCAGGCTCTTTCGACCCTGACGACCGGCGCTATCGCTACCCGTTCCTTCAACTGCGCGAGACTGCGCGCGCTCGCTGCGATCATCGATGCGCTGCCCTCAAGAAGCCGCCGTCCACGACGTCCATGGCCGGCGTTTCATGTATGCCCGGCCTGCGCGCACAGTACGCCGATCGCCGACCGGCGCACCACGCCAGCGGCGACCTGCTTCGACGGTCCCTCATATATTGGAGGAAGCGGCCGACGCCGCGGCGCCCGCCGGATGCGCGCGCGCATGAGAACGCGGATACGGGCGCACAGAACCCGGACGCTGCGCGACCGGCATCCCAGGCTCAGATGGGGGAGCGACCTGGCGGCAAGCGATGCCATCATCGAACGAGGCCTGCTCCTGGCTGCTGACGGACGCATCACTCGCCCGTCAAAGGGGCTCCAGCGGAGTTCCATCTGGTCGCACGATGCCGCCAGATCACAGAGAAACCCTTGCTGCCGAGCTCGGCGCTGCAAGCCAGAGGGCCCAGACGTCACCGTCATAGCGCGCGTTGGACACGAAATCCGCGCGTGCGCGCCGTGACTCCCTGAAGAAGGAACGCCTGCTCGTGGCCCGGCGCGTCATCGTGCTGCTCCAGAAGCCCGCCGTCTTCACACGCAGGGCTCGCCGACGATCTCTCCGAGCTCGGCGTCGCCTCCCTCGCCTGCGGCACGCGCCTGCAGGAATTCGGGTCGATGCAGGCTGGCGGCTGGGAATAACTGTGCGCTGCGGGCGTCCAGACCGACTGACGAGGGCCGCATGGAAGTACCGCGCACGGCATCGCGGGCTTCACGTCATGCCCACGCCGCCATCGAGGACCCGCTTCGACGGCTCGGTCGCATGCGCGTCGGCATCCGCGTGGGAGAGCAGTGCCGCCAGTGCGGCTCAGCGCCCGGCGCCCGCGGCTTCGCCGATGCCCATCAAGCTCGCACGGCCCGCGAGCGGCACGGGGCAGAAGCGTGCCGATGCGCCGATCATCACTCTTAAGTCAGGGCCCGAGCAGAAAAACGTCCTCTGCGTCCTGCGCCGACGACGGCACGTTCCGCGAAAGCCAGCATATCGGCACGACATGGAAAACGCCGGAACCTTTCGATGCCTGCGCGAGCCAGATACCGATCACATCGACGCACTCTTCGACGCGAAGCTCCGACTTTGTCATCGCACGCGACATGCGTCCCGAATACCTGACGGGCGATGGGCCGAGACGAGATGCGCCGCACGCACAGCAGCGCGTCATGGACGTGCAGCGCCACCGTGCGCGCATCATGCACGCCGTGGCCGGCACGCAGCATCGACGACGCGGTCATCGGCAGTCGCGTTCGACCAGGACCGGATACGGTCCGACGGCGCCACATCCTGGGGCGGCGAGATCCTGAGTCGCAGGTCGCCGGTCGACTTGAGCGCCTTCGCAGCGAACCTCACGTGACGTCGATGCCAGCGGCGCGGCCGCGGTGAAAGCATCGGCACGCATAGCGTTCAGCGCCCTGTGGGCCTTCGACCCTGATCGGCCATCCTGCGGGCCCGTCGGCAGAGACAAGGCTCGGAAGATGCGGCGAACGTCTGCGCGTCACATGGCAATGGAACGCGCCGGGCTTGCGCACCTTCGACCTCACTGAAGCGTCGGGCGCATCGCGACCCGCGCTTTCGGCGCTCGGTCGGCATCTGCGCGCACGCGCGCGCGGTGCAGACGCAGGCCGCCAGTACTCCCAAGGCCGCCATCGACGGATGCGAGACGCGCGACGCGCCTACAGATAGCCATCGTCAAGACGCCGCGACCGCAGAAAGCTACCGCGCACGACGCGAGCGTCGTGCTGCTCGACTCGAGGCCGCTCTTCGCAGCGACCTCGACGACTCTGGCGGCGGCACTTTGCCGCGCATCATCTGCCAGCAGCCATAACGCCGCCGATCGGAGCGATCAGTCAGACGTGCCACCTGCTCGCCCGGACGCCTACGATATTATACGGACGGTCGTGCTCTCGGCGCGTGAACCGATATCTCGCAGCGCGACCGAATCTCACTGGTGAGCAGGATTCACCGTCGCGATCAATCGCGAAACTCCCTCAGCGACGGAGGCCTCTCCCTACGGACAGGCGGCGGTCGCATCCGCACGCCTAGGAAGCGCAGTGGGACATGCACTAGCGATCCCGCACGCATCACCGAATTCAAAAGAAGGCAATACTGTCGCGACGGGTGACATCGTCCTCAGCGGCCGCCAGATCTCCGTCGACCCTGACGCCTTCAGGCCATGCTCGATTGACTCACGTCCTCGTGCATGCCGGCTTCGCGATCGAAGTCGTGAGCCAGGAGGATGCATGCCACCGCTCGATCCTGATCGACGAGATTCCCGAACTCGTGGATGAAGCAGCGGGATGATGACGCCATGTTTCGGCTTTGGGCTACGTTCAGGACCAGGAAAGCCTGCGCGCAAGCTCCATCAGCGCCATCAAGGCCGTCGCGCGAGCACCGCCACGCTCACGCGGTCTGCGGCGCCCAGCCGGTATCCGCAGCGCGTTTCGGCGTCCGCAGCGTCATGCCCGCAGGCACGCCGCGCACTGGCGACGGGCCCCGGCTGCGGTCTGCGTCACCCGCGAGACGGGACATCGACGTCGCCATCGCGCTCGCTGCGCCACGCCGCGCCATCATCACCACCGTTCGGCGACACTGACGCGCGTGCCCGGCGGCACCCTCGTCGCTCCAATGGGGAAAAGGCTCAAGGCCGCGGGCATCGCGCTCGTCATTCGCCCCTCGACCGCGCTCGCTGTCGCGAGGTAATCCCGCGCACAGGGTGCATCACCCATCGCGTCGGGTTCAGACCACCACGCCGCTCGTCGCGATCGCCATCAAAGCGCGGCCGAGGCTGAAAGCCGCTGTCTCGGTCTGCGCAGCGATGCGAACATGCACAGCGCTCAGTGTGTCGCTGATGGGCGATCCGAGCTCAAGGTCGACGCGCTCACTCCTGCTGCCGGGCGCACGCACAGCGATCATCGGCATGGAGGCCCTACTGCTTCCACTCGCACGCGCGCGCTGTGCCCTTGCGCAAAGGAAGGAGGAGGACGTATCGCGTCATCTTGGCTGAACGCAGCATCCTCGATGCGCTGCTCTCGCGATCTTCCGCCAGCTGTCAGCAGGCGCGCGACGTAAGCAGACGGACTATGAAAGCACGCCTATGCGCGCGCGCGGCGTCATGCGCCGCACGGCAATCGACGTCGCTCCGCGCGATGACGCGATCGACCGTGTTCGAAGACCTGCAGGGTCTCGTGTAGTTGGGCCCGATCGGGAGGCGGCTATCGCGCCGCGAGGAATTCTGCCGCCGCGCACGACGCGTGCGGCGCCGCCGTCGAAGAGACGCGCGAGCACAAGGGCTTGCGGTGCGGCGTGCTGCGCAGCGTCGTTGACGCCAGATGCCGCTGTTTCTGCAAGGCCGCTGCGGCCCGAGATCGATCGGTCCCTGCATGGTCAGGCCTCCGAAGGTCCTCGCGCGGCCTACTATCGTACACAGGCCTGCCTGCGCGTGCTGACCAGTCAGGAAAGGACGGAAGATGAAGACGAGACGGTCCTGCTCGCCACGGGTCAGGAGGGCTGCAGGTTCGATGATGAAACGCATCGCTCCGTGACGACGTCTTCGCGAAGGCGGCGTACGAATCGAGGAACTCGCTGAGCGTGGCGACGACGCTTCCGCGCAAAGCCGGGAGGCGCCCTAACGTCTCGATAACGCAACTGATCGTGACGCCGCATTTCTTCCCGGCGGCGACGTCGGGCCTGCTGCCGTCTGCGGCACCACGTCAACGACGTGGCCACGAGCGGCGCCGTCTTACAAAAATATCTCGTCGGCATGGTGCTCGAAGAGAAACTCCGATGCCGATCTGGAACGCATCTGCTTCACCATCGCGCGGCCGGGCGGCGTGCACATCAATCCTGGAGCGACACGAAAGTCGTCAATCGGGCTGACGACGCTCTACATCTTGCGGGCATCGGCCTCATTCCCAGGCCGCGACCTCTCAGGCGCCTCGTGCAAGCGGGCTGATGCGGTCATCATGTCGGGCACCACATCGGCGACCACCTTGTCACGATCTGAGCCGGCGCGAGGTTCTTTCGTTCTCCACTGCGCTCCAAAAGCGATGCTGCCCTGAACCATCTGATCGCACGCGTGCTGGATGCTGCGCCGACGTACGCTGCTTCGCGATCCGACCGGCGGCCTTGCATCGACGTTGAACGAGTTCTACCGCCGAGCAAGTAGCGTGGATATCGTGATATCGGAAGACGACGACGCATCAAGACGCCCGTCCGCGGTGCCTGCGACGTGCTCGGATTGACCCGTTCAGGTCGCCAGCGAGGGGCGAAGATGGTGGCCGTTGCGCTGACCGGGCAGGCGCGGTGCGTTATCGACGCCATGCGCGCCGGCCGTTGCAGCGAAAGATGCCGCCGTCATCGGCACGATCGAGGAAAGCCGTCGAACGGGGCACGCCAAATTGCTCCTCGAAACGGGCTTCAGGCCGACGCATTCTGGACCTTCGCCGTCCGAGGAGCAGCACCGCGCGTTTGCCGGGGCATCCGCCGCATCTGCTACCCTTAACGCCATGCGGCCCGAAGCGCACCGTCAAGGCGCCTCGTCGCGGGAGCGGCCGGGCAACTCACGTCGCCTGCGACGGAATCGGGAAGGATAACCGTGCCGGGATGAGCGGCCTACCCTTCGGCGCGAACGCTCGTCAGAAACAGGGTGTGGGTTGGCTCTTCTGCCGAGACGCGCCTCGCTTGCGCTTTCAGCAGGGCATAGGGCGCATTCGCGGATGGACCGACCTCGGCGCGATCCGCCGTTTCCTATCGCCAAGATCCGGGAATTCGCCGATCAAGCAGTCGCGGGCGGCTTCAGGCGCATCATTCTCGTGAGGCGGCTCGACGCAGGCGCCGATGACCATCTAGTAACAAGCCCGACTACAACGCGCTCGGTTCAGACATCGGCATCTCCGGCGGTGCGCGTGCGTGCAGCGATCAGCCGCGATCGACATCGAACGCACGCTCGTGCTGGTGTCCAGCAAATCCGGCACCACGATCGAGATGCTGAGCAACCCTCGACGTCGTCCTCGACGCGTTTCCCGCACCTATATCCCCGAAGGATCTGGGCAGCCATTTCATCATATAAAATTAAAACTGCCCGCTCGAGGCACATGGCGCACGAGCATTCCACAACGCGCATGCTTCCGCCAGCGAGACGAGGCGTGGGCGGACGTTTCAGCGCCTGTCGGTCTTCGGCCTGGTGCCCGCCGCGCTCGTCGGCATCGATCTGGAGACCTTCGTGAGCCATGCGAAGGAAGCCGAGCGAGTCTGCGACGAACTAAACCCGCCAAGCAACTATCGCCTTGCCGCGATCACTCTGCCAGCGGGTGCCGGCAGACGCGACAAAGTTCAGCCTGCTCGCCACAAAGCGCGGCCGCGTCTTCGGCCTTTGGATCGGGCACAGCTTGTCGCCGAGAGCCTCGGGAAGCGCGGCGTGGTGCATCCTGCTTAACATCGAGCTCGACGTACTGTGCTCGCCTGACCGTCACGAGCCGAACCGTCGTCTCGTACACGCACCAAACCGACCTCTGGGACGAGCGCATGAACTTCGCAACGGCGCTCTCCTACATCCGGCGAAAGCCATCCCGACGCGGGCGTACCGCATCGAAAGCGTCTCCCGACACTGGCAGAACACTTCGTGATGTGGGAATATGCCATCGCCATGGTCGGCTACCTGATGCGTCTGCCCTTCGACCAGCCCGACGTGGCGGCAGCCAAGTACGCGACGCTCGCGATGCTCGATGGGGACGAAGGGGCGAGGCGTCGTCGACGTCGTTCGAGGATCGCCATATCGAACGCATCGATATGGGGAAAGGTGCTCATCAACGCGAGCGACACGCTCGATCTGGAAGAGAAGACCTGGCATGCGCGCTGCGGGCTCTTCGCCTCCGTAGGACCCGGCGACTACTTCGCCATCGATGCCTGCCTTCGACGGAGAAGGGCGGCGCGAAGCGCTCGGGGCATCCCGCCACCACGTGGCCGACAAGCTCTGCGTGCCCTCGTGCTGGAAATCGGCCCTGCGCTACCTGCATTCGACCGGACAGCTGCGGAAAGGGCGGCGCGAACAACGGCGTGCTCTCGTCGTGTCATCCGACGAATGGGAGACATCCCGCTCGAAACCTGCGGCCCCACCCTCGGCACGCTCGCGAAAGCTCAGGCCAGCGCCGATTTCGATGTGCTCGCGCCATCGGACGCCGGTACCTGCCTCAATAATTCGGGCATCGCTGCGGGCGCCAAAGACATGGTCTGCGGTGCCATCGAGGATATTCTGCGCGAGCAGGCTGCATCCTGCGGGACTGACCCGACGCCGTGGCCCACGGCGTCGGCGCTTCTGTCTTATGAGGCCTGCCGTCTGGCAGGAGTAGGGTTCATAGGCGTAGTTTTGTCTGATTGCAAGCTACACCCATAACTGCGATGTTTAGCCACCCAACGTTAGCGGTTGAGCAATTTATCACTCCGTTTTTCTCCACGTTCCCCAGTGCTGTTGGTCTAATGAGTGGCCATTATTCTGGCTGGTTAGAAAGGAGGTCGGAATGGCATTGACGATGGGCCCTTGCAGGCCCGTAACTTCGTGGCGTCGAAGTGAACAAGACGGGCGGATCGGTCACCATCTTGAAGAACAACAAACCATGGTCTGTCCATCCAGCCAGTGCTGGGCGCGACAACGCTGTAGATGTTGCCGTAGACTTCGCGGACGGTATGCGGGCGTGTTCGAAAAGAGCTTGCAGTGAATACCTTGGCTTTCTCTAGAAGGAAGCGCTCGCCATCCACTGCTTCCATGGGCGGTTCGGTGGGCTGAATGGCTTGCGCGACGAGGGGCTCCTTGATTCGGCGTTAATGCAGCAACCGTTTCAAACCTTCCGGTGGTGCAGACCTGCATCAAAGCGCTATCGAGCATGCGGAATATGCCTTCGGCATCATATCCGATCATCCGTTCTCCGGCAGCAAGAGAACGGGTGCTGCCTGCCCAGTGCGCATAAAACTCTGGCGTCAATTCAAGCCCGACCACGCTACGCTTCCTCAAGGTCATGCTGAGCGTTGCAGATAGTTCTGTGGACTACCTTTACGCTCGTCAGGTGGGTTAAGGGGTTACGGCGCGTCTGAACCTTTAACCAGTCCGAAATTGATTGAGGATGAGTTGAACCATACAAGCCCATTGGTACCTGCGTCCTCGTTCAGGCGCGTCTTCAAAGTCGAAACAGCGCTATCGCTACTGGATGGACACCTCGGCTGGCGCCAGGCGCACCGGTGACGTGTTTCTTCCGGCCTTGCTGCCGACCATACGCTGTTCGATGCCGGGTGCGTATTTACCAGATGCAGGAACCGGCTGCCTGGTGTGGGATGCTCCCGCACGCAGGAAATCGCGGCCCCTATCGCTTGACTTCTGATGGACGTTACGCTACGATGCGCATAGCATCTTGGGAGCAGAGGGATGTTACGGACCCGGTGCTGATGGGGCGGTCGCTTGGCGGCTATGTCTCCCCGGCTGTGATCTCTATCTGGTGAGCTTCCGGTTCATCTCCGTTGATTCAGCGCCACTCAAAATGAAGTACTACTCAACGATAGGAATCAAGCTCTGCGTCCTGAGGCATGTGCAAGTCCATACCGTGGTGTAAGCTACAAAGCCATTAGGGGTCATGGGGTGCGGCAACTGTCAGGAAAAGCCGCTCCCATACCTTCATGGAGGCTACACCAAACGTGAGTATGTGGGCTTGCCCTTTCGGCTACGCTGATGCTTGCCGACGCTATCGAGGCGGGCACCTATGATATCGACTGTCCGACACTTCTTCTCTCTGAGAAGAAAGGACCATGCCGGCGATAAGCGTTCAACCACCAGTGGACCGCCGGAAGGTTTATTCCTTGTGGATGCAGACGCAGGACGCCAGCTCTGGCGATCGTAGTCCTGACTTTGTGAATGCTCCAGATCGAGCGATTCTTACCGACTTTGAAGTATAGATAACCACAGCTGCTCTTATCATTATTCGCTATCGGCGTGACCGGCGACATGTATTGAGCTCTGCCCTTTATATGCAGTCACCGCATGACTACAGAGGGGTGACTGCATGAACCCCTCGCGATGGGAAAGTGGAAGAAGCCCCAGCTTACACCGCCCTGCTGACTACACATGGTTTTCGCGCCAGGCTATGCAGCGATTGAGTGAATAGTCCATTTCGTGCGTTCTTTTAACATCTGGCGGCAGCTGGTCTCTTCTTTTTTAACACCTGTGCACCGCCCCGACCGTTTCCCGCTCAATAGTTGCATAATCAGAGAGGTGCGAACTCTATGAGTTGCCCGATTAGTGATTTTATGTATCCTTCAGCCTGAAATAGAGTCGTTATATTTCACGTCTGAATACCGATGAATGTGCCCTCCCGCTGCTGGGGCTGTCTGTACAATACCGCCTCGCATAGAAGAGGCGCGGGCGAGTCGGCCTCATGTTGACAAGCGCGATCGACCTCATCATCAAGATGGGCACACCCTGAATCGTCGAGTGACATCCAGTCACGGTGAAAGGATGCCGTGAAAATTTTGCCTGCCTTGAAGACCTTTCCGGCTGCGAGCAGGCTCGAACACGTTGTTTGCGCCAGACTCCGGACCGTATCCCATCACGCGACCGCCCGGCAGGTATAGTCGCGTCAACCCGCCACCGGGGGCCACTGGCGGCTTGCCCGGCAAAGAGAAGGACAGGCATAAACTGCGCGTGCCACATCCATCCGAAAACCAAGCGACATCGCTGGCGGCGCATATGCAGGTGCAGCATCGCGGTAACCGGCAACTGTTCAAAGCCATATGTCCACAAAACCGATGAATCAACCGGCATCGCATAGCCTCCTGCCAGAACCGAGCGCGCTGCTCAATCTTGCCAATATCAGTATATACTATCCGTCGGCGGCGGGCCGCTCTGCGGTGAGCCGCGACGCTCCCGCGAGGGATGGACCGGCCTCGTCGGCGACAACGGCGAGGCAAGGCGACGCTCACGCTCTGGTCGCATGCGGAATCTTGCGACCCGATGCGGCACCATCACGCCGTCCCTCCTCCGCCTATTGCGCCCAGGATGCACCTGCGGAGCAATGCGACCGATTTCGCGCTCACCTACCGACGGCCCGGCGTGAGACTCCGCCGCGAGCTCGGCATCAGAGACGACTGGGCGCGTTGCGTCACGCTTCTCAGGCGGACGGCAAGAAGCGCTTGCAGGTGGCACTGCGCCCTGTGGGCAGCGGCAATGCTCGCAGCGGACGAGCCGACGACCCGTGGACATGCGACGGGCAGGCGCCGCTACATTCAGCGCTGTTCGCGCTTCAGAGATCAGCCTCCTCGTCTCACGCGACAGTAAGGCTGCTCGATGCGCTCTAGCTCACAGTGCCCTGTTCACGTCGCGGACGGCGCTGCCGTCGCCAGGGAGCCCGGCGGATGCTCGCAGGGCATCCTCGCAGGGCAAGCTCGCCAGGACGCACACCGGCCGCCATTCGCGCGCGGTGCAGCTCGCAAGGAGAAGGCTCGTATGAGGCGCGAAGCTGGCGGCGCCGCGGAGGCGTCGCATTCCCGCCGGCAAAGGAAAGCCTCAGGGCATCGGCACGCACGTGTGCGGACGCGCGACGGAAAGGTGCGCCAGTGATGACGTGACCGGCTGAGACGGAAGGCGGCAGACTGTCGTCCGCATGCAGGGGCCCAGGTTCGAGGAGGCCGAGGCCGAAGCTCGCTGCCACACACGGATTGGAAGCGCTACGACGCCGACGTATGAAAGCTCGATGCCAAGCCTAGCAGGCGCAAGGGTCCTCTTCGGGACCAGATCTGCAGCATCCCCTCGGCGATCTTGCTCCCTGAGGCAGTGCCCGCGCTGCACATCCAAACGCGGACACATCGAGGCTCACCCGAGGACAACGGATCACAGAGACGGGCAACCGCTGGTCAAGAAGAGATCGTTGCGAAATTCCCGCTGGCACGAAAATGCTCTACATCCCCAGGAGACCGACGGGTCGCGGGTAGGAGAAGCGCTGCAGGCGATACGCGAACTCTCGACCGCGCAGCTCGTAGCGCCCTCTCACGTCGTGGCGCAGCTCAACTCGGGCCGGATCGTATGCTCGAGGATGCCGTCAGCGCAGATGCGCAAAGCTCATGCTCGCGCTCAGGAATCCTCGAGTCGCCGGGCTCACGTCATCGCTGGACAGGCCACCAGCCACCTCGACCTCGGATCGACCCAAAGAAGGCCCTTAGGCGACTCTTGTCCTCGACATCCTGGAGGCGCTCCTGCTTGTCTCGCACGATTCCGCACTTACTCGGCTCGACCACGAGCACAACACTGGGAGGATGCCGGATGGCGAGAAAAGGAGAACAAGGCTCACGGTGAGCTAGATGCCGCCCTCGCGTCGGCAAGAAAACGCGGCGACCCGATCACGAACGTGCGCGAGGCGCAAGACGCCTTCCTCGTCCGAGATCGTATTGCGGCGACCCCGCCCCTCGTCTCGGTCACCCGAGTCTCCGGCGAGTCACGCACGAGTTCGTGGTCAGTGCGTCGCGACGGACAGCATGTCCGGTGCCAGCCAGTTCCATCACCAACTCCAGACGCTGCGCCATGTGGGCGTAATCAAAGCCCGCTCGTCGGCTCGTCGAACGCGATCACCCCTCTTTCCGCAGAACGGCGGCTGCTATCGGCGCTGGCGCTGCTTCTGCCGCCGGTACAACGTCGGGATGGCGGTCCCTCGTCCCAGAGATCCATCCGGTCGAGCACCGACTCTAATGCGAGGCGTCGGGCGGGCCGCGAGGACGACCTCGTCTCGACAGCATCGTCATGAGGCAGCTGATGGTTGACTGCTGCATCACCTCGTATGGCTGATCCGGCGCCGCTTTCTCGCTGATCGACAGCACCGCCAATCGCTATGGTCCGCGGTTAACTCGCTTGGCAAGCCCGCATCGCTGAGGCGAGGTCGACATTTCACGCGTTGTCTCTGATCATCTCGACGCACCCGCACCGAACACGCGTCGTCGGCGACAGAAACGCTCAGAGCGCCGCTACTGAGCGTGCAATATCGCGAAGATGGAAGCCTCGCAAGAACAGAGAGCTCTGTCAGACGCGCTTGTCCGCCTCGGGACGTCGAGACGCAATCAGCCTCATCGCAGCCGTATGCCCACGTCTCAAGGCGCTACAACGCTCGCGGGTAAAGGCGCAGGTTCACTCCATGGCGTGAGATGCGGCAGCCACTCCCGCCAGATCAAGGTAGACCCGCTGCTGATCGGCGATACCTTCGAGGTGCCAGGTGCGATGCTCCGGCAGCGCGAGGATCGTCTTGCCCTTCGCCTTCAGCGCTCAGAATGCCGCCACCGATTCGCGAATCGCAGGAAAATCGAGGTTTCATGCCGACAGCTCGTCAGAAGAACACCTCGGGGTCCGAGGCATGAGACGCTCCGCGACGGCAGAACGCTTCTCACCACCGCCCGAGCTGAAGATGCTGCGGTTCATGCCACCTATTCCGCGCTCTGCGCGTTGCCGACTCGTCTTCAGGCAACCTCTGCGCGCTCCGGTGCCATGATTCTCGCAGCCGAAGGCCACCTCGCTCGTGAGTAATAGGGCCATAGAACTGCGTGCGCAGGTACTGGAAAAGCGGTTCCCACGCTGCGGGCGATCTCGTACTGCAGGCATGATGCGGGGTCACATGCCGGCGGCTACACCCTCCCGCTCAGCCTCGCCATGCTGTAGGGCATACGGAATCATGCCGTTCGGCAGGCGAAGAACGGTGGGTTTTCACGCAGCCGCTCTTGCCGCACAGAAGAACGCGTTCGCCTGCCGCCACATCGAGCGACAGCGACGAGGCTCAGGCACCGCGAAGCACCTCGCCACGAGAACGTGACATCAGCGACCTTAACGAGACCGCGGCGACTACTCCATCGGGCTCAAAACGCTTTCCGGCGAGGGCAGATGCTGTCACGAACCAGCACGCCTGCGGCCCACGAGCTGCAGGACGATCCGGTCCTGGGCATGACAGCCCTATCTCGACGCAGGCTGGTGTGCGCGCCCCGGATCGTCAGGCCGCGACATCGGGGCCACGACACGCAAAGCTCGTCGCTTATCCGTCGCCACCGGGGCGAAAGACGCGGCACGTAAAGGCAAAACCAACGTGTGCGGATGGGATGAGACGAATCCAGGCGGACATGGCGTCCCGACACCCTCACATCTTCATGCGGCGTGTCGCACGCCACTCCTCGCCGATCGTCGGAAAGCAGCGGAATATCGCCGATGTCGTGACGATAGCGTTCCGCGGCACCTTGCTCCTTCCCCAGCGCCGCGCTAAAGCTCGCCGACACCGGTCCGTCTCCACGACCCAGCCTACGCAGCTGGAGCGCACGGCCGGGACACCGCGAACCGCCACCGCCAGAAAAGCTGCGCAAGGGACAGCGCCAAACTCTGGCCACCACCGTCCGATCACGTGCTGCAGGACACAGCGAGCAGGCAGATACACGCAGGAGCTGGGAAACAGAGACGCCCGGCCACCAGCCGCCGAGCGGCCACCGAGCAGGGGCGCATAACAGGAAAGACACCGCGCATTCGTACGGCGGTCGCCCGAACACTGGCTGTAATCAGGCAGCACGAGCAGGCCATGGCTTCCGTTCAGCGGGTCGAACGCACGCCCTTGATGCTCGCGCCACATCGCCGTACATCTGTCAAGAACGCTCTGCAGGTTCCGGCCTTCTCCGAAAGCCTGCCGCCAGCGGCTTGCGCGATCGGCAGCTGCCAGCGAGAAGACGACGATGGCGAGCGTCATCGCAAAGAAAACGCAATCAGGGTGAGCGCATAGAGTGTATCGCGAGTCGCGCTCAATGCCACGCTCGGGCGATATCGCGAGAGTGGTCGCGCGCATGAACCAGATATACGAAGCCGCCAAAGCAGGTTCCACGAAAAGACGGGCATGGCGCGGCGTTCATCGGAAGCTCTTGTACCTCGCTGCCGATGAGCACGGCCAGCGTGCCGACGAGACCGAGACGAGGGTGCGATGATGCTGGCCCGGGCGATGAGGGATGGAGGCTCGGCAGGATGGCGGCGATGAGAGATAGGCGTGCGAAGGCGACAGGAGAGCATCGTATGCTGACGGGCGCCGCGACCAGCGCGACGAGCTCCGGCATGAGCAGGCCAGGATCGGAACCCGGCGTGCGTCGACGCCGATGATGACGTAGACCGCCAGGTGAAAGGGCAGTGAACACGCCGGCCGATATAGCCCCTCGGTGGGCTGCGCTTCTTCTGAGAATCCATGTCGATTTCCTTTTCTTTAGGCTGTCAATTGGAACGTTGCAGTCGGTTGATCTGTAGAATCCGCCTCGCTGCACCACGCATACACGTCGCTCTCATAAAGCTCCTTCCTGCCCATCCAGAACGAATTCGTTCTGATTTTCGTTAAACGCCTGGTGGAGCATCCTCTCGAATGCTCCCGCCGTGGAATAATCAGTCTCTCTCGCCATCGCGACGTCTGTTTCTCATTCGCCACATCAATGAAACAGCACTACGCTATCCGAAGAGCCTCTTCAGAGGATACTGCCGCACTCGGCGCGAAGCGCCCGTTGTACATAACGCTTCAAAGCCCATAGAGCACGAACAGCGCACACGCGCTGGCGCTATCCTCGTTCACGCCGAGACGGTTCTTTATCTTTTCGGTTCGCACGCCTTCGAGCATGAGTTTGGTAAGGACCTGCCATGCGATCAGGCATTTGGACCATATCCCCAAAGCAGTCGAGGCATCGGGAACCAATTCCCGATTCAGGTTGAATGACCTGATATTCGTCGACATCGTCCTCGACAAGGCTGCGCAGCGCGGAGATTCTCTCGTCGGAACGACCGTTCGTCATCTCCATGACCTCGCGCCCGGCTCATGCGTTCGAATGAAATCTTCCATGACGGCGACGTAGATATCCTGCTTCGACTTGAAGTAGTAGTAGAACATACGGCGCCCTGAGCAGCATCAGAGATGTCGCGGACCGACGTGTTCTCACTAACCTCTCCGCGAGATGCGGCCGCGTCCATCACTCCTTGCGCTCGTTCGGCGGTTTCTTGCTGTTCCTCTACGTGTGACCTTCCGATTCTTCGCTCGATGCAGATAGCTTTTGCATTTAAAGTTTGAACGAACGTCGAGTCTAGATTGCCCATAGACTAACTAGTGCTGTCAACGACGGCATGCATGGATGCGAAGATCGGACGACATACGGTGTTACCGCCATTGGCGGTATAATGGCGGTAAAGAAAGGACGAGGCCATGCCATACGAACCGCCATTCGCAGACGCAACGACGCAATAGATACGCTCTGCATGGAGATCGCGGAGCTCGTGGCGCGATCTCCCCGCAAGCGCCCCTGGCGAAAAGCCCTGCCCTGCACGAACTCAGAATCAAGACAATCCGTTCCTCCCTCGTGATCGGGGAAACAAGCTCGACGAGAAGACCGATGACCACGAGTCGTGACGGAAAAGCGCGTCCTCGGCGACATCCACGACATCCTGGGGTCGAGAACGCCAGCGCCTACGACCTCATCCCGAACTGAATCCACCTCCATCGATGATCTGCTGACAGCGCCCTGCGTGATGGACGCCTGGTTTCGACATGCAGCCCGTTTCCACGCAGCGGCAGTGTCGCGTGTTCGACGGCGATGCTCTGCATGTCCACGCAGGCGCTCCCTGCGGCGCATTCCAGTGATGGCCGATATGCTTCGGCTGGCTGGAAAAGACGACATGCATCCCTGGTCGCATCACCATCTTCCATTTCGAGTTCGATTCCGTACACCTTCTCGGAAGTGGAAGGACAGGGAAGGCTATGGCGCGCTGCTTCTATCAGGGAAATGGGACCTGCGCGCGTGGCATGCCGGCACGATCGAGGCGGCGACGCAGGCGGGCTATTACGGGGCTTTGGCGAAGTCCGAGCGCCATCGGATCGAGCGAACGATTCGTCGAGATTCATGCTGGGTGTGATCAGAAATTCGATCTGCCGTTCTCCAGCCTGCAAGCGAGAAGGAGCTGACGCAGAGCGAGGGCGCTCAACTTCTTCCAGAGCGCGGGAGATGGAAGCATCTCCGGCTCATAGAACACCTCGGATGCTCGAAGCGAAGCGCCGGAACGCATAGTCGCGGGATTGAAAGAAGGCTCCCTGGAAAAGGCGGGAAGCGCCAGGTCCGAATTTGGATCGTCACGAAATTGACGGCTCGCCAGATCATGCACATCACTCGCCGGCAGGGCGGCAGAAATCGCTCCTAGGTAGCGGTTTGCGCATTCTTGCATGACGGTCTGGTGATCGCTCTTGGATGGCTGGCCCGAGAACTACTTCTTCAGCGCGGAGACGCGGCGGCGGAGACGAGAATCTTCTCTTCGGTGCCGTTGAGCGTCAGAGGGCGTGCCGCCCTGCACAGGCTCGACTTCCCTCGACCATATCGAGGATTGACCAGGTAGCCGCGGTGCCCACGGAAGAACCCATGGCCCTCGAGGCGCTTCTCGAGCTGCGCGAGAGACCGTGGAGACCGGTCGGCGTCGGTCTGCAGGTAGGCGTAGTCGTCGCGCGCATGAACGAAGCGGATGGTGATCGATCAGGATGAGAATCTTCTTGCCGCCCTTTTCGACCGGGATACGCTCAGCCTGGCTCGCCTTCACGTGCAGCGTGACGTATTCCATCGCGCGCTTGACGGCGACGGAGCAGACGATCGGTCTCGACGGGTTTGACCAGATAATCCAGCGTGACCTTGAGATCCCTCGAGCGCGTGCTCGCCGTAGGCGGTCTGCGGGAACACGACCGCGGGCGGGTTTTCCAGAGCGCTGCGGGGGCCTCGGCGAACTGCAGGCCGGTCACGCCAGGCATGCTCACGTCGAGCGAAAGCATCGACGGGGTGGGAAGCATCTTCTCGATGGCTTCGCGCACGCGCGGCGGCTTCCGCCACGACTTCGACATCGCCGATCTCATCGAGTAAAAAGCGCGGCTCCGACGCGCTGGCGCCTCATCGTCTACGATTATGGTCTTCAGCAACGTCGACTCCTGACTCGGCTTGAATCAAGGGGATATGCGGCTTCGTGATGAGCGCACATTCTAAACGTCTCAAAGTTCGCTCAGCCGTCGCCTAAAGCCAATCTGCCCGATATTCACGCAAACTCCGCTCTTCGAGAAAATCGCGTCCCATAGGCGCGTACAATCAACACTCGAGGGCCGCTATCCGTCGTTCAGCATGCCTTTGAGCACAAGGCGGACAACCGTTCCTTCGCCGATGCGCGACGAGACCTCCATGTACGATTCGGTTCCGAAAAAGACGCGCAGGCGCTCCGTGATGTTCTTCATGGCGATGCCCGTGCCCGGCTTTCCGGCGACTGCTCGAGCTTGCGCGACTGCTCGGGCTCCATGCCCACGCCGTCGTCGGACACCGAGATGATCGCGTCGCCGTCGCTTTCCGCCCGCACGACGATATGCAGCATCGCCAGTCGGGCATCGCGTGCTACGGCGTTCTCCACGAGCGGCTGGATGAGGAATGCGGGCAGCAGGAAGTCTTCAGGCCGGTTCGACTTCGACCTGGAGGGTTCAGACAGTCCCCCTCCGAATCGGGCAAGCTCGAGTGCGAAGTAGCGCTGGGTCTGGGTCCATCTCGCGGTCGAGCTCGATCGTGTCCTGCGCATCTTCGAGCGTGCGGCGATAGAACACGAATTCGCGCAGAAGCACGCGGGCGCGGTCGGGATCGGTGCGCGTAAGCGAGGCGATGATCATTGATGGTGTTGAACAAGTGAGGATTGATCTGCGATTGGAGCGCACGGAGCTCCATCGCGGTCCTGCTTCACCTGCTGATCAGCTCACGGCCGCGATCTGCGTGGACAGAAGCTCTCCGAGGCCTTCGGCCAGCGCGAGCTGCGTCTCGTTGATGTTGCGGGCGCGGCGGAAATAGAAGCTTGAGGGTGCCGACGATCGCCTCGCCGCGGCGCAGCTGGCACGATGATGCCGGCGCGAAGGTTCTTGACGAACTCAGAAATCCGATGGCCTCGGGCGTCAAAGCACCCGCGTCTTGCCGTCGCTCAGGCGTGGCATGCGTCGCCTTGGTCCTGATGGGGCTGCCGCCTGGTTGAAATCTCCTGGTCGCCCGAATATCCCAGGATGTGCTCGCGATCGGTGATGGCGACAGCGCGCGCGCTGGTGGCGGGCAAAAAGCAACCGGCAGATCCTTTGGGCCGATTCTATGGTCACGCCGTTCTGCGGGCACTCGAGGCGTCTGGGACGCGATGCGCAGGATGGTGTCCGACTGCTGCCGCGCGGATAGTGTCGGAGTTCGAGCGCATATACACGAGAATGAGCAGGCATAGCGTGAACGAGGTGCCCGCGATGGGCGTGAGCGGCCCGACCTGCGCGGGGCTGTAGATCGAATAGACCAGCGTTCCGCCTAGAAAGCAGGAGCGTCGCAAAGCAGCACGACGTCGAGCACGCGCTCGTGGGTATCCTTCTGAGGCATGCGAGCCCCTAACCGACGACTTCGTTTCAACACCAGTATGGCAGCAGCGACGAGCAAGAACGATGCGAAAAAGCAGGCGAAGGGCACTTTCCGGGATGCGTTTGACGAGGCTTGCGCCCAGAATGGACCCGGCATGGACCGACGGCGATCGCAAGACCGACGGACACGCTACGTTGCCGAGCGCCTGTTCGATGACGCCCGGAACGGCCAGGATGCACGGCGACGAGCGACGTGCCCGACGCCTCGCGCATGGAGATGCCGAGCACGGATATGAACAGCGGCACCATGCGGTGAAGCCGCCTCCGACGCCGACGTATCCGCCCATGAAGCCCGCGATCAGACCGATCGCGATCGCTAGCCGACCACGGTGCGTCAGTGGCGCGCTATGCGCGGCCTCCGTCGACGAACGTCGCCTTCTGCGTCCTTCGCGCCTCCTGCGCATGCGCCAGCCGCTTTCGATACCGTCGCGTCCGCACCCGCGTTCGCGCCGATCGCCTTCGATGGAATGCGGCCGCAGCTGCGCTCCGCCCTTACGGCAGCGATGCCCCGCGCAGCATGGTGATGGAGGAATACCCGATGACGAGGACGTGCCTCCGCGACGGCCCAATTCGGAGAATGCGTGGCCGCGAAGCACGCCGAGAGGCGATGCGCGGGCTCCGCACATCCGCAGATCAGACCGATACGAGGAATGCGTCCCGTTTCGCAGGGTGCTTCGACAGGCCGGCGAGCGACGTCAGGGATGATGGAGAACGAGGGACGTCGCCGTGGCGGCGAGGGGTCCAGCCCAGCCAATCTGAACAGCGGCACCATGACCGTGCCGCCGCCGATGCCGAGCATGCCCGACAAGATGCCGATCGCACCTCCGATGATCGCGGCCGCCACGAACGACAGCATGGCGCGCCTACTCGTCTTCCGGAAGGTTCAGGCGAATCTCGCTTGTCAGCCCGGATCGACGCTCGTGGACGAAAGGTGCGGACGTTCAAGAGCTTTCGCCGTCGTCGCGCGGCTCGATCGTAACGCGGATACGCGAGATCGCGTGAGCTTCGCTTCCGATGCGCATCGTCTTCGCACGCAGCCGCGGCGGCACTCGCCGCCACGATGCGGTCTCCGACTGGGAGGCGAACATGCGCTGCACGTAGGCGTCGTTTTCCATGCGCGCGATGAGCCGCAGGGCCATCGATGTAGATCCGAAGTACTTCATGCGGTTCTCTTCGGCATACCGCGATGCCATCGGGACCGATCGCGCCGCCCGACGATATCCCGCTCGAATCAGGGACGCGCGATGGATCGCAGCCATGCGGTGCGCTCGCGCGCGTCAGATGCGAGTTCGAGAAACGAGCGGATGCGGCATGAGCGATGCGAGGCAGATCTGCATGAGGTCGATCTGGGTGCGTGCGTATTCCACCTTGCGGTATTCGTAGAGCCAGCGATGAGATGTCCTGGCGGAACCGCAGTCCTCTTCGTTCGAGGGCGTCGATTTCCGGTCAGAACTCCATGTGTTGTCGAACCACATATCGCTGCCGTACATGCTGCAGGCTCAGCATGTAGTCGAGGTCTTCGCCGCGCGGGATCCACGGGTCGAAGGCCACGCGTTTGAACGCCTCTTTGTGAACGGCCATGCAGCCGCCGCGAGACGTGGTTCGACCGCGTGAGGCGAGGCCGCCGCCATGACCTGGGTGATCCAGGCATCGAAGGCGTTGCCTTGATCCCAGAACGCGTTATACCAGCGACGGGAGGCCGACGAGCGTAGCTCCCTCTTCGTTCAGATAGAAGCCCGACTTCGCGAGAATGGGCACGCGGCGGCGCGTGAGCTGCCGAGGCCGTACATGGCGCGTTCGAGAATTCCTCGCCGCCGGCGGTCTCGTTGTCGTCCATGAAGTGACGGCATCGTGCCCAGCGCATGCGCTGCGAAACCGGGTTGCGGATCGCCGAATGGCGAAAGCCCGACTCCATGGGCGGCATCGATGCCGAGCTGCTCCATGCGGCGGCGCGGCGCGACGAGCTCGGGAGACGCCCACGAGGCGATATCGAGCTCGGAAATCGCTCGAGGATATGCGCACCTTGCCGGCACGCCTGGTTCTCCCGGCGCCCTCGGCGACCACGAGCGTACCACCGTCGAGCAGAGCGCACGGTGCGCAGCGAGGAGGCAGCGCGCAAGGCTTCCTGTTTGGTGAGCGGCGTCGTGCGATCGTGCGTCGCGATGACCGTGCTCATCTCGCTGACGCGTCGGGCCGACTATATGTCGGACCAACGACCAGCGGATTCACGAACACGGCTCGCTTATCTACACGCGGAAAAGCCCGCAGGCATGCCGCAGGAATCCTCTTGCCGAGGAAAACGCCGCGACCATCGCGACCTTCCCTCGCATCATGGCGGCGAGGCAAGCGTCCGCGTTACTTCTTGGACGCCTTCGCGTCGGCAGCGGCATCCGACTTGTCGGCTTCCGTCGCGCGCGGCGGGCGAACAACGGTTTCCTATCCTGCTTGCGTGCGCCTCGGCAGCCTGGGCGGCCGCAGATGGCGGCGTCGGACTACTTGCCATGCTTGCGGACCATATCGCCTGGTCATGCGAGCGCGGCTTTTGCGGATCTTGCCCAGGTCCGAGAGCCAGACGGCGGCGATGATGCACGCATATGCGGGAATGATGAACGCCCAGGAAAGCTGCGCGTTGTCGAACTTAGCCGTCAGGGAGGCCGCCGACGGCGGTGGCGATCAGGCCGACGCTGATGAGCGCGATCCAGATACGGCGCAGGCGCCTTGTATTCCCTCGTGGGAGGGATTGTAATAGAGACGCTCGAGTTCGGCCTGGCGCATGGCGCTCGGCCTTGCAGTTCTCGCGGTTCTGCTTCGGCGTCTTCTTCGTCGACTTGACGCGAACGCTCGAGGCGGCCTTGGTCTTCAGGCTTCAAAGAGCGCGGTTCTTCGTCTGCCCATGATCTCGGACTGGGACCTCTCGTTCATCGGGATTGCGCTGCGTCACGATCGTTTTCTTCTCTTGGCGTTCGTAAGGCGGAAAGCCGTCTGCCTATAATAGCGGATATCCGCCCCGAAGGCGGATATCGCATGCAACTGTCACTGTTTCTCGAACGCGTCGGCGCCTACCGCTCGAACGCGCGGCCCGTCAGCTTCTCGTGAGGCCTGAATGTACTTCTCGGACGTCTTCTCGATGATGTCCTGGGGAAGATGCGGAGGCTCGCCCTGTACGGTCCCCAGTTGGCGTTCAGCCAGTTGCGCACAGACTGCTTGTCGAGCTCGGCTGCTCGCCCCGACCTCAGTAGTCGTCGACGGACCAGAAGCGCGAACTGTCGGGCGTCAGGACCTCATCGCCCAGGACGACCGTGCCGTCGACGGTACCGAACTCGAACTTCGTGTCGGCGATGATGATGCCGCGTGCGCGGGCATGGTCGGCGGCGGTCTCGTACACCTTCAGCGAAAGGTCGCGCAGGGTCCGGGCCGCCTCTTCGCCGACGATGCCGACCGTGCGATCGTAGCTGATGTTTCTCGTCGTGGTCGCCGATCTCGGCCTTGGTTGAAGGCGTATAGAGCGTCGTCGGGAGCTTGGCGGAATTCTCGAGGCCGCCCGCAAGCTCGATGCCGCAGACCGTGCCGGTCTTCAGATAATCCTTGAATCCGCTGCCCGTCAGATATCCGCGCACGATGCACTCGATCGGGAACATCTGCGCCTTCTTGACCAGCATGAAAGCGGCCGCGCAGGTATTCGACCAGGGGCTTAGATTCCTCAGGGCGGGTCGGCGACGTCGGATGAGACGAGATGGTTTTCCACCACGCCGTCAACAGCTCAGAACCAAAGCAGCTCAACTGCGTGAGGACCACGCCTTTGCAGGGGATTTCGTCTTTCAGGACGTAATCGAACGCGGAAATGCGGTCGGTCGCCACGGCAAGCCTGTCTCCCAGGGTCATACGGGTCGCGCACCTTGCCCTGTGCGGTCAGCGCCATGGTAATGGGATTCATCCGATCAGTCGCTTCCCTTTCGACCGAGGGGCGAGACGCGCCTTTCGGCGTCTCGGCCTGATGGATTCCTTCTCGCGCATCGATTTGATGCGTTCGTAATCATAGAGCGGGATATGCAGGGTGAGCACGCGCCCTCGCCCTTCGCGCGCCTGAACGTCCACCCAGCCGCGAGTGGCGGTCGACGATTTCACTTGACCACCGACAGGCCGATGCCGAGTCCGCCGCTGGCGCGCTCGCGGCTGCTGTCGGCGCGCCAGAAACGCCCGAAGACCATCGTGCACTCCTCGGGCGTGAGGCCGACGCCGGTATCCTGCACGGCGATCATGGCCTCGTCGTCGCTCTTCTTCACGCTGACCGTGATGGTGCCGGGTGCAGGCGTGTAGCGCACGGCATTGGAGATGAGGTTCGCGGTCGCCTGGCGGATGAGGTCGCGATCGGCATAGACGACCACGTCGTCTTCGGCTTCATAGACCAGCTGCAGCCCGGCTTCGTTGATATAGGCCTCGTGCGACATCGCCAGCAGGCGGATCATCTCGCCGACATTGACGACCTCTTCGTTCAGGGGCGTCGTACGGTTCTCCAGACAGGAAAGCTTCAGCAAGGCATCGACCATGCGCGAGAGGCGTTGGACCTCGGCGTCGATCGTGCCGAGGCGTTCGGCATCGGGCTCGAACACGCCGTCGACGATCGCCTCGACGGTGGATTGGATCGCCATGAGCGGCGTGCGCAGCTCATGGGCGACATCGGTGGTCAGGCGGCGTTCGAGCTCGCGATCCTTCTCCACGCTCGATGCCATGGCATCGAACGTCTTGCCGAGTTCGGCGATCTCGTCATCGCCCTCGAGATTGGTGCGTGCGGAAAGATCGCGCTTCATGATGGCGGCCGCGGTTTCCGTCATGCGGCTGATCAGGGTGCACTAAGCTGCGCGCGAAAGGGAAGCCGAGAAGCGAAGCGAGCACGATGGACAGCACCGCGGCGAAGGCCATTGCCTGGTAGCTTCGGTTGCGGAATTCCTGGTCCGTTTTGGATAGAAGCACGTCGGGCCGTATACCCACATGTTGACGCGACCTATGGCGGTGCCGTTGACCGATGATGTCGGCGTGGGCCATCGTCGCATCCGAGCAGGCGCCGAGGACTGGGTCTTGTTCGGCGCCAATGCGTGCTGCCGTCATCACGACCGTGGAATCGTGCACGATCGTATTGTTGATGCCGACAGTACCTGGATGCCCATCGTCTGATTGAGCGTATGAGCGGCGGAAGCGGGCGAGACGTCGGACATCGTGAGCGGGGGATGGGTGCCCTTCCCGTCGTGTTCACGATATCGAGCGCATGCCCGTTCGACTTCTCGTATTTGTCGGCGATGGCCGACGCGGTGCGATCGACCAATACCTGGATGTTCTCGTGCGTATAGTTCTGGAAATGCTGCTCCACACGGATGAGAGCACGCCCATCGCGACGATGGCCGTCAGCCCGGCGATCAGCGCGAACGTCACCGTGACGCGCGCGGTGTACGAATGCCCGAGACCCATGCCTTGATGGCCGCGATCGGGCCGCGTATGCGGGTATTGATGCGATCGACCACGATGGATTGACGAAGGAGCCGGCGCAGCCGGGATTACTGCTGCGAAGGCTGCTTGGTCGGATCCTCAAACGGTATCCGACGCCGTGAACGATGTGCAGCCACTTCGGATTGCGCGGATTGTCGCCGATCTTGGCGCGAAGGTTCTTCACGTGGCTGTCGATCGTGCGCTCATAGCCTCGAAGTCGTAGCGAGGACCTTCTCGACCAGCTCCATGCGCGAATACACGCGGCGGGATAGCGGAAAGGGTGGTCAGGAGCTTGAATTCGCTGGCCGTGAGGTCGACTTCCTTGTCGTTGACGAGGACGCGTGGCCCGAGACGTCGATCGTGAGCTCGCCGAACTCGAGAACCTCGCGCTGAGGCTCGCTGTCCGCATGGACGCGGCGAAGCAGACGCCGGACGCAGGGCGACCAGCTCGCGCGGCGAGCAACGGCGAGCCAGATAGTCGTCGGCGCCCAGCTCGAGACCGATGATGCGGTCTTCGACCTCGCCGCTGGCGGTCAGCATGATGATGGGCACGTCGGGTGTCGCGGATGACGCGGCAGACGCGCTCGCCGAGACGCGGGGAAGCATGAGGGTCGAGCACGACCAGATCGAAGTGATGCTTGCCGAATTCATCGAGGGCGTCCTGGCCGTCGCCGACGGCGGTGACCAATAGTTCTCGCGCTCGAGATAGGCGGCCACGGCATCGCAGAATAGCCTTTTCATCCTCAACAAGTCAGAGATTCGACGCGTATCGGTGGTGTTCATGATCCGGTGCTCCTCAGGTCGTACGGTACGTCAAGGCGCAAAGGCCTCAAGATACGGTTTGGCGTTATTGTAGCGATTTTTGACCGTCCATCTGCAGCGCTTTTGGAAAAATGACACAATGGGCAGCCTGTCTCAGCAATCGGGACATCCACGACCGCACGCGCTCGAGACGCGACCGCGCGACGCATGCGTTCCGACTCGCGACGGACGCGATCCTCGTCGAGAACCGCCGGGGCGCATCGTCATGCCCGGCCTCGCTCGCACGCGGCGAAACGCCCGTCCATCGCCGTTTCGCGGCGGCGGCTCATCGCCGGCGCGGCCCGGTATCGCGGGCATCGCGCTCGCCTCGTCGGGCATCGCGCATCTCACCTCTCAGAAAGAAGAGGCCGCGGAAGATTCCTCCGCCCTCTCCGTCGCCCCCCGACAGCGTCTTCACCCTATCCGACTGCACGGAAGCCGACGCATCCGATTGCATGCGCCTCGTATCGAATTCAAGCTTCCCTACCACACGCTCGTGTGGGCCTGCACTGACTCCTATGCAAGCTGCCTCATCCCGACCTCGGGTTCCGCGCCCATCACGAAGGCGGGCATCCTCGACCTTGACAGCGGAAGCCTCGCGACGGTGCTCGACGGGCCCATCTCCTCGGAAAAGCAGCTACGACATCTACGACGTGCGCTGCAGCTCCCGAGGCATCGTCTGGACCGAGGCAAACGCCTTCACCGGAGAATGGCGCGTCTACCACGCAACCCATTCGGGCGAATCCATCGGCGATCCGATGCTTGCCGACCACGGCACGACCGACTACGAGATCCCCACGCTCGCCGTCTCCGAGGCGCGCGCGTTCTGGCAGGTGCTGCCGTCGGCCGGCACGAAAGGCGTCGAATCGCTGCTCAGAGTCATCGACGTACGGCACGAAGGGGACCGATATCGCCTACCGGTCGAACGGGCGCATGGCACGCCCCGTATTCCTGCGACGAGGCGTGGTGATCACGCCGCGCACGAAGGGATCGGCGGTCGCCTACCAGATCACGCTCGTCGACGGAACGTCCATGGACCAGCGCGATGCGCTCGTCCTGCCCGCGTCCATGTCTCCGCTCGAGGCGGGCTACGCGAGCGACCGCTTCGCCTTTTCCTTCGACGCCATCTACAACGTGAAGGCGGCATCGCGAACCTCGGCACCTATGCGCCGGTCAAGTCAGGGAACGCCTCAGCCAGGGCGATGAGTGGTTCCGCTTCAGCCGCAATCCGTCCGCGCCGCCGGCATGGGCGATCAGTAGCTCGTCGTGAAATCGACCAAATCCGTCTCGGAGCGTCGATCCGGTCAATCGCCTGGTATTCGCGCTCGATTGCCTGACCGCAGCGACGACGGCGACTACCTCGCCTCCACGGGTACGCGCGGGATCGTCGCGACCTATGCGCACGTAAAGCCGTTCGGATACCGACGAATACACCCTGCTGCGCACCTGGCGGCCTGCAGGCATAGGGAAAGGCCGTTCCTTTCGTGCGATCCACCGTCCATCCAGGCCCTTTATCGGCCTCAAAGCGACGGAAAAGGCCCCGGGATCGGGGCCTTTCCTGCAATCGAAGCGTAGAACGGCCGCATGGCCGCTACAACGGACGGCACGCCGCATCGGACGCGATGCCGACGTCTAAAACGTGAGCGACTCGAGCTTCTTGAAGACGACGTCCTTGTGCGCGAGGAACGCCCAGGGATCGAAAGATCTCGTCCAGCTTCTCGGGCGCAGAGGTTCGCCTCAGGATCGGCCTCGAGACGTTCGCGATACGTCGGGCCGACGACGGCGTTCTGGATATCGCCCAGACCGCCATCGCGTTACGCTGGACGATCGCATAGGCCGCCTCGCGCGTGATGCCCGTATCGACGAGCGCCAGCAGCACCTTCGACGAGAAGATGAGTCCGCGCGTGCGATCGAGGTTGAGCTTCATCTTCTCGGATAGACCTGCAGACCCTCGAATGAACTGCATCTTCGCGAACATATAGTCGAGCGCGATGAAGCTGTCGGCCAGGGCGACGCGCTCGAGCGCCCGAGTGCGAGATGTCGCGTTCATACCACAGCGCCACGTCGTCGAAGCTCACCTGCGCGTTTCGCCTTCACGATGCGCGAAAAGCCCGCAGACGCGTTCGACCGTGATGGGGTTGCGCTTATGCGGCATGGCCGAAGACCCCTTCTGACCGGGCCTGAACGGTTCTTCCACTTCGATCACGTCGGTCTGCTGCAAAGGCGCACCTGCATCGCGATGCTTTCGAGCGTGGACGCGACCACGGCGAGCGTGGATGCGACCTGCGCATGACGGTCGCGGGCGAGGACCTGCGTGGAGAGCGGGTCGGGAACGAGGCCCATATGCTCGCACACGTAGGCCTCCACGAAAGGATCGATGCTCGAATAGGTGCCCACGGCGCCCGAGATAGCGCCGGTCGCGGCGACTTCACGCGCCTGCTCGAGCCGGGTAAGCGAGCGTTTGAGCGCCCAGGCCCAGCTGCCGAACTTCATGCCGAAGGTCATCGGCTCGGCATGGATGCCGTGCGTGCGTCCGACGCAGAGTGCGTCCGCAAGCTCGAACGCGCGGTCCTTCGCCACGCGGCCGAGCTTGCGCGCATCTTCGATGATGATGTCGAGCGCCTGCGTGATCTGGTACGAAAGCGCGGTGTCGCCCAGGTCGGACGACGTCATGCCGTAATGGACCCAGCGGCTCGGCTTCTCGGCGCCCTCGGGCATATCGGCATCGATGTATTCTCCCATGCAGGTCAGAAACGCGATGACGTCATGGTTGGTGACGGCTTCGATCTCGTCGATGCGATCGACGCGGAAATCGGCGTGCGCACGGATCCATGCCGCCTCGTCCTTCGTGATGCCGCACTGCCCGAGCTCGGCCTGGGCCTCGCATGCCAGGATCTCGATTTCCTTCCAGACGGCGAACTTGTTCTCGGGCTCCCAGATGCTTCCCATTGCCGGCCTGGTATAGCGAGGAATCATATCGGTTTCCTTCCTGGCCGCACGGCGGCCGTTCCTTGGGGTCAGGCCCGACAGGCGGGCTCGAGGGTTGACGCGAGACGCATGCCGGCCCGATCAGAGGCTGGCGAACAGCGCGAGCGGCCTCGATGGAGTCGCGTTCCGCGAGGATGACCGCCTTGTCCCCTGGGCGAAGCACGGTTTCGGACGTGACGATCTCGGCATTGCTGTATTCCTTGCGGTCGATGGCGACCAGGGCGCTGCCGCGAGGGCATCTTGATGCGCGCGGCGAGCAGGCCGCGCTTCGGGTCGAAACGACGCGGGTTCCTCGGGATGGCCACCTCGATCAGCACGACGTCGCCGCGGGAGGCGCGGATACGACGCCGACGGAACCCATCATGGCCTCTTCCTCGATCATGTTCGCGATGAGCATCGTGGACGGACGCTTTCGATGCCCACCTCGCGGAACACGCGGCGGTTCTTGGGGTTGTTGACGCGGGCGATGCAGCGCGGCACCTTGAAGATCTGGGTCGCAAGCTCGCACGACACGAGGTTCGCATCGTCGTGGCCGGTCACGGCCGCAAGCACGTCCGCCTCGCACGCGGCGTCTTCAGATAGTCGGAATCGCAGCCGTCCCGCAGATGATCAGGTAGTCGCGGTGAGATTCATGCTCAGGCGGTCGGCGGTGCGGCGGTCCTGCTCGATGACGGCGACCTGATGGCCCTGCCCGAGAAGGACGCTGGCGAGGTATTCGCCGACCTTGCCTCCGCCCATGATGACGATATACACGCCGCCCCCTATTCCCGAATAAAACGTTGGAATCGTTTAAGCAGGTCATGAGCGCACACAAGCGATGATCGTATCGCCATGGTAGAGCACGCTCGTCGGCGAAGGGATCGAATTCGCGCTGCCGTCGGAGCGTTCGAAGCATACGATGCGCACGCCATGGCTCTTTTCGAGCTCGCTGACGCGAATGGCCCTCTGCTCGGCCCATTCCAGATTGAGGGAGAAACGCAGGATCTCGTACTGGCCGAACGTATCGAGGTGGGAACCATGGCCCGACATGATCTTCGAGAAGACCTCCTCGGCGATGAGCGACGTGCCGCAGACGTAATCGATGCCGAGCTGCCCGTAGGCGCGTTCCCTGTTCGTGTTGTACAGGCGGGCGATGGCATGTTCGACGCCGAAGATGCGGCGAGCGACCTCGACCACCATAAGATTCGTGTTGTCGTTGCTGGTCACGGCCGCAACGACATCGCAATCCTCGATGCCGGCGCGCACGAGCACGCCCTCGTCGAAGCCGAGGCCTGAAGCGTGGCTCCGTTGAAGTTGCGTCCGAGCGCGGAGACGCATCGGCCTTCGTGTCGATGACGCACGTTGCGCCGTTCGACGACAGCATCGTTGCGAGCGACGAGCCGACGCCCGCATCCCACGACGATGACGTTGGCCATTGGACCTCTTTCCCTCTACATGGAAGATGCGCCTGAGCGCATCCTACAGGAAATTGTAGTAGACGGTGCGAACGCCCCCGGTCGCCGACGCTCCGTGCCCGAGCGCCTTCCATGTTCGGGCGCGAGGGTCAGGTCGCGCCGTACGGGGCGAAGCCGCCGGTGTCGGTGACCGTCGCGACGACCACCTTGTCCCCACGACGGCGACCGCCTGGCCGAGACGCCAGGACTGGGACTCGGGCACGGCGACGGTGATGCCGCCGTCATCGAGCTTGCGACCGGATGCGGTGGCGGTGGTGTTGAAAGTTGCCTTCGCCATCGTCGTTGTCGACGATACTGTACGCGGATGCGCTGCCGGTCGACCAGCCGTCCGCAACATCAGGGAAGGACATGGGGCGCCGTGGGCAGCGGGTCCATCGTGCCGACCTCTTCGGCAGCTGCGACGGTATGGGCGTTGGATTCATCGATGGCGGCGAGGACGACGACGGGATCGGATCCTTCACCGAGATGCTGCGGGCGGCGGAAGCGCCCTTGCGCGGGCAGACGACGCGTCCGTCGTGCCCTGACAGGCGGCTCGACGGATTCGAGCCCGAAAATATCGGACGCGGTGCTCTGGCGGTCGCCGATGCCGATGGTGGAAAGATCGACCTTTGAGCGACGCCGACGCGGGCTGCCAGACGCCCGACGCGACGATCACGGCGACGACGGTGACGGCCGCGGCCTTCACGAAAAAGAAGAAGAGCTTCGCGTTCAGACGAGCGCCCGTATGTATCGGCGTTGCTGCCAAGCCCCCTCCTTCGCATCGATTCGAAAGGCTGTGAATAGGTAACCGCGACATTCTAGCGTAGAAGGGCTGTCAATAACAAATCACAAGGTCAGATATGTATTTTTAGTAAGAATGGCATGGAGGGCGACGAAGGCGGATGCACCGGACGAGACGCCGCGCCGCTAACGCCAGCCTCCATCAGGGGCGCTGCCGTAATCTCGTACTCGGACCCGGGAAGAACCCGGAACGCCAGCGCGTCCACGTCGCCCGGGATGCGAAGACCGTCGCGGCAAGAATCGCTGCGACAAGAACGAAAAAGCCCGCTCGCGAAGATCATCAGATTGCTTCTCCGCACATGCCCGTAGATGGAGCAGCCGACGGACACGGCAAGGAGCGGCCAGAGATCGCCGACAGCCTCGGGAACGGTCGTCCACGACAGCAGATCGATGGAGCAGAAGAGCAGCAGCAGCCCGATGCCGACGAACGCGATGCCGCATGCCATCGAGATCGGCGTGGAGACCGGCGACGGACGGGAAACACCATCATCATGATGCCGAACGAGAACGGGATGATGGGCCAGAACTACCGCAGTGAGAATCGACGAGAACGATATCGAGCGCGCCGGCGAAGCCGATGCAGGCGACGAGGCGGTCGACCAGATCACCAAGCAGGGCTTTGCGCGTCAGTATCGAGGGACATGCTCGGGTCGGGCGCGCCTTCCGCACGCACCGTGATGGGATCGCCGTCCTCCCGCATGGGGATGACGGCCCATAGAAACCAGATGAGGCGAATGCCGCGGCGCCGAAGCTCGCAAGGAGCGCAAGGAGCGCAGAGATGCACGACGAGGGGCATCGACGTCGAAATAATCGGCAAAGGCCTGCGCAGATGCCGGCTATGGCGACGTCGTCGCGGGACCGCCTGATATTGAAATCCCCGATCGACCTCTCCATGGCGGCCCGCCTCCTTTCGACCCTGCCCGGAGGCGTGCTCACGCCTCGTGCGCCTCGCGCGTCGCCCCGTCTCCCGCCTCAGGTTCAGACGCCGATTCTTCAAGACGCCTGACCAGCACTTTCGCGATGCGACGGCGACGCATCTGCTGGACTCTGAAGACATAGCCCTCGAACACGAGCTCGTTGCCGACCTGAGGAACGCGGTCGAACGTGTCCATCAGCCAGCCGGCAATGGTCTCATACGCATCGCTCACCTCGACAGGCCAGCCGAGATCGGCTGCATCGTCGCAGGTGAACGCTCCGTCGGCGAGCCATTCGTTCGGAGCCGTCTGTATGATATGGCGGTTCTCGAGGTCGGTCTCGTCGATGATGTCGCCGACGATTTCCTCCACGATGTCTTCGATGGTAATTAAACCAGCGGTGCCGCCGTATTCGTCTACGACCATGACCATCTGTTGACGATTCGTTTGCATCTCGTTGAGCAGGGGCATGAGGTCCTTGCTCTCGGGAACGTAGCTGATGGGGGCTAAACAGGAGGACACGGGATCGTTCTCGCGATCCTCGAGCAGCGGGCCGATGAGATCGCTTGTAGCGCACCATGCCGACGACGTTGTCGTGGTCTCCTGAAAACACCGGCAGGCGGGAATACCCGGTTTTCCGCATGAGCTCGATGGCATGCAGGACCGTGTCCGCCGCCTCGATGACCACCATATCGACGCGCGGAGTCATGGCCTCCTCCGCCGTCGTGTCGCCGAGGTCGAGCACCTCGTGGATCATGCGCTTCTCTTCGTCATCGAGGCTCGTCGTTGTCGGCCACGATGTGGCGGATCTCCTCCTCGGAGACGTCCTGGCGATCCGCAGCGCTCTTGATGCCCATCGCGCGCGACCACATCGGACGAAGCCGCCGTCAGACGCACGAGAGGCGAGGCGATGGTCGAAAAACGCCGTCAGGGGCCGGCCACGGCGCCTGCCATCTTCTCCGCATCGGCGAGCGAGGCGCTTAGGCACCAGTTCGCCGAAGACGATGCTCGCATAGGAGACGATGAGCGTGATCAGGATAGGAGCCGCCACCTGGGAAGCCGCCGTAAGCCAGTCGATGCCGAACGAGGAGAGCCATGAGGAGAGCGGGGCTGATAGGTTCGTCGCCGCCGTCGCGGAGGCGAAGAATCCGACGAGCGTGATGGCGACCTGGATGGCCGCGAGGAACCGATCGGGATCCTCGAGAGCGCAAGCGCCTTCTGCGCGCGTCAGGGGCCTTCCTCGGCTTCTTTCTGCAAAACGACGCGCTTGGCGCTGACGAGCGCCATCTCCGAGCCCGAAGAACCGTTGACGACGATGAGGACGAGCGTGACTAGGATGGATATGCCTACGTCCATGGAAGTTGCGTCACAACCTTCTTACACAGATGCGCCTACCCGGCGCTGCCGGTCACAGGAGAAAGAGCTCGACGGCGAAGAAATGGCAGATGGTCCCGGCAAGCACAAAGACATGGAAGACCGTGTGCATGTACGGGATCTTCTTCAGGATGTAGAACCCTGCTCGATCGAATACAGGGATGCCGCCAATGAGCAGCAAGAAAAAAGCCCGGACGCGGCAAAGACGCGTAAAAGCGCGGGCAAAAACCATACGACACACCATCCGAGCAGCAGATACAGAAGCGCGGAGGCCCCACCGCGGACGAAAGACCCAGAACGCTTCGACCGCCATGCCGACGAGCGCGGCCGCCCAGACGACGCAGGACAGGACGAACCCTCCGTGGTCCGCGAGGGCGATCAGGCAGAAAGGCGTGTACGATCCGGCGATGAGCAGGGTAGATGGCGCAGTGGTCCATGACCTGAAGGCGCTTGGCGCCTTCGTGCGCGAGCGCATGGTACAGCGTCGAGGCGAGGTATTCGAGCAGCATGGATACGCCGAAGGCGATCGCGGATGCGAGAAGCGCCCCTCCGCCGTGCGATACGGCGGTCACGATCATGACGGGGATGGCGGGCAGCGCGCCGAGGCCGTGCGTGATCGCGTTGGCGATTTCCTCGCCCAGACGGTACTCACGCGCCGAACGCGGCGCGCGGACGGATGTTCTGTCGCATTCGCTTCCCATGTCGGGATTCTAGCATAGGGGCCATCAACCGCGCGGGCGCGCCATTCCAGCCAGGCGTTCGCGTCTGAAAGAGAGATCCCAGAGCGTCGTCGTCTTGCCGTCGATGCCGGCGGCCGTGCGCACCGATGCGCAGCGAACCTTCGAGGCGCGCTGGAAAGGATTCGCGGAAAGCGTGGCGAACTGGATCTTCTGACGAGGAACGACGGATGTGCGCCGCGAGAACCCGCCGTTCACGAGCGTCATGAATCGGCGGTCGTATCCGAGGCCCGAGCCCTTGAACCAGAGCACGGCGCGCACGATGGAAGCGCGACGTCGATCAGGCAGAAGGCGAGCAGGACCCTATGATGCCGCGCGCGATGGAAATCAGGACGACGAGGCTTGGTCGGAAGCAATCAGCGGATCCAAGGCGAACGAAACCGCAAAGCAAAAACGCCCATGGCGATCGCCGCGTAGGCCCCGAAGTTCCGCCAGACGGCGATCCTCGATGATGCCGCGGCGCAGAGCCGCGAGGGGCCCGGCCTGACAGCGAGATCGGGATAGGGAAGCGAATTCGGGAAGAATGCCCTCGAGCAGGGACGGCAGCGCGAAAAGCTTGATGAACGGATGCAGGATCGTTCCGTGCGCCGCCTGGCCGGCCTGCTTCTGCGAAGGATCGAGCGTGTCGATCTTCTCGACCCTGATCTCGCAGTACCCGATCAAACGACGGAAAAACGACTGATCGATGACGATTGATTGCACGCGGTCGACGTCGATGCCGTGAAACGCGCGGCTGACAAGACCGATTCGATTTCGATGCGAGACCCCGGCGACGCAGGCGGAAGCTGCCGTACGTGAGCATGGATCCGAGGCCGAGAAAGACGAGCAGGGATGAACAGGGACGAACAGCGCGATCGCGATCGCCCCGACAAGGCCGTTCGCGGAAAAGGAGGCCATATCGCCTGCCTGCAGGGAGAGCGCAGGGTCGAGAAAAGAGCCCGCCATCTCCTCGAAATACGCACGGAGCCGATCGTTCACGACCGAAGGAAGGTATCCCAGGGCGCCGAGGCGCCGCAAGAACGACGCCGACGGACGACCCGATTCCCGTCAGCCCCGCAAGCAGCAGCTCGACATTGGAAAGGCCGGTTTCATACGAGACAGGGACCCAGTCTCCACAGCTTCCCCGCCATCGAGACCGCGGAAACGGTCGGACGCGGCGACGACGCCTCCGAGAAGGTTGGCCTCGACTCCGGGCTGCGCGCCGCCGGCGACGGGAGATGCCGCCGGATGGAGCCGAAGGGGCGGAAACGCGCGTTGAAGACGCGACGTCGACGGGCGTTCCGTCGACGCGAACCGGACGGGCCTGAGACGGGATCGACGCCGTACTGGATGCACGCCCACTGCGACGGATAGACGACGCCGTCCACGGTGGCGCTTCCCCAGGCATCGAGCGATCCGCCGTCGAGCAGGACCTTCTTACGACGGAACAGTTCGCCGCGCAGGGCCTCGACTTCGGAGACGCGCATGCATTGCAGAACGACGGCCTCGTTGGACGAGCCGCCCGCGGTTTCGATGCGCACGTCGCAGACGCCCACGACGCGCTGCAGCGGGCGCGCGGACTGATTGACCGACTGGATGCGCTGGTAGGGGCACATGGGTCTTGCGCTTGAAGACGACGCCCCACGACTTGCGGAATTCGGTTTCCGACAGCTCGTATGACAGGCGGGTCCATCCCAAGACGCGCAGGCCGAGCACGAGCACGGCGATCAGGGCCATAAGAGGAACGATAAGGACCAGCGTCAGAACCTGGGCCAATCCGGGACAGCGAAGGGCGACTATGAGGGACAGGATGATCGGCAGGCTGCCGAGCCAGACATATGAAGAATGGACGCGATGCGCACCCGGCTTCAGGGTCTCGAGAATCATACGTCCTCCTGAGCGAGGCGGGCCTGCTCGGCGATGCGGTCGCGCAGAGCGTCCGCCGCATCGAAGGCAAGGCCCGGAATGACGTGCGATCCGGCCGCCGTGGCCACGGTCACGCTCGCCAATCCGAGGATCCTCAGAATCGGGCCCTGCACCGTGTCGGTGTTCTGAACGCGCACGAACGGAATGACGGTACGGGTGCGCCAGACGACCCCTTGCACGATATCCAGATCGTTCTCGGCAACCTCGTATCGCCAGAATCGATACTTGAGCATGGGATACGCTACGGCGTACACGATGACGGCGGCAACGGCGAGCGCGATGAGCGTCGGGCGGGACCCACGAAGGCGGCACGATGCCGTTGAAAGAGACGGCCGCATATGCGCCCATGATGACGGCGACGGCGACAAGCGCCTTGAGCGCGCCAGATGCCATCCAGACGATCCTCATGCGACCGTCAAGCAATTGGGAAGGGAGTGCCCTCATCCTTCGCTCCTTCGAAATGGGGGGTTGGCGCGATGATTTCCCATCAATATATCAGACGTTCCGAAGCCCTCCATGGGCTATGCTTGAGACTTAAGCCAAATCGCAAAAGAAGGAACGCCATGACATCCTGCCTTCCGCCTGAAACGACCCTTTCATCCTCGCCGACGCGATCGCCGCGCAGGGCGTGAAGATCCGACTCGTCGGACCGGATCGGCCGGTTCGCGGGATGTCCATAGACTCGCGGGCCGTAGGCCCGGAAGCGCTGTTCGCCTGCAAGGGCGCCGCGTTCAAGCCCGCCTACCTGGAAGATGCGCTGAACGCAGGAGCGGCGGCATACCTCTGCGACGAATCCTCGGAGCCTGATCTGAGCGCGCATGCCGAAGGCGTTTCACCTCGTCACCGACGATATCCGACCGAGCCATAGCCTGCGCGCGCGCGCGGCGTACGGACAGCCCGATAAGCGCATCGACGTCATGGGCATCACGGGCACGAAAGGCAAATCCACCGCGTCGTTCCTGCTGAAGTCGATTTTCGCGGCGGCAGGGCATGCACCCTTCCATCATCGGATCGATCGAAACCGACGACGGGATCGACGCGTTCGAAAAGCCATAACACGACGCCCGAGGCCGTCGACCCTGTGGCGCCACGTCTTCAATACCGCCGAATCCGGCGGGAAGCACCTGGTCATGAAGTCTCGAGCCATGCCCTTAAATACGACCGCACGCTCGGCCTCATGCTGGACGTCGCGTGCTTCCTGAACATCGGACGCGACCACATCTCCCCGAGCGAGCATCCGTCGTTCGAGGACTATTTCGCGTCGAAGCTGCGCATCTTCGACCAATGCCGCACCGCCGTCGTGAACCTCGATTCCGACCTCGTCGACGAGGTGCTCGAACATGCACGACGCGCCGAGCGCCTGCTGACCTTCGGCGTCGACCGGCCGGAAGCCGACTACAGCGCCAGCGACGTACGGCCGTGCCGAGACGGCATCGCATTCGATCTGGCCTGCGAAGGGAGGACGCGTCCCTATGACATTGGGCATGGCCGGCCTCTTCAATGCGGAAAACGCCTTGGCCGCCATCGCGATGGCGCGCATCGCGGGCATCGGCTTCGAAAGCATCGCCGCAGGCCTTGCGCATGTCCGCGTGCCCGGCCGCATGGAGGTCGTGCGGTCTGCCGCAGGCAGCACCATCGCGCTCGTGGACTACTGCCCACAACGAGCTTTTCCTATAAGACGTTCTTCACGTCGGTCAGGAAAGAGCACCCTGCGGCGAAGGTCGTGGCGGTGTTCGGCGCGCCGGGCGACAAGGCGTTCGAACGTCGCGAGGTTCTGCCCCGCGTGGCCGCGCAGTTCGCCGACTACCTGATCTACACCGAGGAGGACCCTGCGCACGAAGATCCGCGCGCTATCGCCGAGGAGATGGCGGCGAACACGCCGGCGGATACGCCGTGCGAAATCATCGTCGACCGCGAGCAGGCCATCATCCGCGCGTTCGAGGTGGCGGGTGAAAACGATGCCGTGGTCTGCCTGCTTGCGAAGGGTGACGAGACCCGCCAGCATAGGGGAGACTCGTTTCCCGAAGTCAAATCGGATCTGCATATCGCACGCGAATGCCTCGGCGTCGCGCAGGACGCCCTAGGGAGGATCCGACGATGGCCGCCTCATCGCTCACTACCGCTCCCCGCAGAACGAGAACCCCACGTCAGGATCGTTTCGAATTCGAAAGCGAGCACCGCGCGGGATCGAAGCAGAACCTGCGCGATGCGCGCATGCATATGCTCGTTGCCTACGGTAATGAGCCGTGACCTGGAATATCGATGACGTGCAGGGTCAAAGCGGGCCAAAGACGAGTGCTCGACAACCAGATCGAGATCGATTTTCGCGAACCGGTGAGGCATCGCAAGACCCGCACCGTGAATCGGGGCAGAGCTCTGAGCGCCGCACCGCAGCCCGATGCAGCGCTGCGACTGACGGATAGGCCGAAAGTCATGCGGTTCGACCGCGGTCGGCATCGGGTGCGAAACGAATGTCCCGTCGCCTCGACATCCCGAGAAAAGAACCGCAGAACGGCTTATGCCAGCTTCCGCCGACGATCTTGGCGGCGGCGGCCTAGTCGAAGTTCCCGCCGGTCGCCTTCGTGAGGGGCACCCATGACCTTGCCCATGTCGCGTTTCGTGGTCGCGCCGAGCTCGGCTATGGTCGCGTCGACGAGCTCGCCGAGCGCGTCTCCTGAAAGCTGTTCGGGAAGCGGGTCTTCGAGAATGGCGACCTGGGTGCGAAGCGTCTCGGTGCGCTCTTCGTTCGTGCCGGCTTTAACGGACCCTTCGAGCGTCTCTTTCGTCTGCTTGATCAGGCGCTTCGTCATGGCGTCGACATCGGCCTCGGTCGCTTCGCGCCGCTCGTCGACCTCGATGTTCTTGATCTCGCCATGAAGCTGGCGCAGGATGGAGAGCCGCACTTTGTCGTGGGCCTTCATGGCGTCCTTGATCATGTCTTTCAGCTCATCGTAGCGCATGGCGGCTCCTATCTCGGTTTCGTTGCCCCTCCACTATAGCCCTGCCGCATGCCCTTTGCCGCGATACGCATGCCTCGTCTCGACCGATGGGTGCCATTCTACGTCATGCTGCATAGCGATCGGCGAAACGTCGTTCCGCATGCGGCCGACGCCGTTCGCATTTCGCTGTCAAGAATCGCCGCCGCGAATCGTGTTGTAGGTAAGCAACGTTGCATGATTCAATGCGATTCGAAAGGAGGCCGGATGAGGGCATCGAGACCGACAGACGCGGATTCCGAGGCAAGACGCCTGGTCCATGACTATGCCGACCTCATTCTCAGGCTGAGCTACACCTACCTGAACTCGACCTGCGACGCGGAAGACGTATGCCAGGACGTCCTTCTGAAAACCCTGGCACGAACCGTCCCCTTCGCCGGAACCGAACATGAGAAGGCTTGGATCATCCGCGTCACGATCAATGCCTGCAAGGACCGTCTGAAGCAGGGGCGGGGACGATTCGTCAGCCTGGATGAGGCCCGCTATGCGGAAGCTCCTGGGCACCCGCACGACGAGACGCTTGAGGCGGTGCAAAGCTCCAGCTCATCTACCGAGAAGCGATCTACCTGCATTATTACGAGGGATACTCCATAGCCGAAATCGCGCGCATGACCGACCGGAGCGAATCCGCCGTCGGAGCGGCTCTGAGCCGCGGACGCAAGAAGCTGCGCGCCATGCTTGAAAGGAGCGCATCATGAACGAAGGCTTCGCCGAGACCTACGCTCGAGCTCTTGACGATTTGAAATTCCCTTCCGAAGAGAAGGACCGTATGGCGGAAAGGCTCGCGCATGCCGCCGATGCACGAGCGCAAGGATCCGGCTCCCGCAGCGCCTCGATCGCAGGCGCGGGCGCAGCGTGCGCAGCGGATGCGGGCGATGCGTCAGGGCAGAGCCGCGCGTATGCGCCCGCGTCGATCGCCCGGCCTCCGCAGCACGCGCGGCCGCCTGGTTCCGGAAGCATCCCGCGCGCGTCGCTGCCGCGGCCGTCGTCGCCGCCCTTGCGCTCGGGGGGGGGCGCCCTATGCGACAGGCAACTTGGTCACGCTGCAGAACGCCGCGGACGACCTGTTCAACGGAGCGCCCACGAAGACCGAGGTCGTTGAATCGATCGGCCATCCCCTAGGAGCGACCGCAAGCGACGGCGGCATCACCGTCAGCGCGGATGCGATCATCGGCGACGCGCATACCTACACGATCGTCTATTCGATCTCCAAGGACGACGGCAGCGCGTTCGACGATCTTGACACGAACGAGAACGGGATCCTTGCCGGCTTCATGTTCTACGAGCAGAATACGACGGCCGACATCGACTGGGGCGGCGCTTCCGGAAGCGCGTATTTCTACGATGCGGATCCTGACGACCCAGCCATCCGGTATGTGGAAACGATGAGCTACGACGCAACGGAGAGCCTGGCCGGAAGCGTCGTGCGCTCTCCATGAAAGAATCTGATGCGTGACGATGCCTCCGGTTCGAAACCATCGCCGAAGCACTGTGGAACCTCAAGTTCGACATCGCCTACGAAGACTCTTCCGTCGCCCTTTCCGCCGCCGAACCGTTCGACCTCTACGGATATGACGCCCATATCGTCGACGCAAGCATCTCCCCATTTCCCTGCACCTCGCCTATCAGGTCGACCGTCCCGTCGCATGGAGCGATGAGGCCGTGGAATCTCCCTTGAAGGACGGAACTTCCTTCCGAGGCGACGAGGCTTCCGGCCGCGAAAACGCCCAGGATGCGAGGGCTTTCCAACGAACTGCTCGGCGCCCGCGCGACCGTAACCCTGAAAGACGGGACCTCCTTCGAATGCGACGCGAACGGAGGCGGGCGTATCGATGGGGACACCGAGCATCCGACCTGCACCACGAACATCGTCTTCGACCGCATCATCGATCTCGACGAAATCAGAATCCATCGATATCGAAGGCACCGCGCTTCGGATGAGTTAGTCGAATGCATCGCTTCCGAGACGAACGAAGGAGGGTTCTCGCTCGATTCAGGGAATCCTCCTCGGACGCCCTTTATCGCGAGCGCGCCCACGCATCGTCGCCCTCCGTCAAAGAATGTACAGGGCGACGAAGAAGCCGAACCCCTCAGATCCGCTCGCCCCTTGACGCACGGATGCCTCCCTTCCCGTCATCCGGGAAGAGGGAGGCATCGTTCAACTGGAAGGATCTTTCCCTCCATCAATATACGTGCGTGCCGAAGCATGCTCCGGCACGCCGCGGGCCGGACGCCGTGGCGCCCGGCCCGTCAATCATCAGTACTCGCTCGCGTCTTCCTTCGTGAGCTTTCCTGCGAAACGTGCGGTAGACCAGGAAGTGGTACAGCAGCACGAAGGGAAGGCCGACGCAGGTGATGCCGAGCATCCAAGCGAGCGTCAAAGTCTTCGGACGCGGCCGTCTCGATCGTGATGTTCGCGCCGGAAGCGGCCGTTGCGAACAGATTGAACGGATCGCCGGCACCCGCCACGACCAGATTCGGGAACGGGCTCGCACCCAGCAGCGCAACCAAAGCGAAGCACGCAACGGACGAGGCGAGGAACACGACGAGCGAAGCCTTCTCGTCCGTCGCCTTCATGAAGGCGGCGGCAAGCATCGCGACGAAGAGCACGGCGAAGGCGATGCGCAGGATGGACAGGCCGCCGACCATCTCGGAGCTGATGATGACCAGAGCGTAGACGGTGACGAGCGCGAAGAACGCGATCGCCAGGATGGCGAAGGTCCGACGAGCCATGCGGGCGCGAACGGCCAGAGCGCTGCCCTCGGGAGCCTTCAGCGCAAGCCAGGATGCTCCCTGCAGAATGAACATGGACAGACCGAGCAGGCCGCACAGCAGCGTGAAGGGCGTGACGAGGCCGAGCAGGGGAATGCCGACGTAGTCGCCGTTGGCGTTCATCGGAATGCCCGCGTACACGTTGCCGATGGCGACGCCGAAGAGCAGGGCCGGAAGCAGCGAACCCACGAAGAACAGGGCGTTCCACGCCTTCTTCCAACCGGGCTTCGTTTCGCTCGCGGAATACTCCAGCGAGATCGCGCGGACGATGAGGCCCATGAGCACGAGGATGATGGCCAGGTAGAAACCGGAGAACGTGGTGGCGTATGCCGGCGCGAACGCAGCGAACAGCGCGCCGCCCGCGGTCAGGAGCCAAACCTCGTTGCCGTCCCACACAGGACCGACGCTGCGGCGCAGGAGCGCCTTTTCCTCGTCGGTCTTGGCGACGAAGAGCTCAGGACGCCGGCGCCCAGGTCGAATCCGTCAAGAACGAAGTATCCGGCGATCAGTACGAAGATGAGGATGAACCAGATGATTCCCAGTACGGTCATGGTTATTTTGCCTCCTCGATCTCGTCGCTGACAGAGTTGCCCTCAAGGTCGTCCACAGGACCCTTGCCGATGAAGCCCGTGATGAGGCGGGCCCAGGCTATGAAGATGAACGTGTAGACGATGATGAACAGCAGGATGGTCACAAGCAGCTCAACGGAAGAAAGAGACGAGGAAATCGCATCGTTGGTGAGAAAGCCCCAGGCCATCGGGAGAGCTTGTCGCAGGATACACGACGTAGGGGCTGGCGACCGACCTCTGCGGCCGTCCATCCGGATTCGATCGCGAGGAACGGGAAGATCGGGGAGAGGACCAAAATCCACTGCCACCACTTCTTGTCCTTGAGCTTGCTGCCCTTCTTATAGGAGGCTATAAGCGCGAGCGCCAGCACGATCACGATAGCGCCGAACATAAGCACCATCAGGTGATAGCTCACGAAGGTCACGCCGATCGGCAGGGTTGTCGACATCGAGGTCGGCGTTTTTCCTGGCGAGATCGTTCAGGCCAGGGTATTCCGTATCGAAGCTATTGGAAGCGAGGAAGCTGGTGAAGCCTTCGAGCTGAGGGGCGCGACGACTTCTTGCGTGTCCTTGTCGACGTAGCCGATGAGGTAGAGCGGCAACGTGCCTTCTTCATAGTGGCCTTCCATCATGGCGATCTTGGGAAGGCTGCTCTTCGGCGACCTCGACCGCCGAGGCGTGCGCGCTCACCAGAAGGACGCACGTGGAGATAAAGCGCGACCGTGGCGCCCAGACGCAGGGTCCTGTCAGCGAAGTAACGGAACTTCTCTTTGCGCATATACCAGGCGGAAACCGCGATAGCCATGAAGGCGCCCATCACGAACAGGGCCATGACCGTATGGAAATAGCGCACGCCGGTGGAGGCGTTGAACGCCGCGCCGAAGAAGTCCGTGAGAACCGCCTTGGTGCCGTCGGCGGAAAGCTCCGCGCCGCCCGGGGTCTGCATCCAGGAGTTGGCGATGAGGATCCAGAGGCACGACAGGCAGCTGCCGAGGAAGACGAGCCAGGCGGAGGTCAGATAGAACTTCGGACCGACCTTCTTGCGGCCGAAGATCACGACGCCGAGGAACGTGGACTCCATGAAGAAGGCGAAGATGGCTTCGGCCGCAAGGGGCGCCGAAGATATCGCCTGCACGAAGCGGCTGTAATCGGCCCAGTTGGTGCCGAACGAGAATTCCATCGTGATTCCCGTGGCCACGCCGATGGCAAACGTGGTCGCGAAAATCTTCGACCAGAACTTCGTCGCAGCCGCGTCGCGCGGGTCGCGCGTTTTGTAGTAGCGGGTTTCATTGAGGGCCAGGATCAGACCAAGACCGACTGACAGCGGAACGAAGCAGAAGTGGAAGATAGCCACCAAAGCGAACTGTATGCGCGACAGCACGGCAACATCGGACAGGAATTCCATAGCCACACCCCTTTTTCTCTTTACGTTGTTCCAATTGCATACTCGTCCCCATACGCGAGCACGCGCAGATAATAACACTCGAAATTTCCAAATTACGGGACGATGACGATATTTGTTCCTAATTTAATAACATTTTCGCCCGAACGCCGTTAAAACCGCACCGCTGCACGGAAAAGAGCCTCCGGATTCGCTCGAAGGCTCTGAAAAAATACAGCGAGCAGAAGGATGCTGGAAAGCGCACTCAAACGAAAGCCGCGCAAGAGGACGGACGTATAAAGTGACGAGCGTCTTTCCATCCCCGTCGAAACCAGCTTGTCGAGCTTTCGGACCATGGCCCGAAAGCATCGCCCGCAGCCTAGTTTTCGCCGTGATGGTGGTGATGTTCCCGCTCCTCGAGCTCCTGGGCGGCGTCGCATGCGGAAAACGCCGCATCGTCGAGCACGGCGATCGCGTTAGGATGGAACTGCAGGATGGATGCAGGAACCTTCGGCGTGATGGGTCCGTAGAACGCCTGGTTCACGATATCCGCATAGGCGGTTCCGATGCCACGACGACGATGCGCCGGGCCTCCATGACGGTGCCGATGCCCATGGTGAATTCCCCGCGTTCTTCGTTGTAGCAGGTCTCGTTCGAGAAGGAATCCCCGGGAACATTCGCTCCCAGCTCGCCGTTCGGCCCGAGCGCAAGAATCAGGGTATCGATGCCTCCTTGAAGCCTGATCTGGGCTTCGAGGCGGCGCAGACAGCATGGGGATCGGCGGCCGCGCCTCCCGGCGTGCAGACGTTTTCGGAATGGATGTTCGTCGCGCCGAAGAGCTCGGCATCGAGCCTGGCGCGCACAGGATAGGCCTCGTCGTCCCCGCCGTCGTTGCGGCCGACGCGCGATTCGGTCACGCCGAATGCGGCAACGCGCGAGAAATCGAGCGCTTCCTCGACATAGCGGGCGCTCAGCTGGCCGTACACGTCCACCCCGTCGGGAAAGACATCGAACCCGAGCGTGCAGCCGGGCTTCTCGCATACGACCTCCGCCACGCAATCGGCGGCGTAGGCGGCAAGTTCTTCGGAATCCTTGGCAGCCATGATCTGCATAGGGCGAACCTTCCTTCGCGGTAGGCATGTGGCATAGGCGGTCTTCGAAGGGTACCATGAATCCGCGCATGACAGATGTTTTCAAGATAGGGAGGCCGCAATGGCCGCATACTACGACGCATTCGTATTCGATATGGACGGCACCATCCTGTACACGCTCGACGACCTGACCGCCACGACGAACGCCATGCTGAAGGCGTTCGGCTACCCCGAGCGCACGAAGGAGGATGTCCGCTTCATGGTAGGCGACGGCACCCGTGCGCTCATCGAGCGGGCGCTTCCCGCGGATGCGCCCCGGGAGAATATCGATGAGCTTTATTCCTGTTGGACCTCGTATTACGATACGCATGGCGACGAGCACACCCGCCCGTACGACGGCATCGTCGAAGCCATGCGCGACCTGCGCGCCCGCGGAAAGAAGATCGGGGTCTTGTCCAACAAGTACCAGGCGGGAGTGGACGCCATGATCGCGCGCTTCTTCGACGGACTCGTGGACTGCGCCATCGGCGACGGCACGGCTCCGCGCAAGCCGGACCCGACCGGGCTCATCATGCTGGCGGAACGCATCGGCGCGCCGCTCGACCGCATCGCGTACTTCGGAGATTCGACGACGGACATGAGGACGACCGTGCGCGCAGGTGTGTTCGGAATCGGAGTGACCTGGGGATACCAGACGAGGGAAGCCATAGCGGATGCCGGCGCCCGAACGCTCATAGACACGCCGTCCCGCATTCTCGACTTCGCATAGAAAAAGCCGGGCCTGCAAAGCCCGGCTTCAAGCATCGATGGTGGTCAGAGGACTTGAACCCCGACACGGGGATTTTCAGTCCCCTGCTCTACCAACTGAGCTACCTGACCGGTTCGTTAAACGCGAGTATGCATGATACCTGTAGCGAACCGTCTGCGCAAGCGGTTTTTGCCTCGGCCTGCATGCGGGCCGCAAGGGACCTGGCCCCAGACGACGCGCCGTTCCGAACCATGCGAGTCTGACATCTTCGCACCCGCATGGCAACGCACGCGGAGCGCTCCGCACCGCTCGCTCGAGCCTCTACTCCTTCATGGCGCAGCCGCTGCCGAACGAAGCTCGCGCTCTTCGGGAGGGAGAATCGAACGCGCCTGGTCGCGCAGGTTGTTCACGCCGATGAAGAACTGCCGCATCATGACGACCATGAGGTAGCGTCCCCTGGGCGTGAGCGTCAGCTGCTCGTCATCGTCCTTGTCGATGCCGCCGACCGCCTTCATGAACGCGTATTCGACCGGCAGACCCCTTTGCACCGAGCAGCCGAAATCACGTTCGAACTGCGTTTTATCCAGACGCAGGCCGAAGAGCTGCATCAGGAAGCGATATCGCATGCGATTCGCCTTCGAGAACGTGGTCTTGCCCATGATGGACATGCGTCCCGCGTCGATCGCCTGATTGTACTCGCGCACGCTGAAGGTATTGATGTATTGGGAATCGCCCAGATACGTGAAGCCGCCGCTGCCGATCGCCGGATACTGCTCGTAATCGACGATGTATTCATCGATCATCGTGGGCGCATCGGCCGTACGGTTGAACGTCCATGCGCTGCTATGCGTGAACAGCGCGTCGGGCCCGTCCGCTCAGCGTCTCGCTGATGATCCGGTAGAAACGCTGTTCGCGATCGTAGTCGACCTTGCCGACGGTGGCGGCCAGGGAGCGCTCGACCGCAGGCGATGCCATCAGGGGATAGAACGTCGTCTGGTTGCATCCCGTCTCGATGACGGCTTCGAGGTCGCGGCGGAGGATGTCTTCGGTCTGCGCCGGGAAGTTGAAGATCATGTCCACGTTCATCGAGTCGAAGTAGGGCGCGGCGATTTTAACGGCCTCCATGATGGACGCCGCATCGCCGTACTTGTCATAGCGATCCATCTGTTTGAGCAGGCCGTCATCGAAGCTCTGCACCCCGACCGACAGGCGGTTCACCCGTCCTTCGAGTTCGCTCAGATAAGGTTCCGTCAGGTGATTCGGGTTCGTTTCGCACGAAACGTCTTTGATGGAGAACTCGCGTTTCGCCGCATCGATCGTCTTGCAGAGCTCGTCCAACAAGATGGTCGGCGTGCCGCCGCCGATGTACAGGGAATCGAAGTCGTAGCCGAGCTCCTTGACCATCATCATCTCGCGGCGCAGGTTCTCGTAGTACGCCTTCGCGCGCCCTTCGTTGAAAGGGAACCGGTTGAACGAGCAGTACGGACACAAACGCTCGCAGAAAGGTATATGCATGTACAGCATATACGGCATCCCGGCTTGAGGGCCGGGGATGCGCGTCTCTTCGGTTCTATCGATGCGCAGATTGCCTGATGTGTAGTGACGGACCGCCTTGCTCAAAAGTCGTTCTGAAAGCATAAATGAATCTAAACCTCTATCGCTCGTTTCGCGATGTCGAACCGCATCTGCTTGCCTTCGAAGTTGATCTTTGTCGCAGGCTTCGTAGGCAAGCTCGCGCCTCTTCGAAGGAATCGGCGAGCGCGACCACGTTCAGGACGCGGCCGCCGCTCGTGATGAGCTCGTCATCGGCGTTGTAGGACGTGCCGGCCTGGAACACGAGCACGCCATCCATCTCCTCGGCCTCTTCTATGCCGAGAATGACCTTACCTTTTTCGTATGATCCGGGATAGCCGCCGCTCGCAAGCACGACGCAGACCGACACCTGTCGCTCCAGGAAGGACGCACGTCGCCGGCGCGGCCTTCGGCCACGGCAAGGAGCGCGTCGAGCACGTCGCCGTCGAAGCGTGCGAGAACGGCCTGGGTTTCAGGGTCGCCGAAGCGAGCGTTGAATTCGAGCAGCTTCGGGCCTTCCTCGGTCAGCATGAAGCCGCCGTAGAGCACGCCGCGATACCCCGCGCCAAATTCCTCCTCGGTCGCCGCCGCCGCCGTGCGCATGATGTCCGCCATCCGGGTCTCGAGCGCATCGTCCACGGCAGGCACCGGGGAATACGCGCCCATGCCGCCGGTGTTCGGGCCGCGATCGCCGTCGAAGGCGCGCTTTGTGGTCCTGCGCGCACGGCATGCAGACCGCCTCGCCGTCGGCGATGAATGCAAGCATGCTGCATTCCGGACCCGCCAGGCATTCTTCGATGACGACCGAGCTTCCCTGCCGTGCCGAACGCACCGGCGAAGCAGTCATGGACGGCCTCTTCCGCCTCTTCGAGGTCGTCCGCCACGACGACGCCCTTGCCTGCGGCCAGACCATCGGCCTTGACCACGATCGGAGCGCCCGTCTCGCGCACGAACGCGAGGGCGTCGGCTTCGCAATCGCAGGCGCGATACCGCGCGGTCGGAAGCCCATGCCTGATCGCGAATTCCTTCGAGAACGATTTGCTGCCCTCGAGCCGGGCGGCGTCGGCATTCGGGCCGAAGACGGGGATTCCCGCCGCGCGGACGGCGTCGGCGACGCCTGCGACCAGAGGAGCCTCAGGGGCCGATGACCACGAGCCCTATCCCCTGGTCTTTGGAAAAGCCTATGACGGCCTCCGCATCGCACGGATCGAGCGGCACGTTCCGGCCGCACTGCACCGTTCCTCCGTTTCCGGGGGCTATGAATAGGTCTCCGACCTGAGGTGACTTCGCAATGGACCATGCGAGGGCGTGTTCGCGGCCTCCGCTGCCCAGAACCAGTACGTTCATCATGTCTTGGTCTTCTCCTTGGACGGAATGCGCGCTAGCGATCCCAGCCGCGCATCAGGGTCTGATGGCGATCGGGGCCGACGGATACGATGGTCGCCTTGACGCCGCTCAGACGTTCGATCTCGGCGATATAGTCTTGAGCGGCCTGCGGCAGTTCCTCGAAAGCCGTCGCCTTCGTGATGTCCTGCCCCTTCCAGCCCGGCATGGTCTTGTAGATGGGCTTGGCATGGTAGAGCACGCTCTGCTGCATCGGGAAATACTCGTAGCGCTCGCCGTTGCATTCGTATGCGACGCAGATTTTGATCTCATCGAACGCGGACAGCACGTCGAGCTTGGTGAGCGCGATGTCGGTCAGGCCGTTGACCTCGGCGGCGTAGCGCGCGATAACGGCGTCGAACCAGCCGCAACGACGTTTGCGCCCGGTGGTCACGCCGTACTCATGGCCGACGGAGCACATCAGGTCGCCGTCGACGGCATCCTGGCCTTCCCCACCGTTTTCGGGATACAGGAGCTCGGTCGGGAATGGGCCCGCGCCTACGCGCGTGACGTAGGCCTTCTCGATGCCGAGAACGCGATCGATGGCCGCCGGGCCGACGCCCGATCCGGTGGCTGCGCCGCCGGCGCAGCAGGAAAGAGCTGGTCACGAACGGATACGTGCCGTGATCGATGTCGAGCAGCGTGCCTTGGGCGCCTTCGAACAGAATGCGCTTGCCGTCGCGCAGCGCCTCGTTGAGCATCATGGCCGTTTCCGCCATGTGGGGACGGATGACCTCTGCGTAGGGAAGGCAGGCCGCGCAGATCTCGTCCACGGTGAACGTGCGCTTGCCATAGACCTTTTTCGAGGATGGCGTTCTTCACCTCGAGCGCAGCCGCCACCTTCATGCGGAACACCTTCTCGTCGAGCAGGTCTTGGATACGGATGCCGCTGCGGGCGGCCTTGTCCTGATAGCACGGGCCGATGCCGCGATTCGTCGTACCGATTTCGTTCTTGCCCAGCTTGAATTCGGAGGCCTTGTCGAGCTCGATGTGGTACGGCATGATCACATGCGCGTCGCAGGAGATCTTCAGGCGGTCGCACGGAAGCCCTCCCTTCGAGCATGCGCATCTCTTCGACCAAGACCTGGGGATTCACAACGACCCCGTTGCCGATGACCGGTATGGCGTTTTTCGTACATGATGCCCGAGGGAATGAGGTGCAGCGCGAGCTTCTTGTCGCCGCTTACCACGGTATGTCCCGGCGTTGTTGCCGCCCTGATAGCGGACGACGAAATCGAATTCGCGGGCGATGAGGTCCGTGACCTTGCCCTTGCCTTCGTCACCCCACTGCGCGCCGACCAGAACTACGTTTGACATGCTCTCCTCTTCCGTTCTTCGAGAAATCGAATTGCATCCTGCCGAACATACTAAACCGCGATTATATCCGCCTGCATCCGCATGCCGACGACAGGGGGCGGAGCGTCATCAAAACCCCGTCGAGCGCGGCGGATCGCTAGATCATCGAAACGTCGACGTAGTCGCCGAACTTCGTGTATTCGGCCGCGAACGACAGGCGTATATCGCGCGTGGCGCCGTTGCGGTGCTTCGCGACGATGAGGTCGGCCGTGCCCAATGGAGGGCGTCCGTCCTGTTCGGCTTCGGCTTCGTCGGTGCTGCGGTCGATGAACATGACGATGTCGGCGTCCTGCTCGATCGAACCTGATTCACGCAGGTCGGAAAGCATCGGCCGTTTGTTGCCGCGCATCTCGACCGCGCGAGAGAGCTGGGAAAGCGACAGGATAGGAACGTCGAGTTCCTTGGCGAGCACCTTGAGGCCTCGGGATATCTCGGCCACCTCGACCGAGCGGTTGCCGTCGCGCCGGGCCTTGGTCGGCTGCATGAGCTGCAGATAGTCGACGATGATCAGGCCGCGCTCCTTGTCACGAAGTTGGCGGCGCGCCTTAGCGCGCATCTCGAGCAGGGACAGGCCCGGAGTATCGTCGATCCAGAGATCGAGCTTGGAAAGGGAGTCCGTCGCGCTCAGGATGGGCGCCCAGTCGGCGTCGGTCAGGCTGCCCGTGCGCAGCTTCGACAGGTTCACCCGCGCCTCGGAGCAGAGAATGCGCTGCACGAGCTGGGTTGCGCTCATCTCGAGGCTGAACAGCGCGACCGAGGCACCGTGCTTGGCGGCGTTCACGGCGACGTTCAGCGCGAACGACGTCTTGCCGACGGCGGGGACGCGCGGCAAGGATCAGCAGGTCGCCGCCGCGCCAACCCCAGAAACAGGTCGTCGACGTCTTTGAACCCGGTGCCGACGCCGGCAAGTTCGTCTTTATGCCGTGCCAGTTCGTCGATCTGGTCGAAGACGGTGCTCAGCAGATCGCTCACCTTCGTGAACGACGACCCGACGCGCTTCTGCGTGACGCTGAAGAGCATCCGCTCGGCTTCCTCGATGGTCTGGCTGGCGTCGTCGGGGGCGTCGTAGGCGAGCGCATTTATATTGGTGGATGCGTAGATCAGGTCGCGCTGCAGGCTTGCGCGCCTGACGATTTCCGAATGGCTTTTCCAATTCGTGAGCGAGAGCGTGTTGTTGGCGAGCTCGACGAGGTACGGACGTCCTCCGGCGGCCTCCAGCTGCCCTTCTGCAGCAAGGCGGTCGGCAAGCGATATCTGGTCGATGGGGATATGACGGCCTGCAAGGTTGGCGATGCCTTCGAAGATGAGCCTGTGGGCAGGCCGATAGAAGTTTTCTGGGGAAAGGGACGATGCGATTTCATCCACGGCCTCTTCGTTGAGCATGCAGGCGGCGAGGACCGATTTCTCTGCTTCGACGTTGCTCGGGAGGGGTCTGCCGGTGGTGCTTTGCATTATCGAGGCCGAGGGATCCTGGTAATTCGGCATGGTCTCCATCACTCCACTCTGACCTGGCCGTTTAGAGATACCAAGTCGAATTTGCTTTGGCAGAACAGATATATTACCCCATCGCGCGCGTCTTGTGTCAGCCCGCATGCCCAAGCCTTCGATGCGCATTCCGTCAATCCACCTCTGAAAACCGATTTCCACACCGACAAACTGCGCCTTTTTCACTTATCAACGTTTTTCCACATTTTAGACTGTGGAAAACAAAAAATCCCGCCGCGCATGCGGCGGATTTCATGCCGTTTCGCCGCCAGGGAAAAACCCGGAGACGATCCGGAAAAGCGCGTTACTCGGCTTCGGTCTCTTCGACCTCGGCGGCCTCCGCAGGAGCTTCCTCGGCGGGAGCCTCTTCGACTTCAGCCGGAGCCTCTTCGACCTTCGGCTCGCCCACGAACAGGTTGATGCCGACTTTGATGTCGCGGTAGATGGAAAGCTCGACGACGTGCTCGCCCGCGGTCTTGATGGCCTGGCGCATGACAAGGCGCTTGCGGTCGATCTCGAGATCGAGGTCGACCCTTGACGGCGTCGGCGACCATGGAAGCCGTGACGGAGCCGAACAGGACGCCCTCTTCGCCGACCTTCGCAGGCACGACGACGGTCTTGCCTTCGAGGGCGGCCTTTGAGCTCGTTCGCGCGGGCGATGCGGGTCTCTTCGCGCTTGGCGATGGAGCCGCGACGCTGCTCGAGCTGCTTCAGGTTGCCCTTGGTGGCCAGGGACGGCCATGCCCTGGGGCCGAGATAGTTATTGAAGAAGCCGCGCGCGACGTCGACTACGTCGCCTTCGCCGCCTCTTCCGGGGATTTCGGTAAGCAGGATGACCTTCATCGGTGTACCTCCTTAGCGATTGCGGCGATCGCCACGACCGCTGACGGCAGCCACGACGTAGGGCATGAGGCCCATTTCACGCGCGTTCTTGATGGCGGTAGCGATGTCGCGCTGATGCTGGACGCAAGCGCCCGTCACGCGGCGCGGCTTGATCTTACCGCGGTCGGTCACGAATTTACGCAGCATGGCCGTATCTTTGTAATCGATGTAGTCCGTGCCGTCCTTGCAGAACTGGCAGAACTTACGGCGAGGCTGCTTGTTGTATTCAGCCATGATTTCCTCTTTCGATTCCTAACGCATTGAGACGTATGGGAAGCCTAGAAGGGAATGTCCTCGTCATAGACGGAGGTGTCCACCATCGGAGCGGAGGACGCGGGAGAGGCGTACGACGAAGCCTGCATGCGCGGAGCCTGCTGGCCTTGACCTGCGCCGTCGCGGGAGGACAGGAACTCGATCTCATCGACGACGACCTCGATCTTGCTCCTCTTCTGCCCGTCGCGTTCCCACTGGGACCAACGAAGCTTCCCCTCGATGGCAACCTTCGAGCCTTTGCTCAGGAAGCGCGAAACGCTCTGCGCGCGCGTCCCGAACATCGTGCAATCGATGTAGTTGGGGAAATCCTTCCATTCACCGGTCTGAGGATCCTTGCGGCGATCGTTGACCGCCACGCCGAAGCCGAGAACGGGAAAACCGCTCGCGGTCTGGCGGAGCTCAGGGTCACGCGTGAGATTGCCCGTGATGAGAACCTTGTTGATGCTCATGTCTTCCTCTTCCTTCTTCCTCAAGATTTCGACGGTTCCGCATCCTTTCGGGATGCATGCCGCCGAATTAATCGCGGTCGTCGCGACGGACGATCTTGTGGCGCACGACTGCGTCGGTAATACGCAGGATGCGATCCAGTTCCGCAATGCTTTCAGGATCCGCATGGAAATCGATGAGCGTGTAATCGCCTTCGGTCAGGCCGGCGATCTCGTACGCGAGCTTGCGACGGCCCCAGTCCTCGACGTTATCGATCGTGCCGTTGTTGTCGTTGATGGCGGTCTCGACGCGCTTCATTGCCGCAAGGCGAACCTCGTCTTCGATCGTAGGCGAGACGAAGAACAGCAATTCATAAGCCTTCATGATGTCACCTCCTCTGGACTTAACGGTCCCGAGGCTCATGAAGGCATCTGCTCGGGACAGGAAACTTCGTTATCTTATCAGCAGGTTTCCGTCATTGCAATTGCCGATGCCTTCGGCCGGGCCATCGCTCCATGCGTTGCACACGACCCTATCATGGCATCCTTGCCCGGATCCGGACGGCGTCTTCCGGCGATTCCGCGCGATACGGCCGAATCCTTGCGTTTTTCGGACGAGAACGCGATCGAAGCTGCCGAAGACCGTGCCCCGCCACCGTATACTGGACGCACGAATCCTCATCGTTCCCAAGGAAAGGCAGGCACTATGGCCGACAGAGATATCGAAGTCGCTCCGACCGAGGTTCCCGAGATCGACGAGACGCTCGAGACGCTCCTGCTCCAGACGCTCGAAAACGCCCAGGATCGCTATGAGAAGTCCGGCGTCCTGAGCCCGTATACCGCCACGCTCATCGGCGAGCGCGTCTTCGAGGAAACCTACCTGGGAACCACCGACGAATGCTTCGCCGAAGCCGAAAGGACCGTCGAAGGCATGAGGGGGGCGCGCGCCTACGCGTTCTGCTACGACGGGTACCTCGACACCGACGAAGGGCAGGTGGACGCCATCATCGTGGAGGGCGCCATCGCCGACGGGCAGGACGGCATCGCGATCGGCCTGCTCTATACCGAAAAAGACGATACGATCACCTTCAGCGAAGAGCCCTTCTATCTAGGACCCGCCCCCAGCTTCCTTCCCGTGAAGGTCGCCAAAAATCGAGGATGACTCGATGAAAGCCGCAGTCTGGAGACGAAGCGGAGGCATCCGAGGAATAATAGAACGGCTCCTCTGCGCATGCCGCGGCCCTCCGACGCGTCAAATGTCGGAGGGCCTTCTCGTCCGTGCAAGCCGTCCGCATGGCGCTCCCGCCCGACGATCGCAGCCGTTAGAAGCCTTTCGCGCCCACCACCAGGTCTATCAGCTCTTGCTGGCTATGGACCCCCGCCTTGTCGTACACATGGGCGACATGCGTCTTCACCGTGTTGTACGAAATCGTGAGCGCATCCTTTATATAGTTGCCGTTGCGGCCGCGGGCGAGAAGCTCGAACACTTCGGCCTCGCGCGGCGTGAGCGAAAACTCCGCGGCGACCGCGGCGCAGCGCGCCTCGAACGTCTCGTCGGGCACGGCATGCGAGACGGAGACTCTCTTGAACAGGCTCCACGCACGCAATGGTTCGCGTAATGCGAAACGTGCTCGCGAAAGTGCACGACATACGACACGAACGCGATGGTCGTCACCGCCACGAGCACCGATCGGTCGATGGGCCCTAAGGCTCCCGCATTCATGGCACGGCCCAAAAACGCGCCCGCTATCGATCCGAACGCCTTCATCGCGCTTCCCCATGCGAATGCCTTGATGGCCATTGCATGGTTCCGCGACCCGAGCGCCACGAGAACATACCAGCTCAACATATCGAACAGGGCGGAACCCGTGTACAGGAACGCGTTCACGAACCCTTCGCTGAACGCAGATTCGGCCTGAAAGAGCGACAGGCCTGCGACCACGCACAGCGATGCCGCGTAGAACAGGAAGTCGGCATCAAGGCTGCGACGGCGCGCGAAGCAGAAAAAGAGCGTGAGAAACGCGGCCGCCAAGGGGCGCCAGAACGATGCTCGAATCCACCGGGATGCGCAGGGTTTCGCCTGCCGTGAGGGCAAGCCCGTAGACCACGCGAAAAACCAGCATGCAGACGAAGATCTGGTTCAGCATGGAAAGAAACGAGTTCGGCTGCGCAAGCGCCGCATCGGGGAATGACGGCGCGGCGGATATGCACGCAAGCCCGCTGCGAGCGGGACGATGCACCAGAAGCACGGCGATGATGCAGATCAGAGGCGCGACCATATATCCCTCGGAAACCGCCGCGACCGCGAAAAGCGCGCGCCACGCGAACGAAAGCACGTAAGCTCCGGCCACGGCGACACCGAGCACCGGAAGCGAAAGGGACAGGCATGCGACGCCGACGACCACCGCGGCGAGGGACGCGCCTATGGAAGACGCGAAGGCGCCGAACACATGCAGACCGGTCGAATGCATGAAGAGGGCGGCCATGTATCCCGCGATGCCGAGCACGATCGAAAGCAGCGAGACGCCTACGAGGGAGCGAAGAAGGACTTCCCGATATCTGCCGCCCGCCGCAATCGCGACCGCCACGAGCGTGACGGCCTTCGCGCCGACGAGCGCATCCCTCATCGCAGGCGACAGGGGATCGAGTGCGGGAAGGACCTCTGCGTTCAAGACCCATGCGTACATGAACACGAGCGAAAGCGCCGTGACGCAGAAAACGAGCGTGCGCGCATCGGCGCCCGCCCTCTTGTGCAATTGCGAGATCGAATCTGACATACACGCATTATAAACGCCCGACCATTCTTGCGGAAACGCAGGTCATGCGCATCTCATATGACGAGGGTGAGAGGAAATCCCCGAGCGTGCGCCTGAAATACGGGGCGCAGGGTGATGCGTCGCCGAAGCGCCGCCCCTACGGTTGAGAAGCATCAGGCGGCCGCAAGCGTGGCCGCAACCATCATAAGGAGGGGTATCCATGTCAACCGAACTTTCCCGCCGCAACTTCCTTGCGGGCGCCGCGACGCTGAGCGCGCTCGCGGGAGCCGCCGCACTCGTCGGATGCGGCAGCTCCACCACCGCCGCAGATGCAGGCGCGGCCGAAGCGACCACCGCCGACGCGACCGCATGGCTGGGCGCCGCGCCCGGCATCGCCGAGTTCGCCGACGAGCAGACCGCCGACGTCGTCGTCGTCGGCGCCGGCACGGGCGGCATGTTCGCCGCTGCAGCGGCGGCTGAAAGCGGAGCATCCGTCATCGTTATCGAAAAGGGCGAGGATTACGGCGGCGTCAAAGACGACCTGGGCGCCGTGAATACGAAACTCCAGCAGGAGGACGGCACGACCTTCGATCGCGCCCAGATGATGCTCGACTATTACCGCTATTCCAATGCACGGACCGATCTGCGCCTGTTCAACGCCTGGTTCGACAATTCCGCCGAAACCGTCGACTGGTTCACCGACCTCATCGCCGCCAAAGGCGTGACGATGTGGCACGAAGCGGCCGTCGGCGACCAAGAAGGCCTCGTCGCCCATTGGGCGACGGGCCACAGCCCCGCATGGCCCGAAGATAAGGACAAGAAGATCAACGGCGCCACCGTTCTCGGCGAATATATCCAAGGGCTCGGTGGACAGATCGTCTTCTCGACGCCTATGGTCGAACTCGCCGTTGAAAACGGCAAGGTGACCGGCGTGGTCGCGCAGAATGCCGACGGCGGATACGTGAAGTACAACGCTTTGAAAGGCGTCGTCGTCGCAACCGGCGGCTATGCGAAAAACGATGAGATGATGAGTGCGCTTCAGCCCGAAACGCTCAAAATGATCTCGTCCACCTGGGCTCCCCCAACCAACACGGGCGACGGCATCAAGGCCTGCATATGGGCGGGCGCCGCGTTCGACCAGACGCATTCCTCCATGCTTTTCGATCGCGCCGCGATCGCGACCGATGCTCTGTCCGGCACCGGCGCCGAAAGCTCCATGTTCTGGATGGGCAGCCAGCCGTGGCTCAAGGTCAACCTGAACGGAGAACGCTTCACCAACGAAGGCACCGGCGTCTACGACTGGATCCTCCACTCCGCGCTCAACCAACCCGGCAACACCTACTGCACCGTTTTCGACAGCAATTGGAAGACGTATGCCGAGCAGTTCGTGATGCATGGCTGCAGCCGCCTATTCCCCTTCGAGAACGGCGCGCCGTCCAACCACGACACGGCCTTCGCCCAGAGCCAGATCGACAAACTCACCGAGAAGGGCATGCTCGTCCAAGCCGACACGCTCGAAGAGCTTGCGAAGGGCCTCGGGCTTCCGGAAGAGACCTTCGTCGCAACGGTCAATCGCTACAACGAGCTTGCCGATGCGGGCGTCGACGAGGACTTCGGAAAAGAGGGCTACCGCCTCTCGAAGCTCGATACGGCGCCGTACTTCGGCGTTCGTCAGAGCGGATCGCTTCTCGCCACGATGGACGGCATTCGCATCAATGCGAAATGCCAGGCCCTGCGCGAAGACGGCACCGTCATCGAAGGCCTCTACGTCACCGGCAACGACTCCGGCTGCTACTTCGATCGCAGCTACATCAACCAGGCGACCGGCGCGGCGGCGGGGCGCACCGTCACGTTCGGCCGCATGATCGGCAAAGAGCTCGCCGCCCTGTAAGCGCATTCAGATCGTCGCACGGGCCACGAGCTGCGCCCGTCCATCTCCTGCCATGCGCGTCCATCGCCCGTCGAGAATCGTGCGATGCATACTCAGAAGAAGGCTCCGATGCGCTTTGCATCGGAGCCTTCTTCATGCGCCCATGCGCCCTCTTTCTACATTTCTCCGATTCTGTACAGGGGCTTTTTCTTCATAAATTCCTAGACCTTTATTCATAAACTTGCTACAATTCACCTCACAAAGTTTACTTTAGAAATGATTTAAATTTATTTCAAAAATATTTGCGACGGATAGGGCAAGAGAAACGGATGAGGGAGGCAGCAATGAGTAGAAGGGCGTTCGCAGTCGCAGGCGCCGCCGTGCTCGCATTCGGAATGACCGGATGCGCGGCAACGTACGAAGGATCGGGGTCGAAGGACGCGGCAAGCGCAGAGCAGCTCGCCATGACGACCGACGATCCATGGGATGCCGCCATCGTGCAGACACGGACATCGGCGGAAGGCAACCTGATCGACGGCACCCTACACCGGAACCGGCATGGGCATGGGAGGGCCGATTTCGGTCACGCTTACCGTCAAGGCAACGTCATCACCGTCGACCGCATGGTCCAAACCGCCGAGACTCAAAGCGTCGGCGGGTTCGAAGCTATCCGCGACGGCAAGTATGCCGAGATGATCGAGGCGGCGCAGGGATCGGATATCGACACGATCTCGGGCGCGACGGTCACCACCGTCGGCGTCAGGTCGGCCGTCGACGACGCGCTCGCGCAGGCAGCCGGAGCCGAATCCACCACGAAGACCGAGGAGGCGAAATAACATGTCCGAGAAGACGAACGAAGGGCTCTCGCGCCGCAACTTCCTCGGCCTCGCCGGCCTGGCTACCGCAGGCGTCGCGGCATCCATCGCCCATCCGAACGCGGCGTTCGCGACCGAAGACGGGCGTGTCGGCGACTGGGCCCGCGACGGCAGCGAAATCGTCGACGTGCCCAACAGCAGGGAGCGGCAACGCCTCGTCCGACGACGGCACCTATCGCGAGCACACCGCATCGGCCTTCCCTGCCGACGACGCGACGCCCATCCCGCCGCGCAGCGTTCCCGCCAGCTGGGATTACGAATGCGACATCGTGGTCGTGGGCGCCGGCGGCGGCGGCCTGAACGCCGCGGCCCGCTCCATCGAGCTCGGCGCGCAGACCATCTGCGTCGAGGCGGCAGGGCCTCTGGGGCGGAAACGCGCAATCCGCCGGCATGTGCGCAATCCTCGGCGGATCGCGCCTCCAGGAAGACAAGCGGTTCGCATTCCCCACCTATCCGTTCGACGCGCAGAAGATGACCGACTGGGCCATGGACGAATACCATTTCGCCGCCGACCCCAAGCTCATCTACCGTATCGCCGAAGGCGGCGGAAAGTGCATCGACTGGATGGCCGACTGCGGCGTCGAATGGCGGCTCGGCGAGATCCCCGTCTACGTCGCGCCTAAGAAATCGACACTCGACCACCACGTCCTGAAGATGAAGGACGCGACCGATGCCATGTATAAGTTCGCACGGAACGCAGGCGCCGACTTCAAGTTCAACACCCCGCGACCGCGCTCGTGCAGGATGACTCAGGCGCCGTCGTCGGCATCGTGGCCAACGAGAACTACGAGGGCGAGGTCTACATCCATGCGAAGAAGGGCGTCATCCTGACAGCAGGCGGATTCTGCAACAACAAATCGCTGCTCGACAAGTACATCCCGACGGCGGCCATGGGCTGCGCCTCAAGCTATCTGGTGCTCGGCGAGACCGGCGAGTGCTTCCGCATGGGCCTGGGCGTTAACGCCGACGTCTCCGGATTCAACAGCTCCGCTTCCTTCGACGGCGGCGTCGACTGGGCGAGCGAAGGCAAGGAGTGGGCGCGCTTCCTCTACGACGGCATGACGCAGCTGTCCCGCCAGCCGTGGTTCACGATCGACCGTGCCGGCAACCGCCTGCGTTACATGGACAGCCGCGTGGGCGAAGACGGCGCTGCGGCCATCTATGCGCTGGGCGACCTTGCCACCGTCCAGATGTCCAACCCGGGGCACCGCGGCTATATCATCTTCGACGGAAAGTACGAAGATTACCTGGCGGGCTTCGGGCAGGAGCACTGCCGCAAGCTCATCACCCCCGACCTCGAGCAGATAGAGAAGGTTCCCGAGCACTACCGCGACTGGCACCACGGCGTCCAGGACGCCATCGAAGCCGACGTCCTCAAGAAGCGCGACACCCTTTGAAGAACTCGAGCGCGACCTCGGATTCGAAGAAGGCATCCTGACGGAGGCCGTCGAGAAATGGAACGCATGCTGCGAGGCCGGCGAGGACGATTTCATGTACCCCATGCCGAAAGAGTGGCTGCACCCCATCATGACGCCTCCGTTCTACGGCTGCCGCATCGGCGGCAATCTCTATGGCACCAAGGCGGGCCTGATGGTCAACGACAGAATGCAGGTCATCAGCACGTCCGGACGCGTCATCCCCGGTCTGTATGCCGGCTGGCACACCGCCGGCGGCGCCGTGGGCGAAAACTCCTACGTCGGCGACGTCATCCTGGGTTCGCTTCTCGGCGACGTCAGCCTGGCATTCGCCGGAGGCTTCTTCGCGGCATCGTTCGCGAACGATGCCGATCTGGACGCATAGAGCAGAGAAGGAGGTTTTGACATGAAAGAGAAGCTTGCACCGTATGCCAAGCCGTTCGCGCTGCTCTATGTCCTGGCGATCGTCGTCATGATCCTTGCCCGCATAGGCATCGCCGTCATGGATGCGACCGGCATCCTGTCTTACAGCTATTGGAGCGCAACCTCGCCCTACATAGCCGAAGGCTCCCTTTATGGACCAGCTGTGCTGGGCGCTCACGGGCGGCACGCTCGTCGGGTTCATGTTCGCCGCCGGCCTGGCGTTTTGCCATAACCGCAGCCGCGGTCGTCATCCTGGCGGCCAAAGCCCGCGAAACGAAGGCTGATTCGTCGACCATGACCGCCAATGCCCTGGTATGGGGCATGATCACGGCAATCGTCGCGTTCGCGGGACTCATGGCTACCATTGCAGGGACTGTTTTCCGGCATCCAGATCGCGCAGATGTCAGGAAAGAGCGGCGGATCCACAGGCGTTGTCCTGCTGCTGCTCGTCATCGAGCTCGGCACGCTCATCGCCGCCGCAGGAAGCATCCTCGCATCCTGCACCTGCAGGGAAGAAGCGCTCGTTCCCTCGCTGCTGCGCACCGGGCTCATTGCCCTTATCTGCGGCACCATTGTCTGCGCACTGACTGTCGGCACCTTCGCCACGCTCAATCAGGCGGAAATCTCTAGCGGCGCAGCGTTTGCCTGGCTCGTAGGCGGCATCGTGGCGAACGTCGCGATGATGGCCTTCGGAGCTAAGCGCCTCGGCTAGATCCGACGAACATATCCGCGCCTCGGCCCATCCCCATATCGGCCGAGGCAGGCGCCTTATGCGACACATCGGCATTCGACCCCGGAGAACACCTTCACGGCATCCTCCGGGGGTCGAGCCATGCAGCGGACTCCTAATCCATAGGGCGGAGCAGGCTCAACGCAGACAGACGCTCCGCCTCCTTCTTCCTGCGCAAATCCGCAATGACGACGCTGCCCAGCTGACGGAAGGCCTCGCGTTGCTCTTCGTTCATGATGCTCCAGAAGCGCGTATAGGCGCCTTCGTCGATGATGCGGCATATCCTCTGCGCTTCCTGCGCGCCTGCTTCGGTCAGGTCGAGGTAGACGGCCTTGCTGTCATGCGGGTCGACAAGCTTGCGCGCCCATCCACGACCGCAAAGCTTCGATGCGTTGCGCGTAGCGGTGGCATTGTTCATGAATATCTGATCGGCCAGATCTCCGATGCGCAAAGGACGGCCGACCTCGCACAGGCGCTGCATGATGCGGCATTCGCCCAGGGACGCCCCCGCTCCCGCCACGATATCGTGCTCCAGCCTATGGGCGATGAGCTCGACCGTGGTCACGACGTGAGATGCGGGGAAGCGCTCGGAGTTCCCCGAGCTGAGGATCGGGTCGATACGCGCACCCGCATACACGACCGTCTCGAGGATATTCCTGAACAAAGGCGTATCGGTCGGCCACGACCGATAGAGCTCATCGACCAGCGCAGCATTGACCTGGGCGATGTGTGCAACACCATCTTCGGTGATGAAAATGTCCCGCGCACGCGCATCCGAGCGCCCCGCCTGCCGCACGATGAACGACGCCCCTTCGAGCACGGCGGTCGCCTGCGCGGCCGCCGAAGGCTTCAATCCTAAGGAATCGATGAGCACCGATTGCGGCGTCGCTGCGGGTGACGAAAGGAACGCCCTGATAAGGATGCGATACTGCATGATATTGAGCGGACTCGACGCCTTGAGCGCGCGCCGAAGCGTTTCATGGCTCATGGAAAACGAGATGAAGTACGTAGAATCCAGCCGATAGCTCGCGGAATCGGCGGCATCGGATACGGTGGTAACGCTCACGCATGTCCCCTTTGGAAAGATAGTTTATCCAGGAAACGATTATAGAGGTCGTGCGAACGCAGCATGCGCACTATCGCTTTAGAAGATCAAACCCCCATGTGAGCTGCAAAACGAGAGACCGGCTTTCGTTTTCGCGCCTCTCGAGAAGAAAACTGGCGGAGGAGGAGGGATTCGAACCCTCGTAGCCGGTTAAGCCGGCTAAACGGTTTTCGAGACCGCCGCATTCAACCACTCTGCCACCCCTCCGTAGGGTGAAGCCCACGTACGCGGGGCTTGGAAAAACGCCTCCGTGATTCACAGAGGCGTCGGCAAAATCTGGCGGAGAGATGGGGATTCGAACCCCAGATACCCTTTTTGGGGCATACACGATTTCCAATCGTGCTCCTTCGGCCAGCTCGGACATCTCTCCATTCGGTCGATCGCTATGCGCAGCATAGCAGCAATGAAGTATACCAAAGAACCTTCTCCATGGGCAGAACTCTTTTCGGCGTCCCCTAAAGATGAAGAAAGGGACACAGGGAGGCCGCAAAAGCCGATCGAGATAATGCGTCTATCAACGAAAGCCGTGATGGCGAAGCATGAAAAAGCCCTCCGATGTTTCACGTGGAACATCGGAGGGCTTAGGCTTGCCGGCGATTCGATTCGCGTTCCGGACTTACTTCGCAGCGGTTTCGGAAGGCTGTTCGGCAGCCGAAGAGGCCGACGCGCCGCCCTGTGGATGCAGACCCGCCGCTTCCGGACGCGTCGGCGGCAGCCGCGCCGTCAGACGGAGCCGAACCCGGGAGCGCCAGCAGACGTCGAAGCGGCCGGAGACCCGGCGGCCGGCGTGTAGCCGGTCAGATCGACATCGTACGGAAGGCCTTCGGGCATATCGTTGACCGTAATGTCGGCGCTGTCATAGAAATCCTTGAACCAAGCTTTGTATGCCGAGGTCTTGTTCGCCTGCTGGAGCGATGCCTTGATGGAGTCGAGCCATTCGGAGGGAATCTGATCGACGGACGTCACTTCTTCGGGGGTCTTGAAGACCTGGGTGCATTTGATGATATGGATGCCGTATTCGGAGGTGACGAGCCCTGCTCACTTCGCCCTCGTCAAGGCCGGAGAGCGCGTCGGTGTATTCCTTCACGAAGGAATTCAGGACATCCCAGCCGACATTGCCGCCATCGGCCGCGGAAGCGGTGTCTGTGGAATACTGCTTCGCCGCCTCGGCGAAGTCGAGCTCGCCGGAATTGATCTTGTCCAGAACCTCCCTGGGCGGTCGCCTGGTCATCGGAGGCGAAAAAGGATGTGGCTCGACTTCTTCGCACCATCGTATGCCGTCGCATACATCTGAGCGTACTGAAGCATGTCTTCATCGGACGGAGCGGTATCCGGCACGACGGCCTTCTGCAGGCTGGCCTCGAGCGAGTACATTTCAAGGAGCGTGCGGTATTCGTCCTCGGACGCGATGCCGACAGCTTGGAGGGCCTTGTTCCACGAAGCGGTCTCGTCCGCGTTCAGCGAGCCGTCGCCATCGGAATCGTAGTTCATCTTCATGGTGTTGAGCTGCTCGTCAACGGCATCTTCGTCCACCGTGACGTTGTTCTGCTCAGCCGCTTGACGCACGAGTTCCTGGCTCACGTAGTAATTGATGACCTCTTTGCGAAGGTCTTCCGCAGTATAGCCGTTGTCGACCATCCACTGCGCCCAATCGGTGTCTTCATTGAGCGAGTTGAGGTTGCGGAAGTTCGCGACATAGGATGAAACGGCGTTTTCGCCGATATCCGTCCCATTGACCGTCGCAGCAACGCCGCCCGATGTGTCCGATATGTCGGGCGCAGCGCCGGCGGAACCCGATTCATTGTGCGAGCCGCACGCGGCAAGGCTCAAGCTCAGCGCCGCTGCGCAGGCGAACGCCGCGATGTTTCTTGCGATACGGAGCGTTTCCATGGGCATCCTTCACCTCTCGATTCTCGCGTCGTAAGACGCATGTTTTTCGACATTTTCCCATATGCGGTTCCCTGACGGCCCCGCGTCACAATACGTTCATAGGCACGGCTGCGGACGGCGTCGGAAAACCCCGGCCGACAGCGGATGCAGTTATCGGCCCGCATGCTTGACGACGTGCCGGCGAGCTCGGACGCGAGCACACGCCAGGATGCCCGTCGACAAGACCGCGTGGCCGATGGCCGCGTCAGAGCGGATGACGACGAACGGCTACCGTTTGCTGGCCTTGCGACGATCGGTCGCGGACAGCAGGCGCTGCGCAGGCGGATGCTCTTCGGCGTGATTTCCACGAGTTCGTCGTCCTGGATGTATTCGAGCGCCTCTTCGAGCGTGTACCTCGTCGGAGGCGTGAGCTGGATGGCCTTGTCCGCCGTCGACGAGCGCTGGTTGCCGAGCGCCTTTGGCCTTCTCGACGTTGACGACCATGTCGCCTTCCTTGGCGCTTTCTCCGACGATCATGCCCTCGTAGCATTCCTCGCCCGGACCGACGAACATCTTTGCCGCGCTGCTGCAGCGTGTCGAGCGCATAGGCGACCGACTTGCCCGTCGACATCGCGATCATGCTGCCGTTCTTGCGACCGGCGAATTCACCGCGGAAGGCGCCGTACTCCGAAAAATGATGGAACATGTTGGCTTCGCCGTGCGTAGCGTTGAGCAGACGGGTCTTGAGCCCCATCGTACCGCGAGAGGGAATCTTGAAGACGAGGTGCGTCTGGTCGTCGCGGGAGACCATGTCGGTCATCTCGCCGCCGGCGTTGCCGAAGACCTCGATGGCCTTGCCGGCGTATTCGCTCGGAACCTCGACGGTGGCTTCCTCGATAGGCTCGAGCTTATGACCGTGCTCGTCGGTCTTGATGATGACGCGCGGGCGACCGACCTGGAATTCGAAGCCTTCACGGCGCATCGTTTCCATGAGCACGGAAAGATGCAGGACGCCGCGTCCCGCGACCTCGACGCCGAGACCGTCCTCGCAATCGGAGATCCTCATCGAGATGTTGCTTTCCGCCTCCTTCATCAGACGCTCGTGCAGCTGGCGTCCCGCCGACGATATCGCCTTCGCGGCCGACGAGCGGGCTCGTGGACGCTTCGAAGACGACGGCCATCGTGGGTTCTTCGACCTTGATGGGGTCGAGACGGACCGGGTGGTCGACGCTCGTGACCATATCTCCGATATCGGCATCGTCGACCCGACGACGGCGACGATATCCCCTGCGGTGACTTCTTCCTTCTCGGTCTTGCCGAGCGATTCGAAGGCGAAGACCTGCTTCATGACCGCGTTATAGCGCGTGCCGTCGTTCTTGATGACGAGGACCTGCTCGCCTTTGTGGATGGTGCCGCTGTGCAGGCGGCCGACGCCGATGCGCCCGACGAAGCTCGAGTGGTCGACCGTGCAGATCTGCAGGGCGATAGGCCCGTCGGGATCGCATTCAGGTGCCGGGATCTCCTTGATGATGGTGTCGAGCAGCGGAATCATGTCCATATTGCCGTCATCGAACTCGTAGCGGGCGAACCCGTTGACGGCAGAGGCATACACCACGGGAAAGTCGAGCTGCTCATCGGACGCGCCGAGCTCGACCATGAGGTCGAAGACCTCGTCCACGACTTCTTCGGGGCGCGCGCGGGACGATCGATCTTGTTCACGACGAGGAGAATGCGCAGCCCTTGGTCAAGAGCATGCTCGAGCACGAAGCGCGTCTGAGGCATAGGGCCTTCGAAGGCGTCGACGATAAGCAGGGCGCCGTCGGCCATGTTGAGGACGCGCTCCACCTCGCCGCCGAAGTCGGCATGGCCGGGAGTGTCGATGACGTTGATCTTAGTATCGCCGTACTGAATGGAGATGTTCTTGGAAAGGATCGTGATGCCGCGCTCGCGCTCCTGGTCGTTGCTGTCGAGCACGCGCTCTTCGACCTGCTGGTTGCTGCGGAATACATTGGCCGCGTACAAAAGACGGTCGACGAGCGTGGTCTTGCCATGGTCGACATGCGCGATGATGGCTACGTTACGGATGTTCTCTTGCTTCATTTACTCTTCTTCCAGTTCTTCCTCGAGACGGCGACGCTGCATCTCCATGTCTTTGAGATGCTCGTCGATGGTGCCGATGTTCTGCATCGTTCCTACGAGCGAAACGATGCCGTATACCGCAAGCGCGCTTGCCACGCCGGCAAGGATCACGATGCGGCGGGCGGCCAAGGCCACGATCGCACCGCCGACGATCATGATGATCGCGTTGCGGCGTTCGTCCGAAAGCGCATCGCGCTGGGCGGTGAGCTGGGCTTTTGCGGCGGCCAAACCTGCAAGCCGGGCTTCGACGGCACGGTAGGAGGCCTTCGCGCCCGACGGCGCGCTTGACCGGGACCCGGATGCCGACGTGCGGCGGGCCTTGTCGCCCGTCAGATACTCGTATGCATCCTGCAGGCGTTTGAACTGCTCGGTCGCGCGGTCTTGGAGCTTCGCGTTCGAAGCGAATCGATCGGGGTGAAGGATCTGGGCACATTCCCGATAAGCAACCTTTATGTCCTTCTCGGTCGCATCGGAATCAAGTCCGAGAACATTCAGGGCTTCGATTCGATTCATGATCGCCTCTTCCCACGCTTCACGCCATATGCCGCGCAAGAGCAAGCACGCAAGCACGCAAGCACGCAAGCACGCAAGCACGCAAGCACGCAAGCACGCAAGCACGCAGCACGCAAGCACGCAAGCACGCAAGCACGCAAGCACGCAAGCAATGCATTATACATCCTGATGAATCGAGGGTTTTAGCCTGCGCAATATGCACATTAGGCAGCAACGGAAGAAAACGGCCCTGACTGCGCGGACCGAAGGAAGATGGTGGAGCATAGGGGGATCGAACCCCTGACCTCAGGCTTGCAAAGCCCGCGCTCTCCCAGCTGAGCTAATGCCCCATATGTTCGCACTTACAATAAACGCCCCACCGGCTCGTGGCTCACGATGGGGCGTTTATTAGCGGAGATGGTGGGCCTGACAAGACTTGAACTTGTGACCTCACGCTTATCAGGCGTGCGCTCTAACCACCTGAGCTACAGGCCCGCAAAAAAAGTGCTTTGGCTATAGTACAACGAAGGATTCCGAAGTTGCAAGCACTTTCGTCGATTATTTTCGAAATCGCATGCACGCCTCTAATCAGGCCAATCGCAGAGGAAAGAGCCGCCCGAAGGCGGCTCTCGCAATCGTATGGAGCGGGTGACGGGACTCGAACCCGCGAATGAAAGCTTGGGAAGCTTTTGCCTTACCACTTGGCCACACCCGCATTTCGCCCTGCGGCGAAGCATGCATAGTATAGCCTAGCCGCGCCGACGTCTCGGAAGAAATCGCAAGAAACCACCTAGATGTTCTTCAGGAGCTCGATGACCACGTCGGTGTTCTGGCTCAACAGGGCGGGATCGACGGCTTCGACCGTATCGCCGGCCTCTCCGCAGCCCGCAGGCTTGTCGCCTTCCATGCCGACGATGCCGATGCCTTGCATATGATGCCTGAGCGCATAGCTCGACGCGCTGTCCTTCCATTCGATCGATGCGCCCTTGATGGACACGCCGAGCGACTGGCCTGCACGACGGAGGTAGCGCTTCATGCGGCTGGAAGAGGAGCTCTGGAGAACGGCCCCTTCCTTCTCCACGTAGCTTATCTCGCCGGCGCCGAGCGCCTCGAGGTTCACGATGACGGCGCCGCGCATCTCGGCGGCATGGCGCGAGAGGAAGGCGCGGATTCCTTCATTGGAATCCACCTGGGATCCGAGCGCCACGAACCAGATTTCGGTGTTGATGTCGCCCGCGGCGAAGGAATAGACCTGATCGATCTCGTCTGCGTGGGCCGCCGCGTCCTGTTCGGCCGGAGAGGCCGCCTGGGCGACGGCCGTTTCGGAAAGAGGCTCGTGGGTATCGGCATCCGTTAGCGGGAGCATGGCCTGGGTCGCACCGTCCGGCGCGCCGTCGAGCGCGACAGCGTCCGCGTCGGACGGGGCATCCGGCGCCTCGGCGCCGGCAAGCTCCTCGTCGGAGTAGAGGACCTGGTCGTCGTGCGCCATGCGGCCCGCTATCCTGGCCCGCAGATCGCTGAAGGCACCGCCCTTCCAATCGTCATCGTCTTTGAAGCTGTCCCAACCGCCGCGCGCCTTACCGACATCGCGCGCGTTGAAATCCTCATCCACGCCGAGCCAGTCGCTCGTGCTCTCCTCGGGCTCCTTGGGCTTGCGGAACCGATCGAAGAAGCGGCCGATACGCGACTTCGGCATGTCGACATAGCCTTCGCCGACGATGGCTCCCGTTTCGCTGTAATCCTCATCCAGAGCCGAATCGTCCGCATCGTCGATATAGAGGTCTTCAGGCGCCAAGCCGCCCACAAGTTCGTCCCCCAAAGGCTCGAAGGCCCCCGTGGCGGATGCGGCGGCAAACGTGCCCGCGCGGTTGATCTCGATTTTCGCAGTGGCATCCGCGGACGATTCCAGACCCTCTATCGGAGGCAAGGTCGAGAGCAGGTCTTTCGCAGTCGCCTTGGAGGCGGACTCGGTCGCGCTCGCCAGAGGCGCGCGCTGGCGCAGGTCATCGAACGAACTCAGAGGCTCCGCCGCCGTCGGGGCGGGCGAAATGCGCGGTATTTCGAATACATGCATGGCGTTGTCCTGGGCCGACGCCGCAGCCGCCACGGGATTCATGACGCTCGTGGCACCGAGATCGGCCGCAGGCCGGAGCGGATCGTCGTAGGTGACGGACACGCGCTCCTTCTTGGCTCGGTCGGCAAGCTCCGCGCTGCGCTCGGCGCTGACCGAAGCAGGAAGCTTTTGGGTCCGCGCCAGAGGATCGACGGGCAAGGGTTCTTCTTCAGCCGCTTCGGAACCATCGGAAGAGGAAACCTGTCCTTCTTCGACAGGTTCATCAGGCTTGTCAGTCTCGTCAGGCGAGACGATTTCGTTCCCGATCGGCAGCTTCGGACACGGCCGAATCCTCCTCGTGACATCGGCCGCGCGCTCGTCGATCGCCGTCTCTTCCGCATGGATTTCTTGTTCGCCGGCCTCTTCCGAATCGACGCGAGAATCCATCTCGTCCGGGTCAGCCGGCGCGATATCCGTCTCCTCCGCCCTGGAAGAGACTGCATCGCTCGGCGCCTGGCCGGGCGCCTCGGGGGCATCGTCGGTGGAATCCGAAACAGGCGTCGCGCAGGGCTCTTCCGCGTGGATTGCGTCGGAGGCGGCGGCGGGCGACTCGGCGGCAGGGACGACCGGAATCTCGGCATAACGAGAACGCTCCACCTTGCCCGTGGATTCCTCGGCCTCCTTGCGAACACGGGCCGTCGCCTTCGCATACCATTCGGGAACCTCGGCGGATCCCTGATGCGAGGAGGCGGAGGGTGAGGACGGAGCGGGCTGCGCGCGCGACTCGGACGGCTCGGGCGTGCCGCCGGCGGCCTTGTCGGTCGACTCGGATTCGGCGTCGGCATCGGGCTCGGCGGCTGCAGCACCACTCGAGGCTTCTGCCGGAACGGCGGCATCGGCGACGTCTGCGGCCCGGACATCCTGGAGGGATTCGTCCGACTCCTGCTCGGACGGCGTGGGAATGGATGCGACGTCGGTCACGTGAACGAGATTGCGCGCGATATCGTAGGATTCCGCAGCGCCGGCAACCGGCTTGCCCGTCAGGGCGGCAATGGCCGCCTTGGCGGCGGCGAGCTCTTCTTCGGGAGACGCATCTTCATAGACGAGCGCAGTGTTCGGCCCGACCAGGCCTTCCGCCCTGAGAGCCTCCTCGTCGTGCACGATGCCGTCCGCGGGACGCGGCGTGGAGGAGACCATGCCGTTGCCGATACGCCGCGCGACCTCGAGCAGGACCGCGACGCCCGACGCATTGTCGTTCGCGCCGTCGTTGTACGCGGCGATATGGCCGTAGCCAAGGCGGACGACCGGAAGAAGGATGGCGACGAGCGCGATGATGAGCAGTGCATTGAAAACGCCGACGCCGGCTCCGTCCGCGTCGCGGAAGAACAGGGCGCGCAGGATGATGAGCAGCGCCGCCAGCGCCATGGCGATATGAGACGCGATCTGCAGGTATTTCAGGATCTTCACGAAACCGGAGCGGTATTCGGGATGGACCTTGCCGCTGTCGTAATGGGCGACGAGGATGACCTTGCGCCGCCGGCTGCCGGCGGCATGCGCGCGGCGGGGCGGGCGATACGTGGCGACGACGTTCTGGCTGACCCCGTTCTTAAAGAAGCGCGACAGCACGGGATGATCGAAGAACTCGAGCGCGAACAGCGAGAAGGCGACGAGCGCGAGAATGGCCGCCGGGATAATGGCGACTTGGACCAGAACGGCCAGGACGCCGGCGACGAGCATTGCCCCGTAGCAGATGAGAGACGGAAGCGAGGAATCGGTGCTGCTTGCGAAATCCTCCACCTCGACCGGAAGATGGGCATCTTTCTGCAGGCGATCCATGATATAGATAGCTGCCTGCTGCTCTTCCTCCGTGCCCGAAGGGCGCGGGCCGATCTCATCGGAGAGGTACGCGACGTGGTCTATGAGGTTGGTCATCGTTTCGCCTATCGATTCATGGTTCGCTCAATATGGATATGGCTGCTAGAAGTATACACTAAGGTGCTTATTGCGATATCCCGAGGTATTCCTGCAAAAGGAGTCGGCAGCGGCCGCGTCGGAGCGAGCGGCGAAGTACCCTCGTTCGCATCCTTCACGTTGAGGTCGTACTGATCGAGGATGACGTTCTCTATTCGTTTCGGAATGCCGTCGGCAATGGAGACCGCCTCGTCGTCCGCTTCGTTGTACCGCTCGTTCTGAGCGTCGGCCGTCGCCTTGTCTTGAATGTAGATGGCCTCGTCGGATGCGATCGCGTAGCCGATTTCCTCGATGCGCTTGTCTATGTAGTTCCCGACGGCGTCGAGGCCTGCGGCCGGATAGCGGGTCTTCACGACCTCCAACTGATCCTTCGCCTTCTCAAAAAGCGCCTGGGCCTCCTTGCTCTTCTCCTCCGATTCCTTGGTGTTCGCCTCCGTGGTGTCCTCGACCAGGCGCGCCGACTCGCGCATGGCGTCATCGGCTTCGCCGACCGTCGCCCAGCATTCGCCGAGGAGCGCGATGGCGTCCGAAGCCTTCATGTCCTCCTGAAGGATGGATTTGCCGTAGCCGAGCATCTCCAGGCGGGCATCGGCGGCTTTTGATCACCTGGCTGGCCGCTCCTTCGATTCCGAGTCGGAAAGCTGGTCGCATGACCTCGGCAAGCCCCTTGGCGGCGTTCAGATGGACCTCCGCGGCATCGATCTGGTCGATCAGATCCTGGAATCCCGCAGCGCCGCCGGCGGTCACATCGCCGACGATGGCCTGGTCTATGGGCACGACCGCGACATCGGCGGCCTGCAGCTCCGACATCCCTTGATGGAGAAGCCCCATGGTCTCCTGGTATTCGGCGTATCGCCCATGGGCGTACACGCCCGCCGCACCGATCGCCACGACGAGCACGCCGCCCAAGAGCGCAGACAGAACGAGGCGGCGCCGGCGGCGCGCGGCTTTTCGCCGTTCGACCTCGCGTTGAAGGTCGAACGCGCTGGCAAGGGAACCGGCCAATCCGGACGAGCCCCTCGACGCCTGGAACGCCTCCGATGATGAGCGCCCTGCGCCGCATCCGCCGCGCCGAGAAGCAGGCGTGCGAAGACGGAGCGCCGCGCAGGCGCGTCCATTGCCTTCTTGGAGCCATTCTCGGCAAAAGCGGGCCTTTCGGGGAAGCGAGGAAAGCGTGCTGGGAAGACGCTTGCGAACGGACCGCGCCCTTGCCGTCGGGCGAGCCGAATGCGGAAACGCCGCTTCCAAGATCGCCGATGAACACGTCGCGCGGGCCGGACTTGGAAAGGCCGGCCTTGGAGCTGCGCTCTTCCAGGATGGAGACGGAGATCTCATTGGACGTCCCTGCCGTCCTCTTCTTTATATGGAGGCTTCCCGCGATACCTGCGAGCCCGCCTTCCTGCCGCGTACGCCGTCCGAACATAGGCCTCAGAGCCCCCTATCCCGAAAGGCTTCCGAAGAGTCCGCCTGTCATGGCCTCGATGAGCTCATCGGTTGAACAGACGGTGATGTTCTGAGAAGGAAGCGATCGGAGAAACGTCCTGCCGTACCCCATGGTCACCAGGCGCCTGTCCGCGAGGATCAGGATGCCCGTATCGGTCGAAGACCTGATGAGGCGTCCCGCCGCCTGCTTGAGATCGATGACCGCGGCCGGCAGGCAGTACTTCGACCACGCGCCCTTCTCGCGGGCGGCGCGCTCCTTCGAAAGAGGATCGTTGGGGCTTGAGAAAGGCAGACGCGGGATGATGACCCCCTTAAGGGTCGAGCCGGGGAGCATCGAAGCCCTCCCAGAAGCTTTTGAGCGCGAAGAGCGAGAGGGTCTCGTTCGCAATGAATTCGTCGCGCAGACCTTTGGTCGACACGCCCCATTTCTGGCACACGACGCGCAGGCCCTCCTCCTTCATTCGAGGATTGATGTCGTCGAAGCAGGTTTCCATCTCCCGCCGATTGGTGAAGAGCGTCAGCATGCTTCCTTCTTGCGCGATATGCGCGCGGGCAAGAAGCCCCTCGAGGATCGGAAGGTATGAGGGGTCGCGCGGGTCGGGGAATATCGTTCAAGACGAAGACCCTCATATGGTTCTCGAAATCGTAACTCGATCCCAGCAGGCACTCGTTCACCCGCGCCGGTCCGTCGCCGCCGAGGCCCATCGCCCGATTGAACGAGGAGAACCCATGCCCGACCGAAAGCGTCGCGCTCGCATAGACGATGCTGCGCGTACGTTCGTAGAGGGTTTGATCGAGCTCTTGGCCGACGTCGATGAGCATCGCCTCCAAGCGCTCGGCGACGTGCTCAGGCTTACGAGACACATGGGCCGAATACACATAGTTCCGATCAGGGGTTTCCATAATGGCTTCGCAGGCTTGCAGCATCGATTTGACATCGATCGCGATGGTCGCGATATCTCGTTGGACATCGCCGAGACCATCCGTCTCCTCGAGGAACGCGACAAGCTCCGAGCCGGATGACGCGAGTCTCTCGGCGGCTTCCCTGAACTGGGAAGCCTTCTTGACGAGCTCGACGAACGCGTCGCATGCGCGGACATCGTCGTTGATCCAGAGGTCGAAGACGTCATAGCGGCGGTCCTGCTGCGTGGCGCATGCGGACAGATCTTTCATCCCATGCGCGAAGGTCGCCGCCGCGACGGCGAAATCCTTTCCTCTTCTTCGCCTTCTCGGTCAGGCCGAAAGAAGAGCGTGCTGGCTTCGGGCAGAACGGCCTCGCATTCCGGTGCGCGGCGTTCAAGGCGCACGAAAGGATTCCGCGCGCTGTCGTCGGAGGCCAGGCGCCTGAAAGCCTCAGCATCTCGGATGCGTCAAGGGAAACGGAAAGGGCGCGACGCGCCTCGGCCTCGGCGCCATGAGCCTCGTCGACGACCCAGAAAGGGCCTTCGGCAGAAGGCTGCCGTCGGAGGACACGTCGCGGAAGAACAGGGAGTGATTCGTCACGACGATATGGGAGCGCTCGGCCTTCCTGCGCGATCCATGAACGAAGCAGTAGGTTCCATAGAAGGGGCATTTGCGCCTGAGGCAATCCCTGGATTCCGTCGTGACCGCATATCGCGGAAGCACGCGGTAGTCGATCTTCAGACCGTCTATGTCATCGTATTCGGTCTGTTCGATGAATGAAAGCATGCCGGCGAGCGACGGGGCCTGAGAGATGTCTCGACCGGATACGTTCACATCGCGAACGCCGTCCCTCATGACCGAATCGATGCGAAGCAGGCATGGGTAGTGCCTGAAGCCTTTCAGGGCGACGTATCGGAGATCGCCGAAGCCCTTGGCGGCAAGGGCATCGTGCAGCAGCGGAAGCTCTTTGTACACGATCTGATCGAGAAGCGCGTTGGTCTTCGTCGCAACGCCGACGGGAATGCCGTTGCGCAGGGCCGCCATAGGCGGAAGGAAGCAGATACGCCATGGATTTACCGACGCCCGTCCCCGCTTCGACCACGAGGTTCGTCGAGGTCGAAAACGCCCTGAGGACCTCGGATGCCATGATCTTCTGTTCCATGCGGGGCTCATAACCCGCGTACATCTCCCCTACCACGCCGCGCGCCTCGAACATGGCGTCGAGATCCTGCTGGCTCGGCAGCTCCAAAGGACGGTCGGCGGATGAAAGATCGACGATCTCGCCCGAGCGGCGCGCAGGGTCGTCGCCCGTCTCCGCTCGGTCTTTCGGCGAGCCGGCGTCGGAGGCGGTATCGGAGGCGCGGGGCACCGATGCGCATGAAGCGGCCCTGAACCGCACCGAACGCAGAGCGCGCAACGTGAAGGGGAATTTCTTTTCGAGAACAGCAGGGAATCCGCCTTCGCTTCGCAGACGGCCTGCTGGAAGTTCGCCATGTCTTTGAAAACGGCGCCTGTCGGCCAGGAATCGGCATCTGCAAGTTCGGCAATATAGGAGACCAGGTCTTTCGGCATCTTCGCGATAGCGGCGAGCATGATGCGGTACGCGGCGCAGAGCGCTTCGACGTCGGCGTCGGCCCCTATGCGTCGACACCGGCGCGTCGAACGCCTTCACGATATCGATGAGACGATGCGATTTCAAACGCGGAAGCGCGATGCGCGCCAGGTCGAGCGAGTCGATCCAAAGGTTGTCGGATAAAGGTGCACCGCCTTGGCTTTTGGTGCAGAATCCTTTGTCGAATGCAGCGTTGTGCGCGACGATGCAGGAATCGCCCACGAACGCAGCGAGCTGGATTCGCGCATCGTCGGGCGACGGGGCGTCCGCAACGTCTTCGTCATGGATATCCGTCAGGCGAGCGACCTCTTCAGGGATGGGCTTGCCGGGATTGACGAATGTGACGAACCATTCGACGATGCGGCCCCGCTTCATGCGAGCGGCGGCGATCTGCGTCAGCTCATCATGATTCTGGGAAAACCCGGTGGTTTCGGTATCGAGCACGACGACGTCTTCGTCGAGACGGCCGAAATCGGAAACGGCGGCATATTCCTTCAGTGAGGCATACCGCTCTCGAATGTCGGCGGGCGTGCCGTCGGTGATATATTCATTGAGCTTCGTCAAAGCATCGCTCATAGGCTTGATTGCTCCCCTTCAGACGTTGGTAGCCTAACATGAAAGGAATGCCATGGCAGCCTCATCGGCCCGCGACCTGTATTTCGGCGCATACCTGCGCGTCGAGGCGCCCGACCGGAAGCTCATGTCGCAGCTCGCAGGACCCGACAACGCCGTAGGAGACATCGGCTCCATCGAGTGGGACACCGACTCCCACGCGCGGCAGCAGGCTTGGCTCGTGAATCGGTTCGGCAACCGTATCGGGTGCCTTTCCGCTTCCGATTCGTATAAGATCGCCGTATACCACGCGAAGGGCTGGACCCTCTCGTACGTGCTCAGCTTCGTCGCCATCGACGAATCGAAGGGAACGAACGAATACTGGGCGCAAGCCGCCGTCATCGCATTCGATCCGCGATACGAAGCAACGTTCGGAGCCTTCTTGAAGCAGTTCTCAGAACGAGCGGGAGAAGGGTTCAGGCCCGACCCCGAGCTCAGCCGAGAAGCTGTCCGCACCCTTGCTGCGGACCCTGCGTCGTTCAAGCTTACCGGCAAGGTGAAGATCCCGAAGAACGGCTCGACGACGGTCGTCGTGAAAGACCATCGAACGCCGCACGACAGAATCTTGGATCAGGCGAGGGCCGGAAACAAGGGATGCTATGCCGTGAGCTGGCTTTTCATCGCAGCCCTTATTGCAGTCGCCGCTTTTATCGCCCATACGCTCGGGCTCTTCTAGGAATCCCCGCTCCTTGGCGCCGCAGGGTTCGCGTGCGATGTGCGCGATGTGGCATTGCATGAATCTCGCCCCTTGCCTCGAACGACGGCGAACGCTTTCGTGCGTCCTTCGACAGTCCTTTGCTCTCCTATTCGAGCGCGAGCTCGATAAGCCGTTCGCAGACGCGAGAAAAACCCATGCCCGCGACGCGCGCCGCATCGGGAACGAGAGACGTGCCCGTCATGCCGGGAAGCGTGTTCGTTTCCAGAACCCAGCATCGGTTCTCCGCGTCCACCATGATGTCGGTACGCGAGATTCCCCGGCATCCGAGCACGCTATGGGCGGCGACGGCGAGTTCCTGCACTGATTCGGTCAGCTCGGGGGAAAGCGGCGCCGGGCAAAGATGGCGGCTTCCGCCCTGGGCGTACTTCGCATGGAAGTTGTAGAACTCGTCTTCGGTCGGCACGATCTGTATGACCGGCAGCGCCACGGGATCGTCGTTTCCCATGACGCCGACCGTCAGCTCCGTGCCTTCTATGAACCCTTCGATCATCGCTTCGACATCCACAGACAGGGCCGTTTCGATTCCTTTGCGCAGGTCGGCGGCATCACGCACGATCGTCATGCCGAGAGAGCTTCCTTCGGTCGTCGGCTTCACGACGCAGGGCATGCCGCAGATATCGATGCACTCATCGAGGAAGCCTTCATCGAGAGGGTCGTCGCGGCCGACGGTCACCGACGGCGCGACGAGAAGCCCCGCACGCTCGTACGATTCCTTCGCACGAGCCTTGTTCACCGCCAGGGCGCTCGCAAGAATGCCTGAGCCGGTATATGGAAGGCCGATGGTCTCGAGGAACCCCTGAACGGTTCCGTCTTCCCCGCCCTTTCCATGCAGCGCAAGGAAGGCGACGTCGAAGCTCTCTTCGATCAAGCGCTTGAGCTGCTCGTGGTCTTGGGTGTCTATGAGCTGGACGGAAAATCCGAGCTCCGCAAGGGCTTCGGCGCAGGCCGCGCCGGATTTGAGCGAAATCTCGCGCTCTCCACTCGTACCGCCGTAGAGCACCGCTACGGAATAGTCTTCGGGTTGACCGAATATGTCATGCTTGCTCCATTCGTTCCCATAGTGGATGCATTACCTTCGGCTTACGTGAGATTCTTTTTGTACGGATGCGCCGCCTGTTTTCACATTTCTGAACTATAACCCAACGTCAGAAGTTGAATCCTGTTCTTTGACAGAACATACCGAAGGAGTATTATTCCACTCAGCGTTATCAGTAATTCATCTTAATAAAGGGGGTCCACATGAAAGTCTATCGTTGCAAATTCTGCGGGTATCTCGAGGTCGGCGAAGTTCCGGAGGAATGCCCGATGTGCCACGCCAAAGGCAGCGTCGCATTTTCCGAATATCAGGTTCCTGATGTTTCCGGCACCAAGACCGCCGAGAACCTCGCTGCGGCATTCGCCGGCGAGTCCCAGGCCAACCGCAAGTACCTGCTTTGGCAGCATATCGCGCAGGTGGCGGGCGACGAAGCCTCCGCATCCGCATTCGATCGTCCTCTGGCCGAAGAAACCGCGCATGCTCACGCTGAAGCCGCTTACCTCGGCATGTTCGGCAGCGTGAAGGAAAAACCTCGAGAACGCCGCCGGCGGCGAACAGTACGAAGAAGAGGATATGTACCCTGAATTCGCCCGCATCGCGCGCGAAGAAGGTTTTCGAGGACATTGCGTTCTTCTTCGAGAAGACCGGTAAGTTCGAAGGCATGCACAAGAAGGGGTATCTCGACGCCGTTGCAGCGCTCAAGTAGCTGCAACGCCAGAAGGCGACCGCGGTCGAAGCGTATCTGACCAAACCCGATGCACTCGCCGCACACCGCACATTCCCAACAGATTCACGTACGCAAGAACCCGCGGTTAACTGCGGGTTCTTGTTATATATCCGAACAGCGGCGCGCCCGTTCGTTTTTAAGTTGCCCGCAGGCGCCTGCTATATCCGACCCTCTCGAATCCCTGATAGTGGCTTCGATGCCTGCGGATTTCAGTCGCTTTACGAATTCGAGCGACACCTTTCTTCCCGAAGGCCTGAAAGGCGACTCCTCTATTTCATTCAATTCGATCAGATTGACGTTCGAATGAGTTCGGCGACATATGTCGATCAAGGCATCGATATGACGGCGATCGTCGTTCATCCCCTGTATAAGCACATATTCGAACGTGACGCGACGATGCGTCTTTCGATCATATTCCTGAATGGCTTCGATAAGCGCATCGATCGGCTGATTCGCGACGCGCGGCATGATCATATCGCGCGTCTCCTGTATGGCCGAATGGAGGGACACCGCAAGCACGTACTGCTCCCCTATATCGGCGAACGCGCGAATTCCCTGCACGATACCGCAAGTCGAAACAACGATATGCCGCGCCCCTATGCCTCGATATGCAGGATCGTTCAGAATCTCCAGGGCTGCGGAAAGATTCTCGAGATTCAGAAGCGGTTCGCCTTGTCCCATGCTGACGACGTTGCTTACCCTCGTTCCCATATCCTTTTCCCGCAAGGATGATTTGATCGACCATCTCCCCAGGAACGAGATTTCTTGTAAATCCTTCCTTACCCGTTGCGCAGAACGAGCATTGCATGGCGCACCCCACCTGTGTAGAGAAGCACACGGTCAGCCTGTTGCCGTACGGCATGGCTACCATCTCGGTCGAGGCACGATCATGAAATGCAACGATATATTTACGCGTCCCATCCTGGGAAATCTGCCTATCGACGATACGAGGCGTATAAAGCGGCAACTCCACGGCAAGCCGCTCTCTAAGGGAGCGGGAAAGGTTGGTCATCTCGTCGTAGGATGCCGCACCTTTCCATACACCCATTGGGCGATCTGCCGTGCCCGAAAGGCCGGCAGATCCAATTCCTTTGATCGCAGTTGCGGCCTCTGCGAGCGAAAGTTCCTTATAAGGACGCATCTTCTCTCACGCGCTCTTTCTTGAAAGAGACGCCGTGAGCTTCTCGCTCTGTCGAAGCCTTATATGATCGCCTTTGAAATCCATGGAATCATTCGATGCATCGAAGCAATTGGCCGGATATATTACTTTCCCACCCTCTCAAGAAGAGCCTTCAGGTCTTCTTCGTCCTTGAATTCGATCTCAATCTTATTCTTTCCACGAGAGCTCTTTACCTTAACCTTTGGTTCCGAAGGCTGAGCTTAGGCTGCGAGCGGCCGTGCGGAAGAACGGAGGCGTGACGGGCTTCTGACGTATTCCGAGTCCCTTCTGCTTGCCTGCATAGAGACGTGCGATATTTTCAGTTTGGCGAACGGAGAGCTTCTCATCGATGATCTTCGTTATGAGCTTCTGCCTGTTCTCCTCTGTCGGAACGGACAGAATAGCGCGCGCATGGCCTGCGGTGATCTTCTCTTCGTACAAAAGCTCTTGAGCGGATTCCGGAAGATCAAGAAGACGGAGCGCATTCGCGACCGTAGAGCGTCCCTTCGAGACGGCGGCGGCGACTTCCGACTGGGTTTTTCTGCCCCGTTCCATCATCCTTTTATAGCCATAGGCTTCTTCAATGGGATTCAAATCGGATCTTTGAAGGTTCTCGATGAGTGCAAGCTCAAGAGCTCTGTCATCATCGGCTTCCACGATACGGATAGGAACTGCGGCAAGACCGGCCTTCTTAGACGCTTGCCAGCGACGTTCGCCGGCAATGATCTGGTAAACGTCGCCTTGTTCACGCACGAGAATAGGCTGAAGAAGCCCATCTTTCTCGATGGAGCTCGAAAGCTCTTCCAGCTCTTCCGCTTTAAAATGGATGCGCGGCTGATTCGGATTGGGAACGACTTTGGCTACAGGGACTTCCATGAGTCCGCCTTGGAGGACCTTTTGATCGTCTGCGAAAAGTCGACTTGATGGGTTGACGGGCCGTGACGACCGATTCATCAGCATCCCCCCTCTGTTCTTCAGTGAAAGCCCGGTCTTCGTGGCGAGCGGCGCGCTCTACAACACCTTTAAGGGTGACGCCGTCGGTTTTCGCCGTCAGCGCTTCATCGGATTCGGAATCGAATGATTCTGCAACCCCAATCGATTCATCGCTCGTATGTTGAGGCTGACCGTCGTTCTTCCATGCGTCTTCGAAGCGAGGTTCGATATTCGAAGAAGATGCGGATTCAGGCATAGATTCACATTCCGCGGCATCGTTCTGTTGATGCGAAGCTGCCTTATGCTCTGTCTCTTCGGCTTTTCTTGTTGGCGCAGGAGTCGGATCGTAGACCCCTAAAAGGGAATTCAAACCCCGTCCAAGACCTCGCCTCGTGTTTTTAGCCACGCCTAATCACCTCTTCTGCAAGTGAAGAATACGCTTGGGCACCTTTACCGGTCGGATCGTATTGAGTAATGGGCTGCCCGAAGCTGGGAGCTTCGGAAATTTTAACCGTGCGAGGAATCTCGGTCGTGAAGACGATTCGGCCAAAATAGCCTCGAACTTCATCGGCAACCTGTTTCGACAGCGTTGTGCGTCTATCGATCATCGTCAGAAGCACGCCGAAGATATCAAGACTGGGATTCAGATATGTCTTTACCCTCTTCATGGATTCAAGAAGCTTCGTGACCCCTTCAAGCGCATAGAATTCGCATTGGATAGGAATGAGAAGCTTGTCGGCGGCGACTAGTGCATTGACCGTGAGAAGCCCTAATGAAGGCGGGCAATCTATAAGGATGTAGTCGTATTTTCCGCGCATGGGCCACACGGCTTCCTTCAGCCTGTTTTCCCGTGCCATCTGGGATACGAGTTCGACTTCCGCACCGGCGAGATTGATGGTCGCAGGCGCTACATCAACGCCTTCGACCACATCGGGGATAATGATGTCTGTAATAGGATCGCCATTGATAATGACGTCGTAAATGCAGGCGTCGAGTTTTCCTTTTTCAATGCCAAGCCCGCTTGAAGTGTTGCCTTGAGGATCAAGATCAACGAGTAGAACCTGTTTACCTTGTTCCCCAAGAGCGGCGGATAGATTGATTGCTGTTGTGGATTTACCGACGCCACCTTTTTGATTGATGATGGCAAGAACCTTTCGTCGTTCCAATGACGTGATTTACCGGTTTCTTTTCGGCATATGTCTTCAAAGATGCTTCAGTATATTCACCCGACTGGCTGGATTCAGCATTTTCGGATGTTTCACGTGAAACATCCCTCTCTATAACCTCGGCATTCTCTATATCTTCAAGAGACATCGAGGAAGAGACGGTCTGGGACTCAATATCTTCTTCAGTCGAAGCTTCGCAAGAAGCTGTTTCCGACACAGCCTGTTCTTGACTGACTGAAGGCTTTTCTTCGGCTTCCTGTTTCTGGCTTTGCTTTCTAAATGAATCAAACAATCCCATAAGCCCCCTCCTTGTGCTGCATTTCATTTCCATCAGGAGATATTGCTCTGTTTGGATAAATAATCGCTCTCGATTATAGAGGATGTTTCACGTGAAACATCCTCTCTGTCAAAATCAACTATCCCCTGCAGATTTCCTTGCAAGATCTTACGGAATTCAAAGAGGGCATACGGGGGTGCCAAAAAGTTTCTGTATAGAAAGAATTTGGCAAATCACGCCAGAGGATTATGCTGAGCAAGACCTATACGACGAGGGAGCTTCACGGAAGCGCTTCTCTCTCTCAAAAACGACGAGAGTTCGAAGATCGCCATTGCTCAGTGAGAATTCCTTCGATGCGACAAGCTTCATTCCCACAAGCTTCTGGATAGCTTGAGCGGAAGAAACCTCGTCCTTTCCAAGGGAAGCTTTATAACAGATAAGCCTTCCTCCCATGCATAGAAGAGGAGATGCGAGCTCGATAAGCGAAACGAGTTTCGTTACCGCGCGCGCCGTTATAACAGCAAATCCATTTCGCTCTTCCCGTGCAAGATCTTCGATACGTCCTGCGTAATAGGCGATATCCGAATCCCATGCAAGATCCGGAGACCATCGCTTTCACGGCGGCGATCTTCTTTGATACAGAGTCGACCAGAAGCGTCGGCCGTTCGGATGCAATAGCCAATGGGATGCCGGGGAAACCACCACCGGTTCCTAGATCGGCATATCTTCCTGGAAGAGCGTCCTCTACCAAAGGAAGGGCCGTGAGGCTATCTTCGAGATGGAGAATACGAGCTTCCTGTTCATGAACGATACGCGTAAGATTAAGTCTTTCATTCATCTTGATGACTGATGCAAGATAGTCTTCGACCATCTTTTTCCTTTTCAGGGGCGATGACTATCCCATATGTAGAACGCATCGTATCTGCAAGAAGTCCCATATGCCTTTCCTTGGCCAAAGATAAAAGGACGTTTCCAGGCAACATCGCTCGGAAGCGTCCTTTTCAACCGATGTACGAAACAGTTTTACGAACGAGGAAGCACTACGACGTGACGCGAACTTCCTTCTCCCTCGGATGCGGTTTCAACGCGATCGTCATCGCGCAGGGCAATATGGACGATACGACGTTCGTACGGCGTCATTGGGCGAAGCTTTATAGCCTTATGCTGTTGATCTGCGCGAGATGCAGCAGAACGCGCCAGGGATTCGATCTTTTGACGTTGACGATTCTTATATCCCTCGACATCGACGACCACGGGATACCTGAACCCGAGGACACGTGTCGTAATGGCAGACACGATGAACTGCAACGCATCAAGCGTCTTCCCGTGACGACCGATGAGAACCGCAAGATTATCTCCTGTGATATCGAGAATAAGCTCGCGTTCATCGCCTTCGTATTCATCGATCGCGACTTCGCCGACATCGAAATACTTCAGAATGCCCTGAAGAGCATCGATTGCCGTATCGGCTATATGATCGAGCTCTTCCTCGGTCAGAGTTCGCAATATCAACCTGCATGGAAGCCGGTTGATCATCTTTTTCCACGACAGCATCCGTCAATTCGACTTCCTCGGATCCATATTCTTCAACCAGGTGTTCATCTGCCATGATGATTCCTCTCTTACGAAAATACTGCGAGGTTGCCTAGACATTGTTTAACGCTTCTTTTTAGGACGTTGTTTTCTTGACCTTGCGCTCGACATCGACTTCAACAGGTTTGAGCGGTTCTTCGGCTTCGCGCTCGGCATCGGCCTTGCGAAGATATCGATTGGTGAGCTGCTGCTGAGCGATACCGAAAAATAGAAGAAACACCCCAGAACAGAAGAACGCCGGCCGGAGAGCCCCAAGAGATCCAAAGCATCATGACCGTCATGATGACACCCATGATAAGCATCTGATTACGCTGCTTTGCTGTCGTTTTTTTGATGTTCTGGAGAATCATCGGCATGAACGTAGCCAACGCGAAAACCAGCATCAGAATCAAATAAGGAATGAATGCGCCGATGCCTTGGGAAAACATCGTGGAAGGCGCGGCCGTCAGATCGGGAACCAGACCGTAGAACGTATACGACGTGTCTTCATATGATCCGATATTGCGCAATGTTTGGAACATAGCCATGAAAATAGGCATCTGAAGAAGCATGGGAAGGCATCCGGCAAGAGGATTGAATTTGGTCTCCGCATACATTTTCTGCATTTCTTCCTGCATGCGTGTCGGATCATCCGCGAATTTAGTCTGAATCTCATTCATCAGAGGCTGCATCTTCTGCATCTGATAGCTGGATTTAGACTGTTTATGCATGATGGGGGCTACGATGATTCGGAAAATCACCGTGATGATGATGATCGCCAGGCCCCAGTCTCCCACGATGTTGTAGAAGAATTGGACGCACGCGAAAATCAAATCCTTAAACGCGTCCCACATACCTTTCCTCCCTCATATCCTTTTTCCGAACCGGATCATACCCTCCCTGCATGGAGAGGATGACATCGGCTTATTCGCTTAAGAGTAAGAAGAGACCCTTTCAAGAATCTGAACCTGCGAATGGCAGTGAGCCCGTATTCCGAACATGTAGGCGTGAACCGACAGCATGAGGGGAACAGGGGAGAGATGGCAGCCCTATAGAAGGTGATGAGAAAAAGAGCGCCTTGAGCAGGAATGCCCTTGATATACCGGAGCAACGTCTGATACACGCGCAAGAGAATCACCTCATTCCACCCGGAGCATTATCGCGAAGCGGAATCGAAGAACCCATACCCTTCCAATGCATGGAAGCATGCATCCACCACTTTGTCATACGGAGCGTTCAGAAGCAAAGGTTTCGCCATGAAAGCGACGTCGACGCCATTCCAAGGCCCGCCGATATCATGTATGACCGCTCGGAGCCGGCGCTTCGCAGCATTGCGCACCACCGCTCCACCAATCTTCTTACCTGCGATAACAGCAACACGACCCGAATGGTCGTGTTGCGTACGGTTCAATACCAGCAGAGTGATGTATCGGGTATTGATCCTTTTTCCCTGAGAAAAGAAAAGGGACATCTCAGCGGCCGACTTAACCGTGGACTTCACTGAGCATCCCTCTCTTTAAACGGTCAGCTTCTTGCGACCCTTCGCACGACGTGCAGAAAGAACCGCGCGGCCACCCTTGGTCGCCATACGAGCACGAAAACCATGCGTCTTCGCACGGTGACGCTTATTCGGCTGATAAGTGCGCTTCATTTCGTCTCCTTTTCTTATCAGGAATATATCGAACAGTGAGCGTAGCCGCATAATTATATACTAGGCATAAGGAATGTAAACCCTACCTGCATAAAAGGATCTCCTCCTTCCCTTAATTCCGATATCTTCGACAAGGCTGCTCCTATGCAGCTGTGGATAATGTGGATAAAGAAGAAAGACCAGATGCAACATTCTCGAAAGAGTGGATTTCCTTTTCCCTCCATGTTCGATCGTCAATCCTCCAATTTCTAGAACATATGTCTGTACTGATATATTTTTGTTATTTGAACTGGTATTACTTAAACTATTGAAAAATGCTCCTCATTTATTTCCTATACAGCTTCGTGATATGGAAAAATTCTTCCATTTCTTCCGCCGATACGATAGACCTTTCCTGAATCCCTTCCCGATACATATTTATCCACCAGGCATTCCATATTTTCTCCCTATGGTATGTTCCAGGTTATACACAATTACGGAACAAAATGTGGATAACTTGGAAAATACCGTATCATGCGAGAATAGTTTTTCCACAAATGGTGGATTTATCGATGAAATCCACCATGGGAGCCTATAGAATGATTTCACTCGTCGGAAAAAGCGGATTCCATATCCCATCCGCACGGAAAAGGGATGGAAAATGAACCGCTGCAACGAGAGAAATTCCTTTGGCTATGGAATATGAAATGGAAAATACCTTTGAAGATGGCGTGACGAGCGATTACGCACAAGCCGTAACCACCGCTCGCATCGCGACGTACGATGATTTCCGCAGCGCGCCGCGCGTGACCGAGATCAGCCCATGCCGCACGAACGAATACATCGAAAATCTTGCGAGCACTATATATACCCAGGCTCAACAGGCAGGGGGAACCATTCCTTATACCGTCATCCGCGAAGTAAGCGAGAATTTCATCCACGCCCAATTCAAGGAAATCGTCGTTTCTATTTTCGATAGAGGGAACACGATCAGGTTTGCAGATCAAGGCCCAGGCATCGAAGAAAAGGAGAAAGCCCAGCTTCCCGGTTTTTCTTCTGCAACATCGCCCATGAAACGATATATTCGAGGCGTTGGAAGCGGATTGCCTTTGGTTAAAGAATACCTTTCGTTCTCCCATGGACGTATCAGCATCGAAGACAACATGCATTCGGGCGCCGTCGTGACCGTGAGCGTCGCCCCTAATCATGAACCTACGCATTCCGCTTCGTCCTACCCAACGCACCGAAATCCCGAAGCGACGCCGCCTATCCCTGCGATTCGGTTAGACGACCGCGAAGCGAGCATAGCCTTGCTCATTCATGAAAACGGGGCAATGAGGCTGACCGATATCTACAAGACGCTCGATATGCCTCAAAGCTCGACGTACCGGGTTCTTTCCAAAATGAAGGAAGCAGGCATCGTGGATAAGGACGGAAAGATGTTCACCCTTACCGACGAGGGAAAACGCTCTCTTGAGAGTATTTCCTGATCGAACCTGACTAGAATTCCCGAACATGCAAGGCGGGTATAATGAAGCGCACATCCGTGTGCGGCCGGCACGATAACCTGAGGAATAGATGATGACCTCGACAGAACTATTCGAAACCTGGATAAACGTCCTCACGCTCATGAAGTCGTACGAAGACGTAAGCGGAATGCAGATGGATGCATTCTTCAGCCGCGTGCATCCCCAGGCGACGTCAGAAGGATTCCTCATCGCGACGGCAGAGACGAATTTCATCAAGGAACAGGTGGAAAAAACGATATTCCAACGCCATGAAGCGAGCCTTGAAGGAATTGACGGGGATGGATTACCTCATAGAAATAGAAGTCGATGAGAGCTTCATTGCCTCGGCAGCTCAGGTGCGCCCCCAATCTTCAGGGGATGCCATTCCTTCCCATACGGAGCAGACACCGCCTTCACCCGCATCGCAGCCTCATCCCTCCACAGCGGGTACCGATACCCAAACCAGCGAACCACCGCTCGATCGAGATCGATCGGTCCCTTCGAATCATAGAGGCCGCAGACGAGCCGTCGATCCTCTCCCATGAAAGGAAAGCGGCTCCTATTCGGGAATCGTCTCCTCTTTGACGTTCGAAAACTACGTTATTGGAGATTCGAACCGTCTCGCCTATTCCATGGCTCTCGCCGTTGCGGAGCAACCAGGCGTGAAACCCATGTTGAATCCCCTGTTCATATATGGAAACTCCGGGCTTGGAAAAACCCATTTGCTGCGGGCGATACAGAACTACATCAATGCGACCTATCCGACGATGGACGCGGTCTACGTGGATTCCTCCGAATTCCTGAACGACTACACCGCCGCCGTCGCGTCGCACGACAAGGACAAGAAGAGCTATCAGGATTTTCAAAACCGCTATTGGAACGCCGATGTGCTCATCATCGACGACGTGCAGTTCTTCCAGGGTAAATCGGCTACGGTGGATATCGTCTTCCAGCTGCTCAACAAACTTATCGATCGTGGAAAGCAAGTGGTTCTGTCGGCTGACCGCGCTCCGAAGACCATCGATGTCGACGAACGCATGCAGAGTCGTTTCAATCAAGGCGGCACCTTCGATATCCAACCGCCTGAAGTGGAAACCAAACTCGGCATCATCAAGAGCTTCATCGCCGAGCACCGACGGGCAAGCGGCGAGGACACCGCAAGCATCCCTAAGGATGTGCAGATGTATATCGCGGAAAATTCCAGCTCGAACGTGCGCGAGCTCAAGAGCGCCGTCACGCGCGTCTTAAGCGAGATCATCTACAAAGGCAGAAAAGACTTTTTCAGTCGAAGACGCGCAGGAACTCTTGGCAGACCATTTCTCATCAGGTGCGACGAAGAAGGCCGATGTTGCAACGATCCAGCACGTCGTAGAGCAGTACTACAAAAGTGAGCCATGCGGATCTCGTCGGCGTCAAACGGTCGCGCAATATCGTCCATGCCCGCCAAATAGCGATTTATCTCAGTCGGAACATGCTCGATGTCCCTTTTGCATCGATCGGCAAGAAATTCGGCCAACGAGATCATTCGACCATCATGCATTCCGTCAAGGCTGTGGGAAGACAAGATGCGCAAAGACAAGGAAATACGGGATGAGATAGAAATCATCACGAAGATGATCCGAGAGAATTGAGCGTGGGGAAAGACGGTACATAACGTGTGACAAGATTGTTCAAGACGAAGGGGCGCGTGGGAGATCGGTGGATGGACATGCGGCCGACCACATTGTAATCCACGTCGCTTTATAGGTAATGAACTGGTAGTACGTATATTTCCTCAGTATCAACCGTCCTTATTACTACTACTATTCTTAAAGTATATTCAAGGAGGAATCTGCCGTGAAATTCAGTATCAACAAGAACGAGTTCCTGAACGCTCTCGGCATCGCCGGCAAAGGCATCGCTTCAAGGTCGACGATCCCTATCCTCTCAGGCGTATATATCAAAACGCTCGGAACATCTCTCGAACTTAAAGGAACCGACTCCGAGCGCGCGATCCGTTGCACCGTTTCCGCGCTTATCGACGAGGACGGCGAATGCGTCGTACCCGAACGTCTGCTCTACGACATCGTCAAAAGCTTTCCCGATGCCGCCATTACGATGGAGGTAGACGAAACCCAGGCACTCATTTCCTGCGATAAGACCTCGTTCACGCTCAAGGTTTTCGATCCTGCGGATTTTCCGGCCTTTCCCGATATCGACGTGAATACGAAAGCATCCATCTCGTTCAAAGCGTTTTCCCAGGCTGTGAAACGCGTTGCGAAAGTCGCATCGAAAGATCAAGGCCGTCCCGCGCTGACAGGGGTCCTTATCACGACGATTCCCGATGGCATGCGCCTTGTGGCAACCGACTCGTATCGTTTGGCCATGGACGATATCCCCTGCGAGAATCCGACCGAGGGATTCGAGGCCTTGGTTTCGGGTTCCTTCATGCAGGAAGTCGCATCCCTTCCCGAGAAGGAAGAATCAATCGAGATCTGCCTTAGTTCGAACCATGTGGTTTTCACCTACGGATCGATTGTTTTCATTAATCGCCGCATAGAGGCCCGCTTCCCGAATTACCAGCAGCTTCTTACGGATTCCTATACGACGCGCACCGAATTCGAGACGGCCGGCATTCTTGCCGCCGTTCGTCGCGTCGGCCTTATGAGCAGCCTTTCCGCGCCGATCAAATTCGATATCGAATCATCTACCGCCACGGCTCTCCTCAGCACCGTATCTCAAGATATGGGAAGCGCCGAGGAATCCCTGTCATGCGGCGTCGAGGGAGAGAACATCGAAATCGCGCTCAATCACCAGTACGTCGTCGATGGATTATCCTCGATACCCACCGACAAGGTATTCTTGGAAACGAGGACGTCCATGATGCCCGGCATCTTCCGCGCGCAGGATCCCGAGCGGTTCCTGTACCTGCTTATGCCCGTACGTATATAGCACGCCGATGGATCTGCACATTCAATCGTTTTCGCTGAGAAACTTCCGCAACTATCGGTCGTTCGAGATGGACGACGTCGATCCCCTCACGATGTTCATCGGGCCGAATGCCACAGGAAAGAGCAATGTGCTCGAAGCCATTCAGCTCGTGACGTCCGCAACGACGTTTCGCGGCGCGAAATCGAGGGAGATGATTCGATGGGGATGCGAGCGTGCGGATGTGAAAGCCCATATTGTCTCCGATACCCGCGATCTCGAGACATCGATGAGAGTTGACGGAAGGCGGCCGCACCATCGCGGTGAACGGGAAACGGAAGCATGGTCAGGATGTTCTAGGAATCCTTCCTTCGGTGATGTTTTCTCCTGAGGATATGCAGCTTGTCACGGGAGCCCATGGATTCCGCAGGGATGCGTTGGATGCCTTGGGTTCTCAGCTCTCCCGTACCCATCGCGTATTGAGGCGCGATTACCTGAAAATTGTAAAACATAAGAATTCCCTGATGAAAAACGGTATTGAAGGATCTCTTCTTGATTCCGTGAACGATATGCTCGTAACGTCGGGCGCCCATCTCTACGCATATAGGGCGGCGCTGTTCGATAATCTCGCGGTGCGTATCGCGCGGGCTTATAGCGAGATTTCATCATCGGGAGACCCTCGATATGAGATACGTGCCGTCGTGGGAGGATGCGGATCTTTATTCCGATCGCATGCGGGATGCAGCGCATTTCTTCGAAGTCGAGGAATGCTCGAATCGTATGCGCAGGTCGTTATTCGATCGACATGATGAGGAAAGCCGCCGAGGCCGTGCGCTCGTCGGTCCCCATGCGGATAAGCTGTTCTTCTATCTTGATGGAAGGAATGCGACGCTTTACGGTTCGCAGGGGCAGCGCCGATCGATCGCTTTGTCGTGGAAAAATCGCGGAAATCGGCCTCATAGAGGACGTTCTCGGTCTCAAAGCCGATCCTCCTTCTCGATGATGTTGCCTCCGAGCTGGACGAATCACGACGTGAAGCGCTTATCGGTTTGCTTCATCACGATATACAGACGTTCATCACGACGACGGATATGGGAGCGTTCGAAAAATCAATCGCGAACGGTGCGCGCGTCGTCGATATGCACTCTATTCATGCCGATGGGAGGGATTGATATGCCGCGGCGCATGAAATCGCTCGGCGAGGCGATGAGGACGACTCTCAAGAACATATCGGATGATTCGGGAGCCTTAGCGCAAGGCCGCGCGTGCCGCTCAGGTTCGCGATATATGGAAACACCTGGTTGAACCCTGTATTTCTCGAACATACGAATTCCGTGTTCATCCTCACCGAGCAAGGCGTGAAGAAACTCGTCGTGTATGTTGACGACAGCATCTTCGCCGCCGAGCTCAATGCGCGTCGGGAACTTATCAAGATGCAGCTTGCGGGCAGGTTCGGGGAAGAGGTCGACGAGTTCCAGATCAGAATCTCGAAAGGAAGGCATAAGAACGTTCATCCGTTCGTCGAAGATATGCCTTCCTTCGAACATGGGGATAAGAAGGCTTCAGGGCCTTTGCGGCGGCTTTCTTCCGAGGAGAAGGAATCGATCGAAGCCGATGCCATGGCCATCGAGGACCCTCGTATTCGAAAAGCATTCGTGAGAGCCATGATTTCCGATTTGGAGTCGAATTTTGATGAAAGTAACCAAAAAAGGTAAACATGAGGGCTTAAAACGTCTTCAATTAGTTTTTAGAGGGGTTTTCCATAAAGTTATTAAAGGTATATTTATGGTAAAAATTTGAGAGTTGGCAGCAAAGGCCGCGGAAGCGCCTTGCTCGTCTCTTATCGCACCGATTCAATGCATGAAAAGGAGCAGGTACGTGGCTGATAAGCAACCGAGCCATTATGACGGCAGAGATATCCAGGTTCTCGAAGGTTTGGAACCGGTTCGCAAACGTCCTGGCATGTATATCGGATCGACCGGCCCGCGCGGGCTTCATCATCTCGTCTACGAGGTCGTCGATAATTCGGTCGACGAGGCTCTTGCAGGGTTCTGCAGCAAAATCGACGTGACCATCCATGAAGATAATTCCGTGACCGTCGTCGACGACGGACGCGGCATTCCGGTGGATAAGCATCCGAAGGAAAAGATTCCGACTGTCGAAGTCGTTCTCACCAAACTTCATGCAGGCGGTAAATTCGGCGGGGAAGGGTATAAGGTTTCCGGCGGTTTTGCACGGTGTCGGCGTTTCCTGCGTAAATGCGCTTTCAACGCGTATGGAAGTCGATGTATGCCGCGATGGATCGCGGTATCGTATCGTTTTCGAGCGGGGTGTCACGACCGAGAAGCTCAAGCGCATCGGAGATTCCAAGAAGACGGGCACGACCGTCACGTTCTGGCCTGATCCTGAAATCTTTCACCGATACCACGGTGTACGATTATTCGATCCTGCAGAACCGTTTCCGCGAGATGGCGTTTTTGAACCGCGGGCTCCATATCGAAATGCATGATGAGAGGGATCTCGACGAGGAAGGGAATCCCCATACCGATTCGTTCCAATACGCCGGCGGTATCGTCGATTTCGTGAAATATTTGAACAACGGTAAAGAGACGCTGAATAAACCCATTTATTTCGAGGCCGAGAACAAAGACGGCACGGTCGAGATCGCGATGCAGTGGACGACGAGCTACAGCGCAAACGGCGTCGAAGCGTTCGCCAACAACATCAACACCACTGAAGGTGGCACGCATCTTGAAGGCTTTAAGAATGCTCTGACCAGGACCATCAATGATTACGCCCGTGCCAAGGGCCTGCTCAAGGAGAAGGATAGCAATCTGACCGGAGATGATGCGCGCGAAGGACTTTCCGCCGTTATCAGCGTCAAACTCCATGAACCACAGTTCGAAGGCCAGACGAAGACCAAACTCGGCAACACCGAGATCCGTGGGTTGGTGCAAGGAGCCGTGACCAAAGGGCTCGCCGAATACCTCGAGGAGAATCCGACGCCTGCGAAACGTATCGTGAACAAGGCTTCCCAAGCTCTGAAAGCGCGTGAAGCAGCACGTAAGGCGCGCGAGATGACTCGCCGGAAAGGAGTGCTCGACAGTTTCAGCATGCCCGGCAAGCTTGCCGACTGTTCGAGCCGCGACCCATCCGCATGCGAGATCTTCATCGTCGAGGGTGATTCCGCAGGTGGGTCGGCGAAGCAAGCCCGCGACCGCAAATACCAGGCAATTCTGCCTTTGCGCGGCAAGATTCTGAACGTCGAGCGAGCCGGTCTCCACCGTGCGCTGTCGAGCGACACCATTTCAAGCCTCATCACCGCCATCGGCACCAATATCGGCGAAGACTACGATGGCGAGAAGGCCCGGTATCATCGCATCATCATCATGACCGACGCCGACGTCGATGGCGCCCATATTCGTTGCCTGTTGCTCACGTTCTTCTATCGGTATATGCCCGACCTCATCAACCGCGGCTATGTTTATATCGCTCAGCCGCCGTTGTATGGTCTGAAGAAGAAGAATTCCGCCTCGGGAAAGATCCTCAACTACATCTACAACGATGAGGCGAAAGACGAATTGGTCGCTAAGCTTGAGAATCCCGACAAGTACGAGATGCAGCGATACAAAGGTCTTGGTGAGATGGATCCCCAACAGCTTTGGGAGACCACGATGGAACCTGAGACCCGTACGCTTCTGCAGGTCGATATCGAAGACGCAGCCGCTGCCGAGCTTGCGGTAAGCGAGCTTATGGGAGAACTTGTTGAGCCTCGTAAGGAATTCATCCAAAAACATGCCCGCGACGTGCGGTTCCTGGATATCTAACGAAGGAGTGCGAACGTGTCTGATAACGACATCCTGAACGAAGCGGATTCGGGCGGAACCGGAGTCCGTCTGGCCGAGCTCGGCAGCGAGATGCGCACGTCGTTCCTCGAATATTCGATGAGCGTCATCGTGTCCCGCGCGCTCCCCGACGTCCGCGACGGGCTGAAACCCGTGCATCGCCGCATTCTCTATGCGATGCATGACTCCGGCATTCTGCCTACGCGCCCGCATGCGAAGTCGGCCCGTACGGTCGGCGACGTCATCGGTAAGTACCATCCCTCATGGCGATTCTGCGGTATACGACACCATGGTGCGACTCGCTCAAGACTTTTCCATGCGCGTTCCTCTGGTCGACGGGCATGGGAACTTCGGATCGATCGACGGCGACAGCGCCGCGGCCATGCGCTACACCGAAGCTCGCCTGGCCAAACCGGCGATGGAGCTTCTACGCGACCTCGACAAGGAAACGGTCGATTGGCAACCGAACTACGACGAGAGTCTGCAAGAACCTGTCGTGCTTCCTGCCCGTTTTCCGAATCTCCTGGTCAATGGGTCGAACGGCATTGCAGTCGGTATGGCTACGAATATTCCGCCCCATAACCTCGGCGAGGCGATCGATGCCACCTGCCTGATGCTCGACAATCCCGACGTGACGGTCGACGAGCTCATGCAGGTCATCCCTGGTCCTGATTTCCCGACGGGCGGCCTGATCATGGGGCGCAAGGGCATCAAGGATGCGTATGAGACCGGTCGCGGCAGCTTGACGGTCCGTTCGCGCCATAAGATCATCGAGAGCAAGACAGGCAAGAAGAGCATCGTCATCACCGAGATCCCGTATCAGGTCAACCGCACGAACCTGATGAAGAAGATCGGAGAGCTCGTACGCGACAAGAAGCTTCCCGAGATTTCGAACGTCCACGACGGCGCCGACCGCAACAGCCCGGTCGACATCATCATCGATTTGAAGTCGAATGCTATTCCCCAGGTCGTGCTTAACAAGCTCTATAAGCATACCCAGCTTCAGGTCGGGTTCGGCGTCATCAATCTCGCCTTGGTCGACGGGGTGCCCCGCACGCTTTCTCTCCGTGAGATGCTTCGGCATTACATCCTGCATCAGGAAGATGTCATCGTACGCAGGACGCGTTTCGATCTTCGTAAGGCCGAAGAGCGTGCTCATATCTTAGAAGGCCTGCTCATTGCCCTTGATAACATCGATGAAGTCATCAAGATCATCCGCGGTTCCCAGACCGACCGCGAAGCATCCGAGCGTTTGCAGGAACGCTTCAACCTTTCCGAGGCGCAGACCGCGGCGATCCTCGAGATGCGTCTTCGCCGCCTGACCGGGCTGGAACGCCATAAGCTCGAAGACGAGCTGGCGGAACTCAAAGAGAAGATCGCGTATTACAAACGCATCCTTTCTGACGAAAGCCTCGTGCGCGAGGTGATCAAGGAAGAGCTGCTCGAGATTAAAGGTCGCTTCAATACGACGCGCCGTACGACGCTTTGCGGCGAAGCCGAGGACATCGACGTCGAGGATCTGATCGCCGATGAAGAGGTTGCCGTGACGGTGACCAAGGCCGGCTACGTCAAGCGCATTCCTGTATCCGCCTATCGCCAGCAGAAGCGCGGCGGCAAGGGCATGCAGGGAGTGAATCTTAAAGAAAACGACTTCGTGGAGCATCTTTTCGTCGCATCGACCCATAGCTACATGTTGTTCTTCTCGACGGCCGGCAAGGTCTATCGCCTGAAGGTCTACGAAATTCCCGAGGCGAGCCGTCATGCACGCGGCACGGCCATCGTGAATCTGCTGCCGCTCGTCAAAGGCGAGTCCATCGCCGCGGTCATCGCGACGAAGGACTTCCCTGAAGACGAATACCTGATGTTCGGCACGGAACAGGGGCATGGTGAAGAAGACATCCATGAACCTGTACGACCGCACGCGCCGAGACGGGCTGATCGCCATCAACCCTTAAGGAAGATGATCAGCTGATCGCTGTTCGCCGCGTGAAATCAGGCGAAGACGTCATCATGGTTTCGAGCGCCGGAAAAGGCGATTAAATGGAACGAGGAGAGGTCCGCTCCATGGGACGCGACACCATGGGCGTGCGCGGCATGACGGTTCCGGCGAATACGAAGGTCCTCGGTCTTGAGATCGCCCGTCCCGACACCGATCTGCTTGTCATCACAGAGAACGGGTACGGCAAACGCACGCCCGTCTCCGAATACCCGTCCCACCATCGTGGCGGGCAGGGCGTCTTCACTATCGTGATGACGGCCAAGAAGGGCAACCTTTCCGCGATGAAGGTCGTCGCCGAAAGCGACGAGCTCATGATCATTTCCGAGAGCGGCATCATCATCCGTACGAAGGCGGCCGATGTCAGCGAACTCCGGACGTGCCACGCAAGGCGTGCGCGTCATGAATGTCGCGAACAAGGACAAGGTGACTGCGGTCGCGATTTCCACCGAAGACGACTAGGATTTCGGCGGCGAGCATTTCGACAGCGAACGAACCCAGGCGCACCGCATCGGATCGAACGAAAAACGACCCCTCAGAATCGATTCTGAGGGGTCGTTTTCACTACGGTCGACCGAAAGATTGACAAAACGAAAGCAAGGCCTTCTATGCCGTGTAGATGGCTTTAAGGGGGATATCGGTAGATTCGCGGGGAATCCCGGGGAGATGCTGTTCCACGAACGCAACGCCGACGATCACGCAGGAGTCTTTCAAGCGGGGAGGAAGCGGTCATAGTTGCCTCCCCGTATCCGAGTCGGTTATGGGTTTCATCGTAGGCGACCATAGGGACGACGATCATATCGATCTCTTCGGGAGCCACGACCTTGAATGGCTGGACGCGCGAATCATCGAGCGCGAAAGGACTTGATAGGAGATATGACGAAGGGCGCTTCCTCCGTGCGCCACGCGGCATGCGAAACGCTTCTCATGATCATTTCCGATCCCTGGTCTGTTTTCGTCATGCAGGGAAATGCGACGCGCACATGCGAAGCATAGGCATCCTTGATGAACGGGGTCAGGTCGACTTCTTTCGGAAACGCCGAATACACGGCGACGCAAAACGAAGCGGAAGACGTGAGATCGGGGCGATCGATGCTGCGGACGTATGCTCGATGCGATTCTTCCAGAAGCGATGAGAGCTTCTTGGCGATAGCCTGTGATTTGATGATGCGCATCTCGTCGGGAATCGCTGCGCGAGCCGCAATGGCCTTGCTCCGCGCTTCCTGCTTCGAGTCCGCGCTATGCGCTGTGTTCATGCCGCGCCTTTCCATCGTTTGCTTCCGAAGGTCCATGGTATGTCGTTTTCCGCATCGAGGGTTTGTCGGAGCATAGTATTTCTCTTGCGTTAACACGACGAAGCTTCGGATATCGCCGTGCGTTCGGGGGTTTCGCTCCCTATTCTGGAGCCAGGCACGAACAACTGTCGATGGCTTCGCGACGATCCATCTCGCCGATCCCCGGCACAGCGTCTTTTTCTATAAAATACCTGTTCAAATACTGTAAACAGGAGGATACCGATGATATATGAATGAGATATGGCGTCAGAGAATCCGCTCCTGTGATTTCTCGTTGACACGGTGTAGGGGTATTGCTAAGATAACTTCGCTGCATCGATGTGCGCCGTTACCTCAGCTGGATAGAGGGTCTGACTACGAATCAGAACGTCGAGGGTTCGAATCCCCCACGGCGCACCATTTTCTTGCAGAACCGAAGGCGCAGCGGCGCCTTTTTTTATGGATGCGTTCAAAGGATGACATTGAAGGTTCGAAAATCTAATTTTCATTCATGACCTTCACCTTCGCTTCGTGCGTGGGCCTGGAAGGTCGTGCGCATGAAGGGGAGCCATGTTCTATTTATCCGCCATGCTCGGCATGCCCGTATACGATTCGACGGGTGAAAAACTAGGAATCGTATCCGATCTCGCCATTTCAACAGGCGAGGTGTTTCCTCGTATCACATCGCTTGCATTCAAAGGGCCTGGTCGAACGCCGTTCATGATCAGTTGGCGCAAGTATGTCGAAGATTACACCGACGACAAGGTGGTCTTGAATACCGAGGCGTTCAACATCCGGTTCAGCTATCTTCAGCCGCGAGAGATCCTTCTCGCTCGCGATCTGCTCGATAAAGCAGATCGTCGATACGCAGGGCTTGAAAATCGTTCGCGTGAAACGACCTGAAGATCTCGCCCAGCGGCTCTCAGCTGCGTTTGCTCGGCGCCGAGGTCGGCGTCCGCGGGATCTTGCGCGGCCTGCATCCTTTGCTGGAAAAGGCCGTCGTCGGTATCGGCGGGCTCTTCAATATAGATATAAAAGAGCAGATCATTGCCTGGAATTACATGGACCTGCTCGATCGTGACCTCTCTAAAGTCCAACTGTCCGTCACGCATAAACGCCTCGAGGAGCTTCATCCTGCCGACGTCGCGGATATTCTCGAGCAGCTCGATCCCCGCCAACGCGCCGAAGTCTTCCGCCATCTGGATGCCGAGCGGTCGGCCGAGGTCATCGCCGAACTTGAGGACGAGTTCCAGGCGGAGGCCCTCGAGGATCTCGATGTAGCCGAAGTATCCGGCCTGCTTGGACATATGGATCCTGACGATGCGGCGGATATCATCCGCGATCTTCCCTATGAAAAAGGCCGAGCGCCTGCTTCGTCTTATGGGCGTCGACGACGCGGCGGAGATCCGCTCGCTTCTGGGGTACAAGGACGATACCGCCGGCGGCATGATGACGACGCGGTTCGTCTCGATGTTCGAAGACGATACGGTAGGGGATACCATCGAGGTCCTGCGCGGATTGGATGAAGACTTCCCGACGGTTCATTACGTGTACGTCCTTGAAGAGGACAGCGAGAAAGCTGACAGGCATTCTGTCTCTGCGCACGCTCTGTCCTCGCCCAGCCCTCGACCGTCCTCAGCGATATCATGTTCACCGACGTCATCACGGTAGATCCGAACGAAGACGAAGACGAAGTGGCGGCTGACATTTCGAAGTACGATATGGTCGCGCTTCCTGTCGTCGATGAAAGCGGACATATGCTCGGCCTCGTCACCGTTGACGATGCCATCGAAGTCATCGAAGACAGCTCTGAAGACGAGAAGGCGATAGACACCTTCGGCAAGGTGGTGCTTGCTGTTGCGGCAGGCGTCATCCTCCTATTCTTGTACACGCTGCTCGTGCTGCACCTGGCGGGAGTCTCGTCATGGTAAAGAAGGACGCATCCTACGACGAAGTCGTTCAGGCTGCGACTTCAGGAGACGAGGACGCCCAACGGCTCATGACCGGCGTGTCGGAGAGCGACGAACGCAGCTCCGTCGCACGTTCCGCCTCTTCGACGAAGCCGTTCGTCCTGCTTCTGCTCAGCGCTATGGGGCCCGGCGTGGTTTCCGCCATGGCGGGCAACGATGCGGGCGGTATATCCACCTATTCGACCGCGGGCGCTGAATTCGGCTACGCGACGCTTTGGGTCATCCCCGTCATGTGCGTGCTGCTCTTGGTCGTGCAGATGACGGCGGCGCGTATGGGCGCCGTGACAGGCAAAGGATTCGCCGCTCTTATCAGAGAGCGTTTCGGCATTCGTTTGGCTGCCCTTGCGATGGCTGCGCTGCTTGTGGGCAACGTTGCGACGACTTTCAGCGAGTTCGCCGGCATCGCCTCGGGGGCCGAACTCTTCGGCATGCCTCGATGGGTGAGCGTGCCTTTTTCCGCCGGCATCGTATGGATCCTCATCACGCGCGGAAGCTATAAGAGCGTGGAAAAGGTGTCCTTTGCGGTCTCTCTCGTCTTCATCACGTACATTATCGCTGCGTTCCTTGCGGGGCCGAATTGGGGAGACGTTGCCCAGGCGACCGTTACGCCCTGCGATTCCTGCAGACATGCGTTTCATCTCCCTCGTCATTGCGATGATCGGCACGACTATCGCGCCTTGGATGATGTTCTTCACTCAGAGCAACGTGGTCGATAAGGGGGTCACGGCTTCTCGGGACGATATGTTCGGGCAGAAGGTCGACGTCGCAACGGGCACGATCGTGGCCTGCATCGTCGCGTGGTTCATTATCGTGACGACGGGCGCGGTGCTCTTCCCCAAGGGCATAAGCGTCGATTCGGCAGAGCCGCAGCAAGCGCCCTGGCTCCGTTCGCGGGCCACTATGCGAAGGTGCTCTTCGCCGCCGGTCTGACGGCGGCAAGCTTCCTTGCGGCCTGCGTACTGCCCCTGACAACGTCGTATGTGCTGTGCGAAGCGTTCGGCTGGGAAGCGGGCGTCGACTTCACGTGGCGTGAAGCACCGGTGTTCAAAGGCATTCTTTCATTCGTCATATTCCTGTCCGCCGGAATCGTGCTCATTCCTCATGTGAACCTGATGGGCATCATGCTGACCGCGCAGTTCATCAACGGCGTCATACTCCCCGTCCTTTTGGTGTCTCATGGCCTCCTTGCCGCCGACAAGCGCCTTATGGGCGCCCATGTAAGCGGTGTTGCGGGAAAGATCGCGGTGTGGGCGACGGTCGCGATCGTCACGATTCTGACGGTGGCGCTTTTGATCATGCAGGTTCTCGGGTTATAGGGCTCGCGCCATGTTGCAGCGCCTCGAAAGGCCGGTGCTGGCCTCGTCGTGCAGATCGATCGTCGCATCGATGATCGCGCGGATAGATATGCTTCGATGGACATGTTTCACGTGAAACAACGTCGGCATCTCGATCTCCGTACCGGAGTTTTCGCTGTTCATAGAGTTCTGCATGCCTGAAACGCAAGGTACGGTACACTTTCATGCATGCCTTGAAAGGGATTCATGCATGAAAGGGGATGCCATGATCGAGGAACTGCCTCTCTATTCGAATTTCGAAGAAACGCACCGCGTCGATCCGTCGTATTTCTCAAAATACGACGTGAAGCGCGGGTTGCGCAACGCAGACGGCACAGGCGTCATCGCCGGCGTGACGAATATCTCGAATCGTTCATGGCTATGTCGTATGCGATGGAGACAGGACTCCCGATAGGGGCCGTCTTTCGTTCCGCGGGTACGACATCCATGATCTCGTCGATCATGTGGTATCCGAAAGGCGCTTCGGCTTCGAGGAAGTCGCATACCTTCTTATGGGCGGAGAGCTTCCGAGCCAAGAAGAGCTGGATGTGTTCCAAAGGAAGATCGACGACGCGCGCGACCCTGCCCGATGGATTCACGACAAGCTATATCCTGCATCCGCCGACACGCGACGTGATGAACTGCCTCTCCCGCAGCGTTCTACAGCTGTACGCCTTCGATGAGGACGCGGAGGATCGCTCGTACGCTCGCGAGATCGACACGGCGATCATGCTGCTGTCCCGCCTGCCCCGCATCGCGGTTCTTGCCTATTGCGCGATGAGGGATAAATTCCTCGGCGAGTCTCTGTATATCCATCATTTCGTTCCGGGGGAACGCACGGCGGAAACCATCCTTTCCATGCTTCGCCCCGATCGTTCTTTCACCGAGGAAGAGGCGCGCGTTCTCGACATCATGCTGATGCTCCATGCCGAACATGGAGGAGGCAACAACTCGACGTTCGCGTGCCGCACGCTCACCAGCTCGGACACCGATCCGTATTCTGCATACTCGGGGGCTATCGGGAGCCTGAAGGGCGCGCGGCACGGCGGCGCGAACAATCGCGTGCTCGCCATGACCGACGACATCGAAGAACACGTGAAGGACATTACCGACGAGGGACAGGTTGCCGATTACCTGCGTCGTATCCTACGCAAGGAGGCCTATAACCGTACCGGTCTTATCTACGGCATGGGGCATGCGGTCTATACGCTCTCCGATCCGCGCGCCGAGGTCTTGCATGAATACGCGAAAGATCTCGTCTCGGGCACCGAGTATGAACGCGAATTCCGCCTGCTTGAGCTCATCGAGCAGCTCACGCCCGATCTCATGCGCGAGAAGGGCACGACGAAGCAGGTATGCGCGAACGTCGATCTGTACAGCGGATGCGTGTACTCGGCTTTGGGAATCCCTCGCGACATGCTGACTCCTATCTTCGCATGCGCCCGCATGGCAGGATGGAGCGCCCATAGGTTCGAAGAGATCGTATCCGGCAAGCGCATCATGCGGCCTGCGTATAAAAAAACCGGGCATGCACGTCCGTATATTTCGATCGAAGACCGCGATTAGGAAACCCGGCATGGCGCAGACGGTCTTTTTCGAAACCCTGCATCCGGGTACGATATGGCAAAGCCCTTGCCGTTGAACGGCGCGCTCGATCAGGTACGTCCTTCGGGGATCCGCAGATTCTCGCGTCTTGCCGCCGAGACGCCTGGATGCATCTCGCTTACGCTTGGGGAGCCGGGGGAGGATACCCCCGATGCCATCGTGTCACGCGTGCAGGAAGATCTGGATGCGCGCATGACGCACTATCCTCCGAACAACGGCCATGCGTTCTTGCGCGAAGGCATCGCGCGCGATTGCGTCAGGCGAGGTCTGTCCTACGATGCGGACGATATCGTCGTCACATCTGGCGCAACCGAGGCTTTGTTCGTGACGATGATGGGGCTTTTGAACCCGGGGGACGAGGTCGTCATTCCCGCGCCCGCCTTCATCTTGTATGAATCCATCGCGCGCCTCTGCCGCGCGTGCCCTGTCCTGGTCGATACCGAGGCGGATTCCTTTCAGCTGGCTAAGGAAAAGCTTGAGGCTGCCGTGACCAGGCGGACCAAGGCGATCGTCTCGGCAAGCCCCAACAACCCGACCGGAAGCATCTTGGACGAGGAAAGCCTGGATGCGGCGGCCTTCGTCGCCCGTGAACATGGTGTATACATCATCTGCGACGACGTGTACAGAAAAACTTGTATACGAAGCAGGGTACGAAGGCTTCGCCGTGCGTCATCCTGAGCTCAGGGATCGAGTCGTCGTTGTCGACAGCTTTTCGAAGCCGTATGCCATGACAGGCTGGAGGCTCGGATGGCTTGCCGCTGCCGCGCCCATTGTCGCGAAGCTGTCTATGGTGCACCAGTTCGCCGTGTCGAGCGTGCCGTCCTTCATCCAGCACGCTGCGCTCGAAGCGCTTTCCTACGATACCGCGGCATTCATGGAGGCCTATCGCCGCCGCCGAGGCTTGGTCGTCGATGCGCTTCGTACGATGGGCCTCGATCTTGTCGAGCCGCAAGGCGCATTCTATGCGTTTCCTCCATTCGCCCCCTCGGCCTTACGTCCGAAGAGTTTTGCGAGAGGGCCATCGAAGAGGCCGGCGTCGCTCTCGTGCCCGGGTCTCTTTTCGGCGGGGAAGGTCACGTACGCCTCTCGTACGCATGCGACGATGAGACCTTGAACGAAGGCCTGGTCAGACTGGCTTCGTTCATACGCGCGCTGAAGGCGCGTTCTGAAGGAATGCGAACGAGGCGTTCGTAGACGCTCAATCCCGCTTCAAGGACGCGTTCGTCGAAATCGAAGGTGCTCGCATGCAGCGGGATGCCTGTTCCCGTGCCCAGCAGCAAGAAGACGCCGGAAGGTGCTGCTGGTAATGAGAGAAATCCTCGGCGATGAGAAGCGGTTCGGGAATCGTTTCGAGCTCAGGTATGGATTCCTTCGCCCGCGCGAAGAAAGCGCGGCGTCGTTGATGACCGGCGGATATCCTTCCGAAACATCGACGGTGCAGGGTGCAACCCTCCGCATCGGCGACTTTTCGAGCGATGTCCTTGATGGCGGCTTGCAGCGTCTGACGCTTCGTCAAGGGAAAACGTGCGCAGGCTTCCTCGACGACGCTCGTGGCCGCGATGGCGTTTCGGACCGTGCCGCTCGTCATGTGGCCGAACTTCAAGAGGCAGGGCTCCGATCGCTCCTTATCCATGCGGACGTTCATCTCATGCACGAACATCGCCCCCGCAACCAGCGCGTCGCGTCCTTCGGCCGCCTTGGCGATGTGGCTCGAGACCCCGTTCATGGTGACGGTTATTTCATTGCAGGCCGCCAGCAGCGCGCCGCTTCGACTGGCGATGGCGCCCTTCGGCAAGTCGGGCCACAGATGGAATCCGAAGATCCTATCCAGCGATATCGTTCGAACACGCCCGACTTGCAGACGACGTTCGCGCCGCCGGTGGTTTCCTCAGCGGCTGGAACACGAGCAGCACATTGCGCGCGATGCCTTCGGGATCGCAGGCGATGCGATGGGCGAGCCCGAGAACCATCGCCATATGGCCGTCGTGGCCGCATGCGTGCATGCGTCCCTCGTGCGTCGAACGGAACGGCACGCCTGTTTCCTCGCGGACGGGCAAGGCGTCCATATCCGACCGGATCGCCGTGGTCGCATCGGAGCCGAAGTCGAAGAATGCGCAGACGGTGCTTTTTGCAAGGTGAGAAGATCTCCGCGTCCGATCCGAGCGATTCGAGCTCGGTGCGCACATAATCGATGGTCTGGGGCAGATCGAAGTCGAGTTCGGGGATGCGATGAAGATCGCGTCGGATGCGTGTGAGCGTATCGATCATAGGGGCTCCTCGCGTGAGCGGCTTGTTTCGTCGGATTATATCCGCGACCCTCCGAAAAACGGGTCTTTTATGCGTCGACGTAAATTCTCTATGCCAGACGCATCGGGCATGATACGTTGCTTCCTACGATAGAGGCGCGAACAAGAGGGCGCTCGGTCGAGCCGGCGGGCCACGACACCGAGCAAGGGCGCGTTCGCCGAACCGGCGGGCCAGGCATGGCACGACGGTGGGACGTCGGGGGATACCGGGACGGACTGTCTGCGCGAGATCGCAGGGGTGCTATCTGCCCAAGAGGGAACGCCGTCGCGCATGGCCTCTTTCGATTTCCGGCAGGGCATCCTGCCTAGGAGGTTCACAAGGAGGACGTGCATGGAGAAGGTTCCGTTCATAAGCCGCGACGAGGCCGAGGCCATCGCCGCGTGCTATCCGACCCCGTTCCATCTCTACGACGAAGCGGGAAATCAGACGAAATATCGAGTCGCTCGTCAGGGGCGTTCTCGTGGAACCCCGGTTTTCGCGAGTATTTCGCCGTGAAGGCGACGCCGAATCCGTTCATCATCGAAATCCTTCAGGAATACGGCTGCGGATGCGATTGCTCGTCCTACGCCGAACTTGTGCTCGCGGATGCCTGCGGTGCGCATGGCTCCGACATCATGTTCTCGTCGAACGAGACGCCGGAAGAGGATTTCAAGCTGGCATCGCAGCTCGGCGCGACGATCAATCTGGACGACATCACGCATATCGACGTGCTCGAAAGCGTTATCGGCCGCATCCCTAAGACCATTTCGTGCCGATACAACCCCGGCGGTACGTTCGAAGTTGCGAACGGCATCATGGACAATCCGGGCGATGCGAAATACGGCATGACGGATGACCAGCTCATAGAGGCTTTCCGTACATTGAAGGCGAAGGGGGCCAAGGAGTTCGGCGTCCATGCCTTCCTTGCGAGCAATACCGTCACGAACGAGTACTATCCGAAGCTGGCGGGCATTCTGTTCGACGTCGCCGTGCGTGTCGCGCGCGAGGCCGACGTGCATATCGGCTTCATCAACCTCTCCGGCGGCATCGGCATTCCATATACCCCTGACCAGAAGCCGAACGATATCGAGGCGATCGGCGAGGGAGTGCGTCGGAAATTCGAAGATATCCTGGTGCCGGCAGGCATGGGCGATGTCGCCCTCTTCACGGAACTCGGCCGTTTCGTGACGGGGCCGTATGGTTGCCTGATCACGCGGGCGATTCGAGAGAAGCACACGTACAAGGACTACATCGGCGTCGATGCCTGCGCGGCGAATCTCATGCGTCCCGCCATCTACGGCGCCTACCACCATATAACCGTTCTGGGGAAGGGAGGCCGCCGAGCGCGACCATACCTACGATATCGTAGGCGGGCTCTGCGAGAACAACGACAAATTCGCCGTCGATCGAGCTCTTTCCACGCATCGACAGAGGGATCTCTCGTCATCCACGACGCCGGCGCCCATGGGCATGCGATGGGGTACAACTACAACGGCCGCCTGCGATCCGCGGAGCTTCTCTTGAGGCCCGACGGCTCCGTCAAGCTCATTCGCCGCGCCGAGACGACCCAGGATTATTTCGCGACCCTGGACTGCTTCGACGAGTTCAAGCGGCTCGCAGGGAAATAAGAGTCCGCACGGGCGTTTTTGAGCCGAAAGCATGCGCGAGGCATCGGTTTTCGCGCGAGAGAAAGGGAGACCGCTATGGACATTCGAGGGCTTGAAGGCTCTATCGTGGCGCTGGTCACGCCGTTCGCGGAGGACGGTTCGATCGATTTCGATGCGCTCGGTCGTCTCGTCGATCTGCATCTCGGGGCAGGGAACCGATGCTCTGCTCGTGCTGGGAAACGACGGGCGAATCGTCGACCATGACCCATGAAGAGGACGACGCCGTCTGCGAGTTCGTCGTCAGGCGCGTTGCCGGACGCATGCCCGTCATCGCGGGGAGCGGCTCGAATTCGACCGAGACGATGAAGGAGAAGAGCCTGCGTCTGCAGGAGTTGGGCGCCGATGGGCTGCTCCTCATCACTCCTTACTACAACAAGACGAACGAGGAAGGGATGTATCGGCACTTCAAGACCGTGCTCGATGCGGTCGACATCCCGTGCATCCTCTACAACGTGCCGGGCCGTACGGGCTGTTCCATCCCCGAGCCTGTCGTCGCGCGCCTGGCGCGCCATCCGAACGCCGTCGCCATCAAAGAGGCTTCGGGATCCATCGCGTATGCGAGCAGGATCGCGCGGCATCTGTCCGATGACTTCGTCATGTATTCGGGCAACGACGATATGGTGGTTCCTCTGCTCGCGCTCGGTGCCAAAGGCGTCATATCGGTGTGGGCGAACGTCGCGCCTGCGACCGTCCATGGCATGGTGACGGATTGGATGGAGGGCGCACGGATGCGGCGCTCGCAACCCAGCTTGCATCGCTTGGACCCGATCGATGCTCTGTTCTGCGAGGTCAATCCGATACCTGTGAAGGCCGCCCCTTGAAAAGATGGGGTACGGGCGGGCGATATACCGACAGCCGCTCGGCTGCATATCGCAGACGGCGGATTCCCGACTGACCATGGCTATGAAGGAGGCTGGTCTCGTTGGCTAAGGTGCTTTGTGGTGGGGGAATGGGCGCATGGGCTCCATCGTTTGACGACATCGTGCGCGATGCACCCGATCTCGAGCTGGCGGGCGTCATAGGAAAGGATTCCGCGGGCCTGCTTTCCGATGGGTCGGTCGAGGCGGATGTCGTCGTCGATTTCTCGCATAAGGCTATGCTCGCGGACGTGGAAGCCTTCGTCGCGCAAACCCGAGCGGCGCTGGTGTCGGGCACGACGGGATACGATGATGGCGATAGGGCGCGACTTCAGGCGCTTTCCCATAAAGCGGCCGTCATTCACAGCGCCAATTATTCCATCGGCATCGCCGCCCTGCGTCATCTCGCCTCGCATGCGGCGCGCCTGCTCGAAGGTTTCGATATCGAGATCGTGGAAACGCACCACAACAAGAAAGCCGACGCCCCAAGCGGCACGGCGAAGATGCTGCTCGCAGCCGTCGATCCCGGAGGCCCGCGCCGATGTGGTGTACGGGCGCGAAGGCATGACGGGCGCGCGCAAGCCGACCGAGATAGGCATCCATGCCGTCCGCGGAGGAACCGTTGCAGGAACGCACACCGTGCATTTCTTCGGGCAGGAAGAGGAGGTGTCGCTCACGCATCGCGCGTCGAGTCGCCGCATCTTCGCCGAAGGCGCCGTCGAGGCGGCGCGAAGGATCGCCGGGCGTCCCGCCGGCATGTACACGTTCGACGATCTGCTGTTCGCGGACAAGGAAGGAATTCGATGAACGCCGAAGATATCATTGCCTATATCGCCACATCCGAAAAGAAGACCCCGGTCAAGGTCTATCTCAAGATGAAGGATGGACGCACGTTCGAACCGTGCGCCTATGCCGCCCGCGCCGACGTGCGTGCATACGGAACGCCCGACGGCATGGTCGTCTTCGCCGACTGGTCGGATGCGAGCCGCATGCTTTCCGACCAAGCCTCGTCCATCGAACATTTCGACGTCGAATTCGATCGCCGCAATTCGGGCGTTCCTTTGCTCGACACCCGTAGCGTCAATGCGCGCATCGAACCCGGCGCCATCATTCGCGACCGTGTGGAAATCGGCGATAACGCCGTCATCATGATGGGTGCCATCATCAATATCGGATCGGTTGTCGGCGAAGGCACGATGATCGATATGGGCTGCGTCCTCGGGGGCGCGCCATCGTCGGCAAACGCTGCCATATCGGCGCCGGCACCGTGCTTGCGGGCGTCGTGGAACCCGCAAGCGCCACGCCTGTCGTCATCGAAGACGACGTCGCGATCGGCGCGAACGCCGTCGTGCTCGAAGGTTGCCGCGTGGGTGCCGGGTCTGTCGTCGCCGCCGGCGCGGTCGTCGTGTCGGACGTGGCTCCCGGATCCGTCGTCGCCGGCATTCCTGCGAAGGTCATCAAGATGAAGGACGGGAAGACCGAATCCAAGACCGCGCTGGTGGATGCGTTGAGGACGCTATAGCGTCCATCGATGACAGGCGCCTTTCTTCATGAAGGAATGTCCATTCGAGTCCTTGTGGTATCCTGCTGGGAGCTTTCGGAGGAATGGCCGAGCGGTTGAAGGCACTTGTCTTGAAAACAAGCAGGGCGAAAGGTCTCGTGGGTTCAAATCCTACTTCCTCCGCCAGATGATTCGCCCCGCCTTCGTGCGGGGCTTTTTCCTAGAAGCGTGCAAGGAGCGCAAGGAACGCATGTGCGTCTGAGGGCCGTTCGCCCATGAAGAGCGCTTCCTTTAGCGAGGCGCGGGCATCGATTCGTAGAGATCGATGATCTCGGCGCGGTTGTGCGTGTCGCATTTTGCGATAGATGTTGCGCAGGTGCGATTTCACCGTCGCTTCCGGAGATGTAGAGCGTGTTCTCGATATGTTTGAGGCCGTGTCCCGTGACCCAAAGCTCGAAAACGTCGCGTTCGCGGCGTGAAAGCCCGTACGCGTCGACGAATCGGGCGATAGGGTCGGGCCCGTATGCTGCTGCGGCTTCTGAGGAATCGCGCGCGGTTGCGCAAAGGAGGCCTCCGCCGCCGTATTCTTGGGGCGGTTCGTGCGGTCTTGGTCGCCCGAAACGACTTCAGAACTCCGTGCCTCCGCGCCTTTTCCTATCGTCGTGCCGTGCTCGGCGCGTCCGGCGCTCGTTTTCGTCGACGGATTGTCGGATCGTATGCATTCAGGCGCGTCGTTCGATGTCTCACCGCTCTCATCGACGTTGATGACGAACGTGCCGTCGCCGAATGCGAATCCGACGGCGATGATGATGAGCACGATGATGATGCCCGAAAACAAGGCTTGGTCGACCATCGCCGCCGCGACGTTGTGCCCGAGCACGTTTCCGAGGACCTCGGCGAGCCAGCCCACGGCGAAGACCGCATACGCTTGCACCGGAGTCGAGCGGGCGGCGATGCAGAGCACGGTCCATAGCACGACATCGGCCGTGATGTAGGGTGAAATACAAGAGCGACACGCTGATGTGCAGAACGCTGCCCAACACGAAGGCGAGCGCCGCGATGGCGACTCATGAGCATCTTGTAGAGCATCGAGGTGTCTATGGTCTTACGCACGATGCGCGCGCTTGCGATGAAGAACGCCGATCCGAGAAGCGGAATGAGGAGATAGATGGGATTGAGTGCATGCACGAACGTGTCCGACTCTTCAGTGGCAACGCCTAGGGCTCCGACGACGAAGAAGACGATGGCGATGCCGAGCAGCGTTCGCGACGGCACGGCTTCCCGCACCGCTTCCACGGGGTCGTGCGATCCGTGGAAATCTCGATAATCTTGCGCCGATCCGCCCAGCTTCCATGACGAGCGTGCTCGAGGCGGCAGGAGGATCCACGAAACGAGGGGTATGGCGGTGATCGCGGCGCTTGCTGCGAACGGCGGCAACGCCAGGATTCCGATCGATGCGGCGGCAGCGATAAGCAAGGCTATGCCTGCGCAGGTCACAATCGCGCGCGGCATCATGCGGACAGAACACGTCGAACCAGGACATGAGCACGAGGATAGTAAACGTTCCGAAAGGACCGTTCCTACCATGCCGATGGCCGGGCTTTCGGCGAAGGGCGGGATGAGTAGAGGAACGTGCCAACCGCGATCGCCGCAGCGCATGCGAGCGCGCGAAGGCTGCGGCTCGAGAACGGGCGCCATGCGTCCCATAGAGCGCGAGCGCGCAGAGGCAGGCGATCGCTCCGACAGCATCGAATACGTGGTGACTGCCGTGGTCGACAGGATGCTGAACGCTCCAGAAAACAGAGAGACCGTAGCCCAGCAGCTGATGAGGCCGAAACCCGTGCCGTAGGCGATATGCGATGCCGATAGCTCGATCTTTTCCTGCGTAGACATTCATCACCTTCTCGTCTCCCCGATGCGCATTATCGCATAGGCGCGACGCGGCGTTCTTTACGCAGAGGTTCATGGAGCTAAAGGGATGAATTCTGCGTTTAGCCAGGTGGGCTGCTCTCATACCCCGGCATTTTCAACCATAGGGGATGGTGCGCGCGCCGGTCTTCTTCGGCATAATCCCTTCCCTATCGGGGCTTGCGGCGGCCTGACTCGCGCCGCACGAGGAGGATGTTCGCCAGGGAACGATCGAACCGTCCGCGTATGGGCGGACGAAGGGAAGGATGCATCATGTCTGCTTCGGCGAGCCGTAGGAATTTCCCGTCCGGCGCCGCCATCGCAAGCGCCGCCATCGCCGGAGGCGCTGCGCTCGCCGGGTGCGCGCCGAAGTCCGACGGAGCCGCTGCCGAATCGAAGCCCGGCGCAACCGCGGCGTCGACGGCTACCGTCGGATACGACGGCACCGGCGTGCTTCCTTGGCTCGGCGAGGCGCCGGTCATTTCCGACGCCGACATCGAGGAAGAGATCGACGCCGACGTGGTCGTCGTCGGCCTAGGCGGCGCCGGCGTCATTGCGGCCCGCGCCGCCGTCGAGGCGGGCGCGAAGCTCGTGTGCCTCGAGGCCTCTCCCCGCATGAACAGCGTCGCATCCGACATGGCCATCCTCGGCGGCCAGACCATGGCGAAGTGGGGTCGCGGCGACGGATTCCTCAAGACTTTCGACGTGGTGGATATGCATATGACCGAATGCAGCCATCACAGCAAATACGCATCATCAAGCGCTGGGCCGACGAGGTCGGCGAGACCTTCGACTGGTTCATCAGCGCGAGCCAGAGCCTGTATATCACCGACGAGACCTGGTCGGAGGTTCCTGAGGAAAGCCAGAAGAACTACCTGTATCCGTACTTCTATCCGATGCTCGAAGAATACGACTACACCAAGGAATCCATGCCCTGCTACCCGACCTCCATCGGGTTCAGCAGCCTTGAAAAGGTCATGTCCGACAACCTTCAGGTGGCCGTCGACGGCGGCGCGGACGTGCGCTACAACACCAAGGGCGTCGAGCTCATCAAGGACGATGCCGGCGCCATCGCAGGCATCTACGCCCAGGCGGCCGACTCCGTCAAATACATCAAGATCAATGCGAAAGGCGTCGTCATCGCGACGGGCGACTACCGGCCAACGAAGAGATGATGAAGTTCTATGCGCCCCAGTGCGTCGAGAACGGCATCCAGATCCTCAGCCTGGATATGGATTCCGCGGCAGCTACACGAACGTGGGCGACGGTCACAAGATGGGCGTCTGGGCCGGTGCCGCGATCGAGCAGTGGCATGCCCCGATGATCCATCACATGGGAGGCGGTGCCGGAGCCGACGGCCGCGGCGTCATCGGCAACAACGGCTACCTCTGGCTCAACTCCACGGCGAGCGCTTCATGAACGAAGATATCGCCGGCCAGCAGCTCGAGAACCAGGTCGAACTGCAGCCGCAGCGCAAGGCCTACCAGTTCTTCGACGCGTCGTGGCCTGAGCAGCTCAAGTTCTTCCCTGCCGCGCATGGCGTCGCCTGCATCTATCGCGAAGACGCCCTGCCGGACACACCGCGTCCGGCCCTGCGCATCAACGTGCGCACCGATGCCGATATCCAGAAGGCCGTCGACGAGGGCGCTGCCTGAAGGCCGACACGCTCGACGAGCTGCTCTCGAAGATCGAGGGCATGGTACCGCTGCCGCCAAGGCCTCCATCGATCGCTACAACGAGCTGTGCAAGGCCGGCGAAGACACCGACTTCGGCAAGAGCGCGAAGCGCCTCTTCGCGCTTGAGAACGGCCCCTTCTACGCGGCCGAATGCGGCTGCGCCCCTGACGCTCGCCAACCTCGGCGGGCTGGAATCCGACGAGAACTGCCATGTGTATTCGACCGAGCGGGAGATCATCTCGGCCTGTACGTCTGCGGCGCTCCCCAGGGCGGGCGCTTCAACGTCCAGTATCCGATTTCCCTCAAGGGCCTGAGCGAGTCGATGTGCATGTTCTACGGGCGCGTCGCCGGCACGAATGCCGCGAAGCGCGTAACGCCGCGATCGAACGATTCTGGCACGAATCGCGCGACGGCACCCCTTCTCCAGGCCGCCGCGCGAGGATGTCGCAGGCGAAGCTTCTTCGTCGCATAGGATACGGGCCGAAGCGTGCCGCCTTCGGCCCATCGTGCGTTTTTCAGGCGTTTCTGTGCACGTATAATGGCGGCATGGATTCGAACGAGCTTCATAACGCGATTCCTCCCTCGGCAGACGAGCGCATCGAGAAGGACGAGTCGTTCATGCGCGAGGCCTACGCCGAAGCGCGTCGCGCCTTCGAAGAGGGGGAAGTGCCCATCGGTGCCGTGGTGGCAGCGATGGCCGCGTTGTCGCACGTGCTCATAATCGCCGAGAAGCCGATCGCGATCCTTCGGGGCATGCGGAGTTTTCCGCCATGCGCGCCGCCGCACAAGCCCTTGGTCGCTGGCGACTTTCGGGCTGCACCGTGTATGTGACGGTCGAGCCGTGCATCATGTGCGCAGGGCTCATGCATCAGGCGCGCATCGACCGATGCGTCTGGGGAGCGCCGGACCCCAAGGCCGGAGCGCTCGGATCCCTGTATGCCATCCATGCCGATGAACGGCTCAACCATCGATTCGAATCGACCGGAGGCGTGTGGGCGACGCAATGCGGGAGCCTCATGCGGGACTTCTTCGCGTGCCGCCGCGATGCGTCCGACCAAGGAGATGCAGATGCCCAGACCGTGCGCGTGTTCTCGCCCGCCAAAGTGAACCTTCATCTCGAGATAGGCCGACGTCGACCCGATGGATACCACGACGCGTATTCGATCATGCACGCCCTGACGCTTCACGATATCGTGACGATGTCCCTGGGACGCGCCCGAAGCATCGGGCCTTGCGGTCGAGGCATCCGCTACGTGCCCTAGGCGGAGTCGCAGGCGCTCGATGTCGCAACGGAAGACAATATCGCGACCAAAGCCGTGCGGGCCCTTGCGCGGGAGTTCGGCCGCGCGGCAGACGAGAAGCTGGTCATAGCACAGAGAAGCGCATTCCCCACGCCGCCGGCCTTGGCGGCGGGTCGTCCAACGCAGCGGCCGCGCTTGTGGGCGCATGCACGCTCTGGGGCTTCCGTCGACCGATGCGCGCGTCGAGCGGGTGGCCGCTTCTCGGGGCCGATGTCCCGTTCTTCCTGCGCGGGGGCTGCGTCGCGCTTTCAGGCAGGGGCGATGCCTCGATCATGAGCTTGTCCCTATGCGCCGCGGCTCTGTCGTCGTGCGCCCCTGATGCAGGCGTTTCCACCGCGGAGGCGTATCGGGCATTCGACGAAGCCGCGGATGCCGGCGCATCGGGGAAGGAAACCGCCCGTGACTGGTTTAGGTACGCAGACGAAAGCAGCGATGGATGACGCCTCGTCCAGCACGAGGGATGGTTCGGGATTTACGCCTGGGCGTCCAGGCGGCGTATGTGACGAACGCAGCCGATGTCGCGTTGTTCAACAACCTCGCGCAGGCATCCGAGCGGGTGCTTCCCGAGCTTTCCGAGATACGCGCATGGCTCGCCGCCCAGCCAGGCGTCGGCATCTCCGCGACGGGCGCGCCGGAAGTCCTGCTTTCCGGAAGCGGATCGGCCACCTTCGCCATGGTCGACGATATCGCATCGGCGCTGGCCATCGTGTCTGCGGCGAAGCTCGAGGCTGGTGGGCGCGCAGCTGCGCCTGTTCGTCGACCGGCGTGCGCGTGATGCCCGAGGAACGCTCTTCGAATCTCGGCGCCCAGAAGCGGGCGTGGTAAGGGAGCGGCGCGATCTCGTCTCATGTCGAATTCGCGATGCAAATCTGTATGCGTTGCGAAAAATATACGTGCAGATGGATATTTCTCCTTTCATCACCATGCATGCGTGCATAGAATTGCGCATTCTATAAAACGATGCCTCAGACGGGGCGCAGGTGAAAGCCGCCGCGTCGCGAGGCTGCGTTTCCGAATCGAGGAATGCGCATGGACAACGTGGAACTGGTTACCGAGCTCCGTCACGAGCTGCACGCCCATCCCGAACTCTCGAACCATGAGGTCTGGACGCGCCGACGCCTGATCGATTTCCTGCATGCCCATACGCGCAACCTGGAGATCATCGACGAGGGCAAAGGATATTTCTACGCGCGTTACATCTGCCACGGTTCGAGCGAGACCGTGGCCGTGCGTGCCGACTTCGATGCGCTGCCGATCGATGAAGGGATCCGGATGCTCTGGTCGTCGCGCAACCCCGGCGTTTCGCACAAGTGCGGGCACGACGGGCATTCCGCGTCCCTTGCCGGGCTTGCGCTCGAGGTCGACCAGAAGGGCGCCGACAAGAACGTCGTTTTCATCTTCCAGGATGCCGAAGAGGTCGAGCGACGGCGCACGCGTGGCGTGCGAGGTCATCGAGCGCGAACGTGTCGACGAAGTGTATGCGTTTCACTAACTGGTCTCGGATGGAGGCGGGGACCGTCAACGTGATCGACGGCCCCACGATGCCGCATCCCGCGGGCTCGCCATCGCGTTCCACGGCAAGACCTCGCATGCCGCCGAACCTGAGAACGGCATCAATCCGGCGTTCGCCATCGCGAAGGTCGTGGATGCGGTGCCGGGGCTGACGCGGCCCGAGGACCATAAGGGATACGTCACGTGCACGATCGTGCAGGTGGACGTCGGGTCGGCGAACTTTCGGCGTGAACGCCGGCGAAGGGTCGCTCTGCTCGCGACCCTGCGCGCCCAATACGAAGAAGAGATCGATGAGCTGCAAGCCGCGCTCGAATCCCTGGCGCGCGAGCATGCCGCCGAGGCGGGCATGACCGTCGATTTCGAGCTGAGCGACGTCTTCCCGGCGACGATCAACGCGCAGCAGTGCGCCGATGCGGTGCGCGCCGCATCGAAGCCGCAGGCGTTGCGTGGCATACCCTGCCCGACCCGTCGCCCGTGCGCGCATCCGAAGATTTCGGCTACTACCAGCAGAAGGCTCCGGGATGCATGTTCTACATCGGCAACGGGTTCGACTATCCCGACGTGCATACGACCCCGTACGATTTCCCCGACGCGAACATCGCCGTGGCGATGAAGGTGTTCTCGCGGCTTGTCGGCGTGAAGCAGGAGGGGGAAGGCGCGCCCGCAGACGGCCGTCGAGGAGATGGCGCCATCCGTGGCTTCGATTCGCCGATAGGCGGAGTTCGGTCGAAAGAACCGGGCGTTCGTCGGGTTTTTGAGCAAAAGGCCCGAACTGCAGGAATGCAGTTCGGGCCGTTGCGTGTTCTGGCGGAGAGATGGGGATTCGAACCCCAGATGCCCTTTTGGGGCATACTCACTTAGCAGGCGAGCACCTTCGGCCTCTCGGTCATCTCTCCGTGAAAGATGCCTTCGAATGATACCTTGACCGTTCGATATATGCAAGGAAGCGCCGTCTCTCGCGGGATCGTCCGATACCGCTTTCAGGTCAAGATGCCTTTCCCCTGAAGCATTGAAAATGCGCCGTTCCTTCGTTTGGCAGCAGATATAATATAAAGACTTGTTGTAAGTGACAGGCGTGATAGAGGCGCGGTCTTCATCAGTAGCTCCGCATGCATGTCCGGAAAGACGCGGGGCGAAAGGGACGGACCGCCGAAGGGCGCAGCGGTTTCCGACGCTGCGAGCCTGGGACGCAGGACAATATCCTGCGGACTGCCGCCGATGCGGATGAGCTATCAGGGCCGGCGCGGATGGGTGCCATTCCTCCTCACGGGCCGTGATTCGTCATGGCCTGCACTGCCAGGGTAGAAGGAGAAGGACATGGAATTCGTCGGAACGTTCTGGGCGCTCGTCCCGCCTCTAGTGGCCATCGTTCTTGCCCTCATCACGAAGGAGACGTACACGTCTCTATTCGTCGGCATCGTGGTCGGCGCCGCTTTGCTTGCGGGGTTCGATCCCGTCAACACCCTTACCTACATCATCTCCGGCACCGTGACCACGGCCGGCGGGGAAGAGGCGAACGTCGGCTTCGTCAACGCCATCGGAGATCCGGGGAATGCGGGAATCTTCCTGTTCCTGATCATGCTCGGCATCATGGTCGCGCTGATCAACAACGCCGGCGGCTCTGCCGCATTCGGCTCGTGGGCCGCGAAGCACGTCAAGAGCCGCATCGGCACCCAGCTCGCCACCTTCGCGCTGGGCGTCTTGCTCTTCGTGGACGACTACTTCAACTGCCTGACGCTCGGCGCGGTCATGCGTCCCGTGACCGACGGCGGGCGCGTCTCCCGCGCGAAGCTTTCATACATCATCGATGCGACCGCGGCTCCGATCTGCATGATCGCGCCGATTTCCTCGTGGGCCGCCGCCGTGTCCGCCACGGCTCACGACCTCGACAGCGGCATCACGGGCATCCAGCTGTTCATCCAGGCCATTCTCTACAACTTCTATTCGCTGCTCACCATCGTCTTCGTCATCGGCCTTTCGGTCATGAGCTTCGATTACGGTCCCATGGCGAAGAAAGAGCTCGAAGCGTATCGCACGGGGGATCTGGGCGGCCTGGGCAACGATGAGAGCATGGAGAACAAAACGCTCGTCCCTCTGGGACATGATCGTTCCCGTCATCGTTCTGATCGTCGGCTGCGTTATCGGCATGATGTACGTCGGCGGATTCTGGGATCCCGCCGCCGAAGGTTACGGCGATGTGTCCGGCGCCTTCGCCAACACCACGGCGTCGGTCGGATTGCCGCTCGGCACGCTCTGCGCGCTCGTGATCACGTTCGCATATCTGCTCGCCCGCCGCGTCATCACATTCAAGAAGGCGACGGCCGCCATCTCCGACGGCTTCATCGCCATGGTTCCCGCGCTGCTCATTCTGACGTTCGCGCTTACGCTCAAGCTCGCGACCAACTCGCTGGGCGCAGATGTCTACGTTGCCGGCCCTGATGGAGGGTGCGGCGGCCGGGCTTGCGTCCATGCTGCCCGCAATCATCTTCCTCGTCGCCGTGGGTCTTGCCTTCGCAACCGCACGAGCTGGGGAACCTTCGGCATCCTCATCCCGATCGTGCTGCCGATCTTCCAGGGCGACCCTGACGCTGCTGACCATCGGCATTTCCGCCCTGCCTGGCGGGCGCGGTCTGCGGCGACCACTGCTCGCCCATCTCCGACACGACGGTCGTGGCGTCCGCCGGCGCGAACGTCTATCACATCGACCATGTTTCCACGCAGCTTCCTTATGCGCTGACCGTCGCCGGGCATCTCGTTCGCGACGTACGTGCTCGCCGGCTTCGTGCAGAACTGGATCATCGTGCTCCCGGTCGGCATCGCGCTTACGATCGGCACGCTGTTCGTGCTGCGCGCCACCGTCGGAAAGGAATCGGTCACGGCGTATCGCGAGCCCATGCCGGAGCTCGCATCGGAGTAACCGACCGTCTTGGAAAGGGGAACCCATGGGAGAAAGCGCCACGCCGCTCGTCGGCATCGTCATGGGCAGCGCATCGGATATGCCGGCGATGGAGCCGTGCATGAAGCAGCTCGATGAATTCGGCATCGCCTACGAGGTTAAAGTCGCGTCGGCCCATCGCAAGCCTCTCGAAGTGCATGCATGGGCGGGAATCCGCCGAGGCCCGCGGCCTGCGCGTCATTATCGCGGCGGCGGGCAAGGCAGCTCACCTGGGCGGCGTCGTTGCCGCGTACACGCCGCCGCCCGTCATCGCGATTCCTATGAAGACGTCCGACCTGGGCGGGCTTGACTCGCTGCTGTCCATGGTGCAGATGCCCTCGGGCGTTCCGGTAGCCTGCGTCGCCATCAACGGCGCGAAGAACGCCGCCATCCTTGCCGTGCAGATGCTCGGCACGGGGGATGCGGAGGCCCGTCGGAAGATCAAGGATTTCAAGCAGGGCATGGCGGAGGCTTAATCGCATGCCCAAGAAGCTTCTCATGGGAAACGAGGCGTTCGCCCATGCGGCGTTGGTGGCGGGGGCATCCGTCATCGCCGGATATCCGGGCACGCCGTCGAGCGAGGTGATCGAGACCGTCGCCGCGCGCGTCGCTTCCGGCGGCGCTCACGACGTTCATGTCGAATGGTCGACGAACGAGAAGGCTGCGCTCGAGATGTTGGCCGGTGCGTCGTCTGCCGGCGCCCGCACGCTTTTCACCTGCAAGCAGGTGGGGCTGAACGTGGCGGCAGATCCCCTGATGAGTTTGAATTACGTCGGCGTCGAGGGTGGTTGCGTGCTCTATGTCGCCGACGATCCGGGTCCCATATCGTCGCAGACCGAACAGGACACGCGGCGGTTCGCGTCCTTCGCGAAGGTCCCCGTGTTCGATCCTGAGAACATCGAACAAGGCATGGATATGATGGCGGCGGCCTTCGAGCTGTCCGAAGCCTATCGCACGCCGGTCGTCGTGCGGCCCACCACACGGGTCTGCCATTCGTCTACGTATGTCGACGTGCCCGATGAAACGTATGGCCGCACGGCGCGGGGCTTCACCAAGGACGATAGCCGCTGGGTCATCTTCCCCGCGCGGTCGTATCGCGGCCACCTCGAGATCGTCGAGCGTCTCGCGCGCATTGCCGAGGATTTCTCGGATGCGCGCGGCCTCGGCCGCTTCAACCCCGTCGAACAGCATGGAGAAGGTGCCCGCCTGGGCATCGTGTGCGGCGGCGTTTCGACCGCGTACACGCGCGAAGCGCTTTGCGATCCTGGCTGCGACGCACCCTCGACGCCCTGCCCGCCTATCGGTTCATGCAGATCGGAACGCCGTATCCGTTCCCCTGCCAACCTGGTCGACTCATTCGTGGACGGCCTTGACGAGATCATCGTCTTCGAAGAGCTCGACCATGTGATCGAAGACGAACTGTGCGCGCTCATGGGGCGTCGCGCGATGGACGGTCGCGCCGTCGCCCGCGTGCGCGGCAAGCGCACGGGCGATACGCAGATGGCGGGCGAGAACCTCGTCGACAACGTGCTGTTCCAGCTTGAACGGATGCTCGGATTCGCACCGGATGCCGCAGATGGTGTGGCCGCCGCGGCGGACGCGGCAATGGCGGCGGCGTCGGATCACGCCGGTGCCGAGACCGCGGAGAAGCGCGATCTTCCCGACATCGAGGTCCCGGTCCGTCCCTCCGGTCCTGTGCGCAGGGTGCCCGCACCGCGGCGCCTTCTACGCGGCGAAGCGGGCGGCACGCCGCCGCAAGGTCGTCTTCTCGGGCGACATCGGCTGCTACACCTGGGAAACGCCAAGCCGCTGGACGCTATCGACACCTGCCTATGCATGGGCGCGGGCATCACGATGGCTCAAGGCCTGAAGGTTGCGGAGCCCGATGCGAAGCAGATCGCCTTCATCGGGGACTCGACCTTCTTCGCATCGGTCATGACGGGCGTCGCGAACGCCGTGTACAACGCGCACGATATCGTGATCTGCGTTCTGGACAACCGTACGACCGCCATGACGGGGGATCAGCCCCACCCAGGTACCGGCGATACGCTCATGGGCACGAAATCCGAACCGCTCGATGTGGAGGCTGTGCTGTCCGCCCTCGGCGTCAGGATGATCGAGCATGCGAATCCGCACTGCCTGGATGAAAGCATCGATGCGGTGAAGCGCTCGCTCGATTTCGCCGGCCCTTCCGCGGTCATCTTCGAGGCGCCCTGCGTGAATCTGATTCGTCCGGCATCCGCCTGCATCGTCGATCAAGATGCGTGCACGAAGTGCCGACGCTGCATCACCGCCATAGGGTGCCCCGCGATCGGCTTCATGGACGGTCGCATCACGATCGACGAAACCATCTGCATGGGCTGCGGCCAGTGCGTGCAGGTCTGCCCATACGGCGCCATGACGGTGCCTGACGGCATGCCGGTCGAGGTTCGGACGGGCAAGGAGCGCACGCATGAGGAATATCGTCTCACGGGCGTCGGCGGCCAGGGCACGGTGCTCGCCGCGAAGGTGCTCGCCCAGGCGGCCGAGGCTCGTGGATGGCAGGTGCGCACCGCCGAGACGATCGGCATGTCGCAGCGCGGCGGCAGCGTGGTGAGCCACGTACGCATGGGGAATGCGGGCGAGACGGTTTCATCTCCTCTGGTCGCACGGGGCCAGGCCGATCTTGTCATTGCGTTCGAACCGGGCGAGGCCGCTCGGTGCCTGCGGTTCCTTTCCTCCGCCGGAACGCTCGTGACCGCATCGCGTGCGATTCAGCCCGTCACGGCCGCGCTTGCCCAGAGCGGATATTCGTCCGCATCCGCCCTCGCCGCCCTGCGCGAACGGTGCGATTCCCTTATTGTCGTGGACGAGGCGCCGCTGCTCGCCGATATCGGGAATCCGAAGGCGCTGAACGTCGTGCTGCTCGCGGCGGCCTGCGCCAAAGGTGTCTTGGGTCTGACGGCGGACGAGCTGAAAAGCGCGGTTGCCGCCTGCGTGAAACCTCGATTCAGGGACATGAATCTCGCCGCCGTCGACCGTGTCGTCTCTCGCATCGGCGCTTGAGGCGATGCGCCGTTCGAAAGGATCTTCCCATGGATATGACCGTTGATCAGCTTGCGCAGATCAAAAACGCTGCTTTCCACCATCAAGGAGCGCTCTCCTTCTATGCGAAGAAGTTCGAGGGCATCGACCTCGACGACGTCCAGAGCCAGGAGGATTTCGAGCGGCTGCCGTTCTCCGAGAAGGCCGATCTGCGCGACGCCTATCCGCTCGGCATCCAGGCGGTTCCCGATGCCGACGTCGTGCGCATCCACAGCTCATCGGGCACGACGGGCACGCCGATCGTCATTCCCTACACGAGGCAGGACGTGGACGACTGGGCCGACATGTTCGCCCGCTGCTATCGGATCGCCGGCGTCACGAATGAAGACCGCGTGCAGATAACCCCAGGTTATGGTCTGTGGACGGCCGGCATCGGCTTTCAATTCGGTTGCGAGCGCCTGGGCGCTATGGCCATCCCGACCGGTCCGGGCAATACCGACAAGCAGCTGCAGATGATGCAAGACCTGAGATCCACGGTCATTACCGCGACCAGCTCGTATGCGCTGCTGCTCGCCGAAGAGATCAACAAGCGCGGCCTGCGCGACAAGATCCACCTGAAGCGCGGCATCATCGGATCCGAGCGCTGGGGCCAGAAGACCCGCGAACGCATCGAGCACGAGATGGGCATCACCATCTACGACATCTACGGGCTGACCGAGATCTACGGACCCGGCATCGGCATCAGCTGCGACGCGCATGCGGGCATGCACCTGTTCACCGACTACGTGTATGCAGAGATCGTCGATCCCAAGACGGGCGTTCCCGTGCCCGACGGCGAGGTCGGGGAATTGGTGCTGACCACGATGCGCAAGCAGGGCGCCCCGCTCATCCGTTATCGCACCCATGACTCTGACGCGGTTCGTTCCCCGGCGACTGCCCGTGCGGGCGTGCCGAATTCCCGCGCATCGACACGCTCGTCGGGCGCACCGACGACATGATCAAGGTGAAGGGGCTGCAATATGTTCCCCGCCCAGATCGAGGAATGCCTGCATTCGTCGACGGCGCGTCGTCCGAATACCAGGTGCTGATCGAGACCATATCCGCCACGACATCCTGACGCTCATCTTCGAGACGGAGCTTGAAGGCGAAGCCAAGGAGCATTGCGAATCCGAGCTGGCCGCCGTCTTCAAGGCGAAGATCGGATGCACGCCCGAGGCGAGGGCGTTCCTCTGTGCGAGCTTCCGCGCTCGACCAAGAAGACGCGTCGGATCTTCGACAGCCGCTACTAAAAGGAATCCGCAGAGCGCGGATACCCCGCTATTCGTCGCGCAGGCCCGTTTCGCCAACCGCTGCCGCAACGCGGGGAAACCGCCTCGCCTCCGCGAGGTCCAGGGTACATGCCGGCGTAAGCGGCCCTATTGGCACACGAATACCCAGCGGCGGTAGTCGAATCCGTCGAAGTAGCTGCGGAATTCCACCGTATGCGCGCTGCTCGACACATGAAGGCGTGCCGCCAGGAAGTACTCGTCGGTCATGCCGGCCAGGTAGTCCACGGCGATCTGCTCCGGGCGCTCATCGCGGTAGGGCTCCAGGTTGTCGTACCAGCTGCGCTGGCGTTCAAGCGGCAAGACCAGATGGCGCCACACCGGCGAGGACTCGTTGCGCGTCCGGACGTCGTGCACGACGACCCGAACATCTCTTCGAACATCGGGCGTATTTCATCGCGGTAGACGTCGCCCTGCTCGCCGGTCAGATAGATGCGCTCGTAGTTCTCGGCCTTTGGCCGTCTTCAGGCTGCGGAAGGCCTCGTCGCTCATTTCGATGCGATCCTTCATGTAGCTGTGTTCCACGATGTCGACTGTGAGGTTATTGATGATCTCGGCATTCTGCACGCCGATCACGCCTCCGGAGAACATGTCGTCCGACTCGATGGAGCCGGTGTTGATCGCATCTTGGCGGTCTTTGCCTACATACGCGATCATGTCCGAGATGCGCACGACGCAGCCTTCGAGCGTGGAAGGGCGCAGCGTGCCGATGCTTTCGGGGTCGGTGTAGCAGCGTTCCACCATGTCGTCGAAGGCGCCGAAGTCATGGATGGTTCCCTGACGGAAAACCTTCTGGCTGCTTTCGCCGTTATGGCAGATGACGCCGTCAAGCGTCTGCAGGCTGACGTTGCGGCTGTACAGCGCGTCGAGGATGCGCACGCTGTGCACGTTGTGGTTGAACGCGCGACCCATGCTCTGCATGGACAGGTCGTTCAAGATGGCTTCGCCTGCATGGCCGAAGGGCGTATGGCCCAGGTCATGCCCGAGCGCGATGGCTTCGATCAGATCTTCGTTCAGCCCCAGCACGCGCCCGATCGAGCGGGCGGTACGCGCCACGAGCTGCACGTGCAGGCCACGGCGCGAGATATCGTCGTTGCGCACGAAGCTGAAGACCTGGGTCTTTCCTGCATAGCGGTTGTACGGCGCAGTTTATGATCTTGTCCACGTCGCGGACGAACGGCGGGCGATGCAGCCTCGGCGACGCATCGCGTTTCTGATCGCGCCTGATGGCGGCATCATCTAGCAGCGATGCGATCATGATCCCGTGCGCTCGGTCGTGTTCTATACGGTTCTGCATGTCAGGGGAGAAGTTGCGGTATGCCATGGCGGCCTCCAAAGGTGCTCGGCGTGCGTGTCGTGTCTCATATCGGATTGTAACGGTTCCACCCCTTTCGAAAAGGGCGTTATGCGATGTCGCGTGCATGAGGGCGGGCTTGTCGGCCGCGCGGGATATACTGGATCGAACGTAGCTGATAGGGAAGGCGGAGGCATCATGCAGACCATTCTCGTGACCGGCGGCGCCGGATTCATCGGCAGCCATACCTGCGTCGAGCTTTGGATGCGGGCTTCGAAGTCGTCGGGTGGACGATCTCTCGAATTCGAGCGAAGTCGCGATCGACCGCATCAGGAATATCGTCGCCGCCGACGAGCAGGCGGGCACGGCGCCGGCCGGCGCATCGGCGCGCCTCCATTTCATCCGCGCAACGCTGCTCGACGCGCAGGCCACGCGCAGCGTCTTCGAGCGCTTCCCGATCGACGCGGTCATTCATTTCGCCGGCTTCAAGGCGCGGGCGAAAGCGTGTCCAAGCCGCTCGAGTATTACGGCAACAACCTGGGCGGCACGATGGAGCTGCTCCGTGCGATGAACGAGGCGGGCTGCCGGTCCATCGTGTTCTCCAGCTCCGCAACCGTGTACGGCGGCAATCCCTGCGCGTACGAAGAGACCATGCCGAAAGGGTCTCCCAGCAGCCCGTACTGGCTGGACGAAGTGATGATCGAGCAAATGATCGCCGATCTTTGCGCCTCCGACGGCCGCTGAGCGCCGTGCTGCTGCGCTATTTCAACCCCGCTGGCGTCATCCGTCCGGGCTCATCGGCGAAGACCCCAAAGGCATCCCGAACAACCTCATGCCCTACATCACGCAGGTGGCGATCGGCAAGCGCGACGTGTTGCACGTCTTCGGCGACGATTATCCGACGCCCGACGGCACCGCGCTAGCGCGATTACATCCACGTGGTCGACCCGCGCAGGGCCATGTCGAAGCTTTTGCGGTGGATGGAGGGCGCCACGGCATCGAGGCGTTCAACCTGGCAGCGGCGAAGGCACCTCGGTGCTTGAGCTCGTCCACGCGTTCTCACGCGCATGCGGCCACGATCTTCCCTATGTGGTGGACGGTCGCCGCGACGGGGATCTTCCGGCGTTCTGGGGCCGATCCGCCAAGGCGAAGCGTGAGATGGGTTGGCAGACAAAGCTCGGCATCGACCGCATGTGCGAGGATTCCTGGCGTTGGCAGTCGATGAACCCCGATGGCTTCGAAGGCTAGAACTTCTCATCGCGGCGGCCGCATCGAAGATGCCGATGACTTCCCGATCGCGCCTATTCCCAGCATCGATCCGCATATGGGCGACATCATCCATCCGCGCCGCGATCGTAAGATGAAAACGGGCCGCCTTCTGCAAGACGGCCCGCGATGGTGCGAAGTGGTGCCCCAGGGCGGATTCGAACCGCCGACACCTGCTTTAGGAGAGCGGTGCTCTATCCCCTGAGCTACCGAGGCGCAAGCCATTCTATCAAAGCTTTTTCCTGTTCGGCGTACGCGGCATGTGGATTCGACGATCTCGATCATGCCCGCTCGCCCAGGGTGGTACCCTTGCATTTCGCATCAACGACACGTGCGTCCGAACGTCATTTCAACCCGTGCATGAGGGGTGCCATGATCGATCAGCAGAAAATCGAAGCCGCCACGCGGCTCCTTCTGAGGGAATCGGGAAGATCCTGACCGCGAGGGCTTGGCTTGAAACGCCGGAGCGCGTCGCGCGCATGTATGCGGAGGTGTGCGGAGGGCTCGACCAGAGCGCCGAGAAGCACCCTGAGCACAACGTTCACGGTCGATAGCGACGAGGTCGTGCTGGAGCAGGATATCCCGTTCCATTCGCTGTGCGAGCATCACCTGCTTCCCTTCTTCGGTCGCGCGCATATCGCCTACCTTCCGAACGGCAGGGTCGTCGGGCTTTCGAAACTTGCACGTACCGTGGAAGTGTACGCCCGTCGTCCTCAGCTGCAGGAGCGTCTGACCGCGCAGGTCGCCGACGCCATCATGGCGTACACGGGCGCTCGCGGCGCGATCGTCATGATCGAAGCCGAGCATATGTGCATGTCTATGCGTGGCGTTTCAAAACCGGGCACCAAGACCGTCACGGTCGCCAAGCGAGGGAAATATACCACCGATTCCTCCCTGGTGACCGAGTTCTTCGCCATGGTGCGCTAGGACGCAGGACGATTCTCATGTCGCGCGTGCAGACGCTGTTCGCGGAAATGCCCGTCATGCCGAGATCTCGTGCGCATGCGATCTACCGTTTCCAGATGGAGCGGCTGGCCGCGTGCGAGGAACGGCGCGCCTTCTGCACGCATGGTCCCGATCATTTGGCTCCGTTGCGCGCATCGCCTATATTCACGTGCTTGAACAGGGGATTTCCTATCGCAAGGACGTCGTGCATGCGGCAGCGTTTCGCATGATATCGGCAAGGCGGACCAGTACGAGCACGGCACCTGCATGAAGCAGGCGTCGCTACGCGTGGGGAGATTCTGAAGGCATCGATGCCTTCACCGCCGACGAGAGGATGCCATCGTGACGGCCGTGCGGAACATCGGCGCTTTTCCGAGGATTCTTCCGAGTTGGGGCGCATCCTCTATGCTGCCGACAAGGCATCGAGGCTCTGCTTCGATTGAGCCGCGCGCGCGAATGCTCCTGGTCGGATACCGAGAAGAATCTCGAGGTCAAAAATTTAGAGGCTGTCGCAATGCGCTGAATAGAGGAGGTCTCATGGATGCCATCGTCATATCCGATTTGAAGTGTTCGCGCATCACGGGTGTTTCCCGAAGAGAACGCCCTTGGCCAGAAGTTTCTGGTCCGCTGCGCCTTGAGGTTGATCTGAGGCCGGCAGGGGAACGTGACGACCCATCTGCCAGCGCTGACTACGGCGCCGTATGCCGCCTCGCGGATGGCTTCCTCCGCGCCCATGTTTTCAAGCTGATCGAGGCGGCGGCCGAGGGCCTGGCATCTGAAACTTGCGCACTCCCGACGGTTGAAGCCGCTGAGGTGCAGCTCAAAAAGCCATGGGCCCTATCGGGCTTCCGCTCGCGTATGCCGGCAGTCGAGATCCGCCGGGAGAGGCGACGCTAGTCTTCGTCGTCGGCAAGGGCCCGGTGAATTTCTCCGGCGGATCGGGGTATTTCTTCGGGACGCGGCAGGGTTTCGGAGATGACGAGGCCGGTGAAGATGAGCGAATCCAGCGAAGAGCTGCAAGGTCATGCTTCGCCGTAGAGCAGCACGCTGAATACCACGCCGAACACGCTTTCGAGCGACAGAATAAGCGAGGCCTGCGTGGGTGGAACCCGTGTCTGCCCGAGATTCTGGAACACCATCGCGAGTGCGGACGCGAAGATGACGAGGTAGCCCATCTGGACAAGGAAGCTGGTTGACGCGAATGCCGCTCATGGCGGGAAGAGGTTCTGTGAAGGTGCTGACGAGCATGCCGAAGACGGAGCTCGAGAACAGCTGGAAGAACGTCAGGGTCAACATGTCGTGGCCCTTGGCGAATTTCGCGACGAACACCATGTGCAATGCGATGAAGCAGGCGGAGAAGAGCGTCAGACCGTCGCCCCAGCGCAAGGCGAAAAGACAGGTCGTGTCCGAGAGAGATGAAGCCGACGCCGCCGATGCAGAGCAGCGCGGCGACGATGTTGAAGATAGTCGGACGCTTGCGATCGATGGCCCAGTACAGAAACGGGACGATGACGCAATACGTGCCCGTTAGGAATGCGTTGCGTCCGGGGGTCGTGTCGGTCAGCCGACGTTCTGCACCCAGAAGGCGAAGAACGCGACGATGCCCAGCACGCATCCGTATAGGATGTGCTCGCGGTTGAAATGGCGACGGATGGTCTTCCGGCAGACGAATCCGACTATCAGCGCGGTCAGCAGGAAGCGGATGCTCGTGAGCCATCCCGGCGTCATGTCGTCCAAGGCCCCTTTGACGACGACGAAGGAGAAGCCCCAGAACAGCGTCGCGAGGACGAGGAGCGTCTTATAGAACCAGATGGATGTAGGCGCCACGATCTTCATGCGCGCGATTGTAGCAACCTTGAGCCGCTGGTTCTAGGGAGGTTTGCTGCATGGTTGCTCGAGACCTCTGCCCACGCTACCGCAACGCCCCTTCGTTTTTCCAGGTGCATGACCACGTGGCGTTTGCGGCGGATCATCGGGATGGTCTCGTTGAGGACGATGGCAAGCGTCACGAGCACGAAACCGGCAAGGATATTGCGGGTCAGGGCCTCGCCTAGAAGCAGGATGGCGAAGCCGACGCCGAAGACGCTTTCGGTTGCGAGAATCAGCGATGCCGGACCTGCGGCCACATGGGCAAGCCCTACGTTCTCGAGCGTGAGCGCCAGCACCGAGGCGAATACGATGATATAGGCGATATTGCGTGCGACCTCGGGGTCGGCCAGCACGGTGAAATCAGGCAGAGGCTCGAAGCACACGCCTACGGCCAGACAGGCGATTCCTCCCACCAGGAATTGCACGGCTGTCATGACGACGGCATCGCGCCCGTCGCCGAGCTTCGCCATGAAGGCTACTTGCACGGCGAAGAGCAGGGCAGACAGAAGCGTGATGACCTCGCCGAGCCCGAGGGTGAATCCTTCTGTCCCATCGAGCGATACGAAGGCGATGCCGACGATGCCCATGCCGGCGGCGATGAGGTTGAACAGGGTCGGGCGCGTGCGCGAGATGGCCCAGGCGAGAAACGGCACCACGACGCACCGCATGGCGGTGATAACCGTGCTCTTAGAAGCAGTGGTGTACAGGAGCCCCGATGTGTTCGCACCGTAGGCGAGCCCGAGCAGCGCTCCGAGGAAGATGCTCGCGATAAGCGTCTCGGTCGTGAGATTGCGCGCGATGCGACGCGCGAAAGATGGCCGACAGGATGATCCCTGCACACAGGAATCTTATGCCGACCAGCCAGAATGGCGGAAGCGCATCCACGGTGTCCTTCAGGACGACGGTTCCAAGCCCCCAGACCGCCGCCGCTACGAGCAGCAAGAGCTTGTAGCCCCAGGAAGGAATATGGAAACGCTTGCTCATGGTGTGCTGACCCGACCCTTTCAATACCGCTGTGACTCGAAGGGCCTTGGCGCGTGTTCCTTACGCTGCCTGCCCCGTTCCGTTCGATCCCGTTCCGCCGCCGCCGCTCGAATCGGAACCGTTCCCGCCGTTGCCGTGGCTGCCGTGGCCGTTGTCGCCGTTTCCGCTCTGCGAAGGTTGCGGCCCCTTCGATATGGTCAGTTCGATGTAGGTATCTTGGGAATCGGTCGAGCCTGAATCGCCTATCGCCCATGACCGTGCCGATGCGTACTCGCTGCTATAAGCCTCGGTCGTGCCGACGTTGGTGAAGCTCTTTCGCGCAATCTCCCCGATAGCCTCCGATTTGGACAACCCCATGACATTGGGAATGTCGAGGATTCGGCCTCGAGGGAGATGTAGATGGTGACCGTCGAGCCCTTTCGAGCTTGCCCGACGAGGATCCTGGCGCATGACCGTTCCAGCTGCGTATTTCGTGCTGTGATCGCCGTCGAGCGCGCTGACCGTGAATCCGGCGTCCTCAAGCCTTGATGTGGCGTTATCGCGTGAATACCCCGTCACGTCGGGAACGGTGACGGTTTCAGGGCCCGAAGAGATCTTATACGTGACCGTGGTGCCTTTCTCGGCCTTGGTGCCTGCGTCGGGCTCTGGGAGCTCACGGTGTCCTTGTCGGCATCGGAGCTTTCATTGCCGCCGAACGATGCGACGAATCCGGCGTCGGTGATGGCTTTCTCGGCTTCCTTCGCCGTCATGCCGTCGAGCTTGGGAACCTTGCCTTCTTCAGCCCCTTTGAAAGGACGATGTTGACCTTGGTGCCCTCTTTGACCTTCGAATCGGCTTTCGGATCCTGCTTCATGACGTGGCCGGACACCACGTCGGCGCTGTAGTCTTCAGAAACGTCGCCCAATTTGAGGCCGGCCTTCTCGAGCGCGGCCTTCGCTTCGTCCTGCGAGCTGTTCGTCAGATCGGGCACGACGGCATTGCCCCCGAAGAGGGAAGAGACCGCGATGCCGGCGATGATGAGCACGGCGATGACCGCCACCGCGGCCGCCACGATAGGACCGCGCTTCTTCTTGGCGGTTTCGTTCGCGCGATATGCCGTGGCGCCGTGTGGGGAGCCGTTTTCGGAATCGACCGCAGGGATGACGGCCGTGCCTCCGGGCATGCCTGCGACATCGGTCGCGCTCATAGGGCGGAACCGATCCCATGACGTTGGTCGCGGCGTTCGCCGCGCTCGGGGCGGCGCCTGCGAGCATGACGGGGCGTCCGAGCAGGAACTCGTCGAGCGCGGCCTTCATGTCGTGCGCCGTGGTGAAACGGCGGTACGGGCTTTTCGCCATGGCCTTGAGGATGATGGCTTCGAGGTCGGGGTTGATGCCGGGGTTTTCCTGCGAAGGCGGAGCAGGTTCATCGTTGACCTGCTTCATCGCCACGCTGACGGCATCGGGGCCGTCGAAAGGCAGCACGCCCGTGGCAGTCTGCAGAGCACGCAGCCGAGGGAATAGATGTCGCTCGTGCCCGAGAGGTCTTTTGCCCCTGTGCCTGCTCGGGGGAGATGTAGTGCGCCGTGCCGAGGACGCTGGAGGTCTGGTCCCTTCACGCTGTTCTTCGCACGTGCGATGCCGAAGTCCATGACCTTCACGTTGCCGTCTGGTTGGATCATGATGTTCTGGGGCTTGATGTCGCGATGCACGATGTCCTGTCCATGCGCGACGGATAGGGCCTGGCAGACCTGGCTGCCGATTTCAGCCACCTTGCGCTGATGGATGGCGCCGCGCTCCTGTATGGCGCTTTTTCAGATCGATGCCGCGCACGTATTCCATGACGATGAAGTACGTGCCGTTGTCCTGTCCCCAGTCATAGACGTTGACGATATAGGGGACTCTGAAGGTTGGCGGCCGACGCGGCTTCCTGGCGGAAGCGCGCGGTGAAGTCGGGGTCGGAAGCATACTGGGGCAGCATGACCTTGACGGCGACGGTGCGGCCCAGGGTTTCATCCTGCGCCTTGTAGACTTCCGCCATGCCTCCGATGCCGATGCGCTCTGTGATGCGGTAGCGGCCGTTGAGAACCCTATCTATCACGTTTTCTCCTATACTCCGTCTCGCGAATCCAACGGCGCCCCCGAAGGTCCGCCGACATATACTGGCCTTGCCCGAATATACACCGATTCATCAGGCGAATATTCGTCAAACTCCCATTATGGCGCACGCCGCGCGTTCTCGCGCGATGCGTACGAAAATCACAACGTCCCGTTCACTTCGAGCGCCTTGCGCATGATAGCGCCCGCGCGGACGCTCGCCAGGCCCGAATCGTCGTCGGTCGAATGGTTGACGCCCTCCTCCACGAGCACCGCCACCACGACCGACGGGGTCGTCGGCGAGGGCGAAGCCCACGAACCAGCTGTTCGCATAGTCCCTGCCGGGTCTCCGCCGTGCCCTGTCTTGCCGGCGACGCGCACGCCCGGATGGATGCGCCGTAGCCGGTGCCTTCATCGACGACGCCCTCGAGCACGTCGGTGACCTCGTCGGCGGTCTGCTTTGCTCATGACGGTCGACATCGCCGAAGGGGTCGCCGTGTAGCTGCGCTCGCCCTTGGCGTTGTACACGCCGTCGACCAAGTACGGCTCTGAAAGCACGCCGTCGTTGGCGACGGCCGAGCCTGAGCGCCATCTGCAGCACCGTCGCCTGAGGGCCCCGCCGGTCTTCCGGGATGCTCGCCGACGGGCTGTCCGGCCGACGCCCAGGCGGTTTCCACTCGGTCGCGACCGAGGGATTGGGCATGAGGCTCGTCGTGACGGGCAGCTCGAATCCGCCGAAGCTCTTGTTGAAGCCGAACGCCTCCGAGGGTCTTCACGAGTTTTGTCTGCCCCGAGCTGGACGCCGAGCTGGCGAAGGCGGTGATGGAGACACTCGGTCGCGCGCTTGAGGGAGACCGAGCCGTATTCGGCCCCGTCGTCGTTAGTGACCTTCGCGTTGCCGATATCGACCGACGCCGGCGCATCAACCTGGGTCTCGAGTTGCGACATTGTTTTCGAGCAGCCCGAGAGCGTCACGATCTTAAAGGTCGAACCCGGGCGTACAGCGCGCTCTGTCGCACGGTCGATCAGCGTGCCGGTATCGTCGTCGGCGCTCGTGTCCAGAAGGTCTTCGACGTCGTTGGCGTCGTAGTTCGGCGAAGAGGCCATGGCCAGGATCGCACCGGTCTTCGGATCCATGACCACGACGGCTCCCTTGTAGCCGGCGAGCTGCTTTTCGGCAGCTTCCTGGATATTGGAATTCAACGTGAGCGTGACGTCGTTGCCCGGCGTCTCGATGCCCGCGGCGCTTTCGATCACGTCTTGCCAGGACGCGAAGTTCGCCTGGCCCTTGAGCGAGTCGTTCATGGACGCTTCGATGCCCGAGAGGCCATGGCGCTGCGAATAGTAGCCGACCACATGGCTCGCGAGCGAGCCTTCGGGGTAGACGCGCTCGTACGTGCCGTCGCCCTGCGCCTCGCTTTCGGCGAGGACCACCCCGTCGTAAGTCGAGATGGATCCGCGCTCGGTGGATGCTTCCTTATAAAGGGTGTGGTTGTTGCCCGGGTAGCTCTGGTAGTCGTCCGCCTTCACGACCATGATGTAGGTGAGGTTGGCCACGAGCACGGCGAAGAGCACGGCGAAGGCGATCATCAGCGGTCAGGCGTTTTCCGAGCGCAACGCGTCCGAGCACGCCGGATTCCGCGGCGGCGTGAGCTGCCGACGGGCGCCATGCGCGACGTGCCGTCGGCTATTTCGGACGAGCCGGTGCCCTCGTCGCCCGCGCGTAGCAGCAGGCCGATGGCGATGAAGCTGGCGAGCAGGGACGATCCGCCCTGGCTGATGAAGGGCAGCGTGATGCCGGTCAGGGGGATGAGGCGCGTGATGCCGCCGACGATGACGAAGGCCTGCAGCACGATGATGATCGTGGAACCCACGGCCACGAAGGAGCTGACGTCGCTCTTGGCGCGCGCAGCGGTTGCAAATCCCCTGATAGCAAGCGCAAGATACAGCAGCAGCACACCGGCGCCGCCCAGAGCCCCGCCTCTTCGGCGATGGCGGCGAAGATGAAGTCGGATTCGACGACCGGGATGTTCTTAGCCAGGCCGTTGCCGATTCCACGCGAACAGCCGCCGTCGGCGAGCGAATAGATCGTCTGGCAGAGCTGGTAGCCCGTGCCGGATGGGTCAGCGAAAGGGATTGAGCCAGGTGGCGCGACGCGGATCTGCACGTGAGAGAAGACGTAGTACAGGATGGCGGCGCTGATGGCTGCGGCGCCGAAGCCGATGACCAGGTAGATCTTCTGCCGGATGCCACGTAGAGCATCGTGATGAACAGGACGAACAGGACGAGCGCCGAGACCGAGGTCCTTTTCAAGGGCGACGACGGCGAACGAGATCGCCCACATGGCGAGCAGCGGAAGCAGCGTTTCGGCATCGGGCAGTCGGAAGCGGCCGACGCGCACGGTGAAGCACCGATGATGAGCTCGCGGTCTCCGCTAGATAGCCGGCGAGGAAGAGCACGATGGCGATTCTTGGCAAGCTCGCCGGGCTGGAGGCTGAAGGCTCGATGGTCAGCCGGATCGCTGCCCAGCACCTCGGTTCCGACGACGGGCAGCATCGGAGAAAGCGAAGCACGATGCCGATGCCGATGAAGACGTACTTATGCTGCACGATGCGGTCGAGATTGCGCGCGACCACGGCACGACGATCATGCAGATGATGCCGGCAAACAGCCAGATGACCTGACGTCCTGCCAGATCGGGGGCCAGTCGGGTGACGAACGCGATGCCGATGCCGGAAAGCGCGAACACGACGGGCAGGATGGCCGGATCGGCATTCGGCGCGAAGAAGCGCACGGCCGCGTGGGCCACGACGAAGGCGCCGAACAGGCCGATAGGTACGGCGAGGGTCTGGGTGTTGAGCGCGGTGCCGTCGTGCATGAGCACCATGGCGAAGAGCAGCAGCACGAGAGGCGCCGCCAGCAGGAGGAGCAGGAGTTCGGTGTTGCGACGCGACATCAGGCGCCTCCCTTCGAAGATGGGCCGCTCGACGAGCGGGCAGCCGCGCTCTTGGAGGAAGATGGGTTCGTGTCCTGGGACTGCCAGGTTGCGACCAGATCTTCGGCCGCTTCGACGGAATCCACGCGGATGCCTTCGTCGGTCAGGCGCGACAGCGTGTTGGGCGGCAGGTCGAGCGATGCGACGTCGACGCCGGTCGAGTGATCGTATGACCAGGTCTTTATGCCGAGGACTTCTCCGGGAAGGCCTCGGCAGATGACGACCTAGCCTTCGTTGACGGTCAGAAACGCGATATGGTTCAGATAGGCATGCCCCGCGAAGGCAGCTCGATGAAGATGGCCGCGAGCGCGAGAGCCGAGAATAGCCGCTGAAGCGCGATTTCAGGGCGATCTTCTTGCGCTTCGCTCGGCGTTGCCGGGGATGTCCACGACGATGGTGGTCGCATTGTCGTGCCCGCCCGCATCGAGCGCCTGGTCGACCAGGGTGTCCGCGCAGTCTTGGGCATCATGGATGCGGCGCATCGTCTTGGCGATGTCGTCGTCGCGCTACCATGCTGGTCAGGCCGTCCGAGCAGGCAGCAGGCGGTCGCCCGCCTTCACGTTGATCTCGTAGATGTCGGGCAGCGTATGCGGGTCCGAGCCGAGAGCGCGCGTGATGACGCTGCGGTTCGGGTGGACGCGCGCCTCCTCTTCGGAGATCTGTCCGCTTTCCACCAGGTCGGCGACCAGGGAATGATCGCGCGTCAGGCGCTGGAGCACGCCATCGTGCAGCAGATAGCGCGAGAATCCCCGACCTGCGCGACAAGCAGCCGTTCTCGGTCGACGATCGCGCAGGTGAGGGTCGTGCCCATGCCTTTGCGCCCGCGAGCCCCTGCCGCGCGGCGACGATGATATTGCGGTTCGCTTGGACGACGACCCGCGCGAGCTCTTGCGCGTCGGCATTGTCAGGGGTGTCTTCGATAAGGGTCTGGGCGGCGATTTCGCTTGCGACCTCGCCTGCCGCATGGCCGCCCATGCCGTCCGCCACGGCGAACAGGGGAGGGCGCACGACCAGGCTGTCTTCGTTATGCTCGCGCACCAGGCCCACGTCGGTCCGCGAACCGTACGTGGGGAGCGGCGTGCGCTCGTGCCGGCCCCGTGTGCTTCGCGAGGCCACTATTCGAACCTCGCACGGATGACGACGTCGCCGATGTTGATGACATCGTTGTTGCGGAGCGCGGTGGGCGCCGAGATGCGCTGCCCGCCGACGGCGGTGCCGTTGGTGGAGCCGAGGTCTTCGACGAAGAGGTTCCGGCCCCATGAGCACGAAGCGCGCATGCCGGGCGGAGACGTAGCTGCGCCGATGACGATATCGGCGCCGGGCGAGCGGCCGACGATGATGGGGCCGTGGACGGACATCTTGACGCCGCGCAGTTCCTTCGGGCCCTTCTCGACGGACACACACTGCTGCGTTCCTTCTTACGCTGGCCTTTGACCAGGCCGATTCCCGTGCGCATGATGGCGAACAGGAATAGATAGAGCAGCGCGACGAAGAGCAGGCGGCCGGCGAGCAGGATGATGTCGATCACGGCCGGGCTCCTAACGAAGCGTGAAGACGAAGTCGGTCACGCCGAGCGTGATGCGGTCGCCTTCCTGCAGTCCTCTACGGGTGACGAACTGGCCGTTGACGTAGGTGCCGTTGGTCGATCCGAGGTCGGTGATGACTCAGACGCCCTGCGGCTCGAGCGGATCTCGGCGTGATGACGCGACGTGTTGAGGTCGTTCACGACGATGTCGTTCGAGGTCTCGCGGCCGATGAGGATGCGGTTGGTGGCAGGTCGTACGTGCGCATGGACACGGTGTTGACCAGACGTGCATGGGCGGAAACCCTGGGAAGGCGCGTATGCGGAGGCCTGGGCGCCGCCCGTGAATGCGGTGGTGGCGTGTTCAGGCACGCGGCCGGGCAGGCGTATGGGGTGCGGGCGCGGCGGGGCGCGGCGCGGCAGGTGCGGGAGCAGGGGCAGGGGCGCCTGCGGGATAGATTTCGGGCAGGCCGAAGACCTGGCCATGCGCCCGATAGGGACGCCTGGTCGGGCTCGCCTTCCGCACGAGCTGCCGCAGCGGCGGGCGCGTCGGCGGCGGCGCGGGGCTTCTTGTCGAAGACGAGCGGCACGAGTCCGCCTTATGGCTGGAATAGAGCGGGTTGGAGACGGGCGAGGCACGTCGAAGGCGTCTTGGCCGTCATTCGCCCTGCGCATCGCGAGATGCTGCCGCGGCGTCCTTGTCGTCATAGTCGGCGAAGTTCTTGCTGTCGAAGGTGTATTCGCCGTAATCGAGCGAATAGTCGATCTCTTCCTTGGGAACGCGCGGCAGCGCGCGGCTTTTCCCGTTTCAGGAGCGTAGGCGTCGTACTGCGGGTATGCGGCGTTCTGGTCGGCGCGATACGGCGTCTCGCAGGCGCCGGAGCGGGCGTAGGGGTCGGCAGGGCGCAGCCGGCATCGGCTGCGCGGGATGCGGAGGTCGCCTGCGGCCTGGTGCGGCGCCGGGGCGGATGCCTGCGCGGATGCGGGCGACATGCTGTAGCGCTGCATTTCCTCGGCGCGAAGCTGCTTGACGATGGAGGCGCTCACGACTTCGGCGACGATGTCGAATTTGCCGCGGCGCAGGGTGTCGTCTACGATGAAGCGCACGAGCGGCTGGCCGTCCATGGTCAGGCCGTCGGCCGCCGCAGTGGCGGAAAGGCGCGTCTCGCATTCGCCTGCGAGCGTCGGATAGAAGCCGAAGAGGCGCTGGTCGTCGTCGCCGTTCACGAGAACCGTGTACAGGGTGGGGGCGTATTCCCGTCCGGCGCTGAGGATTTTCTCCCTGCGCATCTGCTTTTCAGCCTTCTTGACGATCTGCACGGGGGAAAGCGGGGTATCGAAGACTTTGCCGCCCGATCCTTCCGGGTTGCCGGACCTGGAGAACAATCCCATGGGTGGTTACCTCAAGCCTTTCTGCGGTTTTGGTTCGTGAGCTCAAAGCATATAATAACGACTCATTCTAGTCGAAAGGGCGGCAGGTGCAAAATCTCATCTTGAACAGATACCGCCCCATCTCGACCGCAGGTAAAGGCGGATATGCAACGGTTCAGGTGGCGTGGGACACGCGCATCCAGAGACGCGTCGCGATCAAGTGCCTGCCCTTGCGAGCGTGGACTGATTCGGTCGGGTACGAGGCGCCCGGGCTTTCCGAGGCACGCACCGCGGCCATGCTCATCGACCCCGCCATCGTGGGCGTGCTCGACTTCGGAAAATCGAAGGCGAGATGGCCTATCTCATCATGGAATACGTGGACGGCATCACGCTGACGCAGCTCATGCGCCAAGAAGGCATGCTTTCTATCGATGCGGCGGCCTGCGTGTTCGACGCCGTGTCCCACGCATTGGAGGCGGCGCACGACAATCTGGTGCTTCATCTGGACATCAAGCCCGACAACGTGCTCATAAACCGGCTGGGTCAGGGTAGGTGACCGATTTCGGCCTGGCCGAGCTTTCGCACGAGGCGGGATTCGGACGGGCCGCCGGCGGTACCATCGGCTACATGCCGATCGAGCAGATGCGGCTCGAGTCTCCCGATAAACGAACGGACGAATGGGCTCTTGCGGCCTGACCTACCAGATGCTCACGGGCGACAACCCGTTTTACGCCGACACGCTCTCGAAGCCGAGCGCGCGATCGAGAAAGCGGAGATCGTCATTCCGTCCCAGGTGCGCGGCGATGTGTCGCCTGGAGCTCGACGACGCTGTTCCATGCCCTGACGATCGAGCGCGAAGGCCGCTTCGATACGGTGAAGGAATTTTCCGGCCAGCTCATGCCGTATTTAGGCGACGTTCGCCGCGGCAGCGGAGCTTGCGCGGATCGTAGGCGATGCGACCGACGATGCCGCCGACATGTCGGACGAGGCATCCGAGGACGATGACCTGGACATGACCGACCTCGATGGGCTGGGCGGCCGCGCTGCTGCAGGTCGCACCCGTCTGTTCTCGCTCGCGGCCTGCCTGTTCCTCGTTGTCGTTTCATTGGGGAATATGCCTCGGATCGCAGGGGGCACGGGATCTGCGGCCCTTGCGTATTGGGCCGTCGTCGGGGTGGCCGCCGCGGCGGCGCTGCTCCTTCCTGCTGCAGGATCGCTCGTCGCGCTGGCGGCGTTTTCCGCAGCGCTCTTCATGACCGGCGCCTACGGTTTGGGTTCTGCGGTCGCCGCCGTCGGCGCCGTCTGGTGGCTTTTCATCGGGCGTCGTGGGCGTGCGCCTTCGCTCTGCCTGCTGGCGGCGCCGCTCGCCGGCGGGTTCGGTGTGGCAGCGTTTGCTCCGATAGCCTGCGGATGCGAGCTCAACGTGAAGGAAGCGGCGGCGACTGCTGCCGCATCGGCCGTTCTGTGCTTCTGTCTCGCCTGCGCCGGATCCTTCAATCTTGCGGGATGGGATGCGCTGAACCATCTGTCGTTCGGCCAGGCCATCGGATACGCATGCGGTCGCCTTGCTGTCGGATCCCGCCATATGGCTTGCCGCGGCGTCATGGGTCGTCGCGGCAGCCGTGCTTTCGTTTTCGCGTCAGCGGGGATCGTTCCTTCTGTTCGCGCTCGGCATCGCGGCCGCAACGGCCGTCCTGTCCGCCGCAGCGATCGGAGGATTGGTTCTCGGGGCGGGTTCGTGTCCCATGCGCTCGCGTTCGGCGTTTCGGCATCTGCGTTGGCAGCCGGCGTCCTCGCCTTCGCCGTCGCGCTCGCGCGTCGCCATCAGGCGCGTTCGGATAGGTGGTAGATGTGCTGTGACGTGCGCGTTTGGGGAACCCTGCAATCTGACGGGTGATTCTTCGGCGTCCCGATGCTATAAAGAACGGGTTTTCATTCCCCGTCATGCGCGGTTTCTCGCGCTGGAAGAGAACCGCCGCATGCTTGGCATCCTGATCGTCAATACCGGCACCGCCGCCGCGCCGACCGAAGAGGCCGTTCGTGCGCACCTGCGCGAATTCCTCCAAGACCGTCATCTGATCAACGTGCCGCCTCTGATCTGGCGCCCGATCCTCGAGCTCTTCATACTGCCGAAGCGTCCGCGTCGAACCCTGGATCGTTACATCGATTTCTGGACTCCCGAAGGCAGCCCGTTCATGCTGGAGTCCCAGGCGCAGCGCGACGAGATCGCCCGTCGCCTTGCGCATCTGATAGACGAGCCGCACGAGGTCAGGCTCGCGATGCGCTACGGCCAACCGAGCATCCGCGGCGCGATCGAAGCATTCCTGGATGCGCGCGTCGATCGCATCATCGTTCTGCCGATGTATCCGCAGAAGACCATTCCCTGCGCGGGAAGCGTGTTGGACGGAATTCGACGCCCAGTTCGCCGCTCTGACGAAGGCGCGCAGCCTGTCCGCCGATGCGGCGCCCGAGGTCCTGCGCATCGACGAATATTGGCGCGAACCGGGATATCTTGATGCGCTTGCCGGCTCCATCAGGCGATGCTGGGCGTACCGTCCGGGATCGAAGCTCGTCATGTCGTATCACTCCATTCCCGTCTCATATGTGACGAAGGGCGGGGATATGTATCCCGACGCGGCGGCGGAGACGCTGAGGCGCACGGCGGAAATCCTGGGCGTTCCTGAAGAAGACCAGGTCATCGCATTCCAGTCGCGCTTTGATAGCCGCAGATGGGTGGGGCCTATGCTCGTGCCTACCGTCCGCCGCCTCGCAGCCGAAGGCGTGCGCGACATCGCCGTCGCCTCGCCCATCTTCTCCGTCGACTGCCTGGAGACCTATCACGACATCCGATTCGAGGCGAAGGCCGCCTACCTGGATGCGGCCGCGACCGCGGGGATCTCCGACCCGTCATTCACCTACGTGCCCGCCCTCGGCGCCGACGCCGCGTTCATGGACGCGATCGCGCGCCTTATCGCGCGTCGCGCAGCCCTGTTCATAACAGGGCCTTCGAGGCCTGGGACGGCGCATCCAATGCGCGGATGTCGCTGAAGAGGTATCCGGAGAGCCCGATGACGAGGAAGAGGATTCCCGAAGCGACGAAGAACGTCGGGATGCCGATCCATTCTGCGATGACGCCGCCGACTGCGATTCCTGCCGGCATGGCAAGGCCGATGAGCGCATAGAAGAACCCCATGGCGCGCCCCGTCTTCTCTTCGGGAACGCGCTGCTGGATGAGCGTCATGAGCGGTCCGTTGAACCACGCCATGAAGATGGACGCGAGTCCCATGAGGCCTGCGTAGATCCAGAACGCGGTGGAAGGAAGCAGCCCTGCGGCGATGATGGGCACGGCGATGAGGACGGCCGAGGCGCAGAGCAGCAGCGCGAGCCGTCTGCCGCCCTCCCAGGCCATGATGACGATCGATCCGACGAGCATGCACGTTCCCGAAATCGCCTCGGCGACGGAGACCATCGTTCCGTCCGCGCCGAAGTGCTGCGTGGCCATGAGCGGATAGATCGCGCCGAGCGCCGCGAACGCCATAAGACCTACGGTCAGCCCTCCTAGAAGCATGACGAGTCCTTTATGGACACGCAGCGCATCCCAGCCGACGCGCATCTGCTCGGCGACGGTGGATTCCTCCTCGACCTTCACGGTGGGGATTTTGACAAGGCCGAGCGCCGCGCAGGCGACGAGGGCGCCGGCGAATTCGATGATGAGCGTGGGCGCCAGTCCGAAGGCCGTATAGAGCGCGATGCCCACGGCGGGCGCGCAGATGCTCGAGATGCTTTCAAGCAGCTGGTCGAGGGTGTTGATGCGCAGAAGGTGCCGCTCAGGGACGAGCATGGGCATGGCCGCCGTCATCGCCGGGGCGTGAAATGCGGAGAAGACGCTGCGGATGGTGGCGAACAGGCAGATGAGCGCGAATGAGCGAGTGCCTGCGACGACAAGCAGGGCGAGCACGAGCGAGGATGCGCCTGCTCCCAGATCGGCGACTATCATGACCGCTTTGCGGTTGAACCGATCTGCGACGACCCCGCCCAGCGGGGAGAGAAGCCCTAAAGGCAGCATGCTGAACATCATGAGCAGCGACAGCATGAGGGCGCTCTGCTCGGTTTGGGTGACGTGCCAGATGATGGCCCAGCCGGATGCGCCGCTCGTTATGATGGAAACGGCCTGGCCCGCCCAGATGATCGAGACGATGCGAAGCCAGCGGGGTGAAAGCGACCTGCCCGAGGCGCTCATGCGCTCCTGGCTCGTGCGGGCATGCGCCGACGCATCCCCGCCGCCCCTCGCAGCACGCGATCGTGTCCGACCGGTTCGTGTCGGCATGCATCGATGCTTCTTCCGGCATCGTCGGCATCTTCGCATCGATATCTTGAGGCGTTCCGTCTGTCATGCGTATAGCTCCTGCCGAGGCGTCGAAGGCCGTTCGAGCGCACGGATGCTTTTAGAGTGCGATTGGGCAGGATTATAGGCCGCGTCTTTCGCGGACTTCGACGGATGCGAGCCGATTGTGCTAGATTATCGGAACTCTCGAAAGACGGGAGGCGGGAGCTCGCGCCATGCGGGGCTGAGAGGAAGCGTAACGTCGCTTCGACCCGAAGAACCTGACGTGGGTAATGCCAACGAAGGGAGCCGATATGGCCGATCACCATGCATCTTTTTCAACCCCACGCTCGGCCTTATATGGTTCGGCGCAGCGGTGTCCTTGGCGGAAATCCTCACCGGAACGTATTTTGCGCCGCTTGGAATCGAGCAAGGGCTTGCGGCGATTCTTCTGGGGCATCTCATCGGCGGTGCGATGTTCTATCTGGTCTCGCTCGTAAGCGCACGCACCGGCGTCAGGGGCGATGGATGCGACCAAACGCACGTTCGGATCGCGCGGGTCGGTGCTGTCTCGGCGGCGAACGTCCTTCAGCTGGTCGGGTGGACGGCAATCATGATCCAGTCGGGCGCCGTGGCGGCGACGCAGATCGTCCCAGCGCTGGGCACTGCGGGATGGTGCGTCGTGATCGCAGCGCTTATCGTGGCGTGGATCGCGTTCGGCGTGCGTTGGATGGGGCGGCTGCAATCGATCGCGGCGACGCTTCTGTTCGTACTCACGCTGATCGTGAGTTACGTCGTGTTCGGGAGCCTCGACGGATCCCCGGCTTCCTTCGCCGCCGACGGAACCATGACGTTCGGTGCCGAGGTCGAGCTGGCGGTCGCCATGCCTCTTTCATGGCTTCCCGTCGCGGGCGACTATACGCGTTTCGCGGAGAAGCCCGCGCGGGCAGCGAGTGCGGCCACGGTCGCCCTATCTGCTCGGCAGCTGCTGGATGTATATGATCGGCCTAGGGAATGGCCCTGATCGCAGGCACGAGCGATATCGCAGGAATTCTGAGCGCGGCGGGCTTCGGCATCGTCGGCATCATGATCGTCGTCTTCTCACGGTGACGACGACATTTCTGGATGCGCAGTCGGCAGGCGAGTCCGCGTCTGCCATAACATCGCGTTTGGATGCGCGCATCGTAGGCGTTGCGGCCGCCGTCGTGGGCGCGGTTTTGGCGGCGTTCGCTCCCGTGGGGATTTCGAGGCGTTCCTCTACCTGATCGGGTCTGTGTTCGCGCCGATGGCCGCGCTCGTCGTCGCCGATTTCTTCATTCTGGAGCGCGATATGTCGGATGAGCCGTTCGACGTTGCGGCCCCTCGCATTGTGGGTCGGCGGTTTCGCGCTCTATCGCTGGTCGCTTACCTGGAGCCTTCCGGTCGGCAATACCCTTGCCGGTCATGAGTCATCGTCGCGGGCGTCGCCGTCGTCGTGCGGCTCGCCCAGCGGCGCATGGAGCGTAAGGCGTAAGTTTTGAGGGCCGTTGAGACCGGATAAAGGGTATTCGTCCAGTCACGAGGCGACGCCGCTCGCCTTGCATTGCAGCGACGAGCTCGAGTCTAGATTCCACGAAGCACGAGATTGGCGTAGTCTTGGCTTTGATGGAAGAGATGTGCGACGACGATCATGTCGTTGCCATCTTGGAAGAAAAGGACCACGTAGCCTCCGAGCAAGACGGTGCGGTATCCCAGTTGGACGAGGATATCCATTCTCGAGAGCCTATGTTTCACGGTGCCACTGCGTAGCTCTTCGAGGGTTTTCTCCCACTCGGCAAGGAAACGATTTCACCGTTGCGGAGCCGAAGCTCGAAAGATACATGATGATATCCTCCAGCTTTCGCAAAGCGGTAGGCTGAATGCGCACCTCACGAGGCTTATACAAGGAAGGTTTTCGATCGCTTGGACATGGGGCACCGTCGCATGCGTCCGCAGACGAGACGGTCGGGCTGAAGGAAAGCCTCTACACCTGCTCGGCGATCATCCCTTCGAGCGTGCGCCAGGCGAGTTCGGCGCATTTGACGCGTGCGGGCATGCGCGAGATGGTTTCGAGCTCGGCGGCTTCGTCCAGATCTTCTCGATCCTGGTCGGAAAGCTCTTTGCCTGGACCATCCGATGAACAGCTTGCAGAGCCTCTGAGCCTCCTCGATGCTTTCGCCGGTGATGAGATCGGCCATCATGTCGGCCGACGCCTGGCGAAACGGCGCAGCTATGCCCGGTGAACGCCGCTTCTTCGATCGTGCGTGCCGTCATCGCCGAGGCGAAGCTTCAGCACGAGTTCGTCTCCGCAGCTCGGATTGATTCCCTCGTGTTCGTGGGTCGCGTTTTCCAGATCGTACTTGTAGTCGGGGTGGGCGTTGTGTTCCATGAGCGCGGCGGTATAGATGCTAGGCATTGAACATACTCCAAACGGTCTTGAGCGCATGAATGAGCGCATCGATATCGCGTCGCTCGTTGTAGAACGCGAATGATGCGCGGCAGCAGGACGGCACGTCGAGCCAGGTGAGAAGCGGCTGGGCGCAGTGATGCCCGGCTCTGATGGCGACGTCTTCGCCGTCGAGGATGCCCGATACGTCGTGCGGGTGCACGCCCCTGACGTTGAAGCTGACTACGCCGTGATGGCGGTCGCGTCGTCCGGCCCCACGATCTCGATGAACGGAGCTCGCCATCCGGCATGCATTCCGCACGAGCGCGGCCTCGCGCGCCTGGATGAGTCGAAAGCCGACCGAATCGATATAGAGCGCCATGCCCGCGGCATAGATTCCCGCCGCATCCTGCGTGCCGGCTTCGAACTTTCTCGGGAACAGGGGGACCAGACGGCATCTTCCTCGGTGACGGAATCGATCATCTCGCCGCCCGTGAGGAACGGCGGCATGGCGTCGAGCAGCTCTTTCCTTCCCCAGAGCACGCCGATGCCCATGGGACCGAAGGCCTTGCGGGCGGAGAACGCGAAGAAATCGCAGCCGATCTTCTGCACGTCGACGGGCATGTGGGGACCGATCTGCGCGCCGTCGACGATCATGCACGCCCAGCCTCATGCGCCGCCTCGCGATCTTCTCGACGGGTTGAGCACGCCGAGCACGTTCGAGATGTGCACGACGGAGACGATCTTGGTCTTCGGGTCCGATCTTCGCGGCGATCTCTTCATCCGTGATGACGCCTGGTCGTCCGGGCGCAGGTAGACGAGCGTGGCGCCTGCGGCACGTGCAGGCTTGCTGCCAGGGGATGAGGTTGCTGTGAGGTGGTCCATGATGGAGATGCAGACCTCGTCGCCCGGTTCGAGCATCGGTGGGTGCGAACGCTGGCCACGCGTATTGAGGGGCTTCCGACGCGTTGCGGCAGAAGACGATCTCGTTCGCTTCATGCGCGCCGATGAATTCCGCGGTCTTCACGGGCATCGCCGATAGCCATCGTCGCCGAACGACAGCTCTGCACAGCCCGCGCAGGGCGTTCGCGTTCATGGTCTCGTAGAACGAACGCTGGGCATCCAGCACGACGGAGGGCCGCTGGGCCGTGGCCGCCGAGTCGAGGAACGCGAGCTCGGGGTGCAGGGAAAGCAGCGGGAAATCGCAGCGGAACGGGCTGGTGGAAAGGTCGGTCGGATCGAGCGCCATCGCACTTGGGGCCGCTCATTGCTCGACCCCTCGTAATCTCCGAGGAGCGTCTTGCCGAGGCGCACGACGCCGGCCCCGACGGTTTCGTCGATGGCATTGATCTCGGCGTTTTCGATTTGCGCACGTGCGAACATGGCTTCGGCCGCATCGGGGGAAAGGCCGCGGCATGCCAGATAGAACTTCTGCTCGGGACGGATATGCCCGATCGTCGCGCCATGGTTGCCGGCGACGTCGTCTTCGGAGCAGAGGATGACGGGAACCGTGCGGTTATGCGCGCCGTCATCGGCGATGAGCACCGTTTCCGGATTCATGGCCGTTGGCGCCCTTGCAGCCGCGGATCAGGTCGATCGTGCCGCGGAGCGTCTTGACGCTTGCCGCCATGCACGCACGCTGGCATTCAGTTCTGGACATCGTGCGCTGGCCGTGATGGCGGATGACGTAGCTGAAGTCGAGCTCGTTTTTCCGTGGGCCCAGATAGCGGGTATCCACATCGATGTCGGAGGAGGCGCCTCGCAGGTCGCAGGCAAGCCCCGTGTAGGATTCCCCGGCGCCCAGAACGGCATGCCTGACCTCGACCTTCGCGGACTCGTCGAGACATAGCCTCGTCGTCGGAAGCACTGCCAGGAATCGTCGGCCGTCTGATGGTGGTCACGCGGACGACGGCGTCCTTGCCGGCGAACACGCGCAGCGTCGCACCGATGGCGCCGACTCCCTCGGTCGGGGTGTCGAAGGCGATCGCGATATCGACGTGCGCCCTCGTAGCCACGCTGACGTCGACGGCGGTCGCGTTGACCGCCCCGTCGATGCCGTTGAGGCGGACGGTCGCCGCGCCTTCGGAGCCTTCGGGGCTTCCACGACGATGACTCGCCGGCGGCTTGAGCAGGAATGCTCGCGCATCCGCGCCCATGCCCGTCTCGAACGCGGCGGCGACGGACGCTCGCGCGCTCGGTTTGCAGCGGGCATCGATCTGATAGCGGAATATGCCGTGTCGCGCATGCCGTCGGTGTCGTCCGTCGGCTCGCCCGCAAGATCCTGCGCGCTGACGTGCGTCGCATAGGGCGCGTGCCGAAAGCGCGTCCACGGGTCGTATCGAACGCATCGCCCTCTCAAGGTCTGTGAGCGCGACGGCGGTTAGCGGAAAGCGCGCTCGCCCTCGGGCACTTCGACGATGGTGCCGCTGCGCCTGGATAAGGTCGGCGGGGGCTTCTATGCGTCCGCGCCGTTCATGCTCAGGCGATGCCACGTGGGAGCGGGCATCGGGCTGGCGTTTTGCGGTAATGGCGTCCATCCCAGCCGATCGCCCCTTCCATTTCGAGTTTGACCAGGTTCGTTCATTTCGACCGCGTATTCGAGCGGGAGTTCTTGAGACCGTCCGCGAAGCCGTCGACGATCATCGTGCGGGCCTCTTCCTCGGAGATGCCGCGGCTCATCAGGTAGAAGATGGTGTCGTCGCCGATGCGGCCGATCGTCGCCTCGTGTCCGATGTCCACCTTCTGCAGCGGACGTCCATCGCGGGAATGGTGTCGGATCGGGAGACGTCGTCGAGCATGAGCGACTGGCAGGGAGACGCTGGCCGCGGAATCGGTCGCGTTCGGCGTGGCCACCACCGAGCTGCGGAACGGACTACGTCGCCGCCCTTGGAGATGGACTTCGTCTCGATGGCCGCCGAGGTCCGGGGCCGAGCACGACCTTGCAGCCGGTGTCGAGGTTCTGCCCTAGCCGGCGAAGGCTGATGCGGTGAAGTGCAGCGCTTTGCGTCCCTGCGAGGATGGACATCGATGCAAGTAGCCCACGTGGCTGCCGAACGACCGATATCCATTCCACCGAGCCGCCCTCGTCGCAGCGGGCACGCTGGTGTTGAGGTTGCATGTTCTTCGACCAGTTCTCGATCGTCGAATAGCGCAGGTGGGCGCCCTTGCCGATGAAGAGCTCGACCGCGCCGCGTGGAAAAGTGGCCACGTTGTAGCTTCGGTGCCGAGCACCCTCGATGAAGTGCGGGTCGGCATCGTCTTCCACGATGATGAGCGTATGCTCGAACTGGCCTGCGCCTTTGGCGTTCAGACGGAAGTACGACTGCAGCGGAAGTCGAGACGCGTGCCCTTTTCGGGACGTAGACGAACGATCCTCCTGACCACGGCGCCATGGAGCGCGGCGAACTTTGTGGTCGGTGGGCGGGATGAGCGTCACGAACTTCTCGTGATGAGCTTCTCCCATTCAGGCTGCGTGCAAGGCCTCTTCGATGCCGGGAGGCACGATGCCCATGCTCGCGGCGTGATTCCCGCACGCCGTGATAGACGAAGAGCTCGAGTCGTACTGGGCGCCGACGCCCGCGAGGTAGGCGCGTTCGGCCTCGAGGGATGCCCAGGCGGTCGAACGTGTGCTTCACGTCGCGAAGGCTTTCAGTCGCTTTTCCGGTCGGTGTTGGGCTTTGACGTAGGTGACGATGTTGTCCAGGCCCGGCGATCGACGGCCCCTAGTCGGGGGTCGCCATGCGATGGTAGGTTTTCGAGGGACTTCAGGCGGAAGTCGAGCATCCACTGCGGCTCGTCCTTGCGGCTCGAGATCTCTTCGACGATTTCAGGGGGTCAGGCCGGCGTCGACGCTTCGGAAATCCTCTTCGTAGCGGAAAGTCGGCACGATCGAACGGTCGATGTCGGCGACCCGTGTGCGTTTCAGGCATGGGGAAGCCTCCTATTCGGCGTTCGCGCAGCGCGCGCTCGATGAGCGCGCGGCCAGGAGCTCTTCGATCGCGGATGCGGTCTCCCTCGGCGTGCGGCGAACTGCTCGAAGCCGCTCTCGTCGATGGACTGGACCATGCTCGCATCGCCTTCGGCGATCGTCATGCCCGCCCATCGCGACGTGGACGCGGTCGATGCTCAGGTGTTCGAGGATGCGCGTGTTGTGGTGATGACCATCAGCGTGCCGTTGCAGCGGCGGCGGTAGGCCTCATGCCGCGGGACACGACGCCGAGGGCGTCGACGTCGAGGCCGGAGTCGGTTTCGTCGAGGATGGCGAGCTTAGGCTGAAGGAGCGGAGCTGGAGCATCTCGACCTTCTTCTTCTCGCCGCCGGAGAAGTCGACGCGAGCTCGCGATCGAGCCAGGCCGGATCCATGTCGAGCTCTTCGCAGAGATCTTTCAGGAGCTCCGGAACTGCTTGCTCCTAGAGGTCGGCGCCTCTCGGCCCGCGACGGATGCGCGCAGAAAGCTGGACAAGGGCACGCCGAATCTCGACCGAGCCTGGAAGCTCAGGAAGAGCCCGGCGCGGGAGCGTTTGTCGGGGAGAGGCCGGTGATGTCCCGCCATCGAATTCGATCGAGCCGCCATTGACGGTGTAGACGGATCGCCCATGACTACGTGGCGAACGTCGATCTTTGCCCGTGCCGTTGGGGCCCGCGAGGACATGGTCTACCGGCGGAGAGCCTCGAGGTTGACGTTCTTCAGGATGAGCTTGTCGTCGACCGATGCGAACAGGTCGTTGATTTGAGAAGCGGTTGCGCCATGGGAAAAAGCTCTTTCGGAGAGCTTTAATTCCTGCAATTATGTAGATTAAAATAAACGGACGGCTCCATATGTCAATATGGACAGCGCAAAGGCGGGAAAACCCGCGTCGCGCACGACCGAAACACAGATTACTGCGCATCTAGGGTGCTTTTGATCGAAGGAGCAGGATGCTTGTCACGACGAAAGGGCGCTATGCCATGCGTCCTCGGCGGACGTCGCTCACCATTTCGAGAAAGAGGAAATCGCCCCTCTCTGCGCGCCAGCTCAACGCGAAGGGCATCTCGATGAAGTACCTCACAGCCTGCCCGTCCATTGGTCAAGTCAGGCCTGCTCAAAAGCGTGCGCGGAAGGAGGCGGCTATGTGCTCGCCGAGCCGTCCGCCGCGATCCGCGCGGGCGACATATGCGCGCGGCCAGAGGGGAACATCTTCCCGTGTCGTCGTCGACGGCGTGACCTTCGATTGCGCGCGCGCATCGCTGACCGCGCTTCGGTGAAGTTCTGGATCGGCCTCGACCGCGTCATCGAGGACTACGTCGACGGCGTCATGCTGAAGGACATCATCGACGAGGGCGACGTGTTCTTCGATGTGGATAGACTCAGCCAGATCGTGGCGGCGAAGCTCGGAAGAAGATGCGGGAAATGAACGCACCGGGGAAGCGCCGAGATCCGATCTTCGCCAAGAAACAGGAGCATCTGAGCGAGACGCGCGAAGCTCAAGTGCATAGAGGATGCGCAGGTCGCGAAGCTTGCGAACATCATGCGGCGCCGCTGCGGCGGATAAGAGCTCGATGAGCGACGATCTCGGCCTCGATCCGGCCGTTGATTCGACCATTCTTCGAGCTCAGGTGGAACTCGAGGGAATGAACCAGGTCATCGACGAATACAAACGCCGCGGCCCGCGTGGCCCGAAAACCCTCCCGCGCGCGCCAGTCTGCGCAGCCGTACGCCAAGGTCGAGCTTCGCCGGACCGCCCGTCAAGACATCATATCGGATCGACGGGCATGACCGACGAGAACCGGCGGCATTTCGTCATCGATTGGCGGTCTCGGTCGCGAGACGTATTACAACCGCGACATGGGGCGGACCTCGTATGAGGCGAACGGGCGCACCATCGTCGTTTGATCGGAGAACCGTCGCCAATTCGATATCGAAGCCGACCGTCTGAACGCGTACTTCGACACGTCGGTCGCGATCGAGGATCCTCTGCTCGCTTCCTCAAGAAAGCACCGGTCCGCTCGGATGCAGGCCATCACGGCCACGATTCGAAGGAGCAGAACATGGTCATCCGCCAGCGAAGACGTGCCAGTGCTGCTGGTCGACGGCATCGCGGGATCCGCAAGACATCGGTGCGATGCAGCGCATCGCCTATCTGTTCTATACGCGAACGGGAGACGCTCGGATCCGTCCGACGGCATCTCTTCACGCCGAACCCGTGTCAGGCGCTATCGACGACGCAAGCCCCAGATGGGCGAGGCAATCCGCATTCGACGACCTCGCGCAGTTCGCGCGATCCTCGGCGCGACCGATCGCGGCAGTGCGATGCGACGGGCGAGCTGTCCGGCGGACGATCTTGCGCGCATCGATGAGATGCTTGGCGGGTTTCCGCTTCGAGGTCGGCGACTTCCGATCACTGTCGTGCTTCGCACCGGACGCGCGGTGCCCACGGCTGCCCAGAGATCCAGGGCGTCTCGATGCGATTCGGGCGCGCCCGCGGGTCCGCGCCTGCTCGCTGCGGTTGAGGAAGAGCTGATCGCGTCAGCGACCAATCGCGTGAAGCAGGCGGCCGCGCCACCGAGATGGGCGGAGCACGAGATGCTCGGCTCGACGAAGGCGAGCAGCGCCGTATCGTTCAGCGAATGCAGGCGACCCTTGTCCGACGAGGAAAGCGGTCCAGCGTATCCGCATCTACCTGGACGATCTGCATGCCGATGCCTTCAGGACGCTCGAGACCTTCGGATGGCTCAACGACGTGCGACCGTCGCGCCGCCTGATCGGCCGCGATAATCTGACCACGACGGATACGGTCGCACCGAGACGGCCATCACGGGCATGGGGGATCCTTGGGCGCGCTACGTCATAGTCAGGACGAGGCTAGGACTACACGTATCGGCCCAGCTCGCAGTGTGACGCGGTACTTTCAGCTCGGCGCGCGCATGCTGCTGGGCGACGGAGAATCAGGCCGTCGTCGCGCCATACCGCTACCTACGGCGAGATCACTGCTGTCCGTTCGCGCGTGCGTTCGTCGGTGGATGAATGCCGACTCGTGACGAGGCTAACCGCTCGTCTCCCGAGATCACGGCCCGTCTCGCCGCCTCGCTGACGCCGACGCCGCGCATCGAGGTCAATTCCGTCAGCCTGAAGGCGCCGGCGCCCGCATTCGTGGCAGCGGCATCCGATGGAAGCGTGCGGTGCAGGCGCTTGCGGAAGCGGCCTGCGACGCGCGGTCGGGCTGATGGGCTCCGTGGCGCTTCGTGGCGGTCGAAGCAGGAGTTGAAGCACCGTCAGGCGCATCCTAGGCGGGGACGCGCCTCGCGTCATGCGCGGCGGCGAGCCCTTCCCGAACCGCATGGTCGCGCTCGAGGTCACGCGCGCGGGGCCTCGACGACCGTAGCGTCATCCCGCGACGCATCGTCTTCGCCTATCCGCCCGACGACGACATCGCGCGCCCGCCGCCTCTATGTCGCCCTGTCGCGCGCGACGCCGCGCTGACTGGTCCTTCGGAAGGGTCCGCGACCCGCTCTCTCTCGGGTCTGGCGTGATCTCAGTGATGTTTCAGTCGGGCAGATGCGGGCGCCCGTCTGCAGCGTTCACAATATCCTATCGACCGAAACGCACGCGAGCCGGGCTTACGAGGCGCCGTGCGCCGACGCCGCCGCTATCGCATCGAGCCCATCAGCGTATTCGGTCCGAGCGCATCCGCGATCGCGTGAGCGCGCTCGAAGGAGGAACCGTGCAGATGCGGCATCGTTGGATACACCGGCGCCTCGCACGCCACAGATATCCTGATCGACGGCCCGCAGGCGCATGGACTACCGCGGCTACGATTCCGCGGGCATCGCGGTGCCAGACGGATGCGGGTCTCGTGGTCAGGCGCAAGGTGGGAAAGGTATCCGCGCGGTGAAGCCATCGTCGCGTCCGGAGCACATCGAGTGCACCTACGGCATCCGGGCATGCGCGCTGGGGCGACCCGCGTCGCCTGGAGAGCGAGCGCAACGCGCATCCTGCAGACTGACGCTTCGGGACGCTTCGCCGTCGTCCATAACGGCAGCATCGAAAGAAACTTCGCCGCGCTGGAAGGAAGAGCTTGTCGGGCGCGGGCGCGAGTTTCAGAAGCGACACCGCTACCGAGGTCATCGTGCACCCAGTCGAAGAGAGAGGCATACAGGCGACCCGCTCGATGCCGCGCATGACGCGCGCACGTGAAACCGTTGGCGCGGCAACGCCCTGGCGTGTCCTACCCGTACACGCTCGAGCCCGGCGTCACTCGTGCCCGCGCGGCGATCTGGTCATCATCGGCGCCGGCGGACGGGCGCGATCGTGGCGAGCGCATCGTGGCCATCGAGGACGCGACCTTTGATGCCGTCGTCTTGGAGAACGATACCTTCGCGCGTGCATGGCGCTGCGGACGGGAGAGGTTTCATCTCCTATCGCGACTTCGAGCGGCGAGGCGATCAGGTCGACGTCATGCATGTCGACTGGGATCCTCTCGGCTGCCGGGCGCGGCGGGTACTGACTTCATGGCGAAGAAGGAGATCTTCGGTGACCGCGCACTATCCGCTAGTACGTCAGCGGGCGCATGGTGAACGGCCATTTTGAAGTCTGACGAGCTCACGCTCATTCGAAGAACTCGCGGCCATCGATCGCGCCCACGTCTATCGCGGTGCGGCACCAGCCACATGCCGGCCTCGTCGCGAAGAACCTGATAGAAGGCTGGTCGCATTCCGTGCGAAGTCGAGGGTGGCGAGCGAATTCCGCTACCGCAACCCGATCGTCCGCCGTCCACGCTGGTCGTGGCCGTATCTCAGTCCGGCGAGACGGCCGATACGCTCGCCGTTATTCGCGACGCGCATCCGCGGCGCGAAGGTGTTCGGCATCACGAACGTCGTGCGCAGCCTGATCGCCCGCGAAAGCGACGGCGTCATCTCACATCAAGGCGGACAAGGAAAATCGCCGTGGCCCGCCACCAGAGCCACTCGGCCAGGTCGTCGCGCTGACGCTCCCGTCCATGCTGCTCGGCCAGGTGCGTGGGCTTCTGACGACCAAGCAGATCCGCATGCTCTTTCCGCGAGCTCGCCGACACGGCGCTGCAGGGTGGAAGAGATCCGTCGACCTCGCGCCCATCGACAGAGGCGGCTGAGGCCTGCAAGGACGCGACGAGCGCCCTGTTCGTCGGGCGCGCGGCATCGGAGCCACGATCTGCTACGAAGGCGCCCTCAAGCCGCGGAGGTCAGCTGCATCGCGGAGGCCTATGCCGCCGCGAGATGAAGCATGGGCCGATCGCCCTGCTCGACGAGGGGTTCCCCGTCATCGCGGTGGCGACGCAGAGCCCTGCGTACGATCAAAGGTGGTTTCCAATATCCAGGAATGCAGGCTCGCGGCGCGTCGCATCGTGCCACCGAAGGCGACGAGGACGTCACGAACGCACGATGACGTGATCTATGTGCCGAAGGTGCGCGACTGCTTCAGCGTTGTCACGGTCAGCGTGCTGCTGCAGCTCGCCGCCGCGCTATCGCTACATCAAACGTGGCTGCGACGTTGATCAGCCTCGCAACCTGGCCAAATCGGTCACGGTCGAATAGGGCGCGCATGCCGGTCGGACTTAGTCGATCATCGAAATCAGAGCGTATGGAGCGCGTCTCGCGCGCACGTCGTTCGTCTCGAAGGTCTCACCGACGAGGACGTGCGTATTGCGAATCGAGGCGTATGCCGCCGCACGGTTCGCCGCGGCTTCGCGGCGAAGGAAGCGGTGTGCAAGGCGCTGAACAGGTATCGTATCGCGGCATCGGCATGAAGGACGTCGAGGTCTCGCACGACCGGCGCGGCAAGCCCGTCGCGGTGCTGCATGGGCGGGCGGCCGAGTTCGCCCTGGGAACAGGGCATCACGGATATCCCCTTTCGATTTTCATACACGCATGCGTCGTCGTCGCGAACGCGGTCGCCATCACGAAGGCGGCGGAAGGGGACAAGGAACGTCGGCGCGATGTGAAGGCCGAGCTCGTGCCGATTCAAGAAGCGCGCAGCATGCTGACGAGCTCGGCTCGGAAAACCCGCGGAAGCCATCGAAGGATGTGATCGGGCACTGACGCGGCTGGACGACATCCGTCCTGCGCGCGGGGCTCTGCGTGGTATCGCCCGAAGCGGCGGCCGACCCGTGCCTCGGATACCTGCCGATGCCCATAAGTATTTCTCGCGGCGTGCGAGCTATATGTCGGGAGCAAGGACTATCCTGGTGCGGCGGTGCTTCGCCTGTGCCAATAAGCTGGCCTGCGGATATGTTATCGCATGCCACACGATATCGAGAGCGCGGGCGTGCGGGCGCAGGCCCTCGAGTGGTGCGCGACCATGCGTCGTTCGTCGAGGTTCGGCACGAGGATGGGGCCGCGCGCCCGCGTGCGCGGTGGTCGTCGGATGCGGGTTCCCCTCGGCGGCGCGCGACGGCCTCTTGCGCGAGCTGAGCCGCGCGTGCGCCCAAGGGGTCCCCTCGGTTTCCGAAAGGCCTGCCGCGGCATGTTCGCCCGAGAGCATCGCACGCGTGCTGGAACGTTCCGGCTGTCCGGCGCTTCTGGACGGCGGCGCCTTGGATGCCGTGGGATCGGGCGACGTGCTGTTGCTCGAAAAGCGCACCGGCCGACGATCGCCGTCATCACGCCGCATCTAGGCGAGGCGGCGCATCGCCAGGCGATGCGTATAGACGAGATCTGGCGCCTGTGCGCTTTTCCCCAGCTATCGCCGAAGCGACTTCGACGATCTGCATGCTGAAGGGATCCGATGTCTGGATTTCGACGCCCGAGGGTTCGACCTATATCGTGGATGCGGGCACCTGGGCGCTTGCGAAGGCGGGCACCGGAGATGTGCTTGCCGGTGCCGTCGGATCTCTGCTTGCGTACTGGCATGATGCCGCTCGAAGCGGTTGTGCTCGGCGCGCACATCCATGCGTGCGCGGGACGGATGGCGAGAAGGCCTGGCCTCGGGCCGACGACCGAATGTGCTCGACCTCTTGCCGCAGGCTGCGGGCCGATTCGCGAGGAGAACGTCATGAGCGATATCAAAGTCACGCTTCTGGATTTCGCGACGAGTTCCTGCCGGGGCAGCAGCGGCGGTCCTGTGAACGCACCGCTTCTCATCTCGGGCACCGTCTTGGTTCTGCTCGGCACGCGAGCGTTCTCAATCCTGAAACGTTCCTGGCGGGCCTGTCGTACGCGGCGGGCGTCGGGTTCGTTCGTCGGCGCCGTCATGTTCGTTCCCGTACCTGCGCGTGCGGGGAACGCTGCAGGAGGTGGATATCCCTGTTCACGACCATTGCGGTGCTCTGCTCGGCATCGTGCTCTGCGCGCATCCGCTCATCGGCGTGACGATCGCCGCGTGGATCGTCGGTCTCGCCCGTCGTATTCGGCCTGGCAGATGTTCGTCGGCGTGCAGCTGCGCTCTTTCGGCGGCATCATGCGTTGTCGAGCTTGCGTCGGGCGTCTTCGAGATCGTTCTGGGCGGAGCCATGTGCATCTGGCCGCAGCTTGGGGCTCATCATCGGGCTCGTCGGCATCGTCTGCGATCTCGCTCATCGCGTTCAGCCTGCCTATCGGCATCGATCACACCAACCGGCTCTGGTAGCCCTCAAACGGAGGATTTCTTCAATCATGGATCAGGACAGTCTTTTCGGGTCGGACGTGCCAGGCTCTGGACGCCGACGGGACTCGTGCGCGCGTTCGCGCGCTTCGCAAGGAAATCGAGCACATACACCTATCTCTATTACGCGAAGGATGCGCGGAAATCTCCGATGCGGCGTTCGATTCGCCGATGCGCGAACTGCGCGAACTCGAGCAGGCCCATCCTGAGCTCATCGATCCGACCAGTCCGACGCAGCGCGTCGGCGGGTACGTCGGGCGAGCAGTTTCGCCCGTGCCATGCGGTGCACATGTATTCGCTGGACAACGCCATGGGCTTGGAAGAACTCGACGAATGGCTCGCGCCACCGTGGAGGCCATCGGGCATCCGGTGCCGTTCTGCTGCGAGCTTAAGATCGACGGCTCGTCCATCGCGCTCACGTACGAGGCGGGCGTGTTGACGAAGGCCGCGACGCGCGGCGACGCGCACCACGGGCGAAAGACGTCACCGTCAATATGCGCACTGCGCGACGTACCGTTGCGCCTGCGCGATGCGGGCATCGAGGACTTGTCGATCCCGGGATGCGAGCATCGAGGTCCAGCGGCGAGGTCTACATGCCGAAACGGAGCTCGAGTCGCTGAACGCGGCCCGCGGCCGCGCAGGGCAGGCAGAGGGTTCGCCAATCCGCGCAACGCCGCCGCCGGTTCGCTTCGCCAGAAGGATCCGACCGTCACGCAAAGGGCGCGACCTCTCCACGTTCCCATACGCCATTGCCGACGACGCTCCGGTGCGCGCCGAATCGCAGGGAGCTGCTGCAATGGCTCGGCGACTGCGGTTTCCACGAATCCGACGTCAAGCGCTGCGATACGCCCGAAGAGGTGCATCGCTTCTGCGAAGAGGTGTGCCGACCGGCGCGACTCGCTTCCGCTACGGCATCGACGGCGTGGTGGTGAAGGTGGACTCGTTCGCGATCCAGCGCGAGATGGGCTTCACGGCCCGCGCGCCGCGGTGGGCCATCGCCTACAAGTTCCCGCCCGAAGAGAAGACTACGGTGCTGCGCGACATATCGGTCCAGGTCGGACGCACAGAGCCATCACCCGCGGCCGAGCTCGATCCGGTGCGCTGGATGGGTCCGTGGTTGCGCGTGCGACGCTGCATAACCTCGACGAGGTGCACCGTAAAGACGTGCGCGTCGGCGACACGATCATCGTGCGCAAGGCCGGGGACGTGATTCCCGAGGTTCTGGGCCCGGTGCTTTCGCTGCGTCCGGAAGGCGCGATTCCTGGGGAGATGCCCGCGATGTGTCCGAGCTGCGGAAGCCCGCTCGTGCGCGAGGACGGAGAGGCTGCGTCCCGGTGCGTTTCCATCGACTGTCCTGCTCAGGCGACGGAACGCCTCATCCATTGGGCGAGCCGCGGCGCCATGGATATCGACGGCATGGGCGAGGAGATCGTCGCGCGCCTGGTGGAGTCGGGGCGCTTGACCGACGTTGCGGATTACTACAACCTTTCGGAATACGACTTGGCCACGCTTGAGACGGGGCGCACCAACAAGGAGGGCGAACCCGTTCATCTGGGATCGACCATCGCCGCCAAGCTGGTCGCGCCGATCGAGGCATCCAAGGCGCGACCGTTCGGACGCGTGCTGTTCGGCCTGGGGTATTCGCTCGCGTCGGCAAGACCACGGGCGCGCAGATCGCCACCGCGTCATCCTTTTCGATGGACGCGCTCATGCAGGCATCCGAGGAAGACCTGGCGGCCATCGACGGCGTCGGAGGCATCATCGCCGAGAGCATCCGCGCGTTCTTGGAGACGCCCGACAACCGCGAAGTCATCCATCGGCTGGGGATGCTCGGCGTCCGTATGGAAGACGTGCGGACTGAGGGAGAGGACGTGCCCCAGACGCTTGTGGGCATCACGTTCGTGCTGACGGGGTCGCTCGTCGAAAGCGGCATGACGCGCGATGAGGCGGGCTCGCGGCTGAAGGCCATGGGGCGCCAGGTGTCGGGCAGCGTGTCGAAGAAGACGGGGTATGTGATCGCGGGCGAAGCCGCCGGCAGCAAGTACGACAAGGCCGTTGCGCTGGGCGTTCCGGTGCTTTCCGAAGCGGATCTGCTGCGGCTGCTGGAGGCCGGATCGCTCGAGGCGGCGGGCATCGCCTAGGGCGAGCGCTGCGGCACGAAATGGCGAAACCTTCTTCTGCGTGCGATATACTGCCGACTGATTCACGATTCGGGATGGGCCGCCGTCGATGACGGCGGATACAAGGAGATGCGCTGACGATGGAAGACAGGCTGAGCGAATACGACGAGAAGGTGCTGCGTCGCTTGATTCAGATCGAGACGGCGAACAGGGCCGAGGAAAAGAAGAGCCCGCTTGCTTTCGTGAAGCGCGACACGGCGGCCGGCGCATCTATGCGGCGCCTTGACCAGCTTGGATATGTCGGCGCTGCATATCGGGACGGCAATCCGCTTGTCGTCGAGGTGCTGGGACGCGGGTATTCCTATATCGCCATGATCGATGCGGAGATCGCCGATATTGAACGTGCGGAACGTTATCGCAGGGAAGACCACCAGCATGATGTCTTCATCTCATGCGTGACCGCGGGCATCGGCGTGATCGGCGTGATCTTCGGCTTCCTGCTCGGGCACGTGCTGTAATACCGGGATCTATATCACGAGGTCGGCGACTGACCTTGATGAAAGAGCAGCGAGATGACGATGATGATGATGGGGCGCACGATCTTCGTGCCGCCCTTCAGGACCAGGCCGGCTCCGATGTAGTTGCCGATGATGCTGAATGCCGCGGCGATAAGCCCGAGTCCGATCCAGACGACGCCGGCATGCAGGAACGTGATGAGCGCGGCGACGTTCGATGCCAGGTTCGCGATTTTAGTCTCTCCCGACGCTTCTTTGATTCCGAGCTTTCCGAACACGACGAATGCAGCAGCATGAACGTTCCGTTCCGGGTCCGTAGAAGCCGTCGTAGACGCCGACGGTAAGCGAAATAGCCAGGATGATGGCGAGGCGGCGACGCAACGGTACGTCTTCGGCCTTGGATGCTCCCAGGTCGGGCTTGCGCAGGACCGCGATGGCCACAAGGGGCAGCGATACGATGAGGACGATTTGGAAGATGCCGTCGGGCGTGAGCAGCGCCAGGCGCGCTCCGATAGCCGAACCGGCGAGCGCGCCGATGACGGCGGGAATCGCCGGTTTCAGCTTGACGAAGCCTCCGCGCATGAAGCGAAATGTCGCGGCCGCCGTGCCGATCGTGCTCGAGAGCTTGTTCGTGGCGATCGCTGTGTGGGCGGGCAAGCCCGCGAGCAGGTACGCGGTGAGGGAGACGAGTCCTCCGCCGCCAGCGATGGCATCGACGACGCCCGCAAGGAATACGAGCGGGCAGACTGCGATGAGCGTGATCGGGTCCATGGAGGCCTCAACGGTCGGTGGCGTGCGTCGAGCGAATCGAGGGGCGGTGCCGGACGGGTCGCACCGCATGCGTTGCTGTCGGGCATCGAAAGCAGCGCGTGCGAGTGTTGGCTGCCGTGGCAGCCCGGCGCACAGCATTGCTGCCGCGATGCGGTGGACGGCCTCGAACGGCGTCGTTGCGACGGGCGCCCTACGAAGGCAAGCGTTGATTATAGGGCAAGGCGGCTGCGCTGCGGCTGCGAGAGAGCTGCGGAACGCTGCGCGAGGGGGGCTGCGTGACAGTTGCGAGAGAGCTGCATGAGATAGCTGCGGGAGATGGCTGTGCGGGACAGCTGTGTGAGAGCTGCGGGAACGCTACGCGAAGCGGCTGCCTTCGTGATGGAACGCATAGCCTGCTCCATCGGCCCATCCCCCTGATCGATTCTTGCGCGCGAAACTTCGCACAAGCTCGTATGATAGGCGTCGGGTTCGTGCGATTCCGATCGAAGGGGGATCAATGGTGGATGCAAAGTCGTTCCGCGCTATGAGCTGCGGCGTATGTGATTGCCGCACAGGATGAAGACACGAAAGCGGGATGCATCGTCAATACGTTGACGCAGGTCACATCGAAGCTCGCACGTGTGATCGTCGCGATCAACAAGGATAACTTCACGACGGGCGTCGTACTCGTCCGGCCGTTTCGAAGCTTCGGTGCTTGCAGAGTCCGCGCCCATGGAGCTCATCGGGCGTTTTGATTCCGCTCGAGCGCCGACACCGATAAATTCTCCGATACCGAAATCCGTATAGACGAGGCGGGCGTTCCGTATGTGGCCGAACATGTCGTGTCCCATATGGGCGTGCGCGTGCTGTCTTCCGAGGATGTCGGGTCGCATATGCTGATCGTCGGTGAGGTCGAGGAGGCAGATGTCCTATCGGTCGAAGAACCGATGACGTATGCATATTATCACCGGGTCAAAGGTGGAAAGACACCTCCGAAGGCCTCGTCGTACGAAGCGCCTGATATTGCAGACGATGCGAACGGGTCCGATGCCTCCTCAGCCGAGCGATGCGGGCGTCGGGTCGGGTTCGACTCCTCGTTATGGATGGCAGTGCCAGGTGTGCGGGTACATCGTCGAAAATCGATGAGCTTCCTGATGATTTCGTCTGTCCCTATCTGCGGCGTCGGGAAAGAGAACTTCGTTCGCGTTGAGCTGTGATCGGGGTGGGCCTGCCGTTTCGAAACACCAGGTACAGCTGCGATGGAAAGAGGATCTTATTCGCGTCGAACTGCGATCGGGGTGTCGGGTCTCTGCTCGTGCAGGAGTTCAGGTCCGGTTGCCCGTTCGGCGCGATGGGGGCCGTCATGTTCGGCGGCTTGTTCAGCGCAAGGGAGAGAGAAAAAGGGGGTATAGCCCCTTTTCGACCATCGGATCTCGATGCCGATGACAGAAAAATCGCTGTTTAGAGAATCTCGGGCACTAGTTTTATTGTATTCACAACGAAACTGCCCTTAATCAAGCGTCACTTCGTTGCAATAACAACTTATGTACCGGAAAAAATACCCCTATAGGGTATACTAAACGTCGATTTTTGGCATCGAGGAAGGGTTTGACTTACGGCCTTTGGCGCATGACCGCACACGGCCCGCACGACCTGCGTGGTCGCACACGACCCACACAGCCCGCACGACCCATACGATCCGCATGATCGCATGCAGCCTGCGCGCTCCGCACGTCTGCATGCTTCACACGCCTGCGCGCGACCCGTCCATCGTTTGCACTGAAAATTGACTCTCGTAAGCGCCGTTCGCCGGTTTTCAGGATCGTCGAATCGCGAGGCCGTTTGCCTCATCAAAACATCAGTCACATCTTTTAGATGCATAAAAATAAGCCGATATTCAGCAATTATGCATAACACAGAGATGATATGGCTAAATTGTGCATGAATTCCCAGATTAGAATTCTTACTTGCTCCATCGGCGTCGAACAGTTAGTGTACCTACCCATACAAAAAAGCGCTGCACATGATGCACGTGGGTGCGACAGATGCTCCCTCCGCATGCGTCAGGCGCTTGGGCCGAAGGCGTAACCGCGCGTCAAGGAAGCCGTCAAGGAAGCCGTCTCGTGCGGCGCATCGATCGAGAGGAGTTCGCACCCATGCCTATCGCATTCACGATGCCGATCTCCCTCCGACGCCAGGACCGACGAATCACGCTGCGACGCTCGTGTGTGCTGATGCATGGTCCGATAGGGTGCTAACACCCCTTTTCTCTTCCATAGGACGTATGACAGCACCCGGCGTCGCCGGGCTTTTTCATATATACGCTCGCTTCGGGCGTATGGTCCGTTAAACCATCCCTCGCTTCGCTTCATCGGCGTTTTGCATGGCCGCAAGCCGCGCATCGACTGCTCGCATCGCTTCTGCCGCATCGAACGCCTGCTGTTTTCCGATATCGCCGTGCGCCAAAGCACCGAAGAAAGGAACTTTCATGACTGCCGAAACCACCGCATCCGAAAAGCAGAAGGTCGTTCTCGCCTATTCCGGCGGTCTCGATACCTCCGTCGTCCTTAAGTGGCTTCAGGTCGAAAAAGGCCTTGATGTCATTGCCATCTGCGGAAACGTAGGCTAGGACGAAGAGGATCTCGAGTACATCAAGCAGAAGGCCCTCGATATGGGCGCCATCGCGTCCGAAGCCATCGACATGCGCGAGGAATATGCGGACAAGTACTTGACCAAAGCGCTTGCGGCGAACGGCCTGTACGAGAACTCCTATCCGCTGCTATCCGCGCTTTCCCGTCCGCTCATTTCGAAATACCTGGTGGAAGCCGCGATACGTACGGGCGCCGCCTTCGTCGCGCATGGCTGCACGGGAAGGGGAACGACCAGGTGCGTTTCGAGACATCCATCAAGGCGCTCGATCCGAACCTGACGATCCTGGCTCCGGTGCGCGAGTGGGAACCTGCATACCCGCGAGGATGAGATGGCTTGGGCCAAGGAGAACGGCGTGCCCGTGCCCGTCACTCCGGCATCCCCGTATTCCATCGACGACAATCTGTGGGGACGCGCGATCGAGTGCGGCGTTCTGGAAAACCCCTGGAACGAGCCTCCCGAGGATATTTGGCAGACCACGACCAATCCGGCCGATGCGCCCGACGAGCCCGAATATCTCGAGATCGGGTTCGAGCCGGCGTTCCCTGCTCGCTGAACGGCGAGAAGATGAGTCTCCTCAAAGCTGATCAACAGAGGTCGATCATGCTGCCGGCACGCATGGCGTGGGCCGTTTGGACATGGTCGAGAATCGCCTCGTCGGCGTGAAGTCGCGTGAATAGCTACGAGGTGCCTGCGGCAACGGTCCTCATCGCCGCCCATAAGGCGCTCGAATCGCTCTGTCTCGACCGCGAGACCGTGCATTTCAAACTCGGCGTCGAGCAGCAGTGGGCGACCTCCGTGTACTATGGCCTCTGGTTCTCGCCGCTCAAACAGGCGCTCGATGCGTTCTGCGCAGAAACGCAGACGCACGTGACCGGCACCATCAAAGTCAAGCTCTTCAAGGGATCGTGCGTGGTCGTCGGCCGCCAGAGCCCTATTCCCTCTATGATTACGGACTGGCGAAAGCGGCGAGGCCGATACGTTCGACCGCACAGCGGCCCGGGGCTTCATGTACCTGCACGGCCTTCCGACGACGGTCTGGGCGCAGAAGCAAGGCGCCAAGCAGGACTGATGCAGGTTTGATGCCAGGCTTCTCCGACGGCAGGGGCGGGCGGTCGCCCATGCGGCCGTAACGACTGCTTCGATGGCTCCAGGCGCGACAAACCGCTCGACTTCCGCAGCGGTTGCAAACATGGCGAACCGCTCGGCTCCTGCAGCGGTTTCAAGTGCGGCATGCCGCTCGGTTTTCTGCGCATCCGGAAGATAGAAAAGGTTCATCCATGGCTCTTTGGTCAGGCAGGTTCGAGAAGGCGTCAGCGCCTTCACGCAGGAGTTCGGCGCATCTCTTCCGACGGATACATCGATGTATGCCCAGGATATTCGCGGATCGCTGGCTCATGCGAAGATGCTCGCCGCGCAAGGCGTTATCGGCGACGAGGACTATGCGGCCATCGAGCGGGGCTTTCGCATATCGAGAGCCAGATGGACGAAGGCGCCTTCGCATTCGACGTGAACGATGAAGACATCCATATGGCGGTCGAGGGACGGCTTATCTCCGACATCGGTTCGGCGGGTGCGCGCCTCGCATACCGCAGCCGTTCCGCAACGACCAGGTCGCGACCGACATACGTCTGTACGCCAAGGATGCCATAGTCGAGATTGCTCGTGAGTCAACTGCGAGCTTCGTCGGGCGTTTCTCGATAAGGCCGATGAATGCCTCGGCATCGTCATGCCTGGCTACACACACCTTCAGCATGCGCAGCCGGTGCTTCTGAGCCACCACTTGCTTGCGTATGCGTGGATGTTCACGCGCGACTTCAAACGCCTGCTGGATGCCTATAGCGCGGCGGACGCGAATCCCTTGGGATCGGCGGCGCTTGCGGGCACCACGTATCCGCTCGACCGTCGGATGACGACCGAGCTGCTCGGTTTCGACCACGCCATTCCAAATTCGTTGGACGCGGTGTCGATCGCGATTACCTGCTCGACCTGGACTACGCATGCAGCGTGGCCATGATGCACCTCTCGCGCATCTGCGAGGAGATCGTGCTCTGGTCTTCGACCGAGTTCGGCTTCATCACGCTGTCCGATTCGTTCTCCACCGGATCGTCCATCATGCCGCAGAAGAAGAATCCGGACTTCGCCGAGCTGACGCGGGGGAAGATGGGCCGCGTCGTGGGAGACCTGGTCGGACTTCTGGTCACGATGAAGTCGCTGCCTCTGGCCTACGACAAGGACCTGCAGGGAGTGCAAGGAAGGCGCGATGGACGCGGCGAAGACGCTGCGCATGCTGCATGGTTATCGTCGAAGGCATGGTGTCCACGATGACGGTGCACGAAGACGTCATGCGCGCAGGTGCGAGCAAAGGGTTCACGGCGGCGACCGACGTGGCGGATTATCTGACCAAGAAGGGGATGCCGTTCCGTCAGGCGCATGAAACGGTCGGCGAACTCGTGCTGTATTGCGAAAAGAATGGAAAGGATCTGGCCGATCTTTCGATCGAGGAGCTAAAGGGCGCATCCGACCTGTTCGAAGAGGATATCGTCTCGGCACTGGACATCGATGCGATCGTGCGCGCGCGCACGACGTATGGCGGTACCGGGCATGACGCGGTGAAGGTTCAGATGGAAGAGGCGAAGGCTGCGCTCGAAGCCGATCGTAAAAGATTCCTGCATGGGAGCGGGAAGCGGTCAGGGATCGTCGGGGTCGCCGCTGGCCACCTGTATGCCGCGGAATCACCGCTCGGGTATGCCGGATCCATTCGTGCCGTCCCACCTGGCTCTATGCATTGGCGGAATCGCCTCGGGACTCGGGGCAGGCCGTCGAGCAGGAAAAGGAAGCGGCCCGGGGTGGCCGGGCCGCTGTGCAGGGTCGTCGGAGACGCGCAGGGAATGCGCCATCCGACTGCAGGGAGGAAGACGCCATCCGTTTGACGCCGGCCTATGCAGGGATGAAGGAGAGAGTCGGCAGGCGCCGCGCGCGGAGGCGGAGGGTGGTCTCTGTGAAGGTCCTCGCTCGACGTTCCTTCCGATGCGTCCTTGGCGCTCCATCAAGCTCATCGAGCATGCTCCGCATGATAGCGGGGCGTCCTTAAAATCACCTGAAAGTTTTGTGCAGGAATTTTGAGGATGCTTCGCATTGACCCGTTGCCCGCATCGGTAGAATGTCCTCTTGCATTTATGCGAAATTCGGGCCGTTAGCTCAGTTGGTAGAGCAGGGGACTTTTTAATCCCAAGGTCCGGGGTTCGAGTCCCCGACGGCCCACCATGCACGATGCATCTGCTCGAACCCGCAGGATGTCGAGCCTTGCGGATGCGCGCGCATCGGTTCGATCGGTTCTTTCTCTATTGGTCCATGGTGTAATGGCAGCACAAGGGTTTTGGTGCCCTTGGTCTGAGTTCGAATCCTGGTGGACCAGCCATTCGATGACTTATGGGAATGCTCGCGTCGCGTAAAACTCTATGGCGCGGCTGCATGCGTTCCGCTATAATTCTGCTCCGCGCTGAAGCGCAGGATGCCGATAGTAGCTCAGTTGGTGAAAGCAACGCACTCGTAATGCGTAGGTCAGCGGTTCCGAGTCCGCTCATCGGCTCCATCCGAATACGAAAGCGAGGGTTCGTTCGAACCTCGGCTTTTTATTGATCGACCGAGGCTGTATTTCTCAGGGGAGCGTCCCAAAGGCTTTTTCGGCTGAGCTGTCTAAAAGGGCAAGGCGAAAACTCTATGCGATCGAGAATGCCGTTGGTCGCCATGGTTGGAGCCATCGATCCCGTATGCAACGAATTCGATGCGACACGGCATGACGCATGCGTGCGCATGTATCGAAAAATCGGCATGAATCTGCGGGACATGAAGCAGCGTAGGAGCGCTAGGACGTTCGATGGCGAAAGGGGCTCGACCCGGAAATGCTCGCGGCGATGCGTGAATTCCTGGCCGATGTTCCGAATCCGTTCGGAATCAGTGACGTTCGACGTGCTCGATGCTGAGGAGCATGGCCTTACGAGCAAGGTCATCTCCGGTGCGAACTACTACGTTTGCGCGAAGGTCGCCCGCAAACCGCGTGCCGAACTGGCGTTCGGCTATTCTTTCGAGAAATTCATGCTGCAGGCGCACTCGCTCGGATTAGGGGACCGCATGTCTTGCGGCACGCTTGATCGTCCTGCATTCGAGCGCGCCATGAACGTCGGGAGGGCGAGTTCATGCCCTGCGTAAGTCCGCTGGGCCGCCCGGCGCGCAAAACGTTCCCTTCGCGAAGGCAATGCGCGCTGCGGTCAAGGCGGACACGCGCCATGCATTCGAGAAAGCTGTTCTTTACGGGGTGATTTCGCGCATCCTTTGAGCGAGGTCTGAGGCGGGGATGATGGAGCATCCCGCTTTGAGAGCGGTCGATGCGCGCCGTCGGCGCGAAACGCGCAGCCGTGGCGTCTCGTGGTCGATGGCGACCAGGTGCATTTCTTCGAGGCCAGAAGCAAAGGGTTCGAGAGAGCGACCGGCGATGTGCAGAAGATCGATCTGGGCATCGCTGCATGCCATTTCGATATTGCTGCGGCGGGGCAGGGATCGCCGGCGGCTCGAATCCGATCCGGCATTCAGCGAGAAAGCACTGTCGAATACGTCTATACGTTCAAGAAAAGCGCATAGGCGTTAAATCTTCATCGACGTCACGCAGTCGACTCCCGTTTCTATGCAGGCTTCCTGGAGTTCCTTGTCAAGCGTGAAAGCGTCGATCCGTTCGCCGGGCAAGAACCAGATACAGCATCCCGTATACGGAGCGGTTCAGGTGGACGGCTTCATTGAAGGCTTCGACGACGAGGGTCTTCCGAGGATGGATCTCGTCGATGAGCGAAAATCGCTTCGCTTAATCGAACCTGGGCGTCTTTTCTTTCCAACATGCCTGCCTGATGGTATTTCCAGAAGACGTTTGCGAGCTCTGAACGCACGAGGTCGGGCGCAATGGATTTCTCTCCTTCAAGCACGCAATGGATTTCTCTCTTCAAGCATGAACTCACGAAGCGCATCGCCTTCCTAGAACTAAAAACGATCTGCGCGACTGCGCTGGCATCAGGACGATCATGCGTCTCTCTTCCGTCGACGAAGCAACCTGATTCAAGGATGTACCAAGAATCTGTGCGTCGCGTTCTTCGCGCATGCCTCGGATGATATCGACGGGACCGAGTGCGCCGTTTGGAAGGTCGAGCTTCGGAAGGCATCTATCCTTCGGAAGGTTTCCGCCGTTTCGCGATGCGAGCCTCTCGTTCCCGGGTGGATTCGTCCTGTCGGCAATAGGGAAGGGACGTGCCGCGATACCGGTATCCTTCGTTTTCGGCCTTGCGTTCGCGCGCGGAGGCTTCTGCGGAAACGCTCCACGCGCGCGATGGTCTGCTGGGTTACCGAACCATATGGCCCGACCATGCGTATCTCGAACCATTTTTCTCCCATCACGCGTTCTCGTTGCGCGCCCGCCCGATCGCGACGGCCACGAGGAAGATCGCGAGCGCGAACAGCAAGGCGATTCCGCAGTCTCCCATGAGGGGAGCGATCGTCTGCATCGAAGCGGAATCCGCATGCGCCGCGCCTGTGATCATGCTGTTCGTCCAATACGATGGCGTGAAATGGGCGATCTTGACGACGGCGTCGGGCATGAATTGCGAGAGATCAGGCGCCGCCCAGAAACGAGAAACACCATGCCGAAGATATTGAGCCACGGCGTTGACCGCGTTGTCCTTAAGTCCGGCTTGTCCGAGCAGGAACCCTATCGCAACGGCGCAGAGCGCATACGAGAGCATCGCGGCGCCGGCGACGGCAAGCAGCGGCCAGGACGAGGCCTCCATGTCGCCTCCGAATACGGCAAGTCCGAGCAGGCAGATCCAGAACCATCCGATCAAACCGATGAGCAGACAGGCCGAAAAAGATCTGCGTGCTTCGGGAAAAGCTTGGGACGGGCGACCCGAGCGTACGCCCGCGAATCGCGCGGCGATTGAGCTTATCCATGAACATCGAAATGGCGACTACGATGAACGCGAACAGAGGATAGGGTGGAGAACTGCGGGTAGATGGTCAAGCTGTTCGAAAGGGGCGTGGTGTCGGCGAGTATGAGCTTGGTCTCGGCGCGGTCGGCCATCGTATCGTCCGCGAGCGTCAGCGGCCTCCACATCATGCGCCGTCGTTCCCAGATACGTATAGACCTGGCTCAAGAACGAGGCCGTGCGTGTATTCATGAGCATGGCCGCGCCCGGACGATAGCTGACGACGGAATCGAGGCTGGGCGCGTCCGTGCCGGATGCGACCGCTTCTTCGAAGTCGTGCTGGAATCCTTCAGGGGATGACAAGGACGTATTGGATGCGGTCTTCGGCTGCGGCATCCTGCAGCGCGCGGGCGCTATCGTCGATCTCGGTCATTTCGCCGACCGTCGAAAGGTAGTCGGCGACCGCATGCGACAGCTGGCTGCCATCTCGATCCACGACCGCGACGACGGGCTTCGGATCTGTAACGGTCTCGGAATTCGATACACCGTTCGCAAGGCCCATGAACAGGCCGAGCATGCTCAACAGGATCAGATAGACCAGCACGTAGGCTCTATGCGCGGCCACGATCCGCAGAGCGGTTCTAAAGATGCTCATAGCTCATCCTCCTCATGCGAGCCAGCGCGATGATCATGAAGATCGCGGCCATGCCGAGCATGGCGGCGCAATTCTGGGCGAAGGGGCCCAGCGTGTCGTAATACAGCAGGCTGAAGAACCCATGGGTCGATTCCCACAACGGATTCGCCCAGGACAGCGCACCGGAACCGTGGCTTCGACGAAATCGGCGAGTTTCTGCGCTGCCGTGCCGTAGAGCCCTGTGAACAGCGAAAGCAGGCAGGTGATTCCTGAAATCATGCCGGTCGTCATAGTGCGCATCGTGCCGAAGACGGCACCGGCTGCGCATGACATGAGGCTCGATACTCCCAGAACGACGATGCAAAGCACCTGGCGCGAACCGAAATCGACCCCGACGAAGAATTTCAGGAACAGAAATGCCGCAAGCAGGCATCCCATGATGCAAGTCCATGAAGCGGCAAGGCAGGGATACGAGCATCTTCCAACGAGGCATGCCCGCCATGGTCTGCCGCGCGCCGAGCGCGGATGTATTGACGCACAGGTTTCTGATGGCGACCATCGAGAAGGTCATGCCCATGCCGCAGGCGAAGGCGAGCAGGGAAAAGTAGTATCGTACAGACGCATCGACCTCCTGATGCGTGACCTGCGTCTTTTCAATGGCGATGCGGTCTTGGCGACTGGCCAGCCCATCTATGACCGACGACGTGAATGCATCGGCATCAACGTCCGATTCCGTCTGCGTGAAGGACGCGAGCGTCGTCGGGTCGATGACGCCCTGCTCGATCGCCCAGGTCATGTCGCCTGAAAGAATGGCCCGATACTGAGCTCGCGTCTCAACGTATGCATCGAGCACCGCGCGCAGCACCATGATGGTGACCGAATCGTTCCCTTCGGCAGTCACGTGCAGGGTCGGGGTGTCGTCCTCGACATCGATATATCCGACGACGTCGCCGTTCTTCGCCGCCGCGCGCGCATCGTCGGCATTCGCGAAGAGCGATGGGCTCGACGAGACGCGTTTCGGCATCCTCGTCCGATATGCCTCTGATGCACGCATCGAATCCCGGCGCCGCATCGTAGGCGTCGTCCTGCACGATGCCGAACGGCTGGGCGGAGGGTTCGTAGCTGTCTTGCAGGTTCGAAAACATGGCCATGAAGATAAGCGAGAGCACGATTATGAATCCGAGCGACCAGACCATGAGCACTTTGTCCCGCAGCATTCCTATGACCTGGTATTTGAATGTCGTCAGCATCGCTGCCCCCTACGCCTCGTCACGCAGGGCGCGGCCGGTGATCTCGAGGAACACGTCGTTCAGCGTGGGCGGCTCGGATGTCACGCGTCCGTACGGCGCATCGGCATCGGCAGCACGGCCAGGACGTCGACGAGGTTATGGGCGCATGACGAGCATTCGACGGTCGCGATACCCCCATCGAACGCGACGCTGCGGACGCAGGCGAGCCCGCGCAGCCGTTCGAGCGCGGCATCTTCGAGCGTCGCGGCTTCGATCCTGATGCGCTCGCCCATGCCGATCATGCTCTTGAGCTCGTCGCTCGTTCCCTCTGCAACCTTCGTGCCATGGTCCATGATCATGATGCGCGAGCAGATCTGTTCGACTTCTTCCATGTAATGGCTGGTATAGACGATGGTTGCACCTTCTGCGTTCAGGCGCAGGATTCCCTCGAGGATGGAATTGCGGCTCTGGGGATCGACGGCGACGGTCGGCTCGTCCAAGAAGATGAGCTCGGGTTCGTGCGCGATGCCGCAGGCGATGTTCAATCGGCGCAGCAGACCGCCCGAAAGCTTCTTCGGACGGAATTTCTCGAATTTCTCAAGTCCGACGAACGCGATGGCATCGTCGACCATTCGGCGTCGCTGCGCACGGTCGGAAACGTAGAGCGCGCAGAACGCATCGATGTTTTCACGTACGGTGAGTTCGTCGAATACGGCCACGTCCTGAGGAACGATGCCGATGCGACGCTTCGATTCGTAGTCCGTCGCGTTCATGCGGGTGCCGAACAGATCGATCTCGCCATGGTCGTAGCGCAGCAGCTGCAGGATGCAGTTGATCGTCGTGGTTTTCCCTGACCCGTTGGGGCCGAGGTGTCCGAAGATCTCACCTGGGCGGATGTCAAGTTCAGATGATCGACGGCTGCGAGTTCTCCGTACCGTTTCACCAGGTTCCGCACCTGGACGATGCTGCGTTCCATACAGGGGCCTTTCTTCTCGATCGGTATCCTCATTCTCGGCCAGAAGCATGGTGGGCGAAAGTGAGCGTCGTCATGAATGGACCCTGACGTTTGTCATGGATGCCCGGCCGAGTCTTTCGCATGAGATGGCCGGTATGGAAAGAATCATCGACAAGGCCCTCGTTGCGGCGGTCTGTTTGGCGCTCTCGTTCGCATTCGCGTTCGCGCGCGGCGAACGCGGCCTGGCTGTCGTCTTCTTCGTGGCGGAATCGGTTTCTCGGCGGTCTTCGAGCTTGCGTCTGCGCGCGCGGGTTCGGCGGCGAAGGACGGCTCAGCGGTAGGGACGGCCTCCTCCAAGTTCACGGTCGCATGTGCGGGTTCGGATCGTCGCATCTTCACGGCATGGTGCGTGACCTCCGCCGTGGTTTTCGGAGCAGCGGAATCGGGTCTGGCCATGCTGCCTCTCGTAGCGTATGACGCGGCGAGGGCGGGCGATGCGTCGAAGACTTCGCATAGTGCGGTCGCGTCGGCGACCTGGATTCTTCCTTCTCGCCGCATGGATGGCCACGCGGAGCATTCTCCTCTTCGAAGCGTTCTGCGTGGCCATCGCCTGTTTTGGCGCCGCCTTGGTCTCGCTTCGCACGACGAGGCTCCTCGATACCGAAGGCCGCATGCGAAACCTGCAGGACGATTTGCAGGACAGGTTGCTCGATCTTGATGCGATCGCGAGCTGCAGGCGGCGCGCGGTTTCGAAGCGCGCGAAAGTCGCCCTGGCCGAACGCACGCGCATCGCACAGGACATCCATGACAAGGTGGGCCATCAGCTGACGCGGCTGTCGCTCCAGACGAAGGCATTGCAGGTGGTGCATGCGCCGGATGCGAGCGTGGCGGCTGATCTCGGCCGTATCGCCGCGGGTCTTGACGACGCGCTCGATACCATGCGCAGAGCGTGCATGACCTGGAAGACGACGGCGTGAGCCTTTCCGTGGAGCTGAATCGCCTCGCAGGGACTTCGGGCATTCCGAAGGTGCGTGGCATGCGTTCTGGATACAGAGCCGCCGGCGGATGTGACGCGCTGCCTGGTTTCGGTCGCGCGTGAATCCTGACCAACGCCGCGCGGCATGCGCACGCGGCGCACGCGAGCGTCCGTGCGACCAGTATCCTGCGTTCTGGCAGCTGGTCGTGCGCAACGATGGGGTTGTGCCCCGCGGTCCGGCGGAGGCCTTCCTTGAAGCCGAGCGCTCCGGCGGCATGGGGGTGCGAACGATGCGGGAAAGCGTGGCTTCCCATGGAGGTATTATAAGATTGACCTGCGGCGATGAGTTCGTGGTGTTCGTATCCATTCCGAAGGGGAAAGAATCGGACGCACCTGACGGCGGTGCGAGGGATGCGGCGGATAGAAGCGTACGGACGATGACCGAGGAGGTCGCTGAATGAAGCTCGTAATCGTGGACGACGATCCGATCGTACGTGAATCCCTGGGAATCATCCTGGACGCGCAGGCAGATATCGAGGTCGTCGCGTTCGGGTCGGACGGCGACGATGCGGTGCGCCTGTTCGAAGAGCATGCTCCCGATGTGCTGCTTTCCGATATACGCATGTCGGGTCGCGACGGGCTTTCCGCTGCCGAGGAGCTCTTGAGGCGCGATCCCGAGGCACGCGTCGTGTTCCTGACCACGTTTTCGGACGACGAATACATCGTGCGGGCGCTTAAGATGGGTGCGCGCGGGTATTTGATCAAACAGGACGTCGCGTCCATCGCTCCTGCGCTGCGCGCCGTGATGGCAGGCCAGAACGTGCTTGAAGGCGAGATCTTGGAGCGGGCCGCGTTCATGGCGGGCGGCATCGGGGGCTCCCGTACCGACGAATCGGCGCTCTCTTCCCTGACCGAGCGTGAACGCGAAGTCGTCCGTGCGGTCGCGGAAGGTCTGGATAACGCCGAAGCGGCCGATATGCTCTGCATGTCCGAAGGCACGCTCCGCAATCACATCAGCTCGGTGCTCGCCAAGCTCGGCCTGCGTAATCGCACCCAGATCGCCGTGTTCTACTACCGCAGGTGCGCCGGCCGAGGGTAGGGAGTCGGTCGAGGGTAGGGGGCCGGTCACGCTCGATGCGCCCAAGACCAGAGCAGCCAGGGTTCACGCATCCTCGAGTCTTCATAGGCGACGATGCGGTCTTTTCAGGATATCCGCCTCGTACTCGTATGAATCGCCGTAGTTCAGATCGTCTCCGAGGTGCAGCTTTTCGTTCGCGTCGGATTTCGTTCTCAGGTATGTTTCAAGCGCCTGAAGATCGGTCAAGGTATCCGCATTGGTATGCATGCTCAGATACCATGCGTCGACGTTTTCGATAGCGCCGGATTCATATTGGGCCACGTTATACCGGACGATCAGCTTGTCGATGTTCATGAAGTTGAAGCAGATCCAGAGGGCCAGGCCAGCGATCATGAAGATGCGGAAGAAGTTGGTCTTCGCATAGAACGTTTTGACGAGAAGCGCCGCGAGGAGCACGGCCGTGAACGTCATGCCGAGCAGTGTGAGCAGGCGCATCAGCGTGAGGCCGTATTCCTGGATATAGAGATTCATACGCATCGCCGCCGAGGCGAGGATGACCGCGGTCATAAGCATGAGCGCGACGTTGCCGATTGTAAGGGACCGCGCGGGATCCGATGGACTGCGCATGTCCCGCGCCTTGCGCTGCAAGGAGCCCGATGCATGCATTGATGATGCCGACGGTGGCAAGCTGGAAGAATCCGGTGCGTGCGTACTCGGCATAGCCGCCGTACATATGGACGCTTTCCGTGCCGCCGAACAGGTAGATGAACTGCACCGCGACGAAGACGAGATACACGATATCGACGCTTATGAGGACGATGACCTGCGTCGCCGCCGGAATGCGGAGGGCGATGCGTCTGCTCGAGGTGTCGGGAAGGGCGTCTTCGTCCGCGCTTGCATGCGGGTTGGAGCGGGCGTGGGATGCAGCCCACAGCAGGCTGAACGCCAAAGGCGTCACGATGAGGACGATGGTCAGGTGCGTGACTATCCTGTCGAAGCGCAGGTGCGCGAGGAGATCGAATATGCGCGAGAAGATCTGCGAGAACATGGCATCGGCGCTGGCGAGCAGCGGGATGATGAGGATGACGAGCAGGCCGAGCGCGATGCCGATGCCTGCGGCCACGCCCTGCGGCCCGTGCGCACGTCCGTCTTTGCCGCGGGATCGGTGCGCCAGGGCATTCAGAGGTCCGAGCAGATTCGAGAACAAGGCTACGAAGAAGAAACCAGATGGAGTTCCGACGGCCCGGCTGCTCGCCCAGCATCCTTCCCAAAGGTTCGCCACGAGGAAGACATCCAGGGTCAGCGTTCCGCCTAAGATGAGGCAATTGAGGAAGCGAAGGTCGGGATTCGCGTACAGCGCAGGAATGAGGGCAAGAATCAGGCAGGTTACGGTAAGGGGTATGGTCACCCGATCGATACGCGCATGTTTACCCAAGATGGCGAACGCGCATGCCAGAACGGCGACGGTCATGATCGTGAGGCCGACGCCCGGCAAGGAGCCGAATTCCATCGCATCGTACGGATAGAAGATGAATGATGAAAGAACGGCCTGGCCGAAGGCGAGCAAAAAGCGCAAAGCCAGCTCTTCTTGTCGAAAGGGATGCTCTTCTTCGGCATCTTCACGGGAGCTTCGGGGCGATGCGGATGGAGTTGCCGATGGCATCGGCGATGCCGCGGCTTCGCTTGGCGGCTGGGGCAATGCGTGGTTTCGAGACATGATTCCTCCTTGCGCGCATGGACGCACGTTCTGCAACGGTTTTCTCTTGATGCATCGGGCCGCGTTCGCCCGATGGGGGTCTAGTCTTCGTCGGAGTAGGCGAGGATATCGCCTGGCTGGCAGTCGAGCGCACGGCAGAGCGCGTCGAGCGTGGTGAAGCGCATGGCCTTCGCCTTGCCGGTCTTGAGGTTCGAGAGGTTTGCGATGGTTATGTCCACCTGGTCGCTGAGTTCGGTCAGGGTCATGCGTTCGCGGCGGAGCACTTCATCGAGATTCACGTGGATTGCCATGGCCGCTCCGTTACACCGTGAGGTCGTTTTCGTCTTGGAGCTGCGCCGCCTTGCGCGTGAGGTGTGAAAGCGTGGCGGACACGATGGCGAGCGCGAAGCAGGCTATGGTGATGACGAGCGCGACGGCCAGGGCTCCAGATGTGAGCAGGCCGAGCGCTGCGATCACGATCATGGCCGCGAAGAACAGGATTCCCTCGGCCAGCGCGAAGAGGCTGACGAGCCGCAGGCGCGCGGCATTTTCCGTTGAAAATGACCTATTTCTGCCGATATCGGCGAAAAGGCGCCATGCGAGCACGCCGATGGCCAGCAGGGGAATGCAGCTTACGACGGCGAAGGCCCACCCGAGAACGGTGCCGTGCGCGGCCAGGGCTTCGTCGGCCTTTATCGGGATGATGCCGAGGCAGAACCAGAGGCATCCGACGACGATGCTCGCGTCGAGAATCCTGAGGCAGAGGAAAGTTCGCGTTGGTTCATAGGTGCTCCGTTCGTCGTTGGGCTTCATGATGGCGCTGGATTTATCGAAAGTCAATAAAAATTTATCGATAAACGACAATTAATGAAGAATCGTGAAAAGGAGCGTGGAGGGAAAGCCGGGTTGCGAAGCCGGCATCAGGCGTCGTTCATGTCGACTCGCCAGCGCTCAGCTCCAACAACGCCGGCAGCCGCCATGCGGATCCTTCAAGAATCCGCATCATTCTCAACGGTTTGATGGGGGAATCATATATTCGCCCCGATGTTCCCTCTGCGGCGCATCCTGAGTCTTATCGTCGAAGAAACGATATGCCACTCAAGGAGACTCAGATGACGAACCCGACTGCTCGCGCGATGTCTCGTGCGGAATTTCTGCGCTGATGGCCGGCACGGCATGCCGGCGGCCCTTGCTCTGTCCGGCTGCTCCTTCCGCGCTTCGATCTCTTCAGGATGGAAGAGGAATCTTCTCGCCCGAGCCGGCGCCTGTAGAACCTTCTTGCTCCCGTGCGCGATGAAGTCGATATTCCGGTGCGCTTGAAGATGTTCCGTCGTCGTACTTTCGATCCTTCCGAACGAGCAGGAACGCCTGAGTGCTTCTACTACGACACGAATCACCTACGACGACGAAGCGCGCGACATGGAGAAGTTCGCCATCGTCTACCTGCCCTACGGGTACGATCCTGACGATGCGGAGACGCGCTACAACGTGCTGTATCTCATGCATGGCGCGAGCGGAAGCGAAAGCTCCTACTTCGGCACGCCCGAGGAGCCGTACGGCGATAAGTTCCTGCTTGACAGCATGATCGCGCAGGGCGACATGAATCCTATGATCGTCGTATGCGTTTCGTACTATCCGGATAACATCGAACAGGATAACGACGACTACGATGCCGCGCTGACCAAGAGGTTCGGGTATGAATTGCGCGACCTGGTTCCCAGTTCGAGACCCGATACAACACGTACCTGGAAAGCTCGGACGACGAGGACATCGTTGCGTCGCGCGGCCACCGCATCTTCGGCGGCTTCTCCATGGGCGCCGTGACCACGTGGTATCGCATGACCGACTCGATGGATTGGTTCGAATACTTCTTCCCGATGTCGGGGTCGCTCTTTTGGAGCTCCGAGATGTATACCGAGCGACGAAGCGCTGAATGGACTGCTGATTTCCTGGTCGACTCCATCGACGATCAGGGGTATGGGCTCGATGACTTCTTCGTCTTCACGACGACGGGATCGCTCGATTTCGCCCTCGGGGGCCTCGATCTGCAGGTGGGAGAGGCTGCGGAAGCATCCGGATTTCTTCGTCTTCGATGACGATGCGGAAAACGCCGCTCGGTTCGCACCGAACGCGGCGTATCGCGTCGCAGCCGGATACTCGCACGATGGCGATGGGCGCGATGCGTACATCTACAACTGTCTGCCCGTCTTCAGCGAGCTGATGGGATAAGGCGAGGACTATTCGGTAACGAGCTCGGTCGGTTCGTGCGTTGAGCGGCGGGATGCATGGGGAGAGATTGAAGCCGTTCGTACGTTCGCCATACACCTGTTGCGGAGTCTTTTCCGCACGCGCTCATGTCAAGAAAAATGACCGCAGGGGGTGCGGACAAAAACTTGGACCGCGACCGGAGAGGCGTGGGTTTCGGGGAGTTCGCGGAGAGGCTCGACGCCTACCTGCGCTACTATTGCGAGGGCAGGATCAAGGAGTCGCTCGGATGGCTGAGCCCGGACGAGTATCGGAGGAAGCTCGGATACGCCTCATAGGCGGTCCGAGAAATCGTCCGCATCCCCGCATGCAAAAAAAGTGCTCAAGCGCTTCTATCCCTGAATAATGCAGAGTGCTATCCTCTGCATTATTTCTATGTACTGTAAAACAACAGGGAGATTTCTCGCGACTGCAATCAAACGGCCGTCAATCGCGTTCTTCGCTATCCTGCTTGCCGTGCAGCTCTCGCTTCCTGTCGGTCTTTTCCTGGGCGGACGATCAACCGGCTGCGAATGCTTCGCCCGTTGCGACGCAGGCTGAGCCTGCGGATGGTGCTGCCGACCAGGAGCCGTCCGACAGGGCTCTTCCGACGATCCCGCCAGAGGGGCATGACCCGGCTTCCGAAGCCTCCGATCCGGCGGCGAGTGCGGTTTCGTCTGAGAATGCGCTGCGGCGTGCCCCTGCACCTGCGACACAATCCGTCATCGAAGCGGATCTCGTCTCCAAGGACGGCGCGACCGTCTACGGCTCCTTGTCCGATCCCAAGGCGAACCTGAATCTCTCGAAGGGTACCAAGTTCAACCTGCATATCCATGCGGTATTCCCTTCAGCGACCGACAAGACGATCGAAGTCGCCCTGCCCTACGGCATGCAGTGGGATACCGACTTCAAGTTCGACAAGACTCTCGGCTGGGTGGGCGAGCTCAAGGCTGACGGCGTCAGCGCTCCGTCCCAGCAGACCGATGCGGCGAAGAAGCCGGCCGTCGTATACGACTGGAGTTCCGCCGGCACGCTGACCCTTCGCTTCAGGACACTACGCGGAAGTCACGTTCGATCTGCCCATGGCGCTCGCGTTCGACCGCAATCCGGGTCTGGCGAGCATCTCCGATGCCATCACGCTGACGCAGGGGTATGCGGAGAAGGGGAGGGCACCCGTTGCCAAGACCCTCGGCACCGACGTCAGCGTCACGAACCTTCCGACGCTCAATGACATCGGCTTTGCCTCGGACTATGTGAACCTCCTCAATGCCAACGGCAACATCGAGGTTGGCGAGGGACTCGCCTATCGGAACGGGTCACGACGTCGCCTGGCATGCGTCTTTCGGGAAACACCGCTGCACGAGAAACACATGCTCGAGGACTACTACTGGCCATGCTCGCGCCCGAGAAGGCCGAGTATCTGGGACGTTATTCGGGCGATGGCAGCAATGGCGTGAAGGAAGCCGACCTCAAGGTATTGGGTCCTGGCGAGCAGTTCACGCTGAGCACGGGCGATGTCTACATGTGCCCGCGGGCAAGAAGCTCTATGTATGGGACCGCAAAGAGGCGGCCACGATTCCCGTCACCGCATACGAGGTCTTGTTCAATCCCATGTGGCGCTTCCCCAAGGAGGATTTCCCCGCGGGCACCATAGCTGAGATCAGCCAGGTAGACGTGGGGGCAAAGTTCTACAACCCCTACGGCACCAGCTCGTATCTGCCCTACGACGCCGCGAAGCTCAAGACGATGCGCTCACGAAATCGTGGCGCCCAAGGAAGACGTCTACGTCAACACGACGATGTGCAGCAGAGGCCAGGATTGGCCCTGTGGGAAGGCTACATTGCCGACAACAACGTGTACCTGGGTGCGCCTGGCTTCGAGCACACGCAGGAACGCACCCTTGGATACTTTACGGTGGGCAATCGCGGCACGGCGGACAGCAAGCCCAAGACCGTCATCATCGACTACGACGTGAACGACACCAAGATCGCGGGCGTCACGGCACAGGCGCTCCCGTTCATCTCGCGCGCAAAGGCGGACGGTACCCAGCCTACCCAGATAAGCGACTTCAAGGTGACGCTCTGGAACAGCAAGACAGGGAGAGACGAGCGAACATACGCTGGAAAACCCCTCCCAGCGCTTCCGCGTGGAGGACGTGCTGGGCGCGCATGTGGACGGCATGTACATCAAGCGCATCGAGTACAAGATCAACACCATACCTGCGAGGACCAAGTTCACGTGCTATGGCAACGATGAGTATTCGGGTGGCGAAAAACTCGAGTGAAGACGATGGCTTCGCGTTCTTTGGCAACGTGCTCACCAATGACGTGCGCGAGAAGGGCAAGTGGGGAGATGATCCTCGCTCTTCAAGACGCGCATCCGCATCGAGAACACGGGCGAGGAAGAGCCAAATGGAACCACCGCAACCAGGACAAGTGGGATTTTCAATGACGGCAAGGGCGAGGTGAACCTCAAGTATCCCGGTCGCTCGGCAGACCACGTGACCATCGGCGACACGTTCACCGCCTTCACGGGCAAGAGCTTCATTCAGGGCCATGGACCCGTGCATGCATTCCACGAAGGAGGAGATGAAACAAGTCCCATGACGTACGTTGTGGGAGACCAGATTTCCAACAGCGCCTTCGGGTACTTCGACCCGACCTGGGGCGATGGCTCCGCGCAGGGACAACAAACCTACAGGGCCATCTACTACATCAGTCCCATGGGCGATGACCTGAGCTTCCAGATGCAGTATCACCCCGTCGGCTCGAAGAGCTATTGGTCCGACGTTGACGGCGTCAGCGCCAAGCAGCCTGACGTATACGAGGTGCCTGCATCCGATGCGTTGAAGGAGACGTACCCTAACGCGAAGGTGCATAAGCTTGACTTCTCCAAGTTCACGTCTCCTCAGGATGTATACGACATGCGCACGACGGGTCCTCTGGTGTACTGGAGGGAGTCCTCCAAGTGCATTCCCTATTCCGTGAATGCGTCGTATTGGGCGTATACGGTGGAAACCATAGTTCGCGTAAGCTTCGCCTCGGATCCATCGAAAGACGTGCCGGGCATCTATTCGCAGCTTATGTGGTACGAATACGATACCGATACCAGCGAGGAGCTGGTGTATGGCGCCGATGGCTTTGCCCGGGACAAGTGGGATCTCAACGGCAACGGCAGCACCGAGGATCTGCTTGGGTACCCCATGGGCACGTGGAAAGTTGAATCGCCGGCCGATCTGGTGGTGAGGTCGGCTGCCAAGATGGCGACGCAGCCCGATAGTCGCTACATCACCTATGACGGTGTCTCCGAAACAGAGATTGGCGCCAACAGCACGGTCGATTACCGCTTGGTGGCAAGCAATCCCACGCAGAGCGACGCCCAGGGCTTCAAGGTCTACTGGCCGGTGCCCAAGAAGGGCCAGGACTGGGGCAAGGCCATCCAGCCCAAGGGCGCGTTCCAGTTCGACATGTTCCTGAACGGCGGTATCGAAGCGAGCTGCCGGAAGGCTATAGGGTTTATTATGCCAAGAGCGTCACGCCCACGAGCCAGGCGCCTCGATTGGGACGGCTTCGGTTGGACCGAGGAAGCCGATACCGCTTCCTGGACGCAGGAGGACTGGGATGCCGTGAACTTCGTGCGCATTGAGTCGCCGACGGGCGCGCTTCGCCGCCCAGCAGCGCGAGGAATTCAAATTCAACCTCACCCTGCGCGATATTCCCAGCGAGGATCTCGAGAAGAACCTGTTGAACGTGTACACGCCTACGTATCTGCGCGATCTGGGCTCGGGCAAGGGCTACCGCTACGGCCAGCCTGTCGCCATGACGCCGACGCCGGGCGTGCTCGCAGGCATCGCCTGGACAGATGCCGATCACGACGGAGAGATGGACGCCTCCGAGGCCGCCGACGTCATCGCCGGCATGAACATTGAGCTCTACGATGCGCGCGGCCAGCTCGCCGACACGGCGATCACGGATGCCGGCGGTCGCTACGAGTTCAAGGGCCTTAAGGCATGGAAGTCGGGCGGCCCGTCCGATTCTTCGGATTCCTATAGCGTGAAGGCGTATAACCCGACCGATCCGGCATCGTCGGCATCCGATCGCTTCGTGCGTTTCTCGCCTGTCGGGGCGAACATGGTCATGTCTGCCGCCGCCGATCAAACATCGGCCTCGGTCTCCGGGCGTCACCATCGTGTCCCCTCAGGCGAAGAGGCTCGATGTCGGCTTGACGCGCATCACGAAGGTCGATGTGAGCAAGCAGTGGGTCGAAGGCGCGAACGCCGACGGTTCCGACGGGACGGGCCTCGCCCATGACGCGGTGGATATGAACCTCATCGCCGACGGCGCCGCAGCCAAGGACATCGACGGCGCAGCCGTTGCCGCAGTCAGCCTCTCATCCGATGGCGCGACGCCGTGGAAAGGTTCGTTCGAGGGCCTTCTCGTGAACAATCCGGCCACCGATGCGCCGGGCGAAGTATGCCGTCGAAGAGGGAGCGGTTCCCGAAGGATACGTGGCATCGTACTCGTATGAGACCGATGGGGACCATCTTGCCGTGACCGTCACCAATGCGCGCATCCATGGCATCATTGAGGTGGTCAAGGTGGATGCCGCCGACGGCGGCACGCTGTTGCCTGGTGCGACGTTCCAGCTCAGGCAGGGTGGTGTCGTCGTGCGAGAGGGCGTGACGGGCGAAGACGGGAAGGTCGTGTTCGCCGATGTGCCCTATGGCGACTACGAGGTCGTGGAGACCGCGTCGCCGGAAGGCTAGTGCTCGACCAGACACCTTATGCGGCGACCATTGCCGCCGAAGGTCAGATCGTCTCACTCACGGTGGGCGATGCGGGCATAAAGGATCGCTGGTCGTGACGAAGATCGACGCCTCCGATTCTTCCAAGCTGCTGCCGGTGCCGAGTTTTCGCTCGCGAGAGGCGACGAGGTAGTGGCGAACAGCGTCACGGACGCTGACGGCACGCTCACGTTCAGCGATGCGGCCTTCGGCGACTACGTGCTCGTCGAAACCAAGGCGCCGGAAGGCTATGTGCTCGACGCCACGCCCATGCCGGTTCAGATCCGCGAGCACGGTGCCGCGGTGGCTCTTACGGTGAAGAACGCGCCGAAGCCGGTTGAACCGTCTCCTCAACCGATCGAGGAACGGAAGCCCGAACCGAAGAAGGCAGCCGTTCTGCCCGTTACGAGGCGACGGCATGAACGTCGCCATCCCGGCCGGCCTCGCGGCTCTCGCGCTCGGAGCGCTTGCGGTCGCTCGCCGTCGCATGGGAAGCGGAACTGAGGCCTCGCGCCTCAAGACTGTGCCTGACCAGCGTGCACGGTGTGTTCTCTTAACATTGATAAGGGCGGCCCGGAGCTTAATCCGAAGCCGCCCCTTTGTTCGCTGCGCTGCCAGGTTTTCGGCCTGATCAAGACATCCGGCGCGGATGTGGGGAGTCGTATCCGCGCCGTCGTTCCGATCGCCTCAGGAACCTTTAGTGCAGCGCGTCGATGGGGGTTGAGCCGTGCGGCTCGATACGAGGGAACCAGCCCGAAGATCAGGCCGATCGCGATACTCGTGCCCGCCTCGATGACCACGATGCTCGGCGAGGGCGAGAAGGGCATGCCGGTCTTCGCCGCCGCCAGCCCGAAGGCCAGGCCGCCCGCGATGCCGACCGTGCCGCCCATCAGGCTGATGATGAGCGCCTCGGTGAGGAACTGCCCCATGATGTCGATGCGGCGCGCTCCCAGCGCCTTCCGATGCCGATTTCGCGCACGCGCTCGGTCACCGAAACCAGCATGACGTTCGCGACGCCGATGCCGGCGACGATGAGCGAGATGCTCGCGATGCCGCCCAGAAGCGCGGTCATGGTCTCGTTGACCGATGACGTGGCGTTCAGAAGCTCGTCTTGGGTGTTGACCGTGTACGAGTTGACGTTGAGCTTCTTGTCCTTGGCGAAGTACGAGTTCATGTCGTCCTTCGCTGCATCCACCCTGACCGTCCTGGGCCTTTGCACAGAGCCTCGTTGAACGTCGGGGCGGCGCCGAGGTCGTTCACGACGCTTATGGGAAGCGCCACAGATTGCCGGTATCCAGGCCCATGGACTCGCCTTTGGACTTGATGACACCTACGACGCTGTAGATATCGCCGTTGATCTTGAGGGTCTTGCCGACCGCCTCGGAGGTGCCTCCCAGCTCTTTCGCGATCTTCTCGCCTACGATGCAGACCTTGCTCTTGTTGTCTCGGTCGACGGCAGAGAGGTTGCGGCCTTCGGCAAGATCGAGGTTGCGGGCCTCGAGGTAGTTCTCGTCGGTGGCATTGACGCTCGCCTGCGTCAGCTTCCTATGGTTCACGGAAACGTCGGCATTGATGTTCTCGGACGGCGTCGCCGTGGCGTGTGCTCTTTCGCCCGGATGTTCTCGATGTCGCTGTAGGGTCATGTCGCCGCCGCTATAGGTGAAAGCGGAGATGACGTTGCCGCCGAGCGATTGGATGCGTTCCGCGACCTGCTTGTTCGAGCCGTCGCCGATGCCTACGAGCACGATGACCGATGCGATGCCGATGATAAGGCCCAGCATGGTGAGGGCCGTGCGGAGCTTGTTGCGCATGACGTTCAGAAACGACTCGCGCAGCATCTGGATGAGCTTCATCGCCGGACCTCCTTCTCTTCATGCATATGGCCGTCTGAAATGGCGACCCTGCGTTTGGTCCTCTTAGCAGGTCGGGGTTATGGGTGATGAATACGATCGTCTGACCGGCTTCGTTCGAGGTTTCGAGAAGCTGCATGATCTCTTCGCTCGTGTGGGAGTCCAGAGCGCCGGTCGGTTCGTCGGCGAGCAGGATCTCAGGTTCGCCCGCAAGCGCGCGGGCGATGGCCACGCGCTGCTGCTGGCCGCCCGAAAGCTGGGCTGGCAGGTGGTGCGAGCGGTTGCCCAGACCCACGCGTTCGAGCTGCGCGCGAGCGCGCTCCCCGGCCTCTTTGGGCTTGAGCCCGCTATAGAGCAGGGGAAGCCGCAGTTCTCGAAGGCGTTCATCGTGGGCAGAAGGTTGAAGTCCTGGAACACGAAGCCGATCGTCCGGTTGCGGATGCGTGCCGCTTCCGAGTCGGACAGCAGGTGGTATCGCGTCCTGCGAGGCAGTAGCTCCCCTCGTCAGGCACGTCGAGAAGCCCGATGATGTTCATCAGCGTCGACTTGCCGAGCCCGAAGCCCCGATGACCGAGGACGAATTCGCCTTTGGCCACCTGAAGTCCACCCGTCGAGCGCATGCGCGCTCTTCGCCCATGAGATAGGTTCTGCGGATGCCGCGCATGTCGATCATGAGCTTGTCGGATGCGGTCGTTTCGTTTCTAGGGGAATCCATGGGTCCCCCTAGTTGGTCGCGGCGGCGCCTGCGCCTGTGGTGGCCGCGTCCATGCCGTCGGCAGATCCGCCGGCTTCATTGAGGACGACCTTGTCGCCTTCCTTCACGTCGCCTGAGATCTCGACGATCTTGCCGTCGGACACGCCGGTGGTGACGTTCTTCTCGACGGTGGTGCCGTCTTCTTGCACGACCGAGACGGTAGAGCCTTTGTCGGTGGTCTTCACGGCGCTCACGGGAACGGTGAGGACGTCCTTCGCTTCGCCGGTCTTGATGCTCAGGTTCGCGGACATGCCGATGAGGATGTTGCCGTCTTCATTGGGGATGGAGACCGTGACCGTGTATTTAGAGCCGGACGCGTTGTAGCTGCCCACCTGGTTGATGGATTCGACCGTGCCCTTGACCACGTTGTTCTCGTCGCCTCCGATAGCGACGTCGACCTCCTGGCCTTCCTTGATCTTGGCGATGTCGGCTTCGCTGACCGCGATGTCGACGTTCATGGTGTCGACGCGGGTCACCTGCAGATAATGGTCGCTCGTGACGGCCTTCTTGCTCTTAGGCACGTTCTTCTCGGTGACGACCAGGTCGTACGGAGCTTTCAGGGGCTTGCCGTAGGTGTAGTCGACGAGTTCGTCGTCCTCTTCGACGCGCGTGTTCAGCTCAGGAACGAATTCCTTGAAGTAGCGCTTCTTGTCGAGTTCGAGCTTGGCGGTAGCGGAGCCTTTGATCTCGCCCGGGCGGTGACCTTCGACTCGACGGTGCCCTTCTGCACCGTCGCGGTGGCCTGCTGCATGGCGGCCTGCTCGTCAGGGTTGCGGCTGGGTCTTGTCCATGAACGGCGTGGCTCCTCCTGCGAGCCCCCAGACGAGCACTCCCAGAACTGCAACCAGGGCGATGACGATGAGGGATTTCCCGATTGTCTTGCTCATTCTTTCTTCCTTATCCGGGCAGGGGCCTAAGACGCCTGCGTGGTCGAGCCTGCGCTTGCGCCGGCTTCAGCGCCGCCGTTGCCGCCCTGGTCGCCGTCATTCTTGACGATCTGGACGCCCTCAGGGCGGGTTGTTGGGATCGATCTCGAGGCTCTGCTGCGCCTGGGACTGGTCCTTGTTCGGGTCGACCGCCTGCTGGATGCCCGAGTTCTTCACGGCGAAGAGCGCGCCGGCCACGGCGATGGCGGCGATGAGGGCGATCACGATCCGCTTGAACGATGACTTCTTGGTATTCATAACGTGCTCCTTTTCCTTATCGTTCATAACGAAGCTGTCTTGCATGGCTAGGCGATTGTAGGGAAGGCATCCTTAAAGCTTCCTTAAACCGTTCGTGCGTGAGTGGGAGCCGTGCGATCGGGCTCGATCCGCGCATGTCCGAGGAGGGTTCACTCGTTCATGCGCAGAGGCGCCGGTTCCGATGGGGCCGGGGCATTCCGAACGCGATCGGTTCGAGTGCGCATGGAAGCCGCAGCGTGATGCTATAGTCGAATCGAATATGCCGACGCTTGAGCGAAGGAACGCGATGGACATTCTTATAGTCGAAGACAACCGCCGGCTGTCCGACGCCATGAGACGGGCGATCGAGCCTGCATACGGAGTTCAGCAGGCCTTCGATGGCGACGAGGGATACTTCTACGCCAAAGACGGGATCTACGACCTTATCGTGCTCGATCTCATGTTGCCGGGAATGAGCGGCTACGACGTGCTTGAGAAGCTGCGCGCCGACAAGGTGACCACCCCGTGCTCATACTGACGGCCATGCGCGGCGTCGATGAGAGGATCCGGGGCCTGCGTGCAGGTGCCGACGACTATTTGACGAAACCGTTCGCGAAAGACGAGCTGCTTCTGCGCATCGAGGCCATCCTGAGGCGCTGCACGGATTCGTTCGAGCGCAAGGAATTCTCGTTCAAGGACCTGGTGCTGTATCCCGATATGCATGCCGCCTACGTGGGAGGCGCCGAGGTCAAGCTCAAGGGTCGTCAATACGACGTGCTCGAGTTCCTGGTGAGCCGCAAAGGCCAGCTCGTGTCGAAAAGCCAGATGTTCGATCGAGTCTGGGGCTTCATGTCGGATACGTCGACGAACGTGGTCGAAGTGTACGTGAGCGCCGTCCGAAAGCAGCTCAAGCCGTTCGGATACGATGTCTATCTGCAAACCGTTCGCGGTGCCGGATATCTGTTCGGGGAAGGCGGCGCGTGATGGCGACGCGTGCCGAACAACGGTATTTGAACAGGGAGCTCGTTCGGAGCACCGTCATATTCTTCGTCGTGCTCGCCTGCCTGCTGCTCGTTCTCGGCTTCTTCATCTATCGCCAGGTGAGCACCAACCTTTTCCAAGGTATCGACGAACAGCTTCAGCTGGCCCAGCTTTCGTTCGAGAAGGATGAGCCGTGGGAAGGGGCCGATCCTGCGAAAGCCGCGTCCGACGGCGCGTCGAAGGGGATGACAGCTTCGACGTCGGTCTCGGCGGGTTTTTCCGGCGACCTCTTCGCGGCCATGGAGCGGAAATGTGGGAGAAAACCCCCAGCTCATATTCGTTATTCGGTCGCTTGACGGCTCCATTCAGAGCGGCATCGCCCTGTACGAGATCGAGCGGACTACCTTGATGACATTCCGTTCGACAAGAAGGATCTCGACGTGCCGCGCTTGCGCATCTGCAGCGGCCATAACCTTCGCACGGTCACGTCGGCCGTCCAGAACGACGATGGCGTGACGGTCGGATACGTCCAGGTCATTGCCAATGTCGATTCGGAAATGGGCATCCTCGACACCTTCACCAGGACGATGGCTGTCGGGTTCGCGATCGCGCTCGTCCTGGCCGCCGCTGCAAGCTATCTGCTTTTCGCGTCGCATGATCAGGCCGATCGCCCGATCTTGGCGCAAAGCAGTCCGAGTTCGTCCAGAACGCGTCGCACGAGCTGCGGACGCCGCTTTCGGTCATCAAGACGACCCAGGGCTTTTGCTCGAGCATCCGAACGACCGCATCGTCGATCATTTCGAGGGCATTGCCGCGACGATAGACGAATCCGATCGCCTCGCGCGCCTCGCAGGAGACCTGCTTGCGCTCACCGCGCTCGATGCGGGCGATGCGGAGCTTGAGAAGGAACGCCTTTCGCTCGACGAGCTTGCGGAGGCCAGTGGCCTCGACGTATCGAGTATGCCGAGCTCAAAGGGCGCGGAAGATTGACGTGAGCGCGGAGAGCAGGGCCCGTGGTGTCGGGAGATTGCGCCAGCTGCGTCAGCTGCTTGCGATCGTGCTCGATAACGCGATCAAATACACTGAAGAAGGGATTCCATCAAGGTCGAGACCGCGCTTGAGGGCCATCGCGCGCACGTTCGCGTGGCCGATACGGGAATCGGCGTATCGGCCGAAGACGTCGAACGGGCCTTCGACCGCTTCTATCGGGCCGATAAGGCAGCGCGAGGCCGGCGGTGGACGCGGACTGGGGAGCTTGCCATCGCCAGGCGATCGTGACGCGCATGGCGGCACCATCGGCATGATGCCCAATCCTGCGGGCGAAGGCACTTTGGTGGAAATAGTCCTTCCGACGGAATAGACGGGCGTCGGCCAAGGGATATGCCGCTGGATTTTCACGTGGAAGCGAGGATGTCGGCGCATCTACGTCGAAAAACTATCGGATCGACCAAGAATTCCATTGCCAGGTGCCTCTGATTAGGCGAAAACGATTTCTAGGTATGTACAGGCCGCCTTGGAGCAAATCTCGGCGGCTCTTCTGCGTTTGCAGGGAGGAACACAATGCATCAGAACCGTACGACGGGTGGGGCCTCCGCCGCCGCGGCAGGCGCGACGCTCACGTTTGCGGCGGGCGTTTCCCAGATCGACCTGTATGCGCAGTTCAATGACGATGCATACAAGGTCGCGTTCTCGGCGAACGGCGGAACGTTCGCCGACTCCAGCGTCTTCAAGACCAATCCTGGCGTCTTCACGATAGAGCAGGACGCGACCGGCGGAGAAGTCGCCGTGCTTAAGCAGACGGCGTCGTACGGGCAGAAGCTGCGCGAGCTGTTGGGCGGCGTTTCCCATAACGATCTCAAACTTAATAAAGACGTAGCGTCGAAGCCGGTTCGGTGATCGCGGACGACGAACTGGTATGCAAATGCATCGAGGGACGGGCGACAAGTCCCGGTTCGACGAGAAGACGTTCTTCGGCTTCACATTCGGCGGCGACAATCCCAAAATAACCTCCGATACCACCTATTACCTTAAGTGGAAGGACGATCCTTCGGTCGAGCTGATCAAGGCCGACGGCACCCTTGACTCCGACATGCGGGGCAACGCCGGCGTCGGCAGCCAGAAGGCCAGCACGTCGGTTCTCAAAGTCAGGCCGACGGCTCCTCTACGTTCAGCCTGACCGGCGCGGTGGACGTTTCGGGCATCAAGAAGCAGATGGAAGCGATCGAGCGCAGTTCGGCCAGGACGTGGACGATTTCTCCAAGATCAAGCTCACGGATGCCAAATCCACGTTCACGGCGACCTTCGAGCTTCCTGCGGGCGTCACCGTGCCCTGCCGACCCTCAGGTGACCGATGCTTATCTGGGACGATTCCGATGACAAGGACGGCTCCCGTCCGAGTTCCGTCGTCCACCC
>BNJU01000169.1_pt1 | contig 197456 bp, 200 predicted proteins | sample 8539281 | NCBI WGS metagenome assembly BNJU01 (sample SAMD00202456, study PRJDB9452) | human saliva metagenome | isolation source: human saliva | place: Japan | reverse complement strand
GCCAGACGGCCTCCCCTCGGAGTCGAGGACGTAGGGTCCGAGCGGCCAGACTCATGCCGGGGAACTCATCCGGGGTCAGGTTCCCATCGCTCAGGAATACCAGAATCACGATGAAGAGCCCGGCGAAGGCCATGATGAGGAGTCCCAGGACCGGGTTCTTAGCCGGCCGCTGGACGACCAGCCCGCGGCGGGAGCGGGGCCACGGGGCATCATGCGCGCTCCACAGGCCCCGCACATGGATCCCATCCGCATCGAACTGCGTCCTCCTCGAGGCCGCCACCGCGACAGGGAGGAGGAGCAACAGCCCGATTATCAGCGCCGTGAAGAAAGCGCCACCCCATTCCCCCACGAAGAGTCGCGCGATGTTCAGCAGGTACAGCCCTGGGATGCCACAGAAAATGAACACGATCCAGCCGGAGCCGGTGAACGCGGTTCGGCGCACCAGCTTCTCCGTGACCGGCGAGATCGGCGGCACCCGATGACGCCGTCCCGGATTCCACTGGGCGGGCCAACCATTGGGATCGTTGACCGGCGGCTGTCTCACGAGTATTTTCCTCAAGGGGTTCTTCGGACTTATGGGGGCTGACGACGCTTTGTCAGCCTATCGCCCTGGCTCTGTGCCGGCTTTTGGTAGAACTCCCCATCGGCCCAGCCTGCGCTTGACGGTTACCTGTCGCCGGTGAGGCGGCGCAGCACGCGTACCCGTGGACTCCAGGACGCGGGCCGGGCCACCGAACCGGTCGCCTCCCGCTCGGCGTTGTCGAGGAGGTCCTCGACGACAGCGTCGTGCAGGGGCTCGACCACGGCCGAGAACATGAGCCGCATGGCGCCGCGGGCACGGCCGATGAGGACGTGGCGGATGCGGGTGCGCTCATCGTCCAGGGCGTCAAGGCTCAGTTCATGGGCGCCGATGATCCCTGTTCGCGGACGGAAGGTGAACCGCACTCGCCGGCCGGGCTCGTACTCGCTGACGTAGTAGCGGATGACGCCATGGCCGCCGTCGGCTCCCACCGCCAGGGGTCGGTCCAGGACCATCGGCGTCCAGGACTGCGAGGGCCAGAGCCGGTCGTCCTTCTGTCCCAGCCCGTCAAGCAGGGCCCCAAGGGACTCGATAGGGGCGTTGATGACGCGTTCGTGAACGTTGCGGATCATGGGTGCTCCTCCACGGTTGTCGCCTGGCTGTCGCACAGCCGCCGGTCGTTTGTCCGACAGGATCGCACCCGACCATGAGGTCGCACAGGACTGCGGCGCGCCGCAGCGAACCACACCCGGCCCATCCAGGGCCGTCAGCTCACAGGTGCAGGAGCATGCGGGCGTTGCCCAGGGTGTTGGGCTTGACGCGGGCCAGGTCGAGGAACTCAGCCAGACCGTCGTCGTGGGAGCGCAGCATCTCGGAGAAGACGTCCGCACCCACTGGGGTACCCTCGATCGGCTCGAAACCGTGGGCACCGAAGAAGGGCTCCTCGAAGGTCATGCAGAACACCCGCTTGAGCCCCATCTCCCGGGCCTGCGCGATGAGCTCGCGCAGGATGGCTGAACCGAGCCCGGTCCCCACGGCGTCGGGATGAACGGCCAGGGTACGCACCTCGGCGAGGTCGTCCCACATGACGTGCAGAGCCCCGCAGCCCACGATCCTGGGCGTGGCCGACGCCTCGCAGCCGTCTGCTCCACCGGGCCCGGCGACGCCGGGGATCTCCTCGGCGACGATGAACTCCTGGATGTCCTCGAAGTAGGAGATGAGGTCCTTGGCGATGAGGACGCGACGCTCGGCGTAGGGCCGCACCAGCTCGGCGATGGCACGCACGTCCGCCGGGCGAGCCGGCCGCAGGACGCGTCGGGAGCCGTCGACCCCGTAGACCTCGGCCCGGCGAGCTGCCCGGCCGGTGGGCAGGTGTTCATCTGTCCTGACAGCAGTGCTGTTCATCGTCGTCCGCATTCAGTAAGACTCAGTTCTGGTCGTGGGCCCCGCGAGCCGGTGCTCCACCGGCGACGTCGGAGCCGTGAGCAGACCGCAGCGCGATCCGGGCCCACATCCTGCCACGTTCGCGACTCATCGAGAACCGCCTCCCTTCTGGCCGCGGGCCTCGGCGAGATCCAGGACGGCGCGGGCGGTGGCGTCGTCGACGACGAGATCCGTGGCGGTCCGGGCGCGCAGCGCGGCCAGCAGGGCGCGGGCCTTGCCGGTTCCCGCGGCCACGCACAGGCGGCGCGGAATCCGGGCGAGCTGGGCGGGAGTCGGGCCGGTGGCCCGGGCGTTGAGGGCGACGTCGCGCCAGGAGCCGTCGGCGCGCAGCAGGACGGTGCACACGTCCCCCACCACGTTCTGACGGCGCAGGACGGCCTGGTCCCGGGCCGTGAGGTGACCGCCCTCGTAGACCTGGGAGGGCAGGGCCCCGTTGAGGGCATCGAGGGCGCCGACGCCGAAGACGGCCAGGCTCGCGCGCCGCACCACCGACAGGACCCGCTTGACCGAGCGCTCCGACCACATGGCCTCGCGCGTGGCCACATGGTCGAAGAAGGCCGGCACCGGGAAGGAGATCGTGCGCGCCCCCAGCGACAGGCGCATCCGGGAGAGCACCTCGCCGGCGCTGGGCCCCTCACGCACAGGATCCGAGGCACCGTTGAGCTGGACGACGGTCAGTCCCGGAACGGACCTCGAGGGCAGGGCGGCGCTGACCTCCGACATGGTGGTGCCCCAGGCGACGCCGACGACGACGCCTCCTGCGTCAGCGTCCCGACCCGCCCCGGCGGGCTCGCCGGCCGCGGCGGGCTTGTCACCCTCGGGACCACCGGACTCAGGCGCACCGACACCTCGGCCCCGGCCCGACTCGGCCAGGGCCTCGATGAGATCGACCATGTGCGCGGCGGCGACGGAGGCGACCTGCTGGAGGCGGTGGATCTCCGTGGTGCCCTCGCGCACCGGGACGATATGCGTGCGGACCCCGAAGACCTGGGCCATCCGCCCCTCCAGGGAGCCGGCACCCCCGGGCTGGACGAGGCTGACCCGCACGACACCCTCCTGGCGGGCACGCGCCAGGAGCCGGGAGACGGTCGAGCGCGACACCCCCAGGTGGTGGGCGATCACCTCCATCGTCTCGCCCTGGACGTAGTACATGGAGGCCGCCTCGTAGGCGCGCAGGAGACCGCCGGGGTCGGCGGCACTGGCCGCACTCCCGGCTGCGTCAGCAACGGTTCTGCCAGTCACGTCATCCTCCTTGCTCCACCCGGCTCCGCCCGCCGACGACGGGGCGGCTCCACACGGCGGTTGCCCGCCGCGGGAGGGAACGATCCTCCCGCCTGCGACATCGGATGTCCTGTTCAGGAGAGCCGTCCACACAGATGTGCGGACATTCTTGTGGATACCTCGAAAGCCTACTGCACATTCGTGCACAGTCCTTGCGCATTCTCCCACGCGCGGCGGACAGTGTTGTCCACCACCACACAAGGGCCGTGCGAGCGCGACGGGACGCGGTGGGCCCCGGCACCGGAAGCCGGGACCTGAGCCGCTTCCCATCCGGCACCCCGGTCAACGCCGACCGGCCCCGCACAGCCCCACCAGTTTCGATCTCACGACACGTAGGAGCCCAGGAGCCATGACCTCCACCCGCAAGCCCTCGTCCAAGAAGACCCCCCGCAGCTCCGGCCCGGCTGGCCCCTCCTACCCCGCACCCATCCAGGACACCGCGCTCAACGCCGCCCAGCGCGAGCGCGCCCTGGAGGAGATGTCGTCCGCCGAGGGCCTGGACGTGCTGGTCGTCGGCGGAGGCGTCACCGGCGCCGGCATCGCCCTGGACGCCGCGGCCCGCGGCCTGCGCACCGGCATCGTGGAGATGGGCGACTGGGCCTCGGGCACCTCCTCGTGGTCCTCCAAGCTTGTCCACGGCGGCCTGCGCTACCTCTACCAGCTCAACTTCGCCCTCGTGCACGAGGCCCTCACCGAGCGCGGCCGCCTGCTGAGCACCACCGCGCCGCACCTGGTCAAGGCCCAGCCCTTCCTGTGGCCGCTCAAGCACCACTATGAGCGCTCCTACTCCGCGGTCGGGGTGGGCATGTACGACGCCCTGGCCCTGGCCGGCTCCCGCGGCCGCAAGACCGTGCCGATCCAGCGCCACCTGGGCCGCAAGGGCACCTCAGCCCTGGCCCCCTCCCTGGACACCAGCGGCCTGGCCGGCGCCATCCGCTTCTTCGACGCCCGGGTCGACGACGCCCGCCTGGTCATCGACCTGGTGCGCACCGCCGTCGGCCTGGGAGCGCTGGCCGCCAACCGCACGAAGGTCACCGGCTTCCTCACCGACGAGCGCGGCCATGTCCACGGCGCCCGCGTCACCGACCTGGCCACCGGCACCGACCACGAGATCCGGGCCAAGCGCACCATCAACGCCGCCGGCGTGTGGACCGAGGACGTCCAGGACCTGGCCACCGACGCCGGGCGGCCTGAAGGTCCTGGCCTCCAAGGGCATCCACATCGTGGTCCCCAAGGAGGCCATCGACGCCGAGACCGGGGTCTTCCTGCGCACCGAGAAGTCCGTCCTGTTCATCATCCCCTGGCCCGAGTACTGGGTCATCGGCACCACCGACACCCCCTGGGACCTGGACGTCTCCAAGCCCGTGGCCACCGCCGCCGACGTCGACTACATCCTCGAGCACGCCAACTCCGTGCTGTCGCGGCCCATCACTCGCGCGGACATCATCGGCGTCTACGCGGGCCTGCGCCCCCTGCTCCAGCCCAAGCTCAAGCCGGGTGCCGAGGCCGCCTCCACGAAGGTCTCCCGTGAGCACACGGTCACCCGGATCGCCCCGGGGCTGACCGCCATCGCCGGCGGCAAGCTGACCACCTACCGGGTCATGGCCTCCGACGCCGTCGACCACGCCCTGGGCGAGGCCCTGTCCCACGCCCACCCCTGCGCCACGCAGGAGCTGCCCCTGGTGGGTGCGGCCGGCTACCACGCCCTGGCCAAGCGGGCCGGGCGGATCGCCGGTGAGCGCGGCTGGACCCTGGAACGGGTCACCCACCTGCTGGACCGCTACGGCGACGAGACCCCGGCCCTGTTGGAGGCCATCGACGCCGCCGGCCCCGAGGAGCGCCTGGGCGAGCCGCTGGCGGAGGCCCCCACCTACCTGCGCGCCGAGGTCGCCTGGGCCGTCACCCACGAGGGCGCCGAGAGCCTCGACGACGTCCTGCTGCGCCGGGTGCGCCTGGACCTCTCGCGCCGCGACCGGGGCCTGGCCGCCGCCGACGAGATCCTGGCGATCATGGCGCCGCTGCTGAACTGGTCCGAGAAGGACGTCGCCGCCCAGAAGGAGGCCTACGCCCAGCGCGTGGCCCAGATCGCCGCGGCCGAGTCCGAGCTGACTGACGCCGCCGCGGTGGCGCACATCACCGAGCCGATCTAGTCTCCTGCTGGCCGAGCGGACCGCTGCCGGTACCGCTCGGCCAGCAGGCTCCCCGTGGCGCCCGTCAGTTCCCGTAGAGGCGGGCACCGCGACCACCCACCACCCACACCCGGACCTCGCCGTCCCGACTACACCCGCACACCGTCGTGCAGAAAGAGAGCCGCACATGTCTGCGACCCTGACCCAGATCTTCGCCTCGGAGGCTCTGGGGACATTCCTTCTCATTCTTCTGGGCTGCGGCGTCGTCGCCGGTGTCGTGCTGCCCACCTCCAAGGCCAAGGACAGCGGCTGGATCGTCATCACCATGGCGTGGGGTCTGGCGGTCTTCGTGGGTGTCTACGCCGCCTACAAGACCGGCGCACACCTCAACCCGGCGGTGACCATCGGCCTGGCGGTCGCCGGACGTCCCCTGGCCGAGGGAATCTCGGCCACGCCGGTCAACATCCTCGTCTACTGCGCCGCCCAGATGGTGGGCGCCATGGCAGGCGCCGCCACCGTGTGGCTGTCCTACAAGAAGCAGTTCGACCAGGAGGCCGACGCCGCCTCCAAGCTCGGCGTGTTCGCCACCGGCCCGGCGGTGCGCTCCTACGGCTGGAACGTCGTGACCGAGGCCGTGGGCACCTTCGTCCTGCTGGCCTGGATCATCGCCTCGGGCAAGACCCCCTCCGGCCTGGGCCCACTGGCCGTGGCCATGGTCGTCGTCGTCATCGGCATGAGCCTGGGCGGCCCCACCGGCTCCGCCATCAACCCGGCCCGTGACCTGGGCCCGCGCATCACCCACGCCCTCCTGCCGATCCCCGGCAAGGGAGGCTCGGACTGGGCCTACTCCTGGGTCCCGATCGTCGGCCCGCTCATCGGCGCCGTCGCCGCCGGGCTCATCGTCCCCCACTTCGCCGGGCTGTTCTGAGCCCGCATAACCCTTGACCGCATCGACACCATCGCTGCCCAGCGCAGCCCTCACCACCGCCCCCTCACAACGCAGTGAAAGGACATTCCTTTGAGCCCCAACAGCACTGAGAAGAAGTACGTCCTGGCCATCGATCAGGGTACGACCTCCTCACGCGCCATCCTGTTCAACCACGACGGCGAGATCGTCGCCGTCGACCAGAAGGAGCACGAGCAGATCTTCCCGCGCGCCGGCTGGGTCGAGCACGACGCGAACGAGATCTGGGACAACATCCGCTTCGTCGTCGGAGGGGTGCTGGCCAAGGCGCAGATCAACCGCCACGAGATCGCCTCGGTGGGCATCACCAACCAGCGCGAGAGCGCCGTCGTGTGGGACAAGAACACCGGCGAGCCCGTCTACAACGTCATCGTCTGGCAGGACACCCGCACCCAGAAGATCTGCGACCGCCTGGCCGGCGAGGACGGCCCGGACAAGTACAAGGACCGCGTGGGCCTGGGGCTGGCCACCTACTTCGCCGGCCCCAAGGTGGCCTGGATCCTGGAGAACGTGGCGGGCGCCCGCGAGCGCGCCGAGGCCGGTGACCTCCTCATGGGCACCATGGACACCTGGACGCTGTGGAACCTCACCGGCGGGGTCAACGGCGGTGTGCACGCCACCGACGTCACCAACGCCTCGCGCACGATGCTCATGAACATCGACACCCTGGACTGGAACCCGGAGATCTGCGCGGACATGGGCATCCCCGTCTCCATGCTCCCCGAGATCCGGCCCTCCTCGGGCATCTTCGGCTACGGCCGCAAGAACGGTCTGCTGGTGGACACCCCCATCAGCGGCATCCTGGGTGACCAGCAGGCGGCCACCTTCGGGCAGGCCTGCTTCGAGAAGGGCCAGGCCAAGAACACCTACGGCACCGGCTGCTTCATGCTCATGAACACGGGCACCACCCCGGTGCGCAGTGAGAACGGGCTGCTGACCACCGTGTGCTACCAGATCGGTGACGAGCCGGCCGTCTACGCCCTGGAGGGCTCGATCGCCGTGGCCGGCTCGCTGGTGCAGTGGCTGCGCGACAACCTGGGCATCATCGCCGACTCCAAGGACATCGAGGCCCTGGCCTCCAGCGTCGAGGACAACGGCGGGGCCTACTCGTGCCGGCCTTCTCCGGGCTGTTCGCCCCGCACTGGCGCCCCGACGCCCGCGGCGCCCTGGTGGGTCTGACCCGCTACGTCAACAAGGCGCACATCGCCCGGGCCGTGGAGGAGTCCACCGCCTACCAGACCCGCGAGGTCCTCGAGGCCATGAATGCCGACTCTGGGCAGGCCCTGACCGAGCTCAAGGTCGACGGCGGCATGACCCGCGACGAGCTGCTCATGCAGTTCCAGGCCGACCAGGTGGGTGTGCCCGTGGTGCGCCCGAAGGTCGCCGAGACCACGGCGCTGGGGGCCGCCTACGCCTCCGGTATCGCGGTGGGCTTCTGGTCGGGCACCCAGGACGTCATCGACAACTGGGCCGAGGACAAGCGCTGGGAGCCGACCATGGAGGAGGCCGAGCGCGAGCGGCTCTTCCGCAACTGGAACAAGGCCGTCCAGCGCACCCTGGACTGGGTCGACGAGGACGTCGTCGAGTAGGGCCGATGTCCGACAGTACTCAGGCGGCGCTCGCCGGCGCCGCCTGAGCGCCCAGTCTCCCGGACGCCGCCGACGGGCCCATCTCCCCACGGGCCCGTCGGCGGCGTCCTTGCGTCACTAGTCCTCTCATACACTGTCGAGGCCCGTGAATGATCGGTAGATTCCTGGGTGGCGCTCCCCGGCCCGCCCGGGGAGTACTTCCCTGTCCCCCTGCCAGGAGTCCCTGCATGACAGCCCACCCACCCGCTGCCCACGTGTCCCCCGCCCGCCTCGGCCCCGTCGGCCTCGACGCCGGCACTGCCCGTCGATGACTCCGACGAGCTCTCCAGCACCGCCACCCCTCAGGGTGCCCGCACGGGCGAGGGATCCTCGAGCGGATCGAGTGGGCCGACGTCGTGCGCATCGCGGTGGTGGGCCTGGCGGCACTGGGTGCCTGGATCGCGGGGGCGGCCGGCACGCCCGGCTGGGCGGTGGGCGCCGTCGGGGCGGTGGTGCTGGCGGTGGGCTGCTGGCCGCTCCTGGTCGAGGCGGCCGATGACCTGCGCGAGCGCCGCATGAGTATGGAGCTGTCGATGCTCCTGGCCATCGTGGCGGCCGCCGCCATTGGCGAGTGGGTGACCGCCCTGGCCGTGACGGTCTTCGCGCTGTGCGCCGAGGTCCTGGAGGAGCTGTCGATGGATCGGGGGCGCGACGCCCTGACCGATCTCATGTCCTTCCTGCCGCAGACCGCGCGGGTGGTGGGGGCCCCGGAGACCACTGAGTCCGCCGAGTCGGCCGAGGCCGCCGAGGCCTCGCAGTCCTCCGGGGTCACTGAGGTCCCCCTGGACGAGGTCCGCCCGGGGCAGGTCATCGCCCTGAGTCCCGGGGGCCGGGTGCCGGTCGACGGCGTCGTGCGCACCGGTAGGGCCGACGTCGACCAGTCCCGGATCACCGGGGAGGCGCTGCCCGTGCAGGTCGGGCCGGGCGACCGGGTGCCGGCCGGCTCCATCACCCGTGGCGCCCTGGAGCTCGAGGTGGAGCGGGTCGGCGAGGAGTCCTCCTACGGGCGGATCGTGGCCGCGGTGCGCCACGCCCAGTCCTCGCGCGCGCCGGTCCAGCGCCTGGCCGACCGGCTGGCGGCCCGCATCGTCTACCTGGCGCTGGCGGCGGCCCTCGTCACCTTCCTGGTGACCAGGGACGTGCGCGCCACGATCTCGGTCATCATCGTGGCCGGGGCCTGCGGGGTGGCCGCGGGCACTCCCCTGGCGGTTCTGGCGGCGATCGCCCGCGCCGCCCGTTGCGGGGCCTTCGTCAAGGACGGCACCCACCTGGAGCAGCTCTCCGCGGTGGACACGGTGGTGGTGGACAAGACCGGGACCCTCACCGTCGGCGAGCCCCGGGTCGTGAGCGTCCGCCCCACCGAGGCCGCCGCCGGGGAGGACGAGGTGCTGGCCCTGGCGGCCGCGGCCGAGTGGAACTCCGAGCACCCCATCGGCCGGGCCATCTACAACGAGGCCGCCGTGCGCGACCTGACGGTGCCGGTGCCCGGCGACGTCGCCTACTCCCCCGGAGCCGGCGTGAGCACCCACATCGAAGGGCGCCGGATCACCGTGGGGCGCTGCCGGGGGCAAGGGCACCAACCGGAGCGGGACACCCCCGGCTGCGAGGATGAGGCCGCCCTGAGCGCCGAGTCCGACCCGGAGGCGCCGTCGGCCACCTCGGTGGTGGAGGTGCGGGCCGACGGACAGCTCCTGGGCACCATCGCCCTGGCCGACCGGCTGCGCCAGGGGGCGGCCACCGCCGTGCGCGACCTGGGTGACATGGGCCTGGAGGTCCTCATGCTCACCGGCGACTCGGCCGCCTCCGCGCGCCACGTGGCCGGCCTGCTCGGCCTGACCGAGGAGCAGGTGCGCGCCGACCTGCTGCCCACCGACAAGGAGGAGGTCATCGACTCGCTGCGCCGGGCGGGCAAGCGGGTGGCCATGGTGGGCGACGGCGTCAACGACGCCCCCGCCCTGGGCGCCGCCGACGTCGGCATCGCCATGGGCACCGGCACGGACGTGGCCCGCGAGGCCGGGGACGTGGTGCTCGTGGGCTCCGCCCCGGCCGACCTGGTCGAGACCGTGCGGGTGGCCCGCCGGGCTCGGCGCATCATCATGGTGAACTTCGTGGGCACGGTGGTGGTCGACGTCGTCGGCATGGTCGCTGCCGGGCTGGGGCTGCTGGGGCCGGTGGCCGCGGCCCTCGTGCACGTCGTCTCCGAATCGGCCTTCATCCTCAACTCGGCCCGGCTGGTGCCCCGGCGCCGCCGCAGGCGCTGAGCCGGCCGGCCACCGACACCCACCGACACAGGCCGCAGCACCGGCGCCGGCCGGTCCTCGCCTCGGGCCGCCCTACTCCACGAGGGCCGGGATCCACTGGCCAAGGGTCGTGCCTACTGCACGAAGGCCCCACCTACCCGCAGTACACCCACCCTCGTCCAGTAGCACCCCACCCTCGTGCATGACGTGCCGGCGAGACTGGGCGCCACTCGGGCTGGCCGGGCCGCCTCGACCGCCGCGCCCTGCGTCCCCACTTTTACCTGGAAGAATGCGCGAAGACGGCGCACGGCCCCCGCATATGGTGCACAAGTCACCGTCTCCATGGCATGATCGTTGGGCCTTAGTACCCAGGACGCAGCAGCGCGGCTGCCAACCCAGCCCCGCTGACGACCTGGACGACCCATCAGTACTCACAGTGGAGTAGCCATGACGCCAGCCGTCCTGTCAGCCCTGCCGATGCATCCGGCACCGCTCGTCCCAGCCTTGGCGGGACTGCCCACCGCCTTCACGCCGTCGACCACTGCCGTGGGCGGCAACGTCTACCTCACCGCCGCGGTGGGTCTGCTGCCGCTGGTGGTGTTCTTCGTCCTCATGGGCGTGTTCAAGGTGGCCACCCACTGGTGCGCCATCATCTCCCTGGTGATCGCCGCCGTCACCGCGGTCACCCTGTTCCACATGCCGGTGGGCATGACGGTCATGAGCGCCACCCAGGGCATGGCGCTGGGATTCGTCCCGATCATCTACATCATCATCGCGGCCGTGTGGCTCTACAACCTCACTGACGTCTCGGGTCGCTCCAAGGACCTCAAGGCCGTGTTCAACGTGATCGGCAAGGGCGACATGCGCGCCCAGGCCCTCATCGTGGCCTTCTCCTTCTGCGGCCTGCTCGAGGGTCTGGCCGGCTTCGGGGCCCCGGTGGCCATCGCCGCCGCCATGGTGGCGACGCTGGGCCTGCCCAAGCTCAAGGCGGCCGTCGTCGTCATGGTCGGTAACGCCATCAACGTGGGCTTCGGCGCCATGGCCATTCCCACCACGACCGCCGGCAAGCTCGGAGGTCAGGAGCCGGTGACGGTTGCGACCGCCATGGGGCACCTGACCTGGGTGTTCTGCGCCTTCATCCCGCTCCTGCTGCTGTTCATCCTCGACGGCGCGCGCGGCGTCAAGCAGCTGTGGCCACTGGCGATCGTGGCGGGTCTGGCCACCGGGGTGGGTCACTTCTTCACCCCCTCGATCTCCTACGAGCTCACCGCCGTGCTGGCCTCCCTGCTGGGCCTGGCCGCCTCCTACGTCTTCCTACTGGTGTGGACCCCCACGACCCCTGAGGAGTACCGCTCCCAGGTGGCTGCCGAGGACGCCCCCGACCGCGAGCGCGTCATCCTGGCCCTGCTGCCCTACGTCCTGGTGGTGGTCATCATCGCCACGACCAAGCTGTGGACCCTGGGCATCAACCTCGACAAGGCATTCAAGGCCACCGACCTGAAGATCAAGTGGCCCGGCGTCTACGGCCAGCTCCTCAACGCCAAGGGCGAGGCCTCCACCGGCGCCATCTACAACCTTCAGACCCTGTCCAACCCGGGCACCTGGATCTTCCTGACCGCCATCATCGTCACCTTCATCTACGCGGCGCGCTCGGTGCCGGGCAAGTTCGAGATGAGCGTGGGCAAGGGCTTCGCCACGCTGGCCAAGACCTGCTACACGCTGCGCATGGCGATCCTGACGATCGCGGCCGTCATGGCCCTGGCCTACGTCATGAACTTCTCCGGCCAGACCTCCGCGATCGGTGCGGCCCTGGCCGCCACGGGCGCCGCCTACGCCTTCCTCTCCCCGGCCCTGGGCTGGGTGGGGACCGCCGTGGCCGGCTCGGCGACGAGCGCGGGCGCCCTGTTCGCCAACCTGCAGGCCACCGCCGCCCAAGGGGCCGGGCTCGACCCGAAGATCCTGCTGGCCGCCAACACCATCGGTGGCGGTCTGGGCAAGATCGTCTCCCCGCAGAACCTGGCCATCGCCTCAACCGCGGTGGACGCCCCCGGCACGGACGCCGAGATCCTCAAGAAGGCGGCCCCCTACTCCATCGGGCTGCTGCTGGTGCTGGGCGCTCTCGTGTTCCTGGCCTCCCAGGTGGGGCTGGGCGTCTGAGGCCGCTCGAGCCTGACTCCTACAGACGGCGCCCCCGGATCCTTCAAGGTTCCGGGGGCGCCGTGCACGTACTGACGCCTCCGACGTCGGATCGGGGACGTACTTCCCAGCCGAGGACTGCGTTCTCCCACCGACGACTGCGCCCCGGCACTCGCATTCTGGCGGCAAGCGCAGTCCTCGCCGAGAAAGTACGTCCTCGACGGCGGCTGCGGTGGCCAAGGCGAGGCGATTCTGCTGGGATGGGCACGAAGGAGGCTCCGTGATGACTCATGCTCCCCTGGCCGCTGGACGCCGGCACACCGTCCGGTGCCTCCCCGACGGCCAGGTGGTCGCCGTCGGAGCAAATTCCGCCGGAGAGTGCCGAGTCTCGCAGTGGCGAGGCGTCATCTCCGTAGCGGCGGGCAGCGTCCACGTGGCCGCCAACACCGGCCGGTCCCACACGCTGGGCCTGTGCGCCGACGCAACGGTGCTGGCCTGCGGCTGGAACGCTCAGGGTCAGTGTGATGTCCAGGAGTGGCGGGACATCGTCGCCATTGCCGCAGGGTGGAGGTTCAGTGCCGGAGTGCGCATTGACGGGACGGTGGTGACGACCGGCCGCGATGCCGAGGGGCAACGGCGGGTCGACCACTGGCGTGAGATCACGGGTATCAGCTGCGGAGACTGGCACACGGTGGCCGTTCGCTCCGACGGGAGCGTCTGCGCGGCCGGCAACAACACCGCCGGCCAGTGCGAGGTGTACGACTGGCACCGGGTGCGCGCGGTCTCAGCAGCTACCTCCATACCCTCGGCCTGCTGGGTAACGGCACTGTTCGCGCGGCCGGGCACCCGGAGTTTTGGTCGGGGGTCGAGAACTGGACCGGTATCACCGCTGTGGCGGCGGGCAGCTGCCACAGCGTCGGACTCAGAGCCGATGGGACCGTCGTCGCAACGGGGATGTCGGAGGCCGGTCAGTGCGAGGTGAACCGGTGGCACGACATCGTGGCCATTGCGGCGGGCGCGGCCCACACCGTGGGCCTGCGCGCCGACGGCGGCGTCGTCGCCACCGGCTCCAACAGTCACGGCCAGCTCGAAGTCGGGGCATGATCTCTCACCTAAGCTCGGCACGGTCCACGGGCGTCGCGAGCAGTTTTACGTGAGGCACCGAGTCTCTTTACGGGTGTTCCTGATGAGTCTCGTCGTGATGTGGACAGGGCGGAGCGGCGCCAGTCATAATGGCAGGGAGCCACCCGGGTGCTAGCCGGGTGACTCCCCTAGCAAGCAGTCAGCCTCAGCTGAACCACTTGCTCAGGGCATTCACCAGGACACCGACGGCCCGGATCAGGCGAGCGATAGAGGTCAAAACTTCGCTCACCTTCCGGGCCGTTACCTTGCCCCGGCGGACTTTCGCGTTCCGGGCTTTCGGCTTGGACACGGCCCTCACCTCCTTCCCAGCTCCTCTCCTCCCCGGCCAGGACACTGCACGTGTTCCGGGGGAAGGAGCCGAAGGGAGACGCCCCAATCATGCCAACCGGCACTGACATCCTGAGCTCGGCACTATCGCAGTTGCGGACCGCATAGCTGCACATTCCTCTGGGTCCCGTGCATCTCACGCAGTCGCCGACGGCACCGTCGCAGGTTCCGCGGGCAACACAGACCTCACAGGATCCGGCTCGGCAACAAGCGCGGGGCTCTGTTCGCCAACCCGCAGGCCACCGCCGCCCAGGGGCCGCTGGGCGTCTGAGGCCGCCAGAGCCTGACTCCTACAGACGGCGCCCCCGGATCCTTCGCGACTCCGGGGGCGCCGTGCGTATACCCGCGCCTCCGACGTCGGATCGGGGACGTCCTTCCAGCCGAGGACTGCGTTCTCCTACCGACGACTGCGCCCCGGCACTCGCATTCTGGCGGCAAGCGCAGTCCTCGCCGCGAAAGTACGTCCTCGCAGCACAAGTGCGTTCTCGACGGCGTCGGCCACACTCCTACCGAGGCCTGTTCGAAGCCCATCGCAGATAAGGGCAGTAATGCATAACGCAATCCGCTTCTAGGACTTACCTCCCACACGCCGCAGCCACTCCCTGCTCAGCCCCACCCTCACCCCCCACCGATCCGCACCACCTCAACGGAAAACCTGCCTCAGAGAGCGGAACCAACCGACCGGGAGTCCGTCGTCGTCAGACGAGCACCGTCTCCGGGCCGTAGCCTGAGACGCAGCCGAGGCCGCATCACATCCTGCTTCGAAGCAGGTGAGTCCGGGCGGTCCTCGTGACAGTCTCAGCTACGACGTCGTGGAGGCATATCGTGCGAATCGCCCTTTTCGCCACCTGTCTTGCGGACACCATGTTCCCGCAGGCAGCGCAGGCAACCGTCACCATCCTGGAGCGCCTCGGCCACCAGGTCTGCTTCCCCGAGGGACAGGTCTGCTGCGGCCAGATGCACGCCAACACCGGCTACTTCAAGCAGGCCGCCAAGATCACCCGCAACCACGTGGAGACCTTCTCCCCCGTGCTCGACGGCGAGTGGGACGCCATCGTCATCCCCTCGGGCTCGTGCACCGGCGCGGCCCGTCACGAGCAGGGTCTCGTGGCCGAGCACGTGGGTGACACGGCCCTGGCCAAGCGGGTCGAGCAGATCGCCACGCACACCTACGACCTCTCCGAGCTGCTCATCGATGTCCTGGGCACCGAGGACGTGGGCGCCTACTTCCCGCACACGGTCACCTACCACCCCACCTGCCACTCGCTGCGCGTCGCCAAGGTCGCCGACCGCCCCTACCGCCTCCTCAAGGCCGTCGAGGCCCTCACCCTCATCGACCTGCCCGACGCCGAGGTCTGCTGCGGGTTCGGCGGCACCTTCTCCATGAAGAACTCCGAGACCTCCACCGCGATGCTCGCCGACAAGATGAGCAACGTGATGTCCACGCGCGCCGAGGTCCTGTGCGCCGGCGACTACTCCTGCCTCATGCACATCGGTGGCGGCCTGTCCCGCGTCAACTCCGGGGTGCGCATCATGCACCTGGCCGAGATCCTGGCCTCCACCAAGGACGCGCCCTTCGAGGGCAACATCTCCTTCGCCCCCAAGCACGTCCAGCACACCGGTAACTCTCAGCACACACAGGCGGTGGCACGATGACACAGGTATTTCTCGGTATGCCCCACACGGGCGGGTGGCGCACCGATGTCGAGCAGCCCGAGGACACGCTGCGCTGGGGACCCACCTTCCCCGAGGGCGCGCACAAGACGCTGGCCAATACCCAGATGCGCCGCAACCTGGGCCACGCCACGCGCACCATCCGCTCCAAGCGCGCCGACCGCGTGGCCGAGATGCCCGACTGGGAGGAGCTGCGCAACGCCGGCGAGGCCGTCAAGTTCGAGGTGGCCTCGCGCCTGCCCGAACTGCTGGAGCAGTTCGAGGCCAACGTGACCGCCCGCGGTGGGATCGTCCACTGGGCGCGTGACGCCGCCGAGGCCAACCGGATCATCGCCGACATCATCGCCTCCAAGGGCGTCGACGACATCGTCAAGGTCAAGTCGATGGCCACCCAGGAGACGAACCTCAACGAGTACCTGGCCGACCGGGGCATCACCGCCCACGAGACGGACCTGGCCGAGATGATTGTCCAGCTGGCCGACGACATGCCCTCGCACATCGTGGTGCCCGCGATCCACCGCAACCGCTCCGAGGTGCGCGGCATCTTCCTGGACCGTATGGAGGACGCCCCCGCGGACCTCTCCGACGACCCCAAGGAGCTCACGGCCGCGGCCCGCTCGCACCTGCGCAACAAGTTCCTGCACGCCTCGGTGGCCGTCTCCGGAACGAACATGGGTGTGGCCGAGACCGGCACGGTCTCGATCTACGAGTCCGAGGGCAACGGGCGCATGTGCCTGACCCTGCCGGACACGCTCATCACCCTCATGGGCATCGAGAAGCTGGTGCCCCGCTTCCAGGACGTGGAGATCTTCTCCCAGCTCCTGCCGCGCTCGGCCACCGGTGAGCGCATGAACCCCTACACCTCCATGTGGACCGGTGTCACCGAGGGCGACGGCCCCAAGGAGTTCCACCTGGTGCTCATGGACAACGGGCGCACCAAGACCCTGGCCGACCCGGTGGGCCGCCAGGCCCTGGCCTGCATCCGCTGCGGGTCGTGCATGAACATCTGCCCCGTCTACCAGCACACCGGTGGGCATGCCTACGGCTCGGTCTACCCCGGCCCGATCGGCTCGATCATCACACCCCAGCTCACTCAGGGGCTGGCCGACGACGACCCGGTCCACACCCTGCCCTTCGCCTCCTCTTTGTGCGGGGCTTGCGGCGAGGTGTGCCCGGTCAAGATCGACATCCCCACGATCCTCATCCACCTGCGGGCCCGCTCCGTGGACGTCAAGCGCCGCGCGGTGCCGGACGTGTGGGACGTGGCCATGAACGTCTCGGCCCCGGTGATGTCGAAGAGCTCGCTGTGGGCCGCCGCCTCGCAGACGGTCAAGGCCTCGGCGCTGCTGGGCGGCAAGGAGGGCAAGATCGGTGCCCTGCCCTTCCCGGCCTCCCTGTGGACCGGGGCGCGCGACCTGCCGGTGGCCCCCTCGGAGACCTTCCGCCAGTGGTGGAAGCGCACTCACCCCGAGGGTGAGACTCCGCTGAGCCAGGTCGCCGGCGCCCAGAGCGGCCGCGGTCACGCGGACGGCTTCCCGGCCGACCCGCCCCCGCCTTCTGGCAAGCCGGTGTCCGGCAGCGCGAGCGCCGACGGCGAGCCCACCCCGGCCGCGCTGGACGCACGCTCGGCCATCAACAACCCTGAGCCGATCGCCCCGGAGGCATCCGCCTCCCAGGCCCCGGCCGGCTCGACCAGCGAGGAGGAGCTGTGATGGATGCGAAGTCCGCGATCCTGGCCCGCGCCCGCGACGCGATCTCGCGGTCCCAGACCCGACCGGTGGGGCCGATCCCGCGCAACTACATCCGCTCCGGGGAGAATCCCCCCGGCTCCAAGCCCGTCGTTGACGAGATGATCGAGAAGCTCGAGGACTACTCGGCCGAGGTCATCGTCGCCCCTAAGGACGCGGCGATCCTGGATGCCATCGACGAGCTGCTCGGCGAGGCGCGCTCCGTCGTCGTCCCCGCCGGGACTGCCCGAGGACTACAAGAAGGCGGCGGCCCGGGGCGGCCGCACCGTGGTGGAGGACTCCCGCGAGGAGGCCATCGCCACCCTCGACCTCAATGAGATCGACGCCGTGCTGACCTGCTCGCGGGTGGGCATCTCGATCTCGGGGACGATCGTCCTCGACGGCGAGCCGGACCAGGGCCGCCGGGCCATCTCGCTGGTTCCGGACAAGCACGTCGTGGTCCTGGAGCGCGAGACGATCATGCCGACGGTGCCGCAGGCCGTCGACGTCCTGGGAGAGCACCCCACGCGCCCGATGACGTGGATCGCCGGCGGCTCGGCCACCAGCGACATCGAGCTGGTGCGTGTCAACGGCGTGCACGGCCCGCGCAACCTGCGCGTCGTCATCGCCCACTGAGGTTCATCAAGACCGCTCTCACTCCGCGTCGCCCGATTGCTCACTGCTCGGGCGGCGCGGAGTCTTGTCGTCTCTTCCCTGCTCCCGCAAGAGTTTCACGGGGATCAGGGCGAGGGGCGGACCGTTCCGCTGAGGCCTCCCGGAGTGGACGCCCACCGGATTTCCAAGGAGGCCGGGTTGACTGAAGGCCACTGGTGGCAGCGCGGAAAGGACCTCTTCTTGACCATCTCACTGACTGAGTCACCCCTGGCCCCCGACTACGACCGCTCCGCCATGACCACCGGGATCGTCCACATCGGCGTGGGCGGCTTCCACCGCGCCCACGAGGCCGCCTACCTCGACCGGCTCATGTGCCGGCGCGCCGGATCCGGCCCCGGCGGCGGAGCAGCCGCCGCAGCGGGCGGATCCTGCCTGGAGTGGGGGATCTGCGGCGTCGGCCTATTGCCCGGGGACGCCCGGATGCGTGACATGCTGGCGGCTCAGGACCACCTCTACACCCTGCTGCTCAAGCATCCCGGTGGGCTGCGCGACCCGGCGGTCATCGGCTCGATGCACGACTACCTCTTCGCCCCCGACGACCCCGAGGCCGTCCTGGCCCTCCTGAGCGCACCGACCACCCGGATCGTCTCGCTGACGGTCACCGAGGGCGGCTACAACGTTGACGATGCCACCGCCGCGTTCCGCACTGAGGCACCCGGAGCCGTCCACGACGCCGAGCACCCGAGCGAGCCGACGACCGCCTTCGGCTACATCGTTGAGGCGCTGAGGCGTCGTCGGGAGGCGGGGATCGCTCCGCTGACGGTCATGAGCTGCGACAACTGCCCGGTAACGGGAAGGTGGCCCGCACGGCGGTGGTCAGCCAGGCCGCGATGAGCGACCCTGAGCTGGCGGACTGGATCGACGGGAACGTCGCCTTCCCCAGCTGCATGGTGGACCGCATCACCCCGCGCACCACGCGGGCCGACGTCGCCGAGCTGCAACGGGCACTCGGTGTGGAGGACGCCTGGCCGGTGGTCTGCGAGCCCTTCACCCAGTGGGTGATCGAGGACGACTTCCCCGCCGGGCGGCCCCCGTGGGAGGAGGTCGGGGTGCAGATGGTCAAGGACATCGCCCCCTACGAGCTCATGAAGCTGCGTCTGCTCAACGCCTCCCACCAGGGGCTGGCCCACTGGGGGCGGCTGCTGGGGATCGAGTACGCGCACGAGGCCGCGGCCGATGCGGATATCGCCGCCTGGGTGAGGGCCTATCTTGAGCGCGAGGCACGGGCGACCCTGCGCTCGGTGCCGGGGATCGACCTGGACGACTACATCAGCACGCTCTTCAAGCGCTTCACCAACGAGGCGATCGCAGACACGCTCTCCCGCCTGGCACAGGACGCCTCCAGCCGGATGCCGAAGTTCGTCCTGGGCACGGTGCGCGACAACCTCACCGCCGGCGGGCCGATCCGTCTGGGCACGGCGATGGTGGCCGCGTGGGCACTGGGGTCGGAGGGCTACGACGAGAACGGCGGGGCGATCGTCGTCGACGACCCTCTGGCCGAGGAACTGAGGCACCTGATGGCCGCGCAGCGGGCCGGCCACGGCACCGCCTTCATCTGCCACGAGGGGATCTTCGGAGGCCTGGCGACCAACGAGCGCTTCCGACGCACCTTCGTCGAGGAGCTCGAGGCCCTGCGACGCCAGGGGGCGCGGGCGCGTCTGCGCGCTCTGGCCGGCCGCACCCGGGCGGCCTAGCCCGAACCCGTCGTCCCCGTCACCCCCGGTCATCGTCCTGCGGGCGTCATCCCCGGCCGTCGTCCTGCGGTCGGGGACATCCTGCGCGCCCGGGGACGTGCCGCTCCCGGCGGGGACATCGCGCGCGTCCGGGTGCAGGATTCCTGTCCCCGACGGCGTCGAATGCCCCTGGCTGGAAGGACACGCACCCGGCCGCGTGGATTGTCCCCCGCCGTCGAGCAGACGCCGCCTCACCGGAGAGACTGGCCCCGCGCAGAAATTGCAAATCTCTCCCTCCCGTTAGACGGATTGCTTAGGCTATCCTTGCTTCGGTGACCTTTGTCCCATAGCATGAGGTGGTTCGTGGACCTCAGTGCCGGCCACGGGGGCCGGCCGCCTCCACGAGCACTCCGCGCCGCGCGGAGCGTCCAGAATCCGACTCACCGATGAGGTTCCTATGGTCAAGCGCCAGCTGCCCAACCCGAGCGAGATCTTCGAGCTGCTCCACTTCAAGACGCCCGAGCTCAACCCCAGGCGTCGCCGCCTCGACGCCGCACTGACCACCTGGGACCTGCGCAAGATCGCCAAGCGCCGCACTCCGGCCGCGGCTTTCGACTACACCGACGGCGCCGCCGAGGGTGAGGTCTCCCTGCGCCGCGCTCGCCAGGCCTTCCGCGACATCGAGTTCCACCCCGACATCCTGCGTCCGGCCATCGATGTCGACACCTCCTGCGAGATCCTGGGCGGACGCTCGGCCATGCCCTTCGGTATCGCGCCCACCGGCTTCACCCGCCTCATGCAGACCGAGGGCGAGGTCGCCGGAGCCGGGGCCGCCGGCGCCGCCGGGATCCCCTTCACCCTGTCCACGCTGGGCACCACCTCCATCGAGGACGTCAAGGCCGCCAACCCCCACGGGCGCAACTGGTTCCAGCTCTACGTCATGCGCCAGCGCGAGATCTCCTACGGGCTGGTCGAGCGCGCCGCGGCCGCCGGCTTCGACACCCTCATGTTCACCGTGGACACCCCCGTGGCCGGGGCCCGCCTGCGCGACAAGCGCAACGGCTTCTCCATCCCGCCCCAGATCACGGCCGGCACCGTCCTCAACGCGATCCCCCGCCCGTGGTGGTGGTTCGACTTCCTGACCACGCCCAAGCTGGAGTTCGCCTCCCTGAAGTCCACCGGCGGCACCGTGGGCGAGCTGCTCGACAACGCCATGGACCCCACCATCAGCGACGAGGACCTCAAGGTCATCCGCTCGATGTGGCCGGGCAAGATCGTCATCAAGGGTGTCCAGACGGTGGAGGACTCCAAGCGCCTCATCGACCTGGGCGTCGACGGCGTCCTGCTGTCCAACCACGGCGGGCGTCAGCTCGACCGCGCCCCCGTCCCCTTCCGCCTCCTGCCCGAGGTGGTCCGTGAGGTCGGCAAGGACGCCACGATCATGGTGGACACCGGCATCATGAACGGCGCCGACGTCGTGGCCGCCGTCGCCCTAGGCGCCAAGTTCGGGCTCGTGGGCCGCGCCTACCTCTACGGCCTCATGGCCGGCGGGCGCGAGGGCGTGGACCGCATGATCGAGATCCTCTCCGACGAGGTCATCCGCACCATGAAGCTCCTGGGGGTCTCCAGCCTGGACGAGCTCGAGCCTCGCCACGTCACCCAGCTGACCCGCCTGACCCCGGTGCGCCCGAACGTCAAGGCTGCAGCCGACGCCCTGGCCCGCTGAGGGCACCGGCCCGCGCAGCCCTGCCGACCTGCCCCTCCGCACGTCGTCGGAGGAGTCCCCGTCATCCGCCCAGCGCGGCGGTACCCGGTGGCCCCGGAGAAGAGACCCCCTGCGGTCCTCTCCGGGGCCACCGTCGTCTGGCCAAGAACCGGAAGCATGCCGGAAACAGGCCGGGCGCTATGGTCTGGGCACCATCACTTCTGACCTCGGCGACAGGTCTGTGCCCCCTCACGTCAGACGGAGCACCCGGCGCCCTGGATCACCCCTGCGGCCGGCCCCGAGTGGCCACCGCCCCGAGGAAGGGACAGCGCCATGGCACAGTCCGAGTCCGATTCGACGTCAGGCCCGATGTCAGACTCGACATCCGGCCCGATGTCAGCCGCCGCGACGGCGGTCAACGAGCGCGAGGACGAGCTCACCGGGCCCGGCCGCCTCATCTCCAGCCGGTGGCGGCCCCGCAGCCTGCGCACGACGCCGTCGAGGCAGGACCGGGGGCTGTTCGGCCACCCGCGCGGACTGCCCTGGATGCTCAACGTGGAGATGTGGGAGCGCTTCTCCTACTACGGCATGCGCGCCATCCTGCTGTACTTCATCACCGATACCGTGGCCGGCGGTGGCCTGGGCCTGAGCGAGACCAGCGGACAGGTCGTCATCGCCCTCTACGGGATGGCCGTCTACTTCCTGGCCATCCCCGGCGGCATCTTCGCCGACCGCGTCATCGGACCGTGGCTGTCCACCCTCTACGGCGGCGTCGTCATCATGGCCGGGCACATCTGCCTGACCATCCCCAGCACCGTGACCTCCTGGACGGGGATCGTGCTGGTGGCCGTGGGCACCGGCTTCATCAAACCGAACCTGACGACCATCGTCGGCGGCCTCTACGACGACGATGACATCCGGCGCGACGCCGGCTTCCAGCTGTTCTACATGTCCATCAACGTCGGCGCCTTCGCCTCTTCCCCTGCTGACCGGCTGGCTGCGCGAGCACTACGGCTACCACGCCGGCTTCTCCTCGGCCGCTATCGGCATGGCCTTCGCCCTGGGCGCCTTCATCTACGGTCGCCACAAGCTCTCCGCCTTCGCCTTCACCGTCCCGAGCCCCATCCGACCCGAAGAGCGCCGGCAGCTGCTGCTGGCAACCGTCGGCGTCCTGGTCGCCGTCGGCGCTGTCGTGGCCGTCCTGCAGGCGATCACCGGAAACCTGGTGACCACCGTCGCCACGGCGGGCCTGCTCGTGCCGGTCGGTGCGGCCGTGGCCTACTTCGTGGTCATGTTCCGCTCCCCGAAGGTCACCGCCCCCGAGCGCACGCACCTGCGCGCCTACATCCCCCTGTGGATCGGCGCGGTCCTGTTCTTCATGATTACCGAGCAGGCGGCCGGCAAGATGGCCACCTTCGCCGACTCCAACACGGATCTGCGGCTGCCCCTGTTCGGCTGGTCGATCACCGCGGAGGCCTATCAGTCGGTCAACCCCGCGGCGATCGTGATCCTGGCCCCGCTGATCGGCATGCTGTTCACCCGGAGGGCGGGCCGGTTCCCCTCCACCATCATGAAGTTCGTCATCGCGGTGGTCATCGTGGGGCTCTCGGCGCTCATGCTGGGCTACGGCTTCCAGATCTGGCCGGGTGGGCAGGACCTGTCCCCCTGGTGGTTCCTGGCACTGGTCTACGTCATCCAGACCGTCGCCGAGCTGTTCCTGACCCCGGTCGGCCTGGCCACGACGACCGCCCTGGCCCCCAAGAGCTTCGCCTCCCAGGCGATGGGGCTGTGGTGGCTCAGCGTCGCCACCGGGCAGGGCGTGGCCGGCTTCGTCATCGCCCAGACCGAGAACGCCTCCGACGCCACCTACTACTACGGCCTGGGCGCGGCCACGCTGCTCATGGCCCTGGTGCTGTTCGCCGTCGCCCCGTGGACGCAGCGGCAGATGGCCGACGTCGAGGTCGCCGCGCAGGACTAGGCGCGGCTGGACGAGCCGCACCTGGAGCGCCGCGAGTTCGTAGGTTAGCCCTCGGAGTCGTAGGTTCAACGCACTGTGTTGTCTCATGACTTCTGAGAGTTTCGGATGTCATGACATCTGAGACACTGGTGGGGTGGGTTGCCTGGGGTTATGGGTAACTCGATTTCGCCGTCTCGGCGTGAGCAGGTCATAGGTTTTGACTCCAGGACCAGTGGGATGAGCGTGGAGGAGTTCTGCGCTCAGGTGGGTATCTCGCGGGCGTCGTTCTACCGGATACGCCGACGCGCTGAGCACGAGGGCCTGGCTGCCGCGCTGACGCCGCGTTCACGGGCCCCGCGCCACCCGGCGCGGGTGTGGGACCAGGGCACTGATGAGCGCATCGCTCAGGTTCGTGCCGACCTGCTCGCCGCCGGCCGGGAGGCGGGTCCGGCCTCGGTGTGGTGGGTGATGAGCCAGGGCGCCAGCGTTCCGGCTCCCTCGCGCGCGACGATCGCCCGCAGCCTGCGCAGAGCCGGCCTGGTGGTCCCGCCCGCGCAAGCGGCCCAGGACGTCGTACAAGCGCTTCACCCGCAGCGCGGCCAACGAGCTGTGGCAGATCGACGGCTTCCAGTGGCGCCTGGAGGACCGTCTGGTGACCGTCTACCAGGTCGTTGACGACTGCTCGCGGGTCATCACCGCGCTGAGGGCCTGCTGGGGCGGTGAGAGCGTGGCAGGCGCCCGCATGGTCCTTGAGGAGGCCTTCGCCACCTGGGGGCGTCCGGCGGCGATCCTGTCGGACAACGCGTTGGCGTTCAACACCAGCCGTATCACTGGCCCGGGAGCCACCGAGAAGTGGCTGGCATCCCTGGGGGTGCGTCCCATCAGCGGGCGGGTGGGCCATCCTCAGACCCAGGGCAAGGTCGAGCGCTCCCACCAGCCGGCAGCCGCCTGGCTGCGCGCCCACCCGGCCAGCACCCTTGAGGAGCTCAACGCCGAGCTGGACCGCTTCACCAGCTACTACAACACCGAGCGCCAGCACCAGGGCCACGGCGTCGCACTGACCCCGCTGAGGGTATGGGCTCAGACCCCCAGGGCGCTGGCCAGCCCAGCCCCCATCGACCTGGAGCGCCTACCAGCCGGCGGCGGCCCCATCAGCCTGCCCGACCCCGCCGATCCCGACCAGGCCGTGGACCGCGCCCGACGCACCGTGATGTCCAACGGGTGCGTGTCCCTACAGGACCGTGCACTGTCACTGGGCCAGACCATGCGCGGCGTCGAGGTCACCCTGATCGAGTACACCACGCGCCTGGACCTCTACGACCCCGACGGACGTCGCTCGTGTCCCTGCCCTGGCCCCAACCCACCCAGAGGCAGCAAGGCAACCGCTCCACCATCGACACCAAGAAACCGCCCTACAGACTCATCCCTGCTCCCACCCCTGACGCCCCTGAACGTCTCACAGGTCATAACCCCAATCAGTGTCTCAGAAGTCATGACACCCAAACGTCTCAGAAGTCATGACCCCCAAATGTCTCAGAAGTGAGGAGACAGCACAGTAGGTTCAACGCACGATCCCGCGGACTAACCTACGACCGCGCGGCCGGGCTGCCGCCGATGGGTCCCAGAGGGGGCAATGAGCGTCCCCTGACTCGCCGACCTCATGAGCCGCTTCGCTCAGCCGCCTTCACGTTCTCCCGAAATCACCTCACGGTCGGGGTAGGGTGCATGGGTACCTGTGGTTCGTGCCGGACACTGACGGTCCGGCGGCACGCCCTCACCTGACCACAGGAAGGGAGAGTCTCATGTCAACGACCCCGACTCCCGTCGAGGACGATCTCGATACCGGTCGGATGATCGCCAGCCGGTGGCGACCCACCACCCTGCGCACGACGCCGTCGAAGCAGGGACCGAAAGCTGTCTCGGCCACCCCCGCGGACCGCCCTGGATGCTCAACGTGGAGATGTGGGAGCGCTTCTCCCTACTACGGCATGCGCGCCATCCTTCTCTACTTCATCACCGATACCGTGGCCGGCGGTGGCCTGGGACCTGAGCGCCAACTCCGGGCAGGTCATCCTGGCCTCCTACAGTGCGGCCGTCTACCTGCTGGCCATCCCCGGGGGCATCTTCGCCGACCGCATCATCGGACCGTGGCTGTCCACCCTCTACGGCGGCGTCGTCATCATGGCGGGCCACATCTGTCTGTCCATCCCCACGCCCGCACTCGCCTGGACGGGGATCGTGCTGGTGGCAGTCGGAACCGGCTTCATCAAGCCGAACCTGTCCACAATCGTCGGGGGTCTCTACGATGACGACGACCCTCGGCGCGACGCCGGATTCCGACTGTTCTACATGTCGGTCAACCTCGGATCACTGGCGTCCCCACTGGTGACCGGCTGGCTGCGCGAGCACTACGGCTACCACGCCGGCTTCTTCTCGGCCGCCGTCGGCATGGGGTGGCCCTGATCGCCTTCATCTACGGCCGTCACTAGCTCTCCGCCTTCGCCTTCACCGTCCCGAGCCCCATCCGCCCCCAGGAGCGCCGGAGGTTCGTACTCGCCTCACTCCTGACAGTGGTGGCCGCGGCCGCACTCGTCACTGTCCTGAGCGCCCTGACCGGCAGCCTGCTCGACGCCATCTCCACGACCATGCTCATCATCCCGGCCGGTGCCGCCCTGGGCTACTTCGTCCTCATGTTCCGCTCCCCAAGGGTCACGGCCCGCGAGCGCACGCACCTGCGCGCCTACATCCCCCTGTGGATCGGCGCGGTCCTGTTCTTCATGATCTCTGAGCAGGCGGCCCGGCAAGATGGCCACCTTCGCCAAGGACAACACCGACGGCCGTATCCCGTGGCTCGGCTGGGCCATCACCCCCGAGACCTACCAGTCCATCAACCCGGCCACGATCGTCATCCTGGCCCCGTTCATCGGTTGGCTCTTCACCCGGAGGGCGGGCCGGTTCCCCTCCACCATCATGAAGTTCGCGATCTCGGTGCTCATCATCGGGGTATCGGCCTTCATCCTGGGCTACGGCTTCCAGATCTGGCCCGGCGGTGCGAAGCTGTCCCCCTGGTGGTTCCTGGCGGTGGTCTTCATCATCCAGACCGTCGCCGAGCTCTTCCTGTCCCCGGTGGGGCTGTCCACGACGTCGGCGCTGGCACCCAAGAGCTTCGCCTCCCAGACAATGAGCCTGTGGCTGCTGACGACGGCCACCGGCCAGGGGCTGGCCGGCTTCATCATCTCCAGGACGGAGCACGTCGCGAACTCCACCTACTACTACGGCCTGGGCGTCGTCACGGTCGCCGTAGCCATCATCCTGTTCATCGTCGCCCCGTGGACGGAGCGGAAGATGGCCGATGTCGGAGTCACGGCGCAGGACTAGACGCGGTTGGGGCGCCGCGAGTTCGTAGGTTGAGGACCCTGTGCCGTCTCCTCACTTCTGAGACAGGTGGGTGTCATGACGTCTGAGGCACTCGCTCGGGCGGGAGCCTTGGGCAGGCTGGTGGTCCTGGAGGTGACAATGCGCGGAGGGAAGAAGTCTGGCAGGCACTGGCGGGTCCTAGCAGGTCGCTGGTGTCCATGGTGCTGACATCACAGGCGCACCGGCGCCGCACACTGAAGGAGAACCGCAGGATTCCAACGATCCCCACTGGGCGCACTGGCGCCGGGCTCGTTGATGTCAGCACTGTGGACACCGGGCCGCGCAGGAGCGAGTCCGGGGTTCTTGCGGCGCAGCCCGGAGTCTCCGTCACAGGTCTGCCCCCGCCGCTCCCTGCCCGCCATCTGAGCTGGGGCCCGGTGGTCAGGGTTCGACACCGGCCCCACTTTGAGTCTCGCCCCGAGTCGGCCTGCTCCACGAGGGTCGGGCTCCACTGGCCAAGGGTTGTGCGTACTGCACGAAAGCCCCACCTACCCAAAGTGCACCCAACCCTCGTCCAATAGCACCCCACTCTCGTGCAGTGCATCCAGACGATGCCGGCAGCCACCACAGTGACCGGGCCAGCCCCCTCCGGCAGACCGAAGCAACAGCTCTCCCATCTAGCAGACGCACCTAACCGGTGTCGTGAGATGTCATGACATCCGAAACTCTCAAAGCCATGAGACAACACAGCAGGTTCAGGGCACGACCGCGAGGGTTAACCTACGATCGCACGCCTCCGACTGCCACCGGCGGGCCAGCGAGGACGAAGAAGGAGACCGCCGTGAAGGACTACGCCTCCGGTGAGGAGCTCATCGCGGAGATCCGCAAGCGCGCTGAGCTGTTCATCGCCGAGTTCGACGACGTCCCCGCCTCCGAACTCCACACGCTCAGGACGGGGTGGACCGCACGCCGGCGCAGATGCTCGCCTACCAGGCTGGGGTGGATGGACCTGCTGCTGGGCTGGGAACGCGATGAGCAGTCCGGACGCGAGGTGGTCACGCCCGCTCCCGGGGTACCGCTGGAACCGGCTCGGCGACCTCTGACTCTTTTCGACGAACAGTGGCGTAATACCTCCCCTGCCCCGGTTTCAGGAGGCCTTTCGGAACCGGGTCGACGACGTCGTCGCCCTCGTGACATCGCTGAGCCGGGGAGGGACTCTTCACCTCCGGGCAGCGGGCGTGGGCCTCCTCGACGCCGTCGGCCTGGCCGGTGGCCACGTGGGTGCATATCAGCACGGTGGCGCCTTCACCTCCTTCCGCACGAGGATCCGCGACTGAAACGCCACCGAGTGCCACCGAGCGCCACCGCGGGTAGGGACACGATTCATGGGGGCCACCGACGTCTCGGTGGCCCCCATGAGATCGAGAGTGCTGACGTCACTTGGAGGTGATCGCCTCAGCGAGCTCCTCGAAGCGAGCTGACATAGGCGTCGATCGCCCTCGTCCGTGTGGGTCACTGACAGGGTCCACTCCTCCTCGCGTCCCGGAGTCATGAAGATCCCCGGTTCATGTTGAACAGCCACGCGAGCTCGGACGGGCTCCGCGTTCTGGTGCTCCTTGAAGGACTCGTAGTCGACGACCTTCTTGGGGAGAAGGTGACGCACCCTTGCCGCCGACGCCCACCGCGTAGCCCGAAGGTTGTAGCGCTCAATGACCTCCGTGCAGCCCGCGAGAATGCGGTCGTTGAGGTGGTCGAGGTGGGCGTAGGCCTCCGGGTGAGGACCTTCTCGAGGTTGGCCGCACGGCGGCCATCGCCAGGGGTTGCCGTTGTAGGTGCCGACCTGGAAGACGGTGTGGTCCTCCACGACGGACATGACCTCCTCGGTGCCTCCGATGGCGCCCGAGGGCAGACCGGCACCGAGGGCCTTGGCCATGGTCACCATGTCGGGAGTCACTCGAAGCGCTTGGTGGCGCCACCCGGACCGATGCACAGGCCGGTCTTGACCTCGTCGAAGATCAGGACGACGCCGTGTCGCCGGGTGATCTCACGGACCTTCTCCAGGTAACCCGGTTCCGGCAGCACGACGCCCAGGTTCATCATGGCCGGTTCCATGATGACGCAGGCGGGTTTACGACCCTCGTCAGCCAGCCGGATGATGCGGCGTTCCATGGCCTCGGCATCGTTGAAGGGAACCGGCACCGTCATCTGGACGGTGGCGTCGGGGATGCCGCCTCCATAGGGCAGGGAGGCCAGGTTGTCGCGGTCACCGATCTTGTCGTACTCGACGCCGATCGAGACCATGACGGTGTCGTAGTGCCCGTGGTAGAGCCGAAGATCTTCATGACCGTGTCGCGACCGGTGTAGGCGCGTGCGATGCGGATGGCATCCATCGTGGACTCCGAGCCCGAGTTCGTGTAGCGCCACTTCGGCAGCCCCCACCTGCTCGAGAGGTTCTCCGCCACCGCCAAGGCGTCCTCGGTCGGGGCGGCGAAGTGGGTGCCTTTGCCGTACCGCTCCAGAACGGCCTCACCGATCACCGGGTGGGCATGCCCTGAAGCATCGATCCGAAGCCGTTGTGGAAGTCCCACATCTCGTTGCCGTCGACATCCCAGACCTTCGGCCCCTGCCCCCGTTCGAGGTAAATCGGCCAGGGCTCGCGCAGCTGGTATGAGGAGGCGACTCCGCCGGAGAGACTGTTCCTCGCACGGTTGTACATGTCGCCGGATCCCTTGGTCCGTTCATTGAGGCGCTTGGACTCGATCTCCGTCAGCTCAGCGACTCGCTCCATGTTGATGCTCATTGCTCACTCCTTCGTGGTCCGGCCTGGCGTCCACATATCGTGTGTTTGATTACCGGCGCATCGATCATTTGTGTCCGTCGATGCGATGACAATGTATTTCCTCTCAGTTCCTTCCCGCCGGCCTGGCGCGGAGGGAGCCCCTGTTTTCATGTGTGCGCGTTCGCTCCGGTTCACCGGCGGTCACGACGCAGCACGGAGCAGGTAGAGTTTTGTCACCGTCTTCAAAGACAGTCGCCACCTTCATCTCCTCAGTGACAGCGTCGGATCGTGCGATCACCTCCCCACGGAAGAAGGCCGGTGCTCGGACGTACTGCACAAGCATCAGTACCACGCCCAGGAGAATGAGGGCGAGGGTAAGGACGAAGACGAGACCGACGCCGAAGACCTGCGATCCCGACCCATACTCCGGGTCGAGGGGTCCTTCAAGGTGAGCCCGAGCGAGAGAGGATGAGACCCCCAGCCCCGGCGAGACCAGCATGAAGAAAGTTCCTCACCGAGCGGAACCACTGTCCTCGAAGTACCACACCGCGGCGAAGGCGGGTGAGCCCGTAGTAAAAGGCGATCATCGCCCCTCAGGGTCTGAACCGTGTCCCACAGGACGGAGGTGGATACGAAGCGCAGCAGCGTGTAAAAGGTCGAAGCGGCGATCGCCGAGACGACTGTTGCGCGACCGGGGAGTGAGGAAGCGCGGAGAGATCTCACCGAGCTTCTCCGGCATTGCTCCGTAATACCCCATCGACAGGAGGGTGCGGGCGGGAGAGACGAAGGTGGACTGCAGGACGCCGCCGACGAGACCAGCACCGCCGTCGACAGGAGGATCGTGAACGGCCCCAGAACCGGCCTGGCCAAGGCGAAGAAGACATTGTCCTGGATCGCAGGGATTGCCCAGCCCTATCCCGTCCTTCCCCAGACCGGCGAACATCATGGATCCGATCGTGACGAACATGTACACCGAGACGATGGTCATGACGGTGAGCACGGCGGCGCGCCCGGGGTGGGCTGGCGTCGTCGGCCTCCTCGATTGACCGTCAGCGACACGTCCCAGCCCCAGTAGATGAACAGGGACAGGGAGACGCCCGCCACAAAAGGTCCCCAGCGAGTCGACGGCAAAGCGAGTTGAACCATTCGAGCTTCAAGGGCGTCGGATTGACAGCGGTGCCGGTGAAGTAGCGGTAAAGTCGCCACCGCGCCGAAGCCGAGGAACACCGTCGGTGAAACCCCACCAACCAGTACTGGAGCTCTGGGTGGTCTGCATGTCGCGATACGCGATCCAGGTCGCCAGCGTGATGAAGACCAGGCAGGGTGAGGTGTTGACCCATACGTTGTCGGAGGATCCGCAATGGCGGGCCTGCGAGTCACCTGTGCGAGCAACAGGTAGAAGAAGTCGACCGCGATGGCCGCGAGGTTCGACAGGACGACGACGGTCGCCAATCAGCCCCATCCGTTCATCCACCCGATCCACGGACCGAGGCGCGGGTCCCCCAGGTGAAGGAGGTGCCCGGGTCGGGCATCGCCGCATTGATTTCTCGGTATCCGAGGCGACCAGGAGCATCAGGGATGAACCCGACGAGGGAAGATCGCCGGCACCTGTTCGCCCACCTCTGAGGCGGTCGGCCCCAGTGCGCCGGTGAGGGTGTACGGGGGCGCGATGCAGGACACGCCGATGATGATGGCGCCGAGCAGACCGACAGAGCCCTCAGCCAGTCCCTTCTTCGACAGCCCCCTCCAGGAGACTGGTGGTCGCGGCGCTCATGTTCCACCTCCGACGTCGGCCGGATCAGCCGGGACGGCGACGGCACCGGCAGGACCCGCAGGATCTTGTTGGCGTCCGGCCCCAGGAACGAGCGCCCGCTCTGGGCCAGCCGCGCCGACCCAGGCAGGCCGCTCATTCCTGCCACTCCGCTGGCCAGCACGGCGGCGCTCATGGAGTGGGCGTGGACTGATCTGGACACGCTGATCATCCAGTCCGGTGAGATCAGGCGCACCTCGGCGAGCAGGGGCCTCGGTCCCTTCTCGATCTCCGCGGTGTCCTGTGAGTCCCCAGTGGCCACCGTGACGAGACGCAACTGGACACCAGCTCTGTCTGCGAAAGGTCCTGGCCTTACTGAGCACTCCCCTCCACCTGCCGGACTCACCCAGCATGACCGTGATGCGTGAGGCCCGTCGGAGGGCGTGCCTCATGCCGCGCGGGGACAGGGCGACCGGAACAGTCGAGGAGTTGAGCAGCGTCTGCCCCACGGAGCCGAGGACACCGCCCCAGGACCCCGTGACGGCCTCCGCCGGCTACGAGCAGGTCGGCCTTGAGCTCCTCGGCCGAAGGCGATGATGCCCTCGGGGAAGGGAGGCTGTACCGCAGGTACTGCTCACCGGCACACGGGGCCGATGCTCCTCCATGATCTCCGACATCCAGTCGTCGACCTGCGTGGCGACGACGTCCTGGAAAGGCGTGATCGGTGACGTCAGGACGTGCGTCCCCGCCGCCCTTGACGACGGTGACGAGATCAGTGGGCACGAGAACGCTTCAGCGAGAGACACCCCTAGGTGGTAGGGTCTCGACCGCCGAGCGAATTGGTGAAGGCCGTCAGAATGCGCATAGGGTGACCTCCTGTTCGCTTCCGGGAGCGTCTGAGGGCACTCATGACGTGCTTGATACGTGTGTAGTCCTCCACGCCGTAGACGGAGAGGTCCTTGCCGTAGCCGGACCGTTTGAAGCCGCCGTGCGGCATCTCCGCGACGAGGGGATGTGGGCAGTTCACCCGAACGCAGCCGAAGTCCAGGTCCTGCTGAATCGCAGGACACGCTGGTGGTCGGTCGTCCAGATGGACGAGGACGGGGCGTAGTCCACGCCGTTGGCCAGGGCCAGGGCGTCGTGGTCGGAGGAGAACTCCTGAACGGTCAGGACCGGCGAGATCTCCTGCTGCACGAGCGCGTCGTCCTGCTTGAGCCCTGAGATGACGGTGGGCGCGTAGTAGTAGCCGCTCTCGCCGACGCGGTGGCCGCCGGTCAGCAGGTGGGGAGTGCGGGGCCGCTCCTCAACGATCTTCTGCACGGAGTCGAAGTGGCGAGCATTGTTGAGGGGACCATAGAACGCCTCCTCCTCGGGGATCGGACCGGTGCGCAGGGACTCGACGTGACGCACCAACGCGTCGGTGAACTCCTTGGCCACCGAGGGCCTCGACCAGAGACGCGGGTGGCGGCGGTGCAGTCCTGCCCGGCGTTGAACGTCCCTGCCGCGGCGATGCCCTCGGCGGCAGCCTCGATGTCGGCATCGGCGAGAACGACGGCGGGGCCTTGCCTCCCAGGCTCGAGATGGACGCGGGTCACGTTGCCGGCCGCCTGTTCGGCGGGATCCGAGCCCGCGCGCACCGATCGTGAGCGCGACCAGCGAGGCACCGGGTGAGCGCTCATGAGCGCGATCTCCCCGTGCCGAGCACCAGGTTGAAGCCCCGGGCGGGAGGATCTCGCCGAGCGATCAGCAAAGACGATGGCGCTCTCAGGCGTGTTGGCACTCGGCAGGGCACCACCGTGTTGCCTGCGGCCAGAGCGGGCCCGACGCTTCAGATGAGCATCATGAAGGGGTAGTTCCACGGGACGATCTGCCCGACGACGCCGATGGGCTCGCGGCGAATCTGCGAGTTCAGGCCCTCGGCGTACTCACGAGGCGACACCCGACTGGAGACGGGCGGCCCAGCGAGAACCGCAGCGAGAGGCCCCTGTCACGACTTCCTCCGCCGGATCATCTCGGCAGGCGACCGGTGTTGCGGCGCTGAGCCTCGACGGAGACGGTCGGCGTTGGCCTCAGGGCGTCGGCGAGTCGGAGCAGGGAGCAGGCGCCGGTCCGCCGGCGTTGTCAGCCGCCAGCTCTCGAGATGCCTTGAGGGCGGCGTCGTGAGGCAGCGTCGACATCGGCGGCCCCTGAGACCGGGAGCACTGCGCCACGACTTGTTCCGTTCGAGGATCCACGACGTCGAACGTGGCATCGGTGGTTGCCGGAACAAATCGTCCGTCAATAAAATTCTGGAGGAGAGGAAGGCTCATGTGAATCACTCTGCTTCTTGGCTTTGGCGGGACGTCGGTGTCGGGGTGAGAAGTTTCGAGTCGAAAGAAAGAGACGACTCAGGCCTCTACTGCCCAAGGCTCACGCAGGACCGGCGCAGGCCGCATCGCCGCTAGCGCCCGACGCCACAAGTCCTGTGACAACAACGCAGGGCTAAGGTCCTGGGTGACGGCGTAATAGTAAACACACACCACCAAGTATGTCGAACAGCGTTCCACACTTCAAGGAATCGCATCAAAACGCGGAAAAGTCACCCATGTGCGAGATGACAAACCGTCACTCCGCCCAAAAATGTAACGCACACCACAAATTCGCCCGCTGCTCGGCATCCTCGATGTCGACGCCGATTGCCCTCCTCAGGCGCACAAGACGTGCGGGGACGGAGTTTCGATGACCCCAGACGCTCGGCGATGCGCTGCACCGCCCGGCCTCGCTGAGGGTAGATCCTCAACGAACTCGAGCAGGCTCGGGCTGATCGGCGACGCCCCGAGGCGAGCGCGGGCGAAAGCTAGGGCCGCTCCTCGTCCAGGAGGTCCGTGACCGAGGCGGTCCGAGTCTCCAGCGCACCGCCTGTCCGAGCTGCCGAGTTCCGGTGCAGACGGACAGCGCCTGCTGTGCGCCCCGCGGCAGATCAGTGACGCCGACAGGACCGCTGACGCCGATCAGCATCCGCTCCGTCCAGGGCGTGACACTGCCGTCCTCAAGAGGGAGGGAACGCGCTCGACCTCACCGAGGATCATCAGGCGGGTCCCGCCCGGTCGGTGCGCCACAGGCAGCTCCCACACGGAGCCCCCGACTCTCGACGAGCAGGCGGGCCAGCACTGTGGAGAGCCCGGCAACGTCAGCACTGCCACCCTCGGGGCAGACAACCCGCCACCAGATGACCACCACCGGTGGCGGGCACCGATCGCCGCTCCGGAGACGGCAGGCGTGTGAGGACGAGCTCCTGAACCTGGTCCGCCAGCGCCAGCCCCTGCGCGATGTCACCCGCCAGGAGATGCCGGGTGGAGGCCCCCACGAGGCTGGAGGAGCCATCCGGTGAAGGCCTGGAGGACTCGGCGATGAGTTCAGAAACGACCAGGCGAGATCGACCCCCAGGGTCTGAGCGCGCGTGAGCGTCTCGCGCTGAACGGTCGCCAGGTAGCGCTCGGGCTCGCCGGTGATGCCGACCGGGCGGACGACCAGCCGCATGTCGCCGAGGCCGACCGCCCCGGCTCCTCGCATCCCTCCGGACGGATCCTGTCGATGCACTCGGCGACCTCGTCGTCGATTCCCGTCGCCTCCGGCCCGAAGGACCGACCACGGTGCGTCCCGTGGCATCCGCAGGGACACCTCGCCCCGGAGGATCGAGGCCAGGGCGCGCATGATCGCGCTCTGGTTGTCCTTGGCGGCTGCACGCGTCAGCTGCTGCAGGGACCAGGGTCTCCTCGTCTCCCGCCCTCGGCACCGATCTCGAGGCTCGGTGGCCTGAGCATAGCCCTCGACCTCGCGGCTGATGGAGCGAAGGAGACCTCGAGGGGACCTCGATGAGATGAGACGCCCGGCCCTGCGGGCCTCGCGCAGGTCTCAGGGCACGGTGTCGAAGGCGATGCCGGTCCCCAGTCCGAGCCGCGACTCCGCCTCGACCAGTGATGCCACGTACTCCCGCCACGTGGCCGCCTCCGCATCGGCCATGACGAGACCCGTGGTGAGAACAGATCTCGCCGCCCTCGAGTGAGGAGGCCGGTTGGAGGAGCTCGGTCGCGACGACCCAGGTGACCGCGGCGTGCGGTGCGGGCAGAAGCTACCGCGCGAACCCCCAGGTCCGCTCCATCGATGAGATCCGACACAAACACCATGCCTGGATTCAAACACTGTTCTGTGCATCATGCACAGGATTCGCGATTTTATGCATTGGGCTTAGGGTGCTCGAGACCCTAGGAGGCGGGCATAACCTGAGACGGAACTCATAGCCGAGCACGTTTCTACGACTACCCGGAGCGCCCTGTTCCGCTGCAGATCTCCGCCCGTCGACACACTGTGAGGTCCATATGGCAACGCTGCCCCAGACCATTCATCTCGCCACTCCTCTGCCCGGTCCCGAGGCCCGCGCCCTCGACGAACGCGCAGGTACCGCACTCCCACGCGCCTGACCGCCGCCATGCCGACATTCGCACGGCGTACGGACCGAGGCGTCCTGGAGGACGTGGACGGCAGCCGTCTCATCGACTTCGGATCCGGCATCGCGGTGACAACCGTGGGCGGTGCGGCGGCGCCGTCGTCGCTGCAATCCAGGAGCAGGCCGAGAACCTGACGCACACCTCCTTCGCCGTCACGAGGTACGCCGGATACGTCGAGGTCGCCGAACGCCTGAACGCCCTGACCCCGGGCAGGCTTCCCGAAGAAGACCGCGCTGTTCAACTCGGGGCGGGAGGCCGTCGAGAACGCCATCAGGCTCGCACGCAAGCACACCGGCCGCCAGGGCAGTGGTCTGCTTCGACCACGCCTTCCACGGACGCACCTCCTGACCATGGGACTGACGGCCAAGGGTCGCCCCTACAAGGCGGCTGTCTGCCTCCTCTCCCCTGAGACTCTACCGGGTCCCGGCTCCTACCCGTACCGCGACGGACTGGACGGCGAGGCTGCCGCCGAGCGCACGATCAGTCAGATCGAGAAGCAGGTGGGGCATCCTCCGTCGCCGCCGTCATCATCGAGCCCATTTCAGGGCGAGGCGGAGTTCATCGTGCCGGCGCCCGGCTTCCTCACCGCGCTCCAGCGCTGGTGCCGTCGACAACGCGCGGTCTTTCATCGCCGATGAGATCCAGTCGAGGAATCGCCGCACCGGGGCGTGGTTCGCCTGCGACCACGAGAGTCGTTCCCGACCTGGTGACGACCGCCAGGGGCCTGGCCGGAGGCACCCCTCGTCGGCGGTCACCGGTTCGGCCGAGATCATGGACTCCGCCGAACCGGGCGCCCTTGGCGGCACCTACTGCGGTAACCCCCTGGCCCGTGCCGCCGCCCTGGCGACCCTGGACATGATCGAGGAGCACGATCTCCTGGGACGGGCCCGCACGATCGGCGAGACCGACATCCGCCTGATGGAGCAGTGGAAGGCGAAGGACCCGCATCGGCGAGGTCCGGGGCAAGGGCGCCATGATGGCTCTCGAGACTCGTCGACCCCGACTCGCAGAAGCCCGATGCCGCACTGACCGCCGCCGTCGCGCAGGCGCGCGCTCACGCGGTCTGATCCTGCTCACCTGCGGCACCTACGGCAATGTCATCCGCCTCCTGCCACCGGTGACCATGCCGGACGAGCTGTTCGCCGAAGGCATGGAGATCCTCGAGCAGGCGCTCCGAGACCAGCCCTGATCCCCTCTTCCACCCACGTCTTAAGGCCGCACCGGCCCCGGATCACGCTGATCCACCCGACCGACCCAGGTGAGGTGAGCTCCATGCCCTCGACCCTCACCCCTCACCGATGCACGGGCGCAGGCTCGCCGAGGCGATCCAGTTCCTCGGCTTCGACGACGGAATGCGCCGCATGCTTGAGACCGCCCGTAAAGGTGACGGTCGCCATCCACTGCGACGCGACGACGGCACGATGGTAGCGCATATCGGCCACCGCGTCCAGCACAACATCTCGCGGCCCCGCGAAGGAGGATCCGTTACTCCCCAACGTGGACCCTCGACGAGGTCCGAGCGCTAGCCGTATGGGATGACATGCGAAGCTGCTCTTCTCGATCTGCCCTACGGCGGCGCGAAGGGAGGGGTCCAGGTGGACCCCGGGCCCTCGGAACGAGAGCTCGAGCGACTGACCCGCCGCTACACCTCGGAGCTGATCCCCTGATCGGGCCCCTGACAAGACATCCTGCTCCCGATATGGGGACCGACGAGCAGACGCATAGCCTGGATGATGGACACCTACTCGGTAGCCACCGGGCACCGGTTCTGGGAACCGTCACGGGCAAGCCGGTCAACCTCGGCAGGGTCACGAGGGGCGGGCCGCCACCTCCCGCGGCGTCGTCTACTCCGTCCTCAACGCGATGGAGAGCATCGGTAGCGAATCCTCGCAGGCCACCGCGATCGTTCAGAGCTTCGGCAAAGTCGGTCGCGGCGCTGCCTGCCTCCACGAGGCGGGCGTGAAGGTTCCGCCGTGGCGGACGTCTGCAGCACGATTCGCAACGACAAGGGCATCGACATCCCGCACTCGAGGCCTTCGTGGATGAGACCGGCACCGTCGACAGGTTCCCCGGCGCGGACCCGATCCTGCGAGCGGGATAGTTCGCCGTCGCCTGCGACGTCGTTGTTCCTGCAGCGGTCGAAGGGTCATCACCGAGCAGACCGCGCCATTGATCGACGCCAAGGCTGGTCGTTGAGGGCGCCAACGGCCCGACGACACCCACGGCCGACGCGATCCTGGCCGACAAGGATCCTGGTCGTACCGGATATCCTCGCCAGCGCCGGTGGCGGCGTCATCGTATCCCTACTTCGAGTGGGTAGGCCAGCCAGTCCTACTGGTGGACCGAGAAGGAGGTCAATGAGCGCCTGCGCACCAGGATGGACAAGGCCTGGAACGAGTCCGGAGACTTCTCCAGGAGCACGGACTCTCGCTGCGCACCGCCGCGACGACGATGGCCGTCAAGCGCGTCGCCGAGGCCCACGTCTCCCGCGGTCTCTACCCGTGATGCGTGGCAGGCGACAGTCGACACTCAGGGAGCACAACCATGGCTGACACACGACCCGGCGCGGCAACTGACACAGCGGCGTACACCACCCTCGGAGCCCACCCGGCTCTGGGCGACTTCTGCACAGGATCCGACTGAGGAGGGATGCTCCTGGGCGGGCGGATGACGGCAGCCTCGACGGCGGAACCTTCGACGCGTCGTCGACCCCGCCAGCAACGCCGTATTCGCACGCTGCACGGATGCGACTCCGGTGGATGCCGCACGCGCCGTCGACGCGGCCTCCGGAGGCGCTGCCTGCCTGGAGCACCACCGCGCGGCAGCGCGCAGAGCTGCTGCGGACCCTGTTCGACCTCATGGTGGGACAGACCGAGGAGCTCGCGGTGCTCATCAGCGCCGAGAACGGCAAGTCCCTGGACGACGCCAGGGCGGAGGTCCTCTACGCGGCGGAGTTCTTCCGATGGTTCTCCGAGGAAGCCGTGCGCACCGAGGGCGGTTTCGGCTCCTCCCCGGCAGGCGGGACCCGGACGATCGTCACGCACGCCCGATCAGGGGTGGTCGCCATGATCACCCCTGGAACTTCCCGCGGCGATGGGGACCCGCAAGAGTCGCGGCCCTGGCCGCCAGGTGCACGGTGGTGCTCCGTCCCGCTTCCCTCACGCCCCTGACAGCGGTGGCACTGGGACATCTGATCCAGCAGGCCGGCGTGCCCGCGGGCGTGGTGAACATCGTGCCCTCGAGCCGTTCCGTGGAGGTCTCGACGACGTGGCTCGAGGACTCCCGGGTCCGAGCCGTCTCCTTCACCGGTTCCACCCAGGTCGGTCGTGTGCTCGAAGCGCAAGGCGGCGGAGAAGGTCCTGTGTCGTCCATGGAGCCGGGGGCAACGCTCCTTCGTGGTGGCGGCCGACGCGCCGATATCGACGCCGCGGTACGGGTGCCGTTCAGGCCAAGCCTCCGAGGCGGGGCGAAGCCTGCACGGCCGCCAACCGCTTTACGTCCACCGCGGCGTCGCCCAGAGTTCACCGAGAAGTTCTCCTGCCGTCGTCCGCGACCTGAGGGGTGGGGCGGCCCTGGCGGACGAGGCAGAACCAGATCGGCCCCCATGGTGACACCGGCTGCCCGCGACAAGATCAACGCCCTGGTGGACGGGGCGGTGGCTGGGGCGCTGATCGTCCACGCCGAGTCCTCCTGGCCCCAGGAGTCACCAGGGTCGTTCGTCCCGGTGCGGGTCCTGACGAATGTCGCCCCGACGCGGAGATCGTGCGCACCGGATCTTTCGGCTCGCACTCGATCGTCACCTGGGACGACGAGGACGAGAGCTGCTGACGTGGATCAACGACACGGACTACGGGCTGTCGGGCCACGTCTTCTCCGCGACCTCGGGCGGCGCTGCGCCTGGCCGAGCGCATGGGTGCTGGGATGGTCGGATGTCAACCGTGGCTCGTATCCGATCCCGCCGCTTCGGGGTGCCAAGCAGTCCGGTATCGGGCGTGAGGCGCGCGTGAAGGATCCGTGAGTTCCAGGAGACTCAGTACTACTCGGTTGCCTGGGGCTGAGGGGCCCGTCCCGAGCAGTGCGCGACCGCGAGGGTCGATGTCGTCGATATACGTGGTGCCCCGGCCGAGAGCGGGGCACCATCGCGTTGACACTGAGGTCGTCAGTGTTGCACAGTGTTTCACGAGGCCTTGCGGTAGGCCTTCTGGACGGCCTCGGAGCATCTCGAGGGCCGAGTGAGTCAGTCGGAAGCGACGAGGGCGGCATGTGCACCTGCCGCCGGTCACCGGGGCCGCCGGCTGAAGGTCTCGTTGGTGGTGACGGCGTTCTTTCGCGGTCTCGTCGGCGGCAATGACCACCAGTTCTCACCGGTCAGTCCCGCCTGGACGTTCTCCGGGCGAGAAAGCCGACGATGTCCTGCCGCTCACCCATGGACTGGTCGCCCTTGACGCTGTCGGGGACGGCAGCAATGGTGAAAGCCCGAGGTCCTCGAGAAGCTGGGCCTGCAGGGGCCTCCTCAGTGAAAGGCGTTGGCGCCCTTGGTGCCGTCCCCGGGACGGTGAAGACCGAGGTCGCCCCTTCGGGACGGAGATGGCGCTCTTGGCCTTCTCGGCCTTGGTGGTGTAGTCCTCGACGACGGCGTCGGCCTTGGCCTGGCGGGCGGTGGCCTGCCCCAGGTCTTGGTGACGTCCTGCCAGGGAGTGCGAACCATAGTCGATGACGAGGACGGGCACCTCGAGCTGGCGCAGGCTCTCGACGACCTTGACAGCCGAGGTCCCGTCCCGTCTTGGCCACGATGATGAGGTCAGGGTTGCTGCCCGCGACCGTCTGAGCGAGGTTGTCCTCGGTGCCGTCGATCGCCTTGACGCGCCCTTGTCGGTGGCCTGCTTGGACCACTGGGTGAAGAAGCCGTTGTCGTCGGTCTTCCTCGTCCTTCTTCTTGGCCGGTGTCGAGGGCGACCACCGGGGCGTCGAGGGCCAGGAGCGATCCGGTCAGGGTCACGGAGGTGGACACGATGCTCTTGGGCTCGGCCTCGATCTCGACGTCGACGCCGTCGTCCCCTTGATGGTGACCGGCCAGTGACCTTGGGGAGGCCGCGGCCGAGGCGGCGCCGGAGGCCCCGGCTGAGGCCGCCCCGAGGCCCCTGAGGGAGCCGGCGGAGGAGGCGGAGGTCGAGCTGTTGGAGGAGCCGCAGGCCACCAGGCCGGTGCTCAGCACCCGCTGGCTGCCACGGCGAGGCGCCTGCCTCAGGCGGCTGGGACGCCGCGAGGATGCGTTCATCTGTCTGTGTTCCTTTCTTGTCCGTCCTGCTGGGAACGAGCAGTCGGGCTGGTTCCCTGCCGAGGCGGGATCCGGCAGAGGGCTGTGGGGCCGGACCTCCAGTGGAGTCAGTGGGAGCGGAGCGGGTCGCGGCAGGGGCAGGGCCGGCCGGCACGACCGCGCCCAGGTGACAGGGGGCACCACCATGGGGTGCCGGCCACCGGGTCGGGGCGATGACGGCCGCCAGGCCGAAAACCTCCTCGATGAGGTCCTCAGTGAGGATCTCGCGGGGAGCCGGTGGTACGGACCCGACCCTCGTGCATGACGATCAGTGCTCGGCGCAGCGCGCCGCCTGGTTGAGGTCGTGCAGGACGGCCACCACCGTGCGACCGTCGGCGCGTTGAGCGGCGGCACGGCGGAGGATGTCGACCTGGTGCCAGGCTCGAGGAAGGTGGTGGGCTCATCGAGCAGTGATCGTCTCGGTGCCCTGGGCAGGGCCGGGGCGATCCAGCACTCGCGCTGGCGCTGGCCACCGCTGAGAGCTCGTCGACGGGGCGGGCGGCCGTACCGGTGACCCACCATCTCCATGGCCTCTTCGACGCCCGTCGTCCTGCTGCGACCACTGGCGGAACAGGCCCCTGGGTGCGCGGCCGACGGGTCGCGCGCACCAGCATGCCGCCGGGGCACGGTGACGCTCTGGGCTGCAGGCCGACCCGGCGGGCGACCTCCCTGGTGCTCCAGGCGAACGATGTCGGCGCCGTCGAGGAGACCACTCCTCGGGCGGGCCGGTACAGCCGGGCCAGGGCGCGCAGCAGCGTGGACTTCCCGCAGGCGTTGGGCCCCACGATGGCTGAAGACACCGGCGGGATAGTCGACGTCGAGGTTGCGGGAGACCACGTGGCGCTCGTAGGCGATGGTCGCCCCGGGCGGCCAGGCGAGCCCTGGGGCGGCTGTCCGGCGGCGGTGTTCGGCTCGGTGGAGGTGCAGGTCGGTCACAGGGATCTCCTTCGCGCGCGCGCACGGTCAGCGCCACCATGAGGTAGAGGCCGCCGACGGCGTTGGTCACCACACTCACGGGCATCGACTCGAGCACGAGCTGGGCTGAGCGGGTCGGCGCCCACCATCAGAAGGCTCCCGGTCAGGCCGCTCACGAGCAGCGGGGACTGCGGGGAGCCGGTGAGGAGGCGGGCCAGGTGGGGCGCCACGAGGGCCACGAAGCCGATGGGGCGCCGCCATCGTCACCACCGCCACCAGCACGGTGCCCAGCAGGATGAGGACGGCGCTGGCGTCGGCGGGTGGGGCTGCCAGGATGGTGGCCACCTGCTCCCCAGGACAGGACCTGCAGGTGAGGCCAGCAGGATGAGGGGCGACGGTAACTGATGGCACAGGGCAGGTCGAGGGCCACCACCGGCCACCGGGCGGCCCCGAGGGTGCCGGTGATGGCCTTCGAGAGCGCCCAGGCCCCGTCGTCGTCGTCGACCATGACCAGCAGCCAGCGGTTGACGGAGACGAGCATGGGACTGATGGCGATCCCCACGAGGATGAAGCGCAGGCCGGTGAATCCGCCGCGCAGGGAGACGAGGTAGGTCACCGTGCCGACGGCGGCCCGCCGATGAAGGAGGCCAGGAGGCCGAGAGCATGGAGCCGCAGGAGGAGGATGCTGATGAGGGATCCCGTACTGCGCGCCCGTGCTGAAGCCGATGAGGTCGGGCGAGCCCAGGGGTTGCGGTGATGGTCTGGAAGGGGCGCGGCCACGCCCAGGCCAGCCCGCCACGAGCCCCAGCACGATCCGGGCAGCTTCCACTTCACGACGACGACCTGGACGATCTTGCGCCCTGCCCTGGAGCGCATCGATGACCCTCCTGCGGTGACGGGGAACTTCCCTAACCGCAGGAGACCACGTGCCACCGCCGGGCTGAGCGCCAGCAGTATGGGAGAGCCGACGATGACGTGGCGCGGTGATGAGCTATCGACCGGCGGCCGACGACGATCCACGGGCGTCCGGCGTCGGCCCCCACGTGGAGGCTGCGTCGCGGGTCGGTGCCGGCGGGAGGATGCAGCGGAAGGCGGCCTGGCCCGGCCTGATTCCCTCATCGAGGCCCGGTCCTTCATCCGCAGGACCACTGAGCAGCAGGACGGGCGAGCGACGAAGGCCGTCAGCAGACCGACCTGCATCTCACCGACGGGCCAGGACGCGGCCCAGGATCGTCGGCGGCCAGGACGACGACGGGCCGCCCAGCGCACACAGGGCCATCGATCCAGCCCCGTGGGAGTCCCATGAGCCAGGAGGCCGTCAGCGGCGCCATGAGCCCGGCCGAACCCGATGGGGCCGGCCACCGTCGTGGCGGTGCGCGCAGGAGCGTGACGACCATGAGACCAGGCCCGCACGAGGCGCACCCGGGTGCCCAGGGCGGCGGCGACGTCGTCGCCCAGGGCAATGTTGTCCAGGGCGCCCGGCCAGCAGGATGGCCGCCCGGTCCCCGCCACCACGAGGGCCGCCCTACGGGCAGCAGGGGGATGTCGGTGCGCGTCAGGGAGCCGACCTCCCAGTCGATGAAGGTGCGGAACAGGTTCGGCATCGTCAGCACGACACCCTGGATGACCGCCCCGGCGAAGGCCGAGAGCGACACCGATGAGCACCAGGCGCACCGGCGAGGAATCGAGGCACGATCATGCCGATGACCTGACCAGTGCGGTCGCCAGCAGGGCTCCTCCAGCGGCCAGGGCCAGGCGTGGGAGATCGCATGCCGAGCACGGCGCGGTTCCCAGGACGATGCCCAGCGAGGCGCGGCGTTGACACGAGCAGCCCGCTCCAGCCAGGGGTTGCGGTGACGGCCGCATCACCGCGCCGGCCACCGCCAGAGCGGCGCCCGACGAGCACGCCCATGATGGTGCGCTGCACGCGCAGGACGTTGATGTTGTATCGGACGTTGGAGGCGTCGGGGTGGAGCAGGTGGTGGGCGACCTGGCGGCGGGGGATCTTGAGGAGCCGACGAACAGGGAGGCCAGGGAGGCACAGGGCCAGCAGGACGGCTGCGATCAGGGAGGATCGCCGGGCGGCGCGCGATCACGAGCACTCACCTCGCCGCTGTCTGGAGAACGGGGGCGAAGACGGTCCCGAGGACCCTGATCGGCATCTACTCTCCCCACCAGATGTACAAAGGTCAACCCTAACCTAGATGCTGGCCGGGCTCTGTCAAACACGAGGCCGGCCTGTTGGTTCATTCATGGCCTCACCCCACCCACCAGCACGCACATGCTCGCGCAGGCTATCCTCCTCACGGAGTATGTCGTCGGTCATACACTCAGCGCATAGTCGTGGGCATGGAATCCAGACTCACTCTTCTGGCTGCTCAGTGCCGGGCCGGGGCACGGATACGACCTCAAACGCTCCTGGGACCACTGGTTCGCCGCTTCCAAGCCACTGGCCCTACGGTCAGGTCTACGCCACGCTCGCCCGCCTGGTGCGCGACGGGCTCATCACGCAGGTCGAGGCAGGAGCCCGGAGCCGGGCCCGAGCGCAAGCGCTACGAGGTCACCGACGCCGGTCGCCAGGAGCGTTGAGCAGTGCTGCTGACTCCGGTCACGCCAGCCGGCGACGTCCAGGCCGACATCTTCGCCAAGACCGTCATCGCCCCTCATGCTCGACGACGACGCCGGGCGTCTCCTCGACCTCAGCGCGCCGAGCACATGGCGCGCATGCGCGAGCCTGACCTGCCTCAGCAGGACGGCGACCTGCGCACGGTGCTGCTGGCCGACCACGCCCTGTCCCACATCGAGGCTGACCTGCGCTGGATGGAGACCACTGCGGCCCGCCTGAGCGAAACTGCGTGAGGAGGTGCGCTCATGAGCGCCACCGGCGTCACCACCGGCGTCACCACTGGCGTCACGGCCGCCGGGCGTCACTCCCGCTCCCGGTCAGGCCAGGCCGGTCTGCCGGGCGAGGTCACTCGCTGCGCGCCCGTGGCCTGGAGATGAGCTTCGGCAGACCGAGGCTGCGCGGCGTCGACCTGGATGTCGCGGCCGGTGAGGTGCTGGCTGTCACCGGCCCGTCGGGCTCGGGCAAGTCCACCCTCCCGCACGTCATGGCTGGGGTGCTCGTGCCCGATGCCGGACGCGTCGATTACCACGAGAGGCGACGTGTCGCAGGACATCACGGTCCCTCGACGAGGCGGCCCGCAGCCGCCTGCGCCTGAAAGAGTTCGGCTTCATCTTCCAGTTCGGCCAGGCTCCTGCCAGACCTCTCCGCCCTGGACAACGTCACTCATCCCCTGCTCCTGGCGGGCACCCGCGCCGGCGGGCGCTGGCCCAGGCCCGCGAGACCCTGGGCGAGCTGGGGCTGAGCGAGCACCCGGACAAGCGCCCCACCCAGCCTCAGGCGGCCAGGCGCAGCGGGCCGCACGTCGCGCGGGCGCTGCTGACCAACCCGCGCCTCTGCTTTCGCCGACGAGCCCACTGGCTCCCTGGACTCCCTGGCCGCCGGAGCGGACCATGGAGGTGCTCCTGGGCTCGGCAGCCCCCGCGGTGCCGGCCTGGTCATCATCACCCATGATGCGCGCGTCGCCGCCCTACGCCGACCGGAGGTCACTGTGCGCGACGGTCGGATCGGCCCCGGGGCCACGCACACCGTGGCCGGACCGAGCCCGCCGGGGCACGCTGAGCCGAAGCCCAGGCAGCGGAGGAGCGGATCGTGAGCCGCATCGCTGACCCGGCTGCTCGTCGCCAACGACCGCTCCGCCCGGCGTCGCCTGGCCGGGATCGTCGCCGGAGTCATGGTGGGGGTGGCGCTGTTCCTCATGCTGCTGGCCGCCGCCCAGGCCTTCCCCGAGCGCAGCATGCGCTCCAGCTGGGCGTCCACCGCCCTCATGCCCGGTCTCTCCGAGAAGTCGAACCACATCGACCTCCGGCCCGACCACGTCCTCACCGAGGGTGAGCCCTGGCTGTCGCCAGCAACGTCGACGTCGTCGGCAACCAGCCGATCACCGTCCTGAGGGTGGCCCTGCCGGAGTCGGGCGCACCACCGGTGACATCCTGGCCCGACATCGTCCCGAAGCGGGGCGAGCACCAGCCTCGCCGGCCTGGCCACGCGCATCGAGTCCCTGCCCGCCGACCAGCTCGGCGACCGCTACGGCAAGCAGGTGGGCGTCCTGTCCCCCGAGGCCGTCGAGGGCCCGGACTCACTGGTGGCCGTAGTCGGGACGGACCTGAGGACCGTGGCCGCCTCCGAGTTCTACATCCCGCCCCAGGTGGTCACCTCCTTCCAGGGCATCCCCTTTGAGGAACGAGGGCGTATCGGATCGCCACGCTCATCAGGGGGCCATCTGCGGTGCTCATGCCTGCGCTGCTGCCCGTCGGGATCGTCACCGACCTGGGGGCGGCGCAGCGGGCCGACGCGCCACGCTGCGCCCTCATCGGGGCCACACCGCAGCAGGTGCCGCACCGCGGCCCTGGAGATCGGGCGACCACCTTCGTCGGAGCCCTGGCGGGCGGCCCTCTACCCGGCGCATGATCCCCGTGGCCGCGCAGATCGCGCTGAGAACCAGCTGCTTACTACGCCGACCCGCTGCGCTCCCCGTCAACGCGGTGCTCGCCGTCGTCGTGACCACGGCGGGGCGGCGGCCGTGGCCTGGTGGCGCACGCGACGAGCCGACCTCGGCCGCTGGGCGGGTCCCGTGAGCGCACCGAGCACCGCCCCGCCTCATCTCGCTGGCGCCCGTCATCCTGGGGACGGCCGGGCTGGCCAGCGCCCCGACGGTGGCCCGCCAGAACTCCGATCTGACCATCTACCTGCTGCCCGCCTCCTTCCTGTGCGCGATGCTGGGTCTGGTGTGGGCCAGGCCGGTCCTGACCTGGTGGGTGGCGCGAGGCGGCAGGGCCGTGGCCCACTCCGCGGCGCAGGTCATCGGTTTCAACCGGATCAGCCCAGCACCCCCGGGCGGCCTTCCGTGCGGTGGCGGGCGTCGTCATCGCCGTCTACGCCACGACGGTGTTCGCCGTCGCCATCACGGCCGCTGCGGGGACCCATGACGTCACGCGAGGCGGTGGGCACCTGAGCCCCACGACGCCTCGCGGCGATGCCTGCGGTCAGCGACGAGGGCGCCTGAGCGGAGCCATCGACCGACCTCCGCCGTGCCCGGGGTGACGACGGTGACCGTGGGAGAGGATCAGCGGCGACGGCGAGCAGGACAGTCACGCCCATCCTCGAGGCGAGACAAGGCCGAGGCCCTCGGGGCCCTGCATGTCGCGGCTCCTGATGGCGCGGTGAGCATCAGTACCCGGTGGCTGTATGAGAACGCGGCCGCCTCGCCGTCGCCGGTCGAGTACCGAGGCGCTGGCGAGCGCCCGTGAGAGCGGTGCGCCGGTCATCCTGGTGGGGACGGACCCGGCCAGCCCTGGGCCATCGAGCGGGCCCGTACCGCTCTGGCCACCTCCGCCCTGGCCTCGGGACCGCCCCGACCTCACCCAGCCGATCCAGGCCCCTGAGGGCAGTGCCATGGAGAACCAGTTCGCCCACTGGTTACATCGGCATCCTCATCGCCGCGGGGATCTCCGCGGTCTCGCTCGGGGTCTCGACGGTGGCGGCACTGCTGGGGGCGTCGGCGGGTCCTGGGTCTGCTGAGGCCGGTCGGCATGTCGGCGGCGACGCTGCGCTCCATGGTCTCCTACGAGGCGGCGCTGCCGGCGGCCACCGCCCTGGTCATGAGCATCGGTCTGGGCTGGCTGACCGCATGGTCGCTGATAGGCGGCGTCTCGGCCGCCACATCAGCCTGGCCGGACGGCGGTTACTGGCTGGTGCTGCTGGCGTGCCCTGGCGCTGGTGGTGGTGACGACCCTCGGCAGTGCCCGCTACGGCCGGCGCATGTGCGCGACTCCACCGTCCGATTCGAGTAGAAACGGCCCTACAGTGTCCATATCGGAGACAAAGGCCGCGATCAGCCTCCGTCGCAGAAAAAGAAAAACCGCATGATTTCGCGGTTCTCTCGACGGAGTGACGGCCTACGCTCCTTTTGTCTCCGATATGGACACTATCCTCCTGCGCACCCGGGAACCGAGGAGAACAACCCCGGTGCCCGGAACCGATCTGCGATAGAACAAGACCATGACCTCAGGACGGATCGACACGGCCGCAGGCTCCTCCGCCGCGGCTCGCCCGAGGTCGCCGGTCCTCGCGGCACCGGATCTGGGTCGCCTGCGCGACGGCGAGGCTGATGATCTCACCGCCGGTGAGATGGTCGAGGACCTGGCGCTGGTCGAGGCGGACTCAGCGGCGGCGACCCATCTGCGCTCACGCTGCTCACCTGCCGGTTCTCGGAGGTTTTCGCCAACGACACCGACCTAGCCGCGGCGCGGCTGGTCGATCTGCCACCTGGAACGACCGAGCGCCACCCTACCATCAGTCCGCGCCCACCTGGCGCACGGTGGAGCTGGTTGACCTCCGTATCGGGGCCTGGGGCTCATGACGCTGATGTCGAGTCGCTCCTCGCGGAGAACTGCCGCCTGGGCTGCGTCAACCTCGCCGGAACCGCTCTACGTGACGTTCTCATCAGGGCCACCCGGATCGACGAGCCGGACCTGAGCGGAATCGACGCTCAGCGGGTCCGTTTCGAGGACTGCCGGGTGGGCACGCTGCGCCTGCACGGCGGGGGCCTGAGCGACGTCGACCTGCGCGGACTGGAGATGAGAGTGGTCAGCGGGGTCGGCTCCCTGGCCGGGGCGACCATCAACGGCCAGCAGCCTCAGTGAGCCTCGCGCCGCTCTGGCGCAGCATCTGGGACTGCGGGTCACGGATCGGGATCACGCACAGAATGTGGCAACAAGGAGTAGAAGAGCATGACGCTGCTGACAGGTGACGACGTCCTCAACGTGAAGTTCCAGGTCTCTCATTCAAGGAGGGCTACAACCAGGATGAGGTCGACGAGTTCCTCGACGAAGTGACCACCACGATGCGGGAGTTCGAGGAACGACTCGGCACCTCGCAGGCATCGTCGGGCCCCTCGCACCGGAAGGCCGAGATCCTCCTGACCTCCGAGGGCGTCAGGAACATCCGTCTCGACCACCCGGTGGTCGGGGTATCACATCGACCAGGTTGATGCTTTCCTCGCTCAGGTGGTCTCGACGATGGAGGCCCTCGAAGCGCAGGCGCGCACCAGCGCATTCGCCGGCCAGCCCGGCGCCGGAGCCGGCGGGGCCTATAGCGGGGCGTACGGTGGCGGAACCTACGGTATGAGCCCGGCTCAGGCGGGGTACGCCCCGGGCGGAGCCGAAGCCGGCGGTTCTCAGTACGCCGAAGCGATCGCCCAGCGCGACCAGTACATCGCCCAGCTCCAGCAGGAGGTCGCCTACCTGCGCGCCGAGCTCGAGGCCGCCCAGCGCCGGGCTGGGGACGACAGGGGCTCAGGCCTCGCCGCCGCATCTGCCACCACACAGTCGTAGAGAGGACCAGGACACATGACGATCCTGACGAGCAATGACGTGGACAACGTGAGGTTCACGGCCACCCAGTTCCGAGAGGGCTACGAACAGCACGAGGTTGATAGCTTTCTTGAGAAGATCGCCAGCACGCTGAGGGTTCTCCAGGCAGGAACTAACTCCACTGGGTATGCCTCCAACATCGCCGGCGTCAAGGTGCTCACGGCTGACGACGTGCAGAGCAAGAAGTTCCACGGCACCAGGTTCCGGGAAGGCTACGAGCAGGATGAGGTCGACAACCTCGACCACGTCGTGAGACGTTGAGATACCTGGAGGGTGGCGCACAGGCCTCCGGATATGAAGCACAGTGGGAGGCAGCTCGTGGGACGGCGGAGTCAACGCGTACGGCAGTGCGTCGTACGCCGCGCCGAGCGGCAACGACGGAACCGGTGATGCCCAGTACGCCGAGGCCATTGCGCAGCGCGACCAGTACATCGCCCGCTCCAGCAGGAGAACGCCTACCTGCGCGCCGAGCCCGAGGCCGCCCAGCGCCGCCTGGAGATGTTCGGCGCTCAACCGCCCGCAGCGGCTCTATCCGACCATCCGCACCACACATGGTGCGTCGTCCTGAAGGTCCCTCCGCGGACAACAGTGTGGTCAGATGGATCCGCCTGCTCGATGACGAGGATCCGGGCCGTCCCCACAGGGTGGGCAACATGTTCGTCGCCATCCTCGGCGACGAAGATGCGTCCGGCTCCAGCCGAGTCACGTGGGTCCTGGCCTCGTCACGATAGTGCATATCAACTGCTCCATCGAGAACAACGAAGACCCGACGCCGTCGTTGGTGGCCAGACATAGGGTTCGTCAGTCCAGTGAAGCCGCACCGTGGCATCCGCGATGCGGGCCAGGTCAACAGCGGCCCACGCCCTGTCGAGGGTGACATCTCCAGCAGTAACGATCTTCATCGCGCACCTGTCCTTCTCTCGATACCTGTCTGTTCGAGTGACGCCGGAAAGTCTCGAGGCGAAAGCTCAGCCACGCGCCCCTGCTCGAACAGGTTGACGACAACAGTCGACCATCACCGCAGTCTGGTCGTGAGGACGAGTGAGCACGAGTGGCAGGAACGACACGCTGCGCGCAATTCCTGCCATTATGTGCGCATGACACATGCCGTTGTCGCTCTGGCCCTGCCAGGCGTCGTCGCTTTCGACCTGTCCACGGCCGCTCAGGTCTTCGGCCACCCTGAGGAGGATGAGTACTCTTCGAGGTGGTGACATCTGACGGCCGCCAGGTGCCGTCGTCACAGGATTCCAGATCGCAGGGTAGGCGATCCTTCCTCTCGCGCCAGGCCGACACCATCGTCATTCCGTGTACAGCCCCCACACCACGCCCAGTGATGACGTACTCGAGGCACTGCGATCAGCGCACCCCGCGGCACCCGAGTCGTCTCCATATGCACCGGGGCCTTCGCGCTCGCTCCCAACGGGCTCTGGACGGCCTGTCAGCCACGACCCACTGGCAGGACGCCCAGAACTACGCATGGCCCTACCCGGCTGTGGACGTCACGCCCGATGTCCCGTACATCGACCACGGGCACGTAGCCAGCAGCGCCGTCGCCGCCGGAATCGACCTGTGCCTGCACCTGGTGCGCCGCGACCACGGGGCTGCAACAGCCAATCGCATCGCACGTCGAATGGTCGTCCCACCCCACCGCGCAGGAGGCCAGGCCCAGTACGTCGCACCGGCAGCCCTGCCCTCGTCATCCGGAGAACAGGCTGGCGGAGCCTGACCACCTGGGTCGTGGCGCACCTCGATCGCCCAGTGGGCGTCGCGGATCTTGCTCGCCATGCGCACCTGTCTGAACGGCGCTGGCACGCAGGTTCGTCGCCGAGACAGGGCAGAGCCCGCTGCAGTGGCTTCTCCACCAGCGTGTGCTGGCCGCCATGGATCTGCTTTGGACGACCGGCCTGCCTCTGGAGGCCATCGCACGCGCACGGGCCTAGGAACGGCCAGCACCTTGCGTCGTCACTTTCTCAGACACGTGGGCACCACGCCCAGCGCCTATCGAAAGACGTTTCGCGGTCCCGAGTAACGGCTCGAGGGCTCAGCCCCGCTTGACCAGCGGGAAGGTGATGGTCCTCGCGGATGCCTTGGGCCGGTGAGCACCATGAGGAGGCGGTCGATGCCCATGCCCATGCCGCCACTGGGCGGAAGCCCTGCTCCATGGCCACCAGGAAGTCCTCGTCCAGGATCATGGCCTCGGGTCGCCCTTGCGGCTGCCAGCGCCTGGGCCTCGAAGCGCTCTGCGCTGGACCACGGGGTCGGCGAGTCTCGGAGTAGGCGGTGGCGCTCGAAGCCGCGCACGTAGAGGTCCCACTTCTCGGTCAGGCCCGGCTTGCTGCGGTGGTAGCGGGTCAGCGGCGAGGTGTCCTCGGGGAAGTCGTAGACGACAGTGGGCGCCCACAGCCTTTGTTGCCCACGAGCTCCTCGAAGATGTCCTCGACGACCTTGCTGGCCACGGCGTAGTCGTCGATCTCGAGCCGATCTTCTCGGCGTGGGCGACCAGCTCGCGCGGGGTCTCCACGGTGATCTCTCACCGAGGGCCCTCGGAGACGGAGGTGTAGAGGTCGATCTCTGTCCCACCTCGCCCGACAGGTCGTACTCGGTGCCGTCGGCCAGCGGACGACCTCGCCGCCCTCGGGCAGGTCGAAGGCGTCGCGGGCCGCCTGCTGGACAAGGTTGCGGGTCAACTCGGCCATGCCGTCGTAGTCGGAGTAGGGCCTCGTAGGCCTCCAGGGCCGTGAACCCGGGGAGTGGAGGAGTCGAGCGCCCTCGTTGCGGAAGTTGCGGTTGATCTCAAAGACGCGGTCGACACCGCCGACCACGGCGCGCTTGAGGTAGATCTCCGTGGCGATGCGCAGGTAGAGATCCATGTCGAAGGCGTTCATGTGGGTGATGAACGGGCGCGCGGCCGCCCCGCCGTGAATGACCTGTAGCATGGGGGTCTCCAGCTCCAGGTAGTCGCGGCGGAAGAAGTTCTCGCGGATGGAGCGCACGACGGCGGCGCGAGTGCGCACCATGTCGCGGGCGGCGGGCCGGGTGAGCAGGTCGAGCTCACGACGGCGCACGCGCTGCTCCCTCCGAGAGCGTCACCGCCTCGCCAGCCTCGTTGGTCCAGGTCTTGGGCAGGGGTCGCAGCGCCTTGGAGGCGATCCGCCAGGCGGGGACCTCAACGTCGTCGTCCCCGGCGGAGGCGGCCTCGACGCCCTCGCGCAGGACCGGCTCGGCCATGACGGACAGTCTGCCGCGGCGCGAGGGAGATGACGCGGCCGTGGACGAAGAGGTGGTCGCCCAGGTCGACGTCGGCCTTGAAGGCCGCGAGCGCGGTGTGCCCTCGGCGGGCAGGGCCTGGCCAGAGCATGGCCTGCAGGGTGGTGCCGGCACCGTCCTGGAGGGTGACGAAGCACAGGCGGCCGGTGTTGCGCAGGAAGACGACGTGGCCGGGCGACGCCGACGACGTCGTCGGCTCCTGCCCGGCCTCGAGGTGGGCGTAGCCCCGCGCACGGCGGCGATGGTGGTGGTGACGGGCACGGAGACCGGGTAGGGGTCCCAGCCCTCGCTGCGCAGGCGCTCGCGCTTGCCGGCGCGGACCTCGAACTGCTCGCCCGGCCCGGGTCGGCCTTTGGGCTGCTTTGGGGCTGGTCCGGCTTCTGCGACTGAGTGCCGGCGGCGTCGGTGGCGGTCGGGTCGGGGCTGCAGTGCTCTCGTCTGTCACGTGAAGGAGTCTAACGGCGCAGGCCCTCCCCGGACGCCCCCTGGGTCCCGACGACGCCCGATCCACATCCGATCCTGGTCACACCGGGCGGCGGTTCCTCCGGTCAGGTCCAGGTGGGCACGACGGCGGCCCCGGTCACGGTTTCTCCCTTCCGGGCTGCGGTGCACGGACACGCAGTACTCGGCCGGGAACCAGGTGGGGCCCAGGGCCTCGCCCTGACCGGAACCCGACTCAGGCGCAGGGCGGTGCCGCGGGCCGTGGGGCGCTGCTCCCACTGGGGTGGTGTGCGAAAGAGGAAGGCAGAGAGCAGTCTGGTAGCCGGGCCCGAGGTAGCACCACGGGACCGGGATGGAGGGAAGTCCACTCAGGATGACGCCGTCGGCGGCCAGGGACTGGGGCTGCTCACCGTTGTAGTAGTCGGGTCTGACATCACCGGCGTAGAGTAGCTTCCATCTGTCGAGGACCTGCGCCCAGGCCAGGTCGGCGCCGAGCTCGTCGCAGGCCCTCGAGCAGCAGCTCGTGGAGGAGGTCGAGGTCGCCGGGGCGGAGGGCGCCACCGGCCACCCACTCAACCATGTACATGCCGTGAGGTTCCTCCTCGAGGGCAAAGAATGTCGCCGTACCGATCGGCGCTGGGCCCGGTCAGGAAGACCCCGACGTCATCGACATACCCTGACAATCATCGGCGGCCCTCAATCGTGGCCTCGTTCAGTGGCAGCATGCGCGCCTGGCCAGTGTACTCGGTGGGCTCCAGTGGGGCCACCCGGGAGACGGCGCGCATCCAGGCCTTGACCGGATCGGGGCAGACGGACTCGCGCACATAGGCCCGCATCTTGACCACCTGAACGTCCGCGTCGAGCCGCTCCCACTCCTTCTCGTAGACGTCGGGATTGAAGTCGGGCGCGGGCGGGGCTCCCTGCGGCCGCACCACACGCTCGAAGAACAGGGCCACGACGCCGTCGTTCCAGCGGGCGAGGGTCTGCGCCGACGCCAGGGCCCTCTTGGTGGCCGAGCCGCCTCGGAACCAGCTCTTGGGCCAGGTGAGCCGGTAGCAGTAGGGCAGATCAGGGTAGCCGGAGACCTCTTTGACGTAGTCGACGAAGTCGAGCTGCACATCCAGAGACATCTCCTCCAGATCGAGGACCAGCAGGCGACCGTCGCGGAGGCGGAGGTGGGTTCCGTCCCCGTCATTACCCTCGACGGTGAGGTCCGGCAGCGCCGTGCGCACACCCTCGATTGTCAGCTCTCGAGAGGTGTAGAGCTCGTAGATGTCCTCGTCCTGAACTGCCCCAGCATGCTTCCCGACCTTATCGGAGCACGGCGGTGTCGGGGCGGTTCGGGACGGCCTGGTAGGGGCAGCGGCCCGCAGAGCGGTCAGCGCGGGCCTCGGCCAGGGGATGCCGGTGGGCCGCAGGCCCTGGAGGCGGGCGACGTCGGAGTCGGCCGGGATCTGGCCGGGGTCGGTGCCCCGCTCCACGATCCGGTTGGCCTCGTCGACGAAGACGACCCGGGGCAGGTAGGTGCGGGCCTCGGCGTCGGACATCTGGGAGTAGGCGATGAGGATGACGACGTCTCCGGGGCTGACCAGGTGGGCGGCAGCGCCGTTGACGCAGATCTCGCCGGCGCCGCGCTCGCCGGGGATGACGTAGGTGGACAGGCGGTTGCCGTTGGTGCAGTTGCAGATATCGACGCGCTCGCCGGGCAGCAGGTCGGCGGCCTCGAGCAGGTCGATGTCCACCGTGATGGAGCCGACGTAGTCGAGGTCGGCCTGGGTCACGGTGGCGCGGTGGATCTTGGACGTCATCATCGTCCGGGTGCGGGAACTCATCGCCGCACAGCGTAGACGGCGCCGGGCCCGGCGCACTGTACGGTGCGGCACAGGGTGAGCGACCTGACAGGAACGGTCGGACCTGAGCGAGGCCAGGCCCGGCCCAACGGTTCTCGAGAACACGCCATAGGGCGCCGGGTCTGTCGCTTGAGGGTGCGTCCTCGCGCGGGGCCGGCCCGGTTCACAGCGGCTGGCCCCGCGCAAGCACCCGGGCGAGCCGGGCCCCCAGAGCGAGCCTGATCAGCCCTGCTCAGGGGCGCAGGTCGATGAGAGTGTTGTCAATGAGGCGGGTGGTGCCCACGCGCGCGGCGACGGCCAGCAGGCCCACGGCGGGCAGCCCTCCCCCTCGTCCTCTCCCTGCGGGCGCTGCGCGGCAGGCCGAGGCCGGTGCCCGCCAGGTCCTCGAAAGTTCGTCCGGGGCGACGAGGGCCACGTAGTCGATCTCGACGCCGTCGGCCGCCTCCAGGGAGGCCAGGGCGGCCTGGCGGATGGCGGCGGGGTCAGGCCGGGAGCCGGTGGCCTGCGCGGCGGCGTCCCGGCCGGCCTGGAGTGCACGGGACAGGGCCAGGGCCTCGGCGGCGCTGCTCGGGGCTGAGGTAGGCGTTGCGTGAAACTCATGGCCAGGCCGTCGCTCTCGCGGCGGATGTCGACCGGCACGATCTCCAGCGGGACGGCGAGGTCGCGCACCATGGACTCGATGATCGCCAGCTGTTGGGCGTCCTTGCGGCCGAACAGCGCTCAGCGCGGGGCGGTCAGGTGCATGAGGGTGAGCACGACCTGGCACACGCCGGCGAAGTGGGTGGGGCGGGTGCGCCCTCCAGGACGGTGGCGATGGGGCTGGTCGATGCGCACCGCCGCCGCCCGGCGGGGTAGATGACCTCCGGGGTGGGGGCGAAGACGATGAGGCGTCCCGACGCCGAGGGTGCCGTCGGCACCGGTGAGGGTGCGGGCCAGTCCGGCCAGGTCGCCCTCGAGGTCGCGCGGGTAGGCGTCGAGGTCCTCGGTGGGGGCGAACTGCAGGGGTTGACGAAGATGGTGACCACGACGGTGCCGGTCGGCCCGACGCGCCGGGCGGCCTCGCGCACGAGGTCGAAGTGGCCCTCGTGGAGGGCGCCCATCGTCATGACGACCGCCCGGGGATCCGGGGACTCGGCCAGGGCGGTGGCGAGGTCGACTCGGCTGCGGGCCAGGACGGTTGCGGCGCCGGCGGATCGGGGGGTGGGAACGGGCGTCGGTGCGGGTTCAGTGCTCACGTGCCCCACGCTAGTCGCCCCACCCGGGCCGGTGACCCGCGCAGGAAGGTGAAAGTGTCCACGGTGGCGACTTTTCCGCGCCGAATCCGAGCAACCAGGCCATCTCGATTCACATTTCCGCAGGTCACCGGGGTCGCCTTGAATGACGCACCGCCTGCGGCCGGGGAAAAGTCGCCAAAATTGACAGATTCGCCTTGATGGCTCGCTCTAGGCCGGGGCAGGCGGCGAGCATGAGAGCATCGGGGCATGAGCGACATCGATGGCAGGGGCCCAGGCACAGGCGGCGAGCACGCGGGCCGGGTCCCGGCCGCCCCTGCCAGCCCGAGCAGGCCGGGCCGGCTGGGCGTTGGCATCATCTCCGCCGGGCGCGTCGGGGCGGTCCTGGGCTGCGCGCTGCGGGCGGTGGAGCACCAGGTCGTCGGCGTCCACGCGGTCTCGGAGGAGTCGCGCGAGCGTGCCGAGATGCTGCTTCCCGGTGTGCCGGTCCTGGAGGTCGAGGAGATCGTCGAGCGCGCCGAGCCTGGTCCTGCTGGCCGTCCCCGACGACACCCTCGAGCCGCTCGTCCAGGGCCTGGCGGACCTGGGACGCTGGCAGCTGGGCCAACTGGTGGCCCACACCTCGGGGCGCTACGGCGCCGCCGTGCTCGCCCCGGCTCAGCGCTGCGGGGCGATCCCGCTGGCGATCCACCCGGCGATGACCTTCTCCGGGTTCTCCACGGATGTGGCCCGGCTCGTCGGCTGCCCGATGGCTGTCACTGCACCCGCCGCGGTGCTGCCGATCGCGCAGGCGCTGGTGGTCGAGCTCGGCGGGGAGCCCTTCGTCCTGGAGGAGTCGGCGCGCCCTGCCTACCACGCAGCCCTCGCGCACGGCGCCAACCACCTGCTGACCGTGGTGACGCAGGCCGTGCGGGTGCTGGCGGCCGCCGGGGTCGAGGACGGTGCGGCCACGCTCGGTCCCCTGCTCACGGCGGCCCTGGACCGGGCGCTGCACGAGGGCGAGGCGGGGCCTGACCGGTCCGGTCTCCCGGGGCGACGCCGGGAACGGTGGCCGCCCACCTGAGGCGCTCTCCACGCTGCGCGACAGCCAGGGCGGGGCCTCGACGACGTGGTCGCCTCCTACCGGCAGCTGGCCGCGGCCACCACTGAGCGCTGCGAGGCCACCGGGCGCCTGACCGCCGAGCAGGCCCTGCGCCTGCGCGACGCCCCTGCGCAGCCCAGGGGCATGTTGCGAAAGTGGGGTGAAGCGTCCGCGTGTTCGTGCCTGAGGGCGCGCGTTCGTACCCTCTACCTCTCGAATGCGAGCCCTCAGGGTACGACCGCGACGTCGGCCACTGGCGAGAACCGGCCTCCGCCCGGACATACGCAACAGGGACCCAGCGCGCTGAGGGCCCGGCAGGCTGCGTGGCGGCGACGAGCGCGCGAGCCACCGGTCGAGCTGCTCGGCGCGGGCCCGGTGCAGCGCCCGCTGACTGATCCGCGCCGCGAGGGCCTTGGCGTCGGCGGCATCGAGGTTGGTGATCGAGGCGGGGACCTCCTGGGCGACCATGTCGAGTCGGAGGGAGGCCAGGCCCGCCGGGCGCCAGCGGCCCCTGGCGCACGCGCAGGGACTGGATGCGCTCGTAGGGAAGACGGCCACTGCCGCCGCCAGCGGCCGTGGCGAATGATGACGCAGGTGTCGGTGAGGGCGATGGCGCGCGCCGCCAGGTCAGGGGGCGGAAGAACCGGCCACGGCGGCTGAGGCGCACGAAGCCGCGCTCGGCTGAGCCCGCCGGGGCCAGCGGGTCGCCGACGCCGTCATCGTCGCAGCCGATGAGGGCCTGGGCGAGCAGCCTGTCGGGGTCGGGAACCCCCAGATCGGGGACCACGAGCCACAGCGCGCGCAGGGCGGTGTCCCGGCTGCCCACGGGCAGGAGCAGGTTGCCGATCTCGCGAGTCTGGCCGTCCTGGGACCGGTCCTCGCGGCCGGCCACGGTGACGTCCACCTTCCACCAGTCCTTGCGGCGCCACAGGATCGGTCCGGTGAGCCCGACGCCATGGACCCGCCCGGGCGGCAGCGTCCGGGAGGTCTCGGAGGTGAGGCCGTAGCTCATGCGGATGCCGCTGGGGGTGGCGGCGGCCTGGAAGTTCCAGGCGCTGTTGAAGTGGCTCCACACGATGGTCGCCATCGCGATGACCATCGTGAGGTAGGAGGAGATGATCGTCAGCGCCTCACTGCCGGTCATGGAGTCCGACACGAGGATGAGGATCCCCGCCGATAGCATGCCGATGACCGCCAGCCCGAGCACATAGACCGAGGAGCTGCGCAGCAGGGACCCGAGGAGGACAGAGCCGTCGACGCTGTAGAGCGGGTGCTCCCGGAAGTGAGAGGCCCGCATCGGCACGGCGCGCTGCTCGGGGGCGGTCTGAGAGCCGGCGGCCCCTTCGGGCGCGAGGTCCTCGGGCCTGACGGCGGACGCGGCATCGTCGATGCCGCCGGTGTCGCGGCCCACTGCACTCGCCCCGACGGCGCCGCCCGCTACTGCGGGGCCGGGCAGGTCGATCTGTCCGGCGGCCAGGTCGAGGATGCGGTCGCGCAGGGTCCGAAGCTCACGGGTGGTGAGGAATCCGATGACGACCCGCGAGTCCCGGCCCCCGGCGACCTCGACGGTCAGCTGCCCCAGACCGAAGATGCGTCCGAGCAGGGGTGGACGACGTCGACCGACTGGATGCGCGGCAGGCGGGCCGTGCGCAGCTTGCGGCTGAGGATGCCTGAGCGCAGGTAGACGCCGTCGGCGTCCACGGCGTAGGCGCGCCGCCACCAGCTGAGCAGCCCGAGCCCCACCCACAGGGCGATGAACGCAATCAGGCCGAGCAGGTAGTAGCCGATCCCCCCGCCCAGGGTGAAGCCGTGCTCGGAGATGAAGCGGTAGGCGCGCACCAGCTCGTCGAGGTTCTGGACCGTGACGAAGGCCAGGACACCGGTGACGATCTTCCAGCCCTCCAGCACCGGCGTGACGAGGCTGACCCGGTGCCAGGTGACATTCTCGGGCAGGGGCAGATCCCGAGAGGCGGCGGACCCGCTCTCCCCCGGCGCCTCCGTCCTCGCCTTGCGGGCGGCCTCCAGCCGGCTCTCCCAGCTGGGGCTCACAGCCCGGCCATCCTCTCCTCACCGCGTTGGGACAGGACCTGGCGCAGGCGCTCGGCCTCGGCCACCGGCAGCCCGTTGATCGTGGCGTCGGTGCTGGCCGAGGCCGTGTGGAGCTTGACCTCGGCGATGCCCAGCCAGCGGGCCAGCGGCCCCTGGGAGGTGTCCACGAACTGCATGCGCCCGTAGGGGGTGACGGTGATGGAGCGGAACATGACGCCGTGGCGCCACAGGAGGTGGTTGTCGGCCAGGGCGTAGCCCATGGCCCGCACCTGGCGCGGAATGAGCCAGAGCTGCCAGAGGAACAGCGCCGCGAAGACCCCCGCCGGGATGAAGTATCCGGAGGAGACGAGCACCCCGGGGATGGCGAAGCCGATGATGACGACGGCGCAGAGAAGACCGACCCCCAGGATGCGGGCGGTGATGAGGCGGGGCGAGACCGGGTGGAAGACGACGCCGTCGGGGGCGAAGGGATCGGCGCCGGCGGGTGGTCGCGTGGCCGGTTCACCGGCGCGGACGGGTGCCGGGGCTGGGCCAGCGGGGGCAGCAGGTGCAGCGGGGCTGGTACCGGGCATGGCGCCGGCACCTGTTGCGGGACTGGTCATGCGGGGGCTCCTGGTCCTTCGGGGGCCCGCCCGGCCGGACCGGCCGAGCCGTCGTCGTCACCGTCACCGGAGATGGAGCACCACTGCTCGACGACGAAGCCGACGACGCACCACAGGAGGCAGGCGATCAGGCAGCCGGTCGAGGTCCAGGCCAGGTGGGTCATGGCCGGCGAGCGCGGCGTCACCAGCGCCAGGATGATCCCGCCGCCGTAGACGCCGCCGAGCACCGCACCCACGATGGCGGAGGCCTGGGCGGCGGCCGCCGTGGTGGCGGCGCCGGTCGGGGTGATCCAGGTGCGCTCGCGCGCCCGCAGGCGCCTGACCGCCAGACCCGCCACCAGGACGATGCCCGCAATGACCAGCGCTGTCACCGCCCCCAAGGGGGAGAGGACCGGGACCCAGCCGACGTGACGCAGCAGGAGGTCACCGACCACCCAGGAGGTCACCGCGGCGGCGATGAACCAGGTGACGGCACTGGTCCAGCGGGTGCGCCGCATCAGACGTCCTGACGGGGACCTGTCCCCTGGGCGCCACCACCGATGACGTCGTTCCACTGGAGCGGGGACTTCCAGGCGTCCCCGGCGGCGTCATTCTGCTGCGAGGCCGGAGCATCGGCCTGTTCCTGCTGGCTGGAGGCGTAGTTCGCGTAGCTGCCGACATTCTGCTGGCCGTGGGGAGCCCATCCGACCCGGCCGTGAGACCGGGGGCGTAGGCGCCCTGCGGTCCGGCGGCCTCGGGGGCCGAAGCGGCCTGGTAGGGCGAGTCGATCTGCGGGGCCTGCTCGCCCCAGGAGCCCGCCTCGTTGGAGGTGTCGAAAGGCGACTGCCCGAAGGGGAGGACTCGAACGGCCCCTGGTCACCGAGCCTGCTGCGCGGGGGCGGCGGGCTCCGGGGCGGGCGATGAGGCCTCGGCGATACTGCCGGCGTAGTCGGCAGCCAGGGAGGCGTCGGCCACGGAGGACTCGTCTCGGGTGGCGTCATAGACCGGCCCGGGCTCGGAGCCTGCGGCGTCCTGCGCCACCGGGGGCTCCACGTAGGGGCCGGTGGGCTTGTCCGGCAGAGCCTCGGAGTCGAGCCAGTCGAAGGCCAGCCAGCGCAGGCCACCCCGGTCGGGAGCGTTCTCGGCGAGCTCGGACACGGAGTGCCCGGCCAGCTCGGCGAAGGGGTCGGCCTGGCTCCACGGCACCAGGACGAAGGCACGCTCAGCGGCGCGCGGGTGCGGCAGGGACAGGGCCGGGTCGGAGGAGGTGATGCCCTCGACGTCGATCAGGTCCACATCCAGGGTGCGCACGCCCCACGGCTCGGTGCGCACGCGCCCGGCCGCGATCTCCAGGGTCTGGCAGACCTCGAGCAGCTCGCGCGGGGAGAGGGTCGTCATGGCCGTGACCACCGTGTTGAGGTAGTCGGGCTGGGGCTCGGCGCCCTCGGCGACGACGGCGAGCGTGCGGGCCAGTGGCGCCACCTGCGTGACCTCGATGCCCTCGGTGGCCCTGAGGCTCTGGACGGCCGTGCGCAGGGAGTCCACGACTCCGCCGACGTTAGCGCCCAGGCCGAAGACGACGCCGACGGGGCGGACGGGCCGCTCGGAGAGCGGGTCCACCGGAGCTGCGGGAGCCGCCGGGGCCTCAGGCGCAACGGGAGCCGGTGCGGCGCCGGGGGCGCCCAGGACGTCGGGCTGCGCCGACGGCGCGGCGAACGAGCCCTCAGCGGGCTGGGAGAAGTCCTCGGAGACGGAGGGCTGGGAGTATGAGGACTCGGAGTAAGCCGGTGCCACGCCGTCCTGGCTCACGGCCCCGGGGAGCTCACCGGGGACGTCGAAGGGGCTGGGCCCGGGCTCTCCCAGGGACTGGGAGGCCGAGACGGAGGAGGAGTCAACGAAACCGTCAGCGGCGGTCCCGGAGGCGGAGGCGTCCCCACCCAGCGCGGAGAAGGGGAAGCCGGGAGCATCGGCGCCCGCTGCCTCGGGGGCGGCCCCGGCGTCACCGACCTGGCTGGCGGCGGCCCCGCTGTAGGAGCCGGACTCGTCGAAGGCGACGGGGGCGTTCAAAAGGTCTGCGGAGCCCTCGACGGCAGGAGCGAACTGGCCCTCGCCCTCCTCGGAGGAGGCGACGTGGCGCCCTTCGCGGGGCAGCTGAACAGCAAGGCCGTCGGCGGCGGGAGCCGGCTCGGACGAGGCTGCTGCGGAGGCGTCAGCGGCCACCTCCTCGGCATAGCTCAGGGCACTGGCCTCCGGCTCACTGGTGGCGGGCGCCGCGCCCAGGGCGTCGGCTGCCAGGCTCACGAACCCGTCGGCACCAGCGGTCCTGCCGGCGGAGGCCGCGGTGGGAGCGCTGGTCGAGGGGGCGTCCAGTGCGCTCGATGCCGCGTAGGAATCGGCGGACTCACCGGAGGTCAGGCCGGCGGCCTCGGGGGCCTCCGGGGCCTCGGGTGCCCAGGAGGCCGATGCGACGGAGGAGTCCGCGCCTCGGTGGCCCAGTCCGGCGCCCAGGGCTGGGTCGACTCAGCGCCCCACCGGGAGTACCGGGCTCGGTCGGCATCGGCGTGGGGACCGAGGGCGCGGCGGCAGCGAAGGGCGAGCGGGCCGGAGCCTCCATCGGCGAGGCCGGCGAGGGCGTCGGGGTGATGGGGGCCTCGGAGGCCAAGGCGGCCGGAGCGTCGGCGCCCGTGAAGGAGGCTCCCGAGAAGTCCGGGGACCTCCGAGACGAGGGGGCTGCGGGGGCGGCCAGGGGAGGCGGCGGCCACCGGGGATGCCGAGGAGGAGGGGGAGGCGTAGGGCTGGGCGGAGACGGCCACCGGCGCCTCGGCCTGCGCGGCCCAGGCGGCCTGGCTGGTGGCGGGGGCCCCGCCGTGGCGGCGGCGGCGTCGGCCACTCGGTGGATGGTCACTGAGACGTCCTCGAAGGCGACGTCGAGAGGGGCCTCGGGCTTGTGCACGGTGACCTCGGCGGCCACGACGCGGGGGAAGGACAGGACCCGCTCGGCGATCCGGTCCGCCAGGGACTCGATGAGATTGACCGGCTCCCCTCGATGATGCTCACGATGCCGTTGGCCACGCGGGAGTAGTCCACGGCGTCGGTCACCGAGTCGGTGACGGCGGCCACGGCGGTGCCGCGCTGCCCCAGGTCAAGAATGACATCGACCGTGAAGAGCTGGCCCTCCTCGCGTTCGAAGGGCAGGACGCCGTGGTGGCCACGGGCGGACAGGCCGATGAGGCTGATCCGGTCGGTGGTCGCGGAGACGGTGGTGCTCACTGGTGTTCCTTCCAGAGGGAGGCGGGTACGGGACGGCGGCCCGGGTTGGCCGGGACCTCGTGGACTCTGACGGCCCAGGCGCCTGCGGCGGCGGCCAGGGCGGTGGTGGCGGCGGTGACGGCGTCGCGCTGGACGGGGGTGGCCTCGGCCTCAGCGGCCTGGGCCAGGAAGCGCTTGCGGGAGGAGCCGACCAGGAGGGGCCGGCCCAGGTCGGCGATGAGGCGGGAGGTGGCCGCCAGCAGCTCCCAGGACTGGGCGTGGGTCTTGGCGAAGCCGAGGCCGGGGTCCAGGACCACCTGGGAGCGGTCCACCCCGGCGGCGTCCAGCTCGGCCAGGCGCTCACGCAGCTCGGCCTCGACTCCGGCGACGACGCCGCCGGGGTAGTCGGTGAGCCGGTCCATGGTCTCGGGGTCGCCTCGCCAGTGCTGGCAGACGTAGACGACGCCGGTACGGGCGATGAGGCCGTGCATGGCGGGGTCGGCCAGGCCCCCGGAGACGTCGTTGATGATGTGGGCGCCGGCGTCGATGGCGGCCTCGGCGGTGGCGGCGTGGATGGTGTCCACCGAGATGATGGCGCTGCCGGCAGAGCCTGTCCGGTCAGTCCCGTCGGCGCCACCGGCCCCGTCGGCGAGGAGCGCGCGCACCACGGGTAGGGACCCGGGAGATCTCGGTGTCGGCGTCGACCCTCTGGGCGCCGGGGCGGGTGGACTCCCCGCCGACGTCGATGATGTCGGCGCCCTGGGCGATGAGCTCGCGGGCGTGGGCGACGGCCGCCTCGGGGTCGGCCCAGCGGCCACCGTCGGAGAAGGAGTCGGGGGTGACGTTGAGGACGCCCATGAGGAGCGTCCGGTCGCGGGGCACGAACCCCGGCAGGGGGGCCGGGGCGGCGGCGGGAAGAATCGTCACGGGGTCAGGCTAACGGTTGGCCCGCCGCAGCGGGAGGACCGAAACATCTTCAGGCCACCTCACACTGAGAGCCGGGACACGATCCGGCGGGGTCAGGGCGCCTCACTTCGACCAAAACTTCAGAATCGACACGGCTCCGCGTGTTCTATGAAGTTTTGGTCGAAGTGATGGGGCCACACCACTGCCGGCAGCCGGCGGGCCTCCCTCGAAAGGCGGAGACGCCACTGCAGTCCGTCCCTTCGACGCATTCCGGTTCTTCTCCGCGATTCCTAGCCTCGAGGCATCCACCGACTCCCCAGGACCATGCGACTCATCGACCGCGGCTCTTGCTGGGAAAGAACAACGAGAAAAGGACTGCTGATGCCCGCCCTGCTCGATCTACGCCGCAGTGCTGCCGCTTTCGTGGCGGTGGCCATGAGTGCGGCCCTCATCGTCTTCGTCTTCATCGTCTCCGACTCCGTTCGGACCAGGATCACCGAGAGCGCCCGCGCCAGTGTCGGTGACGCCGACGTGGTGGTCCTGGCGGACCACAAGGACGACGCCGCCAGAGGCAGGATCTCCGAGCGGGCCGTGCAGCAAGTCTCCGCGGCTGACGGGGTCGCATCGGTGCGCCCCTATGTCGAGGGATGGGTCCTGACCGGCCGCCGGGGCACGACTCAGGAGAGCAATCTCCCGGTCCTGGACGTACCGGCGCTCGCGGGCAATACCCGCCTGGTGGAGGGCCGCCTGCCGCAGGCGGATAACGAGATCGCCGTCTCCCCCGCCGTCCTGGAGCGGCAGCAGAACGTGAAGGTCGGCAGCACCCTCACACTGAGGGCCTCCGAGGACGCCTCCTCCACGACCGTGAACATTGTCGGCGTGGTCCGGCCCGGGGCTGACGTCACCCGGTACGACGCCGGGGACACCCCCTACATCTTCGCCACCGGCCAGGCTCAGGCCGCCATGGGGCTTCCCGACGCCCCCGCCGTCCTCTACGTCACCGGGAAGGCGGGGACCAGCGACAAGGAGCTTCTCAGCTCCGTCACCGGGGCCCTGGCCACCGCGCAGCCAAGTGCGCAGGCATACACCGCCTCCGAGATCGTCACTATGCGCGCCAAGGCCTCCGACGGCACCGCCTCCAGGACGATCACTCTTCTGCAGATCCTCGCCCCCGTGTGCGTCGTCGTCTCCGGGATCGTCATCGCCACGACCTTCACGACGCTCATGGCGCGCCAGACCCGCCAGATCGGTCTGCTGCGCTGCGTGGGCGCGACCCGCCGTCAGGTCGTGGGCTCTGTGCTGCGCACCGCCCTGCTCACCGGGCTGGCGGGATCCGTCGCCGGAGCCGCCGTCGGAGCCGCCGTCGCGGTGCCCGTCATCGGCTCCGGCCTCATCGAGGAGGTCGAGTCTCGTCACCTGACCATCTCCTGGACCTCCTTCGCCCTGGCGGTCCTGGTCGGCACCGTGGTGACCCTGGTCTCCATCCTGAGACCAGCACGCCAGGCCAGCCGGGTGTCTGCGCTCATGGCACTGACCGGGCAGACCGCCGGCCATCAGTCGCTGAGTAGACGGCGGGTGGCTGCTGCCGTCGCGGGGGTAGTCGTCACCGCGCTCGGCCTCGGCCTCATCCACGGCGGAGTCATCTGGCGGGTCCTGGAGATGATCGGGGCGGGTGCCGTGGTCGCCGTCCTCGGGATCATCCTTGCGCTTCCCCTGCTCGTCGTTGGAGCGTCCCGCCTCGTCGGATCGGTCTGCGGTCAGGAAGGCAGACCTATCCTCCACCTGGCCACCCGCAACCTGGCCCGCCACCCCGCCCGCACCGCGGCGACCACCGCGTCCCTGCTCGTCGCCGTCGCGGTGGCGGCCGCCATGTCCAGTGGCCTGTCCAGTGTCGCCTCCTCCTTGCGAACCTACATCAGCCACTACACCCCCGTCGACATCACCGTGGGAGAGCTGAGCGCGGGCCAGGACCCCTCCTCAACCGTTGCGAGGATCGCCGCCGTTGACGGCGTGGAGGGCGTCGTCCCCGTGCCACAGTTCGAGGTCACCATGACCGGCGGTCGCCAGAAGGACCAGAAGGAGGCCCTGACCGTCTCTGCTGTCGACGCGAAGACGGTCTCCCCGGTCATGCGCTCTCGGAAGGCGCTGGAGGCTCTCGATGACCGGGTTCTCCTGCTGGACCGCACCTACAACATCGCCGACGGAACCCCAGTGACCCTCACGGGGCCCGCCGGCAGCGTTGACCTCACCGTCCGGGTGAAGGAGGGGTCGACGCCGCCGTCACCCCCCGCCGTCGCGCATCGGCTAGTCGGCAACGCTCCGACCGCCTCCCTCCTGTGGGTGCGCGCCGACGGCGATGGTACGGATCCGGCTCCTGTCTCCGCCGTCCGCAAGGCAGTTGCGGGCAGCGGCCTTTCCGTCGGCGACTCCCAGGAGGGCCGCATCAACCTCACCGATCAGGTCCGCCAGATCTCCATAGCGATCGGCGCCATGCTGGTCTTCACCCTGCTGATCGCCCTGTCAGGCCTGGCCAACACCGTCGATGTCAGCGTCCTGGAACGCACCCGCGAGATCGGGGTCCTGCGCGCCACCGGCACCCAGCGCAGCGATATCAGGCGCCTGCTCATCACCGAGGCCGTCCTCACTGCGCTCCTGGGCGGCATCATCGGCATCCTGCTCGGCTGCGGGGTGGGTATCGCAGGGGCGGCCGCCCTGCTCACCACCGACTCCACCAGCCTCCTGACCGTCCCGGTCCCATGGCTGGCCCTGATCCTGGTCGGCATTCTTCTGATGGCCGCCGCGGTCGGTGTCCTGGCCTCGCTGCGTCCCGCGGAGAGCGCCAGCCGGATCCCGCCCGTCCACGCCCTCGCTCAGGACTGAGGAGAGCCTCCTCGACCGTCCCTCCACTCACCCTCTTACCCTCTGCCCACTCTGCTATGAGGTCTGAGAAGCGGTTGCCCCGTGCCCTGGTTCCAGGGCACGGGGCAGCCACACCTTTGTACCGCCTCACCTCCGCCTTTCGGTGGACAGGGGCTCGCGCGTCCCGTCCTTCGACGCATTCCGTTGTGATGGCGCCGTTTCTAGGCTTTTTCACGTCAACAGGGCAACCCCCGGACGCGACACGAATCAGACGACCGGCCCTGCCTACCACACGAGTCAGCCACACGAGAAGGGTCCTGAGATGACGACTCAACCCCAGCCCCCGTCCTTCAGCCACGCCGCCAATCCCGCTCCAGTCCCCCAGGGAGGACGGGTGGCCCAGGGAGCGCCGGGGGCACCTGCCGCTGCTGCTGCCCCGATGCACGTCGTCGAGGCCCGCGGCCTGACCAAGGTCTACGGCGAGGGCGAGGCCCGGGTCGTCGCCCTGGACTCGGCGAGCCTGGTGGTGGGACGCGGCGAGTTCGTGGCCATCATGGGCCCCTCCGGCTCGGGCAAGTCCACTCTCTTGCACTGCCTGGCGGGCCTGGACACCCCCACCTCCGGCAGCGTCCTCATCGCTGGTCAGGACCTGTCGGGCATGAAGGACAAAGCAGCTCACCGCCGTGCGCCGCGACCGCCTCGGCTTCATCTTCCAGTCCTTCAACCTGCTGCCTACCTTGAGCGCCGAGGAGAACATCCTCCTGCCTCAGCGCCTGGCCCACCGCAAACCACAGCGGGACTGGTACGACGCCGTCATCTCCACCCTGGGCATCGGCGACCGCCTGTCCCACCGCCCCAACGAGCTCTCCGGCGGACAGCAGCAGCGCGTGGCCGTGGCCCGCGCCCTCGTGGGCCGCCCCGAGGTTGTCTTCGCCGACGAGCCCACCGGGGCGCTGGACACCGCCTCGGCCGCCGCCCTGCTGGAGACCCTGGCCGGCATGTGCGAGCGCCTGGGGCAGACCGTCGTCATGGTCACCCACGACGAGCAGGCGGCCGCGACCACCAACCGCATCATCCGCCTGCGCGACGGGCACATCACCGGGGTCGAGGCCGTGCGCCGCCCGGCCGGTACCCGCGTGGCCGGGTCCGGCGCCCATCACACCGCTGTCCCCTCCCCCGCTGCCGGCCCTGCACCCCGGATGGAGGCCCGCTGATGCCTTCGCTCCTCGACCTGCGGCGAACCATCTCTGCCCTCGTGGCCGTAGCCATGAGCGCCGCCCTCATCGCCTTCGCCTTCATCATCTCCGACTCCTTCCGCACTCAGACGCAAACCAGCGCGCGGGTGTCCGTAGGCGACGCCGCTGTCGTCGTCCAAGACGGTCGTGGGGCCAAAAGCACTGAAAAAGCCCTGGATGACGACCTCCTCAACCGGGTCTCCGCCCTTGACGGCGTCGCCTCGGTCCGCGGCGCCCACTGGGACATGCTGGGGCTCGACCTGCCCAAGCAGCTGAGCCACTCCGTCGGAGCCCAGATCGCCGCGCAGGACGTCCCGGCGCTTACCAAGTTCACCACCCTGAGCAGCGGCCGACTTCCCAAGACAACCGGCGAGGTGGCCATCGACTCCATGCTCGCCGAGCAGCAGGGCCTGAGCGTCGGCGACACCATCCGGCTCACGTCCAAGATTGACGACGCCAAGGCCGTCCACTCGGCTCCCACGGTGGTCGGCATCATCTCCGCCGGGGCCGACAGTAGGGAGACCGACACCGACACCCTCTACGCCACCGCCGAGCAGCTCCAGGCGATGGGCGCTCGTATGGACTACCGCAGCCTGTACGTGAAGGCGAAGCCGGGAACGGACGCCAGCGCACTCCTCACCGAGGTGTCTCAGACCGTTCACTCGGTCCAGCCTGCCGCATCAGTTCAGAGCCGAGACGAGGCCATCGCTCAACGCGCCCAGGCGCAGACGGGCGGCACGACGATTGCGAGCATCATCAATCTCCTGGCCCCGGTCTGTGCGGTCGTCGCCATCATCGTCATCGCCACTACCTTCAGCACCCTGGTGGCGCGTCAGACACGCATGGTCGGACTCATGCGCTGCATCGGCACAACCCGCCGTCAGGTGATGCTTGCCGTCCTGCGCACCGGACTCATGACGGGTGTGGTCGGCTCCGTCCTGGGCGCGGCGCTCGGGACCGGTCTCGGCGCCATCGCGGTGTCCTCGGGAACCTTCGCGGACCTCAAGGCGGATCAGCTCACCATCTCCCCGGTGTCGCTCGGGCTCACCGTCGCCCTGGGGACGCTGGTCACCCTCATCGCGGTCCTGCGCCCGGCCCGCAAGGCCACCCGCATCTCACCGCTCGTGGCTCTCACAGGACAGGTCGCAAGCACCAAGCAGGCCGGACGCAGAAGGATGTGGATCGCCGTCGCCGGAGTCATCGTTGCCGCCATCGGCGCGGCCATCGTCGCCCTCGGCGTTCAGGCCTCCGATATCTACATCACAGCATGTGGGAGCGCCGTCGTCGTCGTTGGGACCGTCCTCAGCCTTCCTCTGCTGGTCACCGCCATCATCGGCTTCATCGGCAGAGTCAGCCGCGACACTCGACTCCCGGTGCTGCAGCTGGCCACACGCAATCTGGCCCGTAACTCCGGACGCTCCGCCGCGACCGCCGCCACACTCTTCGTCTGCGTCCTGGTGGGGTCAGCGCTCTTCGTCGGCCTGTCCTCCCTGAACGCCTCCTTCGACGCCATCCTCGGCCACAGCTCACCCGTGGACGCCAGGATCTTCGGGGTCACGCCGCAGACCGATACCGCGCAGCTGACGAAGCAGGTCAAAGCGGTCAACGGAGTCAAGGATGTCACCTATGTTCCCTCCCTCGACCTGACCCAGACCGTCGACGGAGAATCGGAGGACATCACTGTCGACGTCATCGACGCCGGCAGTATCGCGCCTATTGCACGGTCCACCAGCGGCCTGGAAGGCCTCGACGACAAGACCCTCATCGTGGGCGGCATCTATAACATTCCGGACGGCTCCACAGTCACCCTGACCGGGGCAACCGGAAGTGTTGAGCTGAAGGCTCGCGTCCAGGAGGGGTGGGGAGCCGTGGTCAGCCCAGCAGTGGCCCAGCGCCTCAACGGCGACACCCCCACCAACGCCACCATGTGGGTTCGCTCCACCGGCAACTCCATGACATCCGATACCGAGCACGCCCTCACTGCGGCCATCCGCGGTCAAGAAATGATGGTGAGCGGAAGCGCATCAGCGAGCGAGCAGATGTCATCCCTCATCACGAGGATGGCCCTCATCGTCTGCCTGGTTCTGGGCGCCGCCCTGGTCATCGCCCTGTCCGGCCTGGCCAACACCACGGACGTCTCGGTCCTGGAGCGCATTCGGGAGATCGGGGTTCTACGCGCCACCGGCAGCCCTCGCTCGGAGATCAGGAACCTCATCGTGACCGAGGGGGTCCTCATGGCGACCGTGGGTGGGGGCCTGGGACTCCTCGTGGGGACGGCGCTGGGCGTTTCCGAAACGCTCGCGATGGCCAAGTCCGCCGAGGGCATGACGGTGCACGTCCCCTACTTCGCACTGATCGGCATGTTCGCCGTGACGCTGGCCGTGGGCCTGGCGGCCTCGCTACGCCCGGCCGGCCGGGCCGCCTCGGTGCCGCCGGTCAGGGCCCTGTCCGAGGAGTGAGGAGACCGGCGATGAGGGTTGTTCCAGTGACCGGGACGGCGGACTCAGGCCCCCTGGGTCTTGTGGACGGCGACGACGAGCTTGAGTCGGGACGGGACGTCGTACTTCTTCATGAGGTGGGAGACGTGGGTCTTGACCGTGGACTCGGCGACGACGAGCTGCTCGGCGATCTCGGCATTGGAGTAGCCCTCGCACAGGAGGGTGAGGACCGCCTGCTCGGCCTCGGTGACGTCGGGGGCCTGGGCCGTCTGCGGGGAGCGCAGGTGGCGGGTGACGAGCCGGGAGGTGGCGGCCGGGGAGATCGTGGTCCCGCCCGCGCTGGCGGCGATGACGGCGCGGATGATCTCCTCGGGCGAGGCGTCCTTGAGCAGGAAGCCATTGGCGTGCTGGGCCAGCGCAGCCACCATCGCCTCGTCGTCGTCGAAGGAGGTCAGCACGACGACGGCCGTGCGGGGCCACTGGCGGCGCACCCGGGTGAGCAGCTCCAGGCCGTCCATCTCGGGCATGCGCACGTCGGTGAGCAGGACGTCCACCCGGATCTTGTGGAGGAAGGCCAGGGCGTCGGCGGCGCGGGAGAAGGTGCTGGTCACCTCGATGCGCTCGTCGGAGCTGAGGTAGGCCCGCAGTGCCTGCAGGACGAAGGGGTCGTCATCGACGATGGCGACGCGCAGGACCTGCGAGGGAGCAGCCGGAGCATCAGTCACGTTGGGAACCGTCATGGAGGGATATTATCCGGATCAGCTCAGGGGAAGGTGGTGAGACGGTGTCCGCTGTTGCAGCGAATCTGATGCAGCCCACGCGGTACACGACGTGGCGGCCGACCTGGCGGCTGCACCTGGCGCACGCCTCCCTGGCCGCGCTGATTACTCTGTTCTCGATCGCGGCGACCTGGCCAATGTCCTCCATCGCGGTCCTCTCCGAGATCATCGGGGGGGCTGGCGCTGGCGCTGAGTAGCCGCTTCCCGTGGCCCGGGGCCCTGCTGGGCAGCGCGTCGGCGTGGACCGCCACCGTGGTGCTGACCGACGTTCCCTTCTCCCCGGGAATCATCCCTTGGCTGTGCACGGCGATCCTCGTGGCCCGCGGCTTCTCGCGTATGCCCGCCTACAGCCTGGTGGTCTTCTCGCTGGTGATCCTCATCGCCGATATCCAGTGGAACGGAGCGACCCCGCCCTGGTTCTCGCTGATGCAGGTCTCGCTCTTTATCGGGGGCGGGGCCATCACTGTGGCCGAGCTCATCCGCAGCCCGCGCGACCAGGCCGAGCGCTCCTTGCACACCTACCGCGAGAGCATGGAGCGCCAGCGTCTCCTGGTGGTCACTGAACTGCATGACACGGTGGTGCGCGACCTGACGCACGCGGTCATGACGGCCGAGCAGGCCCGACTCGCGCATCCCCAGGACGCGGCGCTGGCGCCCGAGCTGGACGCGATGACGGCGGCGGTGCGCGCGGCGGTGGAGCAGATGCGGCACGCGCTGCGCGCCATGAGTGACATCCGCGGGGGCGAGCGGCTGGATATCGAGGCGACCTCCGCGCCGCGCCCCCTGGAGGTGGTCATCTCCGATGCCGCGGCCATCCTGAGACAGCGGGGGGCGCACTTGGAGGTCGAGGGCCTGGAGCTGCTCGGGATCCCCGTGATTCCACCGGGCGTGCGCCTCCAGCTGCTGCGGGTGCTGGGCGAGCTGGTGTCGAACATGTCCAAGTACACGGCTCCACAGGGACGGGCGCGGCTGGTCATCGAGTCCGACGGGCGATCCCTGGAGGCGATGGCAACTAATGACGTCGGCCTCCCGGGGCAGGTCGGTGGCGTGTGGGCGGGCGGCGGCGCGCCGGGTAGTGGCGTACCGGGCTATGACGCCTTCTCCTCGGGCCTGGGCCTGGAGGGGGCGCGGCGCCGCGTGGAGGCCCTGGGCGGCAGCCTGAGCGTGAGCCAGGGCGAGGGCCGCTGGACCACGGTCTTCAGCGTCCCCTTCCAGGCGGTCTCCTGACAGGCCCGCCACCATGGCCTGACACAAGACCCTTCCTGCGCTACAACCCGGACACACGCCTCTCCCGGCATCGCAGGCCGGATGTGTCGTCGCAACCAGACCCCACCGGGTGCCCGGCAGGGGACATTCCGCGCGGCCGGCTGCCAACCACTCTAGCCGGGGACATGTCACGCGTTCGGGGACAGCCGTCCTGTCCCCAAGCGCGTGGACTGCACCCGTCGATGTCGAATGTCCCCGGCCGGAAGAGCCTTCTGCCCACGCCGCATCCCTCACGAGGGCCGCTCGGCCGGCTCACACGGGACGGGAACGAGCCGATCGTGTCCACATCGGATACAAAGGCTCGGAACGGACCCACACCGACGAAAGAAAACCGCATGATTCCGCGGTTCACATGGACGGCCAAGGAGCGCTGGCGGTCCTTTGTCTCCGATGTGGACATTCTGGCCCGCGATCGCCTCCGGTGCGTTGTCAGTGCGCGCTGCCGAGCTCGACGAGGGAGTACCCCGGCCATGATGAGCGCAATGCCGGCCACCATGGTGCGGGTCAGCGGTTCACCGAAGAGGAACCGTGAGGCGATTGCTGTGACACCCACTCCCCCGGCCGACCAGATCCCGTAGGCAACACCGAGCGGCATGCCGGCTTTGAGCGTCAGCGACAGGAGGACGAAGGCCCCCAGGTAGCCGGCCATAACGAGGCCGTACCATCGCAGTCCTCTGCCGTCGGAGGCGAGCTTGAGCGAGAGTGTGCCGGTGGTCTCGGAGGCGATGGCTGCCACCAGGTAGAGACCGCTCATGGCGCCTCGCCGTCCTTGTCCTGCGTGCCTGCGCGCTGCGCCCCGACCTCCACGAGGAGCACCCCGGCCATGATGAGCGCGATGCCGAGGGCGACGAGCACCGTGATCGGCTCACCGAAGACGAGCATGGACAGCACGGCGGTCAGCGCCACGCCCAGGGCGCCCCAGAGCCCGTAGGCGACGCCGAGCGGCATGCCGGCTTTGAGCGTCAGCGACAGGAGGATGAAGGCCAGCGCATACCCGATCCCAACCATGACGTAGAAGCCCGGCTGGTTGAGGGCCTGGCGCAGGGCGAGGGTCGCCGACACCTCGGAGATGATGGCGCCTCCGAGCGCCGGCCAGGCGCACACGCCGTGGCCCGTCGCTCCCGGACGCTCTTTCCGCGCACCAAGCACCGTCCGGCCTGCGGGAGCACCCGGGCGGCACACGCTCCCCCACGTGGACGGGCAGAGCACGTCCCTGACCGTCACGCCCGGTTCTCCGCGGTCTCGAGCCGCCGGCAGACCATGGAGCCGAAAGCGAGCGCCGGGACGATCATGAGTAGGGCATTGGGCCCCCACCACAGCGGGTCGAAGTCACGGTAGAAGGACCAGAAGGAGATCGCCATGAACCCGGCGCAGAAGGTGAGCATGAGTCCGACTGTCAGCACCAGGTCCCCGATCCTGCTGCCCACCCGCGTCAGGTGGGCGCCGAGGAAGACGGTCAGCGCGGCAGCCACGTCGAGTGGGAAGAAAGACCAGTTCCAGGCCTGGATGACCTGGTTGGAGTAGTCCTTTGAAACGCAGGTGCTCGGGAATGAGGTTGAGGAAGACGGCCGCCCAGTAGAGCAGCAGTCCGGCATCGACGGCCACCAGCAGCCTCTTGTACGTGGGACTCATCTTCCCACTATTTCACCGGTCCTCCCCGGTGTCGAGGCCTGACCAGCCCTCAGGACCGCCGACCCAGGACCAGGCTCATGGCCTCGGAGCGGGTGGCGGCGTTGCGCATGATGCCGCGCACGGCGGAGGTGACCGTGTTGGAGCCGGGCTTGCGCACGCCCCGCATCGACATACACAGGTGCTCGGCCTCAACCACCACGAGCACGCCACGGCGGCCTACGCCCAGCCCAACTTTATTAGAACTAGATAAAGTTAAGTAAAGATCCTAAGATGACCACGTGGACAACATCAACAACCCGTACACACCCAACGCAGGAGCAGCCCCGGAGGTCCTCGTTGGTCGCGACGGGCAGACCGAGGCGTTTTCTATCCTACTTCAGAGGCTCAAACGAGGCCGGACAGAGCAATCGATGATCATGACCGGCCTGCGCGGCGTCGGCAAGACCGTCCTGCTTAACAGGTTCGCAGAACTCGCCGAGACGGCAGGATGGGAGTCAATCGAGCTTGAAGCGAGCAAGCACGATGAAACAGCATTCCGTCAGTCCATCTTCTCCAAGTTCCGTGCCGCACTTCTACACATATCGCCTCGTCGCCGCTGGAGCGAACGCGCTCGACACGCCGCAGAAGTACTCAGCTCCTTTGTGCTATCGATCGACCAATCCGGCACTTTTTCCGTCACATGGGACGTAGACCCGTCCGAGGGCTACGGGGATCACGGCGACCTAGGGCTAGACCTCACGGACGTATTTCTAGCCGTAGGAGAAGTTGCGAAGGAAAAAGGAACCGGGATCGTCCTACTCATCGACGAAGTTCAATTTCTCACCACCGTTCAGCTTGAATCACTCATACAAGCGGTTCACAAGTCCGTTCAGAAGAAGCTCCCCATCACTTTTGTGGGAGCCGGCCTACCACAGATCGCTGAGCTCGCTGGAGACGCCAAGTCTTACGCAGAAAGACTGTTCAAGTTCCCACGCATCGACTCCCTCACCCCCGAGGAAGCCCGACAAGCGCTTGTGGGACCTGCAGAAACCGAGAACGTGTCCTACGACGAAGATGCCGTGGACCTCGCAGTCAGCCTCACTCACGGCTACCCGTACTTCATTCAAGAGCTAGGGTACCAAGCATGGATCGTAGCGAGCGGAAACCACATCACGGCAGAAGACATCAGTACCGCTAAAGACGCATACGAAGCAAAGCTGGACGGGTCGTTCTTCCGCGTACGACTCGACCGTGCAACCCCCCTTCAAACCGCATACATGAGAGCCATGGCGGAACTCGGCTCCGAGCCCCAGAAAGCAGCCGATGTCGCCTCCCTCATGAAACGAGAGTCGTCACAGGTGGCACCCATCAGGTCTCAACTCATTGACATGGGGCTGCTATACACGCCCCAGCACGGCTATGCCGCCTTCACCGTCCCGGACTTCGACAAGTTCATGATGCGAGCCGTGCCCCGTCTCGAGGTCCCAGAGATTCAACATCGCCGTCGACGCGGGAAATAAGGTCACCATTCCACTCGGGGAGGCAGTCGCTGGCTTCCGGTGTCGAGGCCCGACCAGACCTCAGGACCGCCGGGCCCAGAACCAGGCTCATGGCCTCGGAGCGGGTGGCGGCGTTGCGCATGATGCCACGCACGGCGGAGGTGACCGTGTTGGAACCGGGCTTGCGCACGCCCCGCATCGACATACACAGGTGCTCGGCCTCGACCACCACGAGCACGCCACGGCACTGGAGACGCTCGACGAGGGCGTCAGCGATCTGCCGGGTGAGCCGCTCCTGGACCTGGGGGCGCCGGGCGTAGCCGTCCACGAGGCGCGCCACCTTGGACAGGCCGGTGACGCGCCCGTCCTCACTGGGGATGTAGCCCACGTGCGCCAACCCGTGGAAGGGCAGCAGGTGGTGCTCGCACACCGAGTACATGGGGATGTCGCGCACGAGGACCATCTCCTCGTGCCCGACGTCGAAGACCCGCTCGACGTGCTCGGCCGGGTCCTGGTCGAGGCCGGCGAACATCTCCGCGTAGGCGCGCGCCATGCGCTCGGGGGTGTCACGCAGCCCGTCGCGCTCGGGGTCCTCCCCGATGGCGACGAGCAGGTCGTGCACCGCCCGCCGCACGCCCTCGGCGTCATAGCTCATGGTCAGCCTCTGTCTCTCTGCGCCTGCCGGGCCCGCCGGGCCCGGGCCGGCTCAATGGTTGTAGCCCCAGAAGTCGTCGCTGCCGTGGGAGTCATCGGACTCACCGCCGGCTTCGTCACTGGCGGGGGCGGCCTCGACGACGGGCAGCGACTCGTCGCTACGCCACAGGGGCCGCTCGGGCTGCTTGATGACGCCCTCGAAGATCCTCTCCAGGTCCTTCTCCAGGAGCGTCTCACGGCTGAGGAGCTCCTCGGCCAGTTGTCGAGCACGGCGCGGTTACGGGTGAGGATTTCCCAGGCCTCCCGGTGGGCGGCGTCCAGCAGGCCACGGACCTCGGTGTCGACAGTGGCGGCGACCTGCTCGGAGAAGTCACGGCTGGTGGCGTTGAGCCCCAGGACCGTCTCACTCTCGGTGGTGCCGAGCCTGACGGCGCCGACCGCGCTGGTCATGCCGTAGTCGGTGACCATCTTGCGGGCCGTGGCGGTGGCCTTCTCGATGTCGTTGGAGGCGCCGGTGGTGGGGTCGCGGAAGATGATCTCCTCGGCGGCCCGCCCGCCCATGGCGTGAGACGAGTCGGTCGAGCGACTCGTTGCGGGTGGTGGAGTACTTGTCGTCCTGGGGCATGACCTGCGTGTAGCCCAGGGCGCGCCCGCGCGGCAGGATCGTCACCTTGGTGACCGGGTCGGAGTAGGCGCGGCGGCCGCGCACAGGGCGTGGCCGGCCTCGTGGTAGGCGGTGACGCGCTTCTCGTGGTCGCGCATGACGCGGGTGCGCTTCTGCGGGCCGGCGATGACACGGTCGATGGCCTCGTCCAGGGCCCGATTGTCGATGAGGTGGGCGTTGGAACGGGCGGTGAGCAGGGCGGCCTCGTTGAGGACGTTGGCCAGGTCCGCACCGGTGAAGCCGGGGGTCCGCTTGGCCACGAGGTCGAGGTCGACGTCGTCGTTGAGGGGCTTGCCCTTGGCGTGGACCTTGAGGATGGCGGCACGACCGGCCATGTCGGGGGCCTCGACGCTGACCTGCCGGTCGAAGCGGCCCGGTCGCAGGAGGGCCGGGTCCAGGACGTCGGGGCGGTTGGTGGCGGCGATGAGGATGACGTTGGTGTTGGCGTCGAAGCCGTCCATCTCGACGAGGAGCTGGTTGAGGGTCTGCTCGCGCTCGTCGTGCCCGCCGCCGGTGCCGGAGCCACGGTGGCGGCCGACGGCGTCGATCTCGTCGACGAAGATGATGGCGGGGGCGTTCTCCTTGGCCTGGTCGAACAGGTCGCGCACGCGCGAGGCGCCCACGCCGACGAACATCTCGACGAACTCGGAGGCGGCCATGGAGAAGAAGGGCACGCCGGCCTCGCCGGCGACGGCCTTGGCCAGGAGGGTCTTACCGGTTCCGGGCGGGCCGTAGAGGAGGACACCCTTGGGGATCTTGGCGCCGACGGCGCGGAACTTCTCCGGCTCGGAGAGGAACTCGCGGATCTCCTCGAGCCTCCTCGACGGCCTCGTCCTCGCCGGCGACGTCGGCGAAGGTGACGTCGGGCATCTCCTTGGAACCGACTTTCGCCTTGGAGCGGCCGAAGCCCATGGCGCCACCGCGCCCGCCGCCCATGCGACCGATGAGCCACCACATGATGCCGCCCAGCAGCAGAGCGGGGACGAGCAGCTGGACGAGGGAGGACCACCAGCTGGTGGTGGGCACCACGGAGTTGAAGCCCTCCTTGGGGGCGGCAGCCTGCACGAGGCGGTCGACCTGCTCGGCCTGGGCGTCGGTGTAGAGAACTCGACCTTCTTGCCCACCGGACGGGACTCGATGCCCTTCTTCTTGGGCTGGACGTAGGTGGTGGTGAGGTCCAGCTCGACGCGCTGGTTACCGTCGACGACGGTGATCGACTTGATCGTGTCCGGCTTGTCCCGCAGGAGCGTCAGGCCGTCGGAGGTGTCGATGGTGCGGTAGCCGAACATCGAGGAGAAGACGGCCCAGCCGAGGATGACGACCAGAAGGAAGGGCACCAGCCACAGGAACGGGTTGCCCAGGGTGTCGCGGAGCTTGCGGTCGCGCTTGCTGCGGTCGTTCTTACCGGCCTTGCCCGGCTTCCCCGAGTCCTTGCGGCCGGGCTCGCGCCCAGAATCTTTCATCGTGCGGTAGGTCCCTTCAACATACTGATTCCTCAGACGTTAGCGGATAGCACGGCAAAGGTCCCATTGCGCTTGCTCACGTTCGCGCCGGGCGTGGCCGGGAAGATCTGGCCGAGCGGGCGCACCACGACGACGTGACCCCATGTCACCAGCCTTGCCCACCCTCCCGCACCGTCTGCCTACACCCACGTGGACGCACCGAGCCGCCTCCCCCACCCTGCCCCGAGGACGTACCTTCGGGCCCGAGGACTCAACCCCAGAAGGCAGCCCTCGGACCCCAGGGTGTATCCCGACGACGCCGCGAGGATCGCCACCGACTACATCAGGTACGGCGACGCAGGTAGCGAACGATCAGGACACAGGACACCGCGCCAATCACCACGGCCGTTGGCAGCGACTGCTGCTTCTGAGCGTTCTTGACCAACAGCTGCTTCGCAGCATCTGCGCCTTCCTCACCTGCCCGACTGCGCTCAGCCATCACAGTAACGTCAGAATGGTCCTCACTACCGCACGCTGCGACAGGTACGGGAGTTGTTGCTGCCGCAGGAGTACTGGCATCGACAGCATTAACTACAGGTGCACCAGCCTTCTCAGCACTCTTCTTCGTCCGGAGCACCGCAAGAGCCGCACGGATGAGAGCAAGCCAAGGGTAAACAACAATCAAACCTCGGAGAGTTCCTTCCTGGCCACCCAAAAGTTTATTCATTCCTTCACTGCACACCAGAGTTGCAGCACCCACCAGGAAGAGCAATATCATGGGCGCCACGATGTGGTCACTCACAAATTTACTTGCTTCCTCATTGACCTTCAGATCAAACAGACAAGGCCGCTTAGAGCAGGCGCAGAAAATCTGCAGAAGCGACACAATGAAAGACGGCCCGAACACCACCACCATCTGAAACAACGTAAGTTTGGTCAGAGACACAATAAGCGAAACCGTGAGCAGGCCCACAGGGAGCCAGACAAAGCGTCCCCACTTGCTTCTGATTGCTCGGTTCAGGCGACCGCACCGATCGGTTGTCTTGGTCATGATGGATCCTCTCCTCCGCGCTGGAACACGGACTAGCTTCAGACGACGATCCCGGCGGACCGTTCACTTACATGGTGCCCGGGGCGAGGAGGCCATCGGATCGGACGGCCACCTACAGGCAGGAATCGTTGCTATACCACGACATTCGACCAGCCTCGCGTCAACCTCCGGGGTGCCATGTCGCTTGGTCGCCCCCACTGACCACCCGGGGCCTGCAGCACCCCCAACACTCCCCTACGGAGCAGGAGTAGCCGGGCAAGGTCCACCGGCAGCAGAAGCAGAATCTCCACTATCGAGAGCATCCCTCAATCACCAATCCAGCAAGGACGACAGTCAGCTCCACAACAGTTGCTGACAGGGATGGGAATTGATGACACAGCACCCCCACAAGCGATATAGACACTGCCGATATTTCGGAAGGATCGAAAGAAGCACAGAATTCCGATCTCTTCCCTCCGACGGTAGAGGCGACAATCCACGCTCGCTACGCAGACAACCAAGCCACTCACACCACCTCAGGAGATCAGTCAGCCGGATCGTCAGCCCCTTGAACAGGACCTCCGAGCCGACCTGGGCCAATCCTGCCCACCACGGACACAGTCCTCCTCGATACCCTCAACAAAGCTCATTCCCTTAGCGAAGCGAACTGCCGCCGACCTGAGCAAGCGTGAACGGGCAAGACGCTTGTGAGCAATCCTCAAGACATACACCCCAGCGGGATTCGTGACAGGTGAGCTCGCAGGACTCCAGCAAACGTCACACAGCCGAAACGCCTCTACCGCGGGAGCCGGCCAAGCGGACGCACACAAAAAAGCGGGCGGCCCCGAGAAACTCGGCAGCCGCCCACTCACGCCCATTCGTCACCCGCCCACGAGCGGGCAGGCAGTCAGGCGACCAGGCGGCCGGGCCGACAACAGCCCGGCCGAGCCGCCCCGTGTCCCGCCGCGCACCGCCCCCGCTTCAGGAGCGACGCAGGCGCAGGACGATGAGGCCGGCAGACAGCAGGATCGCGGCCACGGACAGCACGCCGATCGCCACGCCCGTCACCGGCAGCCACCGCTCCCGGACGCTCTGGGCGGCGGGCCGCTTAGCGACACTCGTGACGCCCTTCGCGCCCTGGCTGCTACCGGCGGCACCCACCACGACCTCATTGTGGTCACCGCCCCCAGCCCCGCCCGAGGACTTCGAGCCGGCGCTCGAGCCGTCCGGCACCGAGCCGCCTTTGGAGGACGGGGCCCCCGCGGCCGGGCCCTGCTGAGCCTTCGCCTGAGCCGAGGCCGACGCCGAAGCCTCCGGGCCCGGCGTCGCAGTGCTGCCGGCACCTGCGCCGCCACCAGCACCGGCGCGCTGCTGATCCGCAGGCGCAGGCGCGCCACCAGCAGGGGCGGACCACTGCGGGCGAGCCACGAGAGCCACCTCGGCCATCGTCTGCGCGTCCAGGGTCTGCGCCTGAGCGGTACCCGTCGAGGCCCGCACCACCTGGTTATTACCCACGTAGATACCGACGTCGTAGACGTTGGCGAACACCGTGGACTGGGCGGGAGCCGAACCGGAATCGCCTGACTCCCCGGGCAAGGGGTTGGAGAAGAAGACAATGTCCCCGGGGCTGATCGAGCCGTCCGTGTTCAGCCACAGGCGCCCCTGGGAGTGGAACCAGCCGGCCAGGTCGTCCGGCTTCCAGCTCCCGGAGAGGTCCTGGCCGACGTCGGCCCGGTAGCCGACCTGGGTGTTCTGGTCTGCCGCATACGTGGTGTGCGAGTAGTCCCAGCCGGAGAGGACCATGCCCACCAGGGCCGAGGAGGTGATCGCGTACGGGGCGGGGCCGCTGGCGTGGGCGTTCGCGCCCGACAGCGGCGTGGGCCGTGACGTGTCCGAGACCAGGGACCCGCCGGCGTTGACGAAGGACTGGGTACGGGCCACGACGTCGTTGGCGGCGGTACCGTCCGCGCCAACGGCCGGAGAGGCGGGGAGACCCTGCGGCACGGCCCACTGGCCATCGGCGAGCATGACCGAGACGGCGCCCAGCGCACCCTCGGGACTCGTGCTCTGCACGTCGTAGGTCAGGCCGCCGCCATCACCGGGCGCCTCGTCACCGAGGGTGGTCAGAGTGCCCGAAGCACCGCTGACCTGCGCCATCTCAGCAACCGTATTAAATGTGTCGCCAGAGGTCGGCTCCGCGGACACCGGAGCCATCATGGGGATGCTCAGCGAGGACGACAGCACCACCGCGCCGGCGAGGCCGACCAGCCTCGGAGCGCGTCGACGCACAGCCTTCTTCACTGTTACCAACAGTCCTTCCACATCACCCGCCGGGAGGGGGACATCCACCGGCGACCTACACTTGTTATCTTAACGTAACGTACGCGACTCCGACCACCTTGAAAAGGGGGTACGCCGCAGTTCCGGGGGCCCTTGAGTCCCGCCCGACGGCGGCGCTCAGGCGCCACATCCCGTTATTTTTCCGTCTGACCCTCAGGTTACGTCAAGGTTGACCTGGATCAGTCAGCCCCCATAAACCTCAGGGCGCAGCGTACCGATGAACGGCAGGTTGCGGTACCGCTCGGCGTAGTCCAGCCCGTAGCCGACGACGAACTCCGTAGGAATATCGAAGCCGACGTACTTGACGTCCACCTCGACCTTGGCGGCGTCGGGCTTGCGCAGCAGCGTGGCGATCTCCACCGAGGCCGCGCCGCGTGAGGACAGGTTGCCCACCAGCCAGGACAGGGTCAGGCCGGAGTCGATGACGTCCTCAACGATGAGGATGTGACGGTTGGTGACGTCGGTGTCCAGGTCCTTTGAGGATGCGCACGACGCCGGAGGACTTGGTGCCCGAGCCGTAGGAGGACACCGCCATCCAGTCCATCGGCGCACTCATGTGCAGCCGGCGCGACAGGTCCGCCATGACATAGACGGCCCCCTTGAGCACGCCGACGAGCAGAGGGTCACGGCCCGCATAGTCCGCGTCAATCTGCGCGGCCATCTCATCGAGGCGCTGCCCGATCTGCTCCTCGGTGATGAGAACCTGCTGAAGGTCCGATCCCATGTCCGTGGCGTCCATACGCCCTGCCTTCCTCATGTGTCGTCATGGCTGCGCGGGCTCACCGGGGCCGGGGAGGCCACCGGTCCGCGCCGACGCCATAAGCCTGCCACAACGGGCCCCGGCCTGACACGTCAGCTGACGCGGCGCACCCACACGTCGGGTCGGGCGAGCTCAGCCGGCGTGGGCAGCAGCTCGGGATCGGCCCACACGGCGTTAAGCCCCTCGTGCCCAATACGGGTGACAACGCTGCGCACGAAGGCGGCGCCGTCGGCGTACTGGGCCTCCTTGGCCTCCAGGCCCATGAGCCGGTGCAGCAGGAGCGAGCCCAGTCCGGGCCCGGGGCCAATGCCACCGTCGGCCGCGCGGCTGCGCGAGAGCACGGCCCGGAGCCGGTGGACCGAGGGCATCCGGTTGGGGTGCACGTCATCGAGGACCACCTCGGCGTGCCCCTCCAGGAAGGTCAGCGCGGCGGCCAGGGAGGCGACCTCGGAGCGGTCCGTGACGTTCATCAGACCCTCGAGCACCCGCCCTCGGCCTGCGCGCGCCGCAAGACGCACCGCCCGGCCCCGCCGCGGCCGCCTCCCCGCTCCTGCCGGCTCCCGCCGCCGGAGCTTCCGGCACCGTCGGCACCGCCGTAGGCGGCCTCGACGACGGCGCCGATCACCATGCGCATGGAGTGAGACAGGTAGGGGCCGAGCCAGGGCGCGGCGGCCAGCTGGACGGCGTGGGTCATCTCGTGCAGGCAGACCCAGGCGGGCAGGTCGAGCATGTCCAGGTCCATCTGGCGGCGCACCGCCAGCACGTTGGGGGCCACGAGCAGCAGGTGCGGCGACGCCGCCCCATCCCAGCCTTCACCTGTTGTCACGTCACGGGCCGGCGCGGTTCCGGACGTCACGACGTCGTCGCCCTCGCCATCCTTCTCACCGACGGGGCGAGCGGGGCCGGCGCTACCGGCCCCGTGACCGCGGGTCCCGCTCGGGGCCGCGGGCACCACCTGCCCCAGGAGCCGGGTGGCCAGCAGGCTCATCGCCCCGGCGACCTCGGCGGCCCCGACGAGCTGGATCGCCTCCGAGGCCGGCGGGGCGGGCACCTGCTCCATGAGGCCGCGCAGCGCCCGGGTGGAGGCGCGCACGAGCCCAGCCCGGTCGACAACGCTCACGCGGGTGGTCTCGGCAACCTGCTGGGCCGCCCGGTTCAAGCCGGTGATCCTGGCGACCCAAGCCGGCGCCTCCTGGGCGGAGCGGCGCAGCACCGCCACCGAGCTGGCGCGCGCCGAACGTGAGGCGCTGGGGCCCGCCGGGATGAGCGCGGTCAGGCGCTCCACCGTCCGCCAGTCGACGAGTCCCGCCGCTGTGCCCTGGGTCGTCACCGTGACACCTTTCTCGCCGAGTTCACCGGGCTGAGCGAGCCCCTGTCCTTCGCTGCTGCGCCGAACACGCCGCCGCGCCCCTCACGAGCAGCCGCAGGAGGCCAGGGGCGCCACGAAGTGGTTGTCGATCGCGGCTGCGGCCGCTCCGCCGCCATTGGCGGAGAAGCCGTTGGCCATGACCGCGAAGGCCAGCTGGCGCCCGTCGGCGGTGGTGACCACGCCGGCCAGGGAGGCGGTCTGCTCCAGTGAGCCGGTCTTGGCGCGCACCGTCCCGGCCGCGGAGGTGTCGTGCAGGCGGTTGCCCAGGGTGCCGTCCAGGGCGGCGACGGGCAGGTCGGCGATGAGGGTGCGCCCGGCCGAGCCGCCCTCGCCTCCGGCGGCCTTGGTAAGGATCTGGGTCAGGAGCCTGGCGGGGACCTTGTTGCCCTTGGCCAGCCCGGAGGAGTCCAGGAGCGTCACCCCGGAGGTGTCGAAGCCGTCCTTGCTCAGCTGGGCGAGCACGGCCTTGGAGGCCCCGGAGAAGTCGGTGGTCTCCTTGGCATGCGCGGCCACGAGCCGCCCCTCGACCTCGGTCATCGTGTTATCGGAGGTCTTCAGCGACAGGGCGAGGATGTCGGACAGCGGGGCTGAGGAGACCGAGGCCACCTCCCGGGCCCCGCCGGAGGCTGCGGCGCGCGTCGGTTCGCCGTCGACCGTGATGCCGGCCTCGCTCAGGTGCTTGGCGAAGGCCTGGGCGGCCCCCATGGCCGGATCATCCGGGTAGCCCTGGTTCTGGGTGGCCGAGACATCCACCATGATCGGCTGAATCTTGGCCACGTACTGCTCGTTGCCGGCCTCCCACTTATCGTTCCACTGGGGGCCGGTGAACAGGGTGTCGTCCAGGCGCAGGGAGACCGACGTCGTCCCCTGGGACTTGAGCTTCTCAGCAGTGGCTCGGGCGAGATCGCCCAGGCCCGCGTGACCGGCCGTGGCGTTCGGGTCGCCCTCGTTCTCGGCCAGCAGCACGTCACCGCCGCCCACGAGGGTGAGGGTCTGCCCCTCCAGGACGGCTTTGGTCTGGAGGGTGTGCCCCGGCCCCATGGAGGACAGGGCGGCCCAGGCGGTGAGCAGCTTGTTGGTGGAGGCCGGCGTCACCCCACTGGCGGCCGAGCGGTCCAGCAGCTCCTCGCCGGTGGCGACGTCGACGACGGAGGCCGTCACGTTCCCCCCGGTCAGGGCGGCGTCGGAGGCCACGCCCTGGATGTAGCCGTTCAAAGCCGTCTTGGAGGGCGTGGGAGCCCCCTGGTCCAGGCCGGAGGGGCGGCGGTCTTGGCGCTGGGGGCGGCCGGCGTCGGGAAGGGCCGGGGGCGACGTCGGCGTAGGCGACCGTCACCGGGCCGGGCAGCAGGTCGAGAGCATCGCCCAGGCTGTAGTAGCCGCCGAAAACCAGCAGGCTCGCCGCTGTCAGGGCAGCGGTCTGGACCTTGCGCATACGTCCTCCGGACTGGGTTGTGGACAGGCTGGGATGGCCTGTATATCAAGTAGGTGGGGCGCCCAGGAGGTTACTGCCACCCGTGCACCGACGTGCAGAGTACGCGTTTACCGGCCTCAGGCGCTGTCGTGCGCCACACTAGTGCCATCAATACCCGCCCCGCCGGATCGACGCCGACCACCAGGCGCCGCTCCAGCGCCCAACGAGCTGAAGACACGAGCGAAGGAGGCTCCCCGTGGAGTTCGACGTCACGATTGAGATCCCCAAGGGCAACCGCAACAAGTACGAGATCGATCACGAGACCGGCCGGATTCGCCTGGACCGCATGCTCTTCACCTCGACGCGCTACCCCGACGACTACGGCTACATCGACGGGACCCTCGGCGAGGACGGCGACCCCCTCGACGCACTGGTCCTGCTGGAGGAGCCGACCTTCCCCGGCTGCGTCATCCGCTGCCGCGCGCTGGGCATGTTCCGCATGCGCGATGAGAAGGGCGGCGACGACAAGGTCCTGTGCGTGCCCAGCGCCGACCAGCGCGCCTCCTGGCGTACCGACATCGAGGACGTCTCGGAGTTCCACCGCCTGGAGATCCAGCACTTCTTCGAGGTCTACAAGGACCTCGAGCCCGGCAAGTCGGTTGAGGGCGCCCACTGGGTGGGCCGCGAGGAGGCCGAGGAGGAGATCCGTCAGTCCTTCCAGCGCGAGGCCGACCGCGTCGCCCACGAGGGCCACTGACACGGACAGCCCGAGTTGGCGGGGCGGGGCGGCATACGCGCTCCGCCCCGCCCCCGTTTTAGAGGCGCACCGCGTAGGGCATGACGCCGGAGTAGCGCATGGAGGTGACGCGCACAGTCATGCCGAAGGTCGGCGCCTCGATCATCGTGTCGTCACCCAGGTAGATGGCCACGTGGTAGATGCCGGACTGGCTGCCGTCGGAGGACCAGAAGACGAGATCCCCGGGCTGGGCGGCGTCGAGCGGAACCAGGGAGCCCTCCCCGTACTGCACGCGTGAGGAGTGCGTGAGCTCCACGCCGGCGGCGGCATAGGAGACCATCGTCAACCCGGAGCAGTCCAGGCCCGCAGCCGACTCCCCGGCCCACACGTAGGGGGTGCCGAGGTAGCCCATGGCCGCGTTGATGGCGGTGGAGGCGGCGCTTCCGGAGTGCGACGGCGCGGGCGCAGGCTCCGGGGCCGGTGCGGGTGCAGGTGCGGCCTCCTCCTCTTCGGCCGCCTCGGGCTCCGGCTGGGAGGTGGTGGCTGGCTCCTGGGCGGAGGACTGGGGGCTCGGGCTGGGCTGGCTCGACTGCTCCTGGGGAGCGGGGGCCGACTCCTGGGGCTGGGCAGCGGCCTGCTCGGCCTGCTTCTGAGCGAGGTCGGCGGCGGCCTTCTCCGAGGCAGCCTTGGCGGCGGCCTGGGCGGCCGCCTCCTCACGGGCCTTGCGCTCGGCCTCGACCTGGTTCTGGTACTTCGTCTCCAGGCTCGACGGTGGTGTTGCGCTGCGCCGCCAGCCTGGACGATGAGGTTCTGCCGGTTGGTGCGGGTGGTGGTGACGGCGTTCTGGGCGTCGTTGGCAGCGGCCTCGGCGTCGGACTTGGCAGTGGCGGCGGAGGTCTTGGCGGCCTCCTTGGCCGTGACCTTCTGGTCGGCGATGGTCTGCATGCTCGTGGCCACCGCCTCGAGGGCCTCGACGTTCTGGACCTTGGCGTTGTTCTTCTCGCCGCCCGGGTCAGGGGCGACGTCGGCGTCGGCCAGGTCCGCGAGCGACTCGCTGGTCAGGTACGGGGTGAGCGGGTCGAGCGGGTTGCCGCTCTCCTGGTAGGTCTGGACGACGATCGAGCCGAGGTCGGAGCGGGCCGCGGCGGTGCTGGAGGCGGCGGCGTCGGCGTTGGTCTGGGCGGTCTGGGCGTCCTGGGTGGCCGTGTTGAGGCTCGTCGACGGCGGTCAGGTAGTCCTCGTTGGCGACCTGAGCCTTGATCTGAGCGTCTTCGAGGTTGCTGCTCTCCTGGGCGAGACTGGGCCTCGAGGGAGGCGATGGAGGTGGAGGTCGAGCGCTCGAGGCCTTGGAGCGATCAATGTCGCTCTGGTCCACGGGGTCGGCCAGCACCGAGGGCGCCAGGGTGCATGCCAGGGCTACCACTGCGGTGGCGACGACACCGTGTCCGTGCCGTCGTGGGGGGATCGGGCTCACTGGGGTTCTCCGTCGTGATGGGGCTGAACGTGAGGATGACGCCTCACCCGGGGACCGGCGCCGGCCCGCCGTCGGGATCCGTTCCGCGGAATCAGGGGGCGCGGAGCGGATCAGGGGACGAAGACGGCAGGCAGCGTCAGCCCGGATGCGACAAAGCCACACTAGTCGCTTTAGTCCCATCTGAAAACAGATTTCACACTATTCACAATCGTAACTTACACCCCTGTAGTTAGCGGGTTGTACCCGCGTTGGCAGGGCTCGCGGCGGTCGTCATATGTCCGTGACCGATATGACATCCGGCACAAATGACCGTTTGTGCAGGTCACGATGGGTTTAAACGGCCGGACCGTCACTCACGGAAGACGCTCAACCGCGCCAGCCCAGCCCTATGGCCAGGGGACGCCGAAGCGGCGCCGCACCAACCGCCGCCCCCGCGCCGACCCCTCGCGCAGCCGCATGGCGGACACCCGTTTGGACCACCTGCGGAGGAAACCGCTAAAGTCGGAGCATGTTCCGTCGTCCTGAGGCCCTTAGGCCGGACGCCCCCACCACGGGGCGAATGCGCAGCTGACGCGCACGCCGCCGTCGGCCCACGTGCGCGTCCCCGCCCTCACCCGCACCCTCACAGAAGTTGCAGTAACGGTGACGGCGGACGACTCAGTGCCACGACTCCTCGCCCCCTGCTGCCGGGCCGGCTCCGACGCCGGGCGCAGCGGGCCTCAGGCAGCCGCCCACCAGCGCGCCGCAACCGCCGGCGCGAGGCAGGCACCGCTCGTGACGCTGACATCGCCGCCGGTCACCGGGAATCACCAAGGAGTCCTCATGACCGACCAGCACCCCACCGCCCCCTGAGGCCGCCCCCAGAGCACGCAGCCAGCCCCTCCCCACCAGCCCGGCGGGCTGGCGCTGAGACCAAGCAGGTCCAGGCCGGGCACGACCCGATGTCCGAGCCCACCCACGCCCGGGCCATCCCGATCTACCAGACCTCCTCCTACGTCTTCGAGTCGGCCGAGCAGGCGGCCGCCCGCTTCGCCCTGACCGACCTGGGCCCGATCTACACGCGCCTGACCAACCCCACCAATGACATCGTCGAGCAGCGGATCGCGGCTCTGGAGGGCGGCGTCGGGGCGCTGCTGACGTCGTCGGGCCAGGCAGCCACGACCCTGGCCCTGGTGACGCTGGGCGGGGCGGGCGACAACATCGTCGCCTCCCCCTCCCTGTACGGCGGGACCACGAACCTGCTCACCCACACCCTGCCGCGCCTGGGCATCGAGGCGCGCTTCGTGGACGAGCCGGGCGACCCGGCGGCCTGGGCGGCGCTGGCCGATGAGCGCACCGTCGCCTTCTTCGGGGAGTCGATCCCCAACCCGCGCGGCGACATCCTCGACATCGAGGCGATCGCGGCGGCCGCGCACGAGCTGGGCATCCCGCTGGTCGTGGACAACACGGTGGCCTCACCCTTCCTGACCCGCCCCTTCGAGTGGGGCGCGGACATCGTGGTGGCCTCAGCGACGAAGTTCCTGGGCGGGCACGGCTCCTCCGTGGCGGGCGTCATCGTGGACTCCGGCAGCTTCGACTTCGCGGCCCAGCCCGAGCGCTTCCCGGGCTTCAACACGCCCGACGAGTCCTACCACGGCCTGGTCTACGCCCGGGACCTGGGGGTGGGCAGCCCGCTGGGCGCGAACCTGGCCTTCATCCTCAAGGCGCGCGCCGAGGGCCAGCGCGACCTCGGTTTCACGCTGGCGCCGCACTCAGCCTTCCTCATCGCCCAGGGCATCGAAACGCTCTCGCTGCGCATGGAGCGGCACGTGGACAACGCCCTGGCGGTGGCCACCTGGCTGGAGGGGCGCGACGACGTCGCCTCGGTGCGCTACTCGGGGCTGGCCTCCAGTCCCTACTACGAGCGGCACCGCAAGTACTGTCCGCGCGGGGCGGGCTCGATCCTCACCTTCGACCTGGCCGGCGGGCGCGAGGCCGGGGCGGCCTTCATCGACGCCCTGAGTCTGTTCTCCAACCTGGCCAATATCGGGGACGTGCGCTCGCTGGCGATCCACCCGGCCACCACGACGCACTCCCAGCTCGACGACGCCGGCCTGGCCGCGGCCGGGATCAGCGCCGGGACCGTGCGCCTGAGCGTGGGGATCGAGCACATCGACGACATCCTGGCCGACCTCGAGCGCGGTCTGGCGGCGGCCCGGGCCGTCGGGGCGGGCGAGCCGAGCGCGGCGGCCGGGGCCTGAGGCGGCGTGCCATGAGTGCGACCACGTCCTCCTCCTACCCCGTCTCCAGCGGCAGTACCGAGACCGAGCCGGCCGCCTTCGGCGTCGGGACGGCCTCCTCCAAGCTGGTGGACCGCAAGGCCGGCTCCCCCACGGGCGCCTGGCGGCCCGGAGACGAGCCGGGGCACCGCCGGTTCCTGGAGATCGGGGACCTGCCCCTGGAGTCCGGGGAAGTCCTGCCCAACACGGTCCTGGCCTTCGAGACCTGGGGGGAGCTGAGCCCACAGCGCGACAACGCGGTGCTCGTGCTGCATGCCCTGACCGGCGACTCCCACGTCACCGGCGAGGCGGGGCCCGGGCACCCGACGCCGGGCTGGTGGTCGGACCTGGTGGGGCCCGGGCGGGCCATCGACACCGAGCGCTACTTCGTGGTGGCCGCCAACATCCTGGGCGGCTGCCAGGGGCTCGACGGGGCCGTCGTCGACAGCGCCGGACGGGCGCCCCTGGGGGTCGCGCTTCCCGTGGCTGACCACGCGCGACGCCGTCGAGGCCGAGGCGCGCTTGGCCGACGCCCTGGGGATCGAGGTCTTCCACCTGGTCATCGGGGCCTCACTGGGCGGGCACCGGGCGATCGAGTGGGGGTCACGCATCCGCAGCGGGTGCGCAACCTGGCGCTGGTGGCCACGGGCGCCTCGACGACCGCCGACCAGGCGGCCTGGTGCCATCTGCAGAGCCCTGGCGATCGTGGCCGACCCTTCTTCTTCGACGGCGACTACTACTCGCACTCGGTGGGTCCGGTGCGGGGGCTGGGGCTGGCGCGGGCGCTGGCGCACACGACCTACCGCAGTGCCGCCGAGCCTCGACGAGCGCTTCGGGCGGCGCCACCAGGGCGAGGAGGACCCGGCGGTGGGCGGGCGCTACCAGGTGGAGTCCTACCTGGACTACCACGCCGGCAAAGTCTGCTGGCGCGCTTCGACGCCAACACCTACCTCATCGTCACCCACTCGATGATGGTGCACGACGTCGGCACGGGGCGCGGCGGCATCGAGGCGGCGCTGGCAAGGGTGCAGGCGCGCACGCTCGTGGTGGACGTGGACTCCGACCGGCTCTTCCTGCCCGCCCAGGCCGAGGAGCCTGGCCGGCGGCATCCCGGGCGCGAGGCGCGAGACCATCAGCTCCCTGCACGGGCACGACGGCTTCCTCATCGAGGCCGAGCAGATGGACGCCATCCTGCGCGACTTCCTGGCCGGCGCATCCTGAGAGCTCAGAAGGACCATCCACCCAGCGGGCCTCCGAAGTGCTCTCCGGCCGGAACGTTACCTTGAAACCACTTGAACGTTATCGCTGCCGCGCATACAGTGGACATTATCTAACCGAGCGTTCACATACTTGATGGAGGTGCGTTGCACAGAAGGCAAGACCGCATATGAAGCACAGCAGCACCGAGGCCGGCGGAAGTTAAAATGAGATGACGAAGCATTCTCAACAGAAATACAAAACACCTAAATTCATTACATTTCCGCTTCTTGTTGCGTGCATCATTGTTTTGACTTCCTGCCACAAGGGAATCACCCCGACCCATTCAGGCACTCAAGCCGTAATGCCGGATGACACGATTGTGTGCGACCTAGCAACAGCATCACAGATGTCTGCTGCAATAAAAAGAAAGCCTAGTGGCTTCCACTTAAACCGCAAACACACGGAAACGACAACAAAACTACATTGCCACATTCGTTTCTCAGGATCCACCCCACCAACACCAATGATCGAGATCATGTATGACCAACATACCGCATCAGCGATCGGAGTGCCAGGCGACGGGTCGAGAAGTTTTGACAGTGTAGCCGCGTTGAAAAGTGCCTCACCCTTAAATATTGATGGAATGAAGGGACGCGGCGTCGTCATCACAGACGCACTTGGAAAGTCAGCTGTTGCTTGGGAGTACCAAGACGGATACGTTCTTTCCATGACGATGAGCAACCAAGGCGGCGACGAGGAGAGGCTGAAAAAACAGAACACGAGAATTCTCACATCGCTCCTTAAACAGATCGGAAACGACGTCCCCCGGGTTGCGACAGGCCCAGACAACACATCCAACTTCCCTTAACGAATTCCTTGCCCCACTCTGCACATTTTAGGATTCAAAGCAAGGCAACAGTCGACGATGAAACCACACCCAAGCTTTCATGGACGCATCGCTTTCGGATTCACGGCGATCTCACTGCTTCTTGCGGGATGCTCGACGATCAGTTCTACTCGATCAGCTCAGGTATCCGCCTCAAGTACAGCCGCCGTTGCCGCTAATATTCCAGTATGTGAAGCCACCACCGCAGGGGCGGTCGAAGAGAAGCTGGGACAGCAGGTAGAGTTATTCTTCTACGAGCACAACAACGAGTTCTCCTGGGAATCCTACGGATGTCATGTATCCAGTTTCATTGGACAGAAAGGCGAAGTAGACGGGTTCCAGGTTAAGTACCGACAGAAGAAAGCGGTCGATGAAGTGGATGTTCCGGCACTGTACGACGCTCACACCTACGCAGAAGCGGCAGCCTTGGAGCGCGCAACCCGATTCACCCTGGACGGCGTCCGAGGTGAAGGGGCGACAATCCCCCTGGAAACCGGTAACTGGGCGGCATTATGGAGATACCCGGACACCACTGTCCTCACTGTCCTCATTAAACGAAAATCGGATATCGAGAAGATAGCCAACGGCGGTTCCATCGCTAAGTCCATCACTGAACTCTTCGCTCCACATGTCCCCCAGGTGGCTGCGGGACCCACACAGGAGCTGACCTTCTACCCACCAAACGAAGATACCGCTCGAGTGCTAGGAATTCACGACGGTGGCGCCACACCCCTGAAACCATGGCCATCACCATCACCGTGACAACATCCCCAACTGAGCCCGATCAGATGGACGCGATCCTGCGCGACTTCCTGGCCGGCGCATAGACACCGACACAAACCGACAAAAACTTCAGAAACGACGCGGCTCCGGGTCGATTCTGAAGTTTTTGTCGAAGTGTGTGGCGCGCGCCGCGGCGGCAGGGACCGAGCGGCCGCGGCGGCAGGGACCGAGCGGTCGGCCTTTGGCGACTCGCCCGACTTTGCAGAATCGAGATGTTCCGTTACCTTATCGAGAGACGTCTGACATCTGCCGTCTACGATCTCCTGTTGAAGGCAAGGCCGCCTCGGCTCCCCAGAACGGAACACTATGACATCGCACAGTCCTTTTTCCCGGAGGCGCCTGCCGGCCCTCCTGGGCTCCCTGCCTCTGGCCGCCACCGGCCTGATCGCCGCCGCACCCCCGGCGCTCGCAGTCCCCACCTCTGACGGCCTGGCCGACGTCACCATCACGCAGGTGAACGCGCCCGCGGACGGCCTCTACTCCGTCGGCGATGTCATGACCTTCAACATCACCCTGACCAACACCAGCGGCGAGGCCCACTCCTACGCCCCGGCCTCGACGAACCTGTCCGGGAACGTCTCCAAGTGCCGGTGGCGCAACGTCCCGGCCGGGACGACCAAGACCGACTGCGCCGGCCTGGCCACGCACACGGTGACCGCCGAGGACCTCAAGGCCGGCGGCTTCACCCCGCAGATCGCCTACGAGGTCAAGGCCGTGGAGTACACCGGGAAGGCCCTGAGCACCCCGGAGACGATCAAGGGCGCAACGAGCCCGGTCAAGGCCAACTCGCTGCGGGTCGAGTCGATCACGCCGTCGTCGAGCCAGGAGAACTACAAGCTGGGCGACACCGTCAGCTACACGGTGCGCGTGCGCTCGGTGTCGGACAAGACGATCAACGTCGCCGCCACCGAGTCCTCCTTCGACGACCTGGGCCGCCAGTGCCACTGGGGCGGCCTCAAGCCGGGCAAGGGCGCCGTCTACAACTGCAAGCCGCTCACCCACACGATCACGCAGGCCGACGTCGACGCCGGCCGCTGGACGCCGTCGATCACCCTGACGGCCACCGGAACCGACGGCGCCTCCCTCCAGACGCTCACCGCCACCGGCAACCCGATCAACGTCGTCGGCGACCACCCGCAGGCCACGCCCGCGCCGGCGCCCGACGCGAGCACCGAGCTGCCTGCCTCGATGAGCCAGGCCCAGCACCTGGCCCCCAACACGGCCACCGACAACTACCGCATCCCGGCGATCACCACCGCCCCCAACGGGGACCTGCTCATCTCCTACGACGAGCGCCCGAAGGACAACGGCAACGGCGGCAGCGACGCGCCCAACCCGAACCACATCGTCCAGCGCCGCTCCACCGACGGCGGCAAGACCTGGTCGGCGCCCACTTACATCCACCAGGGCACGGAGACCGGCAAGAAGGTCGGCTACTCCGACCCGAGCTACGTCGTCGATCACCAGACGGGCACGATCTTCAACTTCCACGTCAAGTCCTACGACCAGGGCTGGGGCGGCTCACAGGCCGGCACCGATCCGGACAACCGGGGCATCATCCAGGCCGAGGTGTCGACCTCCACGGACAACGGCTGGACCTGGACGCACCGCACCATCACCGCGGACATCACGAAGGACAAGCCGTGGACCGCGCGTTTCGCGGCCTCGGGCCAGGGCATCCAGATTCAGCACGGGCCCCACGCCGGGCGCCTCGTGCAGCAGTACACGATCAGGACCGCCGGCGGCGCGGTGCAGGCCGTCTCGGTCTACTCCGACGACCACGGGAAGACGTGGCAGGCCGGCACGCCGATCGGGACCGGCATGGATGAGAACAAGGTCGTTGAGCTCTCCGACGGCTCCCTCATGCTCAACTCGCGCGCCTCGGACGGCTCCGGCTTCCGCAAGGTGGCTCACTCCACCGACGGCGGGCAGACCTGGAGCGAGCCGGTGTCCGACAAGAACCTGCCCGACTCGGTGGACAACGCCCAGATCATTCGGGCCTTCCCGAACGCCGCGCCGGACGACCCGCGCGCCAAGGTGCTGCTGCTGAGCCACTCGCCGAACCCGCGGCCGTGGTCGCGTGACCACGGCACCATCTCGATGTCCTGCGACGACGGCGCCTCCTGGACGACCAGCAAGGTCTTCCACGAGCCCTTCGTCGGCTACACGACGATCGCGGTGCAGTCCGACGGCAGCATCGGGCTGCTCAGCGAGGACGCCCACAACGGCGCCGACTACGGCGGCATCTGGTACCGCAACTTCACGATGAACTGGCTCGGCGAGCAGTGCGGCCAGAAGCCGGCGGAGCCGAGCCCGGCGCCGTCGCCGACGGCGGCACCCTCAGCGGCACCGATGGAGAAGCCGGCCCCGTCGGCCGCGCCGAGCGCCGAGCCCACGCAGGCACCGGCACCATCCTCCGCGTCTGAGCCGAGTGCTGCGCCCGAGCCGAGCAGCGCCCCGGCGCCGGAGCCCACGACCGCTCCGAGCACGGAGCCCACACCGGCTCCTGCGCCCAGCTCCGCACCTGAGCAGACCGATGGGCCGACTGCTGCGCCCGCACCGGAGACGTCCTCTGCACCGGCCGCCGAACCGACGCAGGCCCCGACGGTGGCGCCTTCGGCTGAGCCCACGCAGGCGCCGGGTGCGCAGCCGAGCTCAGCACCCAAGCCGGGGGCGACGGGTCGGGCCCCGTCGGTGGTGAACCCGAAGGCGACCGCGGCGGCGACGGAGCCTGGGAAGCCGTCATCGAGCGCAAGCCCGGCACCGAGCCGGAGCGCGGCGGCGACGCCGAAGCCGGGCATGGAGCCCGATGAGATTGATCGGCCGTCTGACGGCACCATGGCGCAGCCGACCGGTGGCGCCAGCGCGCCGAGCGCCGCGCCGACGCAGGCGGCGAAGGCCGGCAGCAGGCTGTCTCGCACGGGGACCAACGCGCTGCTGGTCCTGGGCCTTGCGGGTGTCGCGGTTGTCGGTGGGTACCTGCTGCTGCGGGCTCGCCGTTCGAAGAACTGAACACGCGATGAGCCGGTCATCCGGCTCTGAGCACTGACTGAGGGGTGGGACGCCGGCGCGCCCCACCCCTCAGTGCTGTCCGGCTCGGCGGAGCTGACCGCCTCAGCGATCCCCGGCCTTCCTCAGGGGCAGAACGCCCAAAGATGTCCAATTCGGACACAAAGGCTCAGAACGGGACGGAACCGGCGCGAAGAAACCGCATGATTCCAACGTTTTGTTTCACGGTCTGGCGACATCGGAGCTCCTTTGTGTCCGATTTGGACACCGGCTCCTTCCAGTACCTCGGCAATGCGGTCAGGTTCGAGGGTGAGAGTCGGTGAGAGCCTGTTCGTATGCGTCGAGCAGACGCCGGGCGTTCTTGGGCGACCGGAAGAGGTGGGCGGTCTCCTGCCAGCTCGCTTACTCGTCGGCCGACATGAGGATCGCACGGCCGCTACTCGAGACGATCTCAACGGCATGGTGACTGGCGCCGATGCGGTCAATGAGCGCTGGCAGCATCCGGCTTGCTTCATCGACGCTGACGATCACCGCCACTCCCCCTGGTTTCACATGGCATTGGAGTATCGTATCGGCCCCTTCGCCTCGGATGGTGGCAAGAGTTGCCGGAGCCACTGGCCGTGGAGCCTAGATACTTCACTGTGTATGCGTGACCGACGTTCACCTCCGGCAAGGTGAGCCGGCGCGGTTCAGGCGGCGGTGTCAGGGACCGCAGATACTCATCGGGCACGCTCTGGCGAAGCGAACAGTGCGGAGCGATCGATGTCACTGGTCGGAAGGCTGTCGTTGGACCTTCCGCAGCAGCGAGCCGCCTGCCCCCTTGACCCAGGCTGACGCCTCGTCGGTGGCACCCTTAACCTTCTCCCGTGCGGCGGCAAGCACATGGGGCTCATCGGCCTGGGCGCCCAGGCCGTCAAGTGCAGCGAGGTATTCAGCGGCGTCGACACCCGGCGGGGGTATCTCGCGCAGGTGCTTGTGTAGGCGGGCTGACTGGGATTTGAGCGCCACAAGCGTCATCCCGCCGGAGATGACGCCGCCGATCACGGGCACCGTCCTAGTGACACCTTTGGCGAAGGAGTCCTTGGAGACCTTAATGCCGATGAACTTGAGCGTCTGCTTCATGGGACCGTACCAGGCGGTCTTGGTCAGGGTCCGCTTGGCGATCTGCTTCTGGAGTGCCGGACGGGCAATCTGCTTGGCGAAGGTCGTCAGGGATGATGCCGCCCCACTGACCCCCAACATGACACCCAGGAAGAGACTCATCTTGCCGAGTGTCTCGTCGTCGATCTCGTTGAGGTCGCCCAGGAAGTCCTTCCAGCCGTAGATGTAGGCAAGCTTCTGCATAACCCGGAAGGCGTGGACGTAGTACTGGGTAACATCGGCGGGGATGGTTGCGAGCATCGCGAAGCCTCCCGGCAGTCCGGCAGCGAACGAGATCGCGGCGGATTTACGGGTTTCGAAGGTGATGGTGGCGGCCGCAAGATCGTCGAGCTGGGCCAGGGTGAGGCCAGCCTGGACCGGGGTGGTCTTCAGCGCCAGGGCGACAGTGTCGTCGTCAGTGCCAAGCTTGCGCAGTTCCTGACGCAGGTAGTCGTCCCGGTCGATCTGGACGCCGCGGAGTCGGATGACCATCTTGAGGAACTCGGCAGCGAACTTCTGAGCCTGCTCGTCCTGCTCGGACACAATGTCGGAGAGGGTCTCGTCGTCGCTGGTCGAGGACTCGACGGCGTCGTCGGCAGGCGCGAGCGGGTTGGAGGAGGACTCATCATGCGTCATCGCATGGGCTCCGTTCTGGGATGTTCGAGAGTGGGGCGACACAAGACTACGCCTGCCCAGATCCTTGGAATACCAACGTCATCGGAACGTGATCCCCGCCGGAGGCAGCCTTGCCGAATGCAAGGCAGTCGGTCTACTCGACGTCGAGGGGGCCGTTGATGTGGAGGGTCTCGACGTCGAACCGTCGGTTGACTCGCGAGGCGGTGGAGTCGTCGATGCGGCCGGAGAAGCGCAGGCCGTGTACACGCTCGCGCAGGTGCTCGATGACGGCGAGCCGCAGGGCGCTTTCCGGGCCGCAGTACACATCGGCCTCGCTCTCTGTGGCCGAGTTGAGCACGGACTGGTGACGACGTGCATAGTCGAGGCGCACCGCCTCGATGGCTTCGTCGTCGTCAACGCCCGTTCGTTTAGCGATGGCATCGAGCTGACTGATGGTATCGGCGAGGATCTCGGCGAGGGCGTCGGTCTCCTGCGACTCGACGCACTCGGCGGTCTGCGTGCCGGCCGAGGGCCTGGCGTTGGCCCAGCGGACCACGTAGGGCAGGGCGAGGCCCTGGATGAGGAGCGACAGGAGGGTCGCGCCGGCGACGACGAGGATGATGAGGTTGCGCTCGGTGTAGGCGGCGCCGTCGAAGGAGACGGGGATGGACAGTGCCATCGCCAGTGAGATCGCGCCGCGGAAGCCAGCGACCGTGGAGACGATGCGGCCGCGGATATTGGTGCGGCGCAGGCGTTGCTCGGGGCGGCGGTCGAGGGCGCGGATGGAGTAGATGATGAGGTGCTGGCCTGCGAACCTTCCTGCGACCATGGCGATGTAGATGATGGGGATGAGGATGAGGCCGCGCACGAGGTCGGCGCGAGGGAGCTCGGCGACGATGCCGGGGAGCGCCACCCCCACCATGACGAAGAGGATGGTGTTGAGGATGTGGGTGAGGATCGTCCAGAAGGGGATGCCGAGGACTCGCGAGCCCAGGGACATGTGCGGGGCGGCGAAGCGGGAGATGACGATGCCGCAGGTGACGACGGCGAGCACGCCCGAGCCGCCGATCTCCTCGGCGATGAAGAAGGTGACGAACGGGGTGGCCAGGGCGGTGATCGTCGCCAGCATGGGGTCGTCGGTGATGGTGCGGATGCGGATGCCGATCTTCGTGACTGCCGCGCCGACGAGGACTCCTGCCCCGATTCCTCCCCCGAAGGACAGGAGGAGCTGATGTGTGATGAGACCGAAGGTGACGCCGGAGGAGTCCTGAGCGGCTTGGAGGGCGATGGCGAAGATGACCAGGGCGGTGCCGTCGTTGAGAAGCGACTCGGCCTGAAGAATGGTGCGGCTGTTGGGGTTGATGCCGCGCCCCAGGCTGGAGACGGCGGTGGCGTCGGTGGGGCCGAGGCAGGCCCCGATGAGGAGAGCGGCTCCCACGCTCAGCCCCGTGAGGACGCCGATAAGGGTGATGAGGGCAGCCGTGATGGCGACGAGGATCGTGGCGCTGAGGATGATGCCGCGCAGACTTCGCCGCATGCGGTTGAGGGAGACGGACAGTGACTCCCAGTACAGGAGGATCGGCAGGAAGATCGTGAGAACCACGGTGCTGGGCAGGTGCATCTCCTCCCCCCACCGGGAGCACCGCGACGCCCACACCGGCGGCGATGAGAAGTACCGGGGCGATGAGCCGGAACCTGTTGGCGATCGCGTAGGCGACAACAGAGGCGCCGATAAGGGCGACGATCATCTCGATGGTCATGGGGCTGCCGGGTTCCTTCCTGGGACGAGTGTGGCGGGCGGACTGCGGCCTGCCTGGGAGAGGGACGCAGTCAAGCCCGGCTTAGGGCCAGGTCTGTGACAGGTCCAGGCCGCGCGCAGCCTACAGACGCTTCCTTCAGCGCCCCTGGGGATAGTCGATTCGCGTGCGTGACCGATGCTCACATCCGGCGAGGTGAGTGGGGTCGTAGAGAATAGTGGTGGAGACCTGGCCGCGCGAGCGGGTGACGTGCGCTTGGCCGACCAGGCGGTGGGAGCCATTGGCGTCAGAGACGATCTCGATAGTGGTCATCGGGCGCGCTTTCTGGTGAGGCGGCCGGCGCGGAGGCGGCCGATGTCGCTGGCCAGGGGGTCGGCCGCGTCGACAAGCTGGTCGAGGATGCCCAGGGCGCGCAGCACCTGGGTGACGCTGTTGAAGTTGACGTTGGGGTTGCCCGACTCGATCTTGCGCAGAGTGTCACGAGTGATACCCGCTCGCTCGGAGACCTGCTGCGCTGTCAGGCCGAGCACCATGCGCCACCCGCGCACGTGCTCTCCGAACTCCGTCAGCTGACGGTTGATCCTGTAGCCCGACATGCCCCTCCGTTCGCTATGACGACTATCGTAGCCCGAACTGGTAGTTATGCCGACGGTGCTCGTCGTATCGTTCAGCGAACTCGGAGAGGGCAAAGGTTCCGGTAACTGAGGATCGGCCCTCAGACGCCTGAGCCGCTCGCCGCTGGGTTGCTTAACCTCGCAGTTCAGGAGCAGGGCGTGGTGGCCGTGCCCGACGACGGTCCGCCGTTGTTTCTGGACTGCTCACAACAGCAGCCCTTCATTGACCCACAGGCGGCAACCTGCTAGAAGACGAACCTTCAACCTCAGTTCAAGAGCGACTTCAAGATGGGGTCTCTCATGGACCACAACTCAGGCGAGTCCTTCCAACTGGCCTTTAATGCCCCGAGCTCCGTGGTAGCCCAGCCCCGCGAGGGACAGCCGGTGGTGGCCTCACCCTGAGCAAGGTGACGACGACAGAGCAGACAGCTCCGGCAGCCGTGCGATCAGTGCAACTACGCGGCGGTTGCAGAACTACCGACGGTCGGCACGCCGATCCGCCGACACCGTCCGCAAAGTCGGCTGACGCAGCCAAACTCTCCGCCCGACGTTCTCCACGCAGTTCAGCGTGCTCAACTCCCGCACGCGCTGGCGACCTACTGCCGCAAAGACGAGGTGAAAGCATCCCGCACTGTTGATGCCCACCATCATACGAGTGTCGATGCTCAGTGAGACATGAGAACGCATGCCGAGATAAGCCTATCGATTTTGCGGACGTCAACCTGAGTCCCAAGTTGATGCGACCCGCCCGCGCCCACAGTTCGACTTCAGAGTTCATGTCGAATGTTCCCTTGTTTTCGGAGACCATATATTGATGGCACTGTAGGTCAGCGAGCAGACCTCCACCTTGCGGCCAGCTAGTCATTGCGCATCGCAGACGATCAATCGCTTTGAGGTGAACGCGACCAATTCGCACATCACCCTAAAGAAAACACATGACTACACATAACTTCATACGCCGCCGCCCGATCAAGTCAAGCACCCCAAGAACAGAGTCCCTTTGCATAGAATAGGCCAGATTAAAGTGCGACACGATTCAGATTTCCCTAACGGCAACTCAAGCAAGAGCCCCATAGTGTCCCGCCCCCTCAAAATCATATAAAACGACATAAACGTCAGTATTTAGCGCACATTTTTCAAATTGAAGCAATCATGATCGATAGCCTTTTTCAGTTCTGAAGCCCTTCCGGGAATGTCCGGATATATTGTGGACGACTTGATATTGAAGGTACCCTCAAGTACACTACGAATCTCCTCTTTTGCTTGGGATGCAATCCTGACCGTAAAAGTAGGCTTGACATCTTTACGGCTATTCCGATTTCTACCAACCATTCTTAAATTAATTGACGTATGTCCTCGAACCTCACGTTCTAGCCAGTACACTGATTTCGTTCCTGGTCCTTTTCTGTATTTAGTATTACTGCCTGGTTTCCTAAAACTTGGAACACCCCCCACAAGGAATCCGGCATACTGGGCCGAAATCCTCTCGTTGTACGCAGGTGGCTGCCAGAACCAGAATTCACTTGTCCAGTTACCTTGATTCCACGCCTCACCATCGACACCCCCATCCGATGTTGACCTGAAATCCCAAGGGCAGTCATACCGTTGCAGCGGGATGGACGGAACACCGTCATCCCTAACTACATCAAAGGCAAACAGTCTCGCATCCTCGCTATTCCATCCACTTTCTGCACTTGACGCTCCACCGCCATCCAAATCGCAATATATGGATTCAAAGATACGTCGATTAAGCGTGTGGGCGCCCCATAGTGCTGTAGTTGCGCCAGAAGTTCCAGGTACGAAATGTCGCCGACTCTCCAATTTTCTCTAATATATCCAACAATCTCCTCTTCAAAATTTAGCAGACTCTCTTCCCCTACACCCTCTTCTGGTTTTTTTTCCACCAGATAACGATATAGAGAGCTATGCAATTCCCATCCGGCGACAGCATGTCCTCGCCACACTAGAGTGTGGCCATTACTTTTCTTTTTTATATCAAAAATAGCACTCTGCATGTCATCCCAAGACGACACAATTTCCCCCTCCCAGGGAGAAAAGAATTTATTGTCTGCCATCAACTTTCTCCGTTCAACAAAAAATAGAATTAATCTTGCACTAAACACTTACAAGATAGGTGCCATAACCCTGGAACTGCACTACCCTTCACAACACTTCGATTTTGATCGATTACACATTAAACCTAAACTCCACGACATCACCGTCTGCCATGACGTAGTCCTTTCCTTCCATGCGCACTCGGCCGTGAGCGCGGGCTTCGGCAACGCTGCCGTACTGGACCAGGTCATCGTAACTCACGATTTCGGCCTTGATAAAGCCTCGCTCGAAGTCCGTGTGGATGACGCCCGCCGCCTGAGGCGCCGTCGCGCCCTTGCGGATTGTCCACGCGCGGGACTCCTTCTCCCCCGCTGTCAGGTACGTCTGCAGCCCCAGGGTGTCGAAACCGACCCGGGCCAGCTTGTCCAGGCCGGACTCCTCCTGCCCGTTGTCGTGCAGCATCTCCGCCGCCTCCTCGGGCTCCAGCTCCACGAGCTCGGCCTCGAACTGGGCGTCCAGGAAGATCGCCTCCGCCGGCGCCACCAGCTCGCGCAGCTCGGCCTGGCGGGCCTCGTCGCTCATCCCGGCGTCGTCCATGTTGAACACGTAGATGAACGGCTTGGTGGTCATGAGCTGGAAGGTCTTGAGCACCTCCGCGTCGATCCCGGCAGCCTCGGCCCCGGCGGACAGCAGCGTCCCCTCCTCCAGGACCTTGAGGGCCGCCTGTGCCGTCTCCAGCACCACAGGCTCCGTCTTCTTGCCCCGCACCTCCTTCTCCAGGCGCGGGATCGCCTTCTCCAGGGTCTGCATGTCCGCCAGCACCAGCTCGGTGCTGATCGTCTCGATGTCCCCGGCCGGCTCCACCTTCCCATCCACGTGGACCACGTCCGGGTCCTCGAAGGCGCGCGTCACCATGCAGATGGCGTCCGCCTCGCGGATGTTGGCCAGGAACTGGTTGCCCAGCCCCTCGCCCTCGCTGGCGCCGCGCACGATCCCGGCGATGTCCACGAAGGAGACCGTCGCCGGCACCACCCTCGCGGAGTGGAACAGGCTCGGCGAAAGCTTTTGTCCAGGCGCGCATCCGGCAGGGGCACAACCCCCACGTTCGGCTCAATGGTCGCGAACGGGTAGTTGGCGGCCAGGACGGTCGCGCGGGTCAGAGCATTGAACAGGGTGGACTTGCCGACGTTGGGCAGTCCGACGATTCCGATGGTAAGTGCCACGCAGCAGAGTTTAGACGGCCCCTGTGACACTGTCCGCCCCGACGGCGCCCCCGAGGCCGGGTCACGCCGTCGGCCGCCCCACTCACTTCCCGGGGAGCTCGCTCGTCCGGACCGATGCCCACAGATCACCCCACGAGGTGTAGAAGCCCCCACTGGCATTGGCCCCGATCCCCACCGTCACCGCAACCAGGCCCGCCGCCACCACGATCACCAGGGCGCGCCCCAGGATCGCGCCGCCCAGCCGCGCCGCCGACGGCCTGCCGCCGTCGCGCCGTCGGCTCCCAGCGGGGCGACCAGAACAAGACGACGCCCAGCGCCCCCAGCGAGACGACCACGGCCAGGATCATCGTGCCCAGGCCGTTGATCTCGAAGGGCTTGGCACGCACCGAGGAGACCGACTTCGCCGCGCGCTGGTCCTTGGACGTCTCCGACAGGGGCTTCACGCCATCGGTGGTGGCCTTGGCCCTCGTATCGCCCTGAGGCGCAGGAAGGCCGGCCGCCGTGAACACGGCCGGGTCCGAGCCCCACCACGTCAGCAGTGACGGGAAGTGACCGCTCCACAGGGTCCAGGAATGCCCGCCGGTACTCGGGGTATCAACCGTCACCGAGTCCGGTTTCCGCACCACCTCATCCATGCTCCAGGCGGTTCGGGCCGTGCCGTAGGGGTCGTCCTGGGCCCCCAGGACGTAGAAGCGCATGCCGTCGGGCGTGCGCTTTCCCAGCATGGTGGACAGCCCGTTCTGCGCCTGGAGCTCCCGGCCGCTGTGCGCCAACGAGCCCTCACCGGGCAGGTCGTAGGAGGACATGACCCCCACTGCCCCGAAGCGCTGCGGGACGTCGTAGGCGGTCCGTGCCGCGCAGTAGGCGCCCGCCGAGATCCCCATGATCATCCAGCCGGCCCGCTGGGTGGTGACGTTGGGGAAGGTCGCCTGGATCATGCGGGGAATCTCCTCCGCGGTCCAGGTCCCCACAGGCGGGCGGCCGTTGATGTTGACGCAGTCGGGCTGGCTGGCGCCGTCCGCGTTGAGCGAGGGGAAGACCAGGATCGACGGCGGGATGCGGCCGGCGTCGATCGCCTCCTTAAGCCGCTGGGGTGAGGCGATGCCCGTCACCAGGGACTGCGGGTCGCCGACCCAGCCGTGCAGGCCCACCAGGACGTTGTAGGTGCGGCCGTCATCGGGCCGGTAGCCCGCCGGCAGGACGACGCGCACCGGCAGGGTGATGCCGCTGACCGGGCCGGTCCAGGTGGCCTCCTGCGAGCCGTCGCCGACGTCGTGGAAGGATGCCTTCCAGGCCGAGGCCGGGGCGGTACCGAAAGCGGAGGACTTCGGCGGGGACTCGATGCGCGAGTTGGCCTGGGCGCGAGGGGCGGCGGCCTTCGCAAGGTCGCCGACGGTGCGCACGTAGTGCATGGGCCGGTTGATGAGCAGGCCCCCCAAGCACCACAACGAGCAGGACCGGCACACCCACCATGACGGTGCGCGCCGTATAGCGGCCGATGCCCCGCAGCACCGTGCGCAGCGCGGGGCGGGTAGACCGGGTGGGCTCGTCTGCGCTGGAGGCGCCCGCGGCGGCCGGAACAGTTCGCGGCAGGAGGACTGCCGCGACGACGGTAGTCACAACGGCAGGACCAGCACGACCGCGATCGTTCTCAGGCTGGTCAGCGGGATGCTGCGCAAGAGGCTCACGTCCGACAAGCATGGCACCACCTGCTCAGATACCCATCATCCGGGAGTGGCAGAAGGGCAGTGCTCTTGGTCTCCTCCCGCTTGTGCGGGCGGGCTCGGGCAGGGACGCAGGACTGTTGCCCCAGGTCCGTCCGGTCGGTTGGTACATGCCTTGGGAAAAAAACGTGCCCGACGACGCCGGAGCAAACCGGGCCGGCAGACCGGGCCGACGGACAGGGAGGCGGCGGGGCTTCGTGGGGCCTGTCCGTGGGGCTTCAGGGCACCGAATAGATGTCACACCCTGGGGCACCATCGGTTCATGAGCTCCTCAGCGGTCCTGCTTCCCATCCCTGCTGCTCCTCGTCGGCCTGGTGATCGGGGTGGTCATCGGCTACCTCGGCGCGCTCGCCCGGCGCACCACCGCGCACCAGTCGGCCGGGCGAGCAGGTGGCCGGCGCAGGGCGCAGGCCGCCCAGTGGCAAGCCCGGGCCGAGGAGCTGTCCTCACGCACCCAGGTGGCCGAGGAGCGCGCCGAGCGGGACGGCTCCGTGCTTCGGGCGCTCGCACCCGTGCGCAGCCAGCCTGGAGCAGGTGGGGGCCCGGGTGGAGTCCTTGGAGAAGCAGCGGGCGGAGCAGCACGCGGCCCTGGCCGAGCAGCTGCGGGCCACCGCTCTGCGCGAGCAGGACCTGGCCCGCTCCACGGCATCCTTGGAGGGGCGCTGCGCTCACGCTCGGCGCGCGGCATGTGGGGTGAGGTCGAGTTGGCCCGGGTCCTGAGGCTTCCGGGATGATGCGGCACGTGGACTTCTCCGAGCAGCGCACCATCGGGGCGCTGGTCCAGCGGCGCGGCAGGGTCGGCGGGCCCGCCAGGCTCGGCGGGCACGGTGGGCGCGGTGGGCTCGGCCGCCGGTGAGGGGGCTGCCGGACGCTCCCGGCCCGACGTCGTCGTCCACCTGCCCGGGGAGGGCTACCTGGCCGTGGACGCCAAGGCGCCCATGGACTCCTACCTGGCGGCCACCGCTGTCCATAGCGCCGGCCCCGAGGATGAGGAGCGGCGCAGGGAGCTCCTGGAGGCTCATGCCAGGGCGCTGCGCGGGCACGTCGACCAGCTCGCCGCGCGCCGCTACGACCGGGCCCTGGGGGACTCCCCCGAACTCGTGGTCCTCTTCGTCCCGGCGGAGGCGGTGCTCTCGGCTGCCCTGGAGGCGGACCCCGCGCTCCTGGAGCACGCGCTGGGGCGCGGCGTCGCCCTGGCCTCACCCGTGTCGCTGCTGACCCTGCTGCGCACCTGCGCCACGGCCTGGGCCCGCACCGCCGTCAACGACGACGCCCGCGAGCTGCTGGAGCTCGGCCGCACCCTCTACGAGCGGCTAGGGACCGTCGCCGGTCACCTCGACGCCCTCGGTGGGGCATTGCGGCGCAGCGTCGCCGCCTACAACAAGGCGGTCGGCTCCATGGAGAACCGGCTCCTGGTGACCGCCCGCTCCCTGGAGACCCTCGGCGAGCAGGTGAACTCCCCCCACGCTCATCAGTGCCGACGCCGCCCAGGTGCGCACCTTCACCGCACCCGAGCTCACCACCGACGAGCACCCCGCCCCACAGCGACGTAACGCACACCACACGCTCGGCCCGTGACGATTGACGCTTCCATGGCGTCTATCAGGCAGCGTTGTCTCCCGTCTCATAACTGGCTGACACGCTGCCAGAACGTTTCCATACCCGATGGGGCGGACACTTCCGCCCCATCGGACCTTCTCGGAGGAAGACACCATGCTGTCATTCATCGGAATGATCATCGCCGGCGCCGTGCTCGGCGCCCTCGCCCGCCTCGTCATGCGCGGCGAGCAGAACATCTCGATCCTGTGGACCATCGTGCTGGGCGCCGTGGGCGCACTCGTCGGAGGCGCGGTCGCCAGCCTCTTCGGCGTCGCCCACACCGACGGGATCGACTGGATCCGCTGGGCCCTGTCCCTCGTCGCCGCCATCGTGGCGATCTCCGTCTACCTGGGCGTCACCGGGCGCAAGTAACCCTTCAGCGCCCTGAAGCGGGTTCCGCAGAGGCACTCACCGCCTCCCCCGGAACCCGCTTCAACTTTTGTGACACAAGCCATGGGTTGGGGCCGTGAGGATTCCCCGGCCAACGGCGTCCTACCTACAGCGCGGCAATCAAGACGGGTAGCAACACCAGTCAGTCACGTCGGCCACTCACACGAGCCGGCCGGGCAGCCACTACGGCGCCGTGACGGACCAGCTGCTGGGCCGCGCGCCACACATCCCGTCACCATCCATTCACGGATTAACGAAAGAGGCTCCAATGAGCAACAACGCCATCCCCCAGACCGGTCAGCAGCGCGAGCGCAACGAGCAGGCCGAGGAGGACAAGACCCCCCGCGGCCCCCTCCAGACCTCGCACGGCGTGACCACCATCGAGGAGAACGTCGTCGCCAAGATCGCCGGCATGGCTGCTCGTGAGGTGCCCGGCGTCTACGACATGGGCAACGCCGTTCGCCGCGCCTTCAGCGCCGTGACCGACCGCATCCCCAACGCCCAGACCAACGTCGCCGGCGGGATCAGCGTCCAGAAGGGCGAGACCCAGGCCGCCGTCGAGGTCACCGTGGTCGTTGAGTACGGTGTCTCCATCGTCGAGGTCTCCGACGCCATCCGCCGCAACATCATCGAGCAGATCGAGGGCACCACCGGCCTGGAGGTCGTCGAGGTCAACATCAACGTCACCGACGTCCACCTGCCCGACGACGACTCCGGCGAGCCCCGAGGCCGCCGACCTTAAGTGACCCATCCTGACGCCCTGATCTGAGGAGCCTCAATGAAGACAACGTACCTGGCCCTCCTGGTGGGCCTGTTCCTTGGCACCATTCTCGCCTTCGGCTCTTTCGCCGACTTCGTCCTGGTGGCCCTGTGCGGCGCGGCCGGACTGGGGGTGGGCCTCTACCTGGAGGGCCGGGTCGATGTCCACAGCATCCTGGATCGGCGAAAGAAGTGACGATGGCGACCGCCACCCAGCCCGCCATCACACAGCCTGGCCCCACCCAGGACGAGGCCTCGTCCTGGGAGCAGCGCGGCACCACCACCATTCCGGCCAAGGTCGTCGCCCAGATCGCCGCCCAGGCCGCCTATGAGACCGGCAACGTCGGCTCGAACGCCGGGGGACTCCTGGGAATTGGCGCCCGCCGCAACTTCGCCTCCCGACCCGAGGCCCAGTGCGAGCTCTACGGGCAGGTCGCCGTCCTCCACCTGGACCTCGGCCTGGTCTTTCCCACGCCACTGTCCTCCACCGTCGACGATCTGCGCGCGCACGTGCGCGGCCGCGTCGAGCACCTCACCGGGCTGAGCGTCGGCAAGATCACCATCGAGATCTCCTGGCTCAATCCGAGCAGCCACGTCAGGAAGAGCCTGAAATGAGAACACCCCGTCCCGAAACTCATTCGTCGCCCCTCTCGCAGCACCCCCAGTGCCATCCTGGCACTGCTGCTGCTCACGGCCGGAGGCCTGGGGGCCTGGCTGGCGGGGCACCGGATTGTCACCGGCACCTGGCCGGACCGCACCGTCACCACGCTCGACACCATCGGCTCTGCCACCCTCGGCTCCGTCGCGGTGCTCGCCGCCGCCGGGATCGCCGCCGCCTGCGCCCTGGCCATGATCCTCGCGGCCCTGTGGCCGGGGCTGCCCGAGCGCGTCGCGCTCCTCCCCGACACCGTCCCAGGCCAGACCGCGGTGAGGCGCCGTGACCTGGCCAGCCTGGTGAGGACCCAGGTCGAGCAGATCGGCGGGGTCCACTCCGCCACCGTCACCACCCGTCGCTCCCGGGTCGACGTCGTCGTCCTCAGTGTCCTGGACGACCTCGAGCCGGTGCAGGAAGCCGCCCGTAAGACGACCGACGAGGCCCTGGAGACACTCCAGCCCGCGGGCATCACACGCAGCCGCGTGCGGATCAAGCGCACGAGCTGAAGGAGATACGACCATGCGTTCAGTTTCTGGTGTCCTCAACCGGACGGCCCTGGCCGGCTGCGGGCTTCTCATCGCGGCGGCGTCATCCTGGGTCCTGGCCTCCGGCCTTAGTGCCGGTCGGTCCTGGCCCGATGCCGCCCCCTACCTGGCCACGGCGCAGGACCGAGTCGGCAGCCTCATCGCAGCCCAGGCGCACTGGCTCCTGCCGGTGGCCGCGCTGGTCTCCGTGCTCGCCGTCATCGCCGGGTTGGTCCTACTCGCCATGCAGATCCCCCGCAAGGCGGCCGCCTCTCCCCTGAGGCTCAGCGACTCCGAGGGAGTCGTCATGGCCACCGTCGCCCCCGAGGTCCTGTCACAGGCCCTGTCCGAGCGGGCCGAGGACGTCCCCGGGGTGGAGCAGTGCGCCGTGTGGGTCACCGGTTCCCCGAGCAGCCTCTGGGTGCAGGCGGACGCCACCGTGTCCCAGGACTGCGAGGTCGCATGGGCCGTGGCGGAGCTCAGGGGCCGGCTCGAGGATGACGTGACCACGTCCCTGGGCACGCGCCCCCGGCAGGTCGACGTCCTGGTGGGGCTGGAGCGCTCCACGAGCAAGCGCAGCGTCTCACAGACCGTCACAGGTCAGCACTCGCCCGAGATCACCGGGAACGGCGATGGTGCGTGAGACGCAGGACGAGGCCGCAGCGGCGCCTGTCCCACGTCCAGACCACGCCGCACAACCGAGCGCCTCGCCCGCCACATCCCACGACAAGGACCGCTACCTGGTCCTGCGCGCCCAGGACGGGGACATCAACGCCTTCGAGCAGCTCGTCGAGCGTTATCAGGGCCGCCTGTTCCGCACCGCCTACATGATCGTGCGCAACCGTCACGACAGTGAGGACATCGTCCAGGACACCCTCATCCAGGCCTGGCGCAGTCTTCACCTCGTCAGGGAGCCCGCAGCCTTCCGGGGCTGGCTCATGCGGATCTGCACCAACAAAGCCACCAGCATGGCGCGCAAGCGTCAGCGCCGGGCCACCGACGCCTACGACGCCGAGGACCTGGAGACCGCGAGCGCCATGGCGGAGACGACGTCGAGCAGCACCACTGACCCGGCCGAGTCCAGTGAAGTCAACGCCCAGATCGAGGCGTTGGCCGACCTGTTGGCCTCCGTGCAGCCCGAGCTGCGCATCGTCTGGGTGCTCCGAGAGGTAGACGACATGTCCTACGAAGAGATCGCCCAGACCCTGAACCTGACCGAGTCCACCGTCCGAGGGAGGCTGGCACGCGCCCGTTCTCTCGTCATGCGCCAGATGAAGGAGTGGGCATGAGCACCGTCAACCAGCTCTCACACAGCGTCCGACGCGCGACGGCGTCGGCCACCAATTCCTTCGCCCGGTCTCATGAGCAGGACGACGCCGACACGCGAGAGTACCAGCGTCTGATCGCCTCCCTGCACGAGGAGTGGGACCTGCTGGAGTCTCAGGCGAACACCTCGGTCATGCCCAAGCGCCACCTGATGGACGCCATCCTCGCCGAGACCCGTCACGGCGCCCAGGTGGAGGTGCCCGCGACCGACCTGGGGCCCCTACAGCATGTCCGAGTTCTCGCTGCGGGCGCTCATCCGACGCACCGTGGACGGCGTGCCCGGGGCCCGCGCCCTATGCTCCGCCTGCAAGCACGCGCCCTCAGGCAAGGGTCACCGCGGCCTGGGCGTTCCACAGACCATCTCCTGCCGGATCTCCGCCCACCTCAGCGTAGACAGCCTGCCGCAGCTCGGTCAGCAGGTGCGCGACGCCGTTCGAGCCGCCTGCCATGAGAACCTTGGGGTGTCCCCAACCGTCAACGTCCACATCGAGGATCTCCACGATGACGACTAGTCTCTCAGCGGCCGAGCTGGCCCACCTGGTCACTGCTGTCCCCGGCGTCCGAGCAATCGAGCCGGGGATCGGCAGCACGTTGAGGGCGCTCGGCAGCCACATGCGCCAGCAGGATCCTCAGCAGGCCCGCTTCGGCGTGATCGTCGAGGAGGGCTCGAACCGGGCCGTCATCGAGATCGGTATCGACGGCTCCCGGCCCGTCAAGGACATCGTGCGCGACGTCCAGGAGACCATCCTCCGCTCGCTATCGCAGGCGAGCGAGTCCGGCGAAACCTCCGAGGCCCGGGAGAGCTCCGGCTCCTCCGACGTCGGAGACCAGAGCGCGCCTCAGGTCACGGTACGGGTCCAGTCCCTGCTGTAGTCGCCCAGCCCACAGCAGACCAGCCTCGTGCAGGTTGCAGCATGAGACGACGTCGGGGCACCGGTCAGATGATCGGTGCCCCGACGTCGGTCATGGGGTTCAGCGTGAGCCCAGCAGACGCCGGGCTCAGCAGGACTCAGCTGTGCTCGCGAACGACGGCACCCGAGACGTCGGCCTCCTCCAGGCGCACCATGCGCGACCCGGTCACCAGGCGGTGCCCCAGCCAGATGGCCCCGAAAACCGGCAGGCCGATGTAGGAGGAGAGCACCTCCACCAGCTGGCCCTTGAAGACCGCCTCGTAGTTCTGACCCAGGATCACCAGGGCGCACAGGGTGAAGGCCAGGACCGGTCCCAGCGGGAACCAGGGCGCCTGGTAGGGCAGGTCGGCCGGGTCATTGCCCTGGAGCACGTAGGCGCGCCGGAAGCGGAAGTGGCACGCGGCGATCCCCAGCCACACGATGAACCCGCACAGGGCGGAGACGTTGACCAGCCAGGCGTAGGCGGTGTTCTGTCCCACCACGGCGGTCAGGAAGCCGGCCGCCCCCACCAGCGCCGTCGCCCCCAGGGCACGCACCGGGACCCCGTGACGGTTGACGTAGGAGAACCAGGCCGGCGCCTGCCCCTGCAGGGCCATCGAGTGGAGCATGCGGGTCGAGGCGTACAGGCCGGAGTTTCCGGCGCTGAGTACCGCGGTGAGGATGACGGCGTTCATGAGGGCCGCCGCGATCCCGATCCCCGCCCGTTCGAAGACCAGGGTGAAGGGCGAGTAGGCCACGTCCTCGGTCTCGGTGTGCAGCAGTCGGCTGTCGTTGAAGGCGATGAGGAAGCCGATGACCGTGATCGCCCCGATGTAGAAGATCATGATCCGCCAGAACACCGTGTGGATCGCCTTGGGCACGTCCCGGCGCGGGTTGCGGGCCTCACCGGCCGCCACGCCCACCAGCTCGGTGCCCTGGAAGGAGAATCCGGCCACCATGAACACCGACACGATCGCCAGCATCCCGCCGTGGAAGGGCGCGTCCTTGACGACCCAGTTGCTGAAGCCCGGAGACGTCCCGCCGATGATGCCGGCGATCATGGCCAGCCCCGCCACGAGGAAGACGATGACTGTGACCACCTTGATGGCCGACAGCCAGAACTCGCCCTCACCGAAGGCGCGGGCCGACAGGGCGTTGAGCGTTGTCAGCAGTGCTAGGAACAGTGCCGCCCAGATCCATGAGGGCACCCCCGGCAGCCAGTAGCCCATGACGATTCCGGCGGCCACCAGCTCGGCCGCCACCGTGATCGCCCAGTTGAACCAGTAGTTCCAGCCCATGGCAAACCCGAAGGAGGGACTGACGAACCGGGTGGCGTAGGTCTGGAAGGAGCCGGCCACCGGCATGTGCGCCGTCATCTCGCCCAGAGACTGCATGAGCAGCAGCACCATGAGGCCGATCGCCGCGTAGGCCACCAGGGCACCGCCCGGGCCGGCCGTGGAGACCGTGGCGCCTGAGGCCACGAACAGCCCCGTGCCGATGGCGCCGCCGATGGCGATCATCTGCATGTGCCTGTTGGTCAGGCTCCGGTGCAGCCCGCCGTCCTCCTCGAGGGCCTCATTGGAGACCTGCCCGGAGGCGCTGGAGACCCCCCGAGCCCACGGGGTCTGCGGAGGTCACAGGGTCAGCACTGTCGGAGCTGCCGGCGCCGTCGGTAGCGGGCCGCCCGCCCGACGCGGCGGGGGCAGGGCCACTGGGGGCCGACTCGTCATGGGAATGTGTCACCCGACTGAGGGTAATCGTCAGGTGTGCAACCCGGCGTTCACCTTCGGCCTGTCTCACGCAGTCGGGCGTGTGCTGACGCTCACGGCCGGCCCTGTGGCCGGGGCGGAAGGGGTGGGCGGCGCGGCCTCAGCAGGTGTGGTTGGCGGCCGGCTCGCGGCGTTTGTGGGCCGAGGCGGCCCCTGAGCCGCCATGAGGTCGGCGCGCAGGTTCTTGGGCAGGGAGAAGGAGATCTTCTCCGTGGTGGTGCGCACCTCCTCGACGTCGTCGAAGCCGAACTCGGCCAGGCGCTCGACCACCTCGCGCACCAGGGATCTCCGGCACCGAGGCGCCCGAGGTCAGGCCGACCGTCTCGACGCCGTCGAACCAGGACGGGTCGATCTCGCTGGCGAAGTCCACCCGGTGGGCGGCGCCCGCACCGGGCCTCGAGGGCCACCTCCTGAGGCGCACCGAGTTCGAGGAGTTGCCGGAGCCGACCACGATCATGAGGTCGACCCTCGGGGCGATCTTCTTGACCGCGGCCTGACGGTTCTGGGTGGCGTAGCAGATGTCCTCGCCGGGCGGGTCGATCATTTCCGGGAAGCGCTCGCGCAGCAGGCGCACCGTCTCCATGGTCTCGTCGACGCTCAGGGTGGTCTGGCTGATCCACACGACCTTGGAGGGTCGCGCACCTCGACCTGGTCCACCTCGTGGGGGCCGTTGACGACCTGGATGTGGTCGGGGCCTCGCCCTGGGTGCCCTCGACCTCCTCGTGGCCGGTGTGGCCCACGAGGATGATGTCGTAGTCCTTGTCCGCGAAGCGCACCGCCTGCTTGTGCACCTTGGTCACCAGCGGGCAGGTCGCGTCAATCGTGTCCAGCCGGCGCTCGGCGGCCTCGGCGTGGACGGCCGGGGAGACGCCGTGGGCGGAGAAGACGACGCGGGCGCCCACCGGCACCTCGTCGGTCTCGGAGACGAAGATGGCGCCGCGCTTGGAGAGGGCCTCCACGACGTACTTGTTGTGGACGATCTCCCTTGCGCACGTAGATCGGCGCCCCGTAGTGGGCTAAGGCCTGCTCGACGGCGTCGACGGCGCGGTCCACGCCGGCGCAGTAGCCGCGCGGGGCGGCCATGAGGATCCGCTTGCCGCCCTTGGTAGAGGGGGCTGCGGCGTCGGTGTGCTCGCTGGCGAGCTCGCTGGTCGTCACGGTCACCACTGTGCCACAGTGGGACCCAGGTCCCCAGTGGTGGACGTGGCACAGTGGTGCATGTGACAGGCCAGAGCCCCTCCCAGCCCAGCCCTGCAGCCCTCCCCGGTGCCGGCCGCGTGTCCGGCCTCGACGCGGGCGGCGGCCCCGACGGTCCCCGGGAGCCCGCGCCGCGAGCGAACCTCACCACCGCGGAGAACCCGTGGCCGCTGCGGCTGCTGTCGTCCAAGATCGACCAGTACGTGGCCCGCATGAGCCAGGTGTGGGTGGAGGGGCAGGTCATTCAGCTCAACCGCCGCCCCGGCGCCGGCATGGCCTTCCTCACCCTGCGGGACACGGACGCCGATATCTCCATGTCGGTGTCCATCTACGCCCGGGTCCTCGACGCCGTTCTGGCGCGCACCGGCGCCGAGCTCGGCGAAGGAGCCCGCGTGGTGGTGCGCGCCAAGCCCACCTTCTGGGCCAAGCGGGGCTCGCTCCAGCCCTGCAGGCCGACGACATCCGGCCCGTCGGCGTCGGCGACCTGCTGGCCCGCATCGAGCAGCCTGCGCCGCATCCCTGGCCGCCGAGGGCCTGTTCGACGCCGAGCGCAAGCGGCCCCGCCCTTCCTGCCGCGCAAGGTGGGCCTCGTGTGCGGGCGCCAGGCCAAGGCCAGGACGACGTGCTCGTCAACGCCCGCCTGCGCTGGCCCGGCCTGCCCTTCGAGGTGCGGGAGGTCGCCGTCCAGGGGGCGCGCGCCGTCGGCGAGGTCACCCGGGCCGTCCAGGAGCTCGACTCGACGCACTGATCGACGTCATCGTCGTGGCCCGCGGCGGCGGCGCCGTCGAGGACCTGCTGCCCTTCTCCGACGAGGGGCTCGTGCGCCGCGGCCGCCTGCCGCACGCCGCTGGTCTCGGCGATCGGCCACGAGACCGACTGCCCCCTAGTGGACCTGGTGGCCGACCACCGGGCCTCCACCCCACCGACGCCGCCCGCCGGATCGTCCCCGACCTCGCCCAGGAGACCATGGGCCTGGACTCGGCCCGCGAGCGCCTGCGCAGCGTGCTCGCCTCGCGGCTGGACGCCGAGCAGGCGGCCCTGGACCAGCTGCAGGGCCCGGCCGGTCATGGCTGACCCCACCTCGATCGTGCGCGACCGGGTGAGCGAGCTGGGGCAGGCCCGCGACAGGATGCGCCGGGCCGTGGAGCATCGCCTGTCGTTGGCGGCCGCGGACCTGCGCGCCGATCGCGCCCGGCTGACGGCCCTGTCGCCGCAGGGGGTCCTGGACCGCGGCTACACGATTCTGCGCACTCCCGGCGGCAAGGTCATCACCAGCGCCGAGGACGTCAAGAAGGGCGACCTCATCGAGGGGGTTCTGGCCCACGGGCGGCTCGTCGCCCAGGTCGTCGGCGCCACCAAGCCCCGGCCCGCCGATATCGACTGAGCGGCGGCTAAGTGCCGGCTGCACTTCGGGCACCGCGCCGACACAAGCGCTAGTCAATCGCGCCTGGATCGCGCGCATCGGGCGGACCCAGGCAGTGAAGCTCACTGAGGCCGGCCGCGGGGCACTGGCGCAGGCAAGTGTGGCAGACCTGCTGACGCGCCTCGATGAAACGGCCTCCAACGACGCAGCAGGGTAGCGGTCTGACGCGTCGGTCTGGGCACTCTCGCGCCGAGGGCATCACCTCGGTCCGCCTCGTCCACTCTGTCCCTGGGCCGGCCCGTGCGAGAATCGGGGCGTGAGCTCCGAGATGAACCCCGGCCCATACTCCGACCAGTACCCAGACGAGTACTCACCCCAGAGCAGCCCCTACTCGGCCTCCTCAGGATCGTCAGGGTCTTCAGCGTCGTCTGCCCCTGCCGCAGGCGGGGCGTCCGGCGCCAATGAGGACGTCGCCTCGCTCAGCTATGAACGGGCCCGTGAGGAGCTGGTGGCCGTCGTGCAGCGTCTTGAGGCGGGCTCCGTCCCCCTGGAGGACTCCCTGGCACTGTGGGAGCGCGGCGAGGCCCTGGCCCAGCGCTGCCAGACCTGGCTCGATGAGGCCCGCGCCCGCCTGGCCGCGGTCGCACAGGAGGACCCTGAGGACTGATGCGACCTGGGGCTGACCGGGCATGACCCGCCGGGCCAGCAGTTCCAGGCCGCGCGCGTGCCCGCACGCGCGACGAATCGACTGTCTTAGCAACGTGGCCGTTTGTCCGGGGCCGCAGTCGTGCCCGCCTGCGCGGCGAACTGACCGAGTTGCCCGGGGCCCCTCTGTCGGTGGCGCCCCCATCGAGGGCCACGGGGAACCAGCGCAGGAACCCGGAGGGGAGCCGTGGATGTCCAAATCGGACACAAAGGCTTGGGTCGCACTCATCCGGACGGAACACAACCGCATGATTCCAAGGTTTTCATTCATGCGGCCTGTGCACTGAAAGCCCTTTGTATCCGATTTGGACATTCTTGGGCGAGACGAGCCCTATGGGCGGCGCCGGATCGGTAGTCTGTGGGCATTCACCCCCGGCCGCGCGCATCGACCAGCGCGCCGGCCGCTTCCGGGCAGTGTGGCGCCGCCGCGTTCCTCATCCGCCCGAGTCCCCTCACCGCCTCTTGCCATCTCCCGGTCCACCACTCCGGCCAGCTCTCCACCCCTCGCACGTCTCAGCTCACCACCACCGGACCCCGGTCCTGCACGAAGGAGTCACCCATGACCGCACCCGGCCGCCCAGGATCCGCTCTCGTCATCGGCGAGGCCCTGGTTGATGTCGTCATCCACCCCGGGCAGGAGCCCGTGGACATCCCCGGCGGCTCGCCTGCCAACGTCGCCCTGGGACTGGCGCGCCTGGGCCGCGACGCCGAGCTGCACTGCTGGATCGGCACCGACGAGCGCGGCCAGGCCGTGCGCTCCCACCTGGAGGCCTCCGGGGTCCGTCTGGCTCCGGGCGCCGACGGTGCGGCGCGCACCTCCACGGCGCAGGCCACCATCGGGGAGGACCGCGCCGCCGCCTACGTCTTCGACCTGGACTGGAACCCGCCGCGCCCGACACTGCCCGACGGGCAGGCGCCGCTGCTGGTGCACACCGGCTCGATCGCCGCGATCCTGGCGCCCGGCGCCGCCACCGTGGAGCAGGTGCTGCGCGAGACCCGAGCCACCTCCACCATTGCCTACGACCCCAATGCCCGGCCTCAGCCCATGGGTGAGCCTGAGGACGCCCGAGAGGTCGTCGAGCGCCTGGTGGGCCTGTCGGACCTGGTCAAGTGCTCCGATGAGGACATCGCCTGGCTCTACGGCCAGGACGCGGACCTGGAGACGGTGCTGCGCTCCTGGCTGGAGAAGGGCGCGGCCGTCGTGGTGGTCACGCGCGGCAAGCAGGGGCCCTGGCCCTGTCCGCCTCGGGGTGCGCCTGAGGTGCCCGCCGACCCGAGCGTCGTGGTGGCGGGACACGGTGGGCGCCGCGACTCCTTCATGGGCGGTCTGGAGGATGCCCTGTGGAGCGAGGACCTCGTGGGTGCGGACCGGCGCGAGGCGCTGCGCGCGGTGGACACCGAGACCCTGGAACGGATCGTGCGCCACGCCGCGGCCATCGCCGACATCACGGTCTCGCGGGCCGGAGCCAACCCTCCCACTCGCGACGAGCTGCCCTGACAGGCCCCGCCGCGACGAGGTCGTGGGTTAGCCCGCGAGGTCGCACCCTGAACCCTTGACCGCGAAGCCCAAGGCACAACCGCGCGGGTGAGGGAGGCGCCGGCGTGGGCAGTGCGACCGCGCGGGCTCAGTGCAGGAGCGCAGCGGCCAGCAGGACCACGGGCACGAATCCGGCCGTCGTCAGCAGGACGGCGTCGCGGGCCAGGTCCTTGGCCGCTCCGTAGCGCGAGGCGTACATGAAGACGTTCTGCGCCGTGGGCAGGGCGGCGGTGACGACCGGGGCGAGCAGCTGGCCTCCGCTGAGTCCCGCCGCCGTTCCGACGACGACGGCCAGCCCCGGCATGACGGCGAGCTTCCAGCCCACCGCCAGCCACAGGCCGCTGCGCCGGCCCGCGCCACGCTGGGACGTCGATCTCACCCCGTACGCCGGCTCCTCCTCCACCCGGGGTGGTCGGCCTCCCGCGGTGTCGACCGCGTGCGCCTCGATCCGGCCTCCGCCGCCGGTAGCTCCTGACCCTGACGGTCCTTCCCCTGGCGGGCTGACTGGGCCGGCGAGCCCCTGCGGGGACGGGGACGCCTCATCCGGCGCGGGATTGCGCAGGGACGGGGCGCCCCGGCCAGGCTCATCCCCAGGGCCAGCATCATGAGCGGCACCGCGACGCGCCCGAGCATCTCCAGGCCCTGGGCCGGGTAGCCGCCGCCCCACTCTTTGAGGTCCACCCCACCCAGGTTCGCCGCGGTCCCGGCCACGACTCCCCACAGCAGCGGGTTGCGCAGCGGTACGGTCAGGGTCGCCAGGCGGGACGGGTTGCCGCGGCGGGTGACGGCGTCGAGCACGGTGAAGGTGGCCGGGGTGAGCACAAGGAGCTGGAGCAGGAGGATCGGGGCGATGGTGGCCGCATCCCCCAAGACGAGAACGGCCACCGGGATCCCCAGGTTCGCGGCATTGACGTAGCCGGAGGCGAGCGCGCCGATGGTGGCCTCGGCGGTGGGGCGGCGCAGCACGAGGCGGTGGAGGCACCAGGCCGAGACGATGGCCGTGAGCTCGGCGGCCACGGCCACTGCGGTGGAGCGGGAGAGGACCGCCGTCAGGTCAGCGCGGCTCAGCGTGGTCACGAGGAGGGCCGGGGTTGCGGCGAAGAAGCAGACGCGGGTGAGGACCCCGTCGGCGTCAGCGGGCACGGCGCGGGTGCGCACCAGCAGCCAGCCGACGGCGATGACCGCGCCAAAGACGGCCAGTCCCGCCACCACATCGGCCATCACCGCCACCTCTCATCGACCGGACGGGTCGCAGGCCCGGTCTCGCGTTCGTAGGGTAGTCCGCGCGGTCGTACCCTCTACCCCTCGATCAGGCGACCTAAGGTACGACCTCGCGGGCAGGGCTGCGACGGGGCCCGACAACGACGAAGCCGGCAGTACGACCTCGCGGGTGCTGGGCCTTGGCGGGCGCCCCTCAGCCGACCGGCTCGAGGTCCACCCAGGTGCCGACGTGGTCGGAGATGATGAAGGAGCTCGTGCCCCACTCCACGGCGCGCAGGAGCGGGCTCCCGCTGGCCGCGGCGGCCTCATCGCTCAGCGGCAGGCCGTCGGGGCCGGTGGGCCATAGGTCGGTCAGCACGTGGTCAATGCGGCGCTTGGGGCCGGCTGCCGGGAAGGTGAGCCCCTCCCCCACGGTCCGTCCCAGTCCCAGGATGTCGACCTGCTCGGCGGAGAGGTTGTAGTCGCCCACGAGCAGGTGCGGCCCGGGCAGCCCGGCGAGCGCCCCCCAGGCGGCGGCGAGCTGGCGCGCCGCCATGGACTCGCGGGTCGCCAGGTGGGTGGAGGCGACCGACAGCTGGCGGATCGGCCCGCCAGCGCCTTCGGGCACCTCGAGGGTGGCGGCCACCATGATGCGCTGGGAGGCGGTGGACACGTGGTAGGAGCGCGGGTCCCAGGCCCGCTCGCCGCGCTTCTCCACGCTGGAGGCCCCGCGCCCCAGGCGCTTGACGTGCCAGCCCGAGACCGGGAAGCGCGACAGGAGGGCGTTGCCGTAGCCGATCGGCCCGGCCCCGACGGCGGCGCGCAGCAGCCCCAGGACGTCATCGGTCGGTGAGCTCAGCGCGGTGCGCAGGGGCCGACGGCGCAGCCCCACCACCGGCCCGGCGTAACTGGCGGAGAAGCGGCAGGTCGGCATGCCCAGGCTCCTCGGCGAGGAAGGCCGCCTGGTGGAGGCGCCCGGAGCGGGCCTGGCCCAGGTCCACCTCCTGGAGGGCGATGATGTCGGGGCCAACTCGGCGATCTGCTCGGCCGTGGCCCGCATGACGGCGCGGGCGGTGGCGGGGTCGGAGATGTCGGCGCCGGCCAGCGAGCCGGTGGAGGCGCTGCCGTCACCGGCTCCGGCGCCGGGCAGGCCGTGCTGCAGGTTGAGGCTCAGGACCCGGATCATGCTTGCTCCTCCTCGAAGGTCAGACTCACGGAGTTCATACAGTAGCGCTGGCCGGTGGGGGTCTGGGGGGCGTCGTCGAAAACGTGTCCCAGGTGGCTGTGGCAGGTGGCGCAGCGGACCTCGGTGCGCACCATGCCGTGGGAGGTGTCGGTGCTCAGGGTGACCGCCTCGGAGTCGGAGGGGTCGTAGAAGGAGGGCCAGCCGCAGTGGGAGTCGAACTTGGTGGTGGAGCGGAACAGCTCGGCGCCGCAGCCGCGGCAGCGGTAGACGCCCTCGCGATGCTCGTCGAGCAGGGCGCCGGTGAAAGGACGCTCGGTGCCGGCCTCGCGCAGCACGTGGTACTCCATGGGGCTCAGGGCGGCGCGCCACTGGGCGTCGGTGCGCGCGGCGGCCTCCAGGTCGAGGCCAGGCCATCGACGGCCGGGCCAGAGGGCTCGGAGGTGGGCGTCACGGAGGGGTCGCTGCTGACATTGGTACTCATGGGCTCATCGTCACCCGCCCGACGGCGCCGGGCGAGATGCGTTCACGCAGCGAAAACTCACCCATCCGCCGGGGCGTCGGCCACGTAGCGGCCCGGCTCACCTGGGTCCCAGTCCCCGCGCCGGGCGCGGTGCAGCAGGGAGCGCCCCATGGCCCGCCCCAGGGTGACGGCCCGCCGGGCCCCCAGCCCGTGGGCGGTGCCTCCCCCTCGGCCTCCGTGGTCGCGGCGGTATCGCCTCCGTTGTCTGGAGCGGCCGTGGTGGCGCCGGGCGGGGCGGGCCTTCTGCTTGGCGACGATCTGCTCGGCGGCGCGGGCCACCTCCTCGGGGCCGAGGTCCTGGGTGACCTCGACCTGCTCGACCTCCACTCGCGTGCGCGGCAGGGGCGTAGGGGGCCTCCCGCTGGAGCCAGGTGACCAGCTCCTCGCGCACGTGGGACTTGAGGGGCGCCGACGTCGCCGGGGTCGTTCCCGGTCAGGACGATGCGCACGGTGACGTGGCCGCCGACGGCGTCGAAGACCTCGAGGGAGGCCTGGCGCCCGTCCCAGACCGACGAGGCGGCCACGAGGCGGGCCAGGCTCGGCACGCAGCGAGGCGATGGGCACGCGCCAGTCCAGGTCGAGGTGAAGTAGCCGGTGGCCTGGGAGCCTCCGCGCGTCCAGTTGGCGAAGGGTTCTCGGTGAAGTGGGTCGAGGGCAGGATGAGGCGCCGGTCGTCCCAGGTGCGCATGACCACGTAGGTCAGGGTGATCTCCTCGATGGTGCCCTGCTCGTTATCGACGACGACGACGTCATCCACGCGGATGGCGTCGGTGGTGGCCAGGCGGAGTCCGGCGAAGACGTTGCCGAGCATGGAGCGGGCGGCCATACCGGCGATGACGGAGGCCAGACCGGCTGAGGCGAGCAGCGAGCCCATGGCGAACTGGACGCTGGGGAAGGTCATGATGGCGCTGACGAGCCCGGCGATGACGATGATCACCTGGGCCACACGCCGGATGATCTGGCTCTGGGTGGTCACGCGGTTGGCGCGCCCTGGTCCCCGCCGGCCTGCGCCCCTTTGACGACGGTGGACTCGATGGCCTTGGCGAAGGCGACGACGAGCCAGGTCACCGAGAAGATGAGGGCGATGGTGACCCCGCGCTCGATGACGACCATCGTCGTGGAGTCGCTCTTGGTGTGCCGCAGCGCGGTCAGGGCGAGCTGGGTACCCAGGAAGGCCCCGGTCATGGCGCCGACGGCGACGATCGGCCGGCGTCCGAAGTCCACGATCTCGCGGTACAGGAGGCGCCGCCTGCCCATGAACGTCAGGATCGCCACCACCACGAAGGCGATGACCAGGCCGATGACGACTCCCACGCCAGCCTGCCAGGCGATGGCGACCAGGTCGTTGGTCGTCTTGGTCACCACCTTGACGGTCTCATCGACGTTGACTTCGGGCACACCCGTGGGAGTGGGCGTGGTCGAGGCACTCGCGCTGGGATCTGCGCTGGGGGTCGCGGGAGGGGTGGTGACTGCGACGAGCATGAAGCCACCTTAAGCAGCCCGGCTGTGCCTGGGCTGTGACGTATGGCCGCCAGCCGGAGCCACACCACAGAACTCCGCTTGACGTACTACGTGTGCCGTAGTACGTTAGGTGCACACAAGGACCTCAGGGCCCCGTCATCACGAACCAAGGAAGGAGGGTTCACATGATTAGCGCAGACGCCATTCGCGGCTACATCGACCCTCATCGTCCTGTCCCTGCTCAAGCGACAGCCGTCCTACGCCCTACGACCTGGCCAAGACCATCACCGAGGTCTCCGACGGCGAGTACACCATCAAGCAGACCACCCCTACACAGCCCTCAAGCGCCTGGAGTCCACCGGCCTGGCGGCCTCCTACTCAGGAGTCTCCGACTCCGGCAAGTCCCGCACCTACTACCGCCTCACCTCCGAAGGCACCGCCCAGCTGACCGCCAAGGTCGCCGAGTGGGAGGACACCAAGACCCTCGTCGACCGCTTCGCGAAAGGAGCCCACTGATGGACACCATCGAGACCTTCCTCGACAACATGTTCACCCCCTACCCCGCCACGCCTCGCCTGATCGAGGCCCGCTCCGAGCTGCGCGCCATGATGGAGGACGCCTACAACGACGCCATTGCCCAGGGCAAGACCCACAACGAGGCGGTGGGGCAGGTCATCACCGACTTCGGCAACCTTCACGAGCCTGGCCCCGGTCCTGGGCATCGCTCAGACATCCGGCCAGCGGTGCCCCGCAGACGGCTCCCGCAGGGCGCCCCTGACGACATTCGCCCCCAATCGTCCCACCACCCCCGCCCCTGTCGGCCAGCCGTCCTCCTGGCAGGGCGAGCAGGACGATGACGATCCCTTCACCAACCTCGTGGCCGGGATCTACTGGCCGGCCGCAGTGGTCATCTACCTGCTGTGGAGCTTCATCTTCGACGCCTGGGACATCTCCTGGATCCTCTGGCCGGTGGCGGCCGTCGCCTTCGCCATCTTCGCCTCCGTGCGCAACTACCGGCGCGATCGCCAGTGAGTCCCTCCGCCCCGGCGCGGAGCCCCCCCGGTCATGAGCGAAGGCCCGGAACCTTGTGGGTTCCGGGCCTTTCGCAGTGGCTCCGACCGGCGTCGATCCGGTGACCTTTCGATTTTCAGTCGAACGCTCTACCAACTGGGCTACAGAGCCGTGGGATGGAATCGGCCCGACCATTTCTGATCGGACCGACCGTTCCGCGACCTCGACGGGACTTGAACCCGCGACCTCCGCCGTGACAGGGCGGCGCGCTAACCAACTGCGCCACGAGGCCAGTGTGAATTCACTGTGTTATTCACTTGTGCGAATCCGTACCCCCAACGGGATTCGAACCCGTGCTACCGCCGTGAAAGGGCGGGGTCCTAGGCCGCTAGACGATGGGGGCCAGGGGCCTTCGACGTCGTCGCGCCTCGAACCGGGATGAACACTAAGGGGACAGTCTTCCGCAGCGCAAATCCCAGGAGCGTGACCCTCCTCACCGCTCGGTTTTCGGCGGGATTCCGGCCCGCGAGGGCTCCCGGGGCGGAGCCGGGCGGTCTGGCAGGCTGAGATCGTGAGCCACGAGCACCACCAGGAGCCGGACCGCACCCGGGAACCGCGGCCGGGCAGGATGTCGCAGCAGGAGTTCGAGGACGTCGTCGGTGACGCCCTCGACCGGATCCCCGCCGACCTGGCCGAGGTGATGGACAACGTCGTCGTCCTCGTTCAGGACGAGCCCGATCCGGAGATGCTCACCGAGGAGGACTATGACGACGCCGGCCTGCCCACGCTCCTGGGGCTGTACGACGGCGTCCCCCCTGACCGAGCGCGACGAGGGCTGGTCCATGGTGCTGCCCGACCGCATCCTCATCTTCCGCGGCCCCTTGGAGCGCTGGTGCACCAGCCGCGAGGGAGCCCGGAGGAGGAGATCACCGTGACCGTCATTCATGAGGGTCGCCCACCACTTCGGCATCCCCGACGAGCGCCTCCACGAGCCTGGGCTGGGAGTAGCGCCGCGAACAGTGCGCGAGCAGACCGTCAGGGTCATGGCCTCGCACGCACCCAGGGACCTGCCTTAGTGTGGCCGGCATGAACGACCGTTATCGGCCTGACACTTCCGACGCCGGCGAGCCCCTCGCCCCCGGCGCCACCGGCCAGTCCTCGCCGCATCACGTGAGTCGGCGGCCAGTGCTCCTGGCGGCCTTCCTGGGCGCCGGATCCTGGCGGGATGCTCCTCATCCCCGGATCCTCATCGGCCAGTTCCTCCTCCCCCAGCGCGCGGCCGACGACTCCGAAGCCGGCTGCATCGAGCGCCACCCCCTCGCCCACCGCGGCTGCGAGCGGGACGCCGTCGGCCACCGCGACGGCCACCACCGGGGCGCTGGCAGGCTGGAGCCTGGAGGAGAAGGTCGGCCAGGCTCATGATGGTCGGGGTGGACGCCCAGGCCCCCACGCAGGCCTCCGCCCAGGCCGTCGAGACCCACCACGTCGGCAACATCTTCATCGCCGGGCGCACCACGGCGGGCAGCCAGGCGACCCAGAAGGTCATCTCCTCCTTCACCTCCAAGGTCGGCCCGGCCACGACCCACGCCACCCCGATGCTCGTGGCCACCGACCAGGAGGGCGGCGAGGTCCAGGTCCTGTCCGGCTCGGGCTCTCCGACATCCCTCAGCGCTGGACCAGTCGGCCCAGCCGCGCGACCAGCCCTAGTGGCCTCGGCACGCACCTGGGGCAGGGGAGCCGGCCGACGCCGGGGTCAACATGAACCTGGCCCCGGTGGTCGACCTGGTCGACATCTCCCGGCCGACCTCCAACGAGCCCATCGGCCGCTGGGGGCGCGAGTACGGTCACGACGCCGCCACGGTCTCCTCCCAGGCCGGCGCCTTCGCCGAGGGATGCGGGCCTCGAAGGTCATCCCCACCTACAAGCACTTCCCTGGACTGGGGCGGGTGAAGGACAACACGGACACCTCCGCGGGCGTCGTCGACTCCGCCACGAACCGCCTGCCCGACGCCGCCGTCGGCGTCTTCGCCAATGCCATCGCCGCCGGTGCGCAGGCCATCATGGTCTCCTCGGCGACGTACTCGCTCATCGACTCCTCGGCGCCTGCGGTCTTCTCCTCGAAGATCGTCACCGACATGCTGCGCAGGGAGATGGGCTTCTCCGGGGTGGTCATCACCGACGACGTCTCGGCCGCCGTCCAGGTGCAGGAGGTGGGTGCGGGCGATCGGGCGGTGCGGGCGATCCGGGCCCGGCTGCGACCTCGTGCTGGCCTCGGCGGACCCGACGGTGGTCGCGGACATGGTCAAGGCCCTCATCGCCACCGCCCAGTCCGATCCGGCCTTCGCGGCGCGGGTGGACGAGTCGGCCACGCGGGTGCTGAACCTGAAGAAGAACCTCCAATCCTGAGAGGCGCCGGCAGCGCATCGGCCCTCCTGAGCCAGTGGCTCAGGAGGGCCGATCACGTTCTCATGCGGACCGGCTCAGGTCTCAGCGGGTCTTGGTGGTGCCCTGAGACGAGCCGCTGGACTCGATGCGCTTGGCCAGGCAGTGGTCGGAGTCGTAGCCCTGGGCGTCGCACCAGGCGTTGGCCTGGTCGGCTTCACCGAAGCGCTCACCCTGCAGGGTCACCCACCAGCCGTTGACGTCGTAGACCGGCCATTGACTGGTGTCGATGATGACGGCATTGGGGTTGTCCTGCCGTATCCGGAGGTACTCGGCGAGGATCGAGCGATTGGTCCAGGTCTGCCCGTCGGCCACCAGGCCGACCTGCTTGGAGGACAGCTGCGGGGTCCACTGGTGCAGGAGCCTCTCCTTTTGACGAGAGGGTAGTCGTGCTTGACCTGCCACTGAATGGCCTCTCCGGCCGCCTGCTCGTCCTGCGCCTCCTGGTTGGCGTTGGAGCTCGTTGAGGAGGCGATGGTCATCGGAGAGTTCGTCGAGCTCTTCGCGGTGGCGCTGGACGGGGAGCCGCGGTCGAAGGAGGGCCTGACCGACAGACCCTTGAGGTCGAGATCCTTTGGCGGTGCGGAAGTAGTGCTGCTCGCCGAAGCGCAGCGTCACCGCCCGTCCGCCGTTGGGGATGATGAGCGGGTCGCCGGAGAGGTCGAAGGTTCCAGAGGCCACGAGGTGGTCGACGTCTTCACCGCCGGTGGGGCTGGTGGAGCTGTAGACGAGGACCTGGTTGGACGCCCCGGCCAGGAAGTCGCCCTCGGCGCAGGAGGTCGCCATGTTGCCCTGGACCTTGAGACCGCCCTGGCCGTCCTCCACCGAGGTGATCGTGAAGGTCGGCATGCTGGAGCAGGGCCTTGACCGCGCCCGAGGGCAGGGCCGCCGCGGTCGACGTGGCCGCGGCGTCGGCCTGGCCGTTCTGCTCGCCGCCCTTGTCCCCGTTGCCATCGGCCTTGTCCTGAGAGGAGTCGCTCTTGCCCTTGTTGGCGAAGTAGGTGCCGGCCCACACGCCGCCTCCGCCGACGATGACGAGCAGGAGGACCACGATGATCGCGATCAGGCGTCCGCTGCTGGATCTCGACGGCTGCCTCTGCTGCTGGGGAGGCGGCATCTGGGCCATCATCTGGGGCCCGAACATGTCCAGCTCCACGGCCGGCTGAGCGGCGGAGAAGCCCGACGGCGCCCCGCTGGGGGTCTCGGCCCAGGCGGCGATGTCCTCGGCCGACGGCGGCGGGGGCACGGGGAAGGCCACCGACTCGGCCGAGCCCGCGGCGGGAGCAGCCGAGCCCGCTGTCCAGCCGGAGGTCACGGCCGCGGACTGGACTGAAGCCGTGACGTCAGTCGTGTCGGCCGAGTCGACCTCCTGCCACTGCGATACGGGGGCGAGGACGGTAGGGGCGTTGCTGTCGGAGTCCGCAGCCTCGTCGGTTGCGGTCTCCGTATCGGAATCGACGGCGGTCTCAGCCGCGTCGGAGTCCTCGGCAGGTTCCTCTGTCTCGGGCTCAACACCGGCTTCGCCAGAGCCGGCATCGACAGCGGCGTCCTCCGCATCGAGCTCAGTGGCAGCCGTAGCCGCGTCGCGCTCATCGGCAGACTCGTCGACGGCGGTTTCGTCAACTGCCTGCTCTCCTGAGGCCTCGTCCTCAGGCTGATCGGTCCCCGACTCCCGAACCTCGTCGGCATCCGCGGCCACCTCGTCGGCGACCTCCGGCTCTGCATCGGGCTCGGCGGCAGTCTCAGCCGTGTTGGAGTTCTCGGCGGGCTCGTCTGTGTCCTGATCCTCGGCCTCATCAGCAGGCTCCGCGCTGCGCTCATCGGCAGACTCGTCAACGGCGGCATCCTTGACGTGCGGGTCCTCCGAGCCCTGGCTCTCAGCCTCGGCATCCCTCAGCGCCCTCGAGGTCCTCGGCAGGCTCGTCCGTCTTCTGGTCGTCACCAGCCTCGCCAGAGTCGGTGCCAGCGACACCTTCGACCTCATCGCCGTCAACCGGCCCGGGCTCATCAGCCGCCTCGTCCTCGTCCACCGGCGTGCCGCCGTCTCCGGCCGACTCCGCCGACTCGGTCGGCTCCGTCTGCGCCGGGTCCCCCTGACTGAAAGCAGGGGTCCACAGTGGGCTCGCCGGCCGCACTATCAGCCGCAGCCGCAGCCCCCGCGTCACCTACGCCACCAGCAGCACTGGCGACCGCGTCGTCGGTCAGGTAGCCGCGCGCACGGAGATTGGCGAGGACCTCGACGTTCCCGGTACTGGCCAGCCAGCCGAGCAGGTCGGGATAGGCGGCCGGGTTAGTCGACAGCGGCGCCCACAGGTCGGGCCGGCTCTGTGCAATGGCGGCCTGCAGGGCCTGATCCGGAGTCTGAGCGGCAACCGTCGCATCGGCCTGATGCGCCGCCATCATGAGCTGAACCGGATCCATGCAGAGCCTTTCCGGGAGAACGTATGGGTGACCTCAACTGATCGGGCGCGCAGCCAACCCATCCCGGGTCCCTTACACCAGGCTCCGACCATCCCCGATGGTAATCACGAATCGTCGGAAAAAGTTAGAAAAACGGACTCCACCTCGCCAACGCCCGCTTCTTCTATGCGCCCCGTCCGCCCCTCGTCTCAGGGGACCTCCCCGACCCCGAGCCAGGGTCGCCCGACCACACACTCAGGGGACGGTCATCCGCCAGGAGGATTCACCCATCCCATACCACTGCCAGACTGAAGCTATGAGTAGTTCCACCCCGTCGCCGCGTCCTCCGTCCTCACACCTCACCATCCGGTGGATGACCCGTGGTCTCCGCACGCAACCTCACCAAGGTCTACGGCCGCGGATCGGGCGCTGTCACAGCGCTCGACTCCGTCAACGTCGACATCGCCCGCGCCCGCTTCACCGCCATCATGGGGCCATCCGGCTCCGGCAAGTCCACGCTCATGCACTGCCTGGCCGCCTGGACTCGATCACCTCCGGGGAGATCATGCTCGACGGCGACATGGTCTCCTCCATGAGTCAGCGCCGCCTCACCCGCCTGCGCCGCGAGCGCATCGGCTTCATCTTCCAGTCCTTCAACCTGGTCCCCACTCTCACGGCGGCGGAGAACATCACCCTGCCCCTGGATATCGCCCGCAAGAAGGTCAACCCGCAGCGCTTCGACCAGGTGATCGACGCCGTCGGCCCTCAGGGAGCGCCTGTCCCACCGGCCCGGCCGAGCTCTCCGGCGGCCAGGTCCAGCGCGTGGCCTGCGCCCGGGCGCTCGTGGGTGAGCCGGCGGTTGTCTTCGCCGATGAGCCCACCGGGAACCTGGACTCCGTCTCCACCGACCAGGTCCTGGAGATCCTGCGCCGCAGCGTCGACGACCTGGGGCAGTCGGTGGTCATGGTGACCCACGAGCCGGAGGCGGCCGCCTGGGCCGACACCGTCATCTTCCTGCGCGACGGACACGTCGTCGCCCAGCTGGACGAGCCCGACCGCGACCGGGTCCTGGACGCCCTGCGTGAGCTGAGCGAGACCGAGCCCGCCCCGCAGCCGCCGCCCCGTTCACCGGCTCGGCCGTCGAGGGGCTTGAGCCGTGAGACGAGTCGCCTGGCGCTCCGTGCGCGCCCACGCCAAACAGTTCTTCCTGACCACCTTCGCCGTCATGCTCGGGGTGGCGTTCCTGTCGGGCACGCTCGCCCTGCGTGCCTCCCTGTCGGAGACCTTCTCCAAGTCTGGTCTCCTCCACCGCCACCTCGGACCTGTATGTCCAGGGGCCCCAAGATCGCTGCCGACGGCGACGACAGTCTCATCGAAGTCCGTACCCACCCAGCCCATCGACAGGGCTCCCTGACCGAGCAGATCAAGCAGATCGACGGCGTCGAGGCCGCCAATCCCGGCGTCCAGATGCTCAGGGGTCCTCGTGGGTGCCAACGACGCCCCGGTGACCACCACCGGCGCCCCCACGCTCTTCATACCGCTGTATGACAACGAGAAGGGCCTGACCTGGGTCCAGGGTCACAAGCCTCAAGGGGCCGGTGAGATCACCCTGGAGTCCGGCGCCCTGAAGAACTCCGGCCTCAAGGTCGGGGACAAGACACACATCGTGGTGCAGGGCTCGCCCACCGAGGTCACCGTGGTCGGCGAGTTCCACTACGAGTCCTCCATGGCCAGCGCGACGGTCGTGGGCGTGGATCCGAACTGGCTCATGCCCATCGCCGCCCCGGACGGGAAGGTGACGACCATCGCCGTCGACGTCGCCCAGGGCTCCTCGGTGAACACCGTCAAGTCCGAGATCACCAAGGTCATTCCCGACGGCGCCCGGGTCCAGCCCCGCGCCGAGGTCATCAAGGAGCAGAACCAGACCATTGAGAAGCAGCTGGGCTTCGTTCAGGTCTTCCTGCTGGTCTTCGTCGTCGTCGCGATGTTCGTGGGCTCCTTCATCATCATGAACTCCTTCGCGATGAGCGTGCGTCAGCGGGTCAAGGAGTTCGCCCTCCTGCGGGCGGTCGGGGCCTCGCCGGGCTCGGTGTTCGGCGTGGTGTTCCTGCAGGCGGTCGTCATCGGCGTCGTCGGCTCCACCCTGGGCGTGGCCGCGGGAGCGGGGCTGCTGGCCGGGTTGTCCGCGCTGCTCGACGCCGCCGGCATGCCGCTGCTGGAGGGCACGGGCCTGAGCGGGACGATCATCGCGATCTCGCTGGCGGTGGGACTGGCCGTCACCGTCGTCGGCGCTCTGCTGCCGGCTCGGGAGGCGGCCCTGACCCACCCGGTCGAGGCCATGCGCGGCGTGTCGGGCTCCCGGGAGAAGTCCCTGGTGCTGCGCACGATCCTGGGCGGGCTGCTGCTGGCGGCCGGCGCGGCCGCGATCGCCGCCGCGTGGGTGAACGCGGACCTGACGCAGCGCGGCCTCATCATGGGGCTGGGCGCGGGCGGCACCGTCCTGGGACTGCTCATCGTCTCCCCGACCCTGGCCCGCCCAGTCGTAGCGGTGCTGGGACTACCCTTCCGACTGCTGCGGCCCGCCGGGCGCCTGGCAGTGCGCAACATCGTCCACAACCCGCGCCGCACGGCCAACACCTCCGGCGCCCTCATGGTAGGTATGGCCCTGGTGTGCGCCGGCGCCACGCTGGCCGCCTCCTTCCAGTCCTCGACCTCCGACGAGATCAACAAGTCCCTCAAGGCCGACCTCGTGGTCCAGCCGGCCACCATCGGCAGCCTGGCCACCCGGCTCTCGGCCGACAAGGCCAAGGAGATCGCCGCCATCGACGGGGTCAAGGAGACCTCCTCCTACTCCATCTACGCCGACTCCGTCACCAAGCCCGACGGCAGCCAGAACGCCACCGCCACCGTCATCGTCGTCGATCCCGCCACCTACCCCAAGGCCTACGACGTCTCCGCGAGCGCCGGGTCGATGAAGGATCTGGACGCCACCCACGTGGCCGCGAAGAAGGACGAGGGGCCTCAAGACTCGGGGACAAGGTCTCCGTCACCGGCCCCACCGGGTCGGTTGAGGCCACGGTCAGCGCCGTCGTCGACCCGAAGGGAACCGGCGGGAACTACTACATCGCCCCTCGAGCTGGCGGCCGCGGTGGGCTCCTGGAACTCCCGGGCACCAGCACGGACCCGGCCCACGTCCTGGACTCGCCGCAAGGCATGCTCCTGACCCTCAAGGAGGGCACCGACCTCGACACGGTGCGGGGCAAGGCCCGTGACATCGTGGCTGACACCTACCAGTACGCGGTGCGCGACGCCGGCGAGATCTCCGACCAGGTCGGCCAGCAGATCAACCGGATGCTCGCCGTCCCTCTACGGCCTGCTGGGGCTGAGCATCGCCATCGCCATCCTGGGCATCGTCAACACCCTGGTGCTCTCGGTCTCGGAGCGCACCCGGGAGATCGGGCTCATGCGCGCCGTCGGCCTGGGCAAGGCCCAGCTGTCCGGGGAGATCATTACCGAGTCGGTCCTCACTTCCCTGTACGGCACCGTGCTGGGCGGGGCGACCGGGGTGGTCCTGGCCGCCGCTCTCAAGGAGGTCCTGGAGGATCAGGGGCTGACGAGCCTCAGCATCCCCTGGGGCCAGATGGTGGGCATGCTCGTGCTCTCCGTGGTGGTCAGTGTCATCGCGGCCTGTGGCCAGCTGCGCGCCTCCCGGATTCCCGTCCTGGACGCCATCGCCACCGAGTAGCGGCGTTCGCCGAGTAGCCGAGCAAGCCCGGCGCCCCGGCCGACCCCGAGAGGGGCGGGCCGGGGCGCCGCATCGTCTGTGCGGCCCGTCCGGCAGCCGCCCGAGCCGTCCCCGGCGCGTATTCCCGCGCCCGGTATCTTCCTTGTCACCGCCTCTGCCTCTGCCGCGCCGGCTTCCTCCGATAGCCTCATGCGATCATGCCCGAATCGTCCTCCCGGTCGTTCCCGACCGTCCCGACCGCGCTGTCCGCCCTGACCGCACAGTCCATGACCCCCGACGCCCTGCTGCCCCATCCCCCGTCCCTGGGGGCCGGGGCGCTTCTGCGCTGGCTGCTGCGCCGCGCCGCCATCCCGGTCACCCTGGCGACCCTGGCGGCCTGCACCTCCAACATCATCCAGGCGATCGTGCCGGCCTTCCTGGGGCAGGCCCTGGACGCCGGCATCGAGAACGGTCTCAACGGCCGCGTCTGGGGCATCGGCGCGCTGCTGCTGGTGCTGTTCGTCGTCTACGCCATCGGGGACACGATGCTGTCCTACTTCGGGGTGACGGCCTGGATGCGCACCGCCTTCGACGTCGACCGGCTCGTGGGCCGGCAGATCTCCGCCACCGGCAAGGACCTGTCCCGGCAGGTCTCCACCGGTGAGGTCGCCACCATCATCGCCTCCGACGCCGACTACCCTGGGCAAGTCTCATCGAGCACCTGCCGGCCCTGCTGGGGGCGGCGGCCAGCTTCCTCGTCGTGGCCGTCCTCATGCTGCGCACCTCGGTGAGCCTGGGCCTCATCGTCATCCTGGGCATGCCGCTAGTGGCGGCCATCGTCACCCTGGTCATCCGCCCCCTGCAGAAGCGGCAGGCCGTCCAGCGCGAGGCCCAGTCAGCGGTCACCACGATCACCACGGACACGGTGGCGGGGCTGCGGATCCTGCGAGGCATCGGCGGGGAGGACGTCTTCGCCCGCCGCTACCGGGACGCCTCCCAGGAGCCTGCGGCGCCGCGGCGTCGAGGTGGCCTCCTCCCAGGCGACCCTCATGACCCTCCAGGTGCTGCTGCCCGGGCTCTTCGCCGCGATCGTCGTGTGGGTGGCGGCGCGCATGGCCGTGGCCGGCAGCCTCACCCCCGGCGGGCTCATCACCTTCTACGGCTACACCGCCTACCTGTCCTGGCCGCTGTGGGTGTTCACCAGCTCCGTGCAGGACTACACCCGGGCCGTCGTCGGCGCCCGGCGCCTGAGCCGCCTGCTGGAGGTGGCGCCGGCCGCCGGCAGCCTCGTGGAGCGCCTCAACCTGGACCCGGCCGCCGCCCATCCCGTCAGCGGCGACCTGGTGGACACCGGCAGCGGCCTGCGCCTGGAGGAGGGCCGCATGACGGCCCTCGTGTGCCCCGACCCCCAGGTCTCCGCCGACCTGGCCACGCGCCTGGGGCGCTTCGCCGACGCCGGCCCCACCGTGACCCTGGCGGGCCGGCCACTGACCACCATGCCCCTGGAGCAGGTACGCGCCAGCGTCGTCGTCTCCGGCGCCACCGCCCAGCTCTTCACCGGGACCCTGCGTGAGGCCCTCGACGTGCGCAGCGGCCCCGACCCGCAGCCGGCGGGACTGGAGGACCTCCTGCGCGCCGAGACCGAGCGCACCACCGGGGCCGACGTCGACCAGCAGGTCCGCCCCCAGGAGCGCGAGGCCCCCGGCGACGACCGGCTCATCGAGGCCATCGGGATCGCCGACGCCGGTGATGTCCTCACCTCCCTGAGCGAGGGTCTGGCCGGGATGATTACCGAGAAGGGCCGGTCCCTGTCCGGTGGGCAGCGTCAGCGCGTGGCCCTGGCCCGGGCACTGCTGACCGAGGCACCCACGCTCGTGCTCATCGAACCGACCTCCGCCCTGGACTCCCACACCGAGGCCCGCGTGGCCGCCCAGGTACACCGGGCCCGCGCCGGGCGCACGACCGTCGTCGTCACCGCCTCGCCGCTGGTCCTGGAGGCCTGCGACGAGGTCGTCCTCCTGGACTCCAGCGGGGCCGAGCTGCTGCGCTCCACACCGCGAACTCATGGCGATGGCCCGCAACGGCCACGCGCAGGCAGCCGACTACCGCGCCGTCGTCTCACGGGCCATGGGTGAGGATGAGGAGGCGAGCTGCTGATGGCACTTCCCGTCGCGCCCGGGCCCGTCGCCCTGCGCAAGACCTTCCGCATCATGGCCTCCTACCGGGGGCGCTTCGCCGTCGTCCTGGCCCTCCAGATCACCGCGGTCCTGTCCACGCTCGTGGCCCCACAGCTGCTGGGGCGGCTGGTCGGGCGGGTCTCGGCCGGGCGGGCCGACGCCGGCTACGTGGACCGGATCGTGCTGACCATCATCTCGGTCACGCTCGTGGGGGCGCTCATCAACCGCTTCGCCCAGAAGCACGCCCGCACCCTGGGCGAGTCGGTCTTCGCCGAGTTGCGCGAGCGCATGATGAACCGGGTGGTGCACCTGCCGCTGAGCGCCGTGGAGTCCGCCGGCACCGGCGACCTCGTGGGGCGCACCACCACCGACGTCTCCCGCATCGAGTTCCTGGTACGGATGGGGATCCCCCAGATCCTCGTGTGCGTGGTGACGATCGTCTTCACACTCCTGGCCGCCGCCGTCGCCGACCCCCTCCTGGCGCTCGGGCTGCTCGTCATCGCCCCACCCGTGTGGTCGATGATGCGCTGGTACCTGCCGATCTCCATCCCCGCCTACCGGGCCGAGTCGGCCGCCCAGGCCCGCCTCAACGGGGCGGTCTCCGAGACTGTCGAGCACGCCGAGACCGTGGACGCCCTGGGCATCGGGGCGCGCCGCGAGCGGGCCATCATGACCTCCATCAAGGAGGCCTGGTCCCTGGAGCGCTACACGGCGGCGCTGCGGGTTCGCCTGTTCATGGTGCTCGACGTCGCTTGGCGGGCGCCCGTCGTCGCCGTTCTCCTGTGGGGAGGGTTCCTGGCCGGCCGCGGCTATGCGACCCTGGAGGCGATCACCACCGTGGCCCTCTACTCCATGGAGCTGCGCAAGCCGGTGGGCCAGCTCATGTTCTGGGTCGACCAGGTCCAGATCGCCCAGGCCTCCCTGTCCCGCATCCTGGGGGTGGAGGAGGTCCCCGACGACCGCACCCCCACCGGTGAAGAGCCCGAGGGCACGCGGATCGTGCTTGACGACGTGCGCTTCTCCTACCGGGAGGGCGTCGAGGTGCTCCACGGGATCGATCTGGAGCTCGTGCCCGGGGAGCGGCTGGCCGTCGTCGGGCCCTCGGGGTCGGGCAAGTCCACGCTGGGGCGGATGCTGGCGGGCATCAACCCGCCCACCTCCGGGAGCGTCACCGTGGGAGGGGTGTCGCTGACGGACCTGACCGAGGACGAGCTGCGCCGCCATGTGGCCCTGGTGACCCAGGAGCACCACGTGTTCGTCGGCACCGTGGCGGACAACGTGCGCCTGGGGCGGCCGGGCGCCTCCGATGACACGATCCGCGAGGCGATCGAGGCCATCGGGGCCGATGCCTGGGTGGACGGGCTGCCCGAGGGCATGGACACGATGGTCGGCTCGGGCCACCTCGAGCTGAGCCCCGCCCAGGCCCAGGAGGTGGCGCTGGCCCGGCTGGTGCTGCTGGACCCGCACACGCTCATCCTGGACGAGGCCACCTCACTGCTGGACCCGCGCGCCGCCCGCACCTTGGAGCGGACCCTGTCCACGGCACTGGCCGGACGCACCGTCATCGAGGTGGCCCACCGCCTCTACACGGCCGCCGACGCCGACCGGGTCGCCGTCGTCATGGACGGGCGGATCGTGGAGCTCGGCACCCACGACGAGCTCGTGGCCCTCGGCGGGGGAGTACGCGAGCCTCTGGCAGGCCTGGAACCAGGAGTAGCCGGGCGGAGGTGCGGCCGGTGGGCGGCCGGTGGGTCGGCCGTGCCGACGTCGGGCACCGGGCCGGTCCGCGCCGTCGGCACGGTTAGGGCCGCCGGTACGGTTCAGGCCACCCTGCCGATCAGGACGACGATGGCGGCCCTTCGCAGATCGCCGGTGGCGAAAGCCGGCCCTTATCGCCCAAACCTACAAACCCGCTCGGGCCTGCGTTGTTCCACGAGGGCGCAGGCTGTGAGATTCTTAGGGCGGCGAGTCGTCCCACTGTCGCGATCCCGCCGCCTCGCAGTCAGCTGACTGCGTCCAACGCCGTGCCTCACACAAGAAGGTTCGTTCATGCCCAACAACCAGCCACCTCCCACGCCGTCGCAGGCGACGTCGTCGGCCTCCACCACGCCTCCTCGCAGGGCTGCCGGCAGCGCGCAGCCCACGCTCGGGGAGCTCATCGCCCGCATCTCGGAGAACATCTCCGCGCTGGTGCGCGGCGAGATCGACCTGGCCAAGGCCAAGGGCCAGCGCATGGCCAAGGAGATGGGGCTGGGGGCCGGGCTGCTCGCCGCCGCCGGGGTGCTGGCCCTGTTCATCTTCGGGCTGCTGCTGGGGGCCCTGACGACCGGGCTGTCCCACGTCATGCCGCTGTGGGCCGCCTTCCTCGTGGTCGCGCTGATCCTCACCCTCATCGCCGTGACGATGGCCCTCATCGGCATCAAGCGCCTCAAGGCCGCCAAGGCCGACACGCCGACGCCGCAGGAGGGGCTGAAGGAGTCCGTCAACGCCGTCAAGGGGGCCGTGACCTCCGGCCTGCAGAGGGGGAACGCCCAGTGAGCGCCAACGCCGCACCCACGCCCGTCCCCGCCGCGCCGGCGGCGCCGTCGGCTGACGACGTCCTGTCCGACCTGGCGGCCCGGCGCCTGACGCTGGCCGCCGACGTCGACGAGCTCGCCGCACGCCTGGCGCCGAACAACCTGGCCAAGGTCGCCAAAAGCTCAAGGCCCGTGAGAAGGTCCAGGAGCTGCGCAGCCAGGCCGTCAGCAAGGCCCAGGACACGGCCAGGCAGGTCAAGAACCGCCTGGTCTCCCTGGCCGGCGGCGGCACCGACCCCGAGGGTGGGGTCGATACCTACGATCCCAGCACGCGGACCCTCGGCCAGCGTGTCTCCCGCTTGTTCGACGACGCCCGCGACGGCGACCCCGCCTCCCTGGGGATCGTCACGGTTACGGGTCTCGCCCTGGCGGGCCTGAGCGTGACGGCGACCGTCGCCGCGGTCAAGGCCTTCCGCGCGCGAGCGGGTCGGGCATGACCAGCGGGCAGCAGGCCGGCGCCTCCGGCACTGAGGGTGCCGGGGCCGCCGGGTCCGGGTCGCTGAGCCCCGAGCAGATCGAGGAGCGGTTGCGCGCCCAGCGCGAGGCCCTGGCGGCGAGCGTTGACGAGTTCGCCTCGCGGGTCGACCCGCGCACGCAGGCGAGGGAGGCCGGGGAGCATCTGCGCGAGCAGGCGAGCGCCAAGGCCGAGCACCTGCGTGAGCAGGCCGTGGCCGGGGCCGACCGTTTGCGAGAGCAGGCGGAGGCCGGGGCCGGCAGACTGCGCGAGGGGGCCCGACGCTGGGCCGAGCAGGCGGAGGAGACCTGGGAGCGCGCCAAGCAGGGCGACTCCGAGGCATCCTCCAAACTCGCCAAGGCGGCCGCCGTCGCCGGAGGCGTGGTGACCGCCGGCATCGTCCTGACCCGCCTCGCCCGCCGCTGACACAGAACCACCCGTCGAGGACGCACCATCAGGCTCACGGGCTGCATCCCTAGGATCAGTCCTCAGTCCCTATGGTGCGTCCTCGCGTCACACCGGCGCTCCGCCGTACTCCAGCACCAGGAGCCAGTCGGCCCGCATCGGGAACTGCGATGTCCGCCGGGGACGTACTTCTCCTCCAGATGACTGCGTTCACACCTCAGTGACCTGGAAGAGAACGCAGTCCTCGGACAAGAAGTACGTCCTCATCCACGAGGGTGCGTCCTCGCGCGCTGACAGTTGGGAGAGCACCTCCCCGTCACGCCTGAGCAGGACAGCAGAAGGCGCCTCCCACCAAACAAGATGTGCCCCAAGCCACACCCACGCTGTCTGGCCCTGCACCCCGAGACCCCCTAACCTATTTCCATAACTCCCCGCCGTCCTCCGGGACTGGCGGGGTCTATTTTTCTTTGCAGGAGGCTACTCGTGGCCCTCAAAATGGCGGTCGTCGTTGACTACCAGAACGTCCATCTCACTGCGGCAGGCCTGTACATGCCGGGGCGTCCTCCCGAGGAAGCCCTCATTGACCCTTACCGGTTCGCCAGACAGCTTGCCCAGGCCCGCAACGCGGAGAACGACGACACGCACCAGGTAGAGGTCTCCAGGGTTGAGGTCTTTCGCGGCCTGCCGATCCCGGAAGATGACAGCGATGCTTACCGACGCAACCAGGCCCAGAAGGCACAGTGGACCCGAGGGCTCCACGGAGTGGTCAACGTGACGTTGCGGCCGCTGAAGTACTCATGGGAGTACATCGGTGGGATCAAGCGGCCTATCCGCTCATCGAGACAAGAAAAGGGTGTCGATGTCCTATGCGCCTTGATGCTCGTCGACTTGGCTCGCTGCAGCATGTACGACGTCGTGGTTCTCGCTTCCCGGGACACTGACCTCGCCCCAGCCCTCGACAATGCTGCCCGAACTGGCAGCGCCAAAGTTGAAGCGGCCAAGTGGTACCACCCTGGAGTCCCAAGCACACGAGGCCGTATCAAGACCGAACGCCGGCTGTGGACCACGTCCATGACTGAGCAGCACTTTCTCTCCAGCCTGGACCCCATCGACTACACCTGAGACCTCGACTGCCGCTGAGTGGCTGGAACGCGAGCCCCAACGCTGGCCCGCAGGTCACAGATCAGTCACTGCCCCGAATTGGTCTCGACCACCTGCGCCAGCAGCCTAAAATCACTTCCGTGACAACGGCGCCCACGACTCCCCAGGATGCGGCTACGGATCCTGCCCCCTCCCTCCCTTCTCTTGATGTCGCTCCGGGCTCTGTGGTCCGGGTGCGCGACGAGGACTGGCTGGTCACTCAGGTCTCCACCACGTCTGACGGCATGCTGGTGACGGTGCAGGGCCTGTCCGAGCTGGTTCGGGACACGACGGCGCAGTTCTCCGCTGGTCTTGACCAGATCATCCCGGTGGATCCGCGCCACACCCGGGTCATCGCGGACACCTCCACCCGTCACCGGCTCTCGCGCCTGTGGCTGGAGGCGACGCTGCGCAAGACGGCCCTCCCGGCCACCTCCACCGACCTGGCCGTGGTCAGCGATGTCCTCGCCGACCCGCTGGCCTACCAGCTGACGGCGGTTCGCCAGGCCCTGGACCCGGCGAACCTGCGCCCGCGTATCCTCCTGGCTGACACCGTGGGCCTGGGCAAGACCTTGGAGATCGGCATGATTCTGGCCGAGCTCGTGCGCCGCGGCCGGGGCGACCGCATTCTCATCGTCACGCCCCGTCACGTGCTCGAGCAGATGCAGCACGAGATGTGGTCGCGCTTCGCGCTGCCCTTCGTGCGCCTGGACTCGGTGGGCATCCAGCGGGTGCGCCGTTCGGTGCCGGCCTCACGCAACCCGTTCTCGGTGTTCCACCGCGCGATCATCTCCATCGACACGCTGAAGTCGGACCGCTACCTCAATCATCTGCGCAAGCAGCGCTGGGACGCGGTCGTCATCGACGAGTCGCACAACGTCACCAACAAGGGCACGCTCAACAATCGGCTCGCGGACATTCTGGCCCGCCAGACCGACGCCCTCATCCTGGCCTCGGCCACGCCCCACAACGGCAACCCGAAGTCCTTCGCCGAGCTCATCCGTCTGCTGGAGCCGACGGCGGTGCGCGCGGACGGCTCCCTCGATGAGGAGGCGGTGCGTCGCCTCGTCATCCGCCGTCACCGTCACTCCGACGAGGTGCGCGACGTCGTGGGCGGCCGCTGGAAGGAGCGCCTGACTCCGGTCAACAAGCTGGTGGAGCCCTCCCCGGCTGAGGACGCGGTGGCCGGCGAGCTGTCGCGTACCTGGCTGCACCGGCTCGACGGCGCCTCAGCACCGGGCGGCCGCAGGCCCACCGCCCACGGCGGCGACTCCCTGTTCGCCTGGACCCTGGCCAAGTCCTTCCTGTCCTCACCGGCGGCCCTCATCCAGACGATCGACGAGCGCCTGGCCCGACGCCGCAGCCGGGCAGCAGCAGCCGGCTCCACCCCGGAGCCCTCAGAGCAGTCCCAAGCGCTGACCCACCTGCGCGAGCTGGCCGTCGAAGCCAACACAACCGCCTCGGGCAAGTACCAGGCGCTGCTGACCGAGCTGCGCCGCATCGGGATCGGCCCCAGGTCGACCGAGCGCGTCGTCGTCTTCGCCGAGCGCATCGCCACGCTCACCTGGCTGGCCGAGCACCTGCGCGAGGACCTCCACCTGCCCGCCGACGCGGTGCGGGTCATGCACGGGAGCCTGTCCGACGTGGAGCAGCAGGAGATCGTGGAGCAGTTCCGCCAGGCCCACACGCCGGTGCGCATCCTGGTGACCGGCGACGTCGCCTCGGAGGGCGTCAACCTGCACGCCCAGTGCCATGAGCTCATCCACTATGACATCCCCTGGTCGCTCATCCGCATCGAGCAGCGCAACGGCCGCATCGACCGCTACGGCCAGTCCGTCTCACCGCAGATCACGACCCTGCTGCTGAGCCCATCGGACCCGCGCTTCTCCGGCGACATCCGCGTCCTCACACGCCTGATGGAGAAGGAGGATCAGGCGCACCGGGCCCTGGGCGACGCCGCCTCCCTCATGGGCCTGTACTCGGGCGAGAAGGAGGAGGCAGCGATCCGCGAGGCGTTGGCGGCCGGGCAGGACATTGACGACGTCGTCCCCGACGCCGACGACGCACTCACCCTGGACCCCATGGCCGCCCTGTTCGCGAAGCTGACGGGCACGGCCGAGGCCAAGGGCGACGGCGCCGCTGCACCCACCGGCGCCGAGGACTCCCCTGCTGCTCCAAGCAATCCCAGCGACCCGACCGGTCCGGCCGCCCCCACACCACCCGCTGCCCCGCTGGCGACGTCGACGCTGTACGAGACTCAGCTGGACTATCTGCGCCAGGCCCTCACTGAACTTTATGAGCGCCCTGAGGAGCCTGAGCAGCGCCAGACCGGCGGCGGGGGCGTCTCGTGGCGCGAGCACGGCACGCAGCACGTGGTGGAGATGGTGCCCCCGGCGGGGCTACGCCATCGCCTGTCGGTGCTGCCGCAGTCCTACCTGCGTGAGCGCCGTGTCCAAGAGCACCTCAAGCTGGCGACGACGCAGACGAAGGGCGCACGTCTCCTCACGGAGGCCCTGAGTGACTCCTCGGACTCCTCCTGGCCGGAGGCCCACTACCTGGGGCCGCTGCACCCGGTGCTGGACTGGGCCGGCGACCGGGTGCTGGCCAAGCTCGGCCGCTCCTCAGTGTTCGCGGTTCGCGGCGACGTCGACTCACCGACCGTCCTGCTGCTGGGGACGCTGACGAACCAGGCGGGCCGGACGGTGTCGATGGTGTGCGTCAGTACCGACTTCCCCTACCTGGACCTGGCGGCCGCGCAGTCGGACCTGGCTGCGGGCCGGCCGGTCGAGGCGCAGCCGATCGGGCAGGTACACACGACTCCCCCACCGCCATGTTCGAGGCAGTGGGCATTTCCCGAGAGCTGCGGAACTCCGGACCAGTGACGCAGACCAACCTGCTAGAGGCGCTCATCCCTCCGGCGGTGGATACGGCTAGGGACCACATGAGACTGACCCTCGACGCAGCGGAGGAACAGGCGAAGGCTCGGGTGGATGCCTGGGCGGAGCACGCGAATGCCTGGGATGACGAGGCCGGTCGCCTCATCCAGAACCGCCACCTGCGCGAGCAGCGGATCACGGTGGCTCAGGAGCGCGAGCTCATGGATCAGCACCTGCCCGCGCACACGCTGGTGCGCCCGCTGCTGGTGGTGGTGCCGCAGGACTTCGGGATGGAAGGGGATCTCTGATGGCGGTGTCGGATGCGCTGGTCGTCGGCGAGGACTGGATCAGCGAGCACTACTTCACGACCGACGCCACCAAGGAGTCCTTCCTGGCGCGCGTGCTGGAGCGTCGCAAGGAGTGGGAGGCCCTGGAGAAGCCGGCCGATCCCGGCACTGCCCCGACGCCGACGCCTCGTTCCCGGTTCCGTTCTGAGCGTTCCCGCCTGGAGGAGCTGCTGGCGGCCCTGCCCGCCGACGACGCAGGCTCCCTGACCGGGGCGGCTCTGGAGGCGGCCGGCGAGCTCGATGCGCTCCTGCGCGAGATTCTGGGCTTCACGTCGTCGGAGTACCGGCTGACCGAGCGGGGTCCGGTGACCCTGGTGAGGCCGGTGGGCGATGAGGGCCCGGCGCCGCTGGCGCTGCTGCGCGCCCGCCCGGTGACCACGGTGGAGGACCTGCTGGTCAAGGACGCCCCCACGCTCGCTGAGGCGTGGGAGCCCGTGGACCTGGGGGACCCCGACGCCCCGGTGCTGGAGGGGGCTGAGCCGATCGAGTCGGTGTCCCGGGCACTGTCGACGCTCATGACGGATGGTCACGGCCCGGCCTTCGCCCTGGTCCTGGCGGGCCAGTGGGCGCTGGTGGCGGAGCAGGAGCGGTGGCCGGAGGGCCGCTGGCTGGCGGTCAACGTGCAACTCGTCGTCGAGCGTCATGAGGCCACGCGCGGCGGCGAGGTGGAGCGGGCGCTGACTTGCCTGGATGCTCGTTCTCTGCTGCCGACGGCGGAGGGAGAGACGTGGTGGGCGGCCACCTTGGAGGACTCGGCGGCCCACACGGTGGGGGTCTCGAAGGATCTGCGTGAGGGCGTGCGCTCCTCGATTGAGATCCTTGCGAATGAGGTGGTGCGCCGTCGCGCCGCGCGGGGGCTGGAGCCGCTGCCCCAGGAGCGGGCGCAGGACCTGGCCCTGCAGTCGCTGCGCTACATCTACCGGATCATCTTCCTGCTGTATGCGGAGGCGAGTCCTGAGCTGGGGGTCCTGCCGGTGGGCGCCACCGAGTACGACGCCGGCTACGGCCTGGATCGTCTGCGCGAGCTGGCCTTGCGGGAGCTGCATGAGGAGTCGGCCCAGGCGGGCACGCACATCTACGAGTCCTTGGACCGGCTGTTCCACCTGGTCGATGAGGGCCACAACGAGCAGGTGCCGGCCGCGCAGGAGGGCAGCTTCGATGGTCTGGTCTTCCGGCCGATGAGAGCCGACCTTTTCCGCCCGGCGGCGACCGCCCTCATTGACGAGGTGGGTCTGGGTAACGGGGCGCTGTTGCGGGTGCTGCGCCACCTGCTGCTGACTAAGGAGAACAGCAAGAGCGGCCGCGGCTTCATCTCCTACGTGGAGCTGGGCATCAACCAGCTGGGCGCCGTCTACGAGGGGCTCATGAGCTACTCGGGTTCCTTCGCCACCGAGCGCCTGTGGGAGGTGGCACCGGGCGGGGACGCCTCGAAGGGCTCGTGGGTGGTGCCCGAGGACGTCATGAAGGGCCTGGAGGAGAAGGACTTCGTGACGGTGGAGGATGAGGTGACGGGCGAGCGCCGCAACGTCACCTATGAGAAGGGCCAGTTCGTCTACCGGCTCTCTGGCCGGGACCGGCAGCGCTCGGCTTCCTTCTACACCCCGGAGGTGCTGACGCGGTTCACGGTGCAGCAGGCGCTGGAGGAGCTGCTGGATCAGGATGGGCGGACGACGAGCGCGGAGGAGATCCTGCACCTGACGGTGTGTGAGCCGGCGCTGGGGTCGGGGGCCTTCGCGATTGAGGCGGTGCGCCAGCTGGCGGAGCAGTATCTATCGCGGCGCGAGCGCGAGCTGGGCCGGCGCGTGGATCCTGAGGAGCGGCCCCGGGAGCTGGCGAAGGTGAAGGCCTTTATCGCTCTGCACCAGGTCTACGGGGTGGACCTCAATGCGACGGCGGTGGAGCTGGCGGAGGTGTCCTTGTGGTTGGACACGATGGTGGAGGGGCTGGCGGCCCCGTGGTTCGGGCTGCGGCTGCGGCGCGGTAACTCCCTGGTGGGGGCGCGCCGGGCCCTGTACTCGACCTCCCAGCTGAAGAAGCGGGCGTGGTTGTCGGCCACGCCGGTGCCCGAGCCGCTGAGCCAGGTGGCGGCCGTGCTCGACGACGCCGATGCCGCCTCCCGGCACCGGATCGGCGGGGCGCTGGACGTCTCGGGGAGCATCCATCACTTCCTCCTGCCGGTCAAGGGCTGGGGCAGCGCGGTGGAGGTTCCAAAGCAGGTGCGTGACCTGGTCGATGCAGGCAGGCTCAAGGCCCTCAAGACCTGGCGCAGGGACATCACGAAAGCGCTGAGCACCACCCAGGCCAAGCGGCTGACGGCCTTGGCTCGGCGCGTGGAGGTGTTGTGGGAGATGACCCTGCGGCGCCTGCGGGTGGCGGAGGCTGAGGCCTCGCGGCGCATCGACCTGTGGGGCCGCGTGGCGCAAGACGACGCCGGTTCAACGGTGTCCCGTGAGGACATTGAGTCCTACCTAGAAGCACCGGGCTCGGCGTACCGGCGGCTGCGCCTGGTCATGGATGCGTGGTGCGCCCTGTGGTTCTGGCCGCTGACCACGGACGTGACCCCGCCGAATCTGGATGAGTGGCTGGGTGCCCTGGAGAGGCTGCTGGGCAAGCAGGTCAAGGATGCCAAGGGCACCGACGGGACCCTGGTGGATGCCTCCTCCTGGGCGGAGCTGGAGACCATGGAGGAAGTCGAGCTCGGTCTCGCCGGAGCCCGCAAAGTGCAGTCAGTCGTTGACGAGCACGAGTGGCTCACCGTGGTCCAGGAGGTAGCGAAGGCCCAGGGCTTCTTCCACTGGGAGCTAGACTTCGCCACCGTCTTCGCCCGAGGCGGCTTCGACCTCCAGGTCGGCAACCCACCCTGGGTGAGGCCCGACGTCTCGGTTGAGACGCTTCTGGCCGACGGCGACCCGTGGTGGATGCTGACGAAGAAGCCATCGGTTGCAGACCGGCAGGAGCGCCTGCCGCACACGCTGGCACGCCCAGGCGTCCTCACCACAGTACTTGACGGGGCTGCCGAGACCGAGGTCCTCGCTGAGTTCATCAGCGATCAGACCGTCTACCCGGTCATGGAAGGACGCCCCGACCTCTACCGGGCCTTTATGTGCCAGGTCTGGCAGCACCAGAACGAGCACGGCATCTCCTCACTCATTCACATGGAGAGCCACTTCACCGACGCCAAGACTCCAGGACTTCGTGCCGCCGCCTATCAGCACTTGCGCCGACACTGGCAGTTCATAAACGAGCTCAGGCTCTTCGACATTCACAACCTCGTCCAGTATGGCGTACACGTGTATGGACACGATCACCATCCCTCGTTTATCCACGCAAGCTCTCTGTATCATCCAAATACCGTGCTGCGTTCACTCCTGCACGACGGCAGCGGAGAGGAACCCGGTTTCAAGGATCCACATACCGGCACGTGGGACTTGCGCCCACATGCATCTCGCATCGAACACATCGACGAATCCACACTAAAGACATGGCAGCTGGTCACTGAGGCGGAAAACTGGCGTTCTGCCCCCATGGTCTCAACCGTAAATTCAGCAGCTTCCCACATCCTGTCGAACCTCGGAAGTCGGCCACACATTGGCGATCTTGGCCTTCAATTCTCGATCGGCTGGGATGAAGGTGCAGCATTCACGGCCGGGAGGTTCACAAAGTTTTGGGGCCCATCGTCTTGGAATGATACCATCCTACAAGGACCTCATATCTTTGTAGGAATACCGCTATATAAACAGCCTAACGAAACCATGCGCAGCAACAAGGACTGGACATCAACCGACCTGGAAGCACTCTCTCTCCAAGCGCACAGCCCATCACCCAATACAAGCCTGCAGGCAACCGCACCACCTACGATCGCCTCTACACCCACTGGGACAGTTCCCCCGCTCGCGACCACTACCGCATCGCCTGGCGCTCCATGGTACCCGCAACCGGGGAGCGAACTCTTACGCCAGCCATCATCCCTCCTGGCGCAGCGCATGTGGGGACAGTAAACTCGGCAGCATGCCCAGATAGCATTGCACATCTCCTTTCAAGCATGAGCACTGCATCAACCTTATGTTCAGATTTCTTACTTAGATCATACGGGCGCAACCACATTTATCCCCGCGATTTCATACTCCTACCCGCAATCCCCACCGACCACCCTCTCACGAAACGCACCACCATCCGGACACTCCGACTCAACTGTGTCACTGAAGCCTACGCGGATCTTTGGCGCGAGTGTTGGAATGAGTCGTTTATGACTGATTCACCGATTCTGGAGCGTTATGATGAGCGTCTGATTGGTCCGGAGTGGACTGCGGACACACCCCTGCGCCGGGCGGAGGATCGTCGCAACGCACAGGCGGAGATTGATGTCATGGTGGCGATCATGTTGGGGGTGTCGATCGAGGATCTGTGCACGATCTACCGCACCCAGTTCGCGGTGCTGTACGACTACGACCATGGCCGGGGGCAGGGCGCCTATGTCTATGACGCGAATGGCCGCCAGCTACCGACTCCGGTCCGCCAGGCCTGGGAGAAGCGCAAGCGCCCTACCTCCAACGAGGACATGCCGTCATCGGAGCGCACTCACACCCACCCTGGCTCCGGCGTCTCATACGTCTACGATCTCCCCTTCCGCATACGCGACCGCGAATCCGACTTCTGCCGCATCCACTCAGCCCTCACAACGAATCGGACTTCAATTACGACCTGCACCGGCACACCAACAGAAGGTCACCGACCAAATGACACTTAGATTTCCTCATTGGAATAAGGCTGGTCCGTATCCAGTGCTGGTGGCTGAGGATGGCCAGAACGGTGGCAGCAATGCTGGTGATGGCTGTTGGGCCGAGGGGGCACGTTGGAGGGCTCTGAAGTGCGCGAGGAGGACTTTGTTCTCTCGGCTAGGGGCCCGCGAGGCTCCTAGCATGGTGTTGTGAGCCTCCTACTTGACCGTGAGGCCCTTCCCCTTGAACGTGGCTCTGATACCGATCGAGCCAGTTCCCGCGCGCCTCTTACGCGACACTCCCCCTCCCTGCCACCGCGACAACCAGCCCGGACGCACACCCCACCCCAGCAAGAAAACCTCACTCCTATCCAAGGTGAACAACAAATGCCGCAGCCCTACATCTCCCACCGCCGCATGGCGGCCAACTCCCTGTCAGCCATGCTCGCGGCAATCGAGATCTACAACAAGCCACGAATGGAGTACCGCGACGAGGTGACAGTGCTGCTGGTGGTCAACGCGTGGGAGTTGGCATTGAAGGCAGCACTGAAGAAGGCCAGGAGGAGGATCTTCTATAAGAAAAAACATGGCGAGCCTTACCGGACACTGGCAGCCGAGGACGCTCTGAAGCAGGTGGTCACCCATAAGCTCTTCCCCTCCAGCGTAGACGGCAAGGCTTTGGAAGCGAACGTGAGCGCACTCATCGAGTACCGCAACCGAGCAACCCACCTCTACGCGGCTAACCTCGGCGAAATGGTCTACCCCTTTCTGCAGACGAGCGTCTTGACCTTCCGGGACTTCATGCTCGATCATTTCCACAAGGACCTGGCGGATTCGATTACTTGGCAACTGCTCCCCCTTAGGCGCCAAGGCTCCGTCGGAGCCAGTGCAATTTATGAAGGCGGGACCATCAGACACTGCCGTCGCCGAGGTGCAAGATTTCATCGACGACTTACGTAAGATCATCGATAGGGCCGAGGCCGACGGTGTCGACATGCAACGGGTGGCAGCCATGTACGACGTACACATGCGATCGACGAAGGCGGTTTCCAGCGCTGACCTCGTGGTGTCGGTCAGTTCGGAGGGCGAGCACGTAATCGTGAAAAAGACCGACCCGAACCAGAGCCATCCCTACAACGCCACCGAGCTGCTGACACGCGTCAACGCCAAGCGCGAGGGGCGCAAGTTGACCTCCCACGATCATCAGGCCCTCTGCTGGAAAGAGAACCTGCGTGACAATCCCCGAATGGCCTGGAAGCACAAGAAGGGGCCGTCGCACAACTGGTCCGGCGACGCGGTGAGGCACATGGCCGACCTGAGCGACGCCTACTACGACAAGGTGCGCGTCGAGTACAGAGAATATCTGCGCAGCAAACGCAAGAAGAACTAGTGAGAATCCCGCAACTTCATCAGGAACTTAGTATCGATATTCTTGATTATGAGATGGAACTCTGACCCGACTCATGACACCTTGGCGGATTTTCGATGACTCGACGCGAGTTTTCGTTGGCATGGCAGCATTGAGGGCCTGGCGGTGGGGCACTAACTGCCCATATGGCGCGCTGGTGTGAGCCCTTTTGTGCGCAAGTTCAGAACTGTGTTCGGGACCACAGCGGTGCAAATCGTGTCCAAGTCCGGTGGTGTGTGCTGGATTGTGGAGCACCTGGGCTCAGCCCACGACGAGCCAGAGCCGGAAGTCCTGCGGGAGGCCAGGGGGAGAAGTGCCTAAGAGCGCCTGGACGCAATCAGGCTGAGACAGGCCACGCTTCCTGATGCGTGGGATAGCCAGGACCTGGGCGAGAGCCTCCGCAGTCTCCGTAGCGCTCATATCAGCCAAGACCAAACTCAGAATGTCAGTGCAGGATGACATCATGGGACGTGCCTCCCTTCGGCACCTCCTCCCGGAACGTCCATGTGTCCTTGCCGGGGAGGGAGGGCATGGGAAGGAGGTGAGGGCCGTGTCCAAGCCGAAAGGCCGACGTGCACACGTCCGCAAGAGCAAGGTAACGGCCCGGAAGGTGAGCGACATACTGAACTCGATCGCTCGCCTTGTCCGGGCCGTCGGTGTCCTTGTGGATGCCCTCAGCAAGTGGATCGGCTAGGCCATCCTCTTGCTAGGGGAGTCGCCCGGCTGGTACCCGGGTGGCTCCCCACCATTATGGCCAGCCCCGCTCAGCCCTGTCCACAGCGCGGCTAGACTCGGCTATGGATGTCCGCGAGTAGGGCTCAGAACTTCACGTTGAACTGCCCCCTCTATCCCGAGGCCCGCTTTGACCTCCTCCCAGGAGATGCCGCCATGCTCGGCGATCTCAGCACAGCCGGCGTCGGCGGTCTCGTCACCAAGAAGCGACTCGGGCCGCCACCTCTCCCCTCCCCTCGCTGCGGTAGCCTCTGACCTGCGGGATCACTCGCGGAACAACGACGATCCGCACGAGGTGGCGCCGGCCCCGGCAGACACCACTCCCGTACACCATTCGCCACCATCCACCCCACCGCCCATCACCACCACGCTCCAGCTATGACGCTCCTCCTCCCTAGCCTCCAGGCCGAACGCATCCGTCGGTCCATCGTCGACTACCTCTCGACGACCTTCGCCCTCACCGACGCCGAGCCACGGCGCGTACTCACCGACTTCCTGGAGGACGAGAAGCAGGGAGTCTTCGTCGGCCCCTTCGTCCGCCTGCGCCTGCCCTACCTGGCCGCGAGCGCCCGCCCCGGTACAACCGACCCGGCCCACCCCGCCGACCGTCCCCTCGACTGGGACCCGGGCCTCACCCCTTACCAGCACCAGGAGGACTCCTACCGGCGCCTGACCACCAAGGGCGGCCACCGCCCCGAGCCGACCATCGTCACCACCGGCACCGGCTCAGGTAAGACCGAGTCCTTCCTCCACCCCGTCCTCGACCACGTCCTACGCGCCCGCGCCCAGGGTGTCACCGGCATCAAGGCCCTCATCCTCTACCCCATGAACGCCCTGGCCTCCGACCAGGCCAGCCGCCTCGCCAGCCTCATCACCAAGGACCCCGCCCTGGCCGACGTGCGCGCCGCCATCTACACCGGGGACTCCTCCGCCAGCCCCCGCAAACACGTCACCGCCGACTCCCTCATCACCGACCGCTACGTCATCCGCGACAACCCGCCGGACATCCTGCTCACCAACTACAAGATGCTCGACCAGCTCCTCCTGCGCCCCGAGGACAGCGAACTGTGGCGGGCCTCAGCCGGGTCGCTCACCTACCTGGTCCTGGACGAGTTCCACACCTACGACGGCGCCCAGGGCACCGACGTCGCCATGCTGCTGCGGCGCCTGGGCCTGACCCTGCGCGCCCACCTGCCCGCCGACCACTCCCGCCAGGAGGCCTTCGCCTCCGCCCCGCTCGGCCCTGTGTGCCCCGTGGCCACCTCCGCCACCCTCGGCGACGGCGGAGACCCCTCGCAGATGCTCGCCTTCGCCCGCGACGTCTTCGGAACCGACCTGCCCACGAGCGCCGTCGTCACCGAGACCCGCGCCGACCTCGACCAGTGGGCCGCCACGCACCGCCAGGTGGCCGAGTCCAAGGGCCTGGCCGGCCGCGCCCTGCGCCTGCGCTCCCTGCCCGGTGAGAACCTGCTGGCCCTGGCCCGCCTCGCCGAGGCCGGCTCCCCCGATCCCGAGGAGCTGCTCCCGCGGCGTCGTCGCCCACCTCTACGACCTGCCCGAGGAGGTGGAGGACACCCTCGACGCCGCCGGCCTCGCCTCCGCTCTCCAGGCCCACCCCGACGTCCTAGACCTCGTGCGCGCCGCCGAGAACTCCACGTCACTGGCCGACCTCGCCCGTGGCCTCCTGGGCCCCATCCCCGAGTCTGGTCTGACCCGGAGGGTCCTCTCCGCGATCCTGGCCGCCCTGTCCGTCGTGCGCGCTGGACTCGACGGCAAACCCAACCGCAGCGCCGTCAACGTGGAAGTCACCCTGTGGATCCGGGAGGTCACCCGCATCGACCGGGCCCTGAGCTCCCTGCCCTCCTTCCGCTGGGCCGACGCCGCCTCCGAGCAGACACAGGTCGAGGAGCCCGCGCGCCCCGCCCTGTACTGCCGCTCCTGCGGGCGCTCCGGCTGGGGCATCGTCCTGGCCCCCACCGGCCAAAAGGAGAAGGATGACCAGACCCACGTGCGCCGCGACCGCAAGACCGGCGACCCCCGCTTCCGGGCCCTCCTGCACGCCCCCGGGGAGGACGCCGACTACCGCACCCGCACCGAGGCCGGCGAGATCAACCTGGAGTCCCGCCACCCCGGGCTGCGCTGGTACTCCATCAACAGCCGCGAAATCCTCACCCGCCGCCCTGCCCAGGAGAGCACCGAGGCCAAGGAGGGCCTCGTCCTGCCGGTCCTCATGCTCACCGGGGACGAGCGCAGCATCACCGAAGACTCCACCAACGACGTCTGTCCCTCCTGCGGAACCAAGGACTCCATCCGCTTCCTCGGCTCGGCCGTCGCCACCCTCCTGTCGGTGTCCCTGACCACCCTGTTCGGCGACGACGCCCTCGACAACACCGAGAAACGCGCCCTCATCTTCACCGACTCCGTGCAGGACGCCGCCCACCGCGCCGGCTACGTCAACCAGCGCTCCCACACGATGAGCCTGCGCTCAGCCCTGCGTGGGGCGCTGCGAGCAGAGATGCCCATCGAGGAGTGGGCCGAGGCCACCCTCGACGACGCCCAGGCCAGCGCCTTCGACCGCTACCGGCTGGTCCCCGCGGCACTATCCGAGCACCAGCGCTTCAAGCCCTACTGGGACCCGAAGGCCCCCGCCTCCAAGCGCAGCCGGGCCAAGCCGCACGTGCGCCGTCGGCTCCTGTTCGACATCGCCCTGGAGGTGGGGCTCCAGTCCACTACGGGCGCACCCTGGAGGCCACCGGCTCGGTCACCGTCCATGTCAGCGCCGGGCGCGCCAACGCCCTGGTGGCCCTGGCCCGTCAGTCCCTCGGCACCGACCAGCAGGGCGTCCTCGACGGCTTCAAGGACACCAGCGACGCGGACCTGCTCGCCTGGGTGCGCGGCACCCTGGAGCACATGCGCCGCGAGGGCGCCATCGACCACGAGTGGCTCTCGCACTACAAGCGCGACGACGGCAAGCGCCTGTGGATCTGGTACAAGCGCGACCGCAATCAGGGCCAGCCGGCCTTCCCCACCGGGCGCGCCGCCCCGGCCTTCCCCCAGGTCGGCGGCGGCCTCGACACCCGCAAGTCGGCCTTCACGCCGGTGAGCTCCTCGAAGTCCTGGTACGCCACCTGGGCCCGCAAGTGCCTGGGGGTCGTGCCCACCCACGCCTCCCGCCTGGCCTGCGCGCTCCTGGCCCACCTGGCCGAGGCAGGGATCCTCAGCGTCACCACCACCGACTCCGGCGGCACCGTCTACGGGCTGCCGGCCAGCCGCGTCGTCGTCTCCCCGCTGCGCGAGACCACGCGCGAGGCCCTGCTCCTGGTGTGCGACACCTGCCGCACCCAGCTGCCCGCCGCCACCGCCACCGTCGACCAGCTCGACGGCGCCCCTTGCCTGGCCGCCGCCTGCCCCGGCCACCTGAGGGCCCAGCCGCACCCGGCCGAGAGCCTTTTACCGCAGCATGTACGCCGGGGCCCATGTGCGCCGGGTCGACTCCCACGAGCACACCTCCCTGCTCGATGCCAAGGAGCGCGCCGACGTCGAGACCGGGTTCAAGCGCCCCACGCAGGTGCCCGGGGACCCCAACGTCCTCGTGGCCACCCCCACCCTGGAGATGGGTATCGATATCGGGGACCTGTCCACCGTCATGCTCGGTTCCCTGCCGGCCACCGTCGCCTCCTACGTGCAGAGGGTGGGCCGCGCCGGCCGCCGCAGCGGCTCAGCGCTCGCCCTGGCCTACGTTCCCGGCAGGCGCAGCCAGCTCCCGATCCTCGACGCCCCGGATCGGCTGCTCAACGGCTCTGTCGCGCCGCCGTCGACCTATCTGGGGGCCGAGGAGATTCTGCGCCGCCAGTTCCTGGCCTCCGTCATTGACACCCTCGCCCGCGAGAACCACCCGGCCATCCCCTCCGGTGGCCACGGCGGCGGCACCGCGAAGACCGCCCTGGGTGCCACCGGCGAGGGCTCGCTCATCACCACACTGTGCGAGCGGATCGAGCGCGACGGCGCCCTGCTGGTGCAGGCCTTCACCGCCGCCTTCCAGGAGCGCACGCCGGCGCTCGACCGCCTGAGCGCCTGGGTGACCCAGGACTCCGGCGCTGGGCCCCGCGAGATGCTCCAGCGCGCCGCGGCCGAGCACCGCGCCGAGTCCGAGCAGCTCCACCGCCAGGAGCGCCAGATCCGTGAGGCCCTGCCCGAGCTCAAGGTCGCCGCCGAGCGCCCCAACGCCACCGAGGAGGACACGCGGGCCCATCGCTCCGCCGAAGGAGCCCGGAAGGCCTCCGAGTCCCGGATCTTCGACCTGGATCGTGAGCACTGGGTCTCGGCCCTGGAGCGCCACGGCGTCCTGCCCAACTACACCCTCATCGACGACTCCGTGCGCCTATCCGCCCGCGTCTCCTGGCGCGACCCGGACAGCGACGAGTTCCACTCCGAGCCCTGCGACGTCGACAGGGCCTCTGTCCACGCCCTGCACGAGTTCGCCCCCGGCGCCACCTTCTACACCCGCGGCCTGGAGATGGAGATCGAGGGCATTGACGCCTCCGACCTGAGCAACCAGGCCCAGTGGTGGTTCTGCTGCAAGGCCTGCGGCTACATCGACGTGCGCGAGCCGCAGGAGACCCGACCCGCCGCGCCCACGGAGTGCCCCAGGTGCCGTGACACCGACATTGCCGAGGTCGGACGGGCCCGGCGGGTCCTGCGCCTGAGCCGGGTCTTCGCCGACGTCTCCCAGGACGACGCCCGCATCGGGGACTCCAGCGACGAGCGGCTCCGCACCCACTTCGAGGTCCTGCCCCTGGCCGACTTCGACCCGACCCGCGCGGTGCGCCAGTGGAACGTGGAGGCCTCCGGGTTCGGGTGACCCGCTACCGCGGCATGAACCTGCGCTGGCTCAACACCGGGCGGCCCCTGGCCGGTCAGAGCGTCGACCGGGTCTCCGGCAACGCCCTCTCCTCGCGGGACTTCCGCCTGTGCGAGGCCTGCGGCAAGCTCGACACGGACACGCGGGCCTCCTCCGCCCGTGAGCACCGGCCCTGGTGCCGCTACCGCAGCGACTCCGCCGAGCACGTGATCGCCGTCGACCTCATGCGCGAGCTGAGCACCGAGGCACTCGCCTTCGTCCTGCCGCTGGGTTTCGCCACCGACCGGGTGGGGGTGGACTCGCTGGCCTCCGCGATCCTCCTGGGACTGGAGATCACCACCGGCGGCTCCCCCGACCACCTGGGCATCGCCTCCGTCCCCCACCCCGTGGCCGGGCGGCGCCCCGGCGAGACCCGCCCCGCCCTCCTGCTGCACGACACCGTGCCCGGAGGCACCGGTTACCTCACCGACCATGACGACTCCAGCCGGCTCTGGAACCTCCTCATCCGCACCGGCCAGCACCTGAGAGGCTGCCCGTGCCGTGCCGAGGGCAAGGACATGTGCCCGGACTGCCTGCGGCCCCACGCTGTTTCCGCCGAGGTCACCCGCGCCGCGGCCCCTGCACGCCATCGGCCAGCCTCTTGGGACGGGAGGACACCGGCACCCTGGACACCGAGGGCGTGTTCGCCGAGCTCGACCCGGAGGTCCCCCAGTGGACGGTCACCGACGAGGCCGTGCGCGCCGGCACCGGGGAGAGCCCCTTGGAGGTGCGCTTCCGCGCCGCACTCGCCGAGCTCCTGAGCAAGCAGATGGCCGTGCGCACCACCAGCGACCCCTCGGGCGCACCCGCGTTGGAGATCGACGGGGCCGCTGGCGGATCCGCCCCCAGCTCGACACCCGCGGCACCCGCCCCGACTTCACCTGCCTGCGCCCCAGCGGCCACAGTCCCATCGCCATCTTCACCGACGGCCGCAGGTACCACGCCAGTCGCGCGCACAACCGCCTCTCCGACGACGCCGACAAGCGTGCCCGTCTGCGCGCCGCCGGCTACCGGGTCATCTCCGTAAGCGTCGAGGACCTGGACGGGCCGTGGAACCCGGCCTGGCTGAATGAGGCCACCGTCGCCCAGCTCAAGAACGGCTCCCTGGGGGCCGCGCGTGCCGGCGGCGTCACCGACCCGGCCATCGACGCCTGGCGCGGCGGGCCAATGGCGCTGCTGGAGACGATGCTCAGCGATGACAACGAGGACCCCGAGGCCAGTGCGGTCGCTGCCGCCCTGGCGGCTCTGGCCGACTCCGCCTGGGGACCGCTCATCGTCGGCGCCTACCACCACTTACCCTTAAGCAGGACCGCCTCCCTGCAGTGCTCCCTGGTCCCAGAGAGTGATTCCGAGGAGGACACCAGACGAACCATGGTGGATCCGCTGTGGGAGGCGTTGCGTGTGCTGCGGCCTGAGGCCGAGCTGCCCGAGCCGGCTGGTGCCGCTGATGCCGCAGGCGCTCCTGCGGCATCGAAGCACTCCGGTTCGGTCTTCGCCATCCCCCACCTTGCCCTGGCGGTCCAGCTCACCGGCTCATCCACCACGGGGATGGCCCTCGTGCTGGACGACTCCGATGAGGCTTTGGGGAGTCCCGAGCACTCGGAGGCCTGGCTGGCATGGCTGCGGCTCAGCAACGTGCTCGCCCTGGCTCAGGTGCCCGTGGACATCACCACGACCAGCCGGGCTCTGGCCGAGCTGCGCGCCCGCGCCCAGGCCGAGGTCGCTGTAGCCGACGTTGCCGGCAGCCCAGCCGCCATGAGCGATCTCGGTTGGGACGACGTCGACCAGGACCTCACCCCCGAGCCGATCCTCACCCTGCTGCCCCATCTGGCCGCGGCCGGCATCCCCCACGAAGGCGACGGCGTCGAGGTCGGTGGCATCATGACGGACCTGTCCTGGACCGCGCCCAAGGTTGCTGTCCTCGCCGAGCCGCAGGACGGCGACGAGGAGGCTCTGACCGCGGCCGGCTGGCACGTCATCGTCACCGGCGATGATCCGGCCCGCACCGCCACCGATATCTGCGCGCTCATCCCCGAGCTCCTGGAAGGACACTGACATGGCCACGATCCTGTTGCCCAGCAGCAAGACGAAGGACGCCACCGCCAAAGACCCCTCCCTCAGGGCGAAGATCGGGCCGTTCATCAGCAAGTTGTCCACCATGACCACGAGCTCGGGGCTGCACCTGGAGCCCATTCGTGGATCGCGGGACCGGCGCGTGCGCACCGCGCGCGTCACCGACTTCTACCGGGCCGTCCTGTTCGAGCTCGCCGCCGACGGTGAGGTCGTCTACGTCATTCACGGCATCTGGCCGCATGACGAGGCCATCAAGATCGCCGAATCCGTCACCGTCCACGTCAACCCCCGCAACGGCATCACCGAGGTCGTCAACGTCGGGGACCTCATCGGCCTGGATCCCCGTGCCGTTGAGGAGGCGCGGCGCACAGCCCAAGCCGAGCTCGCCGCCGCCCAGCGCGAGGCCGATGAGCTCGCCCGCGAGACGGCCCGTATCCAGGCCGCCAACGCTGAGGCGCGCCGTCGCAACGAGGAAGCCGCCAGAGGAGCCGACGCCGGTTCCGCACCCACCCAGGCACCTGGCACTGAGGCGGTCGCAAAGGGGGAGCCAGCGGGGCGAAGGCGGAGCGGCTGCCGGAGTGGCGCTCGGGGCCGCTGCTGTGCCGGGCGCCGTCGTCGTTCCCAGCCGGGACCAGGCACCGGTGTGGCCCGACGGACTCACCGTGGAGATGCTGCACGACGAGCTCGGTATTGACGTCCGACTCGGCGCAGCAGCACTGGCGGCGCAGCGCGAGTCCCAGCTCCTCGACCTGGCTTCCACCGCCCGGGTGTCCTGGCAGGGCGAGGCGCTGCTCAACCTGGCCACGGGGGCGACGATCGAGGAGATCCGTGAGGACTTCGGGCTGCGGCCCTCGCGTGACGTCGCCGCCGAGCCCACCGACGCAGACCTCATCGCCGGTCTGCGCACTCGCGCGGCGCGCTCGACCTTCACCTGGTTGGAGAGCGACAAGGACCTGCGCCGCGCCATCGAGGGGCTCAGCTTCGCCGAGTGGCAGCTCTTCCTGCACCCCCAGCAGCGGGCCCTCGTGGAGCGGCGCGCGAACGGCCCCATGCGTGTCTCGGGCGGCGCCGGAACTGGGAAGACCGTCATTGCCGTGCACCGCGCCGTCGAGCTGGCCAAGCGGGATAAGGCTGGCGGACTGGAGCCGCGGATCCTGCTGACGACCTACACGCGCAACCTCGCCGACGACCTGCGCCGCCAGGTCGCCCAGCTTGAGCCACGGCTGCCCTTCACCGAGAAGCTGAGCGAGCCCGGAGTCATGGTCAGCGGCCTGGACCGGGTGGCGCGCATGATCCTCCAGCACGCCGGGGCCAAGATCTCCCCCATCGCCCAGGAGGTCATCGGCCAGCCGCGCGGGCGAGTACTCACCTACCCCCGGGAGAATGTGTGGCAGGAGGTCCTCACCCTCATGGGCAATGAGCTGCCCGAGGGGCTGCGCTCCGCCGACTTCCTGGAGTCCGAGTACGAGCTGATCGTGCTGCCCCAGCGCGTGACGACTCTCAAGCAGTATCTGCGCGTGCGCCGCCCCGGGCGGGGCGTGGCCCTGGACCGGTCCAAGCGGGCCACCGTGTGGAAGGCGATGGAGCGCTACCGGGACCGCAGCGCCGACCTGGGCGTGACTTCCTTTGACGAACAGCTCGCGCTGGCCGCCGCCTGGCTCGACCAGGAGGCAGCCCTCGGCACACCCAGACCTTTCCGGCACGTACTCGTCGATGAGGCTCAGGACCTCACGCCCGCTCACCTGCAGCTGCTGCGGGCGCTGGTGGAGCCGGGCCCGGATGACCTGTTCCTGGCTGAGGACTCCCACCAGCGGATCTACGGCAAGAAGATCACGCTGAGCCACTACGGGATCCAGGTGCGAGGCAGGTCGCGGCGGCTGACGCGCAACTATCGCACCACCCGTCAGAACCTCGATGTCGCCTTCGGGATCCTCGACCCCGGCACCTATGAAGACATGGAGGGGCAGGCCGAGGAGCACCGCTACGTCTCGCCGCGCTCCGGGCCCGACCCGCTGCTGCTGCACGCCACCGACCGCGCCGACGAGCTGAGCAAGGCCGCCGAGCTGCTGACAGTGTGGCTGGAGCAGGATCGAGACAGTGAGGACAGCGCCCCGGAGAGCATCGCCATCCTCGTGCGTGACCGCTACCAGCGCGACGCCGTCGTCAATGGTCTGGCGCAGCACGGGGTGGAGGTGCGCGCCGTGGACCGTGAGGCGGCCGGCCGGGGCAGGCCGGTGGTCATGACGATGCACCGTGCCAAGGGCCTGGAGTTCCGCAAGGTACTGCTCTTCGACGTCTCGAGGAGCGCGATCCCTCGGCCGCTGCGGGACCAGCAGTACTCCGACGCAGACCGCGACGACGCCCTCCTGCGGGAGCGTTCCTTGCTGTACGTGGCCGCGACCCGCGCCCGGGACCAGCTCGCCATCTCCTGGAGCGGCGAGGCCAGCCCTCTCATCACTGCCCTCGCGCCGTAGGTTGTAGCCTCTCAGCTGCGTTTTCACGCACCGGGCACCACACCTCCACACACCGAGGACGCACCATCGGGCTCGTGGACTACACCCCCAGGGTCAGTCCTCGGCCCCTATGGTGCGTCCTCGCGGCCCGGCCGGCCAAGACCACCACCTGCGCACCCGCGCACCCGTCAGGGCACCACCCCGCACATGTCAGGTCCTCCACGTACGCCCCCGGCGAAGTGTCTGCCCCTACTCGCCAGGCAGCCTCCCTTCCCATTCCCAGGAGTCCCCTGAGCCAGCAGCCCCGCACCCTGAGATTCCCTGCCTCTCTGGAGGAACGTCGGGTCGATATTGGGCAGCATCCGCAGGCTCACTGAGGGCCTACCGAAGACCCTCTGGGCAATCCCTATGGGACTCTTGGACTCCATGTCCAACATGTGGGGATGTGCGTCACCACGACTCTCCCCAGTGTCCGAATGGTGTTCGCGACCGTTGACGTTGTACGGTTGCCCCACGACATATTTGACCAGGAAGAGCGCGCCCACGTGCGCGCCGTGACACGTTGGAGGGGTCGAGCCTATGGGGCGCGGCCGTCAGAAGGCCAAGGCAACCAAGGTTGCCCGTAAGCTCAAGTACTTCAGCCCGGAGACTGATTACAAGGCTCTGAGCGGGAGCTCGTCTCAGCGTCCTCGGGATCTGAGCCTGACGACGAGATCGACTACGAGGAGCCTGGCCGCCAAGTATGCCGTCGACGACGATGACTGGGACGAGGGCGGCAAGTAGCCCCACCCAGTGAGGGCCGGAGGAATGCACCTGCCGGCCCTTCCTCGCGCCTACGAACGCGCACGTTGAGGCCGTCAGGCGGCCATCCGTGTCACTCTCGGCGACTTTTTCACTCCCGAACCGAACCACCTGTGTCGCATCGACCCAGGTCAGGACGGCGCTGCCCTGACCCGTTTCTCCAGAACCGGCCCGGCGAGGTGTTAATAGTCGCCATCCGTGACACTCGCGACGCGAACGCCCCGCTGGCACAGCGGGGCGTTGGTGGTTCAGGCAGTCCGGTAGGTGCCGTGGATATCGACCGCTCCCCGTCGACGCCCTTCGTGCCGGAGACGACCCGACCCTGGGCCTCATACTTCCCGACGTCGTGCACCTCGCCCAGCACCCAGGCGGGGATCTCGGAGCCCTCGGCGACCCGCAGGACAGCGTCGACCACACCAGGCTCAACAACGGCGACCATCCCCACGCCCAGGTTGAGGGTGCCCTCGAGGTCCTCCCACGGCACCGAGCCGAGCTCGCGCACGGTGGAGAACACCGGCGGCACCGTCCAGGAGGAGCGGGCGACGTCGGCGATGAGCCCGGCCGGCAGAACCCGGGCGACGTTGGCGGCCAGCCCCCCCACCGGTGATGTGGGACAGGGCGTGGATCGGCCCCGGGGCGGCCGGCGAGGAGAGGGTCTCCAGCATGGCCAGGCACACGCGGGTGTACAGGCGCGTGGGCTCGAGCAGCTCCTGTCCCAGGGTGCGGCCGAACTCGGGGACCTCGCGCTCCAGGCCCCAGCCGGCGTGCTCGATGACGCGGCGCACCAGAGAGTAGCCGTTGGAGTGCAGCCCGGAGGCACCCAGGGCGACCAGGACGTCGCCGGCGCGCACCTTCTCGGCGCCGAGCATGCGGTCGGCCTCGACGACGCCGGTGGCGGCCCCGGCGACGTCGTACTCGTCGGGGGCCATGAGGCCGGGGTGCTCCGCGGTCTCCCCGCCCAGCAGCGGGGTGCCGATGGCGGCGCATGCCTGGGCGATGCCGCGCACGATGTCGGCGATCCGCTCGGGGACGACGTGCCCGCAGGCGATGTAGTCGGTCATGAGCAGGGGGCCGGGCCCCGACCACGACGATGTCGTCAACGACCATCCCCACCAGGTCCTGGCCGATGGTGTCGTGGATGTCGAGGGCCTGGGCGATGGCGACCTTGGTGCCCACCCCGTCGGTGGAGGTGGCCAGCAGGGGGCGGCGGTAGTCGCGCAGGGTGGAGACGTCCACGAGCCCGGCGAAGCCTCCGACGCCACCGACGACGGCCGGGGTCATGGTGGAGGCCACGGCGTCCTTCATGAGCGCGACGGCCCGGTCCCCGGCGGCGGTGTCCACGCCGGCGTCGGCGTAGGTGATGGCGGGGCGGGCTGCTCAGGCTGCTCGGGCTGCTCGGTCATGTGGGGGCTCCTTGTGGACTCGGGTCGAAGGTGCGGTGGCGGGCGGAAAGGGGCGAGGGCGAAGCAGGCGGCCGGTGCGCATCGCCGACGGCGGACCGGGGAACTCCGGCGGACCGGGCCAGCCGGCCGGGGCGCGGCGGGCGCCAGCCGGCGGGCCCTGGTTAGGTCGTCGATCCCAGGGGGCTGCCGGAGGCCAGGTCCGGGCGGGTGATGCTGCCCGGCGGCACGGTGCGGCCGGCGTCGTCGGCCTGATCGCGGCGCCGACCGCGGTAGGCGGTGGGGACACGGCGCACCGGGATGGCGGCGCCCGTCAAGCTGCGCACGGGCGGCGGGATCGGGTAGTCGCCGGTGAAGCAGGCCAGGCACAGCTCGTCGGCCTTCTGGCCGCTGGCGGCCACCATGCCCTCGACGGACAGGAAGCCCAGGGAGTCGGCGCCGATGGACTGACCGATCTCCTCCACGCTCATGCCGGTGGCGATGAGCTCGGCGCGGGTGGCGAAGTCGATGCCGTAGAAGCATGGCCACATGACCGGCGGGGAGGAGATGCGCACGTGAACCTCGGCGGCGCCGGCCTCGCGCAGCATCCGCACCAGGGCCCGCTGGGTGTTGCCGCGCACGATGGAGTCGTCGACGACGACGAGGCGCTTGCCCTCGATGACCTCGCGCAGGGGGTTGAGCTTGAGGCGGATGCCGAGCTGGCGCAGGGTCTGGGTGGGCTGGATGAAGGTGCGCCCCACGTAGGCGTTCTTCACCAGGCCCTGCCCGTAGGGGATGCCGGAGGCCTGGGCGTAGCCGATGGCGGCCGGGGTGCCCGACTCCGGCGTGGCGATGACGAGGTCGGCTTCCACCGGGTGCTCGCGGGCCAGGGCGGCGCCCATCTCGTTGCGTGAGGTGATGACGCTGCGCCCGGCGATGCGGGTGTCGGGGCGGGCCAGGTAGACGTACTCGAAGACGCAGCCGGCCCGGCGGGCGGTGGCGAAGCGGGTGGAGCGCACGCCGTCCTCGTCGATCTCGATGAGCTCGCCGGGCTCGATCTCACGCACGAAGGCGGCGCCGACGATGTCCAGAGCGGCGGTCTCGGAGGCCACGGCCCACCCGTTGCCCAGTCGCCCGAGCACCAGGGGGCGCACCCCGTGGGGGTCGCGGGCGGCGTAGAGGGTGCGCTCGTCCATGAAGACCAGGGAGAAGGCGCCGCGCAGCATGGGCAGAACCCGGCGGGCGGCCTGGTGGACGCTCAAGGGTACCGGTGCGCTGTAGGCGGCGTCGAGCTCGGCGTCGTCGGTGATGCCGGAGGTGAGGATGTCGGCGGCCGAGTCCCAGCCCTCCAGGGCGCCGTGCTCGGAGACGAGGTTGAGCAGGGCGGCCAGGACGGCGGTGTCGGTGGAGGAGCCGCGGCCGAGCTCGCCGCTGAGGTCCTCCCCAGAGGTGGCGTGCACGGCGTCCATGAGCTCACGGGTGTTGGTGAGGTTGCCGTTGTGGGCCAGGGCGAGGGTGGAGCCGGCCGCCGGGCCGAGCATCGGCTGGGCGTTCTCCCAGGTGGTGGCGCCCTGGGTGGCGTAGCGGACGTGGCCGACGGCGATGTGGCCGGTGAGGTTGGACAGGGCCTGGTCGTCGAAGACCTGGGAGACCAGGCCGAGGTCCTTGTAGACGAGGATCTGGGAGCCGTTAGAGGTGGCGATGCCGGCGGACTCCTGGCCGCGGTGCTGGAGGGCGTACAGGCCGAAGTAGGTCAGGCGGGAGACCTCCTCGCCGGGGGCCCAGACGCCGAAGACACCGCACTCCTCACGCGGCGAGGGCTCGAGCTCGTCGGAGTGGTCGTCGGGCAGGGCAGTCAGACCGGGGACGCCGGTGGGCACCTCGGGCGCTGCGGGAGCCGCAGGAGCCCCGGGAGCCTCAGGGGCCGCCGGGTCGGGCGGGCTCGGACGGCTGGTCCGCCCCAGGGGCTCGGAGGAGTCGGCCCGCGGTGTGGGGCGGGCGCCGTCGGGATGGTCGAAGGTGATCTGCGAGGGGTTCTCACCGGTGCGCACACGCACAGTCTGTCACGCCCGGGCGCCGTCTGACCATTGCGTCCGCCGGAGCCGGTCAGCGCGGGCGGCTTCGGAATCAGCTGGCGCCCATCAGGACTCCGACGACGATCATCGAGACGCCCAGTATGGATCGCCTGGTGAAGGGCTCACGTAGGAGCCACACGCCGGCGATGACACCGAAGACGACGTTGAGGCTCCGGGAGGTGGCGACGACGGACGGAGGCCCGAAGCGCATGGCGACAAGCACCAGCGCGTAGCTCGCCGGCACCAGCACCGCGATCGGGAGGGCTCGGGTCCAGCCGGCAGCCAAAGCAGCGGGCAGCTCGCGACGACGCCGGCCCAGCACGATGGTGAGCAGCACGAACTGAGCCAGACTGGACAGCGCCATGTAGGGCACGACCGCGACGTGCAGCTCCGCGACGGCAAAAGCGTCCCACAGGGTGTAGGCGGCGGTGCAGGACGCGACGGCGCCGCCCGCCCAGAGGCCTCGGGCCCGGGTCAGATTCCGCCAGGTGACCCTCGAGGCGAGGACGACGCCGACGAGGACCGCCATCAGCGCGAGCGTCTGGATGGCACTCGGGCCCCCGGTCCACGGCGCCACCACCGCCGTCACCAGAACCGGCGCCAGTCCGCGTGAGACCGGGTAGACCACTGACAGGTCCGCCGCCGAGTAGGCGCGTTGGAGAACCGCCGCGTAGGCCGTGTGCAGCGCCGTGCTGACGAGGGCCGCCCACCAGGCCGGCCCCAGACCTCCCCATATCGCCCCCACTGTCAGTACCACGAGCCACAGCGGTGCGGTGATGGCGCTGTAGACCCACACGAAGGCGACATCCGAGGTACCGGACCTCTTCACCAGCACGTTCCACAGGGCGTGCAGGGCGGACCCGGCCGAGACCAGGGCAAGGGAGTATCCGAAAGCCATCATGTAGACGTTGTCTACCATGTTGTAGACGCCGTCTACAAGAGGCAGGCTAGGGCCATGAGCCAGACAACGGAGGACCGCCTGATCCAGGCAGGGCGGCAGCTGCTCGAAGACGACGGCATCAGCGCGGTGACGGGTGCGGGAGGTGGCCCGGCGCTGCGGCGTCTCCCACGGAGCACCGAGACGCCACTTCCCCACCCTCGCGCTGCTACTGGCCGCGATCGCCGAGGTGTGCCTCGAGAGCTCCGCGAGCGCATCGCCGACGCCGGAGGAAGCCTCAGGGGACCGCGAGGGCCTACGTCGCCTACGCCGTCGAGCACCCCCACGCCTTCGACCTCATCACCCGTCACGACGTGCTGGCCGGCAGCGGACGGGAGCTTCGGGCCACGTCCCTGCCGCTCCTTCAGCAGTGGCAGACCCGCTTCGCGGAGCAGCACCCGGACGCTCCCAACGCCGCCGCGACCGCCGCCTGGGCGGCCATCCACGGCGTTGCCTCGCTCGCTTCACGGGGCGTGCTGGACCTGGTCGGAACCGATGCCCAGGAGCCTGCTGGATCAGATTCTCCCGCAGGACTGACGCATCGGGCGCCCTCAGGGCTGGTGCGTCAGGAGCTGGAAGCGGATGCCGGAGGTGGGGTCGGCGGACAGGAGGCGGACCCGCACGCGCTCACCCACCGGGAGGCCGCCGTCTAAGGCCTTCTTGCCGGCGCGGATCTCGGTGACGACGGCGGGCTCGGCCAGGACGAGCTCGCCGCGGCCGTCGCGCTCGGAGGTGATGACGCCGTCGAAGACCTCGCCCTCGTGTCCGCGCAGGACCAGGGCCTCCAGGGCGGTCAGGGCTCCGCGGCCGATGGCGCGGGCGCGCTTGCCGGTCTGCTCCATGACGCCCGGCAGGTCGGGCAGCGCCTGGAGGACCCACTCGGGCACGGGCACCTGGGCGCAGGCGGCGATGCAGACCTCCTCGCCGTAGCGGTCGACGAGTCGGCGCAGCGGCGCGGTGACGTGGGCGTAGCGGGCGGCGATCGCGGAGTGGACGGCCTCCTCGGAGTCGGCGGCCTCGTCGTCGGCGGGGACCCCGACGCCACCCACCCCGAAGGCGAGGTAGCCCGATCCGCGGAAGAGGGACATGGCCTGCTCCATGAAGGCCGCGTGGGCGGGGATGGCGTGGTCCAGGCCGCGCACGAGCTCGGGGTAGGGCTGGGCGGCCGGCCAGTCGATGCCCAGGGCCGCGGCGACGCGCCGCAGGCGGGCGTAGTCCTCGGGCGCGCCGGGCGGCAGGGTCCGCAGGATGCCGACGCCGCACTCGACCATGATCCGGGCGGCGCACATGCCGGTGAGCAGGGAGATCTGGGCGTTGTACTGCTCGGCGGGCACGGGCACGCGGTAGGCGAGCCGGTAGCCGGCCGGGCTGGCGCTCTCGGTGGGCTTGGCGGGCTCGGCGTCACCCGACGGCGACGGCTCCCCTGCTACCTCTGTTGCTTCTGCCGCCTCGGTCACCTCGACGACCTGCTCGGGCGTGGTCATGCTGATGCCGCCGCGGGCGGCCTCCCGCTCCAGACGCAGACGGCCGATCTCGGCCAGAAGCTCGGGCAGGTCGGCCGGCACCTCCTGGGGCAGGGCGTCCTCCCCGTCAATGGCGTCCTGGACCTGGGCGTAGCTAAGGCGCGCCCGCGAGCGCACGAGGGCCCGCTCGACGCGGGCGGAGACGACCTCACCGCGCTCGTCAAGGTCGATGGTCCACAGGCAGGCCGGGCGCTCGGCGTCCTGAAGCAGGGAGGCGGCGCCGTGGGAGAGGACCTCGGGGTGCAGGGGCGTGGCGGCATCGGGGGCGTAGATGGTCTCGCCGCGGCGACGCAGCTCAGTGTCCAGGGCGCCGCCGGGGGTGACGAAGGTGGCCAGGGAGGCGATGGCGTAGTGGACTCGGTAGGCGGCCGACGGCTCGGGGGCGTCCCCGGTCCCCCTGGCGGCCGTGCCGGCCTGGTCAGCATGGTCCGCTTGTGCGGGCAGGCGCTCCAGGAGCACCGCCTGGTCGAGGTCCATGGAGCCGGGCGGGTCGATGGTGACCAGTTCCAGGTCTCGGGCGTCGCGGGCGCCGTCGGCCAGAAGACGGGCGGGGCCGTCCTGGGCCCAGGCGCCGGCAGCGGCCTCCGCCTCGGCGAGGGCCTCGGGCGGGAAAGCGGCAGGCACCTCGTAGTGCGCGCGCAACGCGTCCAAGGTCCGGGCGACCTCGGCGGGCGGGGCGGTGTAGGTACTCAGGCGCGTGCGACTCATGGGATGAACCTACCGGCGCGGGCCTTCAGCGCAGTGACCAACGGGCGGATGGGGCGGAATCGGCCCAATCTGTCACGGGCGGCGACTTTTGGGACCGAGTGCGCTCCGCAGACGACCAGTCAGAACGCATTAACGCTGGTCAGGACCTTGCGCCCGGACGCCTGCTCCGACAGCGTGCGTTGAAAAGTCGCCATTTGTGACACTTTCGTCCTCTGCGCGGTTGGCACAACAATCCACGACGCCTCAGGACATGAGAGTGCCCCAACGAGTCCGCGGAGCAGCCCCGGTTCCCAAAGCGACAGTCAGAATCGGGGCGGCGCTACGGCGGCACGGCGACGGTCATACCGGCGCCGGCCCTCAGTGCAGTGCCCAACGGGCGCGCACACCCGCAGCGCGCCCCACACATCGACCAAAACTTCAGAATCGACGCGGCTCCGGGTCGATTTTGAAGAAAATGTTGATGTCTACCCGGGGAGCCGGACCAGAGGCAGGTAGGCGGACAGGTCGCAGCGCTCACCGGAGGCGTGCAGGGTGCCGTCGGCCAGGGCGTCCTGCCAGGTGAGTCGGCCGGTGGCCAGGGCCAGCCAGGTGGCGGCGTCGGTCTCGACGACGCTGGGCGGGGTGCCCCGGCGGTGGACAGTGCCGGCGACGGCCTGGGTGACACCGAAGGGCGGGACCCGCACCTCGACCGAGCGCCCGGGCGCGCAGGCGGCGAGCTCCTCGAGGGTGTAGCGCACGGCGGTGGCGGTCACCCGACGTCGGGCGGCCCGGTCGGTGGGACTGGCGGAGTCGGCACCGATCCCAGCTCCGGCCGGTTCGTCGTCGGACGTGCCCTGCTCCTGGGCCCACTGGCGCAGAGCCTGGGCGCCGGCGGCGGGGTCGATGCGTCGTCTTGCAGCCATGGCGCGAAGCCTATGCCGGAGCAGCCCGGAACTGGCAGGCGAGTCCATCGTGGGCGACGAGCACCCTTACTCACGGTGAAGACCACCACGAGGTCATGCCGGTCGGCTCTGATCGGTCTCGACGACAGCGCCGCGCAGCCGTCCTGGCCCATCGGGGACTGCGTTCTGCGCCCAGGACGTACTTCTCCCCCCAAACGACTGCGCCCGGGCCGTCGCTTTCTGTAGGAGAACGCAGTCCTCGATCGAAAGGTACGTCCTCGATCTGGGGCGGCACAGCCCACAGGGACGTTCCGCGCCGTCGGGGACATTTCCGCACGGCCGGGGGCATTCGACGCCATCGGGGACAGGATTCCCGCCCCCGTGCGCGCGGGATGCCCCCGGCGGGAGGGGTGTGTCCCTGGCCGCGTGAAGCGCCCCCACCGAAGGACACCGAGCCTCACGGACCCGGCTCCCGAGGTCCTCACACACGTCGTGCGGGGCCCCGCACCTGGTGGGACCCCGCACGATGACGCGGCGATGAGGCTCGCCGGCTCAAGCAGCAGCCGTGGCCTGCGCCTCAACACCCTTCTTGCCGTCGGCGTTGCGCCCCAGCCCCTTGAGGACGATGACCAGCGCGGTACTCACCACCGTCCCGGCCAGGATCGCCAGGAGGAAGCCACCGAAGTGGGTGATGGCGAAGGCGACGAACACGCCACCGTGGGGCGCGCGCGAGCCGACGTGCATCGCCATGGTCATCGCGCCGGTGACCGCGCCGCCGGCCATCGTGGCCGGGATGACGCGCAGCGGGTCGGCGGCGGCGAAGGGGATGGCGCCCTCGGAGATGAAGGACAGTCCCAGCAGCCAGGCGCTGCGCCCGTTCTCGACCTCGGCCTTGGTGAACAGCCGCGAGCGCAGGAAGGTCGCGGCGGACATCGCCAGCGGCGGCACCATGCCTGCGGCCATGACGGTGGCCATGATCTCGTAGGGGGCGGTGTTGCTGGCACTGGCCGCAGACAGTCCCGCGGTGCCGAACAGGTAGGCGGCCTTGTTGACCGGCCCGCCCAGGTCGAAGCACATCATGAGCCCGAGGATGACACCGAGCAGCACGGCCGACCCGCCCCCGGACATGGAGGTCAGCCCGTCCTGCAGCGCGGTCATGAGGGCGGCCAGCGGCAGCCCGAGGACCAGGTACATGACGGCGCCGACCACCAGCGTCGTGCCCAGCGGGATGATGACCACGGGCATGAGCCCCCGCAGCCAGGCCGGCACACTGAGCCCGGCGAGCCAGGCCGCGAAGTAGCCCGCGAGGATGCCGCCGACCAGGCCACCGATGAACCCGGCCCCGACCTCGACCGCGACGACCCCCATGACGAACCCGGGCGCGATCCCGGGCCTTCCGGCCAGCCCGAAGGAAATGTAGCCGGCCAGCGCCGGGACGAGGAAGCTCATAGCCGCCTGCCCCAACAGGAACAGCGTCCACCCGATGTACAGCAGCAGCCCGGACTGGGAGACGGTGATCGTCTCGGTGCCGACGACGTCGCCGGCCGAGTTCTTGATCTCATGAACGAACTCGTTGCCGGGCAGGTTCCACAGGGAGTAGTCGCTGATGGATATCTTCTCGTAGAGGTTGGCCACGTCGTACCCGGCCAGGAGGAAGCCCAGCGCAATGAGCAGACCGCCGGCGGCCACGAAGGGGATCATGTAGGACACCCCGGTCATGACGGACCTCTGCAGGCGCCGGGCCCAGTGCTCGGAGCCCTCCTCGCTCTCCTCGGCGGACTCGCCGCCGGCCGGCACTCGGGCAGCACTCGGGTCATCGACGGCGGCCAGAGCCTTGTCCACCAGGGAGCCGGCGTCGTTGACGGCGGCCTTGACGCCGACGTCGATGACGGGCTTGCCGGCGAAGCGCTCGCGGCCCTTGACCGGCAGGTCGTGGGCGAAGATGACGGCGCTGGCCCGCTTGATGAGCTCGGGGTCGAGGGCGTCGATCTTGCCCGAGCCCTGTCCCTCGATGGCCACGGTGATGCCGCGGTCCTTGCCGGCCTGCTCCAGGGCCTCGGCGGCCATGAAGGTGTGGGCGATGCCGGTGGGGCAGGAGGAGACCCCTACGATGACGGTCTCGCCCTCCGCCGGGGCCGACGACGCCGCAGCGGCCTTGGTCTGCGCGGCACCAACCCCTGCGGCTGAGTCCGCGGCGCTTCCGGCCTTGCCGGCCTCACTGTCCTCGGTCCCCTGCCCGCCGTCGAGCAGCTCGGGCTGAACCTGCTGCGTGACGATGCGGGTGATCTCCTCGGCGTCGGCGGCCTGGCGCAGGGCGTCGGTGAACTCGGTCTGCATGAGTCCGCGGGCGAGCCTTTGGCCAGGAGCCTGGAGGTGGAAGTCGTCGGCGCCGTCGGGGGCGGCGATCATGAAGATGAGGTCGGCGGCCTGCCCGTCGGCGGCCCCTGAAGTCGACCGGCTGCGCCAGGCGGGCGAAGCCGAGGCTGGGGGCCAGGACGTGGGGGCTGCGGCAGTGCGGGATGGCGATGCCGCCGGGGATCCCGGTGGGGGCAGTGGACTCGCGCTTCTTGGCGTCGGCGGCCAGGCCGTCGGGGCTGGAGGCCCGGCCGGCGCCGGCCACGGTGGCGGCCAGGAACTCGATGACGTCTTCCTTGCCCGGGCCGGCGTCGGCGTCGAGCGCGACCAGCTCGGGGATGATGAGGGGCTTGTTCTCGGTCATGGTCTTCCTTGGTGTCCGAGGTGCCGTCGCCCGGTGGGCGGCAGCGGGTCACAGGTGGTCAAGGGTGGTGGGCGGCGGTCATGCGGTCGGTGATGGTCATGTGGCGGATCGGTGGGCGGGTGGTGAACAGGTCAGTGGACGGTCAGTGGTGGAGCCGCTCGGCGGTCGGTAGCCGCCGGCTCGCGGCCGCCAGCGTGTGCGAGGAGCCACGGGCTCGAGGGTCCGCGGCCCGGCGCCTGCGGGCGCCCCGGCTCAGGAGAGCTGGGTGACGACGGCCGCCTGCTCGGGCAGGTCAGCGGGCGTGGGCAGGGTGGTTCCGGGAAGGGAGGCGGCGGCCGAGCCATAGGCCATGGCGGTGCGCAGGCGCTCGGCCTCGTCACCGCCGTTGACGTCGGCCAGGATGTAGCCGGCCACCGAGGAGTCCCCGGCTCCGACGGTGGAGACCACCGAGACCTCGGGGGCGGTGGCGTGCCAGGCGCCGTCGGCGGTCACCAGGACGGCGCCGGCGGGGCCGAGGGTCACCATGACGGCACCGAGCCCCAGGCCCACCAGGAGGCGGGCGGCGTCGACGACGGGGCCGTAGTCCCCCTGGACGGCGCCCTCCTCGAGGGCCATGGCGCGCTCGGCGGGCAGGCCGGCGAGCTGACCGAGCTCCTCACCGTTGGGTTTGATGAGGTCGGGGGCCGATGCGGGCAGCTCGGCGGCCAGGGCCGCCAGGGGCTCATCGGAGGTGTCGACGGCGATGCGCAGCCCCGGGGCGGCCTCCCGCAGGAGCCCCACGAGGCGGGCGTACCACCTGGCCGGCGCACCCGGCGGCAGGGAACCGGACAGGACCGCCCAGTGGTGGGTGTCGGCTCCGGCCGACACGCCTGTGAGGGTGAGGGTCTCCAGGAGGGCCTGCTCGACGGCGTCGATCTCCCCTCGCTCAAGCTCCGCCCCCGCACTCGTTGAGCTTTGGTGGTGGTGCCGTCGGGCTCGGTGACGGCGGTGTTGATGCGGGCGGGTCCGGCCACGGGCACGGATCGCACGGTGAGGCCGGGCAGCTCGAGGGCGCCCAGGGCGGTGAGGATGGGGTCGTTCTCGGCGGCGGGCAGGACGGCGGTGGCGGCGCGCCCGGCGTTGGACAGGACGCGGGCTACGTTGACGCCCTTGCCTCCCGGTTCCATGACGACGCCGGTCAGGCGCTGGACGGCGCCGCGCTGGAGGGGGCAGGGCAGGGAGACGGTGCGGTCGAGGGACGGGTTGGGTGTGAGGGTCAGGATCATGCGACGAGGACCTCGGTTTCGGTGGCGGTGAGCTGGTCGATGAGTGCGGGCGGGAGCTCGACGTCAGTGACCAGGAGGTCGATGTCGTCGAGGGAGGCGAAGGAGACCAGGTGCTCCTGGCCGATCTTGGTGGAGTCGACCAGGGCCACCACCTGGCGGGCGCTGCGCACCATGGCGCGTTTGACGGTGGCTTCGTCGGGGTCCGGCGTGGACAGTCCGTGGGCTGCGCTCAGGCCGTTGGCTCCCAGGACGGCGACGTCGACCCTCAGGGTGGACAGGGCCTCGACGGCTTCGGGGCCGACGGCGGCCTGGGTCAGTCCGCGCAGCTGACCGCCCAGGATCCGCACCCGGGTGCGTCCGGCGCCGGCCAGGCAGGCGGCGGTCAGGACGGAGTTGGTGATGACGGTCAGGTCGGTGTCGCCCGGCAGGAGGCGGGCGAGCGATCCGGTGGTGGTTCCGGCGTCAATGAGGAGGGTGGTGCCGGGCCCCGGTGCGAGCCGCGCCAGGGCGGCGCGGGCGATGGCCTGCTTGGCGGTGGGGTTGACCTGCTCGCGCTGGGTCACGCCGGTCTCCGGCAGGGCGGGGGCGGGGGATGGCGCCGCCGTGGACCTTGCGCAGGGCGCCGCTGCGGTCCAGGGCAGTCAGGTCGCGGCGGATCGTCTCAGGGGTGACGTCGAAGTGCTCGGCGAGCTCGGTGACGAGAACCCGCCCCGCACCGCGCACCTGCTCCACGATCTGGCGGTGCCTGTCCTCAATGCGCATGTTCACCTTCTGGAAGGTCCGTGCCGTCAGCCCAGTACGCCCGTTCGGGCATCACATTGAGCCAACATGTCTGAACAGACACGAGAGTATGTCCGTTCAGACATTCACGTCTACCCCTTTGTGATCCACAATACAATCCATAGGTTGTTTTGAGAACAGGGACGCCCCACGGGCACCACCGCCCCATCGAGGACGTACATCGGCGCCCAGGACTGCGTTCTCCGACAAACGGCTGCGGGCACACCCCAGTAGCCCGGAGGACAACGCAGTCCCCGAACGGGAAGTACGTCCTCGGCGCGAATCGCAGTCCCCACAGCCCCGGCCACCCGGGCCGCCCGAACGGCCCCCGGTGACGCCCCGTCGTCGACGCCCCTGCAGACAGCACTCGTGCCCGCCTCCCCGAGTGGGGATGACGGGCACGAGTCTCGATCCGCGTATCGCTGCGGTTCAGCCTGGAGCGGCCTGCGTCAGGCCGACCCGGCCGGCATCAGCCGACCCAGCCGGCGTCAGGCAGCGTCAGGCGACCTGCTGTCTGCGGCGCAGGATGAGGTAGCCGCCGACGACGAGCAGGGCGAGGGCGAGTACCCCCGCGCCAAGTGAGGCGCCGGTGCGGGCCAGAGGACCATCACTGGCCGCCTGGTTCGGGCGCTCGGCTCCGGCCGCCTGGGCGGGCGCTCCGGACACGGCCGGAGCGGCGGTGGCTGCGGGCTGCGCGCCGCTACCCGCAGACGGCTCGGTGCCGCCGCCCGCGGAGGTCTCACCAGCACCAGGGCCGCCCTGCGGGGTGGATGCCGCCTTGCCGCCGGTCCCATCCGCCGCAGCATCAGCGCCCGTCGCCGCGCTGTCGCCCGGGCCCGCTCCGGGGTCGGCCGCACCCTCATCCTCGATCTCGACCGAGAACCGGTTGAGAACCGCACCTGCGGCGTCGAGGGTCTCGACTAAGGCCCAGCGGCAGGTGGTGGCCTGGACCGTGCGGCAGGCACGCGTGGGGGCATCGGTCGGGAAGGTGAGGTTGAAGTCGACCCGGCCGGTGGTCGGGCCGGTGGGGTTGACGGTGAGGTCGAGGTCCTTGGTCAGGATCTCCTGATCCCCCGCGCTCACGCGCACGCGCCGGGCGCCGGCAGCCTGCTCGGTGGGGTTGGTGTAGGCCAGGGAGTCCAGGGTCACGGAGACCGTGTCGGTGCTGCGCGCGCCGCCTGAGCTGACGTACACCGGCCCCACGGTCATCGCGGTCTGCCGCTTGGAGTAGTCGGCTGTGACGGGCTTGTCGCCGAAGGAAGCCAGGTAGGCGGAGGTGACGTCGCGGTCGAGGACGCCGGTGTTGGTCACGGGCTTGTCCTTCAAGGCGGTGTAGCCATCGCCTCCCGCCAGCAGGAAGGAGTTGGAGGCGACGACGACGCTGTCGCCGTCAGCCAGCGGCTTGCCGTCGACGAGGATCTCACGGATCGCAGGGGCGGCTCCGGGCTCGCCCCCGTATGCGGGATCGGTGGTGGCCTCGGTGAGGACGTCGACGTTCCTGGACAGCCCCAGGGTGAGCACGGGGCGGCTGGAGCCGGGCTGCCACTGCTGGGACAGCAGAGTCTTGAGCTCGGCGCCGGTGAGGGTCGTGTAGGCCATCTCGTTGCCGAAGGGCTGGACGGTGTAGGCCTCCCCCGAGGTCAGGACCCCATCGCCCTCCGGAGCCGGAGGCGGCGTAGAGCAGGTCGGCGCGCACGCCGCCGGGGTTCATGATGCCCATGTAGCGGGTGGAGCCGGTCGGCTGGATGTCGGTGGCGAGCCAGCTGCGGAAGGACTCGGCGATGAGGTTGGAGGCAGTGGACTCCGTGCCGCGGTTGGCGCCGGGGCCGGAGCCGTCCGAGCCGCGCAGGAAGTCCGAGCCGATCTTGGCCAGCGGCTTGCCGCCCTCGGTGGCGGAGTCCTTCTCCGCCTGGGACACGATTCCGGCGACGCCGTAGGCATCGGTGGTGCAGCTCGAGCCGCGCAGGTCCTTGTTGTCGGCGCTGACCACTGAGGTCTTCCGGCTGGCGGGGTCGTAGCTTCAGGCGGATGCGGCCCAGTGCCCAGCCGTAGTGGTCGGCCTGGACGACGGCGATCTGGTTGCCCTCGGCGCCGGTGACGGTCTTGGCGAAGGGCACGTGAGTGTGCCCGGAGAAGACGGCGTCGACGTTCTTGGAGAAGCTCGTGGCCGTGGAGGCCGCGTCCTCATGGCTGAGCACGACGACGACGTCGGCCTCACCGTTGGCGGTATCGCCGTCCTTGAGCTCGGCGGCGCGGGCGTTGGCGGCGGCGACCGCCGGGCTCAGGGTGAGGGTGGACAGTGCCGAGGGTGACACGAGGGTGGGAAGCTCATCAGTGACGACGCCGACGAAGCCGACGCGCACACCGCCGACCTCCTTGATGAAGGCTCCTTTGCCGCCGCCCTCGGCGCTCAGGGGAGTCGAGCCGGAGACATTGGCGGCCAGGATCGGGAAGTTCGAGGCGGGCAGGATGCGCGTCTCCAGGTCGGTCAGGCCCTGGTCGAGCTCGTGGTTGCCCAAGGCGGAGACATCCAGGGGACATCGCGTTGAGCGCCTCCATGGTGGGGCGGTCCTGGAGGATGGAGGAGACGTAGGCCGATCCACCCACGGAGTCTCCGGCGGAGACGAACAGCGTGTTGGGGTTGGCGGCGCGGGCGGAGGAGACCTCGCAGGCCAGCGTGACAGCACCGGGGTCCTCGACGGATGTCTGCCCGGTACCGCTATCCGTCTGCGTGGTCCGGGAGATGTGGCCGTGCAGGTCGGTGATGCCCAGCAGGTCGATGGTGGTGGCGCCGGCAGCCGGAGAGTCGGCCGGGGTGGCCGGCTCGTCAGCACCGGCGGGAAGGCTGAGCGGGAAGGGACTGAGGGCTGTCAGAGTCAGCGCGCACATGACGGCGCTGACCCTGACGGCCCGCGTGGGGCGCAGTCGCATGTCGTTCCTTATCAGGCGGAGGGATGGTGACCCGGGAGAAGATGAGGAGAGGAACATGGGTCACCGTATGCGACCCGGCGATACGGGGCATTATTTTTCAGGGCACTCACTGACGTTCATCAGACAGCGCTCGTGCCCACCTCTCCCGGGTGTCCGTCAGCGCCGTCGGGACATGCCTCCACGGCGGGAGCGCGGCGAGGAACGAGCCGCGCGAATGGTTGCCGAGAGCGCCGATCCCACACCCACTCCCCCAAGCCACAGCGACGGCGTCCGCCGCCTCGTTCTCAGAGGCGACGGACGCCGTCGCTGTGGGCGCGAGCCCGGATCAGCCAGGTATCAGACGATGCCGTGGGCGATCATGACGTCGGCAACGCGGGTGAAACCGGCCGCGTTGGCGCCGAGCACGTAGTCGCCGGGGCGGCCGTACTCCTCGGCCGCGGCGACGCAGGAGTCGTGGATGTCGGCCATGATGCCGGTCAGCTTGGCCTCGGCGGTGGCGAAGTCCCAGCGGGTGCGGCCGGCGTTCTGCTCCATCTCGAGGGCGGAGGTCGCCACGCCACCGGCGTTGGCGGCCTTACCGGGGCCGAAGAGGATGCCGGCCTTCTGGAAGGCCTCGACGGCCTCCGGGAGTGGAGGGCATGTTGGCGCCCTCGGAGACCACGCCGCAGCCGCCCCGCAGCAGGGTGTTCGCGGCATCGCCGTCGAGCTCGTTCTGGGTGGCGCAGGGCAGGGCGACGTCGCCGGGGACGTCCCACACGGAGCCGCCGGTCACGAGGCGGGCGCCGGGGCGACGCTCGACGTAGTCGGCCACGCGGCCGCGCTCGACCTCCTTGACCTGCTTGAGCAGCTCGAGGTCCACCCCGGCCTCGTCGACGACGTAGCCGGAGGAGTCGGAGAAGGTGATGGGGGTGGCGCCGAGCTGCTGGGCCTTCTCGATGGCGTAGATCGCCACGTTCCCGGCTCCGGAGACGAGGACCTTCTGGCCCTCGAGGGACTCGCCCTTGGTGGCGAGCATGGACTGGGCGAAGAGCACGGTGCCGTAGCCGGTGGCCTCGGTGCGCACGAGGGAGCCGCCCCAGGCCAGGCCCTTACCGGTGAGGACACCGGCGTCGTAGGAGTTCCGCAGGCGCTTGTACTGGCCGAACATGTAGCCGATCTCGCGGCCGCCCACGCCGATGTCGCCGGCGGGCACGTCGGTGGAGGGGCCGATGGCGGGCCGACCAGTCATGAAGGACTGGCAGAAGCGCATGACCTCGGCGTCGGAGCGACCGTGCGGGTCGAAGTCGGAGCCGCCCTTGCCGCCGCCGATGCCCTGGGCGGTCAGGGCGTTCTTGAAGATCTGCTCGAAGCCGAGGAACTTGATGATGCCGGCGTTGACCGAGGGGTGGAAGCGCAGGCCGCCCTTGTAGGGGCCCAGCGCGGAGTTGAACTCGATGCGGAAGCCGCGGTTGACGTGGACCTGGCCGGCGTCGTCGACCCACGGGACCCGGAACATGATCTGGCGCTCGGGCTCGACGATGCGCTCCAGGAGGGCGCCGTCGGCGTAGTGGGGGTGCTTGGCGATGACGGGACCAGGGACTCAAGCACCTCGTGGACGGCCTGATGGAACTCGACCTCTCCACGGTTGCGAGCCACAACCTGCTCATAGACCTTTTCGACAACGTCCTGCATGGGGGACTCCTTCGCCTAGCGGAATAAGCTCAGCACCTGGCTGGTCGCCGCGGCGCCGCGAAAAGACTTCCACCGAGACGTTCACTGAGACGAAACATCTCGCGATCCGGAGGAAACATAGCCGTCGCAAAGGCCGCATTCCGGACGTTTGCGCAACACAGATCACATTCCTGGAGGATCTGGAGGCATGAGTAGTGAACAGCTTCCAGACGGTTCAGTCGAGACGGCCCGCTACACCCACGGGCACAGCGCGGCGGTGCTCAGCGCACACTCGCGGCGCGGCGCGGCGGACTCGGCCGCCTACCTGCTTGCCCACCTGAATGCGGGAATGGACCTGCTCGACGTCGGCTGCGGACCGGCGTCCATCACCGCGGACCTCGCTGAGCGCGTCACCCCGGGGCGGGTCGTCGCCCTCGATGCCGCGTCCGGCGCCCTGGAGGCGGCCCGGGCGACGCTTCGCGACCGGGGCCTGTCCGAGCAGGTGGAGGTGACCTGCGGGGACGTCATGGCCCTGCCCTTCGAGGACGCCTCCTTCGACGTCGTCCACGCCCACCAGGTCCTTCAGCACCTCGCGGACCCGGTGGGAGCCCTGGCCGAGATGCGCCGCCTCACCCGCCCCGGCGGGATGGTGGCCGTGCGCGACGCCGTCTACTCCGCCATGACATGGTTCCCCGAGCCCGCGGGCATGGAGCAGTGGCGCTCGGTCTACATGGCCACCGCCCGGGCCAACGGCGGCGAGCCCGACGCCGGGAGCCGACTGTTGTCCTGGGCCCGGGAGGCGGGCTTCACCGACGTGACGGCCTCGGCCTCCACCTGGTGCTACGCCACACCCGCCGACCGGGCCTGGCAGTCGCAGACCTGGGCGCAGCGGTGCCTGACATCCTTCGGTCCGCGGGCCGTCGAGCTGGGACTGGCGGACAGGGCCGACCTGGAGACGATGGCCCAGGCGTGGCGGCAGTGGGGAGACAGCGAGGACGCCTGGTTCGTCGTCGTGCACGGCGAGGTCCTGGCCCACGTCTGAGTGCGGGGGCACGGGATCAACCGGCAGCGGGCGGGCGTCAGGTGCCCAGTGCCCAGATCGAGGCCGCATCCGGCGCGGTGAAGCGGAATCCGGAGGCGAGCAGCGCCTGAGGCACTGCGCGCTGGGAGGCACCGAGCAGCTCGGCGAGCATGCCGCCGATGCTTCCAGCACCCCCGGCCGCCCCGGCCCTGCCCGCCCGGTCCAGCAGGGAGCTGGGGCACCACCGCCACCGAGGGCGGGCCGCCGGCGCGCGACAGCAGCCGGTGGAGGTCGCGGTTGCGCGCCGGCTCGGGCGCGGTCAGGTTGACCGGCCCGCGGACGTCGTCGTGCCTCGATGGCCCACAGGAGCCCGGCCGCGGCATCCTCCAGGCCGATCCACGGCTGCCACTGGTCGCCGCGGGCCCAGCCGGGCCCCCTGCCCCAACCCGGTAGGCGGCGCCGAGGATCCTGCCCAACCCGCCCGAGGAGCTGACCACCAGGCCCGTGCGGGACTGGACCGTGCGCAGCCCGGCCTGCGCCGCCGGGCCCGCAGCCGCCTCCCAACGCCGGCACAGCTCGGACAGGAATCCTTCACCCGGGCCGCTGGCCTCGGTGAGGATCTCATCGCCCCGATCCCCGTAGAAGCCGGTGGCCGATCCGCTCAGCAGGACCTCGGGCCGCCCGGCCGGGGGCAGGCCCACGGCGACCCGGGCGATGAGGGCGGTGGTGGACAGGCGCGAGGCCGCCAGCTCGCGACGGCGCGCCGGTGTCCAGGGGCGCGGCGCGATCGGGGCGCCCGACAGGCAGACCACGGCCCTGGCGCCCTCCAGGGCGCTGGGCGGCAGGAGGCGCTCGGCGGGTGCCCACCAGGCGTGCTCCCTGCCGGAGTCATCGACCTCGATACCCTCCCGCGGCGCCTGGCCCGCTGCGCTGCGGTGGAGGATCCGGATCCTCCAGCCGCTGTCCCGGGCCAGGTCCGCCAGGCGGGATCCGATGAGGCCCGCTCCGGCCACGACGAGCAACCCCGGGTCGCCGCGCTGGCTGGACCGCTCTGAGGGGGTGGCGTGAGTACTCATGTACTCACCCTAGGCGCTCGGCCGCCCCACGGGCCCCGGTCCCGGCCGCGCCCCTACCGACGACGCGAGGGGAGGCGGGTTTCCGCTCTCTTCCGGCCAGGAGTGAGCCGTATCGGTTCACAGGATGCACACAACGGGCACCCACTCCTTTAGGCTCTTCCCAATGCCCGAACACACCCCCGCTTCCCGCTCCTCCGTGATGGATCTGATGGCTCTGCGCTCCGTCACGGAGCTTGCCGTCACCCGGCGCCATGTCCTGGACCCCGAGGTCCTGCGGACGGTGGCGGCCGTCGACCGGGTCGGCGACCTGACGCGCTTCAACGTCGCTGAGGTGCCCGAGCTGGCCCAGCTCTCCGCCCCTGAGGAGCTGCTGGCGCCCGACGAGCGCGGCTGGGCCCTGGGGCACGCGCTATCCCTGGCCGTGGAGCACGGGCAGCGCCTGTGGCTGAGCGAAGTTCCCAGGGAGCGCCTGGGGCTGCTGCGGAGCGTCCTGGGCGAGCACCTCGTCCACATCGCCTCCCCGCAGGCGCCCGACGGCGTCGAGGCCCCTCAGGCCGACGGGGGCGACGGAACCGGTGAGGGCAGCGTCGTCGTCGCCGTGAGCCCGCGCCGTCTCCTGGACGAGTGGGCCACCGGGACGCCTGAGCAGATCCGCTACCTGCGCACTGTGCTGGAGGGGGACGGACCCGTTGCGCGTCTCCCGGCACACCCTGGCCGCCCTGCAGGAGGCGAAGGTGGACCTGGTGCCGCGCGCCGGCATCGTCCGTCTGCTGCACAACCCCCGCTTCCTGGCCTACGCGACGGTGTTCATCTACTCCTCGCTGCGGGCGCTCCCGGCCGTCTACGCCCCGGGCTTCCGCGGCAACCCCTGGGTGCTGTGGGCCATCGACATCATCACCGCAGTGCCCTACACCTGGGGGATCATCGCCATGGTGGCGGGTAAGCGGCGCCGCATCCGCTTCGCCGGCTTCCTCGTCACCCTCATCACCTTCGTGGCGCCCTACGTGTACTTCTTCCTGGCGGGCGACGACGGGCACGGCAACCAGTACCCCGGCTGGGTCATCATGGTGGTCATCGGCCTGGTGCTGGCCACCTTCCTGCTGGAGGGCGGCCGCTGGCTGCGTGACGTGGCGGTCGCCCGGGGGCTGCGCGCGCCCCCGGGGACGGGTAGTCCGGCCTACGCCGCTGCCGCAGTCGATTCCTCCCCGCGGATCGAGCGCAGCACCCCGGCGAGCAGGAACCACCCGCCCGAGACAATGAGGACGGCGACCGCGCTGAGCGGCCGGTGGGGGTAGATCGCCACCAGCCAGCAGGTGGCCAGGAACCACACGGCCACCGCACCGATGTTGAGGGCGCGGAAGCGCTTGACCCGGGCCGGGTGCGCGTAGTGCGTGGGCACCAGGGTCAGCACCACGAAGATGAGGGTGACGATGATGTTGAAGACCGCCGGGGTCTGAAGCACGTAGAACATGAGGGCCACGATGTTCCAGGCGGCCGGGAAGCCCACGAAGTAGTAGTCGGTGGACTTCCACTGCTTGTTGGCGTAGCAGAACATCGACGAGCTCAGGACGAGGGCCATGAGCAGTCCCGCCAGCGGTCTGGGGCCCATTGGCAGGGCCACGTACATGAAGACCGCCGGGATGAAGGTCCAGGTGAGGTAATCGACGACGATGTCGACGATGCCGCCGTCGAACCAGGGGATGATCTCCGAGACCCGGGCGCGCCGGGCCAGGGTGCCGTCAACGCCGTCGACGACGAGGGCGACGAGCAGCCAGACCCACATCCACGTGAACTCCCGGCGGGGGTGGATCGTGGCGAGCATGGCCAGGCTGGCCCACACCAGTCCCGACATGGTCAAGATGTGCACTGCCCAGGCGGCGACACGGGCCCGTGCCGGGTACTGCCCCGTCGACACAGACGTCCCCTCTCGATGGATAACACTGACGGCGGGAAGTCTATGCGGTTCACAGCCCCGGCACCTATCCGCCGGCGCCGCTCTTGAGCGATCCCCGTCTCCCTCGGACCGCTCGAGAAGCGAGTGCGCCCCCGTACCTGCCGGTCGGGGGCGCACTCAAACTTGCCGGGCGCCGGGGAGGCGCGCGGGAGATGACTCACATGCTCACGTTGCGGAAGTCGAAGGGGTAGATCCCCATGGGGTTCCAGTGGGCGATGAGGCGCGCACCGCAGGGCCGATCGTGGGCCCACAGCTCGCTGCTGATGACGACGCCGCCGCCCTCCAGCTCGCTGAGGTCGAGGCGGTGGTGGCCGTCAACATAGTCGTCGGCCTGCTCCACGGGGTAGAGGGTCAGATCCGACGCGGGGCTCGACAGGCCCGCCAGTGCTCATCGAGGCCGGCCAGGTCGTTGCCGGCGATGCCGTAGCGGCTCGCCAGCTCGTTGACGTCACGGCGCGCGATGGCGGCGACGAACTCCTGGACCTCGGTGTAGATCCGCTGACGCAGGTCCGCACTCCCCCAGGGTGCCGGGGTCGGCTCGGTCGGCTCAGCGGGCTCGGTCGGCTCCTGCTCGGCGCCCGGTCGGTCCTCGGCGGGCGCCTCGGCATCCGTGGGCTGCGAGGCCTCGGCCTCCTCAGGCTCACGCGACCTCTCCGGGTTGTCCTGGGCCTGCGGGTGCTCGACGGGGGCCTGCTCGGCCAGGCCCTGCTCGGCCTCGCCCTCCGGCACCGCCTGGTCCTCGGGCTCACCCTCAGGCGTTGAGGCGGTCGGCGCGGAGACGGCCTCAGCACCGGAGGGCACCGGCACCTCGGGTGCCGGCGCATCGGCGGAGTCGGTGGCGGGGGCGGCATCAGCGGCGTCGGAGACGTCCACCGGGCCGGGCGGCACGCACCGTCTCAGCGGTGTCCGCGACGGGCGGGGCCGTCGCCTCGGCGGGGGCAGCGGCCTCGGAGGCATCCTCGGAGAGGTCGAGGGTGACCTCATCGCCGTCGTGAGCGGCGGCGTCGGCCGGTGTCAGGGGGAGCTCGAGCTGATCGGGCGCAACGGTCTCACCGGTGGGCGCCGCCACGGGCTCACCACCGGCATGCTCGACGGCGGGGATCGTCACCGGTTCATAGGCGGACTCGGCCGTCCCGGAGGAGTGGGCCGCGTCGGTCGGCGAAGCCAGCCCTGGCTCGGAGGACTGGGCCGCCTCGGTGCCGCCCTCAGCGGCCTGCTCCGGGGCGTCAGCCGGGGTCTGCGCAGTGGCGGCGGCGTGCCGAGCCCGGCGCGAGCCATCGGCCGCCTCCGCCTCGGGAGCCGGGACGGTGAACGTGGCGGCGCCGGCCTCGGCGCCGACCTCCTGGCTGGCCTCTGGGGTGCTCAGCACGGGCTGCGCCCCGGACTGCTCCTGCCGGTCGCCCTCAGGAGCGGCCAGGGCCGGCGGCATCTCAACCATCGCGGGCGGCGCCACGGCCGGTGCACTCACCTCACCATCCACAAGACCCTGCTCCACGGGGAAGGGCTGGACGAGGAGGGTCTCCCCCGTCGGCGCGGCGACCGGTTCGGTCTCGGCCGGCGCGACCGGCTGCCCAAGGGCATCGGGGGCCTGAGCGGCCTCGGTCGGCGTGTGGGCGGTCACCGCCGCGTGCCGGGCCTGGTGAGCAGTGGCCGCGTCCTCCTCCTCGGGAGCGGGGACCGGCCTGGGGTCTCGGAGCTCTCGGTCTCGGCCGGGGCGGGCCTCGACCTGCGGGGCCTGAGCCTCGGCGGGGCCTCTCGATGAGGGGCTCGCCGGCAGGGGCTGACGACTCCGGGGCCTGGGCGGGAGCGTCCTCAGGGGACTGGGAAGCGGCGGGCTGCTCGGCCTCAGTAGCGGACTCGGCCGCCGGCTGTGCGGGCACGGCGAAGACGGAGGGGGTATCGACAGAATCGCCGAGCACGTCGGCCTCCAATGCTTCCCTCCCCTCAGAGGGCTCAGTGGCCTCGGGAACCTGGGGCTCCTCAACCGGCTCCGACGTCGTCGGGTCCTCGTCAGTGGTCTCGGCCGGGGACGGCTCCGAGACGACCGTGGGCAGCGGGTCGGAGTTGAGGTACTGGCGCCGTTCCACGCCCACGCGGGTGAGCTGGCCGGCGAGAATCTCGGGGCGGCCGAGGTAGTCCCAGACCTCCGCGGGGCCCGAGCGCAGGCTCAGGGAGGGGGCGTCGAGGATAGCGACCCCGCCGTCGGGCAGGAAGCATAGGAACAGCCCGGTCATCTCGCCGGTGGTGGCGTCCCACAGGCGCACGGTGCCGTCCTCGGAGCCGGTGAGGATCCGGGTGCCGTCGGGGCTCCACTGCGCGTCGGTGACGCCGAAGCGGTGACCGGCCAGGGACAGGACGATCTTGCCGGAGACCTCGTCCCACACGCGCACGACGCCGTCGTCGAAGCCGGCCAGCACCTTGGAGCCGTCGGGGCTCCAGGCGTAGGAGCGGACCATCGCGGCGTCGTCACGCAGCGTCACGAGCTCGCCGGAGGTGATGACGTCCCAGACGTGGGCGGCGCCATCGGCACTGCCGGTGACGACGCGCGGGCCCCCTTGAGTCCACACGACGTCGCGCACCCAGTTGCCGGTGTAGGTGTGGATGACCTCACCGGTGGCGGCGTCCCAAATGCGGGCCGTCCCGTCCTGAGAGCCGGTCAGGGCGCGCTGGCCGTTGGGGCTCCAGGCGACCGAGGTGATCATGTCGCTGTGGCCCTCAAGGGTCAGGAGGCGCTCGCCGCGGGCGGCGTCCCAGATCGCGGCGCGGTCGTCCCCCAGGCCGGTGAGGATGCGCTCGCTGTCCGGGCTCCAGGCGATGTCGTTGACGTCGTCCTCCCCGGCGGTCAGGGCCTGGACGACGTCGCCGGTGGAGGCATCCAGGATGAGGACGCGGGGCGAGAGGTAGGAGGAGGTGGCCAGGCGGGTGCCGTCCGGGCTCCAGACGACCTCGCTCAGCTCTCGGGCGCCGTTGTCCACGGTGAGGCGCGGCTCGCCAGTGGTGGCGTCCCAGACACGGTTGCCGCCGATCTTGGCGCCGATGCTGAGCTTGGTGCCGTCGGGGCTCCAGGAGACCGTCTCCACGGAGTTGCCGGCCCCCAGGACGAGCTGGGTCTGGCCGGTGGCGGCGTCCCAGACGCGCACGGTGTCATCGTGAGAGCCGGTGGCCACGCGGCTCGAGTCCGGGCTCCATGCCAGGGCGCAGGCCCACTGGTGGTGGCCGCGCAGGCTGAGCAGTTCTCGCCGGTGGCGGCGTCCCAGATGTGGGCGGTGGTGCCGGAGATGTCGTCGGTGATGATGCGGCTGCCGTCAGGGCTCCAGGAGACGACGCTGACCCAGCGGCGCTCACGGCCGTGAAGGCTGAGGACCTCCTCGCCAGTGGCGGCGTCCCAGACCCGGGGCTCGGCCGAGTCGAAGGCGGTGATGATGCGACGCGAGTCCGGGCTCCATGACAGGCCCGTCATCGGCTCGATCGGGCCGACGTGGGTCGGCCTGCCGTCAGGGCCCATGGTGGCGCCGCGCCCCACGAAGGCCATCGGGCCCACGCGCAGCAGCTCGGTGCCGGTGGTGACGTCCCAGACCCGGGCGGTACCGTCGTCGGAGGCGGTGGCCACTCGGGTCCCGTCCGGGCTCCACGACACTGCGGTGAGGTGCTCGGTGTGACCTGACAGAGTACGCACCACCTGACCGCTGGAGGCGTCCCAGATGCGGGCCGAGGCGTCGTCGAAGCTGGTGAGGATGCGGGTGGAGTCGGGGCTCCAGGCCACCGCCCCGCCCACGCCGGAGCCGCCGACCCCCAGGGTCAGCAGGTCGGCGCCGGTGGTCGCGTCCCAGACGCGCACGCTGTGATCCTCCGCCGCAGTGAGCAGCCGCGTGCCATCGGGGCTCCAGGCCACCGCGCTGATGGACAGGCTGGGGCCGGCCAGCGCGAACAGCTCGGTACCGCGGCTTGCGTCCCAGACCCGGGCCGTGCCGTCGTGCGATCCGGACAGGAGCCGCGTGCCGTCCGGGCTCCAGGCCACACCCCACAACGCGTCGAAGTGGCCGGCATACAGTGACACCTCACGAGGGTCGATCGTCGCCGAGGTCTCTGAAGGCACAGTCATGGTTGAAGTCTAGAGATCTCTGCGAGGTATCTGCGGCATCTTGAGCCGATTGCGAGCAGTTACCTGAGTGATATCTGGCAAATCCGGGGCTGAGAGGGCGCCACGCCGGGTGCACGACACGCTGAGGCGCCCCCTTCCGCACCACCGCGCCCCGTTCGGGCGGGCACGGGAGGGCGTTGGGCCATCGGCCGAGACCGGATCGCCCACCATGTCGATATCTTCTTGAGACGCCCAGAGAATTATTGGATGCGGTCGCCGGGGCGGCCTCGATGTCAATTCAGGCGCCGTGCGAGCCCGCCACCACCGCCTCCCGTGCCGCAGACTCCTCCTCCCCGCCATCGCCGGGCCAGCCACCAGCGCTGACGGGGACATTCCACGCGGCCGGGTGCGGGTCCTTCCGGGCGGGGGCATCCTGCGCGTCCGGGGACAGGATTCCCGTCCCCGACGGCGTCGAACGTCCCCCGCCACACAAGAATGTCCCCATCCGTGCAGGAATGTCCCCGTCGGCGAACGGGTCTCAGAACAGCTCCGGCAGGACACCCTCGACGTCGGCCCCGAGCTCGGCCAGGTCCAGGACGAGGGGGCGCCCGGCGCCGCCGTCGGAGAGCAGGTCACTGCCGGCCACGACGAGCAGGTCACCGCCGGTGGTCCCCAGGCGTGCCACGGCGACGTCCTCGGCCTCGGCGGCCGCGGTGACGGCGGGTACGAGCTCCTCGCGCACGGCGACGATCGCACGGGCCCCGGACTCGGAGAACAGGGCGGTGAAGTCGTCCACGCCCTCCTCCTGGATGGCGGTCAGGTCCACGCTGGCGCCGACGCCGCAGCGCAGGCAGGAGTCCACGAGGGTCTGGATGAGGCCGCCGGTCGAGCAGTCGTGGGCGGCACGCACCAGCGGCTCGCCGCCGGGGCCCTCCGCCTCGCTCAGGGCCAGCAGCACCCGCCCGAGCGCCATCTCCGCCTCGAGGTCGACGCGCGGGGGCAGCCCGCCGAGGTGGTCGTGGACCACGCGGGACCAGGCCGAGCCGTCGAGCTCGTCGGCGGTGGTGCCCAGGGCCATGATGGCCAGGCCCTCCTCGTGCCAGCCCGAGGGGTTGGCACGGCGCACGTCGTCCATGACGCCCAGGACGCCGACGACGGGCGTGGGGTTGATCGAGGAGTCGATCTGCCCCTTGACCTTGCCGTGGGAGTTGTAGAGCGAGACGTTGCCGCCGGTGACCGGCACGCCCATGACGGCGCAGGCGTCGGCCAAGCCGGTGATGGCCTCGACGAGCTGCCACATGGCGTCGGGGTCCTCCGGCGAGCCAAAGTTGAGGCAGTCGGTGACGGCCAGGGGCCGGGCGCCCACGGTGCACACGTTGCGGTAGGACTCGGCCAGGCCTGGGCGGCGCCGGTAGCGGGGTCGAGCTTGGTGAAGCGGCCGTTGGCGTCGGTGGAGATGGCCACGCCGCGGCCGGTAGCCTCATCGACGCGGATGACGCCGGCGTCGTCGGGCTGGCACAGGGCGGTGTCGCCGCGCACGAAGCGGTCGTACTGGTTGGTCACCCAGGCGACGGAGGCCTGGTTGGGGCTGGTCACGACGGCGCGCACCTGCTCGGCCAGCTCGGTGGCGGACTCGGGACGGGCCAGGTGCTCGGTGGTGTCGGCATTGAGCGCGTCCTGCCAGGCGGGGCGGGCGTAGGGGCGCTCGTAGGTGGGGCCCTCGTGGGCCACGGTGCGCGGGTCGACGTCGACGATCCGCTCCCCGAAGTGGTCGATGGTGAGCCGGCCCGAGCCGTTGACCTCCCCGATGACGGCGGCCTCGACGTCCCACTTGTCGATGACGGCCATGAACTCCTCGAGCTTGTCGGGCGCGACGACGGCCATCATGCGCTCCTGGGACTCGCTCATGAGGATCTCCCCGGCGGTCAGGGTGGGGTCGCGCAGGAGCACCTTCTCCAGGTCGACGTGCATACCGCCGTCGCCGTTGGAGGCCAGCTCGGAGGTGGCGCAGGAGATGCCGGCGGCGCCCAGGTCCTGGATGCCGAGCACGAGCCCGGCGCCGAACAGGTCCAGGCAGCACTCGATGAGGACCTTCTCCATGAAGGGGTCGCCCACCTGGACGCTGGGGCGCTTGGCGGGCATGCCATCCTCGAAGGACTCCGAGGCCAGGATGGAGGCCCCGCCGATGCCGTCCCCGCCGGTGCGGGCACCGAAGAGCACCACCTTGTTGCCGGCGCCGGTGGCGTTGGCCAGATGGATGTCCTCGTGGCGCAGCACGCCCACGCACAGGGCGTTGACCAGGGGGTTCTCCTGGTATGAGGAGTCGAACTCGGTCTCGCCGCCGATGTTGGGCAGGCCCAGGGAGTTGCCGTAGGTGCCCACGCCGGCCACGACGCCGTGGACGACGCGCGCGGTGTCGGGGTGGTCGACGGCGCCGAAGCGCAGCTGGTCCATGACGGCCACGGGCCGCGCCCCCATGGAGATGATGTCGCGCACGATGCCGCCCACGCCGGTGGCGGCACCCTGGTAGGGCTCGACATAGCTGGGGTGGTTGTGGGACTCGACCTTGTAGGTCACGGCCCAGCCGTCACCGATGTCGACGACGCCGGCGTTCTCCCCCCATGCCGACCAGGAGGTGCTCGCGCATCTCGGGGGTGGTCTTGGCGCCGAACTGGCGCAGGTGGATCTTGGAGGACTTGTAGGAGCAGTGCTCGGACCACATGACCGAGTACATGGCCAGCTCGGCGTTGGTGGGGCGGCGCCCCAGCAGCTCGCGGATGGACTCGTACTCGTCGGCCTTGAGGCCCAGCTCCTTCCAGGGCATCTCCCTGTCGGGCGTCGCGGCGGCGTCGGCGACGGTGTCGGGGTGGGCGGCGGGGATCATGGGCTCGGACGCCATGGGGGCTCCTGATTGACGAGGGAGTGCGGCCGAGCCAAGCCTACCCACGCCCACGGAACCTCACACCACCACCCACGCGGGACCACGCCCCGCGCACCCTCCGAGTTCTCCTCGTTAGCCGAGTTCGCCGCGTTCGCCCGATCGGCGCTCTGCGGAATCCAGCCAGAAGAATGCCGAAACAGCAACAAGACGCCACGCCCAAGCCCAAAGTGCTGCGCCTCACAAGATTTCGGGGGAAGATCATGGCATGAGAGACATCGACGTCGCCCCGCTGCCCCTGTCGCACCTGGAGAGCCACCTGGACGAGGTGGCCATCAAACGACTGCACACCAGCCTGACGGGGGCCGAGGCCCTGCTGGAGGGGCGCACCGTGTGGACGGTCACGCCGTCGGCAGCCGCCGGCTCGGGGCCGGCGGAGACGGTCGCCCCCCTCGTGGGCTACTCCCTGGGCGCCGGCCTCAACGTGCGCTGGCTGACCCTGGACGCCCCCGAGGAGTTCACTCGGATCGCGGCCCGCCTGCACGCCGGCATCCACGGGGACCACGGCGACGGCGGCAAGCTCGGGGATAAGCAGCGCGACATCTACGAGCACGTCCTGGCCTCCAACGCGGAGAACATCGTCGAGGAGGTCCGCCCCGACGACGTCGTCATCCTGCACGACCCGCCCACGGCGGGCCTGGCCAAGGCTCTCAAGGCGGCGGGCGCCACCGTCATCTGGCGCTGCCACGCCGGGGCCGAGGGCGCGGGCGAGGCCGCCGACTACGCCTGGGCCTTCCTGGACCGCTACCTGGAGGACGTGGACCTCGTCATCGTCTCCCGCCCCGAGTACCGCCCGCCCCTACATCGAGGCCGAGCGCTGCGCTGTCCTGGCTCCCTCCATCGACGCCGACTCCCCCAAGAACCGGGTCCTGGACCTGGACGAGGCCTGGTCGGTGGCGCGCCTGTCCGGGATCTTCGCTGGCGAGCCGCCTTTCGAGGCGGTGCCCTTCATGCGTCACGACGGGCGCGCCGACGCCTTCCGTGGCCTGGCCGATGACCCGGCCCTGGCCGGTGGTCCGGTGCCCCTGGGTGCCCGGGTCGTCACCCAGGTCAACCGCTGGGACCGCCTCAAGGGCGGCCTGGAGCTGGTGGAGGCCTTCGCCGAGAACATCGCCGTGCTGCCCGAGGACGCCCACCTGCTGCTGGTCGGCCCGACCCCGGACGGTCCCGAGTCGCAGGCCACCCTCACCCAGATCGTGGAGCGCTGCTCGGTGCTGCCGGAATCGGTTGCCTCGCGGATCCACGTGGCCGCGGTGAGCATGGAGGACCGTGAGGTCAACGCCACCGTTGTCAACGCCGTCCAGCGGGTCAGCTCGGTCGTCACCCAGCGCTCCCTCATCGAGGCCTTCGGGCTGACCGTGGCCGAGGCGATGTGGAAGAAGGCCCCGGTAGTCGCCTCTGCAGTCGGCGGCATCCGCGACCAGATCGATGACGGCGTCGACGGCGTCCTGGTCGATCCGACCGACGGCGTCGCTTGGGCCGAGGCCGTGCGCGACCTGCTGCTCTTCCCCGAGCGGGCCCAGGAAATGGGGCTGGTCGCCCACGAGTCCGTGCGCCGGGAGTTCCTGTCCAACCGGCACCTGCAGGACCTCCTGCAGATCCTGGCCGACCTGGTGGGCTGACGAGCCGACGAGAAAGACGCCCCACAGGGGCGTCAGTGTCCATGGCGCTGACATTAACTCCGCACCGACTCCGACCACCGTGGAAGAACCGCAGAATTCCAACGATCTCCACTGGTCGCTTCGACGGCGAGCTCGTTAATGTCAGCGCTGTGGACACCCGGCCGCGAGCCTGCGCGACTCCACGCGACAATGACCGGGAAGTCAGACGCCCTCGCCTCTGCTCTGGCAGCGACTTCCCCTGCCTGAACCCTTCCAGCTCCCGCACAGAGCCCGAAGGTCATGCTTCGACGCCACCTCCAACATACAAGCACCCATGAGTACAAACATTCATTTGTGTTAGTGTGGGGACGTCAACCGAGGAGGAGCGCGTGGGAGTACCAGAGGCGATCGACGTCGATATGACACTGCGGGCGTTGGCTGACGGGAACCGTCGGGCGATCCTGCGCGTCATCCGTTCAGAACCGCAGCCCGTCGGCGCCGTCGCACAGGCAGTTGGACTGTCACAGCAGACTGCCTCGCATCATCTCCGGACTCTTCAGAAGGCGGGGCTGGCGACCGTCACCACCGATCACACGCGCCGCCTGTACGCACTCAACACGGACGGGCTCGCGGCGGTGCGCTCCTACCTCGACGACTTCTGGCCCGAGAGGCTGGCGGCCCTCAAGTCCGCTGTCGAGCAGCGAGAGGAGAAACAGCATGGCTGAGTTTCAGGACTCCATCGAGATCGAGGCGCCCCCGCAGGCGGTCTTCGAGTACCTCACCACCAACAAGGGCATGACGGCGTGGATGGGGCAGTACGCCGATCTCGATCCGACGCCGGGCGGCCGGTTCGCGGTCGACATTGCCGGCTACCCCGTGCGGGGTGAGTACCTCGTGGTTGAGCCCTTCCAGCGTGTGGTGGTCTCGTGGGGATTCGCCGGCAGCGACGAGCTGCCCGCCGGCGCTTCCCAAGGTCGAGTTCATCCTGACGCCGATCACTGGCGGCACACGTGTGGACCTGCGCCACCTCGACCTGCCGGAGTCCGAGGTCCGCGGGCACGCGCACGGCTGGGCCCACTTCATGCCCCGCCTCAAGGTCGCCGGTGCGGGAGGGGGACGCCGGCCCGGACCACTGGCAGCCCTTGACCGACTAACCGCCAACGGGAGACGAAGCGATGGCATCCATGACACCCGAGCAGCACCACCTCGTTCAGCGAGTCCGCGCGCTGGTCGATGACGAACCGGATGTGCGCGAGGTCTCCATGTTCGGAGGGCGCGCGATCATGGTCAACGACAAGATGATCGTCAGCGCCGGGAAGACCGGGGACCTCCTGGTGCGCGTCGCCGCGGACCGCCACGAAACGCTCCTGGGCGAACCGGGCGCCGAGCAGGCCCACATGGGCGCCGGGCGAGAGATGGGAGCCGGATGGATCACCGTCGCACCCGAGGCCATCGCCGACGACGACCGCCTCGCCTTCTGGGTTGACGTCGCGATGCACCACAACCGTGCCGTCACTGGCGGGCAATCGGGAAGCGACGAATCATGAGCACCTTCCAAAGGACTACCGACAGCCCTTTTCGAGTTCTTCGCCGACCTGGCGCAGGACAACTCGAAGGACTTCTGGAACGCCAACAAGCAGCGTTGGCAGCGGGACGTGAAAGCCCCTATGAGTGCGTTGGTTGACGAGCTTTCCGGAGAGTTCGGTCCTTTGCGCATGTTCCGCCCCAACCGCGACCTGCGTTTCGCCCGCGACAAGGCCCCTTACAAACTCTGGACAGGCGCTACCAGCACCCCTCAGGCCACTGGCGGAATCGGCTACTACCTCAGTGTGTCGACCACCGGTATCACCACCGGCTACGGAGCCATGCGGATGACCGCCGACCAACTTCGCCGCTTCAGGGGCGCCATCGATGCCGACATCAGCGGAATCCGCTTCGAGGAGCTCACCCAAGAGCTCGCCGCACAGGGGCTGCCCGTCTCACCCGGCGCCGACCAGCCATTGAAAAACGCACCGCGAGGCTGGTCGACCGACCACCCCCGCATCAACTTCCTCAGATGGAAAGGGGCCGCAGTCGTTCAGGACTGGCCCACCGACACTTGGATGCACACTCCCCAGGTGCACGAGAGGATTCGAGACATCTGGGCCGCCGTCGACCCTCTCAGGGCATGGCTCGACGAGCACGTCACACAGCGACACCATGAACCACCTCATTGAGGAGCAGCACATGAGCACTGACAGCAAGACCACATCCGACCATGCCTTACGTGTCGCCACCGCCTATCACGAGGCATGGACCAGCGGCGACCTCGACAAGGCGATGAGCTTCATGACCGACGACGTCGTCGTGCATGCACCAGGGAAAGAGATCAACGGCAAGGAGGAGTACCGGGCGTACCTCGGCGGGTTCATGGAGGTCATGGAAGGGTGCACGCCGCGCGCCGCCTTCGGTGACGACAGCACTGCTGTGCTCTACTACTTCCCCCACACCCCCTCAACCCGCTCCGCCCCAGTTGGAGAGTGCTTTCTCGTTGAGTCAGGGTTGATCAAGGAGAGCCATGTCGTTTTCGATCGACTGTCTTACGCCCCACCCACCGAGTCCCAGTAAACGTCTCATACACAGCAGGCGATTCGCACTCAGCGAGCGGGGCTCACGCTTGCCGCACGCGCCTGCTCCTCGGAGCCGCCGACAGCCGCGCACTGGAGGGCCGGCACAGGGGACTTCATCACATCGCGGGCCGAGTTATCCACAGGCCGTGTCCACAGGCTTGTGCATGGCTGTGGGGGTTTGTGGGATGTCGCCATTCCACCTGTGCACAACACCCGCTCGGTGTCAGCACCCCGGGCAGACACCCCCAAAGACACCTCCCCGCGCAGGGCCCGCTCCACCTTGACGAGACATCTCTACACACCGAGTTTTGGCTGAAAATCCGGGATAATCATCCAAGCAGTCGCACCCACCATCTCGGTCATCCCAAGGCGGAGCCCCCGACGGTTGGGACAGCACATTCCTCATCGTCATGCAACTTGAGTGCAGTCACTCCTGGGTCGCCCGAGTGAGCGACCGCCCTGTCTTCTCCACAGTTCTGCACAGGCTCGAGGCTGAACTGTGGATAACGTGACGGGGAATGACTCGGCACCCACCTCTGACGGCTGTCAGGTGTGGGTGCCGGATGCGGCGTCCTCAGACGGCCAGCAGCGAGTCGATGGCGGAGCGGAAGACTCCCAGGCCGTCGGTCCCGGTGCGCGGACCGGCCTGCGAGTCGGGACCGAAACCGGGCTCCACGGCGTGCTCGGGGTGGGGCATGAGTCCGACGACGTTGCCGCGTTCATTGCGTACGCCGGCGATGTCGCGGGCCGAGCCGTTGGGGTTGCCCACGTAGCGGAAGACGACGAGGCCCTCCCCCTCGAGGCGGTCGAGCTCCTCGGGCGAGGCGATGAAGTTGCCCTCGCCGTTCTTTATGGGAACGACGATCTCCTCCCCGTCCGCGTACCGGTTGGTCCAGGCGGTCTGCGTGGTCTCCACGCGCAGGCGCTGCTCGACGCAGAAGAAGCGCTGGTTCGCGTTGCGCAGGAGGGCGCCGGGCAGGAGGTGGGCCTCGGCGAGGATCTGGAAGCCGTTGCAGATGCCGAGCACCGGCATGCCGCGCTCGGCGGCGGCCACGACCTCCTCCATGACGGGGGCGAAGCGGGCGATGGCGCCGCAGCGCAGGTAGTCGCCGTAGGAGAAGCCTCCGGGCACGACGACGGCATCGACCCCGCGCAGGTCGGCGTCCTTGTGCCACAGGCTCACTGCCTCGGCCCCGGCCAGGCGCACGGCGCGGGCGGCGTCGACGTCGTCGAGCGTCCCGGGGAAGGTGATGACGCCGATACGGGCGGCGGGGGAGCTGCTGAGCGACTCACTCACGGCTCAGGCCTCCTCGTCGGCGGCGACGGAGACGACGTCCTCGATGATCGGGTTGGACAGGAGGGTGTCGGCGGCCTCGCGGGCGGCGGCCAGGTGCTCCTCAGTGACTGGACCGTCCACGGTCAGCTCGAAGCGACGGCCCTGCCGCACCCCGGTGAACTGCTCGAAGCCGAGGCGGGGAAGGCTTCCGACAACCGCCTTGCCCTGGGGGTCAAGAATCTCGGGCTTGGGCATGACCTCGACGACGATGCGTCCCATGGGTGCTCCTCGGATCAGGCGGGATGAGTGCGCAGCCCAAGACTACCCGCAAGCAGCCCGGGACACTGCCTGCGGCCTCGACGTGGCTCAGACCTGGCCGAGCCACTCGCCGGCCAGCCGGATCGCCACGACCCCGCCCAGGGTGAGGGCGGCAGTGGCGATGAGCCAGGCGGAGCCCAGGATGAGGGCGACGACGGCGCAGACCACGGCGCTGGCGAGCATGAACCCGCCCACGGCCCCGGCGACACCGGCGGGGGCGTGGAGGGACTGGTCGACGGTGGAGGTGCCCGCATGACCGGCGTAGGGCCGGAGTCCACGGTGGGGGCTGTCTCGTCGCCGCGCTCAGAGGCGCCCGGAAGGAGCGGTCCGCGAGCGCGGGCCACCAGCCGGGCGGGGTCGTGGACCTTGACGGAACCAGTGGTCAGGCCGGCGGCGGCGTCGAGCACACCGGGCTTCCAACGCTCGGCCTCACGGCGTACGGGGGTGCCTCCGGCCCAGGCCAGGTAGCCGGCGGCGGCCACCAGTCCGGCGCCGCCGAGGACCGCGACGAGCCACGGCGGGATCCACGGGTGTCCGGCCTCGGCGTTGCGGGCCAGGTTCATGGCCGAGGCGGTGGCCAGGACCAGGCCCAGCAGGGCGAAGGCCACGCCGGCCAGGCGCTGGCGGCGCACGGCCGCCGGCCACGGGGAGCGGGTCCGGGCAGCGGCGCTCTTGGCGCTTCCGCGCCCCACGCCCCAGTCGGTGCCCGAGGAGGAGCGGCGGGGTCCGCGTCCCTTGGCGGGGCCGCGCCCCACCCCCCAGTCAGTGCCTCCCTGGGCTTGGATCTCCTCGGCGTCCAGGGCGTTGGTGGCCGCCTCCCAGGCGCTGGACTCGGCCAGGATGCCGGCGTCCTCCTCGGCCTCGGGCTGGGCCGCCGGGCTCGTGGGCGCGGCGGGGGCTGTAGTGGGCGGTGGTGGCGACACTGGGGCGCGTCTGGTAGCCGCGGCCGCGGGCGGAGGGGCTGCTGAGGGCACTGGGGGCCGAGGCTGCCGGTGCCGCTGGTGCAGGTGCGGCCGGTGCCGCGGTCGCCGACGGCGCAGCCGCCACAGAGGCCGCAGATGCAGCGGATGCCGTGGAAGCCGTGGAGGCTCCGCTGGGCACGGCCTCAGGGCCTGCCCTGGGAGATGGTGAAGACGCGGGTGGTGGTGGCTCCCGCCTGGGGCGCGCTGCTCGGCCCGTCAACGGCGGTGGGGACGTACGACTGGCCGTGGTGAGCGACCGTCGGCGCCGGCCGCGGCCCGCTGCTGAGGGGCGGGGGGCCGGGGGCGCTGGCGGCACTGCCGGCGCTGGCAGGGAGCGGGTCCGGTGCGGCAGTCGGGGCGGTCTCGCCATGGTCCCCAGGGGTGTTGGAGGGACCCGCCGACGGTGTACAGGGGTGGCCGGGGAGGCGGGCGAGCCGGCGGACAGGGCGGAGCCGGCCCAGCCGGCGGGCTCGTCGGGCACGTCGGCCAAGTCGATGGCGATGGCGGCGTCGACGGCGTCAGCGGTTCCTGAGGCGATGGCCTGGGCCGCGGCTGAACGCAGGTCGTCCTCCGTCATGACTGCCGCGCCGCCTGTGTCCCGGGCGTCGGTGGAGCCGTCGGCCGAGCCGGCGGCGGAGGCCGCGGAGACTCCCGAGGCGGACGAAGAGGCCGAGGCGGCCGAGCCGGTGGGGGCCGGATTGTTGCCGGAGCGGACGACCTCAAGCAGCCCGCTGCCACCGGACCGGGCGGAGGCGCTCTTCGGACGTGGGGTCCGCTTGGGCATGATGCCCCAGTTGACGGGCCCCTGCTCGTTGTCGGGACGTCGGTCGCGGGGGGTCATGAGATCACCTGTCCCAGGATGGAGGCGAGCCCCAGGGCCACGAGCACGAAGCCGGTGGCGCCGAGCAGGAGCTGGCCGACACGGATGAGGGTCTCGCCGGTGGAGGTCCCGGCCAGGCGCTCGTCGGCCGCGCGCCCGAACGACGTCGCGGCCAGTGCGGTGGTGAGGGGGCCGGAGACCACGTCGAGGGTGGTCAGCTCGCGCCGACCTGTGGACTCGGGCACGAGCACCTTGGTTCCCGGCACGGTGAGCGTTGCCAGATCGGTGCCGGGCAGGGCTGCACCGTCGGTTCCCGAGCCCCGCTGGGAGGATTGGGAGCCCTTGGCCCCCTTGCCGCGGGCGCCCTTGGCACTGCCGCCCTTCTTGGAGGACTCGCCGCCCTGCCGGGCCCGGGCCGCGCGGACCCGGTTGCGCTCCAGACGCAGGCGGGGGGCGTTGACCACCAGGGACCGGGCGGAGAGCCTCAAGGAGGCGAGCATGCCCAGCCCCACGAGGACCAGGGCAATACCACCCAGGACGCGGGAGGTCTCGGTGGCCCCGAGGGCGGAGGTGATGGCGGCCGACAGCGCCAGCACGATCGTCACGACGATGAGGCCGACCAGCACGTAGAAGCCCGGCCCCGGTTTGAAGGCGCGGGTGGCGCTCCCGGTATCGGGAAGGTCCGAGGTGGATGAGGTCGTGGTCATGACAGCTCAAGGGGGTGGCCGGTCAGCCGCTCGTAGGCCTCGAGGTAGCGGGCGCGGGTCCGTTCGACGACGTCGTCAGGCAGGGCAGGGGGCTCCTGGTCGCCGTCCCGGTCCCAGCCGGAGGCCGGAGAGGTGAGCCAGTCGCGCACGTACTGCTTGTCGAAGGAGGGGGTGACCCGGCCGGGCTCCCAGGCGTCGGCGGGCCAGAAGCGGGAGGAGTCGGGGGTGAGGACCTCGTCACCCAGGATCAGCTCGCCGTCGGCGTCGGTGCCGAGCTCGAACTTGGTGTCGGCCAGGATGATGCCGCGGTCCCGAGCGATCTCGGCGGCCCGGGAGTAGAGGGCCAGCGTGGTCTCGCGCAGGGCGGTGGCGGCGCTGTCCCCCACCATCTGGACGACGCGCTCGAAGGTGACGTTCTCATCGTGCTCGCCGAGCTCGGCCTTGGCGGCGGGGGTGAAGATCGGCTCGGGCAGGCGGGAGGCCTCCGTCAGGCCCTCGGGCAGGGCGACGCCGCACACGGAGCGGCTCTGCCGGTACTCGACCAGGCCGGAGCCGGTGAGGTAGCCGCGGGCCACGCACTCGACCGGGTACATCTCCAGCCGCCGGCAGATCATGGCGCGTCCGGCGACCTGGGCGGGAACGTCGAGAGAGACGAGGTGGTTCGGGACGACGTCGGCGAGCTGCTCGAACCACCAGGCGCTCAGGGCCGTGAGGACCTTGCCCTTGTCCGGGATCAGGGGTCGCCAGGATGTGGTCGTAGGCGCTGATGCGGTCCGAGGCGACCACGAGAGCACATCCTGTCCCACCCACGGGCCGTCGGAGGTGGGGGCGTAGACGTCCCGGACCTTGCCGCTGGAGCGGTGCTCCCACCCGGGGACGGTGGGGAGGCAGGGAGCCGGCTGCTGAGGCACTGGGGACCGACTGAGGCGGAACTCGCGGACTGAGTCATAGCCCCATCCTGCCATCGGCGGGCACCCTGTGTCCGGTTCCAGGCCGCGGCGGCGACCGCAGGGGTCACCCTTGGAGGATCGCACGATAGCCCCGCCATTGCACGCATTTGTCCGGGTCGGGTCGTCAGGGGGAGTCGGGGAGCGACCGGAGTAAATCCCACCGACGGGATGGGAACGGCTCTCATGTCACACCTCGTCCGACCGGCTGGGCAACGGGCTGACGTGGGTCAACACCGGTGCCGAAATCCACCCTCCCATCCGGCGAGAGGTCGCAGTAGTCCCTCAGGAAAGAGAGGAGCGGTGTGCGTTTGGTCTCGGAAGAAGTGCGTGGGTCACCCGCCCGTCCCTCGCGTCCGGGACTGAGGGCGGCCTTCTGGGGTTCAGCGCAGGGCGAGCCGCGCGCCGTGGTCGCGACGGCGAGGAGGCTCTCCTCAGCTACTCGGTCCGGTCGGCGCTGGCAGCGCTGCTGACGCTGCTAACGCTGCTCACGCTGCTAACTCTGCCTTCACTGGCCGCCTGGGCGATATCGGTGCGGTACTGGGCGCCCTCAAGGTCGATGCGCTCGACGGCCTCATAGGCGCGTTCCCGCGCCGCCTCGAGGCTCGCTCCCAGGGCGACGACGGACAGGACCCGCCCGCCGACGGCGACCAGCTCCCCGCGCTCGGTGGTGCCGGTGCCGGCGTGCAGCACGTGGACGTCGTCGAGCTCCTCGGCGGCCTCGATCCCGGTGATGGTGCCGCCGGTGGTGACGGTCCCGGGGTAGCCGGGGGCGGCGATGACGACGTCGACGGCGCTCTGCTCGGACCAGGTGGGCTCAGGGGGCCTCGGCGAGGGCGACCGGTGGCGGCGGCGTGGAGGAGCTCGGGCAGGGAGGGAGGTCAGGCGGGCCAGGACGGCCTGGGTCTCGGGGTCGCCGAAAGCGGACGTTGAACTCGACGACGCGCAGGCCGCGGCTGGTCAGGGCCAGGCCGCAGTAGAGCAGGCCGATGAAGCTGGTGCCGCGGCGGGCCATCTCGTCGACGACGGGTTGGGCGACCTCGCGCACCACCTGCTCGGTGAGGTCCGCCGGGGCCCAGGACGAGGGGCGAGTAGGCGCCCATGCCGCCGGTGTTGGGGCCGGCGTCGTCGTTGAGGAGGCGTTTGAAGTCCTGGGCGGGGGCCAGGGGGCGGACGGTGGCGCCGTCGCACACGCAGAAGACGGAGGCCTCAGGGGCCGTCGAGGTGAGTCCTCGACGACGACGCGACCACTGCCACGGGTCAGGCAGGCGCGTCCGTGGGCCAGGGCGACGGGGCGCTCGTCGGTGACGACGACGCCCTTGCCGGCGGCCAGGCCGTCCTCCTTGACGACATAGGGGGCCCCGAAGCGGTCAGGGCGGCGGTCAGCTCGGCCTCGGTGGTGCACGGCGGCCTCGGCGGTGGGGACGCCCGCGGCGGTCATGATCTCCTTGGCGAAGGCCTTCGAGGCCCCTCCAGGCGGGCGGCCTCCGCGCCGGGGGCCGAAGCAGGGGATCCCGGCGTCGCGCACAGCGTCGGCGACACCGGCGACCAGGGGTGCCTCGGGGCCGACGACGACGAGGTCCGCCCTTCATCTGCGTGGCCAGGGGCCACGACTTCCTCGGGGACGCTGGGGTCGATGTTGAGGTTCGTGGCAATGGCCGCCGTGCCGGGGTTGCCTGGGGCGACGACGAGCTCAGCGGTCTGCAGATCACGGGCGAGGGCACGGGCCAGGGCGTGCTCGCGCGCGCCGGAGCCGAGGAGCAGGATCTT